>Ga0308171_1000026_pt1 | contig 506227 bp, 398 predicted proteins | sample PhyGR1_FD_202135 | JGI IMG/M metagenome (GOLD analysis project Ga0308171, IMG submission 202135) | Phyllosphere microbial communities from UC Gill Tract Community Farm, Albany, California, United States - DLSLSG.R1 | ecosystem: Host-associated > Plants > Phyllosphere > Unclassified | place... | reverse complement strand
GCTCTCGCCAAAGTGGAACGGTGAATGGCAGCTTGTGCTCCCACTCGTGCTCAAGGCACACGCGGCATTCAGCTTGCCATTCACCGCTCTCACTCCAGATTCTAATCCCCTATCAAGACACAAGCGGGCTTGCCCGCGAATGGATCACAAAGTGGTGCCAGTGATCAGCTGTTCTGCGCCCCTTCGAACCAGGCCAGCTTGTCACGCAACTGCACCACTTCCCCAACGATCACCAGGGTCGGCGCATGCACTTCATGCCGGGCGACCAGGTCCGGCAGGTCTGCCAGGGTCCCGGTGAACACGCGCTGATTGCGGGTAGTGCCCTGCTGCACCAGCGCTGCCGGCGTGCTTGCCGCACGACCATGACGGATCAACTCGGCGCAGATGGTCGGCAAGCCAACCAGGCCCATGTAGAACACCAGGGTCTGGGCTGGCGCCACCAGGTCATTCCAGGGCAGGTTGCTGGTGCCGTCCTTGAGGTGACCCGTGACGAAGCGCACCGACTGGGCGTAGTCGCGGTGAGTCAGCGGAATACCGCCGTAGGCCGAACAGCCGCTGGCCGCCGTGATACCCGGCACCACCTGGAAGGGGATGCCCTCATCGGCCAGTTCCTCGATCTCCTCGCCGCCACGGCCGAAGATGAATGGATCGCCGCCCTTCAGGCGCAACACACGCTTCCCTTGGCGGGCCAGATCGACCAACAGGCGGTTGATCTGGTCCTGGGGCACGGCATGGTCAGCGCGACGCTTGCCGACATAGATGCGCTCGGCATCACGCCGGCACATCTCGATGATGGCCGGAGCCACCAGACGGTCGTAAAGCACCACGTCAGCCTGCTGCATCAGGCGCAAGGCACGGAAGGTCAACAAGTCGGGATCACCAGGGCCGGCACCGACCAGATAGACCTCACCGCCCTGTTGCACAGGCGCGCCATCGACCATGGCCTGCAACAGGCGCTCGGCTTCGGCGCCCTGCCCGGCCAACTGGCGCTCGGCGATCGGCCCCTGGAACACTGTCTCCCAGAAGCCGCGCCGCTGGTTGACGTCCGGGTACAGCGACTTGACCTTGTCACGAAAACGCGCGGCCAGGCCTGCCAGCTCGCCATAGGTGGACGGAATCCAGGCCTCGAGCTTGGCCCGGATCAAGCGTGCCAGCACGGGCGCATCGCCGCCACTGGATACCGCCACCACCAAGGGCGAGCGATCGACGATGGCAGGGAAGATCACCGTGCACAGGGCCGGTGCATCCACCACGTTGACCGGCAGGCTGCGCGCTTGTGCGTCTTCCGACACCTGCGCGTTGAGCGCCGGGTCATCGGTGGCAGCGATCACCAGACGGCACCCCTCCAGGTCAGCGACCTGATAGCCACGCACCAGCACCTCTCCGCTGCCTTCCCTGGCCAGTGCGGCCAACTGGCCGTCGACTTCCGGCGCGACCACCCGTAGCACACCCCCGGCATCCGCCAGCAGGCGCGCCTTGCGCAGGGCGATCTCACCGCCGCCGACGACCAGAACCCGGCCGCCCTGCAGCTTATGGAACAGCGGCAGGTACTTCATTTAGCGGATAACCTCGACGCCGCCCATGTAAGGCTTGAGCACCTCAGGTACGCGAATCGAACCATCGGCCTGCTGGTAGTTCTCCAGCACCGCAACCAGCGTACGGCCCACGGCCAGGCCCGAGCCGTTGAGCGTGTGTACCAGCTCCGGCTTGCCGGTTTCCGGATTGCGCCAGCGCGCCTGCATGCGGCGGGCCTGGAAGTCGCCGCAGTTGGAGCAGGAGCTGATTTCGCGGAACTTGCCCTGGCTCGGCACCCACACTTCCAGGTCGTAGGTCTTCACTGCGCCGAAGCCCATGTCGCCGGTGCACAGGGCCAGCACGCGGTATGGGAGTTCCAGCAACTGCAGCACGCGCTCGGCGTTGGCGGTCAGGCCTTCCAGGGCTTCCATCGACTTGGACGGCTCCACCACCTGGACCATCTCGACCTTGTCGAACTGGTGCTGGCGGATCATGCCGCGAGTGTCACGGCCCGATGCACCGGCTTCGCTGCGGAAGCACGGGGTGTGGGCGACCAGTTTCAGCGGCAGTTGCTTGGCGTCGAGGATCTCGCCCGCCACCAGGTTGGTCAGCGACACTTCGGCGGTCGGGATCAGGTAGAAGTCGGCCTCGCCTTCGCGGGTGATCTTGAACAGGTCTTCCTCGAACTTCGGCAACTGGCCGGTGCCCTGCAGGGCCGGGGCCTGTACCAGGTACGGGGTATAGTGCTCCTCGTAGCCGTGCTCGCCGGTGTGCAGGTTGATCATGAACTGCGCCAGGGCGCGGTGCAGGCGGGCGATCGGCCCACGCAGCACGGCAAAGCGCGCGCCGGACAGCTTGGCCGCGGCCTCGAAGTCCAGGCCACCGCTGACTTCACCCAGGGCAACGTGGTCCTTGATCTCGAAGTCGAAGACCTGCGGCGTGCCCCAGCGGCGCACTTCGACATTGTCTTCTTCGCTGGCGCCGACCGGCACGCTGGCGTCCGGCAGGTTGGGGATGGTCAGCAGGATGCCGTCGAGCTCGGCCTGGATCTCGTCCAGCTCGGCCTTGCCGGCCGCCAGCTCGTTGGCCATGCGCTCGACGTCCGCCATCAGCGGGGCGATGTCTTCGCCCTTGGCCTTGGCCTGGCCGATGGATTTGGAACGGGCATTACGCTCGGCCTGCAGCTGCTCGGTGCGGGTCTGCACCGACTTGCGGCGCTCTTCCAGTGATTCGATGCGCGCGACATCCAGGCTGAAGCCACGGGAGGCCAGGCGTTCCGCCACTTCCTGAAGTTGGCCGCGTAACAGTTTGGAATCGAGCATATCGTTCTCTCGTTGTGTTTAGGTGTTGGTTCAGATTCGGGTCAGGGCCAGGCCAGCCCAGGTGGCGAGCAGCCCGCCCAGCACGCTGGCGGCGGCATAGCCGAAGGCCAGGGGCGCCTGTCCGCTTTCGAGCAGGCGCACGGTATCCAGTGAAAAGGATGAAAAGGTGGTCAACCCGCCGACGAAGCCGACGATCAGCCCCGCACGTACCTCGATCGGCACGCCGGGCTTGTTGAGAAACAGGCCGTACAGCACACCAATGATCAGGCAGCCCACCAGATTGACCGCAAGCGTAGCGAGATAGAAGTGCCGTGGCCAGTGGGCATTGACCCAGTTGCCCGCCGCAAAGCGAAGCAAGGTGCCAGCAATACCTGCGGCGCTCACCGAAGCGATCAGGGCAATCACGTTTTTCTCCGTTGACGGGGGCTGTTGCGGTCCAGTTCGGCAAGGTGGCGCAGTTTCTCGCCAATCTTCAACTCCAGGCCACGTGGCACTGGCTGATAATAGGGGCGTGGCTCGAGTTCGTCGGGGAAGTAATCTTCGCCTGCTGCGTAGGCATCCGGCTCGTCGTGGGCGTAGCGGTACTCATCGCCATAGCCCAGTTGCTTCATCAGCTTGGTCGGTGCGTTGCGCAAGTGCAGTGGCACTTCGAGCGAGCCATGCTCGGCAGCCTCGCGCAAGGCGGTCTTGAAGCCCATGTAGACGGCGTTGCTCTTGGGTGCGCAGGCAAGGTAAGTGATGGCCTGGGCCACCGCCAGCTCGCCCTCGGGGCTGCCCAGGCGCTCCTGGACATCCCAGGCTGCCAGGCACAGGCTCAGTGCACGGGGGTCGGCGTTACCGATGTCCTCGCTGGCCATGCGCACCACGCGACGGGCGATGTACAAGGGATCGCAACCGCCATCGAGCATGCGCGCGAACCAGTACAGCGCACCGTCAGGATTGGAGCCGCGCACCGACTTGTGCAGCGCTGATATCTGGTCATAGAACGCCTCGCCACCCTTGTCGAAGCGGCGGCGGCTGTCGCCAAGCAGGCTTTGCAGCATCTGCACGTCGATTTCGCTGCCATCCTCGGCAAGGTCGGAAGCGTTCTCGAGGAAGTTGAGCATGCGCCGACCATCGCCATCGGCGGCAGCCATGAGCATTTTGAACGCCTCATCGCCGACCCGCAGGTTGCGCTTGCCCAGCCCACGTTCTTCGGTCAGCGCACGGTTGACCAACTTGCGCAGGGCCGCTTCGTCCAGGCTCTTGAGCACATAGACCCGGGCCCGCGACAGCAAGGCGTTGTTCAGTTCGAACGAAGGGTTTTCGGTGGTGGCGCCGATGAACAGCAAGGTGCCGTCTTCGACGTAGGGTAGAAAGGCATCCTGCTGGGACTTGTTGAAGCGGTGCACTTCATCGACGAACAGGATGGTACGCCGACCATACTGGCCGGCCTGCTGCTTGGCCACCTCGACGGCCTGGCGGATTTCCTTGACCCCCGCCAGCACCGCCGAGACCGTCTCGAAATGTGCATCGCAAAACTGCGCAAGCAGCCGGGCCAGCGTCGTTTTGCCAACCCCCGGCGGCCCCCAGAAGATCATCGAGTGCAGCGCACCCTGCTCCAGCGCTTCACGCAGCGGCTTGCCGCGCGCCAGCAGGTGCTCCTGGCCCACGTACTCGTCCAGGTTGGACGGACGCAGGCGAGCAGCCAGGGGCTGGGCAACGGGTTCGCTTCGAAACAGGTCCATGATGCCTCGCGTTACTCCTGGATGACGTCGGCGCCTTCCGGGATCTTGAACTGGAACGTGCTCGCCGGGACAGCCTGGTTGGCCTTGACCCCGTTGAACAGGATGTTGGTGCGCTGACCGACGCTGTCGATCAGTTGCATGTCATTGATCAGCCCTTTGCGGAACGAGATGCGCAGGGAGTCGAACAGCGTGTCCTTGGTCTTGGGCTTGAGGGTGAAGTCCATGACCTCGCCCTGCTCCTTCGACGCGATGTCGAAGCTCTGGCTGATTTTGGAGACATCGCCGGACAGCAGCAGCGCCGGGGTCTGGCTCAAACGCACGTCAAGCTTCTTGACCGTGGCCTGTTCCAGGTCCGGGTCCCACAGGGTGACTTTTTGCCCATCGGACACCACCACCTGCTCCTGCGGAGCATCGGTGTGCCAGTAGAACAGCCCCGGACGCTTGACCGTCATCTTGCCGGTCGTTTCCTGCAAGCTGGTGCCGCTGGCATCCAGGGTCAGCTGGGAGAAGTTGGCCTCGATGGTCTGGGACTTTTCCAGCAATTGGGTCAGGCGCTGTACGTCTTGCTCACCGGCATGAGCCGTAACCGAGCCCAGGGTCAGGGCAGAAACCAACAGCATGCGAATCGCGCGCATGGGAATCCTCATTGAGCAGTGAATAGGCCGAACGCCGTCGTTGGCGCCCGGCAAAGTGATCATCAATCGCGCGGGCCACCCGGGGCAATCACTTCCCGCGAGCCGTTGCTGTTCATCGGGGTGACTACGCCGGCCATCTCCATCGCCTCGATCATCCGCGCGGCACGGTTGTAGCCGATCTTGAGCTTGCGCTGTACCGCGGAGATCGACGCCCGGCGGCTCTCGAGTACGAACTGCACCGCTTCGTCGTACAGGGCGTCGGTTTCCGCATCGTCACCATCGCCACCACCGCCGCCACCTTCGAAGCCGCTGCCGGCCTCTTCGACACCGTTGAGGATGTCGTCGTTGTAGTCCGGTGCGCCACGCAGCTTCCACGCCTCGACCACGCGATGCACTTCATCGTCGGACACGAAGGCACCATGAACACGGATCGGTAGACTGGTACCCGGCGGCATGTAGAGCATGTCACCATGACCGAGCAGCTGCTCGGCACCGCCCTGGTCGATGATGGTCCGCGAGTCGATCTTGCTCGACACCTGGAACGCCATGCGGGTCGGGATGTTGGCCTTGATCAGGCCGGTGATGACATCGACCGACGGACGCTGGGTGGCGAGGATCAGGTGGATACCGGCCGCCCGCGCCTTCTGGGCGATCCGCGCGATCAGCTCTTCGACCTTCTTGCCGACGATCATCATCATGTCGGCGAATTCATCGACAACCACCACGATGGTCGGCAGGGTCTTGAGCGTCGGCGGCTCGTCTTCCATGCTCTCGCGACGGTACAGCGGATCGTGGATGACCTCACCCGCTTCCTGGGCGTCCTTGATCTTGCGGTTGAAGCCCGCCAGGTTACGCACGCCCATGGCAGCCATCAGCTTGTAGCGGCGCTCCATCTCGGCGACGCTCCAGCGCAGGGCGTTGGCGGCGTCCTTCATGTCGGTGACCACCGGGCACAGCAGGTGCGGAATGCCTTCGTAGATCGACAGTTCGAGCATCTTCGGGTCGATCATGATCAGCCGCGCATCTTCAGGGCCGGACTTGAACAGGATCGAAAGGATCATCGCGTTCACACCCACCGATTTACCGGAACCGGTGGTACCGGCCACCAGCAGGTGCGGCATCTTGGCAAGGTCGGTGATCACTGGCTTGCCGCCGATGTCATGCCCCAGCGCGAGGGTGACCGGCGACTTCTGCTCGTCGTACTGCGGGGTCGACAGCACTTCGGAGAAGCGCACCATCTGACGGTTCTCGTTGGGGATTTCGATACCCACGGTAGTCTTGCCGGGGATCACCTCGACCACCCGCACGCTGGTCACTGCCAGCGAACGCGCCAGGTCCTTCGCCAGGTTGGCGATGCGGCTGACCTTGACACCTGCAGCCGGCTGGATTTCGTAACGGGTAATCACCGGGCCCGGATGGATGGAGTCCACCGACACCTCGACACCGAATTCCTTCAGCTTGATTTCCAGCAGGTGACCGACGCCAGCCAGCGACTCGGGCGAATACTCGATCTTCTTCTGCTCGGCCGGGTCGAGAATGGAGATCGACGGCAGCGTGCCTTCGACGGCGCTGTCGACGAACAGCGGCGCCTGCTTCTCCTTCATCACCCGCTTGCTCGGTTCGGCAGCCTTGGGCGGCGGCGCGGGGATGTTGATCACCGGGGCCGGCTGTTGCTCGCGCTGGGCCACGTGCTTGGTGAGTGCCTCGTCGCGCTCGATGATGCGCTCGCGGGCCTTGATCTGCTCGCGTTTGTCCGCGACCACAGGAGCAACCACCTCATCGACCTGGTCATCTACCTCGCGCAGTTGCGCCACCAGGCGCTTGCGCTCGTTGCGCGCCTCCCACCAGCGAGTGGCTGCGCCCTGCACCAGTTCGAACAGATCGAGGGTGATCTTGCCGGTGACATCCATCACCTTGAACCAGGACAGATCGGTGAACACGGTCAGGCCGAACAGGAACAGGGCGATGAACATCAGCGTGCTGCCCTGCACGTTCAGCAGGTTGCGCGCCAGGTCACCCAGGCTTTCACCCAGGGCACCGCCTGCGGAGAACGGCATGCTCGCAGTGGGGTGGAAATGGATATGCGCCAGCGCCGCGCCCGACAGCACCAGGAACACCAGGCCGATCAAGCGCCAGGAGAATAGCCAGCCGCTCCATTGCCAGGGCTGATGGCGCTCGCGGAAGATCTGCCAGGTCTTGATTGCCAGCAGCAACGGGAAAATGTAGGCGAAATAGCCGAGCACCATGAACAGGATGTCGGCGAAGAAGGCTCCGGCGCGCCCGGCAGCATTCTGCACCTGGTCGACGTTGCTGGTGTGGCTGAAGCTCGGATCGGACGTGTCGTAGGTCAGCAGCGCCATCCACAGGTACAGGCACAGGGCACCGACGGCGATCAGCGCGCCTTCCTTCAGGCGATAATGCAACTGCTGGCGCCACAATGGCACGGGCAAAGGGGTCGGGGTTGCGGTGGATTTCTTCAAAACGCGTCTATTCCTGCGCTCGCTGCGCGTTAAATAGTGATCGAGCCGATGACTGGCCGACGAACCACTACTTTTATCATTACTGCCCGCCTGCCGCCATGGCGGCACGCCGCATGGCGCATGAACGGAGGGCCGATTTCCATGGGTGCAATTTGAGCATGCATTTTGTTCTGTGACAAAGGCTTATGCTGTATTTTTGCACAGGTATGACAGCAAATGTCCGGGTTGGTGCCGGATGGCTCATTAATGCGTAGGAAAGCGCCGTATACGCTGTGCCAAAACCACCAATGGCGGGCAGGAACCAATCCCATTCGCTGGCAGCCCCTCGGGCAGCACAAGGCCAGACGTTGACCACGTTTCTTTCAGCCGCCATGCTGCCCTCTCCCCTCCCCTACCGCCGAAAGACCATGCTCACCTGGCTGACCCGCGACTCGCTGACCTTCCCGCCCCTGGAAAAAGCCCTGAACGAGCCCAACGGCCTGCTCGCCGCCGGTGGCGACCTGACGCCGGAGCGCCTGATCCAGGCCTATCGTCATGGCTGCTTTCCCTGGTACCAGGACGGCCAACCCATCCTCTGGTGGTCACCGGACCCGCGCACCGTACTCTTCCCGGACGAGTTGCACGTTTCGCGCTCACTGGCCAAGCTCCTGCGCCAGGGCCGCTACCAGGTGAGCTTCGACAGCGACTTCGAACGGGTCATCGCCGCTTGCGCCGCACCGCGCGACTACGCCGACGGTACCTGGATCACCGACAGCATGCAGGCCGCGTACTGTGAACTGCATCGACGCGGCATCGCCCATTCGGTGGAGGTGCGCCAGGATGGCGAGCTGGTCGGTGGCCTGTATGGCTTGGCCATGGGCCAGCTGTTCTTCGGAGAGTCCATGTTCAGCCGTGCCGACAACGCTTCGAAGGTGGGCTTCGCGACCCTGGTCGAGCACCTGCGCCAGGCCGGCTTTGCCCTGATCGACTGCCAGATGCCGACCAATCATTTGCACAGCCTCGGTGCTCGCGCCATCAGCCGCGCCGAGTTCGCCGGTTATCTCGCGCACCACCTCGACGAGCCCAGCAAGGCAACCTGGGTTCGCTAGGCGAGTTCCCATTGCTGGCATACACTTAAGACAACGTCTTGCCGAGGGGTCGATCATGACAGAGTTGGCGCGGTTGAAGTTCTATGCCACTCAACCTCACTCCTGCAGCTATCTGCCGGAGGAGCAGGCGACCACGCTGTTCCTGGACCCCAGCCAGCCGATGGACGTCCATGTGTACGCCGACCTTTCTGAAATGGGTTTTCGTCGCAGCGGCGATCATCTCTATCGCCCGCACTGCCAGAATTGCAATGCCTGCGTGCCGGCACGCATCCCCGCGGCACGCTTCATCCCCAACCGCCAGCAGCGGCGCATCCTCAAACGCAACGCCGACGTCACCGTCACCGCTGCGCGCCCAGCCTTCAAGGAAGAGTACTTCGACCTGTATCGACGCTACATCGAACAGCGCCATTCGGACGGCGACATGTATCCGCCCAGCCGCGACCAGTTCTCCACCTTCCTGGTACGCGACCTGCCGTTCTGCTGGTTCTACGAGTTCCGCCTCGAAGGCCGCCTGCTGGCGATCGCCGTTTGCGACCTGCTGCCCAACGGCCTTTCGGCGGTCTACACCTTCTACGAGCCTGATGAAGAACGTCGCAGCCTGGGGCGCTTTGCCATTCTCTGGCAGATCACCGAAGCGCTGCGGCAGAATCTCGAGGCTGTCTACCTGGGTTACTGGATCAAGAACTGCAAGAAGATGAACTACAAGACCCAGTATCGCCCCATCGAACTGCTGATCAACCAGCGCTGGGTCAGCCTCAACTGAAAGCATTGGCTTGAAACACAGTTTTCGGGCATAATCCACGCCACTTTTTTTGCCCGGTGCAGTCGTGCGTCGGGCCATCACTGGATACCGAGGGCTTTACTGCATGTCGAAAGAAGACAGCTTCGAAATGGAAGGCACTGTCGTCGACACCCTGCCCAACACCATGTTCCGCGTGGAGTTGGAAAACGGGCACGTCGTTACCGCGCACATCTCCGGCAAGATGCGCAAGAACTACATCCGTATTCTCACTGGCGACAAGGTTCGCGTCGAACTGACGCCATACGACCTGAGCAAGGGCCGCATCACCTACCGCGCCCGCTAAGCTCCAGCCATGACAAAGCCCGGCCTATGTGCCGGGCTTTTTTGTATCTGCTTGAATGTAGACCGGCCGTGCCTGTGATCGCGACCAAAGCCGCTCCCACAGGCACAGCGCGACACCGCTGTTACGCAACCTCGGCCGTGGTCTCGAAATCGAAGACCAGCTCACCGTCACGCAACTCGACATGCACCACGCCACCGTGCTCGGACAGCTCGCCGAACAGGATCTCCTCGGCCAGCGGCCGCTTGATCTTGTCCTGGATGAGTCGTGCCATCGGGCGTGCGCCCATCTGCACGTCGTAGCCCTTGACTGCCAGCCAGCCGCGCGCCTCGTCGCTGACCTCCAGCAACACGCGCTTGTCTTCCAACTGGGCCTGCAGCTCGATGAGGAACTTGTCGACGATACTCTTGATCGTCTCGTGACTCAGGCGGCCGAACTGGATGATGGTGTCCAGGCGGTTGCGGAACTCCGGCGTGAAGCTCTTGCGGATGACTTCCATGGCATCGGACGTGTGATCCTGCTGGGTGAAGCCGATCGAGGCACGCGCCGCGGTTTCGGCACCCGCGTTGGTGGTCATGATCAGGATCACGTTGCGGAAGTCTGCCTTGCGTCCGTTGTTATCGGTCAGCGTCCCGTGGTCCATCACCTGCAGCAGCAGGTTGAAGACTTCAGGATGGGCCTTCTCGATCTCATCGAGCAGCAGCACACAATGCGGTTGCTTGGTGATCGCCTCGGTCAGCAGACCGCCCTGGTCGAAACCGACATAGCCGGGCGGCGCACCGATCAGGCGCGACACGGTATGCCGCTCCATGTACTCGGACATGTCGAAGCGCACCAGCTCCACCCCAAGCGCCTTGGCCAGCTGACGTGCAGCCTCGGTCTTGCCGACACCGGTCGGGCCTGCGAACAGGAACGAACCGACCGGCTTGTCCGGCGCCTTCAGGCCTGCACGCGACAGCTTGATGGCGGTGGACAGCGAGTCGATCGCCGCATCCTGACCGAACACGGTCAGCTTGAGGTCACGCTCCAGGTTACGCAGCAGCTCCTTGTCGGAACTGGTGACGTGCTTCGGCGGAATCCGCGCGATCTTGGCGACGATGTCCTCGACCTGCGGCACCTCGATGCGCTTGACCCGGCTGGCTTCCGGCTGCAGGCGCTGGTAAGCACCCGCTTCATCGATCACGTCGATGGCCTTGTCCGGCATGTGGCGGTCATTGATGTAGCGAGCAGCCAGTTCTGCAGCCGCGCGCAGCGCCTCATCGCTGTACTCGATGTTGTGGTGGCTTTCGAAACGACCCTTCAGGCCACGCAGGATACCAACGGTATCTTCCACCGACGGCTCGCTGACATCGACCTTCTGGAAACGCCGCGCCAGGGCACGGTCCTTCTCGAAGATGCCACGGAATTCCTGGAAGGTGGTCGAACCGATGCAGCGGATATCGCCGGAGGACAGCAATGGCTTGAGCAGGTTGGACGCATCCATCACCCCACCGGATGCCGCACCGGCACCAATGATGGTGTGAATCTCGTCGATGAACAGGATTGCCTGCGGACGCTTGCGCAGCTCACCCAGCAGCGCCTTGAAGCGCTTCTCGAAATCGCCGCGGTATTTGGTGCCGGCCAGCAGTGCACCCAGGTCGAGCGAGTAGACCACGCTCTGCGCCAACAGGTCCGGCACCTGGCCATCGACGATGCGCTTGGCCAGGCCTTCGGCGATGGCAGTCTTGCCGACGCCCGCCTCCCCGACCAGCAGCGGGTTGTTCTTGCGGCGACGGGCCAGGATCTGCGCGACGCGCTCGACCTCCTGCTCACGCCCCACCAGCGGATCGATACGACCGGCACGGGCCAGTTCGTTGAGGTTGCTGGCATAGGCGTCCAGCGGGTTGCTTGACGAAGACGCCTCGCCTCCCTCCTCATCCTGCATTTCCTGGTCGCTGTCGGCATGCGGACCGTGCCCCGGCACTTTGGAGATGCCATGGGCGATGTAGTTGACCACATCGATGCGCGCCACGCTCTGCTGCTTGAGCAGGAACACGGCCTGGCTTTCCTGTTCGCTGAAGATCGCTACCAGCACATTGGCACCGGTCACTTCACGCTTGCCAGAGCTTTGCACGTGGAAAACGGCGCGCTGCAGCACACGCTGGAAACCAAGCGTAGGCTGGGTTTCGCGGTCCTCGTCGTGGACGGGAATCAGTGGCGTGGTCGAATCGATGAACTCCTGCAGGTCATGCTTGAGCTTGTCGAGATTGGCGCCACAGGCGCGCAGAACGGTCGCGGCGGCCTCATTGTCAAGGAGTGCCAGCAACAGGTGTTCGACGGTCATGAATTCATGACGCTTCGAACGGGCCTCCTTGAAGGCCAGATTGAGGGTGACTTCGAGCTCGCGGTTTAACATAGCTTCACCTCATACCCAAGTGGTCGGCGATTAACCGTCCTTCTCGATTTCACAGAGTAGCGGATGCTGGCTTTCTCTTGCGTATTGATTGACCTGCATGGCCTTGGTCTCGGCGATGTCGCGGGTAAACAATCCGCACACTGCCCGCCCCTCGGTATGGACGGTCAGCATGATCTTGGTCGCCAGCTCGCGGTTCAGACTGAAGAACGTCTCGAGCACTTCGACGACGAAATCCATCGGCGTGTAGTCATCATTGAACAAAACCACCTTGTACATCGGTGGCGCCTGCAGGATCGGCTTGGCTTCCTGCACTGCCAGACCTGCACCGTCGTCCTCATCGGACTTCGGATGATCCTGATTGAATGTTAGTCGAATCTGCCTGAGTGCATGCATGGAAAGAATTTCATCATATCGACAGGTTAGGGTAATGGATTGACCGCGCAGTCACCGCAGGAGCGGCCGCCGCATGACCTTGACTATCGGCAAAACGGTGTTACAACCAATAAGAACCCACCGTGGTCTATAAAGATCCGCGCAGTCAACCAGATTTTTCGCACGGTTCGTATGCGGATGAAGTGGATGATACTCCAGTGATGGAGTCCTTTGCAGAGGGACATAGGGATGGCAAGCGGTAAAGTCAAGTGGTTCAACAATGCCAAGGGCTATGGGTTCATCAACGAAGAGGGCAAGACAGACGACCTGTTCGCCCACTATTCGGCGATCCAGATGGACGGCTACAAGACATTGAAGGCCGGCCAGACCGTCTCCTTCGACATCGTCCAAGGCCCCAAGGGACTGCACGCGGTCAATATCTCCAGCCCCAGCACCACGGTAGGCACCTCGCAAGCGAACACGGCTGCCGAGGCCTGACTCCAACTCCTGTCCTATACGAAAAAACCGGCCGCCTCTTTAATATGAAGAGACGGCCGGTTTTTTTGTTACCTCACATGTGCTTGATCATCTCATCGCCGAAGCCCGAGCTGCTCACCAGCCTGGCGCCGTCCATCAGGCGCTCGAAGTCGTAGGTCACGGTCTTGGCGGCAATCGCCCCGTTGGTACCCTTGATGATCAGGTCGGCCGCTTCGGTCCAGCCCATGTGCCGCAACATCATTTCGGCAGACAGGATCACCGACCCCGGATTGACCTTGTCCTGCCCGGCATACTTGGGCGCAGTGCCATGGGTCGCCTCGAACATGGCCACGGTATCGGAAAGGTTGGCACCCGGCGCAATACCGATACCGCCCACCTCCGCCGCCAGCGCGTCGGACAGGTAGTCACCATTGAGGTTGAGCGTGGCAATCACGTCATACTCGGCCGGACGCAGCAGGATCTGCTGGAGCATGGCGTCGGCAATGGCGTCCTTGACGATGACTTCGCGGCCCGATTTCGGATTGCGGAATTTCATCCACGGGCCGCCATCGAGCAGCTCGGCGCCGAATTCGTCTTTCGCCACTTCGTAACCCCAGTCCTTGAAAGCACCCTCGGTGAATTTCATGATGTTGCCCTTGTGCACCAGGGTCAGCGACTCGCGATCGTTGTCCACCACGTACTGCAGGGCCTTGCGCACCAGGCGCTTGGTGCCCTCGCGCGAGACCGGCTTGACCCCGATGCCGCAGTCCTGGTCGAACCGGATCTTGGTGACGCCCATTTCCTCCTTCAGGAACTTGATCACCTTGTTCGCCTCGGGCGAGCCAGCCTTCCACTCGATACCGGCGTAGATATCCTCGGAGTTCTCGCGGAAGATCACCATGTCGACATCACCAGGCTTCTTCACCGGGCTGGGCACGCCCTGGAACCACAACACCGGGCGCAGGCAGACGTACAGGTCCAGCTGCTGGCGCAGGGCGACGTTCAGCGAGCGGATACCGCCCCCCACCGGCGTGGTGAGCGGGCCCTTGATCGACACCACGTAGTCGCGCACCGCATCGAGGGTCTCCTGGGGCAGCCAGGTATCCTGATCATAGACCTGAGTGGCCTTCTCGCCGGCGTACACCTCCATCCAGGCAATCTTGCGCTTGCCGCCATAGGCCTTCTGCACGGCGGCATCCACCACCTTGATCATGACCGGAGAGACATCGACACCAATGCCATCGCCCTCGATGTAGGGGATGATCGGTTTGTCGGGAACGTTGAGCGAATGGTCTGCATTGACGGTGATCTTGGCGCCATCCGTCGGAACCTTGATTTTCTGGTATCCCATGCTTGCACTACTCCGCTGTCGGGTGTGGTTGGACATCATGCGATCCAATGAGCCTAAACCACATCCGCCGACCTGCAAGCCGGACAACCCCGGCACCCTGCGGCATCACGCCACATTGCCCGTACATCTTTGGTCTTATAAAGGCGTCGATATCACTTCGCCTTGCTGATTAGGCCAAAGGGTTTGATATACTCCGGCCCTGACCGCAGGGTCATCGGGGCGAACCCTTGGAAAATGCGGCTCGCCCTCGGCCAGGAAAGGCCAGAAAGCCTGGGCTGTTACCGCATCCCAGCATTTGACGCTCGACTGATGCATCCACCATCACCGCTCGCAGCCTCTCGACCATCCGCTCATGGCGTCGCCAGGGCGAAGCGCCTACCCTGCGCACCTCGAGACTCGAGTACGCTCAGCACATAGAGAGTTAACCCGCATGCCCACCCGTTCCAAGATCATCTACACCTTCACCGACGAAGCCCCCGCCCTCGCCACCTACTCGCTGCTGCCGATCATCGAAGCCTTCACCGCTTCGGCTGACATCGCCGTCGAAACCCGCGACATTTCCCTGGCTGGCCGTATCCTCGCGGCGTTCCCGGAACAACTGGGCGCAGAGAAGCAGGTAGGCGATCACCTGGCGGAACTGGGCCAGCTGGCCACCACCCCTGAAGCCAACATCATCAAGCTGCCGAACATCTCCGCTTCGGTTCCACAGCTGAAGGCGGCGATCAAGGAACTTCAGGCCAAGGGCTTCAACATCCCCGACTACGCCGACGAGCCGGCCAGCGCCGAAGAGAAAGAGTCCCGCGCGCGCTACGACCGCATCAAGGGCAGCGCCGTGAACCCGGTACTGCGCGAAGGCAACTCCGACCGTCGTGCACCGCTGTCGGTCAAGAACTACGCCCGCAAGCACCCGCACAAGATGGGTGCCTGGGCCGCCGACTCCAAGTCGCACGTTGCCCACATGACCCAGGGCGACTTCTACGGCAGCGAGAAAGCCGCGCTGATCGAGGCTGACGACAGCCTGCGCATCGAACTGGTCGGCAAGGACGGTTCCACCACCGTCCTGAAAGAGAAAACCGCCGTCAAGGCCGCCGAAGTCATCGACTGCGCCACCCTGAGCCGCAAGGCCCTGAAAGCCTTCATCGCCGAGCAGATCGCCGATGCCAAGGCTTCTGGCGTACTGCTCTCGGTGCACCTGAAAGCCACCATGATGAAGGTCTCCGACCCGATCATGTTCGGCGTCATCGTCGAGGAGTTCTACGGCGAAGTCCTGGCCAAGCACGCGGCCGCCCTGGCTGAAGTAGGCTTCAACGCCAACAACGGCATCGGCGACCTGTACGCCCGCATCAAGGACCTGCCAGCCGACAAGCAGGCCGAGATCGAAGCCGACATCCAGGCCCTGTACACCGTTCGCCCGGCCCTGGCCATGGTCAACTCCGACAAGGGCATCACCAACCTGCACGTACCGAGCGACGTCATCGTCGACGCTTCGATGCCAGCGATGATCCGCGACTCGGGCAAGATGTGGAACGCCGCAGGCGAGCTGCAAGACGCCAAGGCGATCATTCCGGACCGCTGCTACGCCGGCATCTACCAGGCCACCATCGAAGACTGCAAGAAAAACGGCGCCTTCGATCCGACTACCATGGGCAGCGTACCGAACGTTGGCCTGATGGCGCAGAAGGCCGAAGAGTACGGTTCCCACGACAAGACCTTCCAGATCAAGACCGACGGTGTCGTGCGCGTGGTCGATGGCAAGGGCAACGTCGTTCTGGAGCAGAACGTCGAAGCCGGTGACATCTTCCGCATGTGCCAGACCAAGGACGCACCGATCCAGGATTGGGTGAAACTGGCTGTCAACCGCGCCCGCCTGAGCAACACCCCGGCGGTGTTCTGGCTGGACCCGGCTCGCGCCCACGACGGCGTGATGATCGAGAAGGTACAGAAGTACCTGAAGGATCACGACACCACTGGCCTGGACATCCGCGTCCTGGCGCCGGTCGACGCCATCAAGTTCTCCCTGGCTCGCATCCGCGAAGGCAAGGACACCATCTCGGTGACCGGCAACGTGCTGCGCGACTACCTGACCGACCTGTTCCCGATCATGGAACTGGGCACCAGCGCCAAGATGCTGTCGATCGTGCCGCTGATGAACGGTGGCGGCCTGTTCGAGACCGGCGCCGGCGGTTCGGCACCCAAGCACGTGCAGCAGCTGGTCGAAGAGAACTTCCTGCGTTGGGATTCGCTGGGTGAATTCCTGGCCCTGGCTGCCTCCCTCGAGCACCTGGGCAACACCTACGACAACCCACGTGCCAAAGTACTGGCCAACACCCTGGACCAGGCCACCGGCAAGTTCCTCGACACCAACAAGTCGCCTTCGCGCAAGGTCGGCGGTATCGACAACCGCGGCAGCCACTTCTACCTGACCCTGTACTGGGCCCAGGCCCTGGCTGCCCAGAGCGACGACGCTGCCCTGCAGGCACGCTTCGCCCCACTGGCCAAGAACCTGACCGAGAACGAAGCGACCATCGTCGCCGAGCTCAACGCCGTCCAGGGCAAGCCGGCCGACATCGGTGGCTACTACGCGCCTGATGCCGAGCTGACCGCCAAGGTGATGCGTCCAAGCCAGACCCTGAACAGCGCCATCGCCGCCCTGTAAGGTTCGCTTGAAGTAACAGCACAGACCCCGGCCACGCACCGGGGTTTGTGCTTTCTGGATAAAAGATGTCTAGCGGCCTACGCGAACCCTGTGGGCGCGGGTTTACCCGCGAATGCGATACTGGATCCACTGACGCATTCGCGGCGGTTCGACGCCTCGATAAACCCGCTCCTACAAGGTCCGTACCAGCCCTTATGGAGCTGTTCATGACCTGGCAACCTCACATCACCGTCGCCACCATCGTCGAACACGAGGGCAAATTCCTCTTCGTCGAAGAGTTCAAGGCTGGCAAGCACGTCTTCAACCAACCCGCCGGTCACCTGGAGGCCAACGAAACCCTGCCCCAGGCCGCCCTGCGTGAAACCCTCGAGGAAACCGCCTGGGAGGTCGAATTGACCGGCGTGGTCGGCATCTACCTCTACACCGCGCCAAGTAACGGCGTGACCTACCAGCGCATCTGCTTCGCCGCCCGTCCGCTGCGCCACCACCCAGAGCGCGCCCTGGACAGCGACATCGTCCGCGCCGTGTGGCTGACTCGCGAGCAGTTGCTCGCAGAACCCGAGCGCTGGCGCAGCGAGTTGGTGCCACGCTGCCTCGACGACTACCTCGCAGGCCCGCTGCACAGCCTCTCGCTGCTGCGCGACTGACGCGGATGCGCCGTCCTGATAGAATCGGAATTTTTCCCCCAGATACACATCGGTAGCCATGACCAGCCCAACACCCAAAGACCCTTCCAGGACCCGCGTCATCGTCGGCATGTCCGGCGGCGTGGACTCTTCCGTCTCCGCCCTTCTGCTCATGGAGCAGGGCTACCAGGTGGAAGGTCTGTTCATGAAAAACTGGGAGGAGGATGACGGCACCGAGTACTGCACCGCCCGCGAAGACCTCGCCGACGCCCAGGCCGTGTGCGATCGCATCGGCATCAAGCTGCACACCGCCAACTTCGCCGCCGAATACTGGGACAACGTGTTCGAGCACTTTCTCGAAGAGTACAAGGCCGGCCGTACACCCAACCCGGACATCCTCTGCAACCGCGAAATCAAGTTCAAGGCCTTCCTCGACTACGCCCTGTCGCTGGGTGCCGACCTGATTGCCACCGGCCACTACGTGCGCCGCCGCGATACCGGCGAGCTGACCGAACTGCTCAAGGGCCTGGACCCGAACAAGGACCAGAGCTACTTCCTGCATGCCGTGGGCGGCGCGGAAATCGCCCGCACCCTGTTCCCCGTTGGCGAGCTGGAAAAGCCCGAAGTACGTGCCATCGCCGAGAAACACGGCCTGGCCACGGCGAAGAAAAAAGACTCCACCGGCATCTGCTTCATCGGCGAGCGTCGCTTCAGCGACTTCCTCAAGCAGTACCTGCCCGCCCAGCCTGGCGAGATCCAGACCACCGACGGCGAAGTGATCGGCCAGCACCACGGCCTGATGTACCACACCATCGGACAGCGCCAGGGCCTGGGCATTGGTGGCCTGAAAGACGCCGGCGACGAGCCCTGGTACGTGCTGGAAAAAGACCTGGCGCGCAACGTGCTGGTGGTGGGCCAGGGCAACGAACACCCGTGGCTGTTCTCCCGCGCCCTGCTCGCCTCGGACATCTTCTGGGTCAACCCGCTCGACCTGAGCAGCCCACGTCGACTCACTGCCAAGGTGCGCTACCGCCAGAGCGACCAGCACTGCACCCTGGAACGCACCGCAAACGGCTACCGCGCGGTGTTCGACGAACCGCAACGCGCCGTGACGCCAGGTCAATCGGTGGTGTTCTATGATGGCGAGGTATGCCTGGGCGGCGGCGTGATCGAGAGCGCCGAGCCTTGGAGCCCACGCGCATGAGCAATCTGCAGGAGCAACTGATCGCCCTTGGCGGCGTGTTCCAGGCCGCAGTGCTGGTCGATCGCATCGCCCGCACCGGGCAGGCCAGCGAAGCCAATATCGGCTGCATGCTCGGCAGCCTGCTGGTACGCGACCCGAACAGCACCCTGGAAGTGTTCGGCGGAGACGACCTGAACCTGCGTGACGGCTACCGCGCACTGGTCGGCGCCCTGGAGCGCGACCCCAGCAGCTTGCAACGCGAGCCGCTGCGCTACGCCCTTTCGATGCTGGGCCTTGAGCGCCAACTGGCCAAGCGTGGCGACCTGCTCGACACCATCGGCAACCGTCTGCCGCAGATCCAGTCGCAAGCCGATCATTTCGGCCTGGTTCACGAAAACGTCATCGCTTCCAGCGGAGCCTTGTATCAGGACACCCTGAGCACCCTGCGTCAGCGCATCCAGGTGCACGGCGACATGCGCTTCCTGCAGCAGGCCAGCAACGCCTCGAAGATCCGCGCCCTGCTGCTGGCGGGCATCCGCGCCGCACGCCTGTGGCGCCAGCTGGGCGGGCATCGCTGGCAGTTGGTGTTCAGCCGACGCAAGTTGCTCAATGAACTGTACGACATGATGCGCGCGCCTTCCTGACCTGTGGGAGCGGGTTCACCCGCGAATGCGATGCCGGACTTACCGCCGCATTCGCGGGCAAGCCCGCTCCCACAGGAACCGCGACACGCGTTTCGACGGCCGACCTTTGGTCAGCCACCCGACCCAGGCGCAATTTTCATGTATGATATGCGCCCTTCCAAAAGCCTGACTGTCCGAGAACACCCCATGCAGCTCTCTTCGCTCACTGCGGTTTCCCCTGTAGACGGCCGTTACGCCGGCAAAACCCAGGCCTTGCGCCCCATCTTCAGCGAATTCGGCCTGATCCGTTTCCGCGCCCTGGTCGAAGTACGCTGGCTGCAGCGTCTGGCCGCCCACCCGCAGATCGGCGAAGTGCCGGCGTTCTCCGCCGAAGCCAACGCTCTGCTGGACAGCCTGGCGACCGACTTCAAGCTCGAGCACGCCGAGCGTGTGAAAGAAATCGAGCGCACCACCAACCACGACGTCAAGGCGATCGAATACCTCCTCAAAGAGCAGGCCGCCAAGCTGCCTGAACTGGCCAAGGTCAGCGAGTTCATCCACTTCGCCTGCACCAGCGAAGACATCAACAACCTGTCCCACGCCCTGATGCTGCGCGCCGGTCGTGACGAGGTGCTGCTGCCGCTGATGCGCCAGATCGCCGAGGCCATCCGCGCCCTGGCCCACCAGCACGCCGACGTGCCGATGCTGTCGCGCACCCACGGCCAGCCGGCCTCGCCGACCACCCTGGGCAAAGAGCTGGCCAACGTCGTCTACCGCCTGGAGCGTCAGATCGCCCAGGTCGCCGCCGTGCCGCTGCTGGGCAAGATCAACGGCGCCGTGGGCAACTACAACGCCCACCTGTCGGCCTACTCGCAGATCGACTGGGAGCAGAACGCCCGCGCCTTCATCGAAGACGAACTGGGTCTGCAGTTCAACCCGTACACCACCCAGATCGAGCCGCACGACTACATCGCCGAGCTGTTCGATGCCATCGCTCGCTTCAACACCATCCTCATCGACTTCGACCGCGACGTCTGGGGCTACATCTCGCTGGGCTACTTCAAGCAGAAGACCGTCGCCGGCGAAATCGGCTCCTCGACCATGCCGCACAAGGTCAACCCGATCGACTTCGAAAACTCCGAAGGCAACCTCGGTATCGCCAACGCGCTGTTCCAGCACCTGGCCAGCAAGCTGCCGATCTCGCGCTGGCAGCGCGACCTGACCGACTCCACCGTGCTGCGCAACCTGGGCGTGGGCTTTGCCCATAGCGTCATCGCCTATGAAGCCAGCCTGAAGGGCATCGGCAAGCTGGAGGTCAACGAAGCGCGCATCGCCGCCGACCTCGACGCTTGCTGGGAAGTACTGGCCGAGCCGATCCAGACCGTCATGCGCCGCTTCAACATCGAGAACCCCTACGAGAAGCTCAAGGAGCTGACCCGTGGCAAGGGCATCACCCCTGAAGCGCTTCAGACCTTCATCGATGGGCTGGACATGCCGGCCGACGCCAAGGCCGAGCTCAAGCTGCTCACCCCGGCCACCTACATCGGCAACGCGGCCGCCCAGGCCAAACGCATCTGACCTGCGCCCTGCGTACAACGCCCGGCTCAGCCGGGCGTTTTTATTCCCGGACGAAAATTACGTTTTTTCAATAGGTTGAACATGAATCCTGATACTCCACTGCAGCTGCTTGGCGGCCTCACCGCTCGTGAATTCCTGCGCGACTACTGGCAGAAGAAGCCCCTGCTGGTGCGCCAGGCCTTCACCGACTTCGAAAGCCCGATCGATCCGGACGAGCTGGCCGGCCTGGCCCTTGAGGAAGAGGTCGAATCGCGCCTGGTGCTGGAGCACGGCGAACGCCCTTGGGAGCTGCGCCGCGGCCCGTTCGAGGAAGACACCTTCGCCACCCTGCCCGAGCGTGACTGGACCCTGCTGGTCCAAGCCGTGGACCAGTTCGTTCCGGAAGTGGCCGAGCTGCTGGAGAACTTCCGCTTCCTGCCCAGCTGGCGTATCGACGATGTGATGATCAGCTTTGCCGCCCCCGGTGGCAGCGTCGGTCCGCACTTCGACAACTACGACGTATTCCTGCTGCAGGGCCACGGCAAGCGCAACTGGAAAATCGGCCAGATGTGCAACAGCGAGAGCCCGCTGATCGAGCACGCCGACCTGCGCATCCTCGCCGATTTCGAGCAGAGCGACGAATGGACCCTTGAGCCGGGCGACATGCTCTACCTGCCGCCGCGCCTGGCCCACTACGGTGTGGCCGTGGACGACTGCCTGACCTACTCGGTCGGTTTCCGCGCCCCAAGCGCTGCCGAAGTGCTGACCCACTTCACCGACTTCCTCAGCCAGTTCCTGCCTGACGAAGAGCGCTACAGCGACGCCGACGCTCAACCTGTCAGCGACCCACACCAGATCCAGCACGACGCCCTCGACCGCCTCAAGGCCCTGCTGGCCGAGCACATGGGTGACGAGCGCCTGCTGCTGACCTGGTTCGGCCAGTTCATGACCGAGCCGCGCTACCCCGAGCAGGTGGCAGGCGAGGCGCTGAGCGAAGAAGAGCTGATCAATTATCTCGAACAGGGCGCGATCCTGGTGCGCAACCCGAGCGCACGCCTGGCCTGGTCGGAAGTCGACGACAACCTGCTGCTGTTCGCCAGCGGCCAGAGCCGCCTGCTGTCCGGTCATCTGCGTGCTCTTTTGCAACTGATTTGTTCAGCCGACGCCCTGCACAGCGAAAACCTTGTAGAGTGGCTGGAAGACGAAGAAGGCCTCACGCTTGTCTGCCAGTTGGTTCAACAAGGAAGCCTGGGATTTGCCAATGAATAAGATCCGCGTTCGCCTCGCCGACTGGCATAAAGACAACGCCGATATCCATCGTATCCGCAGCGCGGTATTCGTCGCCGAGCAGCACGTGCCGCCAGAGCTGGAGTTCGATGCCGAAGATCCGACCGCGGTCCATTTCCTGGCCATGGAAGGTGACTACCCGATCGGCACTGCACGCCTGTTGCCAGACGGCACCATCGGTCGAGTATCGGTGCTCAAGGACTGGCGTGGTCTGAAAGTCGGTGACGCGTTGATGAATGCGGTCATCATCGAAGCGCAGAACCGTGACCTCAAGCAGCAGATGCTCAGCGCCCAGGTACATGCCACACCCTTCTATGAGCGCCTGGGTTTCAAGGTGGTCAGCGAAGAGTTCCTCGAGGCCGGCATCCCGCACGTGGACATGGTCCGCGATTCACGCGAGATCGCCTGATCGGAAGGGGCCGGCGCTGCCGGCCCCTCCGTTGCTCAGGCAATCACGATCTGCCCATCGCCAAGCCCCTGCCCCGCAATCCCCACCAACGTCACGCTATCGCGCCCGAACGACAGCACCAGGTCATCCCCCACCCGACTCAGGTGGTCACGCCAATCCGGCGCTGCCGTCCCGCCTTCTACGCCCATGAACACCAACCGGTCCTGCCCGGTGAAGTCCAGCACCCGGTCCTGCCCGAAGTGCCCGCTGAACAGAAAGGTGTCTCGTCCACCGCCGCCACTGAGCACATCATTCCCGGCACCGCCCACCAGCACATCGTCGCCTGCCCCACCCACCAGACGATCATCGCCACCCAGGCCGAACAGCCACTGGCCCTGGTTGCCGGCCACCAACTGATCATTGCCTTGTCCGCCGCTGACCGACAGGGCGTAGGGATCCAGCTTGCCGCTGCTGAGCAGCCCATTGACGGTCACTGCGTGACTGACGTCCTTGCTGAGGAACACCAGGCTGCTTTCCTTGCTCACCAGCGACTCGACATTGCGCACCTGGCTGATCCCACCCTCGGCATCACGCACATACAGCGTGCCCTCGCCATCCCGGGCTATCGAGAAGCGCGCCAGCGCATCCCCCAGATGCAGGGTGTCATGTCCGGCGCCGCCGTCTATCAGGTTGAAACCGCCGTCGTCGCGGAAGGTGTCATTGCCTGCGCCGCCATACAGGTAGTCGTTGCCGCGCCCGCCCCGGATCAGGTCGTCCTGGGCCGAACCGACAATGAAGGTACTGCCAGAGTGCGGCTCGGCGTTGCGATTGAGGTCCTCTACCCAGGTCGAGCCACGGGTGGCGTCGGACAGGTTGCTGACCACCACGGTCGAGTCCCGGCTGGTCCAGGGGTAGAACGGCGAATCCACTACCCGACCCAGGCCATCGGCGTAGGCTGCCGGCAGGTGCGAGAGCCAGGTGGCGATATTGCCGATGGAAAACGGCAGCAGGTTCCACGCGTCGGAGGCGTAGTGGTCATTGAAATTGACGATGTTGTCAGTGGTCGAAGGCTTGGCGGCATCGTGCACGCCCAGGGTCGCCCAGGTCAGCGCCGTGCCGTCGAGCACACGGAACACAGGATCGTTCTCGTAACCGATATTGAGCACCTTGTCGGGGTCGGCAGCCTGCGTGGGCGAGGCGAAGGCAACATAGCGGGCATCCTGGTAGAAGCCGCCCCAGCGCGAAGCACTGAGGTCTGCCAGGCTATTGACAGCCAGCCCGCCAAGGCTGTGGCCGCTGACGGTGATATCGGCACCTGACAAGCCGTGGGCCCTGGCGAACGTCGCGACATCGCCCAGCAGGCGGTCGAAGGCATTGCCGGCGTAGTTGCGTGCGTAGTCGGCTGGCCCCAGCGCTGCCAGCAGGTCGTTGATGGCATCGCCGAGGGTGTCGCCAAGCAGATTCTCCCGCGGGCCGCTGGTGCCACGAAAGGCGATACCGAGGCCAATGAGCTGGCCATCGCCGGCATAACGGCCGAGCACCTCGACCTGCGCCGAGGTGTAGCCCGGTGCCTCGCCATGGAAGGTGCCACGCGCATCGGTCTTGCCTTGGTAACCCAACTGTGCGGCGCTGATTGGCGTCCAGCCAGCCGCCTTGAGCTGCGCCAGGGCCTTGGCCTCGGAGTCGGGATTCCAGGGGATGCCGGGAATCACGCCCTGGCTGTCGGTGCCGCCGATCAGAGCCTTGACCAGGGTTGCCGGCAACCCGAGGCCGAAGCCGTGCTTCTGGTAGCCAGCAGAGAAACCGTCGTCGATACCATGATAGGCATAGATCGCCAGGGCCATGGCATCCTTGTAGAGCGCGTAGGAGGCAGCACCGTCGAGCTGACGGTAATCGAACAAAGGCATGATCCGACTTCCTTGTTGTGATTGGAGTGAAGGCCCACAAGCGACATCGTCCATTGACACATCTGGCAGGCGAGCGACAACGCTGGCACGGTACCGGCCGGTCATCCAAGCCCGATGCCGGGGCATTCATGCCAAACCTACGGACATATTTCCTGGCAATAACCTGTACATGCATACAGATAAATCTTGCCTGCACGCCCTGTCTTGCGCATCCTAGTCGCCATCAACCTCGATGAAGCGTTCACGGCCATGCGCCTTTTTCTCTGTGAAAAGCCCTCTCAGGCAAAAGACATCGCCAAGGTACTGGGTGCCAACCGCAAGGCCGACGGCTGCTGGCAAGGCACCGATGTCTGCGTCACCTGGTGTATCGGCCACCTGCTCGAAACCGCACCGCCCGACAGTTATGACGCACGCTACAAGCGCTGGTCGCTCGATGATCTGCCGATCATTCCGGAAAAATGGAAAATGCTGGTCAAGCCCAAGACCGCCAGCCAGTTCAAGGCGGTCAAGCGTCTGCTCGGCGAGGCCCGGGAGCTGGTGATCGCCACCGATGCCGACCGTGAAGGCGAGATGATCGCTCGCGAACTGGTCGAGCATTGCCGCTACCGCGGGCCGATCCAGCGGCTGTGGCTCTCCGCGCTCGATGACGCCTCGATCCGCAAGGCGCTGGCCCGCCTGCTCCCCGGCAGCGAAACCTTCAGCCTCTATCACTCGGCCCTTGGTCGCTCGCGGGCCGACTGGTTGATCGGCATGAACATGAGCCGCCTGTTCACCCTGCTTGGTCGCCAGTCCGGTTATCAAGGCGTGCTGCCGGTAGGAAGGGTACAGACACCGACACTGCGCCTGGTGGTCGACCGCGACCGCAGCATCGCCGACTTCGTACCAGTTCCCTACTGGGCGATCGAGGTGCAGCTGGCGCATTCGGACCAGGTCTTCAACGCCCAATGGCGTGCACCACAAGACACCTGCGACGACCAGGGCCGCTGCGTCAACCAGGCACTCGCCCAGCAGGCCGCCACCCAGATGCAGGCCGCAGGCAGCGCACAGGTGCTCAAGGTACAGACCGAGCGTGTGCGCGAGGCCGCACCCTTGCCTTTCGACCTCGGTACCCTGCAGGAGCTGTGCTCCAAGAAATTCGGCCTTGGCGCCCAGGAAACCCTCGACATCGCCCAAGCGCTCTACGAAACCCACAAGCTGATCACCTACCCGCGCAGCGACTGTGGTTACCTGCCGCTCAGCCAGCACGCCGAGGCGCCCGCCGTGCTCGCCGCCCTGCAACGCGCCGACACGAGCCTCGCCCCCTTGCAGGCGCATCTGGAGCCACACCGCCGCTCTCGCGCCTGGAACGACGCCAAGGTCAGCGCCCACCACGGCATCATCCCCACCGCCGCCGCCAGCGATCCTGCGCGCCTGCCACCCAAGTACAAAGCGGTCTATACCCTGATCCGGGCGCGCTACCTGGCGCAGTTCCTGCCCAATCACGAGTACGACCGCACCCAGGCCGAACTGGACTGTGCCGGACACGCCCTGCGTGCAGTGGGCAAGCAGATCGTCGAACCCGGTTGGCGCCGCGCCCTGCCCGAGGCACTGACCCCAACCAAGGGACGCGAAGCGCCACCCGCGCAAGTCTTGCCGCAACTGCGCGAAGGCGACGACTGCAGGGTCCAGGACCTGCAGCTGAAAGACCTGTGGACCCAGCCGCCGAAGCCGTTCACCGAGGGCGATCTGATCAAGGCGATGAAGAACGTCGCCAAGCTGGTGGACGACCCGCAGCTCAAGCAGAAACTCAAGGAAACCACCGGCATCGGCACCGAAGCGACCCGGGCCAGCATCATCCAGGGCCTGCTCGACCGCGGCTACCTGGTCAAGAACGGCAAGGCGCTGTCCGCCACCCCGGCGGCCTTCAGCCTGATCGACGCCGTGCCACGGGCCATCGCCGACCCCGGCACCACTGCGATCTGGGAACAGGCACTGGACATGGTTCAAAGCGGCGAAATGAGCCTGGAAGAGTTCGTCACCCGGCAGTCGGCCTGGATGGGCAAGCTGGTGCAACGCTGCGCGGGAATGCGCCTGACCATCAGCGGCCCGCCCCTCGCTGCCGGCGGCAAAGGTGCACCCTGGAAGAAAAAACGCCGCAGCAGCGGTAAAGGCAAAACCGCCGGCAGCAAAGCAGCGCCCCGTGCAAGCAAATCCACACGACGCCCTTCGGGCAAATCTACCTGACGATCGGCAGTGGCGACATGACGATCACATCCTGACGTGTGTCGCCGCCTCGTCAACGCTCGTCTTGTACAGCAGACAACCCCTGAGCCCCATCACCCGCTCCGCGCAGGCCCCCATGCAAGCATTACTGCAAGAAATCCTCGACCAGGTCCGCCCGCTGCTCAGCCAGGGCCAGGTCGCCCAGTACATCCCCGCCCTCGCCCAGGTCGACCCGCAACAACTCGGCATCGCCGTGCAGAGCCTGGACGGCCAGCTGCATTGCGCAGGCGATGCCCATACGCCCTTCTCGATCCAGAGCATCTCCAAGGTCTTCAGCCTGGTCCAGGCGATCAACCACAGTGGCGAGGATATCTGGACGCGCCTGGGCTACGAGCCCTCCGGGCAGGCGTTCAACTCGCTGGTTCAGCTGGAGGTGGAGAAAGGTCGCCCACGCAATCCTTTCATCAATGCCGGTGCGCTGGTGATCTGCGACATCAACCAGTCGCGCTATGCCACCCCGCCCTTGTCGATGCGCGACTTCGTCCGTCGCCTGGCAGCCAACCCACGTATCGTCAGTGACCCGGTCGTAGCCGACTCCGAGTACCAGCACCGCGCCCGCAACGCCGCCATGGCCTACCTGATGCAGGCGTTCGGCAACTTCCACAACGATGTCGATGCGGTGCTGCGCAGCTACTTCCATCATTGTGCGCTGTCGATGAATTGCGTCGATGTCGCCCGTGGCTTTGCCTTCCTGGCCAACAGCGGCTACTGCCCACACAGCGGCGAGCACGTGCTCAGCCCGCGCCAGGCGCAACAGGTGAATGCGATCATGGCCACCAGTGGGCTGTACGACGAGGCGGGTAACTTCGCCTATCGCGTAGGCCTGCCGGGCAAAAGCGGTGTGGGCGGCGGCATTGTCGCGGTAGTGCCGGGGCGCTACAGCATCTGCGTGTGGTCGCCTGCACTGAACGCCTCAGGTAACTCGCTGGCGGGGCTGCGGGCACTGGAGCTGCTCAGCGAGCGGATCACCGGCTCGGTGTTTTCCGCGGTGCTGTAGGCCTGACGCTTCAATCGCAGCGCACCTTGAAAAACAAACCCCACCAGGGAGGTCCCGGGTGGGGTTTGTTTTACTACAACGACCCGTAGCCGGGCTGACCTGATGTCAGAAGAAGTTGTAGGTGTAGCTCACGATCAGGCGGTTTTCGTCCTGGTCACGCTGGCCCGATACGTCGGTACGCAGCGCAGCGTTACGCCACTGCAGGCCCAGGCCCTTGAAGGTGCCTTCCTGAACGACGTAGGCCAGGCTGAAGTCACGCTCCCACTCCGAACGGTCCGAGCCCGCCGAGTTGACGTTGGTGCCCTTCAGGTAGATGGCGTTGGCGGTCAGGCCTGGTACGCCGAGAGCGGCGAAGTCGTAGGCGTACTGCGCCAGCCAGGTGCGCTCGCCGGCACGCAGGAACTTGCCGATCTGCACGTCGGTGATCAGGTAGGCACTTGCACCGTCGCCCTGGTTCAGGAACGGGAAGTCGCTGGTGCCGTTGACACGCTGGTAACCGGCGCTCAGTGCGTGGCTGCCCAGCGAGTAGGTGAACTTGGCGCTCCAGGTGCGGTTGTCCACTTCACCGTTGTTCTGGTAGCCCGATGCGCGATAGCCAGCCAGGCGGCCTTCGGTGCTGGCGTTCTTGCCATCGGAATCGCTGTAGAAGTAACGCAGGTCGGACTTCAACGAACCCACTGGCAGTGCCAGGTTGTGGGTCAGGCCCAGGAAGTGCTGTTTGTAGAAGTCGTCCAGGTTGCCGTAGTAGTACTGCAGCAGCAGGTCCTTGCTCAGCTTGTAGTCGGCACCGGCGTAGTAGAAGGCGTTGCTGCGACGGTTGGAGGTGGCGGTGGCCGGGTTGCCGTTGGAGCCAGCAATGGTCAGCGACTCCATGTTGGTACTGTTACGGCCCTTGGCATGCTCGAGCTTGCCGCCGATCAGGGTCAGGTTGTCGATCTCGTTGGAGGTGATCTGGCCACCCTCAAACGTTTGCGGCAACAGACGACCGTCGTTGTAGGTGACTACTGGCAGCTTGGGCTGCAGTACACCGAGCTTGGCTTCGGTCTTGGAGATCTTGACCTTGCCGGTTACGCCCAGGCTGCTGAAGTCGTCAACGGCGCGGCCATCGGAATCGGTCGGGAACACAGTACCGCCCTTGGCGGTGCTGGTCGGGTTGTAGTGGGTACCCTTGCCCGAATCCAGACGGAAGCCGGTCAGGCCGATGGCGTCTACACCAAAGCCAACGGTGCCCTGGGTGTAGCCGGAAGTGAAGTTGAAGATGAAGCCTTGGCCCCACTCTTCCTGCTTCGACGGGTTGGCAGTGCCATTGCGGTTGTCGGAATTGATGTAGAAGTTGCGCGCAGTGACCGAAGCCTTGCTGTCTTCCACGAAACCTGCCGCCTGCGCCCCCAGCGACAGGCTGGCCAGTGCAACGGCCACTGGCAGTGTGCATTTGTACATGTGTGCTCCTTTCTAGCTTTTCTTATAGGCCTCTCGCTGAACGCGAGGGCCGAGTTTCGATACGTTTGAACGTCACGCGTTATTACTTTAACAACAATCGAAAAAGATTTTTATTCGATTGTGCTATAGGAACCGAATGCTAGCAAAAAACCACTATCGGCAGGGAGAAAGGTTTCAGTTCCATGACCTCAGGCAGGGCTTTTACAGATACGCTTGGACGCTACAGCACACCGCTGTTTCGGCTGCTTAGCAAAAAGGATGATGACATGCTGCGAATATTGGGTAAGGCGAGTTCCATCAACGTGCGCAAGGTGCTGTGGACTTGCGCCGAAATCGACCTTCCATTCCACCGCGAAGACTGGGGTTCAGGTTTCCAGCCCACCCAAACCGCTGAATTCCTGGTCCTGAACCCCAATGCCATGGTCCCGGTAATCCAGGACGGCGGCCTTACGCTATGGGAGTCCAATACCATCATCCGCTATCTCGCCAACCGCTATGGGCAAGCGGCAGGGATATACCCGGCCGACGCAGTGGCCAGAGCGCTTGTCGATCAATGGATCGACTGGCAGGCCAGCGATCTCAATCGCTCCTGGAGCTACGCCTTCATGGCGCTGGTCAGGCAGTCAGCTGCGCATCAGGATGAACAGGCGCTCAATGCCAGCCTCGGCGAATGGTCGCGACATATGCAGATCCTCGACCAACAGTTGGCAAAGACTGGCGCCTATGTTGCCGGCAAGGCGTTCTCCCTGGCAGACATTCCAATCGGGTTGTCGGTAAACCGCTGGTTCGAGACACCGTTCGAGCACCCGCACCTGCCTGCAGTGGCTGACTACTACGCGCGCCTGAGCGAGCGGGAAGGCTATCGACTGCACGGCAGAAACGGAACGCCCTGAGCGAGCAATAAAATTATTTTGCATATTAGAATATGCAAAAAATGAATTTCCATCATTTACAGCTGGCCGTTAGATTCTAAGAAGAAGCCCGGCCAGCTCGTTTTCTTCTAAACCGCTCAACGCCAGGCAACCTTGTCCCAGCAAAGGAACCCAGCAATGAGCGTCGAAATCCTCGGCATGATCACCGCCTCGCCCGGCTCGGAGGTCGACCAGCCCACGGGAGATGCGGTCGATCCGGACTACGTGCGTCGCTTCGCCCAAGCCCATGAGGCGGCCGGTTTCGACCGCATCCTGGTCGGCTATTTCTCCAACGGGCCGGAAGGCGCAGTGGTCAGTTCGTTCGCCGTCGCTGCCACCGAACGCCTGGGTATCCTGCTCGCGTACCGCCCAGGGGTGATCAGCCCGCCCCTGGCAGCGCGGCAACTGGCGACCCTCGACCAGTTCAGCAAGGGCCGTCTGGCGCTGAACGTGGTCAGCGGTGGCAATGACCAGGACCTGCAGCGCGATGGCGATTTTCTCGACCACGATCACCGCTATGCGCGCACCGGCGAATACCTCGATGCCCTGAAGGCAATCTGGACCGCCGAACAACCGGTGGACTTCGCCGGCGACTTCTACCGTTTCAACGCTGCCTCGCCCGCCGTACGGACCGTGCAGCGCCCGCATATCCCGATCTACTTCAGTGGTTCATCGGATGCCGCGGTGCGGGTCGCAGCGCAACATGCCGACACCTACATGCTCTGGGGCGAACCCCTGGCCGCCGTCGCCGAGCATATCGCCAAGGTCCGCCAGGCCGCCGCTGTGCAACAGCGCGCCCCGCGCTTCTCGGTGTCGTTCCGCCCCATCGTCGCCGATACCGAGGAGGCCGCCTGGCAGCGCGCCGCCGAGATCCTCGAGCAGGTCCGCGATGCACGCCAGAAACTCGGTTTGCCGCTGCACGACCACCAGCCCGAGAACGTCGGGTCGCAGCGCCTGCTGGCCGCTGCGCAACAGGGCGAAGTGCTCGATCAACGCCTGTGGATGGGCGTTGCCCGTCTGACTGGTGCGCGCTGGAACTCCACCGCGCTGGTCGGCACCCCCGAGCAGGTCGCCCAGGCGTTGGGCGAGTACTACAAGCTCGGCGTGTCGACTTTCCTGATCCGCGGCTTCGACCCATTGAACGACACCATCGAATACGGCAAGACCCTGATCCCCGCCATCCATCACCAGATCGAACGCCTGGATACGCGCCAGGCCAGCTGAGGAAACCCCATGAAACTGTCCCACCTGATCCGAGTCACCCTCGCCGGCCTGTTCCTTGGTACCCCGCTGGCGCAGGCCATCGCCGCCGAGCAGGTCACCCTGCGCATCGGCGACCAGAACTACTACAACGTGCGCGCATCGCTGGAAGCCTCCGGGGCCCTCAAGGATGCGCCCTACAAGGTCGAGTTCAAGCACTTCCAGTCGGCCGCACCGGTGGCCGAAGGGCTGGAGGCCGGTGGCCTGGACATCGGCTTTCTCGGCGACTCGGGCTTTCTGTTCCTGGCTGCCAAAGGGGCGCCCGTCAAGCTGATCGGCGTCTCACGGCAGAACCTCGACACCATCGCCCTGCTGGTGCCCAAGGACTCCCCCGCCAAGACCATTGCCGACCTCAAGGGCAAGAAGGTCGCCTACTGGCCCGGCGCCTGGAGCCAGCAGTTGACCTTGCGCGCACTGGACAAGGCCGGCCTGCCGCATGACTACGTCGAGTTCGTCAAACTGATGCCAATCGATGCCGCCGCCGCGCTGCCGCAGGGCAGCATCGATGCCTTCCCGGTATGGGAACCCTACATCTCGCAACAGATCGTGTTCTCCGGCGCGCGCAAGCTGGTCACCGCCCAGGGCCTGATGCCTGGCCTGAGCAGCATCGCGGCGCGCAACGATTCGATCGACAGCAAGCACGCCGCCATCGAGGACTTCCTGGGCCGCCTGCAAAAAGCCCGGGCCTGGGTCGGTGAGCACAAGGAAGCCTATGCCGACCTCTGGGCCAAGAAAGCCAACCTCGACCAGAGCGTCTCGCGTCACTGGATCGGCCAGGCCGACATGAGCGTGGGCCCGGTCGATGCGCAGGCGGCGAAGGACTACCAGGATACTGCCGACTTCCTTGTGCAGACCGGCACGCTGCCCAAGCCCCTGGACACTCGCGCGATCATCGACACGTCGTTCGAAGGCGCGTTCAGCCAGTAAGCTGCCGGGCGCATGAAAGATCAAGCCGCCAGCCGCACCGCATTGCGCCCGCCAGCCTTGGCCAGGTACAAGGCGGCGTCGGCCTTGGCGATCAGCCGTGCCGGGGTGTCATCCTCCCCCGGCACACCGCACCAGAGCCCGACGCTGAAGCACAGCTCGATCTCCAGCCCGGCGAAGCGCGCCGGGTTCCTCGCCATGGCTTCGCGCAGACCGTTCAACGCCGCCAGGGCGCCCTCGCCCTCAGTTCGCGGCAACAACAGCAGGAATTCCTCGCCGCCGTAGCGCCCCAGGCTGTCGCCTTCGCGCAGCCGCTGCTGCAACTGGCGCACGCAGTGGCAAAGAACCTCGTCCCCCGCCAGATGGCCGTGCACATCGTTGATACGCTTGAAATGGTCAATATCGATCATCGCCACAGCCAAGCTGTACTGCGCCGCGCGCGCCTGCTCCAGCTCGAACTCGAAACGTTCGAGGATGGCGCGCCGGTTACCCGTGCCGGTCAGCACATCGTGTCCGGCAAGGTGCTGCAAGCGCGATTCGCTGCGCTCCTTGGCCATCAACACCAGGCCAATGGAATACATCATCACCGTGGCCGTACCGATCGCTACGGACACCGTCTGCTTGAGGTTGCTGGTGTCGTAGCGCATCTCCTGCGCCGTGCCTGCCAGCACGGCAACCACCCGCATGCCCAGCCCCACCAGGCTGATGCCGGCACCGATCACCAGCAGCAGGTGTGCCCGGCCCTTGTGCAGGGCCCGTTGACGGGCCCAGTAGAGAATCAACACGCATTGCAACATCAGCACCAGGGCCGCCAGCAGCATGCGCGGCTCCACCGTCTCGAGCAGCGAGATCAAGCCCAGCAGCATCAACAGCGGAATGGCGAAGATCGGCCGCCACGGCACGGGGCGCTCGCGCACCCGGAACAGGCTCGCCGAATAGAACGCCAACGCCAATGACAGCAGGCTGTTGGCCAAGACATAGCTCACCCACAGAGGCGCATGGCCGAACAACGTGTAACAGACATAGGCCAAGGCATGGGCCAACAGTCCACAGCCGGTCAGCAGCAGGTTGTCGCCTCGATTGAACTGCCCGACCAGCAACAGACAGAAAGCCAGGATCGTCGCCACCAGCGCGACCGCAGCGAACAGCGTAGGAGTATGGGCGATCATCATGATTCACCGTGTGGCAGATGGCCGTCTTGATCGCGGCCTGCCTGACAGTCTAGGAGCCGTGCAGGCCCGCGACCATGACCCAACGGGACAGAACAGCAGCCCGCAGACACGCCGCCTATCCCTGGCGCGGTAATATTTGGTGCCACTTTGAAACCAAATGAATCCTCACCGGTCTCAGCAGTTGTCCCGTAAACCGTTGCGGATCAAGGATTTCCATCGCCATGCCACGCCTTGCCAGTTTTTCGCTGATCGCCGCTGTCGTGCTGCTCGCCGGTTGCCACAGCCATCGTCACCATGATGACGATGGCTGGCGTGACGGCGACCGCGATCGTCACCGTCATCATCACCGCGATGATCGCGATGACGACGATCGCCGCTACCGTGACCGTTATTACCGCTGAAGCGTCTCTCCAATCCCTGTCCGCCGCACGCCTGCGGCATCCAATCCTGATGATTCCTTCGAGGTTCATGAAATCATGCGTCTGACTCTGCCTTCCCTCGCCCTGGGCCTGCTGCTGTGCCAGGGAGCGTTCGCCGGTGACGGTACCGCAGCCATTGGTGGCGGCCTGGGTGGCGCCTTGGGCAACGTCGTCGGCAAGCAGATCGGCGGCAGCACGGGCGCCGCCATCGGCGCAGGCCTGGGTGGCGCAGCCGGCAGCGCCGTTGGCGCACGCAAGGGCAACCGCACCGAAGCGGCCATCGGCGGTGGCCTGGGTTCGGCCGGCGGCTCGCTGGTGGGCGCCAAACTGGGCGGCAGCAATGGCTCGACCATCGGCGCAGGGCTTGGCGGCGCGGCTGGTGGTGCGATCGGCAACCACCTGGGCGACAAGAACAAGAAGCACCGTCGCCACTGATTGACGCACGCCTGCAGGAGCAACTGCCCTGCAGGAGCGACTGTCTTGTTCAAAATCTAAAGGCCAGCCCGCTCCCACAGGGATTGGGCTGGTCTCTAGATTGTGAACAAGACGCTCAGCCGTCTTTCAGCCCAGACGGTGCCACTCGCGCTTGTCCCGGCTCAGCAATTCATTGCCGGCCTCGGGCCCATCCTCCCCCGCCTCGTACTCGTGCACTTCGCCACCACTGGCCCAGGCGTCGAGGAAAGGCTGTACCGCACGCCAACCATTCTCGATATTGTCGGCCCGCTGGAACAACGTCTGGTCACCGGTCAGGCAGTCGTAGATCAAGGTTTCGTAACCGGTCGCCGGGGTCATCTTGAAGAAGTCCTTGTAGGCAAAACCCAGCTCGACGTTCTCCATCACCAGTTCAGGCCCGGGGCGTTTGGCCTGTAGATCGAACCACATGCCTTCATTGGGCTGAATCTGAATCTTCAGGTAGTTGGGCTTGGGCCGCTCCAGCTCCGACTCGCGAAACTGCGCGTAAGGTGCAGGCTTGAAGCAGATGGCGATTTCGGTGTCGCGCACGCTCATGCGCTTGCCGGTGCGCAGGTAGAACGGCACGCCCGCCCAGCGCCAGTTGTCGATCATCACCTTCAGCGCGACGTAGGTTTCGGTGCTGCTGTGCGGGTCGACATTGGGCTCCTGGCGATAACCGGCCAGCCGCTTGCGGCCCTGCTTGCCCGCCACGTACTGCCCCCGCACCGAGTTCTTCAGCGCCATTTTCTGCGACCATGGGCGGATGGCACCGATCACCTTGGCTTTCTCGCCCCTGACAGCGTCAGCGCCGAAGGCCGCCGGTGGCTCCATGGCGACCATCGCCAGCAACTGGAACAGGTGGTTGGGCACCATGTCACGCAAGGCACCGGTATTGTCGTAGAACGCGCCACGCGTCTCGACCCCGACGGTCTCGGCGGCGGTGATCTGCACGTGATCGATGTAGTGGTTGTTCCAGAACGATTCGAACAGGCCATTGGAGAAGCGGCTGACCAGAATGTTCTGCACCGTTTCCTTGCCCAGGTAATGGTCGATGCGATAGATCTGCCGCTCGCTCATCACTTTGAGCAGGCAAGCGTTGAGCGCCTCGGCGCTGGCAAGATCGGTACCGAATGGCTTTTCCACCACCACCCGGCGAAAGCCGCCCGCAGACTCGTCGAGCAGGCCGGCCTCGCCCAGGCGCTGGGCCACCTCAGGAAAGAAACGCGGCGAAGTGGCCAGGTAGAAGATGGCGTTGCCGTGACGGGTCTTGGCGATGCGCTTGCCGATCTCGGCATAGGTCGCAGGGTCCAGGAAGTCGCCGGTCTGGTAGTCCAGACGCTTGGCCAGGCGCGACCACAGCCCTTCGTCCAGGCACTTGCCTGCGCCCTCGCCGCCCTTGTCGCGCTCGATCATGAAGTCGTGCAGGCGCTCGGCGAACTGCTCGGCACTGGCCTGGTTATGATCGACCCCGACAATCCGCAGGTTGCGGTCCAGCAAACCGTCACGGCTGAGGTTGTACAGCGCCGGCATCAGCAGACGCTTGACCAGGTCGCCATTGGCGCCGAACAGGAACAGCGTGCAAGGCGGCGCGGCGGGAATCGTCTGTTTGCTCATGAACCCTTCTTCTCGACATGGCCACCGAAGCCCAGGCGCATGGCAGACAACACCTTGTCGCCGAAGGTGCCTTGCTGCTGGCGTGAGCGGAAACGGGCAAACAACGCGCTGGACAACACCGGCACCGGTACCGCCTGCTCGACTGCAGCATCGATGGTCCAGCGCCCTTCACCACTGTCGGACACCGAACCGCTGAACTGGGCCAGTTGCGGATCAGCGACCAGCGCATCGGCGGTGAGGTCGAGCAGCCACGAAGTGACCACACTGCCGCGCCGCCAGACTTCGGCGATCTCCGCCACGTTCAGGTCGAAACGCTGGTCCTCGGGCAACTCGGTGCCGCCCTTGCTGCGCAGCAGGTCGAAACCTTCGGCATAAGCCTGCATCAAGCCGTACTCGATACCGTTGTGCACCATCTTCACATAGTGCCCGGCACCGGGCGGGCCGGCGTGAATGTAGCCATGCTCGGCACGCCCATGCTCACCCGTGCGGCCCTGGGTGCGCGCAATGTCACCCACGCCCGGCGCCAGCGCCTTGAACAGCGGTTCCAGCCGTTCGAACACGTCCTTTTCGCCGCCGATCATCATGCAATAGCCCCGCTCCAGGCCCCAGACCCCACCGGACGTGCCTACGTCCAGATAATGCAGACCACGCGTTGACAGCTGGGCGGCGCGGCGCATGTCATCCTTGTAGAAGGTGTTGCCGCCATCGATGATCGCATCGCCTGGCTCGAGCAGCTCGGCGAGCTGGGTGATGGTCTGCTCGGTAGGCTCGCCCGCCGGCAGCATGATCCACACCGCCCGTGGCGCCTTGAGTTTCTGTACCAGCGCGCCGAGGTCATGGGCGCCCAGGGCGCCCTCGCTGCTCAGAGCGCTGACGGCATCACGGTTGCGATCGTGTACCACGGTCTGGTGGCCTGCGCGCATCAGCCGTCTTGCGATATTGCCGCCCATGCGGCCCAGCCCGACGATTCCCAGTTGCATGTGCCGATGCTCCCCTTGCGAAAATGGATGACGAACGCGATTCAGGTGTTCAGGTTAGTCCAGCGTACCGCACGAGGGTTCACCGACGAACGGCGTGACCACCATAAACAAAAAAGTTCCCAAGGACAGGGAAAGAATTCAGAATGCGCGCCGCACGAAGCGTCTACGCTTGTTATTGTCACCAGCCAAACTGCGAGGTGTTCTCTTGGGTACCTACATGCCTGCCACTCCCCCCCAGACCCTCTATGTCACTGTGCGACGCGACGAATTGCGCCAACTGAAGGACGAGCGCGATCAACTGCGCCAGCAGGTAGCCGAGCTGAACCTGTTGCTCGAACAGGCCCGCCTGGGCAGCAAGGCTGCCGGCCTCTGACCTTTCGCCGCGCCGCGCTCTGCGTGCGCGGCGCCCTGCCGCCCCCCTCATCACGAAAAATGCCTTCAATGGAAGTCGCCTCTCTATAAGGTCTGTCTCAGGCCACCTGGATCGCGAGCTCCCCCCCAAAGCCGGCAAACGCGCCGTTGCCGCAGCTCCAGTGCGCCAACGTTTGCGCGGATCAACGGTCATGCAAATTGTGACCAGCGGGTCATCCTTCCTACCTTTCGTCCCCTACACTGCGGATTCGGCCCGTGTTTTGCTCCGCAACCAGTGACGCAATCAAGTCGAACTTTCCAAAACACGGGTAGGTCAGGAAGTAAGTAGGCCACGCAAAGGGACTTCCTCACGCGTCAGCCCGCCCACCCCACACTTTCCAGGCGCCTGTTCGGCCGGAATGCCGCTCGCGCTGTGCCTGCGCGCACGACCATGGGGCAAGGACTGCACTACGAAGATGCTGAAAGCCAAAGCGAGAACAGATACGAGATAAACGTAACGGGTGCCACCACCCGCATGAACAAGGGACGGAGAGAAGTATGATCAGTGCCGCTGTCGAGCCTCACGCAGAATCATTCAACCTGGAAAATCGCGAGCCTGTTGCACCTGGCTTCGCCACGGCAGGCAAGGCACCCGCTACCACGCGCCGCAATAATCCGCACAAGCGCAAGGTGCTGTTCGTCACCTCCGAAATCGCCGACCTGGTCAAGACCGGCGGCCTGGGCGATGTCTCCGCAGCCCTGCCCAGGGCGCTGTCACACCTGCACGATGTGCGGGTCTTGATTCCGGGTTATCCGCAGGTGGTCGACAGCGACAACCCCATTCACATCGTCGGCGAAATCGGTGGCCATGCTGCGCTTCCGCCATGCAAGATCGGGCGCATGGACCTGCCGGATGGCCTGGTCATCTACGTGCTGATCTGCCCCGAGTTGTACGAGCGCGAAGGCACCCCATACGGTGCCAACAATGGCCGTGACTGGCCCGACAACCATATCCGTTTCGCCCGCCTGGGCCTGGCCGCCGCAGAGATCGCCGCAGGCGACGCAATGGCGCACTGGCGCCCCGATCTGGTGCACGCCCATGACTGGCCAGCCGGTCTGGCACCTGCCTACATGCACTGGCGCGGTCTGAATACGCCGACCTTGTTCACCATCCACAACCTCGCGTACCAGGGTGTCTACAGCCGAGGCTGCAGCCCGGAGCTGGCCATTCCCGACCATGCCATGCAGCAGGAAGGCATGGAATTCTACGGCAAGCTGTCATTCCTCAAGGCCGGGCTTGCCTACTCGAGCCACATCACCACGGTCAGTGCCACCTACGCCCGGGAGATCACCACGCCCGAGTTCGGCTGCGGCCTCGACGGTTTTCTTGCAAGCAAGGCCCAGCAAGGCCTGCTGGGCGGCATCCCCAATGGCATCGACGAGAGCTGGGATTCGGCCACCGACTCGCACCTGGTGCACAACTTCAGCATCAACGACTGGGAAGGCAAGGCACGCAATGCCGAGCAGGTCCGCGAGCTGTTCGGCCTGGAGCCGTCCGAAGGGCCCCTGTTCGCCGTGGTCTCGCGCCTGGTCTATCAGAAAGGCCTGGACCTGACGCTGAGCGTGGCCGACGACATCGTCCGCCAGGGCGGGCAAATCGCGATCATCGGCCGTGGCGAGCCGGAGGAAGAACAGGCCATGCGCGATCTGGCCCTGCGCCATCCGGGCCGCATCGGCGTGCGCATCGGCTTCAATGAAACCGATGCGCGGCGCATGTTCGCCGGCAGCGATTTTCTGCTGATGCCCTCGCGCTACGAGCCGTGCGGCTTGAGCCAGATGTACGCACAGCGTTTCGGCTCACTGCCGGTGGCGCGCAACACCGGCGGTCTGGCCGACACCATCGAAGATGGCGTCACGGGTTTCCTGTTCAACGAATCGAGCCCCGAGAGCTACCGCGAAGCCCTGAACCGCGCCTTCTACGTACACGGCAAGAAAGATCTGCTCAACGCCATGCGGTGCCTGTCGATGACTCAACCTTTCAACTGGTGCCAGGCGGTCGAACCCTACGCGCGCCTTTATGAGGAACTGGTCTGCCAGGCACATGGCCGCCACTACTGAACGAGGGCTACGAAGATGCACAGGCATGGCGCACAGCAACTGGACGCCACGTCGACGCGCTTCGCCCTCTGGGCGCCGGATGCGCGCAACGTGAGCGTGGAAATCGAGCGGCAGCCGTCTGTCGAGCTGCTGCCCGAAGAGGATGGCTGGTTTATCGGCATCGCCCCCTGCCAGGCGGGTGATCGCTACCATTTCAGGATCGACGGCCACCTGCAGGTGGCCGACCCGGCGTCGCGCTACCAGCCTGACGGCGTGCACGGCCCCAGTGAAGTCGTCGATCCCCAGCGTTACGGCTGGAAGCACCCCTGGCGAGGCCGCCCATGGCACGAGGCGGTGATCCAGGAACTGCACGTGGGCCTGCTAGGTGGCTACGTCGGCGTTTCCCAGCACCTGCCACGCCTGGCGGAACTGGGCATCACCGCCATCGAGCTGATGCCGATCAACCAGTTCCCGGGCGAGCGTAACTGGGGCTACGACGGTGCCCTGCCCTTCGCTCCACACAATGTCTACGGCAGCCCGGAGCAATTGTGCGCACTCATCGACCAGGCCCATGGCCACGGGCTGATGGTGATGCTCGATGTGGTCTACAACCACTTTGGCCCTGACGGCAATTACCTGCCGCAGTACGCCAGCCGGTTCTTCCGCGCAGACCGTCAGACGCCCTGGGGCGCCGCCATCGACTTTCGCCGTGCAGAAGTGCGCGAGTTCTTCATCCAGAACGCCCTGATGTGGCTGTGCGACTACCGCTTCGATGGCCTGCGCCTGGACGCCGTGCACGCCATCGACCAACCGGACTTTCTCGTCGAACTGGCCCGCCGCGTACGCGCCGCTGTCGAGCCGGGCCGCGAAGTGTGGCTGGTGCTGGAGAACGAACACAACCAAGCGGCGCTGCTCGAGCAAGGCTTCGACGCGCAGTGGAACGATGACGGCCACAACGCCCTGCACGTGCTGCTCACGGGCGAGACCGAAGGCTACTACGCCGACTACAAGCACCGTCCGATCGAACAACTGGCCCGCTGCCTGAGCGAAGGCTTCGTGTTTCAGGGCGAGCCCAACCGCCATGGCACACCCCGTGGCGAGCCCAGCGCTCACCTGCCACCGAGTGCCTTCGTACTGTTCTTGCAGAACCACGACCAGATCGGCAACCGCGCCCTGGGCGAGCGTCTCGGTCGGCTGTGTCCGCCCCAGGCGTTGCGGGCCGCCACCGGCCTGCTGCTGTTGGCGCCAATGATCCCGCTACTGTTCATGGGTGACGAAGAAGGCAGTTGCCAGCCGTTCCTGTTCTTCACCGATTTCCACGATGAACTGGCCGACGCCGTGCGCGAAGGTCGGCGCGGCGAGTTCGCTCACTTCGCAGCCTTCGCCGACCCCGAGAAGCGCGCGCACATACCTGACCCCAACGCCCTGCAGACCTTCGAAGCCTCACGCCCGGTCAACACACACGTGCTCGCTGGCTGGCACGGCCTTTATCACCAACTGCTGCACATCCGCCATCGCGAGATCGTCCCGCGCCTGGTGGGCAGCCGCGCACTGGGCGTCGAAGTGCTCGGCGACAAAGCCCTCAGCGCCCGCTGGCGACTGGGCGACGGCTGCGAGTTGCGCATCGATTTGAACCTTGGCGCATCTGCGCAGCCCATTACTTTGCCAGGCATGGATACACGCCTGTTCGACAGCAGTGACAACGCCCATCCGGACTCCACCCTGGCCGCGTACAGCTGCGTGGTCAGCCTGCTTCCCTCTCGCCTGGAGACGCCATGAGCGAAATGCCCCTGCACCGTCTCGCCGCCCGCGCGGGCCTTTCCCGCGACTGGATAGACGCCAACGATCGTCCCCAGCAGGTATCTGACGAGGCTCTGCGCCGGGTCCTGCAAGGGCTTGGCCATCCGGCCGAGGATGACGCTGCCGTCGCGCGCAGCCTGGCCGCCCTGGAGCAGCTCGACGACAGCGAGCACCTGCCGCCACTGCTCACTGCCGACCTCGGCCAGCCGCTGGCCCTGGCACGCTGGTTCAGCCCAAACAGCCAGGTACGTTGCACCCAGGAAGACGGCAGCGTGCACGCGCTGACCCTCGACCCACTGGCACAGCTGCCCGGCGAACTCCCTATCGGCTACCACCGCCTGGAAATCGACGATCGACAGGTCACCATCGCCGTCGCGCCGCCGCGTTGCCACAGCCTGCAGGACATAAGCGAGCAATCCCCGCCACGTCGCTGGGGCCTGGCCGTGCAACTCTACAGCCTGCGCCGCCCCGGCGACGGTGGCTATGGCGACTGCCTGGCCCTGGAGCAACTGGCGCGCAGTGCGGCAGAACGAGGCGCCGATGCGCTGGCGATCAGCCCGATCCATGCGTTGTCGATGTACGACCAACAGCACTTCAGCCCCTACTCACCGTCCAGCCGCCTGTTGCTCAACACGCTCTACGCCAGCCCCTCGGTACTGCTCGGCGAGCGCGAGGTGCGCATGGCGGCCGAGGCTGCGGGCCTGACCCAGAGCCTCGAAGACCTGGAGCAGACGTCGCTGGTCGACTGGCCGCGCGCGGCCGATGTGCGGCACAAGCTGCTCAAGGCGCTGTATGCAGATTTCAGCCAGAGCGAACATCCCCTGCGCCCGGACTTCGACAGCTTTCGCCTCGCCGCTGGCCAAGCCCTGGAGCACCATTGCCATTTCGAAGTGCTGCAGGCCGAAGCCGTGGAGCAAGGCCTGGGGGCCGACTGGCGCGCCTGGCCAGACGCCTGGCGCAGCCCCGAAGAGCCGGAAGTGCAGGCCATGGCGGCGGCCTATCCGGCGCGGGTGGAGTTTCATGCCTTCTGCCAATGGCTCACCGAGCGCAGCCTGCAACGCGCCCAGGAGGCCGCGCGCAGCAACGGCATGGGCATCGGCTTGATCGCTGACCTGGCGGTGGGTGCCGACGGTGCCGGCAGCCAGGCCTGGAGCCGCCAGGACGAACTGCTGGCCGAACTCAAGGTCGGCGCGCCGCCCGACATCCTCAACCGCTCCGGCCAGGACTGGGGCATCTGCGCCTTCTCGCCCGAGGGCCTCAAGCGCAACGGCTACCGTGCCTTCATCGAAATGCTGCGGGCCAACCTCGCCCACGCCGGCGGCCTGCGCATCGATCACGTGATGGGGCTGCGCCGCCTGTGGCTGATCCCGCGCGGTGCCAAGCCGAGCGAAGGCGCGTACCTGAACTACCCCGTCGAAGACCTGCTGCGCCTGCTGGCACTCGAGTCGGCACGTCATCAGGCCGTGATCCTCGGCGAAGACCTCGGCACCGTACCGCCCGGGCTGCGTGAGCAACTGGCAGACAAGGGTGTGCTGGGGATGCGCGTGCTGCCGTTCGAGCAGACCTCGCCCGGCCACTTCAAGCCGATCCTCGACTGGCCCGATACCGCCCTGGCCACCACCGGCACCCACGACCTCGCCCCGCTGGCCGGTTGGCTGCGAGCACGCGACATCGACTGGAACCACCGCCTGCAACTGATCGACGCCGCCACCGAACTGCACTGGCGGCATGAGCGCGAACAGGAGATTCACGGCCTGCGCCGCAGCCTGGAAGCGAACTATGGCCCTTTGAAGGATAACGACGCCTTGATCGACACCGCCATCCGTTATATCGGCCACACCCGCGCACCGCTCGTGCTGGTCCCGCTCGAAGACCTGCTCGGCAGCGACGAACAACCCAACCTGCCCGGCACCACCGACGGCCACCCCAACTGGCGCCGACGCTTCGCCCTGCCGGTTGCCGAACTGCTCGACGACGAAGATGCCGCACGCCGCCTGGAACTGCTGGCGCAGGCGCGCGAACAAGCCTGGGAGCGCGACCGATGAAACCCTTGACCGCCACCCAGCGCCTGCAATTTCACAGCGACTTCACCCTCGACGATGCCGTGCCACTGGTGCCCTACTTCGCCCGGTTGGGCATCAGCCACCTGTACGCGTCGCCCATACTCAAGGCCCGCGCCGGTTCCCGGCACGGCTACGACGTGGTCGATCCGACTCAGGTCAATCCCGAGCTGGGCGGCGAAGCGGCGCTGCAGCGGCTGGTGGCCGCGCTGCGCCAGCACGGCATGGGGCTGATCCTCGACACCGTGTCCAACCACATGGCCGTGGGCGGTGCCGACAACCCCTGGTGGCAGAGCCTGCTGGCCTGGGGACGGCGCAGCCCCTACGCCGAATTCTTCGATATCCAGTGGCACTCCAGCGACCCGCTGCTGGCCGGCCAGTTGCTGCTGCCGTTCCTGGGCAACGACTACGGTATCGCCCTGCAGAATGGCGAGATTCCGCTGACCTTCGACGCTGAGCAAGGGTTGCTGCAGATCGAGCACTACGAGCACCGTTTCCCGATCTGTCCGCTGGATTACGGACGGATTCTCGACCACAGCGAGGATCCTTCATTGCAGGCGCTGGCCACGCGTTTCAGTGCCCTGAGCGACTGCACCGACCCACTTTCCGAGGCCCTGCCGTTGCAGGCGGAACTGGCCCGCCTGGTACGCACCGGCGCCCACCTTGAACAGGCCCTGGCCGCCTTCGACAGCCGCAGCGAGCCTGGTTTCAAGCGCCTGCATCTGCTGCTCGAACGCCAGACCTACCGCCTGGCCAGTTGGCGCACCGCTGCCGACGACATCAACTGGCGGCGCTTTTTCGATATCAACGAGCTGGGCGGCCTGCGCGTGGAACGGGCCACGGTGTTCGAAGCGACCCACGCCAAGCTGTTCGAGCTGATCGCGCGCGGCCTGGTCGATGGCCTGCGCATCGACCATATCGACGGCCTGGCCGACCCTCGCCGCTACTGCCGCAACCTGCGCCGCCGTGTCGATCACTTGCTGGCCCTGCGTCCGCCAGAAGCGGCACTCGAACATTTCCCGATCTACGTGGAAAAGATCCTCGGTACCGACGAGCACCTGCACCAGGACTGGCTCACCGACGGCACCACCGGCTACGAGTTCATGAACCAGGTCTCGCTGCTGCAACACGACCCGGCCGGCGAAGTACCGTTGACCGAGCTCTGGCACAACGTCAGCGAACGACCGGCGTTCGACGAGGAAGTGCGCATCGCAAGACGCCTGGTGCTCAATGCCAGCCTGGCCGGTGACTGCGAGTCGGTGGCCCAGGCGCTGTTGCAGGTCGCCCGCGACGACCTGATGACCCGGGACCTCACCCTCGGCGCAATCCGCCGTGCCCTGCAGGCGCTGGTCGAGCACTATTCGGTGTACCGCACCTACATCAATGCCTGTGGCCGCCCTGAGCAGGATGAGGCGTTCTTCCAGCGCGCCCTGGAAGGCGCCCGGCAGTCGCTCAGCGAAGCCGACTGGCCATTGCTCGACCACCTCGAACGCTGGCTCGGCGGACAGCCCTGGCGCCAGTTGCCTGTCGGGCGCGCGCGCAAGCACCTGCGCCACGCGTGCGTACGCTTCCAGCAACTGACCGCACCCAGCGCCGCCAAGGCGGTCGAGGACACGGCATTCTACCGCAGCGCACGCCTGCTCTCGCGCAACGACGTGGGCTTCGAGGCCGAGCGGTTCAGCACCACACCTGCGCAGTTCCACAACGAAGCGCAGCGCCGCCTGCGCGACTTCCCGGATAACCTGCTGGCCACTGCCACCCACGACCACAAGCGCGGCGAAGACTGTCGCGCGCGCCTGGCGGTGCTCAGTGAACACAGCCAGTGGCTCGCCAGCCGCGTCGAGCACTGGCGCGAACTGGCCGAGCCGCTGCGTGAAACCCTCGAAGACGGCCTGGCACCGAGCCCCGGCGACGAGTTGCTGCTGTTCCAGACCCTGCTCGCCAGTTGGCCGCTGGAGCTGAGCCGTGATGACCCGCAGGGCCTGGAGCACTTTGCCGAACGTGTACGCCAGTGGCAGCAGAAAGCCCTGCGCGAAGCCAAGCTGCGCAGCAGCTGGGCCGCCCCCAACGAGCGCTACGAACAGGTCTGCGCCCGCTACCTCGATGGCCTCCTGCTCGACAGCGAAAACCAGCAACTGCGTCACTCGCTCGCCGACGCCGTGGCCCGCATCGCCTGCCCGGGCGCCCTCAACGGCCTGGTCCAGTGCCTGCTGCGCATGACCACACCCGGTGTGCCCGACCTGTACCAGGGCAACGAATACTGGGACTTGAGCCTGGTCGACCCGGACAACCGCCGCCCAGTGGACTACCCGGCAAGACGTGCCAGCCTCGACGCCAGCCTGCCCGAGGCCGAACTGCTCGAACACTGGCGCGACGGGCGCATCAAGCAGGCCTTGATCGCCCGCGTGCTGGACCTGCGCCGAGCGCATCCCGAGCTGTTCCTGCGCGGTGCCTACCTGCCGCTCAACGCCCAGGGTCGCCACGCTGACAAGGTGCTGGCCTTCGCCCGACTCGGTGAGGGCGAGCGTGCCATCGTCATCGTGCCGCGGCTGGCCAGCGCCTTGCTGGGCGCAGCCCCGATACCCCTTATCCCGGCACAGAACTGGGACGATACCCGGCTTGTTTTGCCGTTTGCCTTGTCGCCTGCCACTTGCAAGGGACTTTTCGCACACACCGCTGTCAGCACTTCTAGGGAGCTGATGCTGAGCGATGTGCTGTCGGATTTTCCGCTCAACCTGTTGATTGAACATGCATGAATTTCAGGAGCGTCGAAATGAGTGTCGATGAAAAACGGATCCGCGAATTCGCCTACCAGATCTGGGAGTCGGAGGGTAAACCGGTAGGCGAGGAAGAGCGCCACTGGGAGATGGCCCGCAAGCTGGCCGAAGCCGAAGCCCTGGCGCCCAAGGCTGCACCACGCAAGAAGGCCGCAGCCAAGCCCAAGGCACCTGCCGAACCCAAGGCTGCCGCGCTGCCGGCGGGCAAGCCTGTGGTCGAGAAAAAACCACGGGCGCCGCGCAAGCCCGCCGCCGGCTGATACCCGCCTGCGGTTCAACCCAAGACCTGTGGAGCAGCTGCCTTGTTCAAAAGCCAAAGGCCAGCCCCTCCCTTTGAGAACAGCTGTCCTGTAAAAAATCCAAAGGCAAGCCTGTCCCTGTGGGAGCGGGCTTGCCCGCGAACACGGGCGTAGCCCGTGCCAGGCAGCGCGGTGTTTTTTTCGCGGGCAAGTCGCAGCGGCGAACCGCCGCTCCCGCAGCCGAATTCAATTCACCTGGCCAGACGAGGACTGTCATGACCCCACGCACCCCGAAGAAAACCCGTTCCGTCGCGCCAACCCGGATTCGCGAAGGCCTGCCCTTCCCGCTCGGTGCAACCTGGGACGGGCTGGGCGTGAATTTCGCGCTGTTCTCCGCCAACGCTACCAAGGTCGAGCTGTGCATCTTCGACGCGACCGGCGAAAACGAGCTCGAGCGCATCGAGTTGCCCGAATACACCGACGAGATCTACCACGGTTACCTGCCCGACGCGCATCCAGGGCTGGTCTATGGTTATCGCGTGCACGGCCCCTACGAGCCGCAGAACGGTCACCGTTTCAATGCCAACAAGCTGCTGATCGACCCCTACGCCAAGCAACTGGTGGGCGAGCTGAAATGGTCCGAGGCGCTGTTCGGCTACACCCTGGGGCACCCCGACGACGACCTGTCGTTCGATGAACGCGACAGCGCCCCCTTCGTGCCCAAGTGCAAGGTGGTCGACCCGGCCTTTACCTGGGGTCGCGACCAGCGGGTGCAGATTCCCTGGGAGCAGACCGTCATCTACGAAGCCCACGCCCGTGGCATCAGCATGCGCCACCCGGCTGTCCCCGAGCATCTGCGCGGCACCTTCGCAGGGCTTGCCAACGACGAGCTGCTGGGGCACATCAAGGATCTGGGCGTTTCCAGCATCGAGCTGCTGCCCATCCACGCCTTCGTCAACGATCAGCACCTGCTGGACAAGGGCCTGAACAACTACTGGGGCTACAACACCCTGGCCTTCTTCGCCCCCCATCCCAAATACCTGGCCAGTGGCAAGATCGCCGAGTTCAAGGAGATGGTCGCGCACGTCCACGAGAAGGGTCTGGAAGTGATCCTCGATGTGGTCTACAACCACACCGCCGAGGGCAACGAGCGTGGGCCGACCCTGTCGATGCGCGGCATCGACAACGCCTCTTACTACCGCCTGATGCCCGACGACAAGCGCTTCTACATCAACGATTCGGGCACCGGCAACACCCTGGACCTGAGCCACCCGTGCGTGCTGCAACTGGTCACCGACTCACTGCGCTATTGGGCGGGCGAGATGCATGTGGACGGCTTCCGCTTCGACCTGGCGACCATACTGGGCCGCTACCACGACGGTTACAGCGAGCGTCACAGCTTCCTCGTCGCCTGCCGCCAGGACCCGCTGCTGCGCAGCGTCAAGCTGATCGCCGAGCCGTGGGACTGCGGCCCCGGCGGCTACCAGGTGGGCAATTTCGCCCCCGGCTGGGCGGAATGGAACGACCGTTTCCGCGATACGGCACGGGCGTTCTGGAAAGGTGACGAAGGCCAGCTAGCCGATTTCGCTGCCCGCCTGACAGGCTCAGGCGACATGTTCAACAACCGTGGCCGGCGCCCCTACGCCTCGGTCAATTTCATCACCGCCCATGACGGCTTCACCCTGCGCGACCTGGTCTCGTACAACGAGAAGCACAACGAGGACAACGACGAGAACAACCAGGACGGCACCAGCAACAACCTATCCTGGAACTGCGGCGTCGAAGGCCCGACCGACGACCCCGAGATCAAGGCCCTGCGCCTGCGCCAGATGCGCAATTTCTTCGCCACCCTGCTGCTGTCGCAGGGTACGCCGATGATCGTCGCCGGTGACGAGTTCAGCCGCACCCAGCATGGCAACAACAACGCGTACTGCCAGGACAGCGAGATCGGCTGGGTCAATTGGGACCTGGACGACGAAGGCCAGGCGCTGCTGAAGTTCGTCAAGCGCCTTACCCAGCTCAGGTTGCAATACCCGGTGCTGCGCCGCTCGAGCTTCCTGGTCGGCGACTACAACGAAGCGATCGGGGTCAAGGACGTTACCTGGCTCGCCCCTGACGGCAGCGAAATGAGCGTCGAGCAGTGGGAAGACCCCCACGGCCGTTGCCTGGGCATGCTCATCGACGGCCGTGCGCAGGTCAGCGGCATCGCCCGGCCAGGGTCGGAAGCAACGGTGTTGCTGATCGTCAACGCGCACCACGACGTGGTGCCGTTCAAGCTGCCGAGCGTACCGGAGGGCGAGCATTGGAGCTGCCTGATCGATACCGATCGGCCGCAGTTGCGCAAGGCGCAGCACCTGGCGTTCGACAGCCTGTTCGAGGTGCAGGGCCGCTCGATGCTGTTGATGGTGCTGCAACGCGACGAGGAATGATCAGCCGACGATACCCGCCCTCGCCCGCGTGGCAATTGCCGATGGACTGCCCGGCAGCCCATCGGCACGTTGCTCGAGTCACATCGACGGACCGGGGCCAGCACCTCAATGCACGGTACTGCGTGCCTTGAGCCGCGCCCGCTCGATGACCTCCTGCCAGGTATCGTTTTCGTCCTCCGATACCGTGAACCAGGGGTATACCTGCACGCGCTGCTCGTAGTTCGCCCACTCGCCGTCGACATCCTCGCCATTGGCGCGCACGATCCTGCATTCGCGGCCCAACGCATCGTAGAAATGCGTGTCGGCATAGATCCCTTCACGCGCACTGTCGTCGCTGACCCAGCGCCAGTCGTCGAGGTAGAACGGCAACCACTTTCGAACCGCCTGCCCCTTGTTGTCGAACTCGGTCTTGCCGGTAACCGCCCAGCGCACCTCGGTGTGGGCCAACACGGCGTGCCCGTCCTGATCCTGGGCAAGCCCTCCTTCCTCGGTGCGCACGAACGCCTCGCCGCCCGGATTGAGGATGGCGGCCTGCAACAACTGCGAGCCGCCTGTCAGCGACACCTGCACGCGCACCTGTTGCTCGGGGTCGTTGTCATAACGGTCGGGCTGGATCTGGATCACATGGGGTGGCGTACGTCCGGCCATGAACAGGTCGCCAGACACCTCGATGCCATCCCGACGCAAACGCTGCACATCCCGCTGCCAGGCCAATGCACCGCAACGGCGGGTGCCCGCGATACGACCATCGGCCTGCAGCGCCAATGGCATCCAGCTGTCGACCACGTTGGTGAATGCCATGGCCACCGGCACCCCCTTGCTCTCGTTCAGGGCCACGGCTTGCTCGACCGTGCGAGGGGGCGTGAAGGCAGCATCGGGGGAGAAGCCGCTCATGACAGCTTCATCGCTGCCCGCCGGGGTTTCGGTGCCATAGAAGCGGGTATGTATCACCCGTCCCAATGCATCGAGGCTGCTGGTGTGGGTGTTGTCATTGGCGTCCTTGATCTGCGCTGGCTGCATGAAGCGCCAGTCATACACCTCGACAGTGGAGGTCAGACCGGCAGCATCGGTCACCCGGCACACGGCAATGTCATGGGCGGTGTACTGCAGTTGGCGGGGCCCAATAACCGTACTTTCCTGGACGGTGTCGGGCGTCCAGAAATGCTCGGCGCCGCGATACCCTGAAATGCCGTGATGGCCGCAGTACGCCTCTTCGACTGGCGGCGCCCACGGGATCGACGGCGCGCCTGCGCCGGAGGGATCGTGCGGCTCGGCCAGCTCTTCGGCGTCCTCCGCTCGGCTCATGGCGACATAGCCGCCACGCTTGAGCAGCTCGGTCAGGGATTCGGCCTGCACCCGGGTGTCCAGCAAGTGCCGGACGTCTTCCAACCATGCCTGGATCTGGAGAGGCTGGGATGAATCAGTGCCGCGCGTGGCAAGGTTGGCCAGCACGACTCGCCAGAACACGCTGTCAGCACCGGTCACGGCCAGTCCGTCCGCCACTGCGGCATGCAGTTGCTGCAGATCCGCGCTGCCTTGCGCCTGTTCGGCGAACCATGCAACCACCGCTGGCAGAGCCGCATCGGCCACACGGCTCTGCTTGCGCAACGCCGCCTGCAAGCCCTCCGGCAACGCCGCAGCGTCGGCCTGGTACAGCCGCTCGCGCAAGGCGTCCACCGAGATCACCGTCTTGAGCGCCGCGCGCAGAAGCCCGAGCGCCTGCGCGTCGTGGGGCGAGCACTGCAGATAAGCCATCAGCAGCGGGTACGAGGTCGCAACCGCCTTCACTTCCGGCAAGCGCTCGCGCACCCGGCGCAACACTGCCGGGTCGGCATTCGGGTTGGCCAGCGCCTGCTCCACCAGATTGCCCAAGGTCTGCTCGAAGGTCGGACGCAGGACGTCCAGTGAAGCCTTGTCGAGCATCGCCGTGCGGATATAGGCCAGCAGTGCCTGACGCGAAGGGACCTTCGCGGCGCCTGTACCATCGGCTTGTCGCCAGACCGCCTTCTCGTAGCCGACCAGCGTCGTCCTCTGCGGATCGGCCACCAGCAGCTCCTCCACTGCCAGGTTCTCCACGCTGAAACCGTCTTTGGGCACGTCGCTGGCCGTCAGCTTGATCACATCCCGACGCGTGCCATCGGCCAGACCGATGACAAAGTCATCGCCACGAAGCAGGTTGTGCACGCGAGCGCGGGTCAGGTTGATCCAACAGTCGTACTGCTGCTCATCGCAACTTGCCTCGATCAAGCCCGCCGGCAAGCTGTCGGGATAGATCTGACGCTCCCCCTCCTCCTTGACCAGGTCCGCCTCGCTCAACTGACGCGGATAGTTGACGGCTGCACTTTGCAGCACGTTGCCATACAGGTCCTGCGCGAGAACAAGCGTCTGGGCGACCACCGGGTCCTCCGGTACCCGCTCGCAACTGAATGCCAGATGCTGGATCGGCGTCACCAGCGCACTCGGTCGCTGTGGATCGGCACTGGCCATGGCCCGGATCTGCAGACGCGAGCGCTCGAGCCTGTAGGGGTTTCCTGCACGCGGATGGCCATCTTCTCCATACACCTCGATGCGCATGACCTGGCCACGGACCGCGCGGTACAGCCAGGCGCGCAGCGCACCCGTCACCTCGAGCGCCTCCTCTGCGTCGTCGCGCCACTGGGTGAAACGTGGTGGAGCCTGAGGGAATCGGGCATCCATGTCGACAAAAGCACCGTCAGCCGCCGCATCGAGCGCCTCCACCCCGGTGTAGAACCAGGTGCAGGTACGCGAGGGCGGCGACAGATGTGCCGCCATCGACCGGGCCACTTCATGGGTGTCGGTCTGGATCAGGCGCCTGAACCCGGCAAATTCACGCTCGCGACCATCCCATACGCCGCCGAGATAGGTGGTCTCGCGGCCCATGCACACGCCGGTGATTTCATTGAGCGTCGTGACCCGGCTCACGGTATGAACCGGGAACGGCAAGTAGCTGACCGGGGTCTGGCCGCGGGCCAGCTGTTCGGCCTTTTCATCGAGCCAGGCCTGGGCCGAGCTGCGGTACTGCAACTCGGTACGGTTGCCGATGTTGTCGACGATGGTCGACAGCAACCACGGCCGATGGTCGTTGAAGCGGAACAGCCAACTGCGGCGTGTTTTTTCAGGGCCATGATCCGGCGCCGTCACCAGCAAGTCGGCAGTCCCCTGACCACGGATGTCGGCGACCTGCAGCTGGGTTTCACTGTCCAGCGTCACCCCCAGCGGCATCTCGATCGCAGGCCCCTCGACGAAACGGTTGCCGCACTGGCTGATGAACACACGGATACGGTCGGGTTCCAGGTAAAGGATATCGGTGGTGCCTGTACCGTCGGTATCGGCGAGGAACACCCGCGAGGCGTTGAAATCGTCCACCTTGAAACCCGGGATACTGATGGCCTCGTCGAACCGGCCATAGCCCACGGACGGCCATAGCGTCACGTCGTCGCCAGTGATGCGCAGCAGGTGCGACTGACCACTGCCGGCAGGATCGGCGAAGGCGACCAGTTGACGGTCGGCCTTATCCAGTAAGGGTAGCGCTTCGCGCCCTGCGTACTGTGCGGTAACCGCAGCCAGCCAGCCGTCGGCGCCTGCGCTGGGGTATAGTCGCACGCTCCGTGGACCGAGGGCGTGCAGCATGACCACATCGGAGCGGCCATCGCCGGTGAGATCAGTCATCTGCGCAGCCGGATGACCATACTCGCTGGGCAAGCTCAACAGGGGTTTCCACGACCCCCAGATACCGTCGGGCGCCAGCGTGAAACTGCCACGCATTCCCTCCTCGGTGATCAACCACTCGGGGCGACCATCGCCATCCAGGTCGGTCAGGCTGCCAGTGCTATCGGCCGGACGCTTGGGCAAGGGCCACGGCGCCCCCCAGGTGATCGCATCCTGCTCCGCGCCTGGGGTCTTGCCCGGCCGCATCGGCGGCCGGTAATGCCAGGCGTCCTGATCTCGGTACAACAGGCCTGGCACGCCTTCGCCCAGCAAGTCGGCCATCTGCCATGCAGGGGCCCAGAATCCGTCGAGCGCTGGCACCGCTTCCCAACCGGGCGTAGCCCTGCCCGGTCGGGTCAGCTCGAACTCCATCGGCGGCAAGCGACAGTCGGGTACGCTCGACAGTTGTTGCGCCGACACCAGAATGCTGCTGACCGGGCTGCTGTCGTACTGCAGGTGTAGCCGTGCCACCAGCTCTGGCGTGTCGTCGGCCTCGCCGTTCATGCGTGCGGTGCGGTGCCAGAGCAGCACATCGCGGCACAGCCGGCGGATGCGCACGTTGAACCCATAGCGCCAGAACGAATGGCAGTCGTCACGCACCGGCCAGTCCTGCTCCGGCGCAAGCCCAGGCACGCGCTCGGGATCGGCGCCGCGCTCGCCATAGTCGAATTGGGTGAAGGTGAGAAAGTCCGTCTCGTCGAAGCCGTCTTGTGGAATCAGCAGCGCCTGCGAAGGCGTGGCGTTCATGGCGTAGACAGCATCGGCATAGAGGTTGACGACGTGTGGGTGGGCCTTGAGCTCCTGGTCGCTGCAGCCCTTTTCGTCTTCGGCGCGATAACGGTACACCAGATGCTCGCCACGGGCCGAAACCCGCTCTTCCAGGTACCAGCCCGCCACACGTTCAGGGGCTGCGGGATCGTGCAGACGAGCAGAGGCCGACCAGCCGAACAACGAAAGGCTGCCATCGGGCTGCCAGTGCAGCCAGAAACCAGGGTCAGCCACAGCGCCTTTGACCACCCAGTGCTCAAGACGCTGCGAGGGCGCACCGCTGCGCAGGCACCAAGGGGTAACGCTGTAGCGCTCATCGTCAGAGGTCTCGGCGAACGGCAAGCCTGTGCGGTCATGGGGTGCACCCGCCTTGAGGACTTCCTCCCCGGACGGACCGACCATTCGGTCGTTGCCGTCGTATTTAGGGAAACCGAAGCGGGTCATGCAGAAAATCGCCGGCAAATCGCAATCCCAGCCGGCGCCAAAGGCGCTGTTGCCGCCGCCGGAGGAGTAGTGCAATGCCAGTTCCGCCGACAGCGCACGACCCGCCGGCGATGGCAGGGGCATTTGCCAACCAGCCGCACCATCCGGGCCACCCGCCGAAAGCATGCCGCCACCGACCGAGACCGTGCCACCGCCCTTGGGGAGGGCTGGGGGGGTGTAGAAGGAGGCGTCTCCCTCTCCCGTCGCGGGAGCGGGGGCCTGGCCCGAAGCAGCAGTCTGCTTTTCGTGTGAATACCCATCCAATGAGTCGGGCATGAACCCCTCCTGTGACCCGTTCCAATCTACCTGTGTATGACGCGCAGCATTGATCCGCGCAGTCACTTCAGATCACCCGACCGCTCTTGATCAAACGGCGAGCTGTTTGGCAATGCAGACAAAGCATCTCGTAACGAGGGTAAATGCACGGCTCCGACGCTCGTCATTTATCAAAAGGCCAAGAGCCGCTTTTTTTGCAAAGCCCTCTTCAAACGCACCGTTAGCTCGACAAGCCATAGGGAATGGAAACCGGGCACGGAAAGTCGCTTCCTCCAACTGTCAGTGTCGAGGCTGTCCTCGGAAAAGGGCCCAGGTTCCACAGCAGACCTGAGTAGCCTCTCAACTCCCTAGGTTTATTGAAGGGTGGATCCGGCACGAACCCTGGATCTGGCTTGTTACTCGACAAGGATAATAAATAAACCTTATCGGCAATTGGACTGCCCCTAACGGGGAACGCCTCAAGTAGTGTATCCGGGCCGTAGCCCACCAATCTAACCTGTAACTCGTTAGCACCGGTCTTGGACAGCATCACATTCGGCACGAGCGTTATCGGCGTATCGAAGCCGTCGACATGAACTGTCAAGTTGAAGTAGCCACTGGCCTCGCGACCTCGCGTATTCCAACGCAACCCCGCCTGTGGAAGTCTTACTTTTCCGCCGAACATGGGTACTGACTCCATGTCGTCCTGTCCCAGCGTCTGCGAACTGAATTCCATCCAGGTCAAGAGGCCGGCAGCGACTAACGGGCTTCCCGGCCTGGCCTTCAATGTGAATACCAGATACTCCTCGCGGTAGAATATCGCGGGATCAGGCGGGAAATGGGGTGTATGGGTCACCTCTGCTTCATCCGCCAATTTGCTGGATAACAGTAAACATGTCGGCAGTGTCCGAACGGTCGAAAAACCGGCGACATGAAAAACCAAGGCGAATTGTCCACTGAGGTCGGCTCCCGTCACCTCCCACTCCAGCCCATCGGAAGACATCACTCTTCGCACACCAAAATTGGGAGAGGCCGATACATCCCCTTCCTTCACACTGCCTGGGGAGAGTGTCATCCATGCCTGTTGCTTCAGGTCTGCCAGGGGGCTACCAGGCTTCGGAACGAGCACAATGGTCTTGCCCACCGAACGCCGAAACACCAACAGACCGTCGACAACGCGCCCTCCTACCTTCACCTCCACTTCATCACTCAGGTCTTGCGACAAAGCAAAGCCCGAGGCCACCTTCAGTGGTGCTGGAAACGCGCCTGTATGAAGGGTCAACCCGAATGTGCCAGAAGCCCTGGCGGTCAACTTCCAGCCCAGGCCTGCAGTGGATATCGGTCGTCTGTCGTTGTAAGTCGGAACCGTAATCAACTGCGCCTGGGGCAAACTTCCGTCGACGTACTCGATCCATGCTTCGCTCAGGAATTCTCGCTCTAGCGGACTGCCCATTTTCGGCACGATACTCAACGTGTGCTCTGCTCTGGATTGAATAACCAGCGGCTCGACCAGAGGCCCCCCATCTATCACCACGTCGAACTCATCCTCCATGCGCAGCGACAGCAGCAAGCAATTGCCCGTCACCAGGGGCTTCGAGAAACCCGCCACATGAAGGGCCAACCCGAACACACCACTTGCCTGTTTGCCCAGCATCTCCCATTGCAGCTCACCGCCCGTGAACCCCTGCTCGGCCTCGTAGTCCGGATAGGCCTCCATCTGCTCCGGCGCCAGGTCATCTTCCACAAACGTCAACTTGGCCTTCAAACCGCTTTCAGCCAACGGGCTACCGGTTTTTGGCTTGACCCCGACGTAGGACGGCACCATGCGCCGGAATATCCAGGTCGATTCGTCAGTGCCACGCTCATCGTCATAGATCAGCTCGGCTTCGTCCGCCAAAGCCCGGGACATCAGCAAGCAAGTGTCGACGACCAACGGTTTGTCAAAGCCTTGCATGTGAACCTGCACGCCAAAGGTGCCACTCACCTGCGCACCGGTCAGGGTCCAGCTCAACCCGTCCTCCAACATCGCCCGCCGCTCACCGTAATTGGGCGCGGCAACGACACTGGTCGGTTTCAGGCTGCCGTCGGTGAAGGTCAGCCAGGCTTCTGATTTCATCTTCGCCAGCGGGCTGCCGGGCTTCAGGTTGATCTTCAGCGTCTGCGCCTCCTCCCGCCAGAACAGCGCCAGGTTTGCCGGCACAGCGTCTGCAAGGGTCAGCTCGATCTCGTCCTCGAGGTTGGGCGATAGACGCAGGCCTTTGAGGGACAGGGGCAAAGTCAGCGTCGGCGTGATGACTTCGAGCGTGAAATGATCCCGCTCTACACCCGGCATGATGGTCCAACTGACACCAGCAGCCGTCATTTCCTGCGGCTCGCTCGGGCTGAAGGTGATGTCCAGCTGTGGTGTGCCGCCTGGCCAACCCAAGGCGACCTGTTCGCCTATGAAAAAGTTGTCCGCAGATTTGGGCTTCAAGGTCAACCTATGCTCGCCGCCACTCCCCAGCACCAGGTTGACGTCATCGAAATCAGTGATTGGCCTGTCGTCGAACAACACATCGAACTGGGCCGACCACGGTGAGCGGGAGTACACAGGGATAGCTTGCAGCTTGTCGCTTTCTGCGCCGAGGCCATCAGTGCACCGGGCACTGAGCTCTGCGGTGTAGAAGTCGACACCCTCCTTTTGCTCAGGGATGAATTCAAGTGTCGACTTGCCCTGCTCATCCGTTGAGACAGTCTTGTAGAGCACATCGTCGAGGTACCAATCCACATGTTGACCAACGATCGTTCGCGCTGATGCGACAAGGTTGCCCAGCGTTGCGGTCAACCGGGTACGGCTACCCCACTCCAGCACCGGCACCACGCCATCCCAGGCCACCTCACTCACTTCATAGCGAAAATCCCCCAACTGCGCCTGGAGCTCATGCTTTTCGGCCCGCCAGTAACTACCCAGGCCCAGCGGTAGCGCGCCGGATAACACCTCCTTGGCCGCACTCGCATCCAAGCTCCAGGTACTGGTGCCGGCCTCCGGTTGCGGATAGCGGCTTTCCTCGTCGCTGTCGTCGATATTCAGCGACGGATTCGTTGTCAGCCCGTACGCCGTGGGTGGCGTATCGGCATTCCCCGGCCACAGCACGCTCAGCTTCTGCCCCTGCCAGGCATCGCTGACCTGCAGGCTGTACGTGGCGCCATGGCACAGTTTGAACGGTGGCTGGGTTTGCGGAGCCAGCGATGACTGATCAGGTCCAGGCGACAGCAACACCTTCCCTTCGAAGGGTGCCAGGTGCACTTCGGAAATGATGTTGCGCAGGCTGAGTTCCGTCGCCCTCGTGCCGGCGGGGGTTTCGAACGCCACACGAATTCTCGATACACCCGCAGGTATATCGATGGGCTTGGGCGTCAACGTATGCCAGGTAGGTTCGGCTTCGGGCCTGGGATCTTGTTCGTCGGCCTGCTCGGTGGTCTCCGGGTTCTTGAGCGCTTGCTCATGAATAATCTGGCCTTGCGAAGCGCCCGAGAGTGCGTAGACCCTGAGCCAGCAACTGTCGGTGAAGTACAGGACATTGTACTGGCAGCCCAAGGCATATCCCTGTGCAACCCCCTCGAGCAAACTGAAGTCCTGGTAGAGCCGACCCTTCTGGAAAAGCGAAAGGTACGTGCCGTCCCTGGCATCGTTTTCACGAAGCTCATAGCTGTCTTTCTCTTCGTAGCTCCACACACCTTCGAGGCCAGCGCTTTCCATTGGCCTCTGGATGAAAGGATCCTGAAGAAAGTCATGCCCTTTGGTAAGGCTTTGCGCACGCGTCGAAATCGACCGGATACCCTGCACCTCATCACTATTGCGCATGATCCTTCCCCTCCCATTGGACGACACGTGCAAAACTCCCGGCCGCGTCTTCCGGCAACAACGCCTCGACTTGTTGCTCGAACAGTGCACCGCCATACCGTGCGTGGTAGCGCACCTCCATGACGATATCGCTCAGCCCTTGGAGCAGTTCGGTTTGCCGTGCAACTCGCGGGAACTTCAGGTTCCAGTCGGAGACGGCGCCGGTGCCTTCGAACGGCAAGTAACGGTCATCGCTCTCGGGGGGCGTGACCAACCCGATGTCCTGCGTGGCTGACGACAGGCAGACCTGTTGGCTGGGTCGCAAACTTCGCATGACGTAGCGCCCATCCCCTTCACCCTGGTCCAGTTGCGGCGACAGGTACTTCACCCCTTCGATATCGGCCTTGATCAACAACCGGCTCTGCGTCTGGGTCAGGGTGGCGCGGATGTTCTGGTAAGGCCCCAGCAAGGCAGGCAGCGACAGCGCCACACTGTGCAGGCGCCGCAGGTAATGCCCGGGGTAATCCTGGTTGAACAGCGTTTCGCCAAGGCTGAAATCCAGTTCGCCGTTCTCGGCCAGCGCCTCGAGCAGCGCCGGCCAGTCACCAAGCGCAGCCCCATTCTTGTCGAAGACCAGGCCCTCTTCGATCAGTGCACGCAGCGACACGGTCTTGCGCAGTTCCAGATGACGTTCGTTGCGCAACAAAGCTTCGGCCTCCAGGCGATGCAGGTCCAGCCGCAGTTCGCCTGCGGCATTGAGGCCATGCCGATCGGCCTGCCAGACCGAGGTACGGACGATGCGTTTGTCATAGTTACCCGTCTCGTACTGCCAGCAGGCTTCGGCACTGTTGCACAAGCCCACCGCGACATCGAACAACGTCGCATGCCAGGCGGTCACCTGCGAACGCAGCCAGCGATAGAGCGGTACGTTGGTCGATTTGCTCTGGTAGAAGGCGTACATCTGCTGGGCCTGCTCCAACACCTTGCGGCTGTGATCGAGCGAGTTCCTCGCGGCCTGGGTTGCGCAGGCCTGGGCCTTGCCCTGCTCGGCGATCACATCGATGTCCTTGCGTGCCAAGGTTGCCTGCAGCTCCCAATCCTGTCGGCGACGCTTGTAGACCGACGTCTCGCGCATGATGTCACCGGAGATCTGCAACGCACTCCCTGCCATGAACGAAAGCTGAGCACCGCTCATGATAGGGGCGGTCACATCTCCCGTGTCCTGCGCCATGCCGAAGATTTTGGGCGCCATCTGTGTCGCGTAGTAGGCGCTCATCGCGCTGGTACCAAAGGCATTGATTGACCCGCCTGAGTTATGGACAACCATTGTCTCGATTTCCAGAGCAGAGATGTCCTCTTCGACCAGCTTGGTGTAGTGGGCTTGCCGAGCCTCGGCACAGAGCGCCTGCTTGAGCAATACCCCTTCCTGCTGTTGCTGCTGCTCGAGCAACTGTTCCTGGATGGCAATGGTGTATCCGGCGATCTCGGCGGCGTGTTGGTATTGCAATGCTTCAAGCCCGGTGCGCTCCTCCTGCTCCATGAAGACACGCAATTGCTCGGCGAACTGGGTCAGAGTCGCCACCACCTCATGAGCCTTGGCGATCAGGGTACGGAAACGATACGGCGGCACCACCGTGCGCTGGCCCATCAGGTGCGACAGGTTGGTACCGCCCCCCATGCGTGCCATCAGCAAATCGAACGGGTTCGCAGGTGGTGCATACAGTGGCAGCACCATGGGGCGTCCATCGAGGGTCAGGAAGTGCCGCAAGTTGTAGAAGCGCTCCGCCAGCAATCGCCAGATGTCCAGCAACTGCTGATTGACGGGCAAACGGAAAGCCGGATGTGCCGCCACCCCAGCCCAGAAGAAGGTGGACAGCTGCTTGGGCAGATTGGCGGGGACGATGTCCTGGCCACTAGCGGCCAACGGCATGTCGGCCGGCCCGACAGCGAGCACGTCGCGGACCGTTTTGGGTTGCCAGGTATTGATCGCCCGCGCATCCGGCACCTCTCCCATGAGGTCCGCGGCCATGCGGTACAACAGCCAGGCGTGCGCCAGGCCGTCACGGGTCTGGTAGCGATAGTGCTGGTCGGCTTCGCCGATCAGCATGTTCACGTACTGCACGAACACCGCCTTGCGATAATGGGACGGCGCGCGCAGCGCGATGACATGAGGCTCGATCAATTCGTGTTCGAGCCCTGCCGCCTCGGTGTCGTCCTGAAGCAACCAGGCGCAGTTCCAGTAGTCAGGGCCCGGGGTCGCCCTGGGCGGCTGCTTCTGGTACGGGTTGAAGATCAGCCCCAGCCAGCGCCGGGCATCAGCGAAGCGCTCCTCCTCCTGCAGACGTGATGCGATCAGGTGAGGGACATGGAAGAACAGCTCACGCAAGTAGCTGCCATAGGCATCGAACATGTGCAGCAACGGGTCCGCCGCACTGGGATGCCAACCCTGATACACCGTGCCGGCCAGCTCCTTGCGGTATGCCGGCTCCTGCCGGTGCTGCGCATCCCAGGCGAACACAGCCTCGGGCGAGGCTTCGGCGCGATTGATCAGATCGGTAACATGCTGGGAGTTCAGCCGCACGGCCAAGGGGGCGTTCTTGCCACCAATGGCATCGAAGACGAGGAAGTCGCTACCGTCGGACTGTTGGTGAATATACGGAATCGTTGTATCGGCCAGACTCGAGATGGCGCCCCAGGTCACCGTGAAGGTGGCGGTTGCTTCACCCGCGGCGGTAACTTCGAAGGTTGCCGAGCCCGTCGCAGCAACGTTCTCCAGACGGCTCCAGGGGCTGACGGCATGCTTATTGAGAACCCAGAGCCCCGACCAACAGGTTGTCGATTCTTCGCCTTGCTTATGTACGAGTTTCACTTCCGGCAAACGGACGTTCTCGCTGACAAGAACGGCTCGGTTGTCCATCACCTCCAGCGCCACGTCCGCCATGTCGTCGACAATGACCGTGAAACCCATGCCTTCGCGGATGTACTCCTTGGTAAATGGACGCGAAAACTCCGGCAAATCGACCGGTACCTCAGCATTGAAAAGGGTGGCGAAAAAGCTGCTGGAAAAGTCGGACCGTTTCAATGCAGCCACGGTTTTTCCATGATGCTGGAGTGTAACGGACTCGAAGTTCGGAGCCCCAACCGTAACGACAGTGTAAGAAAGATGAGTTTTACCTTGTGATTCATAGGCGTGTAGTTGGAAATGCACGAGAACGCCGTTGTAGACAAAAGCAAAGCGGTCAATCGACAAGATCACGACCTGAGTCACCGTGCGCAACTCGCTGGAGCGCGCACGTACGCGTAGCGAACGCCCCGACAGGCCCTGCTCGAACTCAGCATCGAGTGCAATGTAAGGATTGCCACTCCCCTTGATGCTTTTCACCTCAGCATCAACCGCTGCAATCCGCTGCGAAAAGGGCAAGCGGCCCGCGCTGCCTGTGAATCGCCGAGACAGGGCTTCGCTGGCATCAGCGTCGATAGCGCGCTCGGTCCGACGTTTCAAGACATCCCGTTGAAGGACGAACTTCTCCGCCCAGGCTTCATCGTTCGAGGTCTGGTGAACAGAAACGAACAGTTGATCGTCATCGCCGTTCACGCGCCCCGCCGCAACCGCCATCACTCTGAATTGCTCCACCTCAGACAGTATCTGCGACGGGGTCTCAGGACCGGTAACTTCGACGTCGTACTGCCACAGTTGCTCCGGTGTAGTCCACTGGTTATCGAGACCAAGATGAATGATATCCAGGGTCAGTGCATACGAACGCTTGTCGGTTGCCTCACCCTTTTCACCGAGGACCTTTGTCGGTGCGGTGAAGTACCACCAGACCACATGCAACCGACCACCGAACAACACCGGGCACATCTGCAACACTGTCGTGCCCGGCGGAATGTTCACCGGTTTCCATTCCGTCCACGCATCGGGCTGGATATACGTGGAGGCCTCGTCCAGACGGACCTTGACCTTGCGCCAGTAATAGGCGCAAGGCGTCGCATTGTCCTTGCCCAGCAAGTAGTAATCAGCGTTGGCGTAGGCATACCCCGGGAACCGCCCCTCATCGCGGTGCCCATCGCGATAGTCGATGTAGCCGGCCTGGACCCGGATGTTGTTCAGGAACTCATAACGTTTCAGGTAGTTCAGCAGCGCCTTCTGAACACCCGCATCATCGATCCGACCCTGCGCCAGGTCGTTCTCCAGGTTCTTGAACAGCTCCGTCTTATCCAGGCGCAAGTCAGCACGGATATAGTTTTCCGGGTAGTCTTCCATCATCTGGTAGGCCGCCCATAACGAGTAGGTCGACATGGCCTGCTGCCAGAAAAGGGTCAACTCGGGGGCGAAATCCTTGCCGTAGCCCTGTTCGATATTGTTGAGGATCGCATTGACGTAGGTCTGGACACACGCGATTGCCTCGGCCAACGCGGACGTGGTGACCTCGGCGCTGACCTGGGTGTCGGTCATCAGGTAACGGTCCAGGTGATCGGCCGTCATCATGCCCAGGCTACCGGCTTGCAGCTTGTCCGGCAGTACGTGGTGAATGGCATACGCACTCAGCGCGTCGCGCCATTGTTCCGCGAGTCGGTGGCTCAATTCAGTCTTCATGTGGGCCTCGCTGCAAAAGCTCGAAAGTCGATGGCGCTGCAGTCATTTCCGTATTCCCTTGATCACGACATCGGTCAGGTTCGACGGATAAGCGGTGTCATAGGAGAACCCGAACTTCAGCCCTACATCCGTCTTCAGGGCCACGGGCCGACTGGTGATGGTCCAGGTCACGCCGTCGTTGCCCAGTTCGTTGTCGGCACCTGGCGCAGGCGAGATCACCAAGCCCAACGAAGCCGCCGAGTTGCGACCACTGACGTGAAGAGACATCGGCTGGCCGATCAGCGAATGGCCGGCAGTTACGCGATAGGTCAAGGTGTGCGTCGTTTCCCCTTCGGAAGGCGGCGTAATGACGATCTCCCCCTCCAACGGTTTGCCGTCGAATTCGATCATCAACCCGAGGGGCTCGAGGAAGGTCACCTGATCGAAGGCATGGGACTGCTCCTTGCCCCAGCTTGCGGTTACAGTACGCTGGCCAGTCGTGGTGCTTTTGAGATCGAAGCGGGCAACACCATCGCTGCCTGTCAAACTGACAGCGGGCTCGGCCACACGAGTGCCACCTTCACTGACGCTCCAGGTGATGGGGTAGCGCGCCACGGGGATGCCATCGGTGGTGGCGATATGAATTTCATACTCCACCGTGCTGATGCCATCGGCCAACGGCCAGCTCCCGATCTTCCTGTGCTGCCGTATCGTCGCATCGGCAAGCACGTCGAACTCGAGATCCTTGCTGTGATAGGCCTCTGCGGTTTCGCCGGCGGTACTGAGGGTCACGGTCACCTTCACCCGCCCAGCCGTACCGACCTGCAGTACGGCTGTACCCAGCCCGGCTGCATCAGAGGTTTGGTCGGCACTGACCAGTTCGCCCCCTTCACACGACCAGGACATCGCCTGACCAGCGACCGGCTCACCATCGAGCCCCAGGACTCTGGCCTGAACCGTGATCGGCTCGTCCACCACCAACGCAGATTGCAGTACGAGCGAATTGACGTAGGGCCTGTCGGCGAAGCCAACCTGCACCACTGTGACGTCATCGGGCTTGCCGGCGTACCAGGCACGGATCACGCCCGAGCCTGGCTCCCGGCTTCTCAGCGCAATCCGGCTGTAGCCAGTGTGATCAGTCAGGGTTTCACCTGTGTTGTCCACAAAGTAGCCGATGGTGGTAGACCAATTGACCAGACGATCCACCCCATCATTGTCATAACGGTCTACGAGCAGGGCAGCCAAGCGATAAATGCCTTGTCCGCCTGCGAGTTCCAGAGGCGTCGTGTTACCCGGTCGCCCTTCGATTCTGAGCACTCGCACCGTCTCTTCGTCACAGTCGATCACCACCGGCGGCGCGAACGCCTTGCCATCGAGCAGGTAGCTGGCCTGCACATGGGCACTGCCCATCTCAGTACCTGCCTGCAGTCGCACTTTGGCCACGCCCTCTTCGTCGGTGTAGCTGGAATGGGACTGCAAAATCCCGAGATCGGTGGACCAGGTGATGCGAATATCTGAAACCGGCTCGTTGTTCATATCGAGCAGTTTCAAGGCCACCGTGGTTTCCTGATCAGGCGCGCGTGCGATCAGGCGTGTTTCACTCACGGTGCAGCGCGAGGCCAGGCTCTGACGCAGCTCTGCCTCGTTCCCGCGCTCCGCGCTGTCGCTCTCAAGGCTGCTGAGCATCTCTTGTGCGGCATCGCGATAGTCCTGCGTGCCCGAATAGGCGGTCAGCCTGCTGAGTTTCAACAGTGATTCAGCACTCAGCCCCGTAGTGTCGCTCAGCAGCTTGGTGTCGACCACGATGCGCAACTGAGCCAGATCGCGAATGATGCCATCCGGCGAGACCCGGGCCGCCACGTCCAGCACCTCACGGATCCCCCAGTCCAACCAGGCCGCGATACGCTGGGCCGCCGCGTCCCTGAGCAGGCGCTGTTCATTCGCGCTCAGATCCTTCAATTCCTCGATTGCCGAGAAATAGCCCAGCAGCTGTGCTTCCGATTGCTTGGCCAGACGCAAGCCACGGGCGTAGCGTTCCAGATGGTAGAGCGTGTGCAAGGACAACTCGAAGGCGTCGATGCCGAACCGTGCGCGATGCGCGCGTATCAGCAGGCTGGAGAACAACGTGGGCGTCAACTCGAAACGTGTCGCGATTTGTGCGCAGCGCTGCATCCGCTGCACCAGCCCCAGCATGGCCTTCATGGCATTGGACTGGGATTGCTGCGGGTCGAAGGCCACCGCGCTCTCCAGCAGTTGGTGCACTGTGCCCTCGGCCCAGTAGACCATCGGGATCGCCATGTCGGCATTGACCCTCAGAAGCTGTGAAAGACTCTGCTGAACGACGCCCCACTGCTGCGAACGAATGCGCAGGACCACGCCGAGAATAATGCCGGTCAGGCGCTCCTTTTCAGCGCTGTCCATATCGACCAACGGGCTTTGGCCGGCGCTGGCCAACTGATCGACCGCCGTCTTGATTTCCCGCTCGGCAAATTGCTCGTACTGCTCAGGGTCGAAGTCCTGTTCAGGGTCGCCAGTGTCCGCCAACAGGCCGTTCTCATCGACGACCTGCCCCAAGGCTTTGAGCCACTCACCTGCGGGCAGGGTCAGAACACCGGCATCCAGCAACGCCTGCTCGAAGGCCTGGAAAGGTAGCAACTGAGTCTTGAGTTCACCGAACAGTGCAGAGATTTCCTGGGGCACCACATCGGGCGTCTCGACCGGCAGCAACTGCTGCACCAGCCAGCTGATCGGCAGGTCCTGCTCCTGACACCAGAGCACGCAGTGGCTGATGGCATGGATGACGCTAAGGGTGTCGGTCTGGGCAAAGCTGCGGTACATGGCATTCTGCGATGCTCCCCCCAGTTGCAAGGCATAAAGCCCCTCGGGGCTCAGGGTTTCCAACAGTGCCAGCAGCTCGATGGTGGTGATCGAAAGCAGACGGGCCAGCATCGTCACACGATAGAAGGCACTGACCACGCGCACAGAGCGCTGCAATTTGTCGCCCCCTTGCCCCTGCATCACCAGACGCGACAGGTAACGGAACGTCTGCACGTTGATGCCCAGCCCGCGGCATAACTGGTCGACGGTACGTTTGCTCGCGACATCGTCTCCCGAGAGGCTGAAGTCGCTGCCGTCGAGCACCAGACGCGAAGTAGGGTCGCTGTTGAATACTCGGTCGAAATGGCTCGCAGTCGCGCCAATGCCGTGAACGGCCATATCCGAGAGCAGAACGGAAAAGTCTTCAGCGCTGCAGGCAAAGCGCTCTCGCAAGAACTGGAACACACCCAAGGCCCGATGGGTGTTGACCGTCATCCATAGCGGCGAGTCATCGGACTTGATGCGCCTGACTTCGGCGACAGCGCGCTTTTCCGCATCGATTGCCGCACACACCACCTGGTCGGCCTGGGCATAGGTCAGCTTCAACGCGGTAGCCACGCGCACCAGGCGTTGGATGCGGTCAAAACGCATGTCGGACAAATTTTCGAAGGTGTGCCGCTGTGGGTCCTGCGCATCGCTGACAACCCCCACCGGCGCGGCCCCGCCGCTGTTGATGAAGCGCGCGACGAACAGGGCCGGCGATACCTCCTCGGCCAGCACATTGCGGGTCACGTTGTCCGAACGCGTGGGGGCATAGGCCGCCAGACCGAACAGCGACTCCATCTCGTCCTGACTGATCTGCAGCACCTGACAGAAGCTCACCACCTTATGCAGGTGCATGGCATTCGGCACTCCGAAGTTGTCCTCGTAGAACGCCTTGTACCGCTCTCCGGGCTCATCGGCCTGTGTCTTCGGCCCAGGACTCTGCGCATTGCCGCCCTGCGACGCCGCGGTGCCGAAGTAGGGAACCTCGATCAGCAGGGCACGCAGCACCGGGCCAAGCGTAGCTTCCTGCTGCAGCGCGGCATCGGACCAGGGTGAATGCGCACCGGCCTGGATGAAGTAAGGACTGTCGATATCCGACAGGCGTGCCACATCGCCCATCAGCAGCGAGTTATGCGACAGCACCGTGTGGATCTGCTCCCAATACGCTTCATAGGGGAACTGTTTGATGGGATAGCGAACCTTGAGCAGCTTGTCTTCAGTCGCTGTGCGGTCACCGTCCGCTTGCTGGCGATGCTCTTCGATCAGCTGTTCCAGGACATGGACGATCACCTCGACCTGCGGCAGTTCACGGTTCATGAACGCCTCATCGATCAGGCGCTCGAACAGATCAGGGCGCCGAGTTTTCAGCGTCAGGATCATATCGGCATCGCCCTGGGCCTCGACGTGCTCCTGAATGAACGTCAGTAGATCGATGAGGTAGGCCACTGGCGAGGTGGTGGCATCCACGGCTTGCGGATGTGCGTTATTGCCCCAACTGGGCAAGAACTGATTTTCGAAGGTGGGGCCTCTGGACAAGTCCAGAGGGCCTCTCAGCTCATCCGAGGGGCGGCGCGCCGAGGCACTCAGGCGCTTTTCCCGGAAAGCACGCATCATCGCCGCTGCTGCAACATTCAGACGCCCCTTGAGTCGCCGGGCTTCGTCGCTGTGCAAGCCCGGATAATGCGCCATCAGCGCATCGGTCGTCTTGCACTGCAGGTCGATGATCGAGTCTTGTTCCAGGGTCGCTGGGGCGATTTTGACTTTGATTCCCGGCTCGGTGTCCAGCAGTCTCTCAAGCAGACCAACTTGTTTGCGGCTCTGGCGTTTAGCCATGGCGTCCCCCGGGCGGTGCTTAGCGTGAGCGAACGAAGCAGGCCTGTGTATACGTTGGCCCTTTCGTGGATGTCACTGGATGCTAGATACAAATACGCCCGCACGAAACTGACAGAAATAACAGGTAGCCAGCCGGGAAAAGAACCGCCGATACAGCAAAAACTCGGCTAGCAATGTTTCGGCATAACCAAACCCAGGCAAAGAACCCACATTGCTAAACGAACAATAATCACGTTTTCATTCAGCAAGTTATCTGTCACAACACAATTTTCTCATCCCGCCAACATTTTCTTGACGCAATGCCTCCGCTCTCCTTAGCTGAACATAACGCCCACTGCGAAAACTTCGCGCCGAGCTCTCTGGCCCGCGTCTTTACGCGCGCCAGCAGACTTCCGCGTGCTGGTTTGTGTCGCCCCCTGTTTCGTGTCGTACAGCTCGTGACAACAGGCCAGGCCTTGGCTGTTACCCACAAGAAACAGGAGATCCGCCATGAAACGAGCATCGAACCCTTTGCGTTTCGACCGGCTGTTCTGCGCGGTTTCCACGTCGCTGCTTCTGGCAACCCCGGTGGAAACCTTTGCGCTTGGTCTTGACGAAGACACCCCTTTCGCCAACCTGATGCAGCCACCGGCGGTACCGCTGCTGTCGCTCAATCCGGTGAGCGCCAGTGGTCTGGGGATGGGCACGCTGCAGGCGTTCTCCGAGCGCATGAGCGCGCGCCACGGGAACGTGCCGATGGATCTGGTCGCCAGCCAATGGGCGCAATTCTTCCCCGGCGCTGCGCGACCGGCCTCCGCGCCACCGGCCCGACTGGAGGCGCCCAGCCAGCAATTGATGATCGGCCCGGACCTGTTCGTACGCGAGACCGCCAGCGGTAACGTGCACCGCGCCGGGGTGTTCGTCGGCCACAACACTCTGCAGAGCAGCTTCAACGGCATGCGTCCGCTGCTCGGTGACAAGCAGCGCAACGCCGTCAACCTCAGCGGCGAGAGCCTGGGCGTTTACTGGAGCATGACTCACGACCAGGGCTGGCATGTGGATGCGGTGGCCATGGGCACGCGCATCGACGTCAACGGCCGCAGCCAGAGCGGCCAGCGCCTGGACGACAGCGGCCATGCGATGACCTTCTCGGTCGAGGGTGGTTTCCCCATCGGCCTGGGCAACCACTGGGTGATCGAGCCGCAGGCGCAGTTGATCAACCAGCAGTTCTTCCCCGGTAACCAGGCACAGGCCGAGACCCTGCAAGCATTCGACAGCCAGCCGAGCTGGAGTGGCCGGGTGGGGGCGAAACTGTCGGGGCGCTACGAAGTGCGCGGCATGCCGATCGAACCCTACGTGCGGACCAACGTCTGGTACGACTTCAACGACAGCGACGCGGTGAAACTGGATCAGGTCGACAAGATCTCCAGCTCGCGCAGTGCAGCGACCGTGGAACTGGGCCTGGGCTTGGTGGCGCGGGTCACGCCGACGGTGGCGCTGTTCGTCAGTGCCGACTACAGCAGTGATGTGGATGACAATGACCTCAATGGGCTGATCGGAAGCCTTGGGGTACGGATGCGCTGGTGATCAACCAGTACGGCGCATCCCCCTCCAGGAGGATGCGCCGCGACATCAGGCGGGCTTCATGACCAGAACCCCTAAAGGCGGCAGGTTCAACGCCAGCGACAGCGGCTGCCCATGGCTTGCCACCGCCTCGCCGGCCACCGCCCCGAGATTGCCGACATTGCTCCCGGCATACAGCTCTGCGTCGCTGTTGAGCAACTCGACCCAGCGCTCGCCGAACGGCACACCGATGCGATAGCCCTCACGCGGCACCGGGGTGAAGTTGGCCACCACCAGCAGCGGCTCGCCGGCACTGCTCCAGCGCAGCCAGGCGTATACGCTGTTGGCAGCGTCGTCGCCGATCAGCCACTGGAAGCCCTGGGGCTGGCAATCCTGCTCGTGCAGGGCCGGCAGCTCACGGTAGAGCCGGTTCAGATCGCCCACCAGCTTCTGCACGCCCTGGTGCTCGGAATACTGCAACAGGTACCAATCCAGTTGCTGGTCGTGGTTCCACTCGCGCCACTGGCCGAACTCGCAGCCCATGAACAGCAGTTTCTTGCCCGGGTGCATCCACATGAACGTCAGGTAGGCGCGCAGGTTGGCGAATTTCTGCCAGCGATCGCCGGGCATCTTGTCGATCAGCGAATGCTTGCCATGTACCACTTCATCGTGGGAGATGGGCAGGATGAAATGCTCGGAGTAGGCGTAGATCAGGCCGAAGCTCATCTCGTTGTGGTGATGGGCGCGGTGCACGGGATCGTTCTGGATGTAGTGCAAGGTGTCGTGCATCCAGCCCATGTTCCACTTGTAGGCGAAGCCCAGGCCGCCCTGCTGCGTGGGTTGGCTGACACCTGGCCAGGCAGTGGACTCTTCGGCAATGATCAGCGCACCGGGCGCCTCGTGCAGCGCGATGTCGTTGAGCTGACGAATGAAGTCGATCGCCTCGAGGTTCTCACGCCCCCCATAGCGATTGGGCACCCACTCGCCGGCCTTGCGCGAGTAGTCGCGGTACAGCATCGAGGCCACGGCATCGACGCGCAGGCCGTCGATGTGGAAGTGCTTGAGCCAGTGCAACGCCGAGGCGAGCATGAAGCCTCGCACCTCGTTGCGCCCGAGGTTGTAGATCAGCGTGTTCCAGTCCTGGTGAAACCCTTCGAGCGGGTTGTCGTACTCGTACAGTGCGGTGCCGTCGAAGCGCGCCAGGCCGTGCTCGTCGGTGGGGAAATGCGCTGGCACCCAGTCGAGGATCACGCCGATGCCGCCCTGGTGGCAGGCATCGATGAAGGCAGCAAAATCTTCCGCACTGCCGTAGCGGGAGGTGGGTGCGAACAGCGACAGCGGCTGGTAGCCCCAGGAGCCACCGAAGGGATGCTCCATGATCGGCAGCAGCTCGATATGGGTGAAACCCAGTTCTTGCACATAGGGCACCAGGCGCTCGGCCAGCTCGCGCCAGTTGTAGAAGCGCGCGACCTCACCGGCTTCGTCCAGCTCGCAGCGCCAGGAGCCAGCGTGCAGTTCGTAAATGGACAACGGTGCGCTATAGGCATGGCGTTGGGCACGTTGCTCCATCCACTGCTGGTCGCGCCAGTCGTGGCTGAGCGCACCTGCGACCTTCGAGGCCGTGCTGGGCGGCAGTTCGGTGGCGCGGGCCAGCGGGTCGGCCTTCAGCGGCAGTACGCCGTGCGCCCCCAGCACTTCGAACTTGTAGGTTTCGCCCACGGCCAGGCGCGGGATGAACAGCTCCCACACCCCGGCATCGTGGCGCAGGCGCATGGGATGGCGACGGCCGTCCCAGTTGTTGAAGTCGCCCACTACCGAGACGCGCCGGGCGTTGGGCGCCCAGACCGAGAAGCACACGCCGTCGATGCCGTCGACCTGGATGGGCTGGGCACCGAAGCGCCCGGACAGGTCACGATGATTGCCCTCGGCGAACAGGTACAGGTCCATGTCGCCAAGCTGCGGACCGAAGCTGTAGGGATCCTCGGTGACCTGCTCGCCTCCGGCCCAGCCGATCTGCAGCAGGTAGGGCTGGCGCTCGTCCAGGTACGCGCTGAACAGGCCCGGCAGGCTGCCCTGCTCCATCTCGGCGAGAATGCGCCCGTCGTGACGCGCCAACACCCGGGCGTTCAAGGCGCCTGGCAGGAAGGCGCGGATGACTTCGTCGCCCGCCCCGTCGACGTGCGGGCCAAGCACCGCGAACGGATCTGCGTGTGCGGCGCTGGCCAGGGCGTCGAGATCGCGTTGGCGAAGGCCGCCGTTGCTACGCATTGATGCATTCATCTCACTGCCCCTTTCCATATTCCATATATTTTTCAAAGTAACGCAGTGCCGGGCACGGGCTGCGCCCATGATCGCGGGACGAGCCCGCTCCCACCCCTGCACAACAGTACCTGTTGGAGCGGGCTCGTCCCGCGATCACCGGCGCAGCCGGTGCCAGGCAACACTGCCTTCCCTACAGGGTTCATGCTTCGCCCCAAGTACTGATCAACCCATGCAGACCATGCAAAGGCACGGCCAGCCAGCCGGGTCGGTTATCGGCTTCATAAGTGATTTCGTAGGCCGCCTTCTCCAGGCAGAACAGCTCCAGCGCCGCACGCTCGCCCTCGGCGTGCTGCCAGGCATGGGCAATGGCGGCGGTGGCCAGGCCGTAGGCTTCGACGAAGGCATGACGCGACTGATGCAGGTACTGCCGGGCAACCCGTTGACGAGCCTGGCGCGCAGCGTCGGAGAGGTCTACCGCCGAGGCGCTGCGCAAGATCATCGCTGCAGCATAGTCGAACGAGCGCAGCACGCCGCTGACATCCTTGTACGGGCTGTGCTTGGCCCGGCGCTCGTCCAACGGCCGTGCTGGCTCGCCTTCGAAATCGATCAGGTAGGCATCGCCTTGCACCACCAGTACCTGACCCAGATGCAGGTCGCCATGCACGCGCATCAGCAGGCCGCCCTGGGCCTGGCGTGCGAGCATCTCGATGTGCTGGGCAAGGCCCTCGCGTTGCTGTTGCAGGTCATCGACCAACGCCTGGCTTTCGCTGTCCAGTTGCTCACGATGCTGGGCCAGCAGCTCGAGGGCGCGGCTGAGCTCGGCATTGATCTGCAGGCCCCAGCGCTCACTGTCCTGGGTGTCGCTGGGGCGCGGTGCAAAGGCTTGATCGGCGGTAGGCGCGGCCAGCAAAAGGTGCATCTCTCCCAGTCGCTGCCCCAACAAGGTGGCGAAACCCGAGAGTTCCGACAAGGCATCGGTGTGCGCCTCGGCACTGCCCTGCGTGGGCTCCATCTCGTCGCGGATCGCTCGCTCCAGGGTGTTCTGGGTCCATGACCAGGCATCGCCCTGGTTACTCAGGTAACCCTGGGCAATCATCAGCAGGTGGGATTGCGCCTGCTCATCCACACGACTGACCCAGGCCAGCAGCGGCGAGATATTGGCAAAGCCGGCCGCGGTGAGGTAGGCGCTCATTTCCAGCTCCGGGTGAATGCCGGGATTGACCCGTCGGATCAGTTTGAGCACCACGCGCTCACCGATCACCACCGAACTGTTGGACTGCTCGGCACTGAGGTAGCGCACCTCACTGTCCTCACCCAGCGCCAGGCCAGCGAGCTGCTCGGTACACTCGAAGCGCAGCTCGCCGGCGCTCGAGGGCAGGCGGGTGTCATCCTGACAGGCGCGCAACACGGCCCGCACGAACGACTCCTGCACGAAGGCATCGGTGATCAGCCCGACCTGTCGACCTCGGCGCACCCGCGACAACGCCAGCTGCTGGGGCAAGGCGCTGTGAATCTGCTCTTCAGGCAGCAGCCCGAACGGCAGTTGGTAATGGCTGGTCACACCGTCACTGAGCACCTCAAGCTCGCTGAGCAACACCGGGGTGGACGGCGTGCCGAAACGCACGCCATAGCGAATGCGCACCGCGTCTATCGGCCCTTCCTTGCCGGCGAACCAGCGCCGCTTGGGCAGGTACTGCGGCAGGATCGACGCCTGCAAGGTGTCTGCCGACGGCGCTTCGAGCAACTCCTCCAGACGCTTGCGCAGCACCAACGTGGTCAGTTCCGGCAAGCCTTCGGCAGGCTGGATGTGCCAGCTGGGCATGCGGTCGTGGGAGGCCAGCAGGAACCAGTAGAAGGCATACGGTGGCAGGGTCAGCAGGAACGGCAACTGGCCGATGGGCGGGAATGCGCTGCCTCCGAGCATTTCCACCGGCACCCGCTCGGCATATTGCGAGAGGTCCAGTTCGGCGGCCTGCGCCGCGCGCGAGACGTTGGCCACGCACAGGATGGTCTCGCTGTTGCCGTCGGCATCGGTGTACTCGCGCACGTAGGCGAGGATGCGCCGGTTGCTCGGGGTCAGCATCTTCAAGGTGCCGCGACCGAAGGCCTTCTGCTGCTTGCGCACCGCGAGCAGGCGCCGGTTCCAGTTGAGTAGCGAATGCGGGTCGTGGCTCTGGGCTTCGACGTTGACGGTCTGGTAGCCATACAGCGGGTCCATGATCGGCGGCAGCACCAGGCGCTGCGGATCGGCCTTGGAGAAGCCGCCGTTGCGGTCTGGCGACCATTGCATGGGTGTGCGCACCCCATCACGGTCACCGAGGTAGATGTTGTCGCCCATGCCCAGCTCGTCGCCGTAGTACAGCGTCGGGGTGCCGGGCATCGACAGCAGGAGGCTGGTCAGCAGTTCGATGCGCCTGCGGTCGCGCTGCAACAGCGGCGCCAGGCGCCGGCGGATACCCAGGTTGATGCGCGCGCGGCGGTCCTCGGCGTAGTAGTTCCACAGATAGTCGCGCTCGCGGTCGGTGACCATCTCCAGGGTGAGCTCATCGTGGTTGCGCAGGAAGATCGCCCACTGGCAGTTGGCGGGAATCTCCGGGGTCTGGCGCAGGATGTCGGTGATCGGAAAGCGGTCCTCCATGGCCAGGGCCATGTACATGCGCGGCATCAACGGGAAATGGAAAGCCATGTGGCATTCGTCGCCATCGCCTTCGCCGAAGTACGGGCGGGTGTCTTCCGGCCACTGATTGGCCTCGGCCAGGAGCATACGATCAGGGTAGTTGGCGTCGATCTCGGCGCGGATCGCCTTGAGCACGTCATGGGTCTCGGGCAGGTTCTCGTTATTGGTGCCGTCGCGTTCGATCAGGTACGGAATCGCGTCCAGACGCAGACCGTCGACACCCATGTCGAGCCAGAAGCGCATGACCCCGATCACCGCCTTCATCACCTGCGGGTTGTCGAAGTTCAGGTCCGGCTGGTGCGAGTAGAAGCGATGCCAGAAGTACTGACCGGCGACCGGGTCCCAGGTCCAGTTGGACTTCTCGGTGTCGAGGAAGATGATCCGCGTGCCGTCGTACTTCTGGTCGTCGTCCGACCACACGTAGAAGTCCCGGGCCTTGCTGCCGCGCTTGGCGTGGCGGGCACGCTGGAACCAGGGGTGCTGGTCGGAGGTGTGGTTGATGACCAGCTCCGTGATCACCCGCAGCCCGCGCTTGTGCGCCTCGGCAATGAAGCGCCGGGCGTCGGCCATGCTGCCATAGTCAGGGTGCACAGCCTTGTATTCGCCGATGTCATAGCCGTCGTCACGGCGCGGCGAGGGGTAGAACGGCAGCAGCCAGAGCGTGTTGACACCCAGCTCGGCGATATAGTCGAGCTTGCTGATCAGGCCGGCGAAATCCCCGATACCGTCGTTGTTGGAATCGAAAAACGACTTGATGTGCAACTGGTAGATCACCGCATCCTTGTACCACAGCGGGTCGTCGATGAAGGCTGCCGGGCGGGAACGCTTGGCCATGTGCGACTCCTTTCAATTCTGGGTTCGGCACGCCCTGTGCAAGAGCGGCCTTGTGAGTGGCGGCAGGCTTGTCGGGTCAAGCCCGCAAAAGCCCACCCCGGCAAAGGGATCAGCCGAGCTTGCTGATTCGCCAGATGCCGAACGGCTGGTGCCAAGGCTCGATGCGCATCCACTGGGTCTTGCCATGCCAGGTCCAGCGGTGCCCGGTCATCAGGTCTTCACCTTGCGTATCGGCGCTGTCATCGAGCCCCAGCTCCCACAGCGGCAGTTCGAAATGCGCTTCCTGGGCGTTGTACGGATCGAGACTGATGGCGATCAGGATGAAGTTGTCGCGCTCGGGCGTGCGCTTGGCGAAATACAGGATCTGGTCGTTCCAGCAGTTGAAGAAGGCCACGCCCAGGTGCGTCTGCAAGGCGCGGTTCTGTCGGCGGATGCGGTTGAGCTGGGCGATCTCGGCGACGATATTGCCGGGCGCGGTGAAGTCGCGCGGGCGGATCTCGTACTTCTCCGAATCCAGGTACTCCTCCTTGCCCGGCAACGGCGTGCCCTCGCACAGCTCGAACCCCGAGTACATGCCCCACAGGCCCGAGCCCATGGTCGCCAGCGCCGCACGGATGAGAAAACCGGCGCGGCCGCTGGTCTGCAGGAAAAAGGGGTTGATGTCGGGGGTGTTGACGAAAAAGTTCGGCCGGTAGCACAGGCTCCACGGCGGCTGGTTGAGCTGTTCGAAGTACTCGCGCAACTCCTGCTTGGTATTGCGCCAGGTGAAATAGGTGTAGCTCTGCGCGTACCCGACCTTGCCCAGGCGCGCCATCATCGCCGGCCGGGTAAAGGCCTCGGCCAGGAAGATCACATCCGGGTACTGGCTGCGCACATTGGCGATCAGCCATTGCCAGAAAGGCAGCGGCTTGGTGTGCGGGTTGTCGACACGGAAGGTGCGTACGCCCTCCTCGACCCAACCAACCACCACATCGCGCAGTGCCAGCCACAACGAGGGGACGGCCTCGGGCGCATAGAAATCGACGTTGACGATGTCCTGGTATTTTTTCGGCGGGTTCTCGGCGTAGCGAATGGTGCCATCCGGGCGCCAGCTGAACCAGCCCGGGTGTTCGGTAAGCCAGGGGTGGTCCTGGGAACACTGGATGGCGAAGTCGAGGGCGATTTCCAGGCCGTGCTCGGCGGCGGCGGCGACCAGCCGACGGAAGTCTTCGCGGGTGCCCAGTTGCGGGTGGATGGCGTCGTGGCCACCGTCTGGGCTGCCGATGGCGTAGGGGCTGCCCGGATCGTCGGGGCCCGCCTGCAAGGCATTGTTGCGCCCCTTGCGGTGCTGCTTGCCGATGGGATGGATGGGCGGGAAGTACAACACGTCGAAGCCCATGTCGCGGATCATCGGCAGGCGCTGGTGCACATCGTCGAACGTGCCGTGGCGCGCCGGATCGTCGGTGACAGAGCGTGGGAACAGTTCGTACCAGCTGGCGAACAGGGCGCGCTCGCGGTCCACGTCCAGCGGCAGCTCGGGACTGCGGGTCAGGTAACTGCGGTGCTCGGCCTGGCTCATCAGGCTGGCGCTTTCGGGGCTCAGCAGCAACGCCACCTGATCGCTCGGCGCCAGCGTCGGCAAGCGCTGTTGCAACTGCTCGAGCTGCTCGCGCAACGGCCCTTCGCTGCGCTCGATGCCATTACCCAGCAGCAGCCTGCCCTCCTCCAGCTCCAGCTTGACCTCCACCCCGGCGTGATACTTCTTCTCGAGGTCGTGACAGTACGTGGCGTAGGGATCGATCCAGGCTTCGATGCCGAACAGGTGCAAGCCGAGCTCCACTGGGGTGAACTCGGCAACCCACAGGTCGTTGCCTGCCGAAGTCATCGGCACGCCATGCCAGTGCCGGCTATGGGCCTGGCGCCAGTGCAAGACCACCGACAGGCGGTCATGGCCGTCGCTGTAGACCTTGCTGGTGACCTGCACCGCCTGCCCGCTTACCGCCTTGACCGCGAAGGTGCCGCCGTCGAGCACCGGCGTGGTGTCCTCGATCACGATGCGTGGCGCCAGCAAGGCCTGGGACAGGCTGATGGCCTGGTCGGGATGATCGTTGGCCTTGGGCACTTGCTCGAAAGGCGCTTTTGCGACGGGCTCATTACCGGACATCGAACCTTGCTCCCCTAAGCTGGTGGCGGTAAGGGTTCAGAGCCGTGGGTGCGCGGCGGGTTCAAAAAAATTGAGCGAATGGCTGGCACGGCAGGTCAAAGCCTGCAGAACCTCTTCATCCACCGCGCGAGGTCAGGCCATGAACATTCCCATTCCACCGGAGACGCCCGATCCGAACATCGACGACCCGGCGCTGCCGCCGCCAGTGCCCGAGGAAGATCCGGACGAACTGCCGATCAAGCCGACCGTGCCGCCGACGGTGGGTGATCCGCCGAGCCAGGAGCCGCCGGTGAAGGCCTGAGCATAGACCAGGCCGGGTCACACAGGGGCCCAATGACTCCGCCATATCGCTGGCCTGCCCGGCAGGCGGGCACTGCTTTATTCGACCAACAGCCGGGGCCGTTCAGTGCCCCTTGGCGGTGCAAGCCGCTATCACAACACAGTTCAGGCAAACCACGGCGTGGCCACTTTGAGCGCATGCCTGGCCCTGCATGAGCCTGCGAAACATCGACCTACCTAGTATTTCTGTCAGGTGTGCCCTGCGGCGGACGCGTGTAGTTTGCCGCAGTGGGCCTGGCGCAGATTTACAGCCGCGTCAGCGCAACAGCATCTGCCGAGGACTGTCCGCGATGAATGACGCCACCAACCCTGCCAACCGCCCAGACGCCGCCAACTACATGAAGCTGTTCCCGGAAGACCGCACACGCTGCGCGCCCGGGGCGTTGATGAGCAACGACAGCAGGCTGGCCTACCTGGTGCACCTCAAGGAACTGATTCAAGCGTTCGAAGTACGCGCGGATGTCAACGCACCGATCACCCTGCTGACACGGCGCCCTGACCTGCTGACGTTGAAGCTCGACGACAGAAACGCCCGGCGTACCCTGCCCAAGATCAGGATTACGCTTGAACTGCTGGAAAACCGTGCTCAGCAAGCCCTGGCAAAGAATCAGACGCTACAAGCAGCGGTTGCGCAAGGCTCCGGCCAAGCCAGTGTGCCCTTCCATCGTGCCTGGGAGTCGGTCAAAGCGACACTGGCGGCCAAACAGGTACAGTTGTGGGACCTGCTGAGTGCTACCAGCCTCTGTTATCCACTGTTCACATTCGACCATCTGCCCTCGGCCACCCAGCGGACTGCCACCACACTGGCCAGCGGTTTCTCGCCGCAACTGCGGACCCTGCTGCTCGACGCTACGCCCAGCGAGCTGATGCTCAGTGCAACCGCGTACGATACGACGCGAAAGCTGGCCAAGGCGCTGGCACTGAGCCGTCGTGAACTGCGCCAGTTGCTGGCTGTAGAGGCTGTCGGCAAGGGAGGTACGGCGGTGACCCGCAGCCCCCACGTGCCCACAGCCGCCAAGCCATCCAGCCAGGTATATGGCGCCGTGTTCATCAATAACGGTGCAACGCCGTTGTATCTGCTCGAATCGGCGCCCGCGCAACCTGCGACAAAAAAAATCGTGCGCATCGAAGGCCTCACCGATGCCCACCTGGACCGCCTCCAACGCATACTGCGCCTGCAGCGGGCCCTGGGCCTGAGCGCGGCCCAGACTGACACGCTGGTCATGGCTGCGCTGCGTGCCGAAGGCCAGACCGGCAACTATCAATTGACGGACAAGACCCTGCGCGCACTCGGGCTGTTCCGTCATCTGCAGCAAAAATACAACGTCAGTGCCGAGCAGTATGCTGCGTTGATCGATGCACTCTCACCCTATGCCATTGGGCGGCAGGCTTCGTTCTACGACAAGCTGTTCGCCGCCGGGCATGATGAAGACGGCCAACCTGCACAACCCTCCCTGAAACTGGACGACAAGGCGTTCGATCCTGCGTCCACCACAGGTGCCGACGGCCTGACAGTGAAGCAGCTGGCCCTTGGCCTGAAGGTGGATGACACCTTGCTGCGGGGCATTTTGGATCGGGTGGTCAAAGCACAGAATCTGCAAAAACCGACACGCTCGCTGGCCGTGGTCTCGGCCTGCTACCGGATCGTTGCCCTGGCCCGGGTGTTCGGCACGTCGACCCTGCAGGGCCTGTCCCTGATCGACGTACTGATGAATCAGGACCCTGTCTACTGCCAACAATTGGCCGGCCAGCCAAGCCTTGCAGGCGAGCCCGGCAAAGCCGACATCATCGATGTGATCGCCGGTGTGCTGCAGGCTGCGGAGTGGCTGCAGCACCAGGGCATGGACGCCTTGCAACTGGCCTACCTGCTCAATCCCCGGGCGCCTGGCTTCCACCCGGCGTGGGGAAATGCGTTCAACCCTCAAGGCAGCCAGAACGCCGATGCCCTTCACCTGCAGCTGAAAACGGCACTGGGGCTCGAATCACCAAACCTTGTTGCGCCCCTGCTGCGCTGGGCCGGGGTCGACGCCGAGCTGTTGAGCACCCGGATAGCGGCCATCGCTGCGCAGTGTACTGCAGAGTCAACGACACCAAAGGCGTGCTTCACCGAAAGTGACCTCACGCAGTGGTCAACCCTGCAACGCTACGCCGACGTGACAAAACTGTTCAAACTCAGCGCACACTTGCTGGATCAGCTGACGCTTACCCCAGAGAGGTTCAACCTCAAGGATCCGAAATCGGACAAGTGCCGGCCGCTGGACCTGAGCACCCTCTATCAACTCGGCCGTTACAAGGCAGTACTGGCCAGGCTAGCACTGGGCATGGGTGAACAGGACCTGCTGGTTCACCTGCAAAGGTTCGAGGCGCACGACGAAGCGTCATCTGCAGACAACACGGCAAAAGAACATTGGGCCGCCCTGGAACAGCTGCTCGGCCGCACCAGCGGTTCTCTCTGTGGTTTGATCGACATTGCGCCGCCCGACACCTTGACGGGCATCGATCGCCTGCTGCGCACCCTCGAGCTGGCAGACAAACACCAGCTGGCACTGGACACCTTGTTGCAACTGAGCAAGCTGCCCAGCACCGACAGCTACGCCCCCTTCCAGCAGGCCGCCGTGGCCCTGCGCAAAGGCTGCAGCGCCAAGCAACGCAAGGTGGTCGATGAACAGCACAGCGTTGCCTGGCGCGACGCCCTGATGCACTGGATGATCGCCAAATGGGCGCCGACCGACCCGGCACACAGCTGGATCACCAGCACGCAGACCCTGGCCGACTACCTGCTGATCGACCTGCAGGTGTCTCACGAACCCCTGACCACCCGCACGCTGTCGGCCACCGCCAGCCTGCAACGCTACCTGCACCAGATCCACTCACGCCTGGAAAACGGCTACCGCAGCACCGCGATCAGCGACGCCGAGCGCGACGAATGGGAAAACTTCAGCAGCAGCTACGAGCGCTGGAGGCTGCGCCAGGATGCGCACAACGAGCCCCAGAACTTCATCGACCCCACCCGCCGCCAGCGCAAGACCAGCGCCTTCAAAGACCTGGAGACTCAGCTGGCGCAGGGCAAATGCCAGCCCGAAGACATCCATATGGCCATGCTTGGCTATCTGAGTACTTTCGAAACCCTGAGCAATATCCAGCCGATCTCCGTGTATGCCGACGGCACCTCGCCACTGACCGATACCTACCATTTCATCGGCAAGACCAACGTCGAGCCGACCGAGTTCTACTGGCGCACCCTGGACATGTCGCAGCGTGATCAACAGGGCGTGCCGAGCATGTTGGCGTGGGGCGAGTGGGAGAAGATCAGCCTGGCGGTCAGCGCAACGATCGCGCTGACCCCACTGCCGCCGAAGACGGACGACAACCGTACCCATATCGAGCTGATCCGCCCGGTGATCGTTGCCGGTCGTCGTTATGTGGTGTGGGTCGAGCGTGATACCACCGGGATTCCCATGGGGCCCGACAGCAAGCCCAGCGAGTACTTTGCCTTGCGGGTGTTATTCGCCTTCCAGCAGACCGATGGCAACTGGAGCCCGCCCAATGAGTTCATGACGCTGGACGGGCATGACGAGCAAGGCGTGTTCAAGAGCAGCGAAGTACTGGCGACCAACACAGCAGGGACTGCTGCAAACACCAACGTGTATTTGAAGACCAGGACGTTCATGCCGGGATTGATGGTCATGGTCAACATCCATGGGGATCGGTTGCACGACCCCTGGTTGACCACCGTGGTGTTCGATAGCTCACTGCCAGCGGAGGAAGGAAAAGAGCCGACACGCAACGTTGATTATTTCATCAGCACCAAGGACCTGCTGTTGCTCGAGGACAAAGCGCTCGATCTCGGTAACGTGACGGACCGCCCCATCGAGACAAACATGGTGAAGCGGTGGTTGAGCTTCTTCCGAGACCCGCGGACGGTACAACATCCCTATGTGGGGGCGGTTACCCAGCTGAAGACGGTCGAGGAAGATTCCACAGCGTTCAGCTGGAGCGACCTGGCTTCTAAAGATGAAGTAAAAGATCGCTACGAAATCAGTACGCTCGGGCAGGCCTCTATTGAGGCATCATTGTCTGACGCTTTGGATTGCATCTCAGTCGATGTCACGCTGGATAGCACATGGAGGTTGAAAAAAGAAAACCTAAGCATCTCTGAAACCGTTGTAACACCCAACCGCCCATGGGGATTATCAATAGATATAAAGTCAGTACCTTTCGCATCTCACTACAAAGAACAAACCCTAAGTGACGCCGATCTCGCAACCCTAGACCACACATTAATTTTGGAAGTACAAAAACTAGATATAAAACCAAAGACAGAACAAATACTAAAAATAGTTAGCCTAAATCATGAAATCGACACGCTAGCAGAAGAAATCCACAAAACAAAAGAACACACAACCAAAAATCATAGCAAAGAATTAACAGAACTAGAAAATACAAAAAACACATTGGAACACAACAGAAAGCAATATCTTGATGAAAACTTTAACGTCATAACATTTACAAGCAAAAGAGCACAACGAACCGCAATCGACGTCAAACATGACATACTGATTGAAATTGTAGCAATTTTCAAAACCGAAGACAGGTTTGAAATCTCCGTACCAATACTCTCCAACTCCAAACATATTTTCGCGCCCAAAACCTGGTCCCTCTCAGGTTGGCTCAGAACGGCGAAAGTAAAAATTCAGTCCAAAAAAGAACCAAAACTCACACTTTCTGATAGCGCTTTGTTGCCAATATTTAAAACAAGACCCACCCCGAAACTTGACTTTTCCAAACTCATCATAAAACTCACCAACAAACCTAAAGAAAACTCAATTCCTAGCTGGACACTCTCAGTATTTGAGCAGGCCCGCCTTGAGGAACAACATCTCCAGATACTCAAAACTTTACCCACCGACAACGCTGACGCGTTCAGTAAACTAAAGAATTTCCTGCTCAAGGTACGCTACCTACCTGCAGAACAGTATTGCAAATTGGTTGGCATCACCAACATCGAGCAACCGCGCCAGCCCATCGCACTGCACACCGCCATTGACAACGCCAAAGCGCTGGACAAGGCAGACGCGATCAACACGCTCATCGCCGAAGAGCTCGATGAATTAAAAAAAATCACGCCCGACCTGCCTGACGAATCGCTGCAGGCGATATTACGCCTTCGATACTTCCATCCGGCGGCCTGCCGCAAAATCCTTTTCTATCTTGATCCCAAGCACGAAATGGCGTTCGAGGACACGTTGATCGCCAACGGTAAAGGTGCTGTCAATTTTAGCCTCCCCATCAACAAGGACATTCGTGACTACACTGTCTCGCTAGACTTCTATAACGAACAAGTCAGTACAACCGACCCCATCGCAACGGCTACCTGCGCCTATACCCTGGAAGAGAAAGACGACGACGCGATCCCCAGTGTGCAGATCTGCCGCAATGAAACACAGGCTCTGTACCTGGACTTCAAGGAGGTCAATGACAAAGCTGAAGACCAGACCAATGCCCCCCCTTTCCGTACCCTGCGGCTGAACACCCTGTTTGGCAAGCAACTGGTGGCACTGGCTACTCAATCGGTCGAACAGTCGCTGTCATGGAAAGCCCAACACTTGCCAGAACCGCCCCTGGAACCTGCAAGTTCAGGCACCATCGTCGACCTGCGCAGCGCCAACGGCTTGTACTTCTGGGAGCTTTTCTTCCACGTGCCGTTCCTGGTCACCTGGCTGCAACGCCAGAACCGCGAATACAGCCAAGCCTGGCGCTGGTGCACACGGTTCCTGTTCGACCCCTACCGCACCTGGGTGCCCGAGGGGAACCACCCGCCGCTGTTCTGGCTGACAAGACCTCTGCTGGCCCGTGCAGCCTTCACCGCCAGCGCCCAGACCAACGACCCGGACCTGCTGGCCTACGCCGAACCCGAGCGCTACCGCAAGGCGCTGCACCTGTTCGTGGTGGAAAACTGGCAACGCCAGGGTGATGACCAATACCGCATGCTGACGCTGGATTCGCTGGTCGAGGCCGCGTTGTGCTATGACAAGGCGCTGCGCCTGATCGGCGTGCTCCCCGAAGACCTGTCCAGCGCACCGGCCCAGCCACCGACGCTAGCGGAGGCCAGTTCCACGGCCTTTACCCCGCCGCTGAACAACAAGCTCGTCACGCTGCGCAACCTGCTGCGTGACCGTCTGTTCAACCTGCGCCACGGCCTGACCCTCGATGGCAAGCCCGCTGCGATCATGCTCGACCCCGACACACTCGACCAGATCGCACTGGGCAACAGCGTTGTCGCCCAGGACCGGGGCGAGGCCACGCCGGTTGCGCCCATCGTGCCCCCCTGCCGTTACGAGGAGGCGCGCAAATGCGCCGGAGAAGCGGTGCAGCAACTGATCGCCTTGGGGCAAACCTTGCTGGGCTTCTACAACACCGAAGCCGCCCAGCAACTGGAACTGCTCGGCAAACGCAACCTGATCAGGCTGCTGGACTTCCCTTGTCAGCTGCAGGAGCAAGCGCTGGAACTGGCCAAGCGCGAGCGTGACACCGTGTTGCGCTCCAGAGCCATGATTGAACAACGTCAGGAGTATTACCGGCGGCTGGTGGACGAAGGCGTGATCGAGCTGGAAACGGCTGTGCTTGCACTGGCAACGTCTTCTGTCGCCACCCGCCTGCCATCGGTCCCCAGCTACGCCATGGCAGCGGGCGCCGCAATGGCACCGACCATTTTCGGTATGGCGGTGGGTGGTTTCAGCCCGCAGGAAGCATTTGAGTCGGCGGCCAATGCTTGGGAGGCTGTGGCCGAGACACTCGAAACCATGAGCAATACGATCGACAAGCAAGCGGAATACATTCTGCGTCGCCAGCAATGGCAGCATGAAGCCGACCAGGCCACACATGAACTCGGCATCATCGATGCTCAACTGCGCGAGCGAGACATACAGATCAAGGCCGCCGGCATCGCCGTGCACGAGGCCCGTGCAACCCGCCAGGCGCACCAGGCCGAATACGAGGTCATGCAATCGGTATTCGCCAGCCACACCACTTATCTGTGGTTGATCGGTCGGCTGTCGGAGATCTACAGCACCGCGTACGACGCAACCACTTCCCTTTGCCTGATGGCCGAAAACTGCCTGCGGTACGAACTCGGCGATTTCACCAGTCGCTGGATCAGGACGGACGGCTGGCTCGACAACTGGCGTGGGATGCTTGCGGGCGAAGCGCTTGAGCGCGACCTGATGCAAATGGACGTCGCAGCGATCCGTGACAACCACAGGCCCCTGGATATCCGCAAGGATTTCTCCCTACTGGCACTCACCGGGTGGACCGCCAGCCAATTGCACGAGCAACTGGACAACGATGAAATCCTGTTCGAGCTGCCGGCACGAGTGTTCGACATCGATTTCCCAGGCCATTACCTGCGCCGCCTGGAACGCATCACGCTGGCCTTCGAAATCCCAGGGTCAGGTTCTTCGAAACCGATCTCGGCCATGCTCTACCAGACCTCGAACAAGGTGCTTCTGGAAGCGGACATCGAAGGCGCCCGCCACCTGTATTCGGCCAGCCAAGGCAGCCCCAAGCATGTGCTTCGCGACCTCCGGCCGAACCAGAGCATTGCCCTGTGGTCGGTCAAGGAAGTGTCGCGTAACTTCGATCTGCAGCCGTCGGTACCCGACAAGGCCCGCTATCAACCCTTCGAAGGCACCGGGCTGATCTCGAGCTGGCGGCTGGCGTTCCCAGGCGGCGCCAGGAACAACCCTGAGTTTTACAGGGACAATGAGTGCAGGCTCAAAGACATCACCATCACCGTCAGCTACAGCGCGGTTGATGGTCCTACGGCATTTCGCGACGAAGTCAAGCAGCTGCTGCAGGCCGAAAGTACAACCGGCTCTGCTGATGGGGGCGACAGCGCAGCAGGCGAATCATCAAGCGGCAACGGCAGCAGTCAGCCAGCAAGTTCAGGTAACGCTGACAATGCCATCGTCACTGCACGAGAAGCGGAACAGGCCGCCAATGCGGCACTGGCAACCGCCCAGGCGCAGGCTGACAATCCGGCTCTGAAGGCGCCCGAGGCGGCCAAGCAGCTCAAGCAAGTGACTGAAGCGATCGCCAAAGCCGAGAAAGCTGCCGAAGCGGCCAGCACCGCCCGCAAGAACACCGAAGCCGCTGCAAAGAAAGGCCAGGTGGACAGCGCGCAAGCCAGCGCAGATGAGGCGCAGAAAAACGCCAAGTCGGCCCGGGAGGCCGCCGAGTCGGCTCAGAATGCCTGCAAGGATGCACAGGACGCGGCCAAGGCTCGCGAGGCGGCTGCGCGTGAAGCTGCTGAAAAGGCTGCTCAAGAAGCCGCCGAAAAGGCTGCTCAAGAAGCCGCTGAAAAGGCTGCTCAGGAAGCCGCCGAAAAGGCTGCTCAAGAAGCCGCTGAAAAGGCTGCTCAAGAAGCCGCCGACAAGCTCAAGGCTGAGAGCGCCACAGCGGTTGCCTCTGCCAAGGCCGCAGCCGAGGCCGCCGAGGCCTCACAGAAGTCGGCGCAAGCCGACTATCAAGCCACGTCCATGAACATCCCCGAGGCAAGCGCAGAAAAAAAAGAGGCGACGGGTGCAATGGGCAAACTGCAAGCAGCCGTGGACGAGGCAAAAAAGGCGTATCAGGACGCCGAGGCAGCGGCCAGCGAAGGCGAGCTTGCAACCGCACAAGCCAAAGCCCGTTCAGCTCAGGAGGCTGCAAAACGCGCAGACTCCCATGCCAAAACCATTGCCGCCATACGCAAGAAGACCGACACCTTCCAAACGCTCGCTCAATTGCAAGCAGCGGCCAAAGACCTCGTGGGCAAGCAGGTCCAGTACGCCTACAAAACAGGAGAAACGTACACCGCGAAAGTGGTGTCTTGGGCGGAAGACCACGTCAAGTTCGAAGGTTGGGGAGGTGGGCCCGATAGAAAACTGATGTTCTCGTCCATCGCTTACCTGAAAGCTAATTGAGAACCGTATGAAAGCTCCGGGACATACGCTAGCCAGAGTACGGTTCAACGCACCAGGCCGAGGTATCAACGGTTTGATCTTGGCGACCGTTATCGCTACATGACACAGGAGCCTGCCCATGCCCGACCAATGAGACCCTGAACCTCAATACACACTGACGCATGACTCAACCCAAGGATAAATGAACATGGCTACCGAACAGGAACTGAAAAAACTGCTTGCCGAAAAATTCGACAAGAAAGAGGCTGATATCAACGGCGCTACGAAAGTTTCCGACATCGTCAGCAGTACCTCAAAACTGGTTCGATACCTCAATGACGATTTAGGAACCGACCTGGCAGAAAGCGATATCCAAGACGCCGAAACCTTCGACGATTTGTTCAAGGCTGTTAAGTGACATGTCCTATCCGCCTGGCGTTCTCAGGCCAGGCGGCGCTTCAGTGCGGCGCAAGTTCCGCGATGCTGATCTCGCGCATCCGGAATTTCTGCACCTTGCCGGTCACCGTCATCGGAAACTCGTCGACGAAGCGGAAATGCCGCGGCACCTTGAAGTGCGCAATGTGCGCCTTGCACCAGGCCTGCAAGTCCTCGACCGTGGCGCTGTGCCCGGGGTGCAGCTTGATCCAGGCAACGATTTCCTCGCCGTAGCGGCTGCACGGAATCCCGATCACCTGAGCATCGGCTACCGCCGGGTGGGTATAGAAGAACTCCTCGAGCTCGCGCGGATAGATGTTTTCGCCCCCGCGGATGATCATGTCCTTGTTGCGTCCGACGATACGCACATAGCCCTGCTCGTCCATCACCGCCAAGTCGCCCGTGCGCATCCAGCGCGCCGGATCGATCGCCTGATGAGTAGCTTCGGGGTTATTCCAGTAGCCAAGCATCACGCTGTAGCCGCGGGTGCACAATTCGCCGATCTCGCCCCGCGGGACGATCACACCCTGCGCATCCACCAGCTTGGTCTCCAACTGCGGCTGGGTGCGTCCAACCGTCGTCACGCGTAGCTCCAGCTCGTCGCCAGGGCCGGTCTGCAGCGACACCGGGCTGGTCTCGGTCATGCCGTAGGCGATCTGCACTTCACCCATGTGCATCTGCTCGATCACCCGGCGCATCACCTCGATCGGGCAGGTAGCGCCGGCCATGATGCCGCTGCGCAGGGTCGAGAGGTCCAGGATACTGCGCGACGGGTGGTCGAGCATGGCGATGAACATGGTCGGCACGCCATAAAGGATGCTGGCACGCTCTTCGGCCACAGCCTGGAGCGTCAACTCGGGGTCGAAGGCATCGTTGGGGTAGATCATGGTGCTGCCGTGGGTGATGCAGCCCAGATTGGCCATGACCATGCCAAAGCAGTGGTACAGCGGCACCGGGATTACCATGCGGTCCCGTTCGCTCAGGCCCAGGCTTTCGCCGACCATGAAGCCGTTGTTGAGGATGTTGTAGTGGCTGAGCGTGGCGCCTTTCGGCGCGCCAGTGGTGCCGGAGGTGTACTGGATGTTCACCGCCTGGTCGAACTGCAAGCCCTGCTGCCTCGCCTGCAGCGTCTGGGGATCGACCTGCCCTCCCCGCTCGGCCAGCGCATCCCAGGGCAGAAAACCGCCGGGCGGGGTGGACGACAGGCTGATGACGCCACGCAGGTCCGGCAGGCGCTCACTCGCCAGCGGCTGCGCACCCAGCTCGGGCACCAGTTCCTGGACCATCGCGTGATAGTCGGACGACTTGAAAGCATCGGCGCACACCAGCCAACTGCAGCCGGACTGGCGCAGCACGTACTCCAGCTCGCTCACCCGGTACGCAGGGTTGATGTTGACCAAGATCGCGCCGACCTTCGCCGTGGCGATCTGCAGGATGCACCATTGCGCGCAGTTCGGCGCCCAGATACCGACTCGATCGCCACTGGCCACGCCCAGGGCAATCAGCGCCCGGGCGTGCACCTCGACCTGCTCGGCCAGCGCCCGCCAGCTGTAGCGCAGGCCTTGGTGCCGCACCACCAGGGCCTCGCGCTCGGGCCAGCGGGTGACGGTGGCATCGAACGCCTGGCCGATGGTCTGGGTCAGCAGGGGCCGGTCCTGGCGGCCTCGGGTGTAGCTTGGTTGACTCATGAGTATCCCTTCTTGTGGTTGTTCTGGGCATGACTGAAGCAAGCGAAGGGTACTTTGGCGCACATTTACGTTTACGTAAAGGTGATGATCCAATTGACAGCCCGAAAAGGCAGGTTTACGTTAACGTCAACCACGAGCACCGACCCTGTGGGAGCGGGCTTGCCCGCGATGAGGCCGGACCAGACAACATCGCTGGCCGTTCTGACGGGCATCGCGGGCAAGCCCGCTCCCACAGGGTCGGTGCAGTACCTCGAATTTCAAGAACAACAAGGTGCCCCCATGCATTACCCCAGCCTGAACTTCGCCTTGGGCGAGACCATCGACATGCTCCGCGACCAGGTGCGCACCTTCGCTGCCGCCGAACTCGCCCCGCGCGCGGCGCAGATCGACCACGACAACCTGTTCCCCGCCGACATGTGGCGCAAGTTCGGCGACATGGGCCTGCTGGGCATCACTGTTTCCGAGGAGTACGGCGGCGCGGGCCTGGGCTACCTGGCCCATGTGGTGTCGATGGAAGAGATCAGCCGAGCCTCGGCCTCGGTGGCGCTCTCCTACGGCGCCCATTCCAACCTCTGCGTCAACCAGATCAACCGCAACGGCACCCATGAGCAGAAGCTCAAGTACCTGCCCAAGCTGATCAGCGGCGAGCACATCGGCGCCCTGGCCATGAGCGAGCCCAATGCCGGCTCCGACGTGGTGTCGATGAAACTGCGCGCCGAGAAACGCGGCGACCGCTACGTACTCAACGGCAGCAAGACCTGGATCACCAACGGCCCCGACGCCAACACCTACGTGATCTACGCCAAGACCGACCTGGACAAGGGCCCGCACGGCATCACCGCATTCATCGTCGAACGTGACTGGAAGGGCTTCTCGCGCAGCAACAAGTTCGACAAGCTGGGCATGCGTGGCTCCAACACCTGCGAGCTGTTCTTCGATGGCGTGGAAGTGCCGGAAGAAAACATCCTCGGCCAGCTCAACGGCGGTGTGCGCGTGCTGATGAGCGGCCTGGACTACGAGCGCGTGGTGCTCTCGGGCGGACCGACCGGCATCATGCAGAGCTGCATGGACCTCGTGGTGCCCTACATCCACGATCGCAAGCAGTTCGGCCAGAGCATCGGCGAGTTCCAGCTGATCCAGGGCAAGATCGCCGACATGTACACCCAGCTCAACGCCAGCCGCGCCTACCTCTATGCCGTAGCCCAGGCCTGCGACCGTGGCGAGACCACGCGCAAGGACGCCGCCGGGGTGATCCTCTACACCGCCGAGCGCGCCACGCAGATGGCCCTGGAAGCGATCCAGATCCTCGGCGGCAACGGCTACATCAACGAGTTCCCGGCCGGGCGCCTGCTGCGCGATGCCAAGCTCTACGAGATCGGTGCCGGTACCAGCGAAATCCGCCGGATGCTGATCGGCCGCGAATTGTTCAACGAAACCCGCTGAGCACAAGGAACTGGCGTCCATGGCTACCTTGCACACCCAGATCAACCCGCGCTCGGCGGAGTTCGCCAGCAACAGCGCGGCCATGCTCGAACAGGTCGATGCCCTGCGCTCCCTGCTGGCCCAGGTCAGCCAGGGCGGCGGGGCCAAGGCCCAGCAGCGCCACACTTCGCGTGGCAAGTTGCTGCCGCGCGAGCGCATCGACCGCCTGCTCGACCCGGGCTCGGCGTTTCTCGAGATCGGCCAGCTCGCCGCCCATGAGGTGTATGGCGAAGACGTACCGGCAGCAGGCGTCATCGCCGGCATCGGCCGCGTCGAAGGGGTCGAGTGCATGATCGTGGCCAACGACGCCACGGTCAAAGGCGGCTCCTACTACCCGCTGACCGTGAAGAAACACCTGCGCGCGCAGACCATCGCCCTGCAGAACCGCCTGCCGTGCATCTACCTGGTCGACTCCGGCGGCGCCAACCTGCCGCGCCAGGACGAGGTATTCCCCGACCGCGAGCACTTCGGGCGGATCTTCTTCAACCAGGCCAACATGAGCGCCCTGGGGATCCCGCAGATCGCCGTGGTGATGGGCTCGTGCACCGCAGGTGGCGCCTATGTGCCGGCCATGGCCGACGAGGCGATCATGGTGCGCCAGCAGGCGACCATCTTCCTCGCCGGCCCGCCGCTGGTGAAGGCCGCCACCGGCGAGGTGGTGAGCGCCGAAGAGCTGGGCGGCGCCGACGTGCATTGCCGCACCAGCGGTGTGGCCGACCACTATGCCGACAACGATGAACACGCCCTGGCCATCGCCCGGCGCAGCATCGCCAACCTCAACTGGCACAAGCTGGGCAAGCTGCAATGCCAGGCGCCGGTTGCTCCGTTGTATGGCGCAGAAGAGCTGTATGGCGTGGTCCCGGCTGACGCCAAGCAACCGTTCGACGTGCGCGAGGTGATCGCGCGGCTGGTCGACGGTTCGGTGTTCGATGAATTCAAGGCCCTGTTCGGCACCACCCTGGTGTGCGGTTTCGCTCACCTGCACGGCTATCCGGTGGCGATCCTGGCCAACAACGGCATCCTCTTCGCCGAAGCCGCGCAGAAAGGCGCACATTTCATCGAACTGGCCTGCCAGCGCGGCATCCCGCTGTTGTTCCTGCAGAACATCACAGGGTTCATGGTCGGCAAGAAATACGAGGAAGGCGGCATCGCCAAGCACGGCGCCAAGCTGGTGACCGCGGTGGCCTGCGCCCAGGTGCCGAAGTTCACGGTGATCATCGGCGGCAGCTTCGGTGCTGGCAACTACGGCATGTGCGGGCGCGCCTACGATCCGCGCTTCTTGTGGATGTGGCCCAACGCGCGGATCGGCGTGATGGGCGCCGAACAGGCCGCCGGCGTGCTGGCCCAGGTCAAGCGCGAGCAGAGTGAACGCAGTGGCGAAGTGTTCAGCGCCGATGACGAGAAGAAGCTCAAGCAGCCGATCCTCGACCAGTACGAGCGCCAGGGCCACCCCTACTACTCCAGCGCCCGGCTGTGGGATGACGGCGTCATCGACCCGGCGCAAACCCGTGAAGTGCTGGGCCTTGCCTTGTCCGCCGCGCTGAACGCCCCGATCGAACAGAGCCGCTTCGGCATTTTCCGGATGTGACCCATGAGCGATTTTGCCACCCTCGAAGTGATAAAGGACCCTCGCGGCTTCGCCACCCTGTGGCTGAGCCGCGAAGACAAGAACAACGCCTTCAACGCCCAGATGATTCGCGAACTGATCGTTGCCATCGACCAACTGGGCGAAGATGCCAGCCTGCGCTTCGTGCTGCTGCGTGGCCGTGGCCGGCACTTCAGCGCCGGAGCAGACCTGGCCTGGATGCAGCAGTCGGCGCAGCTGGATTTCAATACCAACCTGGACGACGCCCATGAACTGGGCGAGTTGATGTATGCGTTGCATCGCCTGAAGACGCCGACCCTGGCAGTGGTCCAGGGCGCCGCATTCGGTGGAGCGCTGGGCCTGATCAGTTGCTGCGACATGGCCATCGGCACCGAGGACGCACAGCTGTGTCTTTCGGAGGTACGCATCGGCCTGGCACCGGCGGTGATCAGTCCGTTCGTGGTCAAGGCCATCGGTGAGCGTGCCGCCCGCCGCTATGCCCTGACCGCCGAGCGCTTCAGCGGTGCGCGCGCCCGCGAACTGGGCCTGCTGGCCGAGGTGTACCCCGCCAGCGAACTGGACAACCAGGTCCAGGCCTGGATCGACAACCTGCTGCTCAACAGCCCGCAGGCCCTGCGTGCCACCAAGGACCTGCTGCGCGAGGTGGACGACGGCGAGCTGAGCCCTGCCCTGCGTCGCTACACCGAGAACGCCATCGCCCGCATTCGCGTCAGCCCCGAAGGCCAGGAGGGCCTGAGCGCCTTCCTGGAAAAACGCCGCCCCGCCTGGCAGCCTGTCGACAAGGAACCTCGCCCATGAGCCACCCCACGCTGACCACCCTGCTGGTCGCCAACCGCGGCGAGATCGCCTGCCGGGTGATGCGTACCGCCAAGGCCATGGGCCTGACCACCGTCGCGGTGCACAGCGCCACCGACCGTGACGCCCGGCACAGCCGCGAGGCCGATATCCGCGTCGACCTGGGCGGCACCAAGGCCGCCGACAGCTACCTGGTGATCGACAAGCTCATCGCTGCAGCCAAGGCCAGTGGTGCACAGGCGATTCATCCCGGCTACGGTTTTCTTTCCGAGAACGCAGGCTTTGCCCGTGCCATCGAGCAGGCCGGGCTGATCTTCCTCGGCCCACCGGCCAGCGCCATCGATGCCATGGGCAGCAAGTCGGCGGCCAAGGCCCTGATGGAAGCTGCCGGGGTGCCGCTGGTGCCCGGCTACCACGGTGACGCCCAGGACCTGGAGACCTTCCGTGCCGCTGCCGAGCGCATTGGTTATCCGGTGCTGCTCAAGGCCAGTGCCGGCGGGGGCGGCAAGGGCATGAAGGTGGTCGAGCAAGAGAGCGAGCTGGCCGACGCTCTGGCCTCGGCACAGCGCGAGGCGCAGTCGTCGTTCGGTGATGCACGGATGTTGGTGGAAAAGTACGTGCTCAAGCCTCGGCACGTGGAAATCCAGGTGTTCGCCGACCAACACGGCCACTGCCTGTATCTCAACGAGCGTGACTGCTCGATCCAGCGTCGCCACCAGAAAGTTGTCGAAGAGGCACCGGCACCAGGCTTGTCGGCGCAACTGCGCCAAGCCATGGGCGAGGCTGCGGTGCGCGCAGCCCAGGCGATCGGTTATGTCGGTGCGGGCACGGTGGAGTTCCTGCTCGATGCCCGCGGCGAGTTCTTCTTCATGGAAATGAACACCCGCCTGCAGGTCGAACACCCGGTCACCGAGGCGATCACCGGGCTGGACCTGGTGGCCTGGCAAATCCGTGTAGCGTGCGGCGAGGCATTGCCGATCACCCAGGATCAGGTGCCGCTGGTCGGCCATGCCATCGAGGTGCGGCTGTATGCAGAGGATCCGGCCAATGACTTCCTGCCGGCCACCGGCACCCTGGCGCTGTACCGCGAATCGGCGCCAGGCGAAGGGCGTCGGGTCGACAGCGGGGTCAGCGAGGGCGATGTGATCTCGCCGTACTACGACCCGATGCTGGGCAAGCTGATCGCCTGGGGGCAGGATCGCGAACAGGCGCGTTTGCGCCTGCTGGCCATGCTCGACGAGTTCGCCATCGGCGGCTTGAAAACCAACATCGCCTTCCTGCGGCGCATCCTCGCCCATCCGGCCTTCGCCGCCGCCGAGCTGGATACCGGCTTCATTGCTCGTCATCACGAGGTGCTGCTGCCCGCCACAGGCGAGCGCCCGGCGATGTTCTGGCAAGCCGCTGCCGAGGCCTGGCTGCAGAGCGGCACACCACGGCGGCGCGCAGACGACGGTGACTCGCCCTGGGCCGACAACAATGGCTTGCGCCTGGGCCTGCCAGCTCGCAGCAGCCTGCACCTGTCATGCGACGGTCAGGACCAGGCCGTGGCGCTGCAGAACAGTGCGCCCTCGGCATTCCAACTGCTCGGCGAGCACTTGGTGCAGGATCAGGATGGCCTGCGTCGGCGCTACCTGGCCATTCGTCGCGAAGGGGTGCTGTACCTGCAATGGGCGGGCGAACTGCACGCGGTCACGGCGTTCGATCCGATTGCCGCCGCCGAGGCCAGCCATAGCCATCAGGGCGGTCTGGGCGCGCCAATGAACGGCAGCATCGTGCGCGTGCTGGTCGAAGCGGGCCAGGCGGTGGAAGCCGGAACTGCGCTGGTAGTGCTGGAGGCGATGAAGATGGAGCACAGTATTCGTGCGCCGCAGGCGGGGACAGTGAAGGCGCTGTTCTGCCAGGAGGGCGACATGGTCAGCGAAGGGACGGTGCTGGTGGAACTGGAGGAGCGCTGAGGGCCCTGCGGGAGTAACTGTCTTGTTCAAAATCCAAAGGTCAGCCCAATCCACTGTGGGAGCGGGTTTACCCGCGCACACGGGCGTAGCCCGTGCCAGGCAGCGCGGTGTCTTTTTCGCGGGTAAACCCGTTCCCACAGGAGACTGGCCGATTTTGAACCTTTGTAGGCCGTGTGCCGCCCCTGCAGGAACACCGGGCGGGGTCAATGCCGCCCGTGCGACCTCACCACCACGCCCAGCACTTCGAAATCCTCGCCGCACAGCAGCTTCGGGTAGGTCGGGTTCAACGGTTTGAGGTACCGCTGCCCGCCATCCTCGACCAGTTGCCGGAACATCGCCGAGGTGCCCTTCTGTCTGGCGATCACCAGCTTGCCTGGCGCCGCCGGCACGCCCGGATCCACCAGCACCAGCATCTGCTCGGGCACGCTGGGGCCGGTCGCTGCGCTCATCAGGTCGCCTTCGACCGGCAACCAGAAGGCTTTGCCCAGCGCCGCATAGTCGGTCTGCTCATAGACAATGCAACCCTCGGGCCACGGCCCGTCCAGCTCGGTCCAGGCCAGCACGGGGTAGCGGAAGCACATGATGTACTGCTGCAGGTCGTCGTCATCCCCGCCTGCCTCGGCCGCATAGGTGCCATTGCGTTCGGCCAGTTGGTCAATGCGTACCATGCGCAGCGAAACATGCAGGTGCGCCATGCCCAGGGCCTGCAGGACCTGGTTCATCATGCCCACCTTCGGCTGGCGAGTGCCGCGCAGCCAATGGCCAACACCGCCCTGGGTCACCCCAACGCGTTCGGCGAGTTGCTCCTGCGAAAGCCCCAGCTCTCGCATCCTTTGCTTGACCAGCGCGATCCATTTTTCCATCGCCCGCACGATACGGACTGCCCATCAGCGCTCAATACACATATTGTATTATTAATCTGATAGTCATGAGTACTTTTCGTATTAGTATTCGAGTGTACTGATTTCCCTATCACGCTCAACAGGTAACAGGATGAAACCGATGACACATCCAGAAAAGGATTTGGACGGCGAAGCTGCGCGTCGCGCGCTCGACTACTACCTCAACCCAACACCCCCGCACACCAGCATCGACAGCGTGCCCTGGCGGCTGCGCGACGAGGTCTCCCCCGAGCAGGCCAACGCGCACGCTTTGGCCTTGTTACGCTGCGCAGCCGCCACGGCACAGCAAACCGGTAGCCACCAACAGGGCACGACCCGAGAGGTGCTGTTCGCACTGATGCATATGGTGAACATGGCCCGCGCGATGCTGGAGCAACGGCAAGCGCCACAGGGGCTATGAGAGACGGGAGTACGTGATGGCCGGGTAATGAACATTGCCCGGTTGCCGGACAGAGGAAGCGCACAGGAAATTATTTTTCTGAAGGACAGAAAAATCATTTGACTTGCAAATGATAACGATTATTATTGCACTCAGCAGGTCGCGAGACCCGCTGGATAACCTGGAGCCCTCAGGTCGGGCGCTCAGATTATCTCCTCATCAGGCTAATCACGGTTTTTGACCCGGCTTTTTGCCGGGTCATTTTTTTTGGCTCTTCAGGCTAATGAAGAAGGGTTACCGCATTGAATGGCCGCGATGATAGCAAAGGTGTGTCAATTCGTGAATGCGTGTTGCAGCGTTTTGCGCAAACAGCACTTGAGAATCAATCTCGTTAAGATTAAGCTGCCTGCGCATCAGGGAGGATGCCCCCTCTCCCCCTCTTCTCGCGCAAGGAGCCGTCCATGACCCGTCTGCTGCTGCCCCTCGAGCATGGCCCGCAAGTCGTCCATACGCCTACCGAAGACGCGCTGCTGCATGGCCTCAAGCGCTTGCCGCGCCGGGTTCAGCAGGTGTTTCTGCTCAGCCGCCTCGACCAGCTCGGCATCGCTGACATTGCTGCCCGTCTCGACCTGCCCCTGCTGACCGTCGAACGCCATCTCTTCCAGGCCCTGCAAAGCGCACTACCGCGTAGCGAACCGCTGGCCAGCATTGCCGGGCAATGGTACGTACGCCTGCAAAGCCCGGAAGCGACCACCTGCGAACGCATCGACTTCCGTCGCTGGCTGGACGCCGCACCAGAGCATCTGCAGGCCTTCGAGCAGACCGAATGGTGCTGGCGCAGCCTGCTGGCTCCAGCCCGCCAGTTGGGCCAGGATGGCGGATATCGCAATGGCCGCGCAGCACTCTCGATGGGTGGGTGTTCGATCGCCGTCGGCCTGGGCGTTGCCGCATTGATCGCCTTCGGCCTGCTCGGCTGATACGCCAGCGCTGCGCGCGAGGGCTTGTTGCGTGAGGGGCCAGCACAGACACCCCACCTGTCGTTGAGCTACAGTAGCGTCACAACAAAGCCACAGGAGTCTGGCAATGACCGTGACGCTGTCCCCACTGCAGATCGACTGCGATTTCGATTCCGGCAATATCCAGGTACTGGATGCCAGTGACCCGCGCCTGGTGCGCCTGGCCATCCGTCCCGACACCAATAGCAGCCACTTCCAGTGGTTCCATTTCAAGGTGAGCGGCCTGACGCTGGGGCAGACCCAGCGCTTCAGCCTCGACAACGCCCATGAGTCCTCCTACAAGAACGCTTGGGACGGCTACCACGCCGTGGCGTCGTACGACCAGCAGAACTGGTTCCGCGTCCCCAGCAGCTTCGACGGCAAAGCCCTGGCGTTCGATTTCACGGCCGAGCAGCCAGAGGCCTGGTTCGCCTACTTCGAGCCCTATCCGCGCGCACGCCACAACCAGTTGATCGAGCGCGCGCTGAAGATTCCCGGCGTCGAGTTGCTGGCCAGTGGACGTAGCGTCCAGGGCCGCGACATTCCGCTGCTGCGCGCCAGCAAAGGCGCAGGCGCAAAGCGCAAGCTGTGGCTGATCGCCCAGCAGCACCCCGGCGAGCACATGGCCGAGTGGTTCATGGAAGGCGTGATCGACCGTCTCGAAGGCAACGACGCGACGCTCCAGCGCCTGCTTGCCGAAGCTGACCTGTACCTGATTCCCAACATGAACCCTGATGGCGCCTTTCTCGGCCACCTGCGCACCAACTTCAAGGGCAAGGACCTCAACCGCGCCTGGCAGGATGCGAGCGTCGAGCTGAGCCCAGAAGTGTTCTTCGCCCAGAGCCAGATGAAACTGCACGGCGTCGATGCCTTCATCGATGTGCACGGCGACGAGGAAATACCCCATGTGTTCACCGCAGCCTGCGAAGGCAACCCCGGCTACACACCGCGCATCGCCAGGCTGGAGGAGCAGTTTCGCAGCACCCTGTGCAGCGTAACCAAGGACTTCCAGACCGTGCACGGCTACACCCGCGACCAGCCTGGCCAAGCGAACATGACGCTGGCCTGCAATGCGGTCGGGCAGACCTACGACTGCCTGTCGCTGACCTTGGAAATGCCGTTCAAGGACCACGACGACAACCCCGATGCCCGCTGCGGCTGGTCTGGCGCACGTTCCAAGGCACTGGCAGGTGCCGTGCTGGAAACGCTGGAAAGGATGGTCAAGGACCTGCGCTGATCACCTGCACCGCGCAGGCCCGCCCGCCGGGCACCTCAGAACTGCACATCGAGAATCACGCTGTCTGTGTAGGTCGCCGCAGGCGGCGTCGCCTGGTCGGTGTAGACCTTGGCGTTGTAGTTGAACACCTGGCTGCCGGTCCCTGTGCCGGCGCCAGGGTTGACGTTGGCGTCGCTGCTCGCGCGCCGGGCAGCGCCCACCGATCCCCAGCGCACGGTGCCGGCGCTCTTGAAGATGTCGTAGGCCAGGTAGTTGTTCGCCGTGGACTTCATCCGCCGACGGCCGGCTGACACATTCTGCCCATCGTCCAGACCGACCGTATAGTTGCTGCCCTTGGTACAGGCGATGTTGATGCTCTGGTTCACCGTTGCGAACCCGGCCACCACCGGTGCACTGGCGAAACTGATGTTGGGGGTGGTGATCTGGCAGTCGTTGCTGACGGTCAGTGTCACTGTCAAGGTCTGCGTCCCGCTGCCGATGTCGCGTCCCAGGCAGATATTGCCCAGGCCGATGCCTGAGCAATAGTTCCAGTCCCAGAAGATCGACAGGGTCTCGGTGTAGACGCCTGCCGCAACGTTGGCACCGACCACGGTACGCAGGTACAGCGGCACCGACTTGGGCGAGGTCCCGTTGAGCAGCCCCAGGGCGTCGATGATGCCGTTGGGCGCGAAATCGAAACGGGTGCCGCGGCTGATCGGAAAGTTGGTGGTGTTGTTGGCGTAGATCGTATAGGGGATGACGTCGCCAGTTGGCCCGACCATGCCCGCGCTGGTGGAGGTGATGGTGGCGTAGAAATGGTCGCTGCTGGTCAACAGCGACAACAGCGAGCCGGTGCACGACAGCCCGGCATTGGTGGTCGAAGCCGGTTGCACCGTGGTGCGCACCAGCGTCGAATTGATCGTGCCGAAGGAGGCAGGCACCGTGGCCCCCAACGAACAGGCCGACCACGCCTGAGCGCAAACGGCACACAGGCCCACCCCCAGCACAACCCTGCCCAGGGCGTTCATCGGCACACCAGTGGGCCGATCAGCGGAATCGGCCCCTCCCCTTCGGGCAAGTCGAATTCGACCTGGCACTGCCCGCCATCGGCGACGTCCACCTGCAGGCGGTTGTGCGCCGAGAGGTTCTCCAGGTAGACCAGGCCATCCCAACCCACCACGGCCTCGCTGCCGCTCTGGGTGTCCCTGACCCGACTGCCCAGCTTGAGCTCTTGCTGGTTGGCATCGACCAGCACGATGCTCGCTGCCAGCACCCGCTTGAGCGGGAACTCCAACAGATAGCCACTGCCCCGACGCACCGCAACGCGTTGCTCGACCGTCGATGCCAGCACATCGGCGGGCAGCTCCATGGGGTCGATCTCGTACTTGCCGCGGTAGTAGCCGCTGCTGTAAGGCACCAACAGACGACCATTGCGGTCGGTGCGACCGACCACCTGGTTTTCGTAGCGCACCGGCACATCGGCGTAGCCACTGGTGCTGACGACCACGAAAGCATCATCGATACGGTTGGCGGCGAACATGCCCGAGTCCATCAGCACCAGCGAGCCGCTGGCATCGGCCCAGCGCGTCATCTCGTCGCTGCTGCCGTAGACCCCCGCCTGCAACTGCACGGATTGCAGGCGCCAGGTGACATCGGCCTGCCGATAGGCGCCGCGATCACCACCATTGGCATAGCCAAGGTTGTACCCCACACCGCCACCCACCGGCACTGCGCGGCTGTAGTTGACCCGCTGCAGGTCCTGGCCGTCCTTGCTGCGCTCGGCGCTGAAGGCCAGGGTGCCATGGGTGTCGAACGGGACCACCAGCTGTGCCTGCACCGCCCATTGGCTGTCACCGACATCGCGATTGGCCGACAGGTACAGGCTGCTGTTGCGCCACAACGGCTTGCTCCAGCTCAGGTTGACCAGCCGCGTGCGCGAGCCATCCCCTGCGCGTACGTCGAAATAGCCAGCACCGACGCTGCCGTAGCGATCCAGGTTCAGGCTTACGGTCGCCTGCTCGCTACGCGTGCTCAGGCGGGTGTAGGGGTTGTCGACCAACGTCAGGTCGGCGTAGTCGCCATGCCGCTCGATCCGCTGGTAGTTGAAGCCGATACGCCGGCTGTTGTACTGGTAACCCAAGGCCACCTGCTGCCCGGTGACGCCCTCGAAACGACTCTGCGCCACGGCGGCGTTGAGCACACCGAAGGTTCCCAGGCGCAGGTTGCCCCCCAGGCCACCGAGCATCATCGACTCGGCCGTTTCGGCATGGGTCTCGAGGGTGAAGTAATCGGACACGCCATGGCGCAGGCTCGCCGAGGCAACCGCCGGCCCGTAGCCGAAATCCTTCACGGCATAGTCGCGACGAAGGCTGCCGGCAGCCACCGAAAAGTCCGACAGCCCCTCGGCCAGCAAGCTGCTGGTCACGTAGAACGGCAAGGTCGTCGAGACCTGGCGCCCGAGCGCATCGGTGGTCACCACCACGGCTTCGCCAGCACCGTTGATGAACGGCACGTTGGTGAGGGTGTAGGGCCCAGGTTGCAGATCGGTGGTGCTGGTCTTGTAGCCGTTGATGAACAGGTCCAGCGAAGTGGGTACCGCCGCCTCACCCGCGAAGGCCGGCAGCGGATAGGTGACCAGATCCGGGCGGGCGGCGAAGTCGCGGGACACCTGCAAGCCGCCGACCCGCACCGAACTGCTCCAGGGCAAGGCGCTGGTGACCAGATCGCCTGCCTCGTAGGTCAACAGGCGCTGCTCGTCGGTGAAACGCCAAGTGGTGTCGTAGCGCAGGAAACCTTCGCGGCTCTGATTGTTGGGCGCGCCGTTGAACGATTCGCGCCACTGCCCGGTGGTGGAGAAGGTGCCCCAACTGTCGAACACCCGCAGCTCGTTCCAGGCGGCAAGATAGGTGCCTGCATCATCGGTGTCGTTCAGGTACAGATCGTAGTTGAGCAAGGCACCGAAACTGCTGCGCGCATCGCTGGCCGGGTACAGGTTGCGCCCGCCGAACTGCTGGTCGGGCAGCCAGGCCGGCGGCACCTGCAGCAGCAGGCGCTGGTTTTGGCTGTCGTAGTCCACATGCAGGCCGGCGATACGCTCCAGCGCCACCTCGCCTTGAGGATCGCCCGGCACCAGGATGCCCGCCGCACGCAGCGCATCGCTGGCCACATACAGTCGCCCAGCGCGCTGCTGCACCGGCACCAGCTCAGCCTTGGGCACCTGGTTCACCAACAGATCCAGGTACAGGGTGGCATCGGCAATCGCCGTGCTTTCTGTCGGGGGTGGCGGCAGATCGTCCGCCACGCCAAACACCGGCCCGAACATCGCCAGGCCCAGCCACCACCGGCGCGCCGCTCGCCGCCAGCCACTCACACACGGTTTCCAACCATCGGCGGGTCCTCCCTGGCCCCTCCACTACCCGCATTTGCAGGTCACTGCCCTTGGCTGATGGCCTGAGCCACCTCCTGGCCATTGACCCGTCCCTTCAGCACGCTGCTTGCGCCCAGTGCGGCAGGTGCCGGCCAGCGCATGCTGGCCCCCGGCAGCACATAACCCAGCAAACCCTCGACCAGCGGTTTCTGCTGGCCTCCTTGCTGCAGCACCACATCGGTGAGGCGCGCATGCACCGGCCCGGTGTTGCGCAGCTCGACATACGGCTTGCCCTGTACCATCACTGCACGCCAGCTCAATTGAGGCTTGCCGACACCTTCGGCGCTACGCTTGCCCTCGGGGTCGGGCTTGCCCCACAGACCTTCGCCATACACGAACAGCGGGACCGAATAGCGCATCTGCAGGCGAATGGCTGCCTTCGGCCCTTCGGTATTGCTATCGGGCGGAGTTGGCGAGGGGATCTCGTCGATGATGATCCGGTAAGCTTGCTCCTGGCCCACCGGCGAGGTGCCCGTGCGGGTCAGCCGGATCAGTTGCTTCTGACCTGGCGGAATATTGGCCACAGGGGGGCTGCCGATGATCTCGCGCTGCGCCTGGAACTGCTCCTGATAATCGCCTTGACGCCAGGCGAGCACCCGCACTTGCAGGCTGGCCGGCGCGCCACCGCGGTTCTCCAGCCATAGCGCGCCGGCCTTCTGGTCGGCCTCGAGCACCGGATCGATCGGCCAGATCAGCACCGACGTCGCTGCTGCCACCGGCAGGCTGGCCAGCAGCAATGCCCCGATGATGATGTTCCGCGCCGTGTTCGCCCCTGCCCCCATGCCGCTCTCCTCTGTCTTGTCGATAGCCGTGCCTGAACGTGCGGATCACCGTCACCAGGTCACTGTCACTTGCACTACATCGGTGTAGGTCCCCGCCGGCACATTGCCGGGCAACTGGATGCGGCCATACACCGGCAACTTGATCGCCGTCGGATCGCTATAGCTCACCGGCACGCTGGTACCGATGGTCAGGGCCTGGCTCAACGCCGCATCGCGAAACAGCTGGTAGGCCACCAACTGCGTGCCGCCACTGCGCTTGAGATTGCGCGTGCCGCTGGCACTGTTCTGCCCGCCATCGAGGCTCATGCCAAGAGTCACGCCCGGCGTACATTGAAAGGTCACCGTGGTGCCGCCCAGCGCGGTGCTCAGGGTGGCAGTGGACAGCGCCGACTGGGTGCCGAAATCGAGTACGCCGTAGGCGCTCACGCCGCCGACCACCAGGCAGCCTGCAGTGATCTGCGCGCTGACCTGGAAGGTACTGGTGGTCGCTGCCGTCGAGGGCGACGTCCACACCAGCCACAGGCCCGCCAGCAGTGCGTGGGGCCAACCGCGCATGGGTCAGAAGGTCAGCTCGACCGCGACCGTGTCGGTGTACACCCCGGCCGGCAGGCCCGCCTTGCCGCGCGCCTGACCGTACAGGTTGACGGTCTGGGCGACACCCGTGCTGGTCGGCAGGGTGATGGTGCCGTCGATGGCCAGCAGTTGCGTACGACCGGTATCGGTGTAGAAGTCGTACGGCACGAAGTTGCCAGCGCCATCGGCCAACGCGCGCGTCCCGCCGCTGGATGCTCCGTCGTGGGCACCGGCCCGCACACGAATCGCCGGCACGGTGCCAGCCGAGCAGAGAATGCTCATGGCCCCGCCACCGCCACCGAGCACCTGGCCATTGGCAGTGGTGAACAGAGCATCCTGGGTGCCGAAGTTCAGGCTACCGAAATTGAGCCCGGAGGTGCCGGCGCTGCCATTGACCTGGCAGGCCGAGATCAACGTCAGGGTCGAGTTGATCGTCCCGGTCACGGTGGCCGCCTGGGCCTGGGCCGCCAGGGCAAGACCCAGGGCGGTGAGGATGCAGCGGATCGATGTGCTTGCCATGGGAATCTCCTTGCGTGTTACCAGTCCAGGGTTACTCGAAGGGTGTCGCGGTACAGCCCGGCCGGCAGCGCGCGCGGCTGCGCGACCACCACACCGTAGATCGGGACGGGCACCTGCTCGGTGCCTTGGATGGTGAAAGTACGGGCCTGGCCGATGCCATAGCGGCTGTTGCCACCAGGGTCGACGGCCAGTTGATAAGGGATCAGCTCACGGCCATTGCTCAGTTGGCGTACGCCGCCACCGCCATTGAGGCCTTCGTCGATGCGTACGCTGAACGCACGCACCTGAGGCGTGCAACTGATCTGCAGACTGCCCTGCCCGCCCGCCTCGTCGACACGGGTGCGCAACGGCCCGTCCCAGGTCGGCCCCTGAGCGCCGAAGTCCATCAGTCCGGGATTGCCAAGGGTGGCCGGTTGCTGGTCGCTGCTGATCTGGCAGGCGCTGCTGATCACCAGCCGTGCCTGGATGAACCCGGTGGTGCTGCCATGCGCCGAGGTGCCGGGCAGCAACAGGGGCCCGAGGGTCAGCAGCAGCAATGAGGTACGGTTCATGTCGGCGCGTCCTTGTGCATGTGGATCCGCTCCCTACCAGGTGACCGTGACTTTGAGCAGGTCGGTATACAGACCGGCTTTCGGTACCCAGGCCAGACGGTCGATGCGGGCATACAGCGGGAGTTCCACCGCGCCGCTGTCCGGCACCCGCGCCGATTGTGCGACGTCTACGGCCAGCGGCTCACGCCAGGCAGCGTCGCGATAGAGACGATAAGGGATTGGGCGCAGTTGCCGATCATTGCCGCCCAGATAACGCACCTCGCCCACCCCGCCATGCTGGCCGCCATCGACCCTGACCTGATACGGCGTATCGGGATTGCATTCCAGGCGTGGCGGGCGTTGGGCAAGCAGTACGCCGCTCAGTGGCGCATCAGGGCCGTCCAGGCGCGCGACGCTGCCCAGGTCGATTCGACCCAGGGCCTGCGCACCCGCGTCGCGCGGTTGGTTCACCAGCATGCAGCCTCGCTGCACCTGGACCCGCACTTCGACGAGAAAATCCGCCGCTACGGCACTACCACTCAACAACAGGCCCAACAGCGAGGCCAGCAAGCGCTCCGTCACCGAACATCCCTTCCAGTGTTCCCTGTGCTGTTTTGAGCGTAGCAGTAGGATTGGATCCTGCTAGCGCGTGGGAAATTTCTCAACTCCTCAGCCCTCGGCCAAGCCTCGCCCCAGGGCTTGAGGTGGGGAACTTATACAAATTTCAACCTCACGTAGAACCTCCCCGAGCAATAGCCCTCAAATGGCCATAACCCCGGCGAAAACGCTGACTTTCTGATACCTTGCACAGTGCACGACCTGTGCCAGACGCCTATGGCCACCGCTTGTGGCCACGACGGGAGAGTTTTTCTTGACCACCGCCCAGAACGCCTTCGATCAAGCCGTGGAACGCTGCGCCCAGGAGCCTATCCAGGTTCCAGGCAGCATCCGGCCCCACGGCTTTCTGCTGGTACTCGACGAACAGGACCTGCGTATCCTGCAGGCCAGCGAGAACGCCCAGCGCTGGCTTGGCATCCCCACCCCGGCGCTGATCGGCTGCACCCTGCCCGAGCTGATGGATCAGGGTTTCGATGCCCGTCGCAAGTTCGCGCGCCTGCCCGAAGACGAAATCTTTCCCTTCCACATCGGCGACGTGAAACTGCGTGAAGGTGCGCCCTGTACCGATAATCTGCGCCTGCTGGCCCACCGCCACGACCAGGTACTGATTGCCGAGTTCGAGCCCTGTCGCCCGGCCGCCGCCCTGGGTGAGCACGACGACTACTATCCGCTGGTGCGCGCCTTCGTCAGCAGCCTGCACCAGGCCACAAGCATCGAGGAACTGCTCCAGCAGTCGGTGGTGCAGATCAAGCGCATCACCGGTTTCGGTCGGGTCAAGGCCTACCGCTTCGATGCCGAGGGCAACGGCCAGGTGCTGGCCGAAGAGGCCGATCCCGGCTATCCGAGCTACCTGGGCCTGTGCTTCCCGGCCTCGGACATTCCGCGCCAGGCTCGCGAACTGTACAAGATCAACCGTATCCGCCTGATCGAAGATGCCAACTACCAGGCCTCGCCCTTGATTCCCAGCCACAACCCTCGCACCGGCAAGCCTCTGGACATGAGCTTCGCGGCCCTGCGCAGCGTCTCGCCCGTGCACCTGCAGTACATGCGCAACATGGGCACGCTGGCGTCGATGTCGGTGTCGATCATGGTCGATGGCAAGCTCTGGGGGCTGGTGTCCTGCCACCACCAACAGCCGCGCGCCCTGGATTTCCGCACCCGCGCCGCCTGCGAACTGCTGGGCAGCGTACTGTCGCTGCAGATCGAGGCCCACGAGGCACACAGCGCGACCCGCATTCTGCTCGACTTGCGCCAACGTATCGTGCACATGCTTTCGGCCATGGCCGACTACGACAGCGTCAGCGACGGGCTGCTCAGCCTGCCCGATGTGCTGCTGGATTTCGTCGGCGCCAGCGGTGCCGCAATCATCAGCGCCGAACGTTGCGACCTGATCGGCCACGCGCCGCCCGAAGCGCTGGTCAATGAACTGGTGCAATGGCTGTCCAGACGCGGTGACGATGGCGTGTTCAGCAGCGACAACCTGGGCCGCGACATCCCCGAGCTGCCCGCCCTGGCCGAACACGCTGGCGGCGTGCTGGCGGTGGCCATCTCCCAGATCCATTCGCACTATTTGCTGTGGTTCCGCCCCGAGCAGGTGCGCACGGTCAACTGGGCCGGCCAACCGCTCAAGGAGGTCAGCGCCCAGGGCAACCTCAGCCCACGGCACAGCTTCGACAGCTGGCAGGAAGAGGTCAGCGGCTTCTGCGCCGCCTGGGACCCGTTGGTCATCGATGGCGTGGCTGAACTGCGCACCGCTGTGCTGGGCATCGTGCTGCGCAAGGCCGAGGAACTGGCGCAACTGAGCGGTGAACTGCAGCGCTCGAACAAAGAGCTCGAGGCCTTCTCCTACAGCGTCTCCCACGATCTGCGCGCCCCACTGCGGCACATTGCCGGCTACTCCGAACTGCTCAGCGAAGTCGAGGGCGAAGGTCTGTCCGAACGCGGCCAGCGTTTCCTCAAGCACATCGGCGAGGCCGCGCATTTCGCCGGCACACTGGTGGACAACCTGCTCAATTTCTCGCAGATGGGCCGCTCGGCCCTGCGTCTTTCGGATGTCGACCTCAATGCGCTGGTCGACAACATCCGCCTGGAATTCGCCCCGGATTACAGCGGCCGCGAGATTGTCTGGGAGATCGCGCGCTTGCCCAAGGTGATCGCCGATCCTGCCTTCATCAATCTGGTGCTGCAGAACCTGATCGCCAACGCGATCAAATACACCCGCGGGCGCGAGCCTGCACGCATCGAGATCGGTGCACACGAGCACGCAGACCGAATCGAGATCTTCGTGCGCGACAACGGCGTGGGCTTCGACATGACCTACGCCAGCAAGCTGTTCGGCGTCTTCCAGCGTCTGCACCGCATGGAAGACTTCGAAGGCACCGGCATCGGACTTGCCAGCGTGCGCCGCATCATCGAGCGGCACGATGGTGAAGTCTGGGCCGAGGGGGAGGTCGACAAGGGTGCCACCTTCCATTTTTCCCTGCCTGTCATCCGTTAACACCTGAGGTAACCGTACTCATCATGCTCAAACCGATCCTGCTGGTCGAAGACAACCCCCGGGACCTGGAGCTGACGCTCCTGGCCCTGGAACGCAGCCAGTTGGCCAACGAAGTCATTGTCCTGCGCGATGGCGCCGATGCCCTCGACTACCTGCTGCGGCGTAACGCCTACGCGACACGCGACGACGGCAATCCGGCGGTGCTGCTGCTCGACCTCAAATTGCCAAAAGTCGACGGCCTGGAAGTGCTCAAGGAGGTGCGCGCCACGCCAGAACTGCGCAGCATTCCCACCGTCATGCTGACCTCCTCGCGTGAAGAACCCGACTTGCTGCGCGCCTATGAGCTGGGTGTCAACGCGTACGTGGTCAAGCCGGTGGAGTTCAAGGAGTTCGTCGCCGCCATTTCCGAGCTCGGGGTGTTCTGGGCCGTGCTCAACGAACCACCGCCCGGCTCGCTGCGCCTGAACCGGCGTGGCAGCAACTGAAGGCGCCGACGATGCAAGCCACTTCGCTGAAACTGCTGATGGTCGAAGACAGTTCGATGGATGCCGAGCTGAGCCTGTTGCGCCTGGAGCGCAGTGGTTTTCAGGTCCAGTCGCACCTGGTGTTCGACCATGCCGGGGTGGAGCACGCGCTGCTTGAGGGCAGCTACGACCTGATTCTCTGCGACTGCGTCCTGCCCGGTTCCTCCGGCACCGATGTGCTGGCCATCGCCCAGCGCCTGGCACCGGACGTGCCCTTCATCTTCCTGTCCGGCATCTACGGTGAAGAGCACGCGGTGGAGATGATCCGCCTGGGCGCCACCGACTATGTACTGAAGAAAAACCTGCCGCTGCTGCCCAAGGCCGTGCGCCGAGCCCTGACCGAGGTGCAGGAGCGCCAGCGGCGGCGCCGTGCCGAGGAAGCGCTGGCCGATGTCGAGGCACGTGCGCGCATTGCCATCGACGCCGCCGGCATGGGCACCTGGGACTACCGCCCGCAGGAAGACCTGCTGCTGTGGGACAACCGTTGCAAGGCCCTGTTCGGTCTGCCAGCCGACGCGGAGATGAGTCTCGAGGTGTTCTACGCCGGCATTCACCCCGAAGATCGGCCCCATGTCAGCCAAGCCGTGGAACTGGCGATGCAGCCAGACAGCGACGGCCACTACCGCGCCGAATTCCGCATCGCCGCTCCCGGCAACCTGGAACCGCACTGGCTGCTGTCCACCGGGCAGGCACAGTTTGTCGATGGCCGCTGCGTGCGTTTTTCCGGTGTGCTGCAGGACATCCACCAGCAACGCCTGGCCACCCAGGCGCTCAAGCAGCTCAATGAAATGCTCGGCGAACGGGTCGAGCGCCGCACCCGCGAGCGCGACCGTGCCTGGGAGCTGTCGCAGGACCTGCTCGCGGTGCTGAACAAGGACCTGACGCCAGTGGCACTGAACCCGGCATGGGAGGCGGTACTGGGCATCAGCCGCGAACGCCTGAGCCAGACGTCGCTGCTGCACCTGTTGCCCGAAGCCGAGCAGGAGGCCTTTCTCGAAGAGCTGGCCGCCCTCGCCCATGGCCGCACCAGCGCCCGTTTCATCGGCCGTATCCAGCATGCCGGCGGGCAGCAGCGCTGGCTGTCCTGGGTGGTGGTGCCGGAAGACACGCTGTTGTACGTGGTCGCCCGTGACATCAGCAGCGAGCGCGAATCGGCGCTGGGGTTGGCCGAGGCCAACCGCCGACTGCGTGACCAGATCATCGAGCGCGAACGCATCGAAGCGGCCCTGCAGCAGATGCAACGCCTGGAAGCGGTGGGCCAACTCACTGCGGGCGTGGCCCATGACTTCAATAACCTGTTGACCGTGATCCTCACCGGCACCAGCTTCGTCGAGCGCGACCTCGACAAAGGCGACCTGGCCAAGGCGCGCAGCCGCCTGAAGCATGTGCGCGAAGCCGGCGAGCGCGGGGCCAAGCTTACCTCGCAGTTACTGGCCTTCTCGCGCCGCCAGCGCCTGGAACCCGTGCCGCTGCACCTCAACCACACCCTGGCCGGCCTCGAGGAACTGCTGCGGCGCACCCTGGGCGGGAATATCTCGGTGCGCCTGGATCTGGACAGCAGCCTGTGGCAGGCCCTGACCGACCCGACCCAGACCGAGATGATCATCCTCAACCTGGCGATCAACGCCCGCGACGCCATGCCAACCGGCGGCCAGTTGACCCTCTCGACCCGCAACATACGCATCGAGGCCCTCGCCCAGCGCCCGGAAGACCCCGAGCCTGGCGAGTACGTGATGCTGTCGATCCGCGACACCGGTTGCGGCATGAGCGAAGAGGTGGTGGCCAGGGTCTTCGAACCGTTCTTCACCACCAAGGATATCGGCAAGGGCTCGGGCCTGGGCCTGGCTCAGGTGTTCGGCTTCGCCAAGCAGTCAGGGGGCGGCGTACACATCGACACAGCGCCCGGGCTCGGTACGAAGGTCAGTGTCTACCTGCCGGCGGTCAAGCACGTCGATCTTGAGGAGCCGCAGACGCTCGCAGTGCCGCAAGGTACATCGCTCAACGGTCACGACCGAGTGGTGCTGCTGGTGGATGACGATCACCTGGTCCGCGACATGATCGGTGACGTGCTGCGTCTGCATGGCTACCAGGTACGCCAGGCCCACAGTGGCGAGCAGGCCTTGGCCTTGCTCGACGAACGCATCGATCTGCTGCTCACCGACTTCGCCATGCCCGAGTTCAACGGCGCCCAGTTGGCCCATGCTGCACGCGAGCGCTACCCTCGCCTGCCCGTGGTGTTTCTCACTGGCTACGCCGAACTGGAAGGGCTGGAGTTGCCCGGCAGCCTGGTCATGCAGAAGCCCGTGCAAGCCGAAGACCTGACCCGGGCACTGAACGATTTGCTGGGGGGAGCGGAATAAGCCAGGATGGCGCGCCATGCGCGCGCCACCTGACGAGCAGACACAAAAAATCGCCAGGCTGACTTGCAGGCTGGACGCTTGAGAATGCTTGGAAATAATGGCAGGGGCGGCTGGATTCGAACCAACGCATGGCAGGATCAAAACCTGCTGCCTTACCGCTTGGCGACGCCCCTGTATCGAATTCGCTGACAGCTACGTGTGTTGCTGTGCTGGAATGGGCCGCACTTTACCAACATTCTTTTCGGCTGGGAACCCCCGAGTTGAAAAAAATTGCCGGAAAACAGCAAGTTAGTGTCCTCTACTCTAAGGTGATCCAACCACACCCGTTGCCTTGGGCGCCACTCGCCCTTGAAAGGGTTGGCACAGGCAACCGTCTGTCGGTTTTTTTCCGCCTCGCTTCAACGCATGCGCCTTTACCCATTCCAAGCAAGTAACCACCGCTTGCGCATCACAAGGAGGGCGCCATGCCAGTTTCACACGACCTGTATCAGGACCTGCACTACCCACGCGAAATCGTTCAACAGCGACGTCAGCAGGACAAGACACTGGATCGCCTGCTGGACGACTACGTGGACCTCGACAACCAGGTGCTGGCTGCCGAGTCAATTTCAGCGGGCAACTTTGTGGACGAAGACCTGCGCCACCTCAAGGAAAAGCGCCTGGCCGTCAAGTTCATGATCGAACGGCAGCTGGAGCGCAAGGCCTGATCGGCGACCTATCGCGCCATGCGATCACTGTGGCGCACATTCTCGACTGGTCAAACGACGCAGGCTCGCGCAAGCTGCGTCTGCCCTCGTCATTCGGAGCCGTCGCCTTGTCCGCCTGGATTCAAAACCCCCTGCGCCACCTCGGCCAGCGCCTGCGTACCTGCCCCCCAATCGACACTACGCTGCTGACGCACTTCCAGGGCAAGGCCCGCGAATGCGGCTATACCCTGAGCGAAGGCCAACACCGGGTGATCGAGGCCATGGCCACGCAACTGGCCGCCCTCGAACAGGGCCAGGCACGCAGCCTGTACCTGCATGGCTCGGTCGGCCGAGGCAAGAGCTGGCTGCTCGACGGGTTCTTGCAGGCCGTGCCGACCACAGCGAAACGCCGCCTGCACTTTCATGATTTCTTCGCCCGCCTGCACGAAGGCATGCACCGCCACCGCGCCCTGGACGATGCGCTGGGGGCCACCCTGGATGCGTTGCTCGGCGATTGCCAGGTGCTGTGCTTCGACGAATTCCACGTCCACGACATTGGCGATGCAATGCTGCTCACCCGCTTGTTCGGTGCACTGTTCGAGCGGGGTGTGTTCTTGCTGGTAACGTCCAACTACGCCCCGGAAGGGCTGCTGCCCAACCCGCTGTATCACGAGCGCTTCCTGCCGGTGATACGCCTGATCAACAGCCGCATGCAGGTGCTGGAGGTTGGCGGCGACACCGATTTTCGCAGCCTGCCGGCCAACCGCGAGCAACAGCGCTTCACCCAGGGCCACTATGTCTGGCCAGCCGATGCCACGCAGCGCCAGATCCTTGCCGTGCCCGACGCACAGGCACTCACGCTGGAGGTGAATCGCCGTCCGCTGCGCGCGCTGCACAGCCATGAACGACAGGTGATGTTTGCCTTCGACGACTTGTGCGAACAGCCCACCGCGGTCATCGACTACCTGGCCCTGGCCGAACGTTTCGACCACTGGATCATCGATGGCCTGGATGATCTGTCAACCTGTTCACTGGCGGCGCAGCAGCGCTTCGTCAACCTGATCGATGTGCTGTACGACCAGGACAAATCGCTGCTGGTGCTGGGCAAGCGCAGCCTGGAGCAAAGCCTGGGCGGGGCGATCAACGACCTGATGCGCACCCGCAGCCGGCTGGGGCAACTTCAGCAGATGGGGCCTGCGGCCTGATGGGCCGCGCCTGCCGGTGACACCGCGGCCTTATCCCGCCCGCGGCAGGTCCGCCAGCACACCCTCTATCTCAGGCAGTACCGCCGGGTCATCCAGCGTGGACGGCGCCACGTAGTCCACGCCATCGGCAATCTTGCGCAGCACCGCACGCAGGATCTTGCCCGAGCGTGTCTTGGGCAGGCGCTTGACCAGACGCACTCGATTGAAACAAGCGAGCGCCCCGATCTGCTCGCGCACCTTGGCCACCAGTTCGGCCTGCAACTGTTGTTCGGCAATGCCCTGCCCGTCCTTGAGCACCACCAGCGCCAGCGGTACCTGGCCCTTGATCTCGTCGTGCACGCCGATCACCGCGCACTCGGCCACCGCGGGATGCTGCGCCACCAGGTCCTCCATCTCGCCGGTGGACAGCCGATGCCCGGAGACGTTGATCACATCATCGGTGCGCCCCATGATGTAGACGAAGCCATCATCGTCCAGGTATCCGCCGTCACCGGTGTGGTAATAGCCCGGATAGCTGTGCAGGTAGGCTTGCAGGTAGCGTGGGTGGTCGCCCCAGAGCGTCTGGCTGCAACCTGGCGGCAACGGCAAGGCGATCACGATGGCGCCCTGCTGGTTCGGCCCCAAGGGGCGCCCCTCATCGTCCAGCACCTGGACGTGATAGCCCGGCACCGCGCGATTGCTCGATCCCGGGCGCGCAGCGCTGCCCTCGAGCCCCACGCACGGCGCGGTAACCGGCCAGCCGGTCTCGGTCTGCCACCAATGATCGTGCACAGGTTTGCCACTGACCCGCTCCAGCCACTGGTGCGTGCTGGAGTCGAGTTTCTCGCCGGCAAGGAACAACTGACGCAGCGAACCCAGGTCATGACGGCGGATCAGTTCGCCGTCCGGATCTTCCTTGCGGATCGCACGCATGGCGGTCGGTGCGCAGAACAGTGCATTGACCTTGTACTGCTCGACCACCCGCCAGTACGCCGAGGCATCCGGGGTGCGAATCGGCTTGCCTTCGTAGAACACCGTGGTGCAGCCGCTCATCAGCGGCCCGTAGACGATCAGCGAATGGCCGACCACCCAGCCCACGTCGGAAACCCCCCACCACACATCGCCCGCCTGCATACCGTAGACGTGACGCATGGCGTAGCACAGCGCGACCGCATTGCCGCCATTCTCACGCACGATGCCCTTGGGTTTTCCGGTGGTGCCGGAGGTGTACATGATGTACAGCGGGTCGCCTGCGTCGAGCTCGACCGGCGCCACCGGCTCGGCATCGGCCACCGCCGCCTGCCAGTCCAGGTCGCGCCCAGGCTGCAGCTGCGCGCGGGCCTGGGGACGTTGCAGCACCAGCACATGCCCAGGCTGGTGCCGGGCCAGTTGCAGGGCGCGATCGACCAACGGCTTGTATTCGATCACCCTGTCGAACTCGAGGCCACAGGACGCGGTGAGCAGCAGGGTCGGACGCGCATCGTCGATACGCAGGGCCAATTCGTTGGCGGCAAAACCGCCGAACACCACCGAGTGCACCGCGCCGATCCGCGCGCAGGCCAGCATGGCCATGGCTGCCTGCGGCACCATGGGCATGTAGATGATCACGCCATCCCCCTTGCCCACGCCGAGCGCGCGCAGCAGGCCGGCCAGGCGCGCGACCTCGTCGCGCAGTTGAAGGTAGGTGAAGGTCAGCGCAGCGCCCGTCACAGGCGAGTCGTAGATCAGCGCCAACTGCTCACCGCGGCCTTGCTCGATCTGATGGTCCAAGGCCAGGTAGCTGCTGTTCAGGCGCCCGTCAGCAAACCAGCGGTGAGTGCCGTCCGGGTTGTCCTGCAGGGTGAGGGTGGGTTTGCGGTGCCAGGCGAGCTGCTCGGCCTGGGCTTGCCAGAAGCTGGCGGGATCGGTGATGGAATGCGCGTAGCTGTGCTGATAGGTCATTGGTTCGCAACCCGGTACTTGTTGTTATTGAAGGGCGAGCCTTGAGTATGGACCGGCATTGCGCCCCTGCCATCGGACTTAAGTCGCAACCCTTGTGCAGATTTGCAATGGCCTGGCGCAGCTCTAGAATGGCGCCCTTTCCAAGCCATAGGCACGCACCATGCACAGCCTCGAAGACCTCAAAGCCGGCCGACTCCAAGGCATCACCCGCCTTGACCTGTGCGAAGGCCTGACCTGTTTCCCGCCAGAGATCTTCACGCTCGCAGACACACTCGAGGTACTGAACCTGACCGGCAACGCCCTCTGCGCATTGCCCGACGACCTGCACCGACTGACCCGGCTGAAAGTGCTGTTCTGCTCGGAAAACCGCTTCACCCACCTGCCCCACGGCATCGGCCGCTGCACGCGCCTGGAAACCGTGGGCTTCAAGAGCAACCGCATCAGCCAGGTCGATGCGCAGGCGCTGCCAGCCAGCCTGCGCTCGCTGGTACTGACCGACAACCTGCTCGAAACCCTGCCGCAACAGTTTGGCGAGTGCACCCACCTGCAGAAGCTGATGCTCGCAGGCAACCGCCTGACCGACCTGCCCGAGAGCCTCGCCCGTTGCGAACGCCTGGAACTGCTGCGCGTCGCCAGCAACCGTCTGACGGCCCTTCCCGACTGGCTGCTGCACATGCCGCGCCTGGCATGGCTGGCCTATGCCGACAACCCGCTGCCCCAGGCGCTGCGGGCGCCCACGGTAGAGACCGCCGCCCAGCCTATCGACTGGGCGGATCTCACACTGGGCGAAGAGCTCGGCCGTGGTGCCTCGGGTGTGATTCACCTGGCGCATTGGCGCGCACAGCAGGCACCGGTAGCGGTCAAGCTGTACAAGGGCGAGATCACCAGCGATGGCTCGCCCCTGGCAGAAATGCGCGCCTGCCTGGCAGCGGGCGACCACCCGCAACTGGTGCGGCTGCTCGGGCGCATCGACAACCATCCCCAGCGTCGCCCTGCGCTGGTGATGCAACTGATCGATCCGAGCTGGTTCAACCTTGCAGGCCCACCGAGCCTGGACAGTTGCACCCGCGATCGCTACCCCGCAGAGCGCCACTTCAGCCTGGACGCGGTGCAGCACCTGCTGGCGGGTGTCGCTTCGGTGGCCGCGCACCTGCATGCACGGGGCCTGAACCATGGCGACCTGTATGCCCACAATATCCTCTGCGCAGCAGCCGGTGACTGCCTGCTCGGGGACTTCGGCGCGGCATCGTTCCACTCGCCGGCTGCAGGCGCGGCTGGCGAGGCCATCGAGCGCCTGGAGGTGCGCGCCTTCGGTATTCTCATCGACGAACTGCTGGACTGCTGCGAAGAAGACGACACCCGGCTACGCGCCCTGGCCGCGCACTGCCAGCAAGCGGATGTGCTGCGACGCCCAGCGTTCGCCGAGGTCATCGAGGCGCTGCGCAGCCATTGAGAGCACGGGGGCCTTGGATCATTTACCTGCCCCAATCCGGTGCAAAGCCCCTAGAATGACGCACTGACCCACAGCCGAGCACCCAATGGACATCGATCAGGCCCGTACCTTTCTGGAAATCGTGCGCTGCGGCAGCCTGGTGGCCGCAGCCGAGCGCCTGTTCGTCTCACAGACTGCCATTTCGGCCCGAGTGCAGCGCCTGGAGCAACAACTCGGCTGTCAGCTGTTCGTGCGCAGCCGCAACGGCGCCAGCTTGACCGGCGACGGCGAGGCCTTCGTCACCTACGCCAACCAACTGGTACACACCTGGGAAGCGGCACGCCGTGACCTGCCGCTGCCACAGGGCTGCCAGAAGGTCCTGCACCTGGGGGGCGAGGTGAGCCTGGGCAATCCGCTGATGCTCGATTGGGTCAGCGCACTGCATGGGGCCCTGCCCGACCATGCGATCCGCAGCGAAGTGAGCGACGGCGAAGCGTTGCTGCGCAAAGTGGAAATGGGCTTGCTGGATGCGGCGCTGGTCTATCAACCGACCTATGTCCCGGGGTTGCAAGTCGAACAGTTGATGGAAGAAAAGCTGATCCGCATCCGCCGCGTCGACCTGCCCGAGCCTTACATCTATGTCGACTGGGGCGAAGCCTTCCGACGCCAGCACGATGCGGCCCTGCCCCACTGCGCGCGGCCGGCGCTGAGCTTCAACCTCGGCCCCCTGGCGCTGCAGTTCATCCTCGACCAGGGCGGCAGCGGCTATTTCCGTACCCGTGTGGTGCAGGCCTATCTGGATAGCGGCGTGCTGGAGCGCGTGCCACAGGCGCCGGAGTTCACCTACCCGACGTTCCTGGTCTATGCCCGTGAACGTGACAGCGAGGCGCTGCAACAGGCGCTCGCGCTGCTGCGCCGTCAGGTGGCCGACGGCGCCAGCGACTGGTCACAACGCTGGGACCCGCTGGTCTGAGCGCTGCGTTGCAGCGTTGAGCAAATGACGTTTCAGGCCGGCGATAAGGTCGGTCTGGGTGATCACTCCAACCAGTCGCCCGTCGTCCAGCACCGGCAAGCAGTGCAATCCGTGCTCGCTGAGCAGCGGCAGGAGGCGCTCCAATGGATACTCGCTACCCACGCTGACCACTTGGCGGCTCATGACCTGCGCCATGCGTGTCGACGGGCGACGGAACAGGCCTCGCCAACTGAAGCGCCCCCTGGCCATCGCCGGGCCAACCAGGTCGCTGAGGCTGACGATACCGACCAAACGCCCGTGCTCCAGCACCGGAAGCGTCTTCAGGTGATGGCCGGCGAGCATCTTCCAGGCCTGTTCCAGGGTCGTGTCCGGCGAGGCGAACTGTACGTCGCGGGACATCACCGCGGCCGCCGTGATCCCGCCCAGGCTGCGCTGCAGGGCGTGCTGCTCGGTGGCCAGGATGATACGTTCGAGTTCATCGCGGGTGACATCGACGAACTCCCCCAGCTCCTCCAGCGCCAGATCCAGGTCTTCTGCGCTGATGCCGACGCGTGCACCGGGCAGTGGGTCATGGGTGTGATGCGGGTCTTTGCGCGGTACGGCGCCCTTGGGATAACGCACCCCGGTCAGGCGGTTGTAGAGCACCGCCACGGCCACCAGAATCAATGCGTTGAGCAGCACTGGCTCGAGCAAATGGTCGCCCATCGCCACCAGACCTGGGTCAGCCAGCACCACGCTGGCCGCCACGCCGCCGCCCGGAGGGTGCAGGCAACGCAACCCGCACATCAGCAGCAGCGAGCCACCCAGGGCCGCTGCGGCCACCCAGAGCTCGCTGCCCAGGCCCTGGCGCATCGCCAATCCGAGGATCCCGGCCAGGGCATAGCTGCCGAGCACCGGCCAGGGCTGCGCCAGCGGGCCGGAATGCACGGCGAACACCAGTACCGCCGAGGCGGCCAACGGGCCAAGCAGGTGCAAGGCGACGGAGGGGCCGTACGCCATGCTGCACAGCCATCCGGCGAGGAACAGACCCAGCAGCGCGCCGACAGCGGCACGCAGCCACTCCCGCGGAGGAATATTCAAAGGCGCCGGTAACAGGCGCAGCAGACGGTTTTCAGAACGCGAGGCAGGCATCGAATCAAGCGCAATCGTATTGGAACAGTAAAAAGAAAGCCCAGCCGAGAGGGTCTGGGCCCTGCATTACCAAGGCAATGACAATGGGCTCCGTCCGTGGAGAGATGGAAACCGGAGGGTTTCGTGGCGGGGATTGTGCCGAACGCACCGTTTTGGGGCCAATTCAAAAAACTGCGCCTGGACTGCAATTTTTTTGCTGGATCGGCCCTTGATCGATCCTTCAAGGGCAAGAGGCGTGTCAGCGCCCCTTGCGTGGCAACTCGATGCTGACGCGCAGCCCTCCCAGCGGGCTCTCGAGCAAGGTGATCCGCCCTTCCCAGGCCTCGACGATGTCCCGCACGATGCCCAGCCCCAGGCCATGCCCGTCCACCTGCTCGTCGAGCCGCGAACCGCGCTCCAGTACCTGCTCCCGTGCCTCACCGGGAATTCCAGGCCCGTCGTCGTCGACCCAGAGCCGGTAACCCTCGGCAGTTGCCTCGATACCCAGGCGTACCTCGCTGTCAGCCCATTTGCAGGCGTTGTCCAGCAGGTTGCCCAGCAGCTCCAGCAGGTCCTCGCGGTCCCAGGGCAGCAACAACCCCGGTGGTACATCACGCGCCAGCAGCAGCCCCTCGCCATGGATCATGCCCAGCGTGGAGAGCAGGCCAGGCAGCTCCGCGTCGCAGTCGAACTGCGCGCCTGGCAAGGCATCGCCCGCCAGGCGTGCGCGGTTCAGTTCACGGGCCAGGCGCTGCTGGATCTGCTCCAGTTGTTCGCGCAGTTGCACCTGCACTTCAGGCAGATCGCGCAGGCGCTCGCTCGACGCCAGGCTCAGCAGCACCGCCAGAGGGGTCTTCAGGGCATGGCCGAGGTTACCCAGCGCGTTGCGTGAGCGACGCAGGCTGTCTTCGGTGTGCGCCAGCAGGTGGTTGACCTGGTCCACCAGCGGTTGCAGTTCACTGGGCACCTGGGCATCGAGTTGGGAGCGCTGCCCCTGTTGCAATTGGGCGATCTGCTGACGGGCGCGCTCCAGCGGACGTAACGAGCGGGTCACGGTGATGCGCTGCAGGACCAGGATCAACAGCAGCGCCAGCACACCCATGCCCAGGCCGATCTGCTGCAAGCGCCTGAACCCCTCGCGTACGGGTGAATAATCCTGAGCGACGCTGATCGAAATATCCTGACCCAGGCGCCGGTAATCTCCGCGATAGGCCAACAGTTGCTGGCCTTCCGGGCCTAGCTCATGGCCATCCTCCAGCCCCGGGCGCGCGAGCTTGGGCATGTCCAGGTCCCATAGCGAACGGGAGCGCCAGGTGCCCTGCTCGAAATCGATGCGAAAGTAATACCCTGAAAACGGCCGTTGATAGGCCGCCGAGATACGCCGCTCGTCCAGTTGCAGGCCGTTGGGGCCACGGACCAGTGCCACCAGCAGGTTCTCGCTCTCCTTGCGCAGCCCGGCTTCGAGATAGCGCTGCAACCCGGCCTCGAACAACCACAGGGTCACCTGCGCCACCGCCACGCCGACCACCACCAGCACGGCCACCAGGCCGAGGCTCAGGCGTGCCTGGATCGACTTCACCCGTTGCTGCTCCCGGCGTAGACATAGCCCTGGCCGCGACGGGTCTCGATCACGCTGCGGCCCAGCTTGCGCCGCAGGTGATTGACGTGCACCTCGAGCACGTTGGAGTCACGCTCGGTTTCCCCGTCGTAGAGATGCTCGGCCAAGTGGCTCTTGGACAGGACCTGCTGTGGGTGCAGCATGAAATAGCGCAGCAGGCGAAACTCGGCGGCGGTCAGTTGCACATCCACCCCCTCGCGCACGACGCACTGACGCCCTTCGTCCAGGTGCAGGCCCGCCGCCTCCAGGCGCGGCTGGTTGGCCAGGCCACGGGCACGGCGCAGCAGGGCCTGGATGCGCAGTTGCAGTTCTTCGGGGTGGAAGGGTTTGGTGAGGTAGTCGTCGGCCCCGGCCTTCAGCCCTTCGATGCGTTCGGCCCAGGAACCGCGAGCGGTGAGAATGAGCACGGGGATGGCCAGCGCAGCGGCACGCCACTGCGTCAGTACCTCCAACCCCGGCAGACCGGGCAGGCCGAGGTCGAGGATGATCAGGTCATAGGGCTCACTCTGCCCCTGGTAGACCGCGTCACGACCGTCGGCCAGCCAGTCCACGGCATAGCCCTGGCGTTGCAGGCTGGCGATCAATTCGTCGGCCAGAGGCACATTGTCCTCGACAAGCAACAGGCGCATTCAGTCGTCTTCCTCGTCCTTGATCAAAACGCCGGTACGGGCGTCGTACTTGATTTCACGCACCACACCGGCCGGGGTCAGCAGTTCGACCTCGTACTCGTAACGGCCGTGCTTCTCTTCCAGCTCGGCCTCCAGCAAACGCGCCCCGGGGTAGCGCCCCAGGGCTGCGTCGAGCAATTGCTCAAGCGGGAGGATGATGCCCTGCTGTCGCAGTTCCAGGGCTTCGTCCTGGTCCAGGTCGCGGGCGGTCGCCGGCGAGCAGGCGACCCATAATGCCAGTGCCAGACAGGGCACCGCTCGCGGCAGGGTGTTCATCAGTTGTCTCGTTCGTCCTTCAGCACTTCACCAGTCTTGGCGTCCAGGGCCACGTCCCATTCGACGTTCTGCGCATCGCGCAGTTCGACCTTGTAGACATAGCGGCCGTATTCATCTTCGAGCTCGGAATCGGTCACGGTCGAGCCGGGATGCTTGGCCACGGCGGCGGCCTTGAGCTCATCCAGAGACTTGATGGTCTTGGCATTGACCAGTTTGACCACTTCGTCGGGCTGCACGTCCTTGGCGAAGGCGGCAGTGGCACCGAAGGTCAGGGCAGCGGCGGTGAACAGGGCAGTCAACGTTTTCATAGGGTCTCTCCATCGAGGTGCGTATGTTGTCTACGGGGTTAAGATTAACCACCGGTCCTTAACTCAACCTGAAAACAGCTGGCGACATGATAGCGCCGTTCGCAGCCTCCGAGCGCCCGTCGAACCCCATTTGCCTATAATGCGTCCTTGCCCTTCAAGAGACAGCCATGAGCGCCATCCATATCAAGTATCCCGCCCTGACCTTCAAGGCCGGCCGACGCGCCCTGGCGCAGATCCGCGAGCGCGGCCTGCGGGCTGTCGATGTCGGGGTGCTGCCGGGCGCGGCCGGCGGCCCCAAGCCGCTGGGTATTCAGGGTCTGGACCTGGCACTGTTCGGCCAGTTGCTGCCTTCGGCACCGCGGCAGCGCTCGCTGATCGGCGCCTCGATCGGCTCCTGGCGCTTTGCCAGCGCCTGCCTGGACGACCCCGTGGCCGGCCTGCGGCGCCTGGGCGAGCTGTATACCGAGCAGGATTTCGCCAAGGGGGTGACGCCCGCGCAGATCAGCCAGAGCTGCCAGCGCATGCTCGACGATCTGCTACAGGGCCGTGACGGCCAGATCCTGGCCAATCCGAACTATCGCCTGAATATCCTGGTGGTGAAGAGCCATGGCCAGCTTGCCCATGATCACCCCGCGCGGCTGGGCATGGGCCTGTCCTCGGTGATTGCCAGCAACCTGCTCGGGCGTTCGCGCCTGGCCCGTCACTTCGAACGCATCATCCTGCATGACGGCCGTAGCGCACCACCACTGGACGCATTGACCGACTTTCCCTCGCGCTGCCTGCCCCTGGACCTGGGCAACCTGCGACAGGCGCTGCTCGCGTCGGGCTCGATCCCGATGGTGATGGAGGGCGTGCGCGATATTCCCGGCGCTGGCAACGGCACCTACCGTGACGGCGGCCTGCTGGACTACCACCTCGACCTGCCCTATCGAGGCGACGACCTGGTGCTCTATCCGCACTTCACCGACAAGGTCGTGCCCGGCTGGTTCGACAAGGCCCTGCCCTGGCGTCGCGGCGATGCCACACGCCTGCACAATGTGCTGCTGATGACGCCATCGCCGCAGTACCTGGCCGCCCTGCCCTATGGCAAGCTGCCGGACCGCAACGACTTCAAGCGTTTCATGGGGGATGCGCCGACTCGCAAGCGCTATTGGTACAAGGCCATCGCCGAAAGCCAGCGCCTGGGCGACGAGCTGCTGGAACTGGTCGCCACCGGGCGGCTGCATGAACGGTTGCAAGCCTTGTAGCAAGCATGCTGGTAGACTGCGCGCATTCTTGATTCACACAGAGTTCTGCCAGCGTGGAAATTTTCAAAGAGTTCACCTTCGAGTCCGCTCACCGCCTGCCCCACGTCCCCGAAGGACACAAATGCGGTCGCCTGCACGGCCATTCGTTCAAGGTCGCCCTGCACCTGACTGGCCCGCTCGACCCGCACACCGGATGGATCCGCGACTTCGCCGAGGTCAAGGCGATCTTCAAGCCGATCTACGATCGCCTCGACCACAACTACCTGAACGACATTCCCGGCCTGGAAAACCCGACCAGCGAAGTGATCGCCAAGTGGATCTGGGAACAGGTCAAGCCGCTACTGCCGGAACTATCGAAAGTGCGTATCCACGAGACCTGCACCAGTGGTTGCGAATACACCGGCGACTGACCACTCGGCCGTCAGGGCTGTGGGTTGGGATGAGGCGGAACGCCAGACTGACTGACAATCAGCGTAAAGCCGCCGCGCTTGCCGATCTGGTCATTGAGGTAGGCGATATTCTCCACCTGACGCCTGACCTGGCGTCCCTTCGGGCTGTAGAGCGTCAGGTTCGGCAACACATCGTTGTCACGCAATGCTGCGGGGTTCAGGCCCGGAATATGCCACAGGGGCGTTCGCTGTGCAGATGTAAGGGTGTATAGCGGAGTGGTCAACTGAATCGGTGGGTCAATAGGCAGCTCGAACGAAGCCCCGATAGGGTCGTTGATCTGGACCCTGGCCGGCTCGTCCACGTTCACGCCCGCTGGCGAGTCGGCGCTATAGAACCCCAGGTAGCCGTTGCGACTGGTGTCGAGCCAGTAGTCGAGCTCGGGCCAGGCATGCGCGTTGCGCCCTTCGTAGGCGGGACGGATCTCGTACACATAGCCGTCGGCATGGCGGTAGACACCGAACCAGAAGCAGTCACTCACATAGCGTTTGTGTGCGTCCTTGCCGAACAAGCCTTCGAGCAGAAACGACTGGATCATCTCCTCGCCGTAGTCCCAACTGGTGATCAACCAGCCATCGTCTCCATTCCAGTCATCGAACTCGACCCAGAACGGCCGGAACATGTCACTGTCCTCTTTCCATTGGCCGACGGTAACAGGGCGATCATGAAGCTGCCATTGGCAACGCGCGTTGAAACTCAGCAGGGGTTGAAACTCGAGACTGGACATACGGCGCTCCTTGAAGTGAGGGAGCGTCAACGCTAAATAGTGCGAGCGCGGCGCAGCAGCCTGAAGCCTTACCCCAGCGACTGCTGCAGGAAAGCAGGCGCGATGTAGCGCTGGTAATGGGCCTCGGAAAGCAGGAAGAACTCCCGGTCGATGGCATCGCGCAACTGCGGCAGCTCCCATTCGCGGAACTCCGGCAGCAGGGCCATGCCGTAGGCTTCCAGGTCACGGATCATGCGGGCACCGCGGGCGATCAACTGGTAGGCCCAGCAGTATTCGGACTGGTGTGCAAGAAAGCGGATCGAGCGCTGTTCGAGCTGCTCGCGCAAACGGTCTTTGTCGAACACTTCAAGCTTGGCCATCATCACCTGCACCAGCAACTGCTCCAGGCGCAGCCAGACGGCACGCTTCTGCTCCTCGTCATAACCGTTCCAATTGATCACTTCATGGTGAAAGCGCTTGCAGCCACGGCAGACGGTGTCTCCGTAGACAGTTGAGCAAAGGCCGACGCAAGGGGTCTTGATGGACTGGTTGGACATGGAAAAACAACGGCTTGGCGGTGGAACACGGCGTCATGTTAGCCCTTTGTCTAACCGGGGTCACTCGTTAAAGTCATCGTCGGCAACTTACCTTCCGTGTTTTTTTGCCGTAGAATCATCCCGCCTTTTCAAGGCAACAATGTCCGTTGGAAGCTGTTTTCAAAGCGTCACGAGCACAGTTCATCCGGTAGAACGGTGTTGGCCCAGGCCATGCTCCCCGCATGGCCCGCGCCAACCCCTCATCAACGCTCCGTTCTACAGGCGTAAAACTTTGAAAGCAGCTTCTGTAAGGATTCTCTGCGACCCTGGCTGGACGGCTCAAAAAGCCGTGATCCGCGCATGGGTGCAGGGAATGCTGGATGAGCGTCCCGGACTCCCTTTAGGGACCACTGATGAGGGTAATAACTGTGCTTGAAGCCTACCGCAAACACATCGAAGAGCGTGCCGCCCTGGGTATCGTGCCCCAGCCGCTGAACGCCGAACAAACTGCAGGCCTGGTCGAGCTGCTGAAAAACCCGCCGGCCGGCGAAGAAGCCTTCCTCGTAGACCTGATCACCAATCGCGTTCCGCCAGGAGTCGACGAAGCTGCCTACGTCAAGGCCGCGTTCCTCTCCGCTGTCGCCAAGGGCGAAGCCAAGTCACCACTGATCGACCGCAAGCACGCCACCGAGCTGCTGGGCACCATGCAGGGTGGCTACAACATCGAGACGCTGGTCGCGCTGCTGGACGACGCCGAACTGGGCGCCGTCGCGGGCGAACAGCTCAAGCACACCCTGCTGATGTTCGACGCCTTCCACGACGTGGCCGAAAAAGCCAAGGCCGGCAACGTGCACGCCAAGGCCGTCCTGGAGTCCTGGGCTGCCGGCGAGTGGTTCACCTCGCGCCCAGCCATCGCCGACAAGTACACCCTGACCGTATTCAAGGTGCCAGGCGAAACCAACACCGATGACCTGTCCCCTGCCCCGGACGCCTGGTCGCGCCCTGACATCCCACTGCACGCCCTGGCCATGCTGAAGATGACCCGCGACGGCATCGAGCCTTCGCAGCCAGGTTCGGTCGGCCCACTGGCCCAGATCGAAGCAGTCAAGGCCAAGGGCTTCCCGGTTGCCTACGTCGGCGACGTGGTCGGTACCGGCTCCTCGCGTAAATCCGCCACCAACTCGGTGCTGTGGTTCTTCGGCGACGACATCCCGTACGTGCCGAACAAGCGCGCCGGTGGTTTCTGCTTCGGCACCAAGATCGCCCCGATCTTCTACAACACCATGGAAGACGCCGGCGCCCTGCCGATCGAATTCGACTGCACCAACCTGGCCATGGGCGATGTCATCGACGTCTACCCGTTCAAAGGTGAAGTCAAGCGTCACGACAGCGGCGAGCTGGTCACCACCTTCGAACTGAAAACCGAAGTGCTGCTGGACGAAGTCCGCGCTGGCGGCCGTATTCCATTGATCGTCGGCCGTGGCCTGACCGAAAAAGCCCGTGCCGAACTGGGCCTGGGGGCTTCGGACCTGTTCAAGAAGCCAGAACAGCCTGCCGACACCGGCAAGGGCTTCACCCTGGCGCAGAAGATGGTCGGTCGCGCCTGCGGCCTGCCGGAAGGCCAAGGCGTACGCCCGGGTGCCTACTGCGAACCGAAGATGACCACCGTCGGTTCCCAGGACACCACCGGCCCGATGACCCGTGACGAGCTGAAGGACCTGGCATGCCTGGGCTTCTCCGCCGACCTGGTCATGCAGTCGTTCTGCCACACCGCCGCCTACCCGAAACCGATCGACGTCAACACCCACCACACCCTGCCGGATTTCATCCGCACCCGTGGCGGCGTGTCCCTGCGTCCAGGCGACGGCATCATCCACAGCTGGCTGAACCGCATGCTGCTGCCTGACACCGTCGGCACCGGTGGCGACTCGCACACCCGCTTCCCGATCGGCATCTCGTTCCCGGCCGGTTCCGGCCTGGTCGCCTTCGCCGCTGCCACCGGCGTCATGCCGCTGGACATGCCGGAGTCGGTGCTGGTGCGCTTCAAGGGCAAGCTGCAACCGGGCATCACCCTGCGTGACCTGGTCCACGCCATCCCTTACTACGCCATCCAGAAGGGCCTGCTGACCGTCGAGAAGAAAGGCAAGAAGAACGCCTTCTCCGGCCGCATCCTGGAAATCGAAGGCCTGGACGAGCTGACCGTCGAGCAGGCGTTCGAGCTGTCCGACGCCTCCGCCGAGCGCTCGGCTGCCGGTTGCACCATCAAGCTGCCGGAAAAGGCCATCGCCGAGTACCTGCAGTCGAACATCACCCTGCTGCGCTGGATGATCAGCGAAGGCTACGGCGACGCTCGCACCATGGAGCGCCGTGCACAGGCGATGGAAGCCTGGCTGGCCAACCCTGAGCTGCTGTCGGCCGACGCCGATGCCGAATACGCCGAGATCATCGAAATCGACCTGGCCGACGTCAAGGAGCCTGTGCTCTGTGCGCCGAACGACCCGGACGACGCCCGCCTGCTGTCGCAGGTACAAGGCGAGAAGATCGACGAAGTGTTCATCGGTTCGTGCATGACCAACATCGGCCACTTCCGCGCTGCCGGCAAGCTGCTGGACAAGGTCAAGGGCGGTATCCCGACCCGTCTGTGGCTGGCGCCGCCCACCAAGATGGACGCCCACCAGCTGACCGAGGAAGGCTACTACGGCATCTACGGCAAGGCTGGCGCGCGCATGGAAATGCCAGGCTGCTCGCTGTGCATGGGTAACCAGGCACGTGTGCAGACCGGTTCGACCGTGGTCTCCACCTCGACCCGTAACTTCCCGAACCGTCTGGGCGATGCCACCAACGTCTACCTGGCGTCGGCGGAGCTGGCTGCAGTCGCGTCGATCCTCGGCAAGCTGCCGACCGTCGAAGAGTACCTGCAGTACGCCAAGGATATCGACAGCATGGCTGCCGACGTCTACCGCTACCTGAGCTTCGATCAGATCGCCGAGTTCCGTGAAGCGGCGGCCAACGCCAAGATCCCGGTGGTTCAGGCGTAAGCTGAGCAGTCGGTTGTAAATGAAAAGCCCCGGTAGAAATACCGGGGCTTTTTCGTGGCTCGGGCGATTGTCGAGTGAATTGAAGCCCTACCGCTGAACCCAGGGTCAGAAGGCGTCGCCAGGCACCCTCACCCACCCTTCCATCAAGACCCGCGCACTGCGGCTCATGATGGCCCTGGTCACCGTCCACTCACCCTCCGCCTTCCGCGCCTCGGCGCCCACCCGCAACGTCCCGGACGGGTGACCGAAACGCACCGCGCTACGCTCTCCTCCACCGGCCGCCAGGTTCACCAGAGTGCCGGGAATCGCCGCCGCCGTGCCAATGGCCACCGCCGCCGTCCCCATCATCGCGTGATGCAACTTGCCCATGGATAGCGCCCGCACCACCAGATCGATATCGCTCGCCGCCACAGCCTTGCCGCTGGAAGCGGTATACGACGTAGCAGGCGCGACGAAAGCGACCTTCGGCGTGTGCTGGCGGCCGGCGGCCTGGTCGATGTGTTCGATCAGGCCCATACGCACAGCGCCATGGGCGCGGATGGTCTCGAAACGCGCCAGCGCGGCGGCATCGCCATTGATCGCATCCTGAAGCTCGGTTCCGGTGTAACCGATGTCGGCGGCATTGACGAAGATGGTCGGGATACCCGCATTGATCAGGGTCGCCTTGAACGTGCCGACACCTGGCACCTCGAGGTCGTCAACCAGGTTGCCGGTAGGGAACATCGCCCCGCCGCCCTCGCCGTCTTCATCGGCTGCAGGGTCGAGGAACTCCAGTTGCACTTCGGCCGCCGGGAAGGTCACGCCATCGAGCTCGAAGTCGCCGGTTTCCTGCACCTCACCCTCGGTGATCGGTACATGAGCAATGATGGTCTTGCCGATATTGGCCTGCCAGATGCGCACGGTCGCCATGCCGTTGCGCGGGATGCGTGCCGGGTCCACCAGGCCACTGGCGATGGCGAACGAACCTACGGCCGCCGAGAGGTTGCCGCAGTTGCCACTCCAGTCGACGAACGCCTTGTCGATGGCGACCTGGCCGAACAGGTAGTCGACATCGTGATCGGCCTTGCTGCTTGGCGAAAGAATCACGGTCTTGCTGGTGCTGGAGGTCGCACCGCCCATGCCGTCGATCTGCTTGGCGTAGGGGTCGGGACTGCCGATCACTCGCAACAGCAAGGCATCGCGCGCAGAGCCTGGCACCTGGGCGCGCTCGGGAAGGTCTTGCAGGCGGAAGAACACGCCCTTGCTGGTGCCACCACGGATGTAGGTGGCGGGGATTTTCACTTGCGCTACAGATGCCATGAGCACTCATCCTTCAAGGCCCCACACCCCCCCTGTGGGAGCGGGCTTGCCCCGCGATGGCGTCAGAACAGACAGCGATATTGCTCCTGCTGACGCAATCGCGGGACTAGCCCGCTCCTACAGAGTAAAGGCAGGGTTCAGGTCATTAGGCCGTCGCTTCGAGGAAGTCCTGGGCAAAGCGCTGCAGCACCCCGCCCGCCTCGTAGATCGACACTTCTTCAGCGGTGTCCAGACGGCAGGTCACCGGCACTTCGACACGCTCGCCATCGCGGCGGGTCACCACCAGCGTCAGGGTTGCGCGCGGCGTGCGCGCACCGACCACATCGTAGGTCTCGCTGCCGTCCAGGCCCAGGGTCACGCGCGTTGTGCCCGGCTGGAACTCCAGCGGCAACACACCCATGCCGATCAGGTTGGTGCGATGGATGCGCTCGAAGCCTTCGGCGACAATCGCCTCGACGCCCGCCAGACGCACGCCCTTGGCCGCCCAGTCCCGCGACGAGCCCTGGCCGTAGTCAGCGCCGGCGACAATGATCAGCGGCTGCTTGCGCGCCATGTAGGTCTCGATCGCCTCCCACATGCGCGTCACCTTGCCCTCCGGCTCGATACGCGCCAGCGAGCCCTGCTTCACGCTGCCGTCTTCCTTGCGCACCATCTCGTTGAACAGCTTGGGGTTGGCGAAGGTCGCGCGCTGCGCGGTGAGGTGGTCGCCGCGGTGGGTGGCGTAGGAGTTGAAGTCCTCTTCCGGCAGGCCCATCTTCGCCAGGTACTCGCCCGCCGCGCTGTCGAGCATGATGGCGTTCGACGGCGACAGGTGGTCGGTGGTGATGTTGTCCGGCAGCACCGCCAGCGGACGCATGCCGCGCAGGGTGCGCTCACCGGCCAGGGCGCCTTCCCAGTAAGGGGGACGACGAATATAGGTGCTCATCGGGCGCCATTCGTACAACGGCGCAACCTTCGGCCCCTTGTCTTCCTCGATGGTGAACATCGGGATATACACCTGGCGGAACTGCTCGGGCTTGACCGAAGCACGCACAACGGCATCGATCTCTTCGTCGCTCGGCCAGATATCCTTCAGGCGGATTTCCTTGCCATCGACCACGCCCAGCACATCCTTCTCGATATCGAAGCGGATGGTGCCGGCGATGGCATAGGCCACCACCAGCGGCGGCGACGCCAGGAATGCCTGCTTGGCGTAGGGATGGATACGCCCGTCGAAGTTGCGGTTGCCCGAGAGCACTGCCGTGGCATAGAGATCACGGTCAATGATCTCCTGCTGGATCACCGGGTCCAGTGCGCCGGACATGCCGTTGCAGGTGGTGCAGGCGAAGGCGACGATACCGAAGCCCAACTGCTCGAGCTCCTGTTCCAGGCCGGCCTCTTTCAGATACAGCTGTACCGCCTTGGAGCCCGGCGCCAGCGAGGACTTGACCCAGGGTTTGCGCACCAGGCCGAGCCGGTTGGCGTTGCGCGCCAGCAGGCCGGCGGCGATGACATTGCGCGGGTTGCTGGTGTTGGTGCAACTGGTGATGGCGGCGATGATCACCGCACCATCGGGCATCTGCCCCGGCACTTCCCCCCAAGCCCCGGCAATGCCCTTTGCCGCCAGGTCGCTGGTAGCCACGCGGGCGTGCGGGTTGGACGGGCCGGCCATGTTGCGCACCACACTCGACAGGTCGAAGGTCAGCGTGCGCTCGTATTCAGCCTTGGCCAGGCTGTCGGCCCAAAGGCCGGCGACCTTGGCGTAGGTCTCGACCAGTTGCACCTGCTGGTCGTCACGACCGGTCAGGCGCAGGTAGTCGATGGTCTGCTGGTCGATGGCGAACATCGCCGCAGTGGCGCCGTATTCAGGCGCCATGTTGGAAATGGTGGCACGGTCGCCCAGGGTTAGCGCCCGGGCACCCTCACCATGGAATTCGAGGTAGGCGCCAACCACTTTCTGCTTGCGCAGGAACTCGGTCAGAGCCAGTACCAAGTCGGTAGCGGTGATGTTCGGCTCCAGTCGACCGGTCAGCTCGACGCCGACGATTTCCGGCAGGCGCATCCACGAAGCGCGACCGAGCATGACGTTCTCGGCCTCAAGGCCACCCACGCCGATGGCGATCACGCCCAGGGCGTCCACATGCGGCGTGTGACTGTCGGTGCCGACGCAAGTGTCCGGGTAGGCCACGCCGCGATCGCTGTGGATCACTGGCGACATCTTCTCCAGGTTGATCTGGTGCATGATGCCGTTGCCCGGCTGGATCACGTCGACGTTCTTGAACGCCTGCTTGGTCCAGTTGATGAAGTGGAAACGGTCTTCGTTGCGACGGTCTTCGATGGCGCGGTTCTTCTCGAATGCTTGCGGATCGAAACCGCCGCATTCCACGGCCAGCGAGTGGTCGACGATCAATTGCACCGGCACCACTGGATTGACCTGCGCTGGATCGCCACCCTTGTCGGCGATGGCATCGCGCAGGCCCGCCAGGTCGACCAGGGCGGTCTGGCCGAGAATGTCGTGGCACACCACGCGCGCCGGGAACCAGGGGAAGTCGAGGTCGCGCTTGCGCTCGATCAATTGTCCGAGCGAGGCGTCGAGGGTGGCCGGATCGCAGCGGCGTACCAGGTTTTCGGCGAGCACGCGGGAGGTATAGGGAAGGCCGTCGTAGGCGCCGGGCTTGATGGCCTCGACCGCCGCGCGGGTGTCGAAGTAGTCCAGGGCGGTGCCTGGCAGGTTCTTGCGGTATGCGGTGTTCATATCGTTATCAGGCTCGGTCACGGTTATCCAAGGGCCGCGGTCGCTCTTGTAGGAGCGGGCTTGTCCCGCGATGGCGTCAGTCGTGCCAATGATGCTGTCTGGTCTGACGCTATCGCGGGGCAAGCCCGCTCCTACAGGGCGCGCGGCGCGCCTTTTGTCAGCGCTTGTCGATCGGCACGAACTGGCGCTGCTCGACGCCGGTGTACTCGGCGCTCGGACGAATGATGCGGTTGTTGGCGCGCTGCTCGAACACGTGCGCCGCCCAGCCGGTCAGGCGCGAGCAGACGAAGATCGGGGTGAACAGCTTGGTCGGGATGCCCATGAAGTGGTACGCCGAGGCATGGTAGAAATCGGCGTTGGGGAACAAGCGCTTCTGCTCCCACATGGTCTTGTCGATGGCCTCGGATACCGGGTACAGGACCTTGTCGCCCACCTCGTCGGCCAACTGCTTCGACCAGCCCTTGATCACCTCGTTGCGCGGGTCGGACTCTTTGTAGATGGCGTGGCCGAAGCCCATGATCTTGTCCTTGCGCTCGAGCATGCGCAGCAGCTCGGCGGTCGCCTCCTGCGGACTCTGGAAGCGCTCGATCAGCTCCATCGCCGCCTCGTTGGCACCACCGTGCAACGGGCCGCGCAGCGAGCCGATGGCGGCCGTGACGCAGGAGTACAGGTCCGACAGGGTCGAGGCACAGACCCGTGCAGTGAAGGTCGAGGCGTTGAATTCGTGCTCGGCGTAAAGGATCAGCGAGACGTTCATCACCTTCACGTGCAGCTCGCTCGGCTTCTTGCCGTGCAGCAGGTGCAGGAAGTGGCCACCGAGGGTGTCCTCGTCGCTGCTGCAGTCGATGCGCACGCCGTGGTGGGTGAAGCGGTACCAGTAGCACATCACCGCCGGGAACAGTGCCAGCAGGCGATCGGTCTTGTCGCGCTGGGCCTCGAAGGTCAGCTCCGGCTCCAGGGTGCCGAGCACCGAGCAGCCTGTGCGCATCACGTCCATCGGATGGGCGTCGCGCGGGATGCGCTCGAGCACTTCCTTGAGCGCTTGCGGCAGGTCGCGCAGGCCCTTGAGCTTGTGTTTGTAGTCATCCAGCTCGGCCTTGTTTGGCAGCTCACCATAGAGCAGCAGGTAGGCGACTTCCTCGAACTCGGCACCAGCGGCCAGGTCGCGCACGTCGTAGCCACGATAGGTCAGGCCGGCTCCGGCCTGGCCCACGGTCGACAGCGCGGTCTGCCCGGCCACCTGGCCACGCAGGCCGGCACCACTGAGTACTTTTGCTTCGGCCATGGTGTTTCTCCTTTCTTGAATTTGTTATGAAGTCTTTCTGGCTAATCTGCAGCGATCGCACCGGCCCCATCGCGGGACAAGCCCGCTCCCACAGAGGAGTGCCTGACCCTTGTGGGAGCGGGCTTGCCCCGCGATGGGGCCGATACCGCCGGCATGGCTTACCCTTTCTTCTGCGCAAACAGCGCATCGAGGCTCTGCTCGAACGCGTGATAACCAATGGCATCGTAGAGCTCCATGCGGGTCTGCATGGTGTCGATCACATTCTTCTGCGTACCGTCGCGGCGCAGGGCGGCGTAGACGTTCTCGGCAGCCTTGTTCATGGCGCGAAACGCCGACAGTGGGTACAGCACCAGCGATACATCGACCGACGCCAGCTCGTCGGTGGTGTACAGCGGCGTGGCACCGAACTCGGTGATATTGGCCAGGATCGGCGCCTTCACCCGGTCGGCGAAGGTCTTGTACATCTGCAGCTCGGTGATGGCTTCGGGGAAGATCATGTCGGCGCCGGCCTCGATGCACGCCTCGGCACGGTCCAATGCCGCATTCAAGCCTTCCACCGCCAGGGCGTCGGTACGTGCCATGATCACGAAGCTGTCGTCAGTGCGCGCATCCACCGCTGCCTTGATCCGGTCGACCATCTCCTGCTGCGAGACGATCTCCTTGTTCGGCCGATGACCACAGCGCTTGGCGCCGACCTGGTCCTCGATGTGAATGGCCGCGGCGCCGAACTTGCACATCGAGCGCACCGTGCGGGCGACGTTGAACGCCGAGGCACCAAAGCCGGTGTCGACATCCACCAGCAGCGGCAGGTCGCACACATCGGTGATCCGGCGAACATCGGTCAGCACGTCGTCCAGCCCGCTGATGCCCAGGTCCGGCAGCCCCAGGGAGCCGGCAGCGACCCCGCCACCGGACAGGTAGATGGCCTTGAACCCGGCGCGCTTGGCCAGCAGCGCATGGTTGGCGTTGATGGCTCCGACTACCTGCAGCGGATGCTCGGCGGCTACGGCGTCGCGAAAACGCTGACCGGGGGTGCTCTTCACAGTCATGACTCACCTCGTGGGCTGTTGTTGTGGGCGTCCTGGTAGTGACGCTCGATATTGCGCTTGGACGCACCGATATGGCGGCGCATCAGGAGTTCGGCCAGCTCGCCGTCACGGTCGGCGATGGCATCGAGTATGCGGTGGTGTTCGGCGAAAGCCTGGCGCGGACGGTTGGGGGTGGCCGAGAACTGGATGCGGTACATGCGCACCAGCTGGTACAGCTCGCCACACAGCATCTTGACCAGGGTCTGGTTGCCGCTGCCCTGGATGATCCGATAGTGGAAGTCGAAATCGCCTTCCTGTTGGTAGTAGCCAAGCCCGGCCTGGAATGCCGCATCGCGCTCGTGGGTATCGAGCACTTGGCGCAGTTCGTCGATCTGGGCCACGCTCATGCGTTCAGCGGCGAGCCTGCAGGCCATGCCTTCGAGCGATTCGCGGATTTCGTACAGCTCGATCAGCTCGGCATGGTTGAGCGATACCACCCGTGCACCGACATGCGGCACACGCACCAGCAGGCGCTGGCCCTCCAGTCGATGAATGGCCTCGCGCAGCGGACCGCGGCTGATGCCGTAGGTGCGGGCCAGCTCCGGCTCGGAAATCTTGCTGCCCGGGGCGATATCCCCCTTCACGATGGCCGCCTGGATGCGCCGAAAGACATTCTCTGAAAGCGTTTCGGAATCATCTGCAACCGGTGCGAGGGCCTGGGGGGCTTCCAGCATGATTGTCGACACCTTGTAAGTTGATAGCGCCAAAACTAGCCAAATAAAGGTGCGCAGTCAAAGACAAAAACAACATTGTCGACAATTGTCTAATAACGAACTTACCCCACGCTGCCGCGGTCAGATCGCAGCGCGCTGGCGTCAAGACGTCGGCGTGATAGAATGCCGCGCTTCCCAAGGATTACGGATAGTGTGCCTGTCATCATTTCATGCTGTTGACAGATGAACGAGGCGCTTGCGCCCTGCCCCGAACACAGACAGCACCGCGCCAGGACTATGAGACCCACGTTTTATTCACTGTTGTTCAGCCTCGCCTTGCTGCCGGCGCTTGGCCATGCGGCCGAAAAGACCGTGTACGGCCTGAACGAGTACGCCCGCCTGGGCGATCTTGACCTTGAAGTGGCCGCCAAGCTCGACACCGGCGCCAAGACCGCCTCGCTCAGCGCGCGCGACATCAAGCGCTTCAAGCGCGACGGCGAAAGCTGGGTGCGTTTCTACCTGGCCATCGACGCCGCCCACAAGCACCCCATCGAACGCCCACTGGCCCGCGTGAGCAAGATCAAGCGGCGCGCCGGTGACTACAATCCGGACGAAGGCAAGGCCTACACCGCCCGCCCGGTGATCGAACTGAACATCTGCATGGGCCAGGCCCTGCGCACCATCGAAGTCAATCTTACCGACCGCAGCGCCTTCCAGTTCCCGCTGCTGATCGGCTCCGAGGCACTCAAGCACTTCGACGCGCTGGTCGACCCCAGCCTCAAATACGCGGCCGGCAAACCTGCCTGTGCCACCGAAGCTCCCAAAGTAGAGTAATTCCGATGCGCTCTCTTACCCTGCACCTGAAAGTCCTGATCACCGTCCTGGTGCTGCTGGGCGTGACGGTCACCTGCTACCAGATCTTCATCCTGGGCATCCCGGTAACCGAAGACGAGACCGACGACCTGTGGAACATCGACGCCAAGGTCGAGTTCGTTGCCAGTCCCAAGGACCCGGTAAAGATCCAGATGTTCGTGCCGCCGCTGAACCGCGACTACGTGAGCCTCAACGAGAGCTTCATCTCCAACAACTACGGGGTCAGCGTCAATCGCACCGATGGCAATCGCAAGGTCACCTGGTCGGCTCGCCGCGCCAGCGGCAATCAGACCCTCTACTACCGCCTGGTCCTGACCAAGCGCTACAGCACCGAAAAAGCCAAGATCAAGGGCCCGACCTTCCGTGACAGCCTGGCGGTCGAAGGCCCCGAGAAGATTGCCGCCGAAGCGCTGATGGCACCGATCCGCCAGCACTCTGCCGACGTCGAGACCTTCGTCAGCGAGACCATCAAGCGCGTCAACAACCCCAACGATGACAACGCCAAGCTGCTGCTGGCCGGCGACAACTCCCCCATGAAGAAAGCCCAGGTCATCGACCTGCTGCTGTCGATCGCCCACGTGCCGATGGAAAAGGTCCACACCATCCGCCTGGTTGCCGACACCCCGCAAAGCCCTGAACTATGGCTGCGCAGCTTCAACGGCAGCGCCTGGCTGTACTTCAACCCGGAAACCGGCGAACAGGGCCTGCCCAATGACCGCCTGCTGTGGTGGACCGGCGATGAAAACCTGATCACCGTCGATGGCGGCAAGAAGGCCACCGTCACCTTCAGCATGAACAACAGCGAGATGAACGCCATCCGCCTGGCCAAGCTGACCGACGAGAACACCGACGCCGACTTCCTCGAGTACTCCCTGTACGGCCTGCCGCTGCAAACCCAGCAGACCTTCATGATCATGGTGATGATCCCGATCGGCGTGTTGGTCATCCTCGTACTGCGCAACCTGATCGGCATTCAGACCCTCGGCACCTTCACTCCGGTGCTGATTGCCCTGGCCTTCCGCGAAACGCAGTTGGGCTTCGGCATCGTGCTGTTCACGGTGATCACCGCCCTGGGCCTTTCGCTGCGCTCCTACCTTGAACACCTGAAGCTGCAGATGCTGCCGCGCCTGTCGGTGGTGCTGACCTTCGTCGTGGTGCTGATCGCCGCGATCAGCCTGTTCAGCCACAAGCTGGGCCTGGAGCGCGGGCTGTCGGTGGCACTGTTCCCGATGGTGATCCTGACCATGACCATCGAGCGCCTGTCGATCACCTGGGAGGAACGTGGCGGCGGCCATGCAATGAAAGTCGCCGTCGGCACCCTGTTCGCAGCCTCCTTGGCGCACCTGCTGATGACCGTGCCGGAAGCCGTGTACTTCGTCTTCACCTTCCCGGCCGTGCTGCTGATCCTGGTGGGCTTCATGCTGGCGATGGGTCGCTACCGCGGCTACCGCCTGACCGAGCTCGTTCGCTTCAAGGCATTCCTGAAGAAGGCTGACGCCTGATGTTCGGACTGATCAAGACGTGGAAAGCCCTGGAGGCCCGGGGCATCATGGGTATCAACCGGCGCAACGCGGACTATGTCCTGAAGTACAACAAGCGCCACCTGTACCCGATCGTCGACGACAAGATCATCACCAAGGAGCGCGCACTGGCGGCCGGCATCCATGTGCCGGAGATGTACGGCATCATCGAAACCGAAAAAGAGATCGAGAAGCTCGACGAGATCATCGGCGGGCGCAGCGACTTCGTCATCAAGCCGGCGCAGGGCGCTGGCGGCGATGGCATCCTGGTGGTCGCCGACCGCTTCGAGGACCGTTACCGCACGGTCTCGGGCAAGATCATCAGCCATGAGGAAATCGAGCACCAGATCTCGAGCATCCTCACCGGGCTGTATTCGCTGGGTGGGCACCGCGACCGCGCCCTGATCGAGTACCGCGTCACCCCGGACCAGATCTTCAAGAGCATCAGCTACGAAGGTGTACCCGACATCCGCATCATCGTGCTGATGGGCTACCCGGTGATGGCCATGCTGCGCCTGCCGACCCGCCAGTCCGGCGGCAAGGCCAACCTGCACCAGGGCGCGATCGGGGTCGGCGTGGACCTCGCCACCGGCGTCACCCTGCGCGGCACCTGGCTGAACCGGATCATCAGCAAACACCCGGACACCACCAACGCAGTGGATGGCGTGCAGTTGCCGAACTGGGACGGTTTCATGAAGCTGGCTGCCAGCTGCTACGAGCTGTGCGGGCTGGGCTACATCGGCGTGGACATGGTGCTGGACCAGGACAAGGGCCCGCTGATCCTGGAGCTCAACGCCCGCCCCGGGCTGAACATCCAGATCGCCAACGACTGCGGCCTGACCCAGCGTACCCACGCCGTCGAGGCGCATATCGAGGCGCTGGCCAAGGACGGTATCAGCGAAGATGCCGAGACCCGCGTGCGAGTGGCTCAGGGGCTGTTCGGGCATGTCGTCCAGCAGTGATGCCAGCACAGGCCGTCCCAGCAGGGGCGGCCTGCTCCAACTGGTGCTAGGCACTTTTCCTACAGCGGCCTACAATCCCCGTCCTTGATTTTCATCGCCGTCCATTCCGATGCCGACCTGTACGCTGCACCCCCTGCCCTACCAACCCGACCCTGCGCACTACTTCAGCCGCTTGCGCCTGGCCCCCGGCGCCATCCTGCTCGACAGCGCCCGCCCGGTCGCCGAGCGCGGGCGCTTCGACCTGTTCAGTGCCTGGCCACTGCAACAACTGCAAGCGCAGGACGGCGAAAGCGGTGAACACTATCTGCAGCGGCTGCGCCAGGCCCTGGCAGGACTCGGCGAGGCTACATTGCCCGACGATAGCGAACTGCCGTTCGCCGGCGGACTGATGGGCTACCTGAGCTATGACTTCGGCAGGCGCCTGGAGCATCTACCGCAGCAGGCGACAGACGACCTCGGCCTGCCCGATGCGCAACTGGGCCTGTACGCCTGGGCCGCCATCACCGACCACCAACTGCGCACCAGCCAATTGGTGTTCCATCCCGCCCTGGCCGACAGCGAACGCCAGCGCCTGATCCGCCTGTTCGAGGAGGATGACGCGCCACTCAGCGGAACCTTCAAGCTGCTGTCTCCAATGCAGGGCGATCTTCGTGCCGAGCAGTACCACGCAGCCTTCGATCAGGTACAACGCTATATCCACGCCGGCGACTGCTACCAGATCAACCTCACGCAGCGCTTTCGCGCCCCCTGCCAGGGCGATCCGTGGCACGCCTACCAGGCGCTGCGCAGCGCCTGCCCGACGCCCTTCTCGGGCTTCCAGCAACTGAGCCCCGACAGCGCACTGCTGAGCTTTTCGCCGGAGCGCTTCATCCGCGTCAGCCAGGGCGACGTCGAGACCCGCCCGATCAAGGGCACCCGACCACGCTCGGCAGACCCGGAGCAAGACCTGCGCAACGCCCGCGAGCTGCAAGCCAGCACCAAGGACCGCTCGGAGAACCTGATGATCGTTGACCTGTTGCGCAACGACATCGGCCGTACCTGCGAGATCGGCTCGGTGAAGGTGCCGGAGCTGTTCAGCCTCGAGAGCTACCCCAACGTCCACCACCTGGTCAGCAGCGTCACCGGGCGCCTGGCCGCCGACAAGGATGCACTGGACCTGATCGCCGGCAGTTTTCCCGGCGGCTCGATCACCGGGGCTCCGAAGATCCGTGCCATGCAGATCATCGATGAACTGGAGCCGACACGCCGGGCCCTGTACTGCGGCTCGCTGCTATACCTCGACGTGCGCGGCGAGATGGACAGCTCGATCGCCATCCGCAGCCTGCTGGTCAAGGAGGGTCAGGTCAGTTGCTGGGGCGGTGGCGCGGTGGTGGCTGATTCGGCGTGGGAGGCCGAGTACGAGGAGTCGATCGCCAAAGTGCGGGTGCTGATGGAGACCTTGCAGGGGCTATAGCCGATGATCCGCCCGCAAAGCGGGCGTCACCTATTCGAGCCCGTCTACCCCGCCATTTTTTGTTACCATCGACCCATTACGAGCGCACAGCGCCATACACACGATGGAAACCGCCTGATGAGCCAACCCTTCGACGTCGCCGCCCTGGCCGCGACCTATGCCAGCAAGTCCCCGCAGGACATTCTCAAGCTCGCCTTCGAACACTTCGGCGACGACCTGTGGATCTCCTTCAGCGGTGCCGAGGACGTGGTGCTGGTCGACATGGCCTGGAAGCTGAACAAGCAAGTGAAGGTGTTCAGCCTCGACACCGGTCGCCTGCACCCGGAAACCTACCGCTTCATCGACCAGGTTCGCGAGCAGTACAACCTGCCGATCGAGATCCTCAGCCCGGACCGCGCCAAGCTCGACCCATTCGTCAAGGAAAAGGGCCTGTTCAGCTTCTACAAGGATGGCCATGGCGAATGCTGTGGCATCCGCAAGATCGAGCCGCTGCGTCGCAAGCTGGCCACCGTCAGCGCCTGGGCAACCGGCCAGCGCCGCGATCAGAGCCCTGGCACCCGCAGCCAGGTTGCAGCACTGGAGATCGATTCGGCATTCTCGACGCCCGAACGCACCCTGTACAAGTTCAACCCTCTGGCACAGATGAGCAGCGCGGAAGTCTGGGGTTATATCCGCATGCTCGAGCTGCCTTACAACAGCCTGCATGAGCGCGGCTTCATCAGCATCGGCTGCGAACCTTGCACGCGCCCGGTGCTGCCGAACCAGCACGAGCGCGAGGGGCGCTGGTGGTGGGAGGAGTCGACGCAGAAGGAATGCGGCTTGCACGCGGGCAACCTGATCAGCAAGGCCTGAAAACAAACGGGGCAAGCTCGCGCCTACACAAAATCTGTAGGAGCGGGCTCGCCCCGCGACGGGGCCGCAACGCGGCCCCTGCTTCATGCCAATTCAGTGCACGGGTAACTCAACCCCTTCAAACAGCTCTTCGAGCTCCTGCTTGTTGTGGCACTGGATGGCCTTGGCCATCACTTCGCGGGTCAGGTGCGGTGCGAACTTTTCAATGAAATCGCACATGAAGCCACGCAGGAAGGTGCCACGGCGGAAGCCGATCTTGGTGATGCTGGCTTCGAACAGCTCGCTCGCATCCAGGCACACCAGGTCGCTGTCGAGCTTCGGATCAACCGCCATCTTCGCGACGATACCCACGCCCAGACCGAGGCGCACGTACGTCTTGATCACGTCGGCGTCTGCGGCGGTGAACACCACCTTCGGCGTCAGGCCGCGATGGTTGAACGCTTCGTCGAGCTTGGAGCGGCCCGTGAAACCGAACACATAGGTGACGATCGGGTACTCGGCCACCGCTTCGAGGGTCAGCTTCGGCAGCTTGGTCAGCGGATGCCCCTGGGGCACCACCACGCAACGATTCCATTTGTAGCACGGCATCATGATCAGATCGCCGAACAGCTCCAGCGCCTCGGTAGCGATGGCGAAATCGACAGTGCCGTCAGCGGCCATCTCGGCGATCTGCATCGGCGAGCCCTGGTGCATGTGCAGGGATACTTCGGGGTACTGCTTGATGAAGTTGCTGATCACCGGAGGCAGGGCATAGCGGGCCTGGGTATGGGTGGTCGCGATGGACAGCGTGCCCTTCTTCTCGTTGGAGAACTCCTGGGCGATCTGCTTGATGCTTTCGACCTTGCGCAGGATCTCGCCAGCGGTGGTGATGATGCGCTCGCCCGCCGGGGTGACGCGGGTCAGGTGCTTGCCGCTGCGGGCGAAGACTTCTACGCCCAGTTCGTCCTCGAGGAGACGGATCTGCTTGCTGATCCCGGGCTGAGACGTGTACAGGCTCTGCGCAGTCGCGGAGACGTTGAGGTCGTGGTGCGCTACTTCCCAGATATAGCGCAGTTGTTGAAGCTTCATAGATTCCCCTCGAATCAGCGGTAGGTCACCGGCTGCTGGCAGCAACGATTTATAACTATATTAGTGGTAAGAGAAATAAATCTAGAACTATTTTGTTACACCCCAAGGAAAAGACCTACCGCCAGCCTCAGACTTTCCTACGCCCCAAATGCTGTGCCAACGGCACCATGTATACCGGCACCGGGGACAGTTGCAGCAGCCGCACCGCTGTGCGACCAATCGGTACATCGACACCCGCGCCCTCGGCGTGACTGCCGAAGATCAACAGGTCGACCGCCAGGCGCTGGGCCTGCTCCAGAATCACTTGCGCCGGATCGCCCTGGCGCACTCGCACGGCCTTGATCACTGCCAGATCGGCCGCCTCGCCCAATTCCTCACGAAAATTTTCCAGCACCTGCTGCTCGATGTTGGCCATCACCGTATTGACCCCTTGGGAGTGAAGGCGGTCGAGGGTCTGCTCATCGAGATAGCTTTGCAGCAACGACTCGGCGAACTGGCCCATGGGTTCGACGGCGTGGATCACGTACAACTCTGCGTTGAAGGTCCGCGCCAAGGCCAGGGCGTGTTGCATGACGAAGGGCGCATACACGCCGAGATCGGTGGCGTACAGCATGGAACGGATCATTCGGCCTCCTCCACTGCCGCGGGGGCAGAGCAAGCTACAGCTTAGCAGTGCCGTGGAGAGCCGCTTCGCCGTCCGGCGCAGCGGCCAGCCATAGGCTTCAGCCCGCGCAGTTGCGCCGGTCGATGAACGCCAGCGCCTGGTACAGCGCCTCCATCTTCGGCAAGTGGCAACCGGCCTCGCGAGCACGGGCCAGGGGCTCGCCGTAGATCACCTGCAACTCCAGCGGCCGCTGCTGAGCGTGATCGTGGTACATGCTCGGCCAGTAGTCAGGCATCTGCTCGGTGACCCGGAACAGGTGCTCGGCATAGCCCTCCGGCAGGATATGCCCGCAGGCCCGTGCGCCCTCGACCACTTCGGCCATCAGCCCGCGAACCAGCGCGCGGCTGTCGGGATCAGTCATCAGAGGCGTCGTGCTGGCCTGCAGCAGCACTGACAGGCCGTTGTACGGCACATTCCACACCAGCTTCTGCCAGCGCGCTTGAGCGAGGTTGTCCATTGGCTGCGAGTCGACGCCCGCCGCGCGGAACAATTCGGCGCCCTCGGCGACGATGGCTGCGCCGCGGTCATCGCTGGGACCGCTGTGGTAACCCAGGTTGACCGCGCCAAGCGCCTGGTGGCGGATCACCCCGGGCGCTTCGCGGTTCACACAGATAAAGCACAGCCCCCCGAGCAGGTGCATGTCATCGCGCAACGCGCCACGCAACTGCTCCTCGACGCCCAGGCCATTCTGCAGCAACACCACCCTGGCACCGGGCGCAGCCGCCTGGACGATCAGCGGTGCCAACTCGGCGTTACTGGTGACCTTGGTGCCGATCAGCAACCAGTCGCACGGCGGCATGTCGCTGGCCGAGGCATAAGCCTGGACGTCCATCTGCAACTCCCCGTGCACAGCGCTGCGCAGCGTAAGCCCGTGCTCATGCACCACGCCATATTCGCTGCGCAGCAGAAAGTGCACGTCAAAACCGGCACGCGCCAGCATCAGCCCATAGAAGCCACCGATGGCACCGCTACCGATGATGCCGATGCGTTTGTTACGAGGATCCATACCGCTCTCCTGTCGAAGCGATGACTGTCTGTCCGATTTTTACAGCGAATCAGCCGGTTTGCGATCCTTCACTATACTCAGGCGATAAAGGTCAAATAATCGACACGGAGTCGACGATGTGTGGATTTCTGCCTCACCCTGACGGGATTCCGCTCGAGCTGAATCTTCGCCCGTCTCCCAGCCTGTTCCGTCGGCACCTGCATACCCTGGGGCTTGGCGGCATCGCTTGCAACCACCCGCGTGCCTACCGTCGCGGCACTGCGGTGGAAGTGGTCATTCCCTCACTGGGTGCACAAGCGCGTTATGCCGGTTATGTTGCTTGGTGCCAGCAGCTGGATGCAGGCTACCGCGTGGGCATCGCCTTCACCGACGACCAGGCCCTGTTCGGCGCGCGCATGGGTGAGCAGGTTTGCCATATTCATCATTATTGCCAAGTGCACCAGCAACATGACCTGCACGGCGAACAGGCGCAGGTGCTGGCGCAGCAGTGGATCGCCCAGCATGGCGCAGAATTTTCCGAAGCAGCGCTGGTGGGCGAACACTCCCTGATGTCGCCCCCCTCGGCGAGCCCCCTGCGCGATCCTTGTATCGCGATCGGCCTGCAAGGCAGCTCGCGCACGGCCAGGGCACCTTTTCAGCGCTGACGGCCCCCTGCCCATTGTCGCGCCCGATGTAACGCGCTAAGGTTCGGCTCCCCGCTGCGAACAATCTGCTGCTGGGCCGCACGGGGTTTGCTGGCGGCCGGCACCCGTGACCTGACGAGTAACACGATGGCTGATTTACCGATCGATGACCTCAACGTTGCCTCCAACGAGACCCTGATCACCCCCGATCAGCTGAAGAAAGAGATTCCCCTCAGCGCCAAGGCCCTGCAGACCGTGACTGCCGGCCGTGAAGTGGTGCGCAACATCCTCGACGGCAAGGACCATCGCCTGTTCGTCGTGATCGGCCCCTGCTCGATCCACGACATCAAGGCCGCCCACGAGTACGCCGATCGTCTCAAGGTACTGGCCGAAGAAGTCTCCGATACCCTCTATCTGGTCATGCGTGTGTATTTCGAGAAGCCTCGTACCACCGTCGGCTGGAAAGGCTTGATCAACGATCCGTACCTGGATGACTCGTTCAAGATCCAGGACGGCCTGCACATTGGTCGCCAATTGCTGCTGGATCTGGCCGAGAAGGGTCTGCCGACCGCGACCGAAGCCCTCGACCCGATCTCCCCGCAATACCTGCAGGACCTGATCAGCTGGTCGGCCATCGGTGCCCGTACCACCGAATCGCAAACCCACCGTGAAATGGCCTCGGGCCTGTCTTCGGCAGTCGGCTTCAAGAACGGCACCGACGGCGGCCTGACCGTGGCGATCAACGCCCTGCAGTCGGTGTCCAAGCCCCACCGCTTCCTGGGCATCAACCAGGAAGGCGGCGTGTCGATCGTCACCACCAAAGGCAACGCCTACGGCCACGTGGTGCTGCGTGGCGGCAACGGCAAACCCAACTACGATTCGGTCAGCGTTGCCCTGTGCGAACAGGATCTGGCCAAGGCCAAGATCAAGGCCAACATCATGGTCGACTGCAGCCACGCCAACTCCAACAAGGACCCGGCGCTGCAACCGCTGGTGATGGAGAACGTGGCCAACCAGATTCTGGAAGGCAACCAGTCGATCATCGGCCTGATGGTCGAAAGCCATCTGAACTGGGGCTGCCAGGCCATCCCGAAAAACCTGGAAGACCTGCAATACGGTGTTTCGGTGACCGACGCCTGCATCGACTGGGCGGCCACCGAGAAGAGCCTGCGCAGCATGCACGCCAAGCTCAAGGATGTGCTGCCCAAGCGCCAGCGCGGCTGATACGCACCAACGAAAACGCCGGGCAGATGCCCGGCGTTTTTGTTGGTGCGGTGTCGATTCAGGCCTTGGTCGAATGGCGCTGCTGGCGTTCCATGTAACGCTCGACATAAGAGCATGATGGAATGACGGTGTAGCCCATCTGCTCGGCGTACTCAAGGGCCTTTTCAGTCAGGGCCGCGGCGATACCGCGACCGCGCAGGGCGTTGGGGACGAAGGTGCGATAGATATCCAGCGTCTGCTTGCCCAGGTCCATGTACGTCAGGTAGGCACGATGACCGTCCACATTGGTCTCGAACTGATGACCGGCCTGGTCATGGTGGATGGTCAGCGCTTCACTCATCACTACTCCTCGCAGGTCTTTTGGCAGACCTTTGCCTTGACCGATGGTTTATCCGGCGGAGGAACCTCAACGCCACTCATGCCCCTTGGACCCTGGTCCATCAGCAATCGTTCGACGCCCGGGACACCCAAATAGTAGGCGTGCAACGCGGGATTGCTCAAGGTGCACAGGGCTAAAAATTCCATGAAAGCGGGTTGGGCCGCCGGTGCCGGTCGACACCAAACAGCCTGCCGGATGTTCTACGGGTTAAGACGTTTGAGGACCGTGAAAGTCACCCTTAGTTCAACAAAAAGTTTCCTTGGTACAACCGCTTGCGTCCGATTTTCGAGGCCTTCACACTTTCTTTACAAACCCCGTCACACGCGGCCCGTGGCAACATTTTTTTTGCAGTTCTTGCGCTCTGTCAGTTTACTTACTACAAGTAATGGGTACTATGTACGCCGGCCAGTTTCTCTTTTCCGAGAGATGGCTATTTAATAGAAAGTCCTTGAAGGGGAACACGATGAACAACGTTCTGAAATTCTCTGCTCTGGCTCTGGCCGCAGTTCTGGCTACCGGTTGCAGCAGTGTATCCAAAGAAACCGAAGCTCGTCTGACTGCGACTGAAGACGCAGCAGCTCGCGCTCAAGCCCGTGCTGACGAAGCCTACCGTAAGGCTGACGACGCTCTGGCAGCCGCTCAGAAGGCTCAGCAGACCGCTGACGAAGCCAACGAGCGCGCTCTGCGTATGCTGGACAAAGCCAGCCGCAAGTAATAATCCTCACGGATTGTTATGGAGCCGGCCCACTTGTGGGCCGGCTTTTTTATTGCCCGAAGAACGCCCCTTCTCCACGCCGACTCCCGTCACCCGAAAAACAAAAAGGCCTGCACGATGGCAGGCCTTTCGGTTCACGCAGGCAAGGGCTTACTGCAGTTCTGGCGGGATGCTCGACACCATCGGTGCGGCACCCTGGCCATTCACCGGGACGGCGATTTCGACCGGCATGCCATCCTCGGCGGCCACCACGTCACGAACCATGTCCCAGTTCATGCGCAGGTTGTTGGCCAGGTCTTCACGCTTGAGCAGCGCATTGATGACGGCCGTGTGCTTGTCGACCACCGACGGGTTGCCATGGTCGTCCAGCGGCGTGTGCGCCTCGAGATAGACCTTGCCACCACTCACGCCGAACTTGTAAGGCTCGTTGATGATCCGCACCGGGGTGCCCACCGGCACCATCTTGGAGAGTGCCACAACATTGTTGTTGAGCATGCGGAAGCAGCCATGGCTGGTGCGCATGCCGATGCCGAACTTCTTGTTCGAGCCGTGGATCAGGTAGCCCGGCAGGCCCAGGGTGAACTTGAACGGACCCAGCGGGTTATCCGGGCCAGCCGGCACGACGGCAGGCAGGATATCGCCGTCAGCGGCGTGTTCGGCGCGAATCGAGGCCGGCGGCGTCCAGGTCGGGTTTGGTGTCTTGGCGGTGATCTTGGTGATCGCGATCGGCGAACCCCAGCCTTCACGACCGATCCCCAACGGGAAGGTGTGCACCACGTTCTCGCCTTTCGGGTAGTAGTACAGGCGGTACTCGGCCAGGTTGATGACGATCCCCTCGCGTGGCCCGGGTGGCAGGACGTAACGGGTCGGCAGGATGATTTCGGTACCGGCGCCAGGTAACCAGGGATCGACGCCCGGGTTCGCGGCGATCATCTCCAGGTAACCCAGGTCGTTGGCGGTGCCGATGTCGGCGAAGGTGTCTTCGTACTTGGCCTTGATCGTCCGGACCTGGCCGACGACGTCTTCGCCGGGCGGTGGCAATGGCAGCTCCAGCGCGACGGCAGGGCCGGTCAGCAGCAAGGCGGCCAGGGACAGGCAACGGGTGACGGCGGGAAAGCGCGGCAACATCCGGTAAATCCTTCGAAAGAGGGTTCAAGACATTCGATTGTACACCCGCCCGGATTCAAGCGGGAGGCATCGGCAGGCGTTGCAAGGGTTACAAATGATGAAAGGTGAGCTCAGAGCTCCGGCCACACCGGACGCGTACCCCGCCGCTGGGCATCGAGAATGGCCCGGCATAGCGGGCACAGGCGTTCGTCGCGATAGACCGCGCGCTCGACCGACGACCAGCGCGGCTGCGCCGGAAGCAAGCCGCCACACAAGGTGCGGTCGACCGGAGCGCCCAGTTCGAGCTGGCGGGCGGCGAGATGGACACGGACTTCCTGGCAGGCGAACAGGTCGAGCTGCTCGTCGGGCTCGATCAATTGGTAGGCATACAGGGACCAGGCGGGGCGTGGCATCGGGGGCACTCGAAACGGGGGGCGCAACATTAGCCGAAAGCGGCCCCCGATAAAAGCGTCAGAGCAAGGGTTTTATCGTCGGCCAGGCATTATCGAGCAAGCGCTGCTGGGCGCCCTGGGCCGGATGGATGCCGTCGGCCTGCATCATCTCCGCCACCCCACCTATGCCCTCCAGAAAGAACGGCACCAAGGCCACCTTCTTTTCCTTCGCCAACTGCTCATAGACCTGGGCGAACGCGGTGGTGTAGCGCACGCCATAATTCGGTGGCAAGCGCATGCCGAGCAACACCACCTTGGCGCCGGCCTCACGGGAGCGATCAATCATCGAGGCAAGATTTTGTTGCAATTGTTGTGGCGGTTGCCCACGCAGCCCGTCGTTCCCGCCCAACTCCAGCACCACCAGATCAGGCTTGTGCGCTGCAAGCAGCGCCGGCAGCCGCGCCTGGCCACCTGCGCTGGTGTCGCCACTGATCGAGGCATTGACCACACGGTCGGTGAAACCCTCGTCCTTCAGGCGTTGCTCCAGGAGCGCGACCCATCCCTGGCGGGTATCCAGGCCAAAACCGGCACTGATACTATCGCCGACAACCAGCAACGTTCCCGCCGCCGCGCCCTGGGCCAGGCAACACAGGGCCAGACCGGCACTCAACCACCACATTCGCATCGGATTCTCCATGGGCCCCAGCATTCTCGTTGCGCAGAACCTTAGCAAAGTGGTCCCCAGCGCGGAAGGCGACCTCACCATCCTCCACCCGCTTTCTCTCGACCTCGACCAGGGCGACAGCCTGGCCATCGTCGGTGCATCCGGCTCGGGCAAGTCGACTCTGCTCGGCCTGCTCGCAGGCCTTGACCGCCCCAGTGATGGCAGTGTCGTGCTCGCCGGCCACGACCTTGGCCCCCTGGACGAAGACCAGCGCGCACGGGTGCGTGCCGAACACGTCGGTTTCGTGTTCCAGTCGTTCCAGTTGCTCGACAGCCTCAATGCCCTGGAAAACGTCATGCTGCCCTTGGAGCTGGACGGTCGCCGCGACGCCCGCGAGCAGGCCCGCACCCTGCTCGAACGGGTCGGCCTGGGCCAGCGCCTGAGCCACACCCCACGCCAGCTGTCCGGCGGCGAGCAGCAACGGGTGGCGATCGCCCGTGCGTTCGCGGCGCACCCGGCAGTACTGTTCGCCGACGAGCCCACCGGCAATCTCGACAGCCATACCGGCGAGCGCATCAGCGACCTGCTGTTCGAGCTCAACAAGGAACGCGGCACCACCTTGGTGCTGGTGACCCATGACGAGCGGCTGGCCAAGCGCTGCCGTCGCCTGATCCGCCTGGACGCCGGACGCCTGGTGGCGCCCCTGGAGCCATGATGACCCGCCTGCCGTTCATGCGCCTGTGCGCCCTGGCCCTGCGCCAACTGCTGCGTGACGCCCGCGCCAGTGAAGTGCGAGTACTGTTCTTCGCGCTCCTGGTGGCCGTCGCCGCCAGCACCGCCATTGGTTACTTCGGCGCCCGCCTCAACGGTGCCATGCAATTGCGGGCCAGCGAATTCCTCGCTGCTGACCTTGTGCTGCAAGGGTCGTCCGCCGCCCAGGCGGCGCAGATCGATGCCGGTACTTCGCGTGGCCTGACCCACGCCCGCGTGGTGGAGTTCACCAGCGTGGTGGCCGCCGATGCCGGTATCCAGTTGTCGAGCATCAAGGCCATCGACCCGGCCTATCCACTGCGTGGCCAACTGCGCAGCGCCGCAACGCCCTATGGCAGCGAGACGCCCGGCGGCGGGCCGGCGGCCGGCGAAGCCTGGGTCGAGGCGCGCCTGTTGGCGGCACTGGGGCTCTCGCTGGGCGACAGCATCGACGTCGGCATGAAGACCCTGCGCATGGCCCGCGTGCTGACCTACGAACCGGATCGCGCCGGCAACTTCTACAGCCTCACCCCACGCGTGCTGATGAACATCGCTGACCTGGACGCCACCGGCGTGATCCAGCCAGGAAGCCGGGTCACCTATCGCGACCTGTGGCGCGGCGAGCCGGACACCCTGGTGCAATATCGCCAGGCGGTGGAGAAGGATCTTGCCGCCAACCAGCGGCTGCTCGACACCCGTGACGGCAACCGCCAGATCGGCGGCGCCCTGGGTCGCGCCGAACGCTACCTGAACATGGCCAGCCTGGTCGCGGTGCTGCTGGCCGGTGTGGCCGTGGCGCTGTCGGCCAGTCGCTATGCCGCCCGCCGCCTGGACGCCAGCGCCCTGCTGCGCTGCCTGGGGCTGTCACGACACCAGGCGCTGGGCCTGTACTCGCTGCAACTTGCGATGCTGGGGCTGGTGGCGGCGCTCGCCGGCGCCCTGCTTGGCTGGCTCGCGCAACTGGGTCTGTTCGCCCTCCTGCAGGGGCTGCTGCCCAGTACCGTTCCGCCGGGCGGCATCGCCCCGGCACTGGCTGGCATCGGCACCGGCCTGGTGGCGCTGGCCGGCTTCGCCCTGCCTCCGCTCGCCGCTCTGGGCCGGGTACCGCCCTTGCGCGTGCTGCGCCGTGACCTGCTGCCGGTACCGCCCAGCAGTTGGCTGGTCTATGGCGCCGCATTGTTCGCCCTTGGCCTGATCATGTGGCGCCTGAGCCTGGACCTGCTGCTGACCTTCGCCCTGCTCGGCGGCGGCCTGATCGCCGCGCTGCTGCTTGGTGGCCTGCTACTGCTGGGCCTGCGCAGCCTACGCCGGTTGCTGGTCGGCTCGCCGCTGCCCTGGCGCCTGGGGCTGGGTCAGTTGCTGCGCCATCCGCTGGCAGCCGCCGGCCAGGCGTTGGCCTTCGGCTTGATCCTGCTGGCCATGGCCCTGGTCGCGCTACTGCGCGCCGAGCTGCTGGACAACTGGCAGGCGCAACTACCCAAGGATGCCCCCAACCACTTCGCGCTGAACATCCTGCCAGACGAGCGCGAACCCTTTGCCCAGCGCCTGCGCGAGGTCAATGCCACCTCGGCGCCGCTGTACCCGGTGATCCCCGGGCGCCTCACCCACATCAACGATCAGCCGGTACAGCAGCTGGTGAGCAAGGAATCTACGGGCGATCGTGCCGTGCAGCGCGACCTGAGCCTGACCTGGGCCGCCGAACTGCCCCAGGGCAATGCCTTGAGCGAAGGCGATTGGTGGCAGACGCCCCCGGCGACCGACGGGCCACCCGCGGTATCGGTAGAAGCCGAGCTGGCCGCAAGCCTCAAGCTCAAACTGGGTGACCTGCTGACCTTCGACATCGGCGGCGAGCACCGCCAGGCACGGGTCAGCAGCCTGCGTACGGTGCACTGGGACAGCTTCCAGCCGAACTTCTACATGATCTTCCAGCCCGGCACCTTGCAAGGTTTGCCCGCCACCTACCTGACCAGCTTCTACCTCGCGCCCGGGCACGATACCGACGTGGTCGCCCTGTCGCGGGCGTTTCCGGCGGTGACCATCCTCCAGGTCGATGCGCTGCTGGGGCAACTGCGCAGCATCCTCGCCCAGGTCACCTTGGCGGTGGAATACGTACTGCTGTTCGTGCTCGCGGCGGGCCTTGCGGTGTTGTTCGCCGGCCTGCAGGCCACCCTGGACGAGCGTATCCGCCAGGGCGCGCTACTGCGCGCCCTGGGCGCCGGCCGTGCGCTACTGGTCAAGGCCCGGCGCATCGAGTTCGGCCTGCTTGGCGCCGCCAGCGGCCTGCTCGCTGCCCTGGGCTGCGAACTGATCACCTGGGCCCTGTACCGCTATGCCTTCGACCTGCACTGGGCGCCGCATCCCTGGCTGCTGGTACTGCCCGTGCTGGGCGCGGTCCTGGTCGGCGGGGCCGGTGTCTTCGGCACCCGGCGGGCACTCAATGCAACGCCACTGAGCGTTCTGCGCGAGACCTGAGCCGACGGCGCATGCTCGCCGTGCCTGTGAGCACGGTGAGCAGCACCATCGGCGCGCCCACCAGCCATGCCAACTGGCTCACATCCAAATACGGCCAGTGGCTGGCAAGAAAGCCATACGCCGCACCGCTGACCATTTGCAGGAAGAAGAACTGACCGGTGGACAGCCCGATATCCCGCTGCACACAACGCAGCAGCCCTGCCTGGGTCGCAGGAATCACCATGCCAGTGCTCAACAGGATTGCCATCATCGGAACCACGAACGCTCCCGCCACCGGCCCTGCCAGGTGAACGGCCAACCACAGGCCAACCCAGCCGACAGTACCGACAGCGGCCCCGACCGCCAGGATCAGCGCCAGGTCATGCTGGCGACTCAGGCGCCGGGCCAGAAAGCTGCCGGTGACATAACCCAGTGCACAGATGGCGATCAGCGCGCCGTATTCGAATGCGCTGAACCCCAGGACAACCTGGAAGGCGTAGGACGATGAAGACAGGAAGCCGAAGTAGCTCATCCAAACCAGGCTAATGCAGGCTGCATGGAAAACGAACGCAGCGTTGCCCAGGTTGCGTCCGTACACCCGCAGCACCAGGCCCGGAGTAACGCCCTGGCCTGTCCCCGGCAGGCTCGGCACCAGGCGCCAGAACACCAGCAGTACCAGCAGGTTGAATACTCCCACCAGCCCCAGAATTGCGCGCCAGCCGAACTGCGGCAGCAACGCGCCACCCAGCAACGGCGCCAGGCACGGGGTGATGGCGATGGCCGAAGCCAGCGTGGTGAGAATGCCCATGCGCTCGCGCTCGGTGAACACCTCGCGCACCACCATGCGGGTGGTCACCGTGCCGACGCAGCCGCCCAATGCTTGCAGCAGGCGGCCGATCATGAAGGGCAGGAAGGACGTGGCGCTGGCCGCAAGCCCGGTACCGCACGCTGCCAGCAGCAGCCCGCCCAGTTGTACTGCCCGCGGGCCGTAACGATCACACAGCAGCCCGGCCAGCACCATCGACAGCGCATAGCCGACCATGTACATCACCAGTGTGCTCTGCACCTGGCCAAGGCCGACCTGCAACTGCTCGGCCAGTTGCGCCGAGGCCGGCACCATGATGCCCAGCCCGACCTGCGGCACTACCACTGCGGCCAGCAAGGCCACTGACAATCCGGGCCGGTTCATGGCTGCACCCGCGAAGCAAAAGACAATCGGACGGGCGAACGCAGCCCCACCGCTATACACATGATTCGATGTTCCTTGAATGAAGGTCAGGAGGTACTGCAGGTATCACGCAAAGGCTCTGCGTCACGCGATTGAGGTTAGGGGCGGCGCTGCATAAGATGAAGGCCCATTAGGCCTTCCCGAATATGGACCACTATGGCCAGAGGCAAACAAGCCATTGCCCTAGACCTCGCCCTGCCGTTCGAACTGTCTGCCGGTAGCGCTACCGGCAAGCACCGGCTGCTGCATGGCTTTCTCCAGGAGCTGGTGGTCAGCGGCCATCTGCCACCTGGCACCCTGCTGCCCTCTACACGCACGTTGGCACAGCGCTGGGGCGTGGCGCGTGGCACGCTGGAGGCGGTGTTCGAGCAGCTCAAGCTGGAAGGCTTCATCGAGCGGCGCCAGGGCGCAGGGTCGCAGGTCACCCTGCAACTGCCCGATACCCTGATCGCATCCGGCAATCCGGCCGGCCAGGCGTCGCTATCGCGGCCGATGCCCGACCCGCAGTCGGTGCAGGCGCAGGTGCAAGCGCGGGTCCCCTTCGTCGCCCGCCTGCCCGACCCGAACTTGCTGGAGCAGCCTCTTTTCCCGGCACGCCTGGACGGCGCCGGCCTGCTTGAAAGCCTCCCTGCGCAGGGTGACCCACGCCTGCGCCAGGCCATCGCAGCGCACTTGAAGCTCTATCGGGGTATCGACTGCGAGGCGGATGACATCCTGGTCACCCACGGCATTCGCCACACCCTCGACCTGTTCAGCCGCGTGCTGCCCAAGCACCGAGCGCTCGCCGTTGAAGACCCAGGCTATGCCTGGGCCAGGCGGATTTTCGAGCGTTCGGGGCACAGGCTGTTCAGCACGCCGCTCGACGAACAGGGCCTGCGCGTCGATGCCCTTGCCGACCATGAAACACTCGGGGCGGTACAGGTTACGCCCGCCCATCAAGCGCCACTGGGCATCTGCATGAGCGTCGAACGCCGCCAGGCCCTGCTCGACTGGGCGCAGGCACGGGATGCGATAATCATCGAGGACGATTACGACAGCGAGTACAACTATGCGAGTGCACCGCTGCCGGCGATCAAGGCGATCGACCACCACGACCAAGTGCTGTTCTGCGGCAGTTTCAACAAGACCTTGTTCAGTAACCTGCGCCTGGGCTTTGCCGTGGTTCCCCGGCGCCTGCACGCCGAAATGCTGGACACGCTGACGATCTCTGGGCAGGCGCCTGGCGCCCTCGGCCAGCGGGCGCTGGAGCAGATGCTCGGCAACGGCCAGTATGCACGCCACCTGCGCATTGCCCGGCAGACCTACCAGCAGCGCCGCGACCTGCTCATCAACAGGCTGCGCCGGCACGCTGACGTGCAGATTGCCGGCGAGCAGTCAGGGCTGCATTTCATCCTCTGGTTGCCCGAAGGCTGCAACGAACAGCAATTTTGCCAACAGGCCCGCGAGCAGGGCCTGATGCTTCAGCCGCTCGGACTGTTCACCCGTGAACATGCCTGGCCGTCGGGCGTACTGGTGGGTTACGCCTCGTTGAGCGAGGCGCAGATTGCGGTGGCGGGGGACACATTGGGGCGGCTGTACCTGAATGCGCTCACTGGGCGCCGTAGTGGATGCGATTGATGTACCAGGTCGCTTCGCCCGTGGGCGTTTGCACCAGCACTTCATCGCCCTCTTCTTTTTTCAGCAGCGCACGGGCCATGGGCGAGTCGATGGAAATGTAGTCGTTACGGCCGTAGATCTCGTCGTAACCGACGATGCGAAACGTCAGGGTTTCGCCGTCGTCGTTTTCGATCTCGACCCAGGCACCGAAGAACACCTTGCCTTCCTGCTCCGGGGAATAGGCGACGACTTTCACATCCTCGAGGCGCTTGCGCAGGTAGCGGACTCGCCGATCGATCTCGCGCAGCAATTTCTTGTTGTACTGGTAATCGGCATTTTCGCTGCGATCCCCCAGCGACGCAGCCCAGGTCACCTTCTGGGTGATCTCGGGGCGGTAGACGCGCCACAGGTGATCCAGCTCCTTCTTGAGGGCTTCATGACCTTCGGTGGTGATGATGTTGGTACTCAAACCGCTTGCTCTCCTCGGCACAGCCACAGCAGGCGCCTTGGGCCTGCCGGGTTACCGAGCTTAACCAAAAACAGGCGCCGACACACCTCGCTCAGCGGCGGGTGATCAGGCCCTGGCGTGCAATGCGGGTCAACTGGCCGATGATCTCGCCGGCATCCTCACCGATCGGGGCTTGGATCACAGCCAGGTCAAAGCGGTCGTTGGCGTAATGGGCAAGGTTGCAAGCCGCCTCGGCGAACTGGATGAGGAAGGCACGGGCCTGGCCCTTGCGGCGCGAAAAGCCGTCGAGGTTACGCAGAAGTGTGGGTTGATGCTGGCCACCGAGCAGGATGCGCGGTGTGCGGGATGCCTGGTCAGCAGGCAGTGGGGTCAGGCAAACACTGGTACGTGGGCAACTCATGGTGGTATCTCTGCGCCTCGCGAATCCCGCTGGGCAGCGGTGGGAGGCGTCACCGAACCAGCGCTTTAGCGGTATTTCGGATTGCCCTGGGGCCTCTCCTGCGCCCCGCAAGTAGCTGTTTAAATCGGCGCAAGCGGTATCGTAGAGCGTCGAACGGCAAGCTGCAAGTGGGCGTTCACTTGCAGCTTGCCGCAGGCGGGTTGCAGCGAGATGTCAGCGGGCGATCAGGCGATCCAGCGACAGGCGCCCTGCCCCTTCGACCAGCACCGCCAGCGTGCCGCCCAACAGCGCCAGGGCGAACTCGTAGCCGTTGTTGGACATGAACAGGCCATTGCCGATGTGCACCGAGAAGATCGCGACCACCAGTGTCACGCTCAGCGCCAGCGCAGCCGGGCGGGCCAGCAGGCCGAGCAGCAGTGCCAGGCCGCCAAAGAACTCCGCGCTGCCCGAGAGCAGGGCCATTAGATAGCCAGGGGCCAGGCCAATGCTCTCCATCCATTGACCGGTGCCTTCCAGGCCATAGCCACCGAACAGGCCGAACAGCTTCTGTGAGCCATGCGCCATGAAGATGATGCCGACCAGGATGCGGATGATGCTGAGGCCGAAACCGGCGCGGGTGACGAACAGGGCGTTGAGGGAGGGTTTCATCGGGTGAGCTTCCTTGAAATGTCAGGTTGGGATGGCCGCCATCTTAATCAAACAAGCGAATAAGAAAACCGCAAAAAACCCAACAAACAAATCGAAAAAGTCGATTTATCAGCGTTTCGCGACCCGATCCAAAGCGCTGCGCTCCCGGTTGAATGCCAGGAAGTACTTGTTGACGCTGTTGACGAAGTTCACCGGCCCCATCCCCACCTGCTCCATGGCGATGCGCTCGGTCTGGAAAAACCACTGGTTACCGTTGAGGCCACGGCGACGGGCCTCGGCGCGCATTGCCTGGACGCGTTCCGGGCCGAGGTTGTAGGCGGCAAGAATGAAGGCCATGCGCTCACGCTCATTGAGCTGCGGGCTGGAGAAGAACTTGCGTCGGATCAGCGCGAGGTAGCGGGCGCTGGCCTGAACATTGCCATCGACCGTGGCCGTATTGCTCACGCCCACCCGTTGCGCGGCGGCCGGGGTGATTTGCATCAGCCCATGGGCGCCCCCTGTACCACGGGCCTTGGGATCGAATGTCGACTCCTTGAACGCCAGGGCCGCCAGGTTGAGCCAGTCGATCTGCTGCTCGGCGCCGTGCTTCTGCAACACCGCGCGCAGCGACTCCAGGCGTTGGCGGTCCTGGCGGGCCAACGGATTGTGCACGCGGTACTGGCGTCGATAGATGCGCTCGAAGGCTGCATCCTGGTTGTCCGGCGCGCGGTAAACGGCAAGGAAGCGGTCCACGCTGGCCAGCAACTGCTCGGCATCCTTGCGCACATACCAGCGCATGGCCTGAGGTTGGCTCAGACGCAACTGGGTGTCCAGGCGCAGCTTGGGCATCACCCGCGCCCAGCGCTGTGCGATGGGACGCTCCACCACGGTCAGGTGATAGATGCCGGCCTGAACCATCTCCAGTACATCTTCGACTGCCAAAGTCGGATCGACCCACTCGATCTTCACCAGCGGGCGCTTGCGCAGGGCCAACTGCTGGTTGATCTGCTCGATCACCGCACCGGCAGCGCTGGCGGTGGTCAGGGCAATGGTGCGCCCGGACAGCTGCTCGACCCGGCTGAAGGCTCGCTCACCCTTGCGTCCGACCAGCAACAGCGGCACCTGGTCAAGCACCGGCGCACTGACTCCGACGCCCTGCACCAGCCCCGCATCGAGCAATTCGCCAGGCGCGGCAAGGTCGCCTTCACCGCGCTGCAGGGCACCTATCAGTTGCTCCTTGGCGCGCGGGACGATCTGCAGCGTGATTTCCTGACCGTCCGCGACCCGCGCATTGAGAAAATGCTCCAGCGCGCGCAGGCGATAGTACTCGATACCCACCGGTTCGCCCTTGACCTCGCCTGAGCTGTTACGGCTCTGGTTGACCAGCACCCGCAACACCTTGCTCGCTCGAATCTGCGCAAGGTCGCGACTCTGGCTCGCCGGCACATGCTGCAACGGGCCGGTTTCGCGGGCGATGGCAGGCGCTGCGGCGATCAGCCCGAGCAACAGCAAGGTCGTCAGCAGGGTTCGCAGCATGAAGAAGGGTCCAGAAGCGGTTGGCGAAACCATGCGCCGAGCGGTGCGCATGACAAATGACGGCAAGAGACCATGGCAAACGTTTGAAGTTCTTGGTTTTTCTGCGAACTTGCAGATTTTGCTATGCTGGCCGCCCCGCGGCACGAGGTAGCACCATGCAACTGATCGATATCGGCGTCAACCTGACCAACAGCAGCTTTCACGACCAGCAGGCGGCGATCGTCGAACGCGCCCTGGCCGCCGGCGTGGCGCAGATGGTTTTGACCGGCACCAGCCTTGCCGTCAGCGAAGAGGCCCTGCTGCTATGCCAGCGCCTGGATGAGGCAGGCCAACACCTGTTCAGCACGGCCGGCGTCCACCCTCACGATGCCAGCCATTGGGAAGGCGCGAGCGAACGCACCCTGCGCGATCTGCTGGCTCAGCCGCGGGTGCTTGCCGTGGGTGAATGCGGGTTGGACTTCAACCGTGACTTCTCCCCCCGTCCACAGCAGGAAAAAGCCCTGGAAGCTCAACTGGCCCTGGCCGCCGAACTGCAGTTGCCGGTCTTCCTGCATGAGCGCGATGCCAGCGAGCGGCTATTGGCAATCCTCAGGCACTACCGTGACCAGTTGCCAGCCGCCGTAGTGCATTGCTTCACTGGCGAGCGCCAGGCGCTGTTCGCCTACCTCGACCTGGACCTGCACATCGGCATCACCGGCTGGATCTGTGACGAGCGACGCGGGACGCACCTGCATCCACTGGTAGGCAATATTCCCGAAGGCCGACTGATGCTCGAAAGCGATGCGCCCTACCTGCTGCCGCGCACCCTGCGGCCGAAACCGAAGAGCGGACGCAACGAACCGGCGTTCCTGCCTGAAGTCCTGCGTGAAGTCGCCTTGCACCGGGGTGAAAGCGTTGAGCACTGCGCCCAGCACACCACGGCCACGGCCAAGGATTTCTTCAAGCTCCCTTGACGCATGTCATGAAGACTTCGCGCGCGAGCGGACACAATGATGGCACCTTGCCAATAATGTTTCCGCTCAACTCAGAGAAGACCTACCATGGGTGCCTGGCTTAGCAATATTTCCCTGAAGTACAAATTCTGGGCAGTCAATGCGGTGGCCTTCGTCACCACCTTGCTGCTGGTGCTCTACGCGGTCTACCTGGAGCAGCAGGCCCGCGCCGAATCGGCCCAGGCGCATGCCGTCGCCCAGGCCGAACTGCTGGCCACCTGGCCCGCTGCACAACCCTTCCCCCACCTGCCACATATGATCACTTGGCAGAAAGGCCAGACCCCGAGCTTCAAAGGCGAGCCCGTCGAGGCACTGCGTGACGGCCAAGGCTGGGTCGCGTTGCCCGCCGCCTGGCTGTTTGGCGACGATCCGCTGCGCGGCGCCCAGGTGCTGCGCCAGGGCAACCAGCACATTGCCGTGCTGGCGCAATCGCCAAGCCTGCGCCAGGTATTCATCGACCGGTTCAGCAACTACGCGGTGTGCGTACTGATTCTCATGCTGGCGATGCTTTGCGCTTCGCAGCTGCTGATCCGCTTCCTGCTCAGCCAGCTCAACACCCTCAAGGATGTGATGCTGCACGTGGAAAAAACTGGCGACCTGTCGGCGCGCGTGCCGCTGGCCTGTGGCGACGAAGTGGGCCAGATGGCCGGAGCCTTCAATGCCATGCAGACGACCTACCACCGCGTAGTCAGCACCGTGGCCCACACTGCCGCGCAACTGGACTCAGGTGCCGCACGCCTGGCCACGAGCATGGACGAGGTACGCCACGGCATGATCGGCCAGCAGAGCGAGACCGACCAGGCCGCGACAGCGATCAACGAGATGTCCGCCACCGTGCATCACATCGCCCAGCACGCCGGCGCCACCCGTGACCTGTCGCAAAGCGCCGACAGCCTCGCCGGCAGCGGCCAGGAAGTGGTCAGTCGGGTACAGGATTCCATCGCCGGGCTGTCCAGTGGCGTGCAGCAGACTGCCGAGATGATTCGCCAACTGGCCGACGACAGCCAGAAGATCAATGGCGTGGTCAGCGTGATCCACAGCATCGCCGAACAGACCAACCTGCTGGCCCTCAACGCCGCCATCGAAGCCGCACGCGCCGGCGACCTGGGTCGCGGCTTCGCGGTGGTGGCCGACGAAGTACGCAACCTGGCCAAGCGCGTGCAGAACTCCACCAACGAGATCACCACCATGGTGTCCGCGCTTCAGGACGGCACCCGTGATGCCGTGGAGTACATGCAAGAGAGCTCCTACAAGGCCGACGACTGCGTCAAGCAGGCCCGCGAAGCCGGCGACGCACTGGCCGAAATCACCCGCGCGGTAGCGCAGATGCGCGAGAGCAACACACAGATCGCCGTGGCCGCCGAGCAGCAGAGCCAGGTCGCCGAGGAGATGAACCGGGCAGTGGTGAGCATCCGCGACGTCACCGAAGAAACCGTACAGCAGACCGTAGGATCGGCCACCACCAGCAATGCGTTGGCGACCCTCGCCGGCGAACTGAACAAAGCCATCGGCCAGCTCAAGCTATAGTCCCGATAAACAGCCTCGATTGGCCCCCTGCGGGGGGCCGCACTAAGCTTTGGACATGACCAAGGGGAATTGTCCATGAGCAAACGTCTGCCGAATCTGCCCGCCTGGCAATGGCGCGGCTACCACCATAATCACCGCCACCCGACCAACCTGGTGCTGCACCTGATTGCCGTACCGCTGTTCATCCTTGGTGCTCTGCTGGTGCTTTCAGGCCTGTTCTCGCTCGACATCACCCAGCTTGCGGTAGGCGTGATCGCGCTGATCGCAGGGCTTGCCATGCAGCGCCAGGGCCATCGCCTGGAGGCCGAGCAACCCGAGCCGTTCAGCGATCGCCAAGACGCCCTTAAACGTCTGTTGACCGAACAGTTCATCACCTTCCCACGTTTCGTCCTGAGCGGTGGCTGGTGGCGTGCCTGGCGCGAAAGACACAAGCATCGGCCCTGAACACGCGGCAAGGCTCAGGCAAACACCGTCACTGTCTGCCGGCTCAAGGCCAACAGGCGGCCATCCGCCGACCATAGGCGGGCTGCGGCATGCCCATAACCATCACGGGCGTGCTCGGTCTCTACACAATACTGGTACCAGTCGTGCGTGCTCAGCTGCGGCAATGGCTGGACGAACTCGATGGTCCAGGTCAGGGTGCTGCCTGCGGCAGGTTGCTTGAGATAAGGCATCAGGCTCGGCGGCCAGGCATCGACCAGCGCCAGCAGGTGCGACACTTCGAGCGGCGCTTCCGGCAGGTCGCGCAGACGCACCCAACCGCCCATCTGGCGCGATGCGTTGCCGCTGAAGGGTAGCCCCCCGATCGCCCAGCGCAGCGCCACCTTGCGCATGAATTCAGGCATGACGCCCTTGATGTAGGGCAACTCCGGTGCCGAATCCTCCAGAGCCTTGAACGGTGGCGCTGGCTCGGCCTGCACCTCCACCACCGACGGGCGTCCAGCACCGAAGTTGCCCTGCACCAGCGTCACCACTTGCCCATCCTGGATCGCACGCCCTAGCAGCGTGCTCACGGCCTTGCCCTCACGCAGCACCTCGGCCTCGAAGCGTATCGGCACATCCGGTGCCGCCGGGCCGACGAAACTGATGGCCAACGAGCGCACTGGCCGCCCATCGCTGATCTTCTGGCACATCGCCTCATAGACCAGCGCCGCCTTCAACCCGCCAAACGAAGCGCGGCCCTGGGCCCAGTCTGGTGGGATACTGACCGACGCCGGGTGGCGGCGCACGGCCTCTAGCAGTTCATCGAAATTCATGGAAGTCCTTGGCCTCTATCGACAACGGGGTCAAGGCGCATGGTAACCAGCAGGCTGGCACAGGGCAGCCCGCATATCGGTCATTTACTGGGGTTATCGACGCGACAAGGCTTTGCGCAACGACGCCAAGGTGGCATCGCTGGCACGCTCGGTCTCATGCAACTCGGTTTCCCAAGCCGCCTCGCACGGCGCCAGGTCGGGATGCTCGCGCAACTGCAGCAGCCATTGAACACGATCATGCCAATCGCCCAGGTCCCCTTGCGCCTGCTTGAGCAGCCTCTGAAGCTTCTTCCCTGCATGGCGCAACTGCGGGTAGGCCTCATCGCCGTAGCGCACCCGCTTGATCAACAGACGCAAGCGATGCCGGTCGTGGGCCGGATCGTCGATGGCCGCTTCCAGCTTGCGCCATTGCTTGCGCAGGCGTTTGTCGATGCGCGTGCCCAAGTCATTCGCCAGGCCTTCGCGTTGCGAAGCACGCAGGAACAGGGGGAATGAATCCAGTATCGCCAGCAGCCGGGTCAACTGCGGGCTGGCAGCGACGCTGGCGAAAGCTGCCGCCCTGGCCTGCAGGCGCCGCTGCCCGGCCTGCACGTACCCAGCAGAGATCAACTGATCGGCCAGCACCTCACGGTCGCGCAGAGGCGTGGTGAGCGTGCCCAGCGATTTCGCTGCATCCTCCAACTGTTCGACACCCGGCAGCGCGCGCAAGGGTCGCAGCAGACTGCGCAGGCGCCTGACACTGGTGCGCAGGTCGTGCAGGGCTTCGCTGTCGGTATCGGCGGCCAGGCGTTCCCGGCAGGCCAGTAGACGCACCTGCAGGGCCAGGACCTGAGCGACTACATGATCGAGCATCGCGGGCATATCAGCCTCCTCGGTCAACGGCCTGCACGGGACTCACGGATATAGAAACGTGCCCGCTCGGCTTTGCTGCTGCACCCCTCGAACGCCTCGAACTGCTGCTGGGTCTTGGCTCCAGTCAGCAATGACAGCGCCTTGGAGTAGCTCACGGTACCGGCAAACCCTTCGGCCTTGGCGAGGTCGAGCTCCTTCCAGGCCGCATCCAACTGAGTCGCGCAACTGTCGCGATAGGCCGTCTTGCCCGCACAGCCAGCAAGGGTCAGGGCAATCAGGGGAAGGCAGATCCAGGCTTTCATCGGGCATTACCTCAAGAAGGACAAAACAGTCGCTGTTCGACGGCCGGCAACGTGAAAAGTGCCATGCTCAGCGTAGCCCAGCGCGCAACGACATTGAAGCACCGGCACCAATGGGTGCATTGTTGGAATACGCGCGAAATGCCTTGGGGGAAAAAGTATGAGCAAGCGTGTCGCACTGGTGCTCGGTTCGGGCGGTGCCCGGGGATATGCGCACATCGGCGTGATCGAGGAGATCGAGCGTCGCGGCTACGAAATCGCCTGCATCGCCGGTTGCTCGATGGGCGCGGTGATTGGTGGCATCTATGCCGCCGGCAAGCTCGACGAATACCGTCGCTGGATAGAAAGCCTGGACTACCTCGACGTGCTGCGCCTGGTGGATGTGAGCTTTCGCCTGGGCGCCATTCGGGGTGACAAGGTATTTGGACAAATCCGCAAGATCGTCGGCGAGATCAACATCGAACAACTGCGAATCCCCTATACCGCCGTCGCCACCGACCTGACCAACCAGCAGGAAATCTGGTTCCAGGAAGGCTGCCTGCACCAGGCCATGCGCGCCTCGGCGGCGATTCCCAGCCTGTTCACGCCCGTCATGCAGGGCAACCGCATGCTGGTCGATGGCGGTATTCTCAATCCATTGCCGATCGTGCCGGTGGTGTCCAGCCACTGCGACCTGATCATCGCGGTCAACCTCAACGCCACCAATCAGAAGCAGTACCAGTTGCCGGTGATCGAACGCCCGGCGGCGTTCAGGATGCGATTCGAATCGGTGATCAGTTCGCTGGGGTCGCGCATGCCGTTTCGCCGCAAGCCGGCCGAGCAGCTGATGCGCATCGAGCAGGAAATCGTCGCCGAACGCATGAGCCAGACAAACCCGTGGCTGAGCGACCCCGCCGACCCGGAAAGCCAGCAACCGGCAGCGGCCCCGGAACGCGAAGGCGCCCCCAAGTCGGCGACCGGTTCGTTCATCATCGATAACGTCGGACCTGCATCGCTACTCGACCTGATCAACCAGAGCTTCGAGGTGATGCAGACCTCGCTGGCACAGTACAAGATCGCCGGGTATCCGCCGGATGTACTGATCAACGTGCCGAAGCGGGTATGCCGGTTCTTCGAGTTCTACAAGGCGCCGGAGCTGATCGCACTGGGGCGTGAGATTGCGCGGGATACCCTGGACAGTCATGAGGGGGAGCAGCGCTAGGCAGGAGTATCGGCGCTGACTTTTTCGCGGGCCTGACCGCGAAAATACCTGGAGATGCCGAAAACGAAACAGGCCGCTTAAGCGGCCTGTTTCGTCACGACAACAGCACTCAGTAACGGGTGATGTCGGCGCTGGCTTCAAGTTGCTTGCGGAAGGCAGCGAAGTCCTGCTGGCCGGCGCGCGAAGCGAGGTAGCGACGAATCTGCACCTTCTCCTCGTCGGAGGCGGCAGCACCTTCGTTGACACCCTTGAGCTGCAACACTACCAGGCTACCGTCACCCAGGACGACACTGCCGTAGACCGGCTTGTCCTTGGACTCAGGCTTGGCCATGCGGAACGCGGCCTGCAGTTCGGCTGGGTCGATGCCTTCCTGGTTGCGGGTCACCGCCTCCTGCACCTTCCACTTCTGCCCTTCCTGGTCGGCGCCCTTGGCGATCGAACCATCACGCAGGCCGGCAATCAGCTTGTCCGCCTTGGCCTTGAGCTCGGCGGTCGCCTTCTCCTTGGCCAGGTGTTCTCTGATGTTCTTCGACACAGCTTCCAGCGCCAGTTGCTCCGGCTTGCGGTGCTCTTTCACACGCAGCACCACCACGGTCTCCGGGTCCAGCTCCAGGGCACTGCTGTTGGCGCCTTCGTCCATCACCTCTTCACTGAACGCAGCCTGGATCACCGAACGGTTGGCAGTGATGCCCTCGCCGCCTTCACGGCCGAACGGTGCCGAGGTCTGTACCTTCAAGCCCAGTTCCTGAGCAGGCTGCGCCAGGTCGGAGGCTTCGAAGGCCGAGTCTTCCAGTTGCTTGGTGACTTCAACGAACTTCTGCTCGACCTGCTGGGTTTTCAGCTCGTGGGTCAGCTTGTCCTTCAGGCTGGCGAAGGTAGGCACTTCAGGCGCCTCGACGCCCAGCAGCTTGATCAGGTGATAGCCGTACTCGGTGCGAACCGGTGCCGACACCTGGTCCTTGTTCAACTTGTACAGGGCATCCTCGAAGGCCGGGTCATAGACACCCGGACCTGCAAAGCCGAGGTCACCGCCATTGGCCGCCGAGCCCGGATCCTGGGAGAACTCCTTGGCCAACTTGGCGAAGTCTTCACCCTTGGACAGGCGCTGCTGGATCTCTTCGATGCGGGCCTTGGCCTGGGCATCATCGGTCTTGTCGTTGACTTCGACCAGGATGTGCGCAGCACGGCGCTGTTCCGCGAGGTTGGCGATTTCCTTTTCGTACAGCGCCTTGAGCTCGTCTTCGTTGACCGAAACCTGGTCGAAGAACGCAGCTTTCTTCAGCTCGATGTAATCGATGACCACCTGATCAGGGGTCATGAATTCCTTGGCGTGCTGATCGTAATGCGCCTTGATCTCTTCGTCGCTCACCTTGACTGCGGCCGGGTTGGCCTTGAAGGTCAGCGAAGCGAAATCGCGGGTCTGGTTTTCCAGACGGGCGAAGGCGTCGACTTGTTTGTCGGTAACGAAGCTGCTGCCTGCCAGGCCGGTACGCAGCTGGCCGATGAGCATTTCCTGGGCGAGCATTTCGCGGAACTGCATGCGGCCGTAGCCCATCTGGCGGATGACGGCGTCGAAGCGCTCGGCGCTGAACTTGCCATCGACCTGGAACTCAGGCGTCTGCAGGATCAACTGATCCAGTGCCGCCTCGGAGAAAGAGAACTTGGCGTCTTCGGCACCCTGCAACAGCAGCTTGCGGTCGATCAGCCCCTTGAGTGCCGCCTCACGCAGCATCTTCTCGTCCAGCATCGCCGGATCGAAATCCTTGCCCAGCTGTTGCATCAGCTGGCGGCGCTGCATGTCGACGGCCTGGCTCAGCTCGTTCTGGCTGATGGTCTGGCCATTGACCTTGGCGGCATCCTGGCTGTGGCTGGCGGCCTGGAAGATGGCCTCGAAACCGGTCAGTGCCATCAGCACGACGATGAGGCCAATGATGGTCTTGGCAATCCAACCCTGTGAATTGTCCCTGATATTCTGCAGCATGCGTCCCCCAGAAACGGTCGTACCACTGCATCGACAACCGCGGAGAGTGGGTAGAATCCTGATAAAAGAAAGGCGCATCCGAGGATGCGCCTTTTCTTAGCAAACGTGGCAGGCGGGAACGTTTGCGGCCCCCGCCGCTACGTGCTCGGACCTGGCCAGGCCGGGTCCGGCTGAAAGAGACGACTTAGTTGACGGCGTCTTTCAGGCCTTTGCCAGCTTTGAAGCCTGGAACCTTGGCGGCAGCGATCTTGATCGCCTTGCCGGTTTGCGGGTTACGGCCGGTGCGCTCAGCGCGCTCCTTGACGGAGAAGGTACCAAAGCCAACCAGAACGACGTCGTCGCCTGCTTTCAGGGCACCGGTTACGGAGTCAATTACTGCGTCCAGCGCGCGGCCGGCTACAGCTTTCGGGATGTCAGCAGAAGCGGCGATAGCGTCAATCAGTTCCGACTTGTTCACTCTAAGTCCCCTTATATCTCTATTGAGTTTGTTTCTAAGTATGTAATGAAAAGCTTATGAAACGATCATTGGGTGGCCTGTTGACACTGGCGTGCCGCTTTATAGCAAGGGCCCGAAAAAGCTGTCAACCGAAGGCCCCCAATGAAATACGAACTAGTGCGTGCTAATTCTTTCCTTAGCATCGCTGTCGCGCTTCTCTTCTTGCGCGACAATCTCCGGAGCCACATCTGGCAAGGGCTCCGGGGCGTATTGCAGCGCAATTTGCAGGACCTCGTCAATCCATTTAACCGGTTTGATTTGCAGATCCTGTTTTATATTTTCAGGAATCTCCTTCAGGTCACGCACATTTTCCTCGGGAATGATGACCGTCTTGATCCCGCCGCGGTGCGCCGCAAGCAGTTTTTCCTTCAGCCCGCCGATGGCAAGCACCTGACCGCGCAGGGTGATTTCACCGGTCATCGCCACGTCGGCACGCACCGGAATCTGGGTCAGCGCCGAGACCAGTGCAGTGCACATGCCGATACCGGCACTCGGGCCATCCTTGGGCGTGGCGCCCTCAGGCATGTGGATGTGCACGTCGTGCTTCTCGTGGAAATCGGCAGCGATACCCAGGCTGCGGGCGCGGCTGCGTACCACGGTCTGTGCGGCGGTGATCGATTCGACCATGACATCGCCGAGCGAGCCGGTCTTGATCAACTGCCCCTTGCCCGGAATCACGACCGCCTCGATGGTCAGCAGCTCACCGCCGACCTGGGTCCAGGCAAGGCCTGTGACCTGGCCGATCTGGTCCTGGGTTTCGGCCAGACCATAACGGAACTTGCGCACACCCAGCAGGTGCTCGAGCTGGTCGCCGGTGACCTTGACCTTCACCTGCTTGTTGCCGGCATGCTCCTTGACCACCTTGCGGCAGACCTTGGCAATCTGGCGCTCCAGACCACGCACACCGGCTTCTCGAGTGTAGTAGCGGATGATGTCGCGGATCGCGGCGACGTCGACCTCCAACTCTTCCTTCTTGAGGCCGTTGGCCTTGACCTGCTTGGGCACCAGGTACTTGACCGCAATGTTGACCTTCTCGTCCTCGGTGTAGCCGGGCAGACGAATGATCTCCATCCGGTCCAGCAACGCTGGCGGAATGTTCATCGAGTTGGAGGTGCACAGGAACATCACGTCCGAGAGGTCGTAATCGACTTCCAGGTAGTGATCGTTGAAGTTGTGATTCTGCTCCGGATCGAGCACCTCGAGCAGTGCCGAGGCCGGATCGCCGCGCATGTCGCTGCCCATCTTGTCGATCTCGTCGAGCAGGAACAGCGGGTTGCGCACCCCGACCTTGGTCATCTTCTGAATCAGGCGACCCGGCATCGAGCCGATGTAGGTACGGCGGTGACCACGGATCTCGGCCTCGTCACGCACACCACCCAAGGCCATGCGCACGAACTTGCGATTGGTGGCCGCGGCGATCGACTCGGCCAGCGATGTCTTGCCCACGCCGGGCGGCCCGACGAGGCACAGGACGGGGCCACGGATCTTCTTCACGCGCTTCTGGACCGCGAGGTACTCGAGGATACGCTCCTTCACCTCTTCCAGGCCGTAGTGGTCCGAATCGAGGATCTCTTCGGCCTTGGCCAGATCCAGACGCACCTTGCTCTGGGCTTTCCAGGGCACCTGCACCAGCCAGTCGAGGTAAGAGCGCACCACCGTGGCCTCGGCGGACATCGGCGACATCTGCTTGAGCTTGTTCAGCTCGGCCTGGGCCTTGGTGAGGGCATCCTTGGGCAGGCCAGCAGCATCGATACGCTTTTTCAGCTCCTCGACTTCGTTGTGGCCTTCGTCGCCGTCGCCGAGCTCCTTCTGAATGGCCTTCATCTGCTCATTCAGGTAGTACTCGCGCTGGCTGCGCTCCATCTGCTTCTTGACCCGGCCACGGATGCGCTTCTCGACCTGCAGCAAGTCGATTTCGGCGTCCAGCAGCGCCAGTACGTGTTCGACACGGGCAGACAGGTCGATGATCTCGAGGATTTCCTGCTTCTGCTCGATCTTCAGCGCCATGTGCGCGGCCATGGTATCGACCAGGCGCCCCGGCTCTTCGATGCTGTTGAGCGAGGACAGCACCTCGGCAGGCACTTTCTTGCCCAACTGAACGTACTGCTCGAACTGCGACAGCAGGCTGCGCACGAACACTTCGGACTCGCGCTCGGCCGCCTCGACCTCGTCGATCAGGCTGACTTCGGCGCGAACGTGGCCTTCGACCTCGGTGAAGCGCTCGACCGCACCGCGCTGCTCGCCTTCGACCAGCACCTTGACGGTGCCATCAGGCAGCTTGAGCAGTTGCAGGACGGTAGCGATGGTGCCGACGCGATACAGGGCATCTTCGCCCGGATCATCGTCGGCTGGATTCTTCTGGGCCAGCAGGAGGATCTGCTTTTCGCCCGTCATTGCGGCCTCTAGGGCTTCGATGGACTTCTCGCGTCCCACGAACAGCGGGATAACCATGTGCGGATAGACGACGACATCGCGCAATGGCAAAAGAGGCAAGTCGAGGGTGGTCTTCATGATTTCGCCTCTACAGCGGCCTTGTGGCCGGAAACCGGTGGAAATAGTGCTTGGAGCTAATGTGGGGGCAGGTCCGCAAAAATACAAGCGCTGGCGCCAGAAAAGCAGAAAGGGGCCCGCGGCCCCTTTCTGCTTCAACGTGTCAGGCGTGCGACTCAGGCGTCAGGCACGGCCTTGGCTTGCGGCTCGCTGTTCTCGTAGATCAGCAGCGGCTGCGAAGTACCGTCGATGACGCTCTCGTCGATCACCACCTTGCTGACATCCTTCTGCGAAGGAATCTCGTACATGGTGTCGAGCAGCACGCCTTCGAGGATCGAACGCAGGCCACGGGCGCCGGTCTTGCGCTCCAGAGCCTTGCGAGCAACGGCCTTGAGCGCGTCGCTGCGGAACTCGAGGTCCACGCTTTCCATCTCGAACAGCCTGGCGTATTGCTTGGTCAGGGCGTTCTTCGGCTCGGTGAGAATCTGCATCAACGCAGCTTCGTCCAGCTCGTCGAGCGTGGCCAGAACCGGCAAGCGACCGACGAATTCCGGAATCAGGCCAAACTTGACCAGATCGTCCGGCTCGACTTCGCGCAGCGACTCACCCACCTTCTTGCCTTCCTGCTTGCTGCGCACTTCCGCGCCGAAACCGATACCACCTTTGGTGGAGCGGTTCTGGATGACCTTCTCGAGACCCGAGAATGCGCCACCGCAGATGAACAGGATGTTACGCGTGTCGACCTGCAGGAACTCCTGCTGCGGGTGCTTGCGGCCACCCTGGGGCGGCACGGAAGCCACGGTGCCCTCGATCAGCTTCAGCAATGCCTGCTGCACGCCCTCGCCCGAGACGTCACGGGTGATGGACGGGTTGTCCGACTTGCGCGAGATCTTGTCGATCTCGTCGATGTAGACGATGCCCATCTGGGCCTTTTCCACATCGTAGTCGCACTTCTGCAACAGCTTCTGAATGATGTTCTCGACGTCCTCACCCACATAACCGGCTTCGGTCAGGGTGGTGGCGTCGGCAATGGTGAACGGCACGTTCAACAGGCGCGCGAGGGTTTCGGCGAGCAGGGTCTTGCCCGAGCCGGTAGGCCCGATCAGGAGGATGTTGCTCTTGCCGAGTTCGACCTCGTCGCCCTTCTTGTCACGCTGGTTCAGGCGCTTGTAGTGGTTGTACACCGCTACGGCAAGCACCTTCTTGGCGCGCTCCTGACCAATGACGTACTGGTCCAGGATACCGCTGATTTCTTTCGGCGAAGGTAGTTTGTGCGCGTTGCTCTCGGCCTGGGCTTCCTGCACCTCCTCTCGGATGATGTCGTTGCACAGGTCGACGCACTCGTCGCAGATAAATACCGAGGGCCCGGCAATCAATTTGCGCACTTCGTGCTGGCTTTTGCCGCAGAAGGAGCAATAGAGCAATTTGCCGTTGTCCTCGCCGTTACGGGTGTCAGTCATTCGATCGATCCAATCCGGTAGGCTTGCAACACAAGATGAAGGCAATTGCGGGCTTTTTCAAGTCCGCAGGCGGGCCCTTTCGGCGCCCGCCCGCTCTGGCGCCTGGGCTCAGGATACCAGTTGCCGCTTGTCGTAGACCGAGTCGACCAGGCCGTACTCGGCCGCGCGCGAGGCGCTCATGAAGTTGTCACGCTCGGTGTCGCGCTTGATGGTCTCGAGGTCCTGGCCGGTGTGGAAGGCCAGCAGCTCGTTCAGGCGCGCCTTGATGCTGAGGATTTCCTGGGCATGGATCTCGATGTCGGTCGCCTGGCCCTGGAAGCCGCCCAGCGGCTGGTGAATCATCACGCGCGAGTTCGGCAGGCAGTGACGCTTGCCTGCCGCACCGGCTGCCAGCAGGAAGGCGCCCATGCTGCAGGCCTGGCCGATGCAGATGGTGGAGACGTCCGGCTTGATGAATTGCATGGTGTCGTAGATCGACATGCCTGCGGTGACCGAGCCACCCGGCGAGTTGATGTACAGATGGATATCCTTGTCCGGGTTTTCCGCTTCAAGGAACAGCAGCTGCGCCACAACCAGGTTGGCCATGTAGTCCTCTACAGGACCCACCAGGAAGATCACACGCTCCTTCAACAGGCGCGAGTAGATGTCGTAGGCACGTTCGCCACGGGCGGACTGCTCGATAACCATCGGGACCAGACCGCCTGCGGCCTGGATGTCAGAGCTCTGCTGAATATAAGAATTGCGGGACATGTCCTGCACTCACTCCCAAATAGTCATGGCTTTAATAACGCACAAGCCAGCCCGAAGGCTGGCTTGTGGGGTTTCCTACGAGAGTAGCAAATCACTCAGCTTCGGCAGGAGCCTGTGCTGGCTTGACAGCCTCTTCGTACGAGACCGACTTGTCGGTCACAGTCGCTTTCTGCAGGACAGTATCTACAACTTGCTCTTCCAGCACAACCGAACGGACTTCGTTCAGTTGCTGGTCGTTCTTGTAGTACCAGTTGATGACCTGCTCAGGCTCCTGGTAAGCGGAAGCCATTTCCTCGATCATCTCGCGAACCTTGGCATCGTCCGGCTTCAGCTCGAACTGCTTGACCACCTCGGCGACGATCAGGCCCAGGACCACACGGCGCTTGGCTTGCTCTTCGAACAGCTCGGCCGGCAGTTGCTCAGGCTTGATGTTGCCACCGAACTGCTGGACAGCCTGCACGCGCAGACGGTTGACTTCGTTTTCCAGCAGGGCTTTCGGCACGTCTACCGGGTTGGCGGCCAGCAGACCGTCCATGACCTGGTTCTTGACCTTGGCCTTGATGGCCTGGCGCAGTTCACGCTCCATGTTCTTGCGAACTTCGGTACGGAAGCCTTCCAGGGTGGATTCCTTGATGCCGAACTGGGCGAAGAAGGCTTCGTTCAGCTCTGGCAGCACAGGTGCGGAAACGCTGTTGACAGTGATGGTGAACTCGGCGGCCTTGTTGGCCAGATCCAGGTTCTGGTAGTCCTCGGGGAAGGTCACGTTGACGACGCGCTCTTCACCGGCCTTGGCGCCAACCAGGCCATCTTCGAAGCCCGGGATCATGCGGCCGGAACCCAGTACCAGCTGGGTGCCCTTGGCCGAACCACCGGCGAAGGCCTCACCGTCGATCTTGCCGACGAAGTCGATGTTGACCTGGTCGTCTTTCTCGGCAGCGCGCTCGACGGCCTCGAAACGGACGTTCTGCTTGCGCAGCACTTCCAGCATGTTGTCCAGGTCGGCGTCAGCGACGTCGGCGTTCAGGCGCTCGACGTTGATCGACTCGAAGCCGGCAACAGTGAATTCAGGGAAGACTTCGAAGACGGCGACGAACTCGAGGTCCTTGCCTTTCTCGAACGACTTAGGCTCGACAGCCGGGGCGCCAGCCGGGTTCAGCTTCTGCTCGACAACGGCTTCATAGAAGGAGGCCTGGACCAGGTCACCGAAGGCTTCCTGGCGGGCAGCGTCTTCGTAACGCTGACGGATAACGCTCATTGGCACCTTGCCTGGACGGAAGCCCGGGACCTTGGCGCGACGGGCAGTCTGTTGCAGACGCTTGTTGACTTCGTTCTCGACGCGCTCGGCCGGAACGGCGATGGTCATGCGGCGCTCGAGAGCGGAAGTGTTTTCAACAGAAACTTGCATGGATATTCCTCGTTGCACAGACGTTAGCCGGCGATAGCCCGACTCCAGAATCAAGGGCGAATATTCTAGTGACTCACGCACCAGAAGTCACCCCACTCGGGACGACGGACAATCACGCCGGTCGATTTCGTTTACAGGCCAGCGCAAAAACGCGCCAGGCCTCGTTACTCAAGGGATGCGCGCCATCTTTGAGGGCGCATTCCGAAAAAACCTGTCAAACAGTTACAACTGCAGAATCGGGCCGTTACTGCGGGTCGATTTCATTGAACTGGCAATATTCTTCCCACGACATACCCAACGCCTCGGCCACCTCGCGGTGAGTCTCCAGGCGCATGGCCTGCAATTGCTCCGGGTTTTCGGCGATCAACTGCAGGGCCAGCTCCCAGGGCTCGATACCCTGCTCCTGAGCCGCATCCTCGAACGCCCACTCGACCTGCTGGGCCTGCTCGCGCGCGTCAAGCTCGCGGATCTCCTCGAGCAATTGCGGGTTGGCTTCGCGAAAGCGCTGCAGCGCCAACGCCTGGCGCGCTTCTTTGGCAATCATCGGTATTTCCCCTGCCGGTCACCGACCGGTGTTTCAACCGGCTGAAATCTATCAGCTTTTATAGCGTTGCCACCAGAGGGCAAGCCCCTCAATCCTTCCGCTCGACAGGTGCGCACGCCAGCGACCGCTGCCGCCAGCTCGGCCAGGCCTGTTGCCAACCCCGCTCATGCGTCACACCCGGCAGGGAAACCAGTTCGAGGCAACGCGCCTCGCCCAACTGCCGAGCATAAAACGCCGCAACGTCAGCAGGCACCTGGCGATCCTCGGCACCCAGCAGATGGCGCTGGGGAATACGCGCCAGGCGTTCCCGATACTGTAAAGGCTCGAGCGAACCTTCCAGCGGCGTCAGCTCAAGCATTCGCGCCCATTCGGCCGGACTCAGATTGCCGGCCAGGGTCTGGACCTGCCACACATCCTCACGCCGCCCCGCCAGCAACAAGGCAAGCGCTCCGCCGCCGGAGTAGCCCACCAGCTCGAAGCCCTGATTGCCATAACGCGCTTTCAGCCGGTCGAGCGCTTGACCAAGACTGTCCAGCACCTCAGGGGAGAAGCGCCGACTGGTCCACAGCGCCGGCGTGCATCCAGGGACGCTGACGAACTGACAGGGCCTGGCCATATATAAGGAAGGTGTCGGATCCTGCATCGCCAGGTCGACCACTAGACTCTGCCGCGGCGTAGGGTCCAGACTCGGCTGCGAGGGCGTGACCCAGGCATGGCCATCACCCTCCAGATAGACCCGCAGCACGTTGGCGGTAGGCATCTGCGCGGGCGCCACGACCAGCAGTGGAAAGCTTTCCAGCGCCAGCACCTGCACCTCACGACCGTACTCGGCAGCCCTGTGCTCGAGCGCCTCGCGCGGCGACTGGCAAGCTGCGAGCACAAGAGCACCCACAACAGCCAGTACACCCCTGCCCCACATCGAAATCAGACGAAGCTGAGGTTGTGACGCTGGGCGCCATAGACCACACGAGCAGCGGTGATCAGTTGGTGAGGGATCTCGACGTAAGGCACGTCGGAGTTGCTCAGCGCCATGTCGAACAGCTGCACCAGCACGGAATTGCGGCGTACCAGGATCACATCAGACCAATCGGTATTGGTCATCGCCACCGGAATGAAGTCCGAACGCTTCATGAAGCTGCCGAGCGCTTCGAGCACGCCCAGGTTCTGCTTGGTGCCATTGTCACTGAAGCAGCAGTCGTTGAGCATCATGATGCCGTCCGGACCCAGCAGCTCCTGGTAATACATCATGTCGCGCAGGACGTACTCGTACTGGTGGTTGGCATCCACGTAGACGAAATCGAACTGCTCGATGCCGGTCTGCTCGCGGATCCTGTCGATCGCACCGATGGTTTCGGAGCGAATCACCGTGACCTCGGGCATGTCGACGAACTTTGATACACACTCCTGGTACAAGCGGTCCCAGGTCGCATCGTCGTGCAGCGAGCCACCATAGTAGTACTCGTAGTCGTCCACCGGAGAGACCCAAGGCGGCAACTGATCGAATGGACTGTAAGCCTTGTTCGCCTCCTTGCTCCAGCTGTCGGCCAGCACCATGCGCTCTGGCGTCAGTGCTGCGCGCAGCTTGAGGGCGTTCTCGCCGCGCAGCACACCGAGCTCGGCAACCACCGGGCGTTTTTCCAGCGCATTGAAAACCGCGCCGACCACGTAATACAGACTTTCCCTATGCGTGCTGCAGACTTTCATGTTCGTTCCTTTTATTCGCGGAATCGCATCAACGCCAAACGCCAAGCAAGAATCCGACCAGCCGCCAACACCGAGGCACAACCCGCATGAACACTGGACTGGGAGGTGATGCCGAATGATGAACACAAAAAATCCCGCCAGCGAACTGACACGGATGCGCCAGAATTCCGCTGCCCTGGGAATTTGCTGCAGAAATGAAAAATGCCGCACAAGGCGGCATTTTCAGGAGGTTTTCATGCGCTTGAGCGTGCATTGAAAACAGAAGATGGTGCGGACGAAGAGACTCGAACTCTTACAGCTTGCGCCGCTGGAACCTAAATCATGCCGGTTACTATAGATTCATTTTAAATCAACAGGTTACGGCGCTCGCACATCAGCGATCTGTACAGATCGTCCCGCCACGTGTCACATCATCCCGCGCGTGTAGCACATTTATGTCACACAGCGTCTACGGCGTTCTGCCAACCGTTTCCCCTCCTTTATAGAAGCACTCACATATCGGCACATCCCAGCGCCCACATACGCGCAGCCTCGGCAAGCTCAAGCACGTCAGACAGTTGCAGGTCGTCGACCCGACTCCGGCGCCGACACTCAAAAGCCATGCTCACCAGCTTGGCCGCGTGCTTCTCGGGATCGGTGGAAAGGTCGCACTGGCTGCCGAGCACTATGACCTTCTCGCGCTGCAGCGCACCCATCAGGCCCCGACAAATTTCCCGAACCACCTAGAGGCACTGTATGATCCGCGGCAGAAGGAAACCTTCAACGTAAAGGAAAATTTCAGTGATCAGAAATGTTCAGTTTCTGCGCTTCATAGCTGCGGCAATGGTTGTATTCGCCCACTATCCTCTTTTCGCTGTAACTGAGTTAGGCGCAAACCCTTCACTTCTCAAGCTCGGTGGATTTGGAGTAGACATATTTTTTGTAATAAGCGGCTTTATAATGCTGCTAATCCTGTACCCCACATCAACATCCAACACCAACACTCCCGCCATGTCGTGGAGTCAATTTATAAAGAAAAGAATATATAGGGTTTGGCCTCTTTACTTTGTAGGAACAGCGCTAGTATTTATTGTTGCATCGATAATCAATGGCAGCTCAATCTCAAACGATGTGGAAATTTCGCGAGCGTACAATAGCAGCAAAGCAGATATATTCTTAGTCCTCCAATCATTGACGTTTTCGCATGCATTTATTGCACCAGTGCTAGACGTAGGATGGACACTACAGTTTGAGTTTGCATTTTATATTACGATTGCGTTGTCGCTGGCAATAGGAATTAGAAAGTGTGACTCTCTGATACTTGCTTTTTCCTTAATTCTTTTTGCGTCAAGCTTGGCCGCGGCTTCGATGACAAAATATGGAGTTACAAGTGACCACGCAGCACTTAGGCCATTGATGATAATGGCTAACCCAATGATGGTAGAGTTTCTTATTGGGATGCTGCTTTACCGAATCATTAGAAATGAAATCTTGCTTGGAAAGAAAATTTCGATTGTGATTTTTCTTGCAACAATACCAAGCTTCATCGCCTCTGAAATACAGGACGTGTTTGCAGGTTTTGGTGGCGCTTACCACAGGTCACTTATATGGGGTGCATTTGCATTCCTGCTAGTGTGGTCGGCGATAAGCCTGGAAAAACATCTATCCACACCAAGGATCCTAGACATTTTAGGGAACTCTTCTTACAGCCTTTATATAGTCCACTGGATGCTTCTTCCTTGGATATCGTACATTGTATCAACGTCAGGAATGCTAAACAGCATTAATCTGATAGTTCTTCTTGCATTAAATTTATTAATATGCCAGGCGGCGGCCATGCTGACTTATAAGTATGTAGAGCTCCCGATTGGGGAGTTCTTGAAGCCCAACAAGCGCTCCGTGAATCAGCTCAGACATTCCCAAACACAGTGAGCCTTGAGCTAATAGTGCCGCTTGCGGCCCTCGACGGGCTGCAAGTGGTATGACTATTATGACCGAGCCGGCACGAATTGACCTAGCCCTGAGCGTAGCCCTTGATGCAGCACCATAAACAGTGCAAATATCGGCCTCCCCACCGCCCACAATATGAAAGTAAGTCGTCATATCGCTTTGTGCGCTAGAAGGGCACAGAAGACTTATGATGAATAACCCATTTCTCATGTTTGATCTTGGCAGGATTGCTAACTGGCTAAGTCTGTGAAAGGAATATCGGGCTCACCACTGGATTTGCAAACAGCCCCATTCAAACATATGAGTGCACCGCAATATATAACGGTATATTCAGGCATAGCACGCCAATAAGGCAAGCCAAGATTGCCAGGCTCAACCTGACACACAAGACAATCATTTAAATGCAGAATTGTATTCTGCCCGCAAGCCCTTATAGCAGTAATACTCCACATTTTATTACACCCGCGAAGAATATTTATGAGTCCCCCAAATGTCCTTGGCTGGGGTCTGCGGACCAAGCAATATCTCCAACCACCCATGCGCATTTCGACTTCCAAATTATGCATTCAAAGAACTGAGTATAGCGACCTTTAATCCATACTACTGAATTGCAGTCAATAGCGAATTTCATATCAATGACCACATCGTAGCAGGTGTTGCGCCCCATAAATCTCATGAGATGATATAATTATGCCTGCCTATCGAATGGGCGAAAACATCTCCTCCTGCAGTAACGCCGCATTTTTCTGGAAAAACAACAGAAGCCTGCCGGTACTGACCTGGCGGGAAATACAAAAAACAATGACTTATTTACGGGAAAATATCGGCAAATGGAATACTATCGGCCGCAGCCTGCACAGCCGGACTCCAATCCCACGTGTCGGAGTTATCAGGATCAGGCCTATTCACAACTAGGCCAGCAATTCCCACACATTAATATTTTGGGCAGTTAGCATGTCTCTCGGTAAAGACTGCCTCGTTTCCAGCCTAAAATTTCCCCACCAAGCTCAGGGGAGATGTATTGCTGAAATCCTGGACTGTTCGAGGAACACCATTTGGGTCTATATAAACCACATTAGAAGCTAGGTTGATAGGCCCGGCACCAGCGCTGATAACCGACCCTATGCACTGCCCCATAGAGCGTTTGTTAACCGCATCGCCGTTCGAAACCGGAGTTCCGACATTCGAGATTCTGGGTGAACAGCGGGTACGCCCAAGGTGATCGACGTAAGGCCGCACGCACGGCCATCGTAAGCGTCGCCGCCCAGCGCGGAGAGCAGATACCAACCTGAGCGGAGCGGCGCTGGACTGGCGGGCCATAGCCGCGGGCTTCACGATAGATCCTGAATGCCGAACGACTGTGTGGCACCGAGACGGTATCCCCATAAGCATCAGCATTCAGGGCGCAGCAGAGGCTTTGGTTATCACCCGTCGACCTGCTGGACGAAGCAGTCCAGGCGCGAAGGAGCCGATGCCATGATCGAGCAATCTACCCGCCACCGGCTCGAAGCCGCGCTGCAGGGCGTCAAGCCCAGCGACATGCGCCGGCGAGAGCATTGCGCAGTACCTCCATCATCGATACAAGCCGCGGGAAGATGATAACGGAGAGTTCGTGCTGTACCTGCATGAAGGAAAGCGCCAGGTCGGAGGCGGTAGCCCGTGGACGCCGGATGGTCGCGCGCACATGGACCTCAAGGGGTAGATCTGATCTGCGCAGGCGATCAGTACATGACCGTAGGCTACAGCTATCACCGAACCAAACCTGGAGACGACGTTTGCGTGGCCACCGTGATGAAGAAGCTCTGCGAAGGCCAGGCCGGCGCCCACTCCACCTGCCGCTACGGCATCGCGCCGGACATGGACTTCGACCGTTTCCAGCGGCCAGCCGCCCAACTCTGGGAAGTAGTGCGCGACGTGCTGCTCGCCTGACCATCAACTTGCCGCCACCGGCGGCGTGGAGACCACCTGTCCCTGATATCCGTCGAGCAGACCGCGAGCCTGCTTTGCGTCAGCCGCGCCACGGCTTACCGGATGGCGCTTGAAGGCCGAATCCCTACTGTGCGCTGGATGAAGCGCGGGGTCAGGGATCATGCCGAAAAACTCAAGCAGATGATCGACGAAGCCGCCGCTGCTAGTATTTGCGCCGCGGGCGGCATGTCGGAGGAAACCGAATGCCCTACAATCTACCTGGAAGGCGTGCACTCCAAAGCAGGAAAGCGGCGCAGCATCCCGCTGAACGATGGCGCGGTGAATGCGCTCAAGCAGATGATGGCATTCAGGGCCGAACACTGCCCCGCAACGCCATGGGTGTTCGCTCGCGGTAATGGAGAGCGGGTTATGTGCCTGCGAACTGGTTTCAACAAAGCATGTGCAACGGTGGGGATTGAGGACTTCACTATTCATGATCTGCGGCACACGTGTGCTGCTCACTTTATCAGTGCCGACGTTGCGCTGGCGGAAGTCAGGGATCTGCTGGGTCATTCAACCGTCATGATGACGGAGCGCTACGCGCACTTGGCGCCGGCTAGGGTGAGGGATGTAGTCCGGGTGGTGGACCAGGACCGCGAGCTACCGAGCTCACGTTCTGTTCACGCTGAAAGTCCAGCGTGGTAAGGGGGAGCACTTCTAAAGCTCGTAACCCCTTGATTTATAAAGTGGTGCGGACGAAGAGACTCGAACTCTTACAGCTTGCGCCGCTGGAACCTAAATCCAGTGTGTCTACCAATTTCACCACGTCCGCGTGATGCGCTTAAAACAAAGGCGCCTGATTATACAATCAAGGCGCCTTCGAAGAATATGGGGTGGACGATGGGAATCGAACCCACGACAACTGGAATCACAATCCAGCGCTCTACCAACTGAGCTACGCCCACCATATTGCGGTGTTACGTTACCTACTTGCTTGCCTAAGCTGCCTTATGGCGCACCCGGCAGGACTCGAACCTGCGACCATCCGCTTAGAAGGCGGATGCTCTATCCAGCTGAGCTACGGGCGCATATTCAATCTGCTTTCCATTACGATTGCAAATCAATTTTCAGCCTTACCGAACGAGCTAACAAATCCGCTCATTCTGCCTGACTTTGCTAACCAGTGCTAGGTTGTGCCCGACAAGTGCGACGAATGTTATAGACGAGCCGAAAGGTCGTCAACACTTTTTTCAAAAAAATTTAAATTATTTAAGGGGTTAGGGGATTTGCCCGACCACGCGCCTTTGCCCTCGGCCCGGCTCGTGCGAGAATGCGCCCTCTTTATTGTTCCCTTCTCGATGGTTAATCACGCGTCTATGACTGCACACCTTATAGATGGCAAGGCGATCGCCGCCAACCTGCGCAAGCAGATCGCCCAACGTGTCGCCGAGCGCCGCCAGCAAGGCCTGCGCACGCCAGGCCTGGCGGTGATCCTGGTCGGCACCGACCCGGCCTCCCAAGTCTATGTTTCGCACAAGCGCAAGGACTGTGAGGAAGTCGGCTTCATCTCCCAGGCGTTCGACCTGCCCAGCGACACCACGCAGCAAGCCCTGACCGAGCTGATCGACCGTCTCAACGACGACCCGGCCGTCGATGGCATCCTGCTGCAACTGCCGCTGCCAGCGCATCTGGACGCTTCGCTGCTGCTCGAGCGCATCCGTCCGGACAAGGACGTCGATGGTTTCCACCCCTACAACATCGGTCGCCTGGCCCAGCGCATCCCGCTGCTGCGCCCATGCACCCCGAAGGGCATCATCACCCTGCTGGAAAGCACCGGGCAAGACCTGTACGGCATGAACGCGGTGATCGTCGGCGCCTCCAACATCGTCGGTCGCCCGATGGCCATGGAACTGCTGCTGGCCGGTTGCACCGTCACCGTCTGCCACCGCTTCACCAAGGACCTGGCCGGCCACGTCGGCCGCGCCGACCTGCTGGTGGTAGCGGCCGGCAAACCGGGCCTGGTCAAGGGTGAGTGGGTCAAGGAAGGCGCCATCGTCATCGACGTGGGCATCAACCGCCAGGAAGACGGCAAGCTGGTGGGCGATGTGGTCTACGAGACCGCCCTGCCCCGCGCCGGCTGGATCACGCCGGTTCCAGGTGGCGTCGGGCCCATGACCCGTGCGTGCCTGCTGGAGAACACCTTGTATGCGGCTGAAGAGCTGCACAAGTAATCGTTCTCGGCACACAGCAATGAAAAACGGCACCCCAAGGGTGCCGTTTTTCATTAGACGGTGAATCTACCAACGCTATCGCGGGAGCGCAGGGCTGCCCGCGTGGAGGTCAGTACGCTCGGCAACTGATCACTTGCGCGCCTCCTCCCACGACTTGAGCAGCTCGTTGTAGCTGACCGTCTCGCCCTTGGGCTTTTCGTTGGCCAGCTTCGGTTTCGGCGCACCTGGCTGGTCGAACCAGTACTGCGCATCGCGCTCTGGGTTGAGCTTGGGCGCACAGGTGGCCTGGGCATTGGAACGCTGCAGCCGCTCCATCATGCGGTCCTGGTCACGGGCCAGGCCGTCGAGGGCCTCCTGCGGGGTCTTCTCGCCACTGGCCACCTCGGCGATATGACTCCACCACAGCTGCGCCAGGCGCGGATAGTCAGGCACGTTGGTGCCGGTCGGGGTCCACTGCACCCGTGCCGGGCTGCGGTAGAACTCCACCAGCCCACCCAGCTTGGGCGCCATCTCGGTCATGGCCTGGGAGTTGATGTCTGACTCGCGAATCGGCGTCAGACCGACGATGGTCTTCTTCAGCGACACGGTTTTCGAGGTCACGAACTGCGCGTACAGCCATGCCGCGAGACGCTGCTTTTCCGGGGTGGACTTGAAGAAGGTCCAGGAACCGGTGTCCTGGTAACCCAATTTCATGCCCTCCTCCCAATACGGCCCCTTCGGCGACGGCGCCATGCGCCACTTCGGCGTGCCATCGGCGTTGACCACCGGCAGCCCGGGCTTGACCATGTCGGCGGTGAAGGCGGTGTACCAGAAGATCTGCTGGGCGATATTGCCCTGGGCCGGCACCGGGCCTGACTCGGAGAAGGTCATGCCCTGCGCTTCCTTCGGCGCATAGGCACGCATCCAGTCCACGTACTTCTGCGTCGCGAACACCGCTGCCGGGCCGTTGGTGTCGCCACCGCGGGTGACGCTGGAGCCAACAGGGTGGCAGTCCTCAACGCGAATGCCCCACTCGTCCACCGGCAAGCCATTGGGCAGGCCTTTGTCGCCGCCGCCAGCCATGGAGAACCAGGCGTCGGTGAAACGCCAGCCGAGCGAGGGATCTTTCTTGCCGTAGTCCATATGGCCGTAGACGCGCTTGCCATCGATCTCCTTGACGTCCTCGGTGAAGAACTTGGCAATGTCTTCATAGGCCGACCAGTTCACTGGCACGCCCAGCTCGTAGCCGTACTTTTCCTTGAACTTGGCCTTCAGGTCAGGGCGTTCGAACCAGTCGGCGCGGAACCAGTAAAGGTTCGCAAACTGCTGGTCAGGCAACTGGTAGACCTTGCCGTCTGGCGCGGTGGTGAAGGAAATGCCGATAAAGTCTTTCAGGTCGAGCGTAGGCGAGGTGTAGTCCTTGCCTTCGTTGGCCATCAGGTCAGTGATCGACTGCACCTTGCCATAGCGAAAGTGCGTGCCGATCAGGTCGGAATCGTTGACCCAGCCGTCGTAGATGTTCTTGTCCGACTGCATCTGCGTCTGCAGCTTCTCCACCACATCGCCTTCCTGCAACAGGTCATGGGTGAGCTGGATGCCGGTGATCTCGCTGAATGCCTTGGCCAGGACCTTGGATTCATACTCATGGGTGGTGAGGGTTTCCGACACCACGTTGATCTTCATCCCACGAAACGGCTCGGCGGCCTTGATGAACCACTTGAGTTCCGCCATCTGCTGCTCGGCACTCAAGGTGGAGGGCTTGAACTCGCTGCCGATCCATTTTTTCGCCGCGTCCTCGTACTGATCGGCCCACGCCGTGCCCTGCAGGCCGCCGAGCAGCAGCGCCGCGGCCAGAGTCAAATGTCGCCGCTTGTTGTCGTTATCGAACATTGTGATCTCCCGATTGAAATGATCCGCCGCCCCGGGCTAACCCCAGCGCAGCACCACCACGAGCCAGGCCAGCGACAGCAGCGAGGCCACCCACAGCGGCCAGTCGCTGGCGCCGATCACCGCAAGGTGCAGGTAGGCACTGGCCAGCAGGCCGATGAACAACCGATCGCCACGGCTGGTGACGAGCGGCAGGAAACCGCGCCGCTCCACGCAGGGGCGACGCAGCTCGAACACTGTCATGCACGACAGCAGCACACCGACGGCGACAAAGAACAGCGCCGTGGGCAAGGTCCAGGCCATCCACTCCATCGTTGCGCCCTCCTATACCCGACCCAGGGCAAAGCCCTTGGCCACATGGTTGCGGACAAACCAGATCACCAGCATGCCAGGCAGGATGGTCAGCACCCCGGCCGCAGCCAACACCCCCCAGTCGATACCCGAGGCCGACACGGTACGGGTCATCACCGCCGCGATCGGCTTGGCGCTCACCGATGTCAGGGTTCGCGCCAGCAGCAGCTCGACCCACGAGAACATGAAGCAGAAGAAGGCCGTCACGCCGATCCCGGAGCCAATCAGCGGTATGAAGATCTTCACGAAGAAGCGCGGGAAGCTGTAACCATCGATGTAGGCGGTTTCATCGATCTCTTTCGGCACCCCCGACATGAAACCCTCCAGGATCCATACCGCCAGTGGCACGTTGAACAAGCAGTGGGCCAGGGCCACGGCAATGTGGGTGTCGAACAGGCCGATGGACGAATACAGCTGGAAGAACGGCAGCAGGAACACCGCCGGTGGCGCCATGCGGTTGGTCAGCAGCCAGAAGAACAGGTGGCGATCACCGAGAAAGCGATAGCGCGAGAAGGCATACGCGGCCGGCAAGGCCACCGCCAGTGAGATCATCGTGTTCAGGCACACGTAGTACAGCGAGTTGAGGTAGCCGCTGTACCAGCTCGGGTCGGTGAAAATGACCCGATAGTTGTCAAAGGTGAACGCCTGCGGCCACAGGGTCAGCCCGCCCAGGATCTCGGTGTTGCTCTTGAACGACATGTTCAACAGCCAGTAGATCGGCACCAGCAGGAAGAAGAAGTACAGCAGCAGCGGCACCGCTTTGCGCAAGGTCATGGCCTAATCCTTGTCGGCGTGGGTCATGGCGGTATAGAACAGCCACGACACCAGCAGGATGATCAGGAAGTACACCAGCGAGAACGCCGCCGCCGGCCCCAGGTCGAACTGTCCTACCGCCATGCGCGTGAGGGTCTGGCTGAGGAACGTGGTGGCGTTGCCCGGCCCGCCACCGGTGAGCACGAAAGGCTCGGTATAGAACATGAAGCTGTCCATGAAGCGCAGCATCACCGCGATCAGCAGCACGCTCTTGAGCTTCGGCAGCTGGATATGGCGAAACACCGCCCAACCCGAGGCGCGATCGATGCGTGCAGCCTGGTAATACACATCGGGAATGGCACGCAACCCCGAGTAGCACAGCAGTGCCACCAGTGAGGTCCAGTGCCAGACATCCATCACCAGCACGGTGACCCAGGCATCCAGCGGATCGCCTGCATAGTTGTAGCTGACCCCAAGCTTGGCCAGGGTGGCGCCAAGCAGCCCGATATCGGCGCGGCCGAAGATCTGCCAGATGGTGCCGACCACGTTCCACGGGATGAGCAGCGGAATGGCCATGATGATCAGGCACACCGAGGCCATGCGCCCCTTGGTCGGCATGGTCAGGGCAATGGCGATGCCCAGCGGGATCTCGATCAGCAGCACGCAGCCCGAATAGATGAACTGACGCAGCAGTGCATCGTGCAGCGCGGGGTCGCGCAACACCTGGCGGTACCAGTCGGCGCCAACGAAATAGCGGTTGGAGGCGTCGAAGATGTCCTGCACCGAGTAATTGACCACCGTCATCATCGGCACCACGGCGCTGAAGGCCACCAGCAGGAACACCGGCAGCACCAGCCACCAGGCCTTGTTGTTCGGCACCTTGTTCATGGCGTGGCCTCCAGCAGCAGGTCATCGACATAGAGCATCAGCCATTGCGCTGGCAGGCTGACCCACGCGCGCCCTTCAGGCAGGGGACGGTCCTCACCCATGCGAGCCTTGAGGGTGACGCCACCCAGCTCCAGGGTGAGGATGCGGTAGGTGCCCAAGTCTTCTATATCCAGGACCTGGGCCTCGAAGGCATCATCGATCGGACGGTCCCAGACCTGCACGAACTCCGGGCGAATCCCTACCTGCAAGCGCTCGCGCGGTTGCTCGGCGAGGCGCTCGCGCAGGCCATCCGGCAATGGCAGGTGCAGACCGCCGAAACTCACGCCATCGGCTTCGGCACGCACTTCGATCAGATTCATCCCGGGGCTGCCAATGAAGTAGCCCACGAAGGTATGGCGCGGGCGCTCGAACAATTCGCGCGGGGTGCCGAACTGGACAATGCGCCCACCGTGCATCACCGCGATCTTGTCAGCGAAGGTCGATGCCTCCAGTTGATCGTGGGTGACATAGATCATGGTGATGTTGAACTGCTCGTGAATCTGCTTGAGCTTGCGCCGCAGCTTCCACTTCAAGTGCGGGTCGATCACCGTCAGCGGCTCGTCGAAAAGGATCGCCGACACATCGTCGCGCACCAGGCCGCGACCCATCGAAACCTTCTGCTTTTCGTCGGCGCTCAGGTTGCGCGCCTTTTTCTTCAGCACCGCCCCCAGGTCGAGCACCTCGGCGATCTCTTCGACGCGCGCCCTCACCCGCTGCTCATCCAGGCCCTGGTTACGCAGGGGGAAGGCCAGGTTGTCGAATACGCTCATGGTGTCGTACACCACCGGGAACTGGAACACCTGGGCAATGTTGCGCTGCTGCGGCGACAGCGCATTGACCGGTTGACCGTCGAACTGAACCTCGCCCTGGGACGGACTGAGCAGGCCGGAAATGATGTTGAGCAAGGTCGACTTGCCGCAGCCGGACGGTCCGAGCAAGGCGTAGGCCCCGCCCTGCTCCCAGACATGCTCGAGTTCGTGCAAGGCATAGTCGCCAGCGCCGGAGGGCTGGCGGCTGTAGCTGTGGGCCAGGCGATGCAAGCGGATCTCGGCCATCAGCGGCGCCTCCCCTGACGCAGGCCGGGGGCCTGTACCAGTTGACCGGTGCTGTCGAAGACGAACAGCTTGTGGGTGGGGATGAACACCGGGACCTGGGTGTCCACCTGATATTCGTGCACCCCCGGCAGGTGCAGGATCATCCGCCAGTGCTCGTTGCGCACATGCAGGAAGGTCTCCGAACCGCTGATTTCAGCCAGCTCGACCAGCACGGTCAGCTCGAGGTCGTCGTCATGGGAGGGCACCAGGGTGATGTGACTGGGGCGCACACCGAAGCGGTAGTCGCCATCGGCCAGGGCGCGCAGATCGTCGGTACGGGCGAAGTGCACGGCGCCGGCCAGGCTCACCTCGTTGCCCGCGACCCGGCCGCTGACCAGATTGATCGGCGGCTCCGAGAACAGCTCGGCAGCCAGCACGTTGCAAGGCTTGTGGTAGACCTCGGCGGTCGGGCCGCTCTGCAGCAGCCGCCCTTCGTGGAGGATGGTGGTGGTGCCACCCAGGGCCAAGGCTTCGTTCGGCTCGGTGGTGGCGTACACGGCGATGCAGTTGCGTTCGGCGAACAGCGCGCGCAGCTCCTGGCGCAGCCCTTCACGCAGCTTGTAGTCGAGGTTGACCAGCGGCTCGTCGAAGAGGATCAGCGAAGCGTCCTTGACCAGCGCGCGAGCCATTGCCGTGCGCTGCTGCTGGCCACCGGAGAGCTCCAGCGGCAAGCGCTGCAGGTAGGCTTCGATACGCAACATCTCGGCGGTCTGGCGCACCCGCTGGCGAATCTGCGCCTCTGGCAGGCGCGCCTGGCGCAGCGGTGAGGCGATGTTCTCGAACACGCTGAGGGTGGGGTAATTGATGAACTGCTGATAGACCATCGACACATTGCGTTCACGCACCGGGCGCCCGGTAACGTCCTCGCCGTCCATCAGCACCCGCCCGCTGTCCGGCCGATCCAGGCCAGCCATCAGGCGCATCAGGCTGGTCTTGCCAGACAAGGTACGGCCAAGCAACACGTTGAACGAGCCCGGCGCGAAACGCAGACTGGCCTCGGCGATCCAGGCCTGGTTATCGACGTGGCGGCTGACCTGCTCCAGCACTAGGGTCATGGCGTAGCCTTCTTGTGATTGTTGTCCGCCGAACGGAGCCAGAACCGTGCCAGAAACCGCCGGACGCTCTGGCACCGGCTCCACGCAGCAGCGCCCTGTTCGCCTGCGAACACAAATGAACAGTTTCGCTGGACAGTTGAACAACCACGGCATTGACAATGAACAGTTGTGAACGACACTCAAGGGCGGTCGTCGACAACAACAATCACACAGGGACAGGCCCATGGCCGCTGATACCCCGACCCACGCCCACCTGATCCAGGCCTCCTGGGCCCGCTGCCGCGAATACGGCCTGCAACCGCACAGCGCGCCGGATTTCGACTGCCTGACCGGCGCGCAACTGAGCGAACTGCTCGAGCACCGCCAGGCCCTGCTGCAACTGACCCGCGACGCCGTGCTGCCGCAGTACACACACCTGCTGGGCAATTCCAGCTACCTGGTGATGCTCGCCGACGCCGGAGGCTGCCTGCTCGATGCCTGGGGCACGCGGCGCTTCGTCGAACCGCGCCAGCAGCACGGTTTCACACCCGGTGCACACTGGCAGGAGCGCGGCGTGGGCACCAACGCGCTGGGCACGGCATTGGCCTGCGGTGAGGCCATCCACGTCGGCCAGGACGAACATTTCCTGCGCCAGAACCGCTACATGGCCAGCGCCGCCGCGCCCCTGTTCGATGCCGAGCGCCGCCTGGTGGGCGTACTGGATGTCTCAAGCGATGGCTACCTGCCCGTCGCCCAGACCCTCGGCCTGGTGCGCATGATGGGCCAGAGCCTGGAGAACCGTCTGATCCTCGCCGCCCACGGCGACCGGCACGGGCAACTGGTGTTCAATACCGCACCCGACAACCTCGACAGCCCCTGGGCCGGCTTGCTGCTGTTCGACGAACGTGGCCGGGTGCTGGCAGCCAATCATCGCGCAGACAGCCTGCTGGGCCAGGATCCGCGGCAATGCACGCTCGAACAGCTGTTCCAGACCTCGCTCAAACAGATCCTCGCCCACCCTCAGGAGAGCGCCTTCGCCCTGCAAGTCGCCGGTCGCCACCGTTTCCACTGCCAGTGGCGCGCACCGCATCAACCCATGCGCAGCACACCGCCAAGCAGCGACCCGCGCGTGAGCAAGGCGCTGGCCCAGGCCGGCCTGCTACTGGAGAAGGATATTCCGGTGCTGATCCAGGGCGAGACGGGCGTTGGCAAGGAGGTCTTCGTCAATACCCTGCATCAGGCCAGCAGCCGTGTCGGCCGGCCGCTGATCGCGGTGAACTGCGCAGCGATCCCGGCAGAACTGGTGGAGTCGGAACTGTTCGGCTACGAGAAAGGCGCTTTCACCGGTGCCCACCACAAAGGCAACACCGGGCTGATCCGCAAGGCTGACGGCGGCATCCTGTTTCTCGACGAAATTGGCGACATGCCCCTTCCAACCCAGGCCCGACTGTTGCGTGTGCTGCAGTCGCGCTGCATCCAGCCGCTGGGCAGTGGTGAGCCGGTGGCGGTGGACATTCGCGTGGTCTCGGCGAGCAACCTCGACCTGGCTGCCGAAGTCCGCGCCGGGCGATTTCGCCAGGACCTCTACTACCGCATCGCCGGGCTGGCACTGGTACTGCCCCCGTTGCGCGAGCGCAGCGATCGGCGGGCGCTGATCGAGCAGGTGCATGCACGTTACCGCGAACCCGGACAGGTACAACGCTTGTCGCCACGGATGCTGGCGCTGTTCGAGCAGCACCCCTGGCCGGGAAACCTGCGCGAGCTGGTGACCGTGATGCAGGTTGCCCTGGCGTTGGCGGGGCCTGATGCCATCAGCGAAGAGCACCTGCCAGCGGCGTTCCTGGTGGAAGCTTCGGCCCCCCTGCCTGCACCCGAACGGGCCGACACCGGGCAAGACCTCGATACGCTGCTGCGCGAAGCCAACGGTAATCTTTCCTCAGTGGCGCGGGCGCTGGGGATCAGCCGTACGACACTGTACAAGCGGCTGCGCTCGACGGCCGCAGGCTGAGCCAGCCTGCGCCGGGGCACCGCAGCCGATTCCGCTGCAACGCCCACCATTTCAGCTGGAGCCGCTGCCCGTCACCTGCCGTTCAGCAGGCTTTTCCTACTTCCGCACCGGAAAATGGACACACAGCCACCTGTGGATGCGTGCCCAATGCAAACAACAAATACCGTCCTCATGATTCGCCCGGCGCGGTTCGCCTTCAACCCCGACACCGCCCTGACCAACCACTTCCAGAGCGCACCGCTGGACCCTGACGCCGCCAGCAGCAAAGCCCTCGAAGAGTTCGACGGCTATGTGCAGACCCTGCGCCAGCACGGCGTCGAGGTGTTGGTGGTGCAGGACACGCCCGAACCGCACACACCCGATTCGATCTTCCCCAACAACTGGTGGAGCAGCCATGCCGATGGCAGCCTGGTGCTCTACCCGATGGAAGGTCACAACCGTCGCCTGGAGCGCGAAAAGGGTGTGCTTCAGGTGATCGAGGAACGCTTCGCCATCGAACGCACCATCGACCTGAGCCCACTGGAACAGCAGAATCTGTTCCTCGAAGGCACTGGCAGCATGGTTCTGGATCGCGAGCACCGTATCAGCTACGCCTGCCATTCCGGCCGCACCCACGAACAGGCGCTGCGCCAGTTCGCCGAACGCCTCGGCTACCGCCTGTGCCTGTTCCACGCCCTCGATCGCCAGCAGGCACCGATCTACCACAGCAACGTGATGATGAATGTCGGCCGCACCCTGGCTGTGGCCTGCCTTGACGCCCTGCCCCACGCCGACGAACGCCGCACCCTCGAACACTCGCTGCGCGACACCGGCAAGGAGGTGCTGGCTTTGGGTTTCGACCAGTTGGAGGGCTTCGCCGGCAACATGCTCGAAGTGCACGACCGCAGCGGCCGCTCGCTGCTGGTGATGTCGCGCAACGCCTGGCGCTCGCTGGACGCTGGCCAACGCCGCCAGGTCGAGCGCCACAGTCATCCGCTGGTGGTCGATATCGACCACATCGAACGCATTGGCGGGGGCAGCGCACGCTGCATGCTCGCCGAAGTCCACCTTCCCTCGCGCCACTGAGCCCCCAAAGGAGCACTCCATGACTCGCTATATCGACGTGCAAGACCTCGCCCGCCTGGTCAACCGCAAGGGCCTGCCCACCTGCCTGGCCGAGATGGCCGAATACATTCGTGACGACTACCTGCGCTGGCACGACTTCGAAAAGTGCCCGCGCCTGGCCAACCACTCGCCCGATGGCGTGATCGAACTGATGCCGGTGTCCGACGCCAACCTGTACGCCTTCAAGTACGTCAACGGCCACCCGAAGAACACCCACAACGGGCTGCTGACCGTGATGGCGTTCGGTGCGCTGGGCGATGTCGACACCGGCGCCCCTGTCCTGCTCAGCGAAATGACCCTGACCACCGCTATTCGCACCGCCGCCACCTCGGCCCTGGCCGCAGGCTACCTGGCACGCAAGGACAGCCGAAGCATGGCGCTGATCGGCAACGGTTCGCAAAGCGAGTTCCAGGCCATCGCCTTCCACACCCTGCTGGGCATCGAAGAGATCCGCCTGTTCGACATCGACCGCGCCGCCTCGCAGAAACTCGCGGCCAACCTGGCCGGCTACCCCAAGCTCAAGCTGATCATCGCAGCATCCTTGGCCGACGCGGTACGCGGTGCCGACATCGTCACCACGGTCACTGCCGACAAGGCCTATGCCACCATTCTCACCCCCGAAATGATCGAACCGGGCATGCACCTCAACGCCGTGGGCGGCGACTGCCCGGGCAAGACCGAACTGCACCGCGAGATCGTCGAGCGCGCACGGGTGATCGTCGAGTACGAACCGCAGAGCCGCATCGAGGGTGAAATCCAGCAGATGCCGGCGGACTCGCCGATCACAGAATTCTGGCAGGTGGTCGAAGGGATCGCTGCCGGTCGCGAGAACGCCGCGCAGGTGACCCTGTTCGATTCGGTGGGCTTTGCCCTGGAGGACTACTCGGCGCTGCGCTATGTGCTGGATGTGGCCAAGGCGCTGGATATCGGCCACGACATTGCCCTGGTGCCCGAGCTCGAGAACCCGAAGGACCTGTTCGCCCTGCTGCAACCAAAAGCCGCGGCGCGTAACGCCAGCGCAGCATAAAAAAGCGGGGGCTGTAGTGCACAGCCCCCGCAGGCCTGGATCAGTCGCCGGCCACTGCAGCCTGGACGGCACGGGCGAAGCGGTCGGCCACTTCGTCGATCTGCTCGGCGCTGATGATCAGCGGCGGCAGGAAACGCACTACAGCGCCATGCCGGCCGCCCAGTTCGAGAATCAGGCCGCGCTTGAGGCACTCGCGCTGAACCTTCGGTGCCAGGCTGCGTGAGGCCGCCGGGTGGCCGAGGGCATCCAGCGCACCGTCCGGATCGATCAACTCGACCCCCAGCATCAAGCCTCGACCGCGAATATCGCCCAGGTGCGGGTAGTCACGCTGCAGGTGCTGCAGATGGCCGCGCAGGCGCTGGCCCATGGCGGCGGCGTGTTCGTCCAGGCGATGCTCCACCAGGTAATTGATCACCGCCGACCCTGCGGCCATGGCCATCTGGTTGCCACGGAAGGTCCCGGCGTGAGCCCCAGGCGCCCAGGTGTCGAGCCAGTCACGGTAGACCACTACCGCCAGCGGCAGGCTGCCGCCAATGGCTTTGGACAGGGTCACCACGTCTGGCACGATGCCCGCATGCTCGAAGGCGAACATACGCCCGGTGCGGGCGAAGCCGCTCTGGATCTCGTCGACGATCAGCGCCACCCCAGCCTGCTCGGTGATACGGCGCACACCGCGCAGCCACTCGATATCGGCCGGAATCACACCGCCCTCGCCCTGCACCACCTCAAGAATCACCGCCGCCGGCAGCTGTACCCCGGCCTCAGGGTCGAGCAGCAGGTTTTCCAGGTAATGCAGGTTGGCACGCACCCCCGCCTCGCCGCCCAAACCGAACGGGCAGCGGTAGTCATAGGGATAGGGCATGAACTGCACGCCGCTGTTGAGCAGTGCACCCAGGGGCTTTTTCGGCCCCAGGCTGCCCATCAGGCTCAGGGCGCCCTGGGTCATCCCGTGGTACGCCCCCTGGAAAGCCAGCACCGTGCTGCGCCCGGTGGCGGTACGCACCAGCTTCAACGCAGCTTCCACCGCATCGGTGCCAGTCGGCCCGCAGAACTGGATCTTCGCCTCGCGACGCAATGCCTCGGGCAGTACCGCAAACAGGTCCTGAACGAATCGATCCTTGACCGGCGTGGTCAGGTCGAGGGTGTGCAGCGGCAGCTCATCGGCCAGCACGCGCTGGATCGCTTCGACCACAACCGGGTGATTGTGCCCCAGCGCCAGGGTGCCGGCACCGGCCAGGCAGTCGATGAACTGACGGCCTTCGACGTCCTCGACATGGATGCCCCGGGCGCGCTTGAGCGCCAGCGGAATGCGACGTGGGTAGCTGCGGGCATTGGACTCCTGTTGCTGCTGGCGCAGCAGCAAGGCTGAATCCTCGAACTGGTACAGAGATTCCGGCGCAACAGCCGGCAGTGCCTGGGCAAGGCTGGAAGCGGTAGACATCGGCGAACCCTCGCAAGCAAGTAGGAATGCCCGCCACGTCCCTGTAACCGGATGTGTGTCGGGAAGTCATCGCTTGGGAGACGCTTGAGTAGGGTGTGGATTTAGCAGATTTTGGGGCCAAGGTGGCTTTTCGCAGAGGCGTCCGCGAAAGCCACGTTGACCGATGATCAGGCCCGAGCCTCCCGCGCAGGCACCTGCAGCCAGACCCGCAGCCCGTCACTGCGACTGTCGAAACGCAAGCTGCCCGCGCAGCGCTGGACGATCGCCTGGACAATCGCCAATCCCAGCCCACTGCCGACACTCTTGCTGTTGCGCCAGAAACGCTCGGTCAGGTGCTTGAGGTCCTCGTCGGCAATGCCCGGACCATGATCGCGAACCAGGAAGCCTACCTGCCCATCGGCCATCTGCACTTCCAGCTCCACCGCCTCATTGCCACCATGGCGCAGGGCGTTGTCCAGCAGGTTGCGCAGCGCCGCCACCGCCAAGGGCGCGGGCATGCCCAGGTAGATGCGGGTGGCCTCTTCGGGCAGGCGCAGGACGATCCGCCGGTTGTCGCCGCCACCAGCGTCCTGCACCGCCTGGCGCGCGACTTGCTCGGCACTGCACAGCACGCCATCTTCGAACGACAGGCTACCCTCGACCCGGGCCAGCATCAGCAGTTGCTCCAAGGTCCGGTGCATGCGGTCGGCGCCCTGCTCGGCGTGCTCCAGGGCCTGCTCGCGCACGCTTCCATCGGTCATGCGCGCCACTTGCAGGTGGGTCTTGATGGCGGTCAGAGGGCTGCGCAGTTCGTGCGCAGCATCGTCGGTCAGGCGTCGCTCGCGCTCGAGGGTCTGGGCGATCCGCAGGAACAGCTGGTTCTGGGTTTCCAGCAATGGCTGCAGCTCGCTGGGCATGCCCGCCACCTGCAAGGGTTCGACGCTGTCTGCTCGGCGCTTGCGCAGGGCATCGCGCATGCGGTTGAGCGGCTCCAGCCCCTTGCCCAGACCAATCCACAGCAGCCCCAGGCTGCCGAGCAAGGCCATCAGCACCGGTGCCGAAGCGGCCAGCAGGATCGACTGGTTGAGCGCCTCGCGTTCCTGATGGCGATCGGCCGTGGTGATCCGCACATCGCCGTGGTTGTAGGTGAAGGTGCGCCATGAACTGCCATCGATCGTCTGGTCACGGAAGCCGCTGCGCTGATCGTCCATGCTGCCATCGTGTTTGTGGTTGCTGGCCAGGATCTCGCCGCGCAGGGAACTGACCTGGCAGGCCATGCCGTCCGGCACGCTGAACTGGTCGGCCGCAAAGTGCGCGTCCCGGCCCTTGGCCCCCAACGGCTGCGGCAACTGGTCGACCAGGCCCGCCACCATCCGTGCCGAAGCCACCAGGCGCTGGTCGAGGGAGAACATCATCTGCTGACGCAGGTCGCGCAACATCCAGGCCGCGGCCAGGATCCAGATCAGGATGAAGGCACTGCCCAGGATCAGCGACAGACGAACCCGCAGGCTCATGGCGCGGTCTCCTGCGGGGCCTGCGCTGCACCCAGGCGATAGCCCAGCCCGCGTACGGTCTCGACGATACTGTTGCCAAGCTTGCGCCGCAGGTGGTGGATGTGAACGTTCAGGGCATTGCTCTCGACTTCATCGCTGAAGCCATAGACGCAATCCTTGAGCTGTTCGCTGGACAGCACGCGCCCGGGATTCTGCAGCAAGGCCTGGAGCAAGGCCTGCTCCCGTCGGGACAGATCGACCGCACGACCGGCCAGGGTCGCCTCGCAACTGCTGGGGTTATAGACCAAGGGGCCGTGCTCGATGACATTCACGGCGCGCCCGGCCACGCGGCGCAGGAGCGTGTGCAGGCGTGCCGCCAGCTCGCGCAGGTCGAAAGGTTTGAGCAGGTAGTCGTCGGCGCCGGCCTGCAGGCCATCGACCCGGTCGGTGACCGCATCACGGGCCGTGAGCACCAGCACCGGCAGCACCTCGCCCTGCTGGCGCAGGCGCCGCAACAGCTTGAGGCCGTCTTCGTCGGGCAACCCCAGGTCGAGGATCATCACGTCGAACTGGGCCGCCTGGAGCAGTGCACGTGCCGCCGAGGCGCTGGCGACCCGATCGACGGTCAGGCCCTGGGCCGTGAGGCCGGCGCAAATGCCGCTGGCGATCAGGTCGTCGTCCTCGCAGAGCAGTACGTGCATGGGAAATCTCCGGGTAGGTGGATGCGCAGTGCAACAAAACGGGATTAAGCGCCGATTATGAACCTCACCCCGCGTTTCGTCGCCTGCGCCGGCCGGCGATTACTCGAGTACCTCGACCGGCATGCCGACTTCAAGTCGCCCGCTGCCATCGACCGCCAGGTTCTGCCCGAACAGTACGTCCCCTTCCCGCTCACGAAAGGTCTTGAGGGTGGTCAACGGCTCCCGGTCGCTACTGCGCTCACCCGTCTGTGGGTCGAGGGTCGTAAGGATGCAGCGCACACTGGGCTTGAGCACCCGCAGGGTCAGGTCGCCGATACGGATACGCTTCCAGCCGTCTTCGGCAAACGCCTCGGCGCCCTCGACCACCAGGTTGGGACGAAAACGCAGCATCTGCATCGGCCGGCCGATGCGCCGGTTGAGTTCATCGAGCGAGCCCTGGCCGATCAGTAATAACGGAAAGCCGTCGGGGAAGGCCGCACGGTCACTGTTGAGCCCATAGCCGCTGGGCAGGTAGCGTGCCCGCTGCTGCGGACAGTGCACCAGACGTACCGCCTTGCCGAGCATCTGACTGAGCCACGCAGCGGCCTCGTCGCCGGCATCGGGCACGCGCAAGGTGTCGCGCCAGATGGTCACCCCGCGCAGGTCGTCGTCGGCACCCGGCACCTTGACCGTCAGCGGCGCCTGCCCAGGTGTTTGCAGCAGCAGGCTTTCTTCATCGCCACCGGTGGCCGTGAGCCGTCCCAATTGTGGCCAGGCACGCTGGGTAAGGAAGCGCCCGGTGTCCTGCTCGACCACCATCCAGCGCCGATCGCCCGACAGCCCCATGGCATCCACGGTCGACTCGCCCAGGCTCTGCGCCTGGCAAGACTTCACTGGATACCGATACAACGCACTCAGAAACATCCCCGCCCGCCTCGTGCCAGTCAAAAAGCCAAGCTTATACCCACCACGGGGCGTGTGCAGGTATCAGACTGGCGCATGATCGAGCGACAGACGCTCGCGCACCACATCCACCAGGCGGTCCGGCTGGAACTTGGAGAGGAAGTTGTCGCAGCCTACCTTCTTCACCATCGACTCGTTGAAGCTGCCCGACAGCGACGTGTGCAGCACCACGTAAAGCCCGCGCAGACGCGGGTCATTGCGGATCTCGGTGGTCAGGCGGTAACCGTCCATCTCCGGCATTTCGGCATCGGTGAAGATCATCAGCAGTTTTTCGCAGACGTCCTCTCCGGCATCGGCCCAGCCCTTGAGCATGCGCAGCGCCTTCAGGCCATCACTGGCGATGTGCAGCTTCACACCCAGTTGCGACAAGGTGTCACGCAGTTGGGCCAGGGCCACGCTGGAGTCATCCACGAGCAACACTTCACGACCGCGGGCACGGGCGAGCACCGGGTCTTCGAGCTTGTCGCGCGATACCTTGGCGCTGTAGGGCACGATCTCGGCCAGCACCTTCTCCACGTCGATGATCTCCACCAGTTTCTCGTCGACCTTGGTGATCGCGGTCAGGTAATGCTGGCGGCCGGCGCTGGTAGGCGGTGGCATGATGGCTTCCCAGTTCATGTTGACGATGCGGTCGACGCCGCCCACCAGGAACGCCTGTACCGAGCGATTGTACTCGGTGACGATGATGGTGCTGTCCGGCCCTGGCTGCAGCGGGCGCATGCCGATTGCCTGGGACAGGTCGATCACCGGCAGCGTCTGGCCGCGCAGGTTGACCACGCCACAGACGAAGGTGTGGCGCTGCGGCATCAGGGTCAGCTTGGGCAGTTGCAGCACCTCCTGCACCTTGAACACGTTGATCGCGAACAGCTGTCGCCCCGCCAGGCGGAACATGAGGATTTCCAGGCGGTTCTCGCCTACCAATTGCGTGCGTTGATCTACCGTGTCGAGAATGCCAGCCATTGCGCAACCCCCTGGCTCTGTGCCGGAAAAAGTGGATACATCCGCCCTGTATCGGCACAATCCGCCAGAGCTTGACCCCTGCAGAAAAATGCCTGAACGGCGATTGATATCACTTTACCATCATGCTTTACTGCTGCCACATCCCTCCTCATCCGCCGCGCTGCGGACGTACCACTGCCTCTGAGACCTCATCAGGGAAACCCCTAGGAGCAATCGGGAGCAACCTGATATTCGCAATATCCATTAGCCATTAATGTGACGCCATTCTCACTGCATGAACGGAGTCAGGCTCTTGTCAGCGAACATCTCGGTGTGGCCAACCCCTGCTCCAACCCCGCACGTTGGAGTTTCATGATGGAGCGGGTGCTCTCGAACACAGCGATCCTGCAGGACTTCCTGCTGGATGCGCAGGTCCTGCTGAACGAGTCCCAGGAATGCCTGCAACACCTGGAGCTGATCAGCAATGACGCTGACGCCTGCCATTGCCTGAGCAAAGCCCTCGAGACACTCGCCCGTCGAGCAGACGCCTCGGGCGTGCTCGAGATCGCCCACTACGCCTCGGCCCTGCACCGCCTGCTGGCGCCTGGCTGCACCAGCCGCAACCTGCCGCAGGGCGCGCTGCCGGCACTGGCCGACTGCCTGACACTGCTGGCCTGGCAACTGGAACTGGTCGATGAACGCACCGGACACCTGAACCTGGACAGCAGCGAGCAGCACCTGCTGCTGGTCACCCTGGCGGGTGTGCTGGATCAGCCACTCCCGCAGGCCTGTGCCCTGTGCGACGAAAACGAGCGCCACTGCGTGCACCCCCCGCTGCTCAACATGCACATTGAGCCCAAGCACGCCCACGGCACATCAACTCGCAAAGACTAGGGGTCTGTCTGAAATGTGCAGACACATTCAGACAGATCCCTAGCGATGTGGCCCCACGTAACTCGTCTGACTGGACGGCCCCAAACACATGGCAACTTGGCGAGTTTGTACAAGTTCTGTCTAGTTCCGCAGACTCGCCGCGTTAGTTGAGTTTGGAAGTTACTGCCTTCTCAAACGATAATGGCTTATTGCCACTTCTACAGGCATTGCACCCCACTGCCATGCCTCGGAAACACCTTGGTTTCAGGCAACTAACCAGCCGGGACCAAACCAACTCGAAGTGATACCATGCGCGCAAAAGAACGAACGCCCAACGGCTCTTCAGCGATTACAACAGGGCTCGTTCCTGGTTGAAAGGCAGGACATTCACGATTCTCCAGAAAGATTGGCGACCTGCGCCAGCAATAATTCAGTGGCTTTCCTATCTATGCTCCCACGCTTGAAGATTTCCCTGCGTTGTCGCTCTCGCACCGCCTTGCTGCGTGCGGCAACCGCCGTGCTGTGCGTGGCATCGCTGGTCACCAACCTGGTGCTCTACAGCAGCGGGCAACCTGTATCGGCCGGTGCCCTGGCGCTGCAGTTGGCCGCCCTGCTCGGGGCCGGCTGGCACCTGCGCCGTGGCGCCCGATCGATCAACCTGCTGCCGGCGGAGCTGGCCGACCGCATGCTCAAGGTCCAGGAAAGCGAACGCCAGCACCTGAGCCGCGAGTTGCACGATGACATCGGCCAATTGCTCACCGCAGCCAAGCTTCAGCTCGACTGGTTGCAACGTCGCGTGCCTGCACCGCTGCAGGCGCAGTGCGACACGCTGCGCAAGACCCTCGACGACACCCTGGGCAACGTGCGTGACGTCTCGGCGTTGCTCAACCCACGGCAACTGGCCAGCCTGGGCCTGGAGGCCAGCCTGCGTGCGCACCTGCTGCGTGCCCTCGAGAACAGCGAGGTGCACTGGAGCCTGGAATGCAACCAGCGCTTGGGCGGCATCTCCGAGGAAGTGACCATGGCCGCCTTTCGCATCACCCAGGAAGCGGTCACCAACGTGCTGCGCCATGCCCAGGCCCGCAACTTGCTGATCAGCCTGCAACGCACCCCCGCCGGGTTGCTGCTGACGATCCTCGATGACGGTGTGGGCTTCGTCCCGGCCAGCAAACCGGGCGAAGTCGGGCAACGTGGCATGGCCGGCATGCAGGAGCGGGCCACCGCCCTGCAGGGCAGCCTGAGCGTGACCAGCCGGCCCGGAGCGGGCACCCGAATCGAAGCGCTGTTCCCCTGGCCTGCACGCAGCCAGGAACGTGCCAGGACACCCGCCACCGATGATTAGACTGCTGTTGATCGACGACCATTCGCTGATTCGTGCGGGCGTGCGCGCACTGGTGTCCGATATTCCCGACTACGCCGTGGTCGGTGAAGCCGACGACGGCCAGCACCTGCTGGAGATGGTCCAGCGCCTGGGCCCCGACATCGTCCTGCTGGACATCTCGATGCGCTCGACCAACGGCCTCGACGCTCTGACGCAATTGCGCGCAAACGGTTGCACCTGCAAGGTGCTGATCCTGTCGATGCACACCGACCCCGACCTGATCATGCGTGCCCTCGAAAGCGGCGCCCACGGCTACCTGCTCAAGGACACCACCGCCAACGAGCTGGAGCACGCCCTCGCCGCGTTGCGCAACGGCGAGCGCTACCTAAGCCCGGCCATCGCCCACACGGTGATCAACCAGGCCCTGCTGCGCGCACAGGCCAGCAAGCAGCCGAGCAGCGATCGCCACAACCTCACCGCCCGGCAACTGGAAATCCTGCGCCTGATCGTGCGTGGCAAGTCCACCCGCGAGATCGCCGCAGGCTTGGGGCTGTCGATCAAGACCGTTGAAACCCACCGCTCGCAAATCATGAAACGTCTGCAGATCTACGATGTGGCGGGCCTGGTGCTGTTCGCGGTGCGCGAGAAAATCATCAGCCTGGACGACTGAACAGCGGCGAATCGGCGGGCAGGTGCACGCGCAGGGCGCCCGGCGCCGCCTCGAAACGCAGGCTGCCGGCCTGCAACGGCTCACCGTCCAGGTTGATGTCCAGCCCCTCAGCCTGGCCGATCTCGACCCAGGGCAGGCGCGCACGCACGAACAGCTCCTCGCCCGTCAGCAAGTCACGCAGTGCGCCCACCATCGCCTCGGGTGCAGGCAGAATCGCGACCTCCAGCAAGCCATCATCGACCAGCGCCTCGGGGCACAGCACATGGCCGCCGCCGGCCTGGCGACCGTTGCCGATGGCCAAGGCCAGCAACTGCCCCTGCCAGTGGAAATCAGGCCCGTGCAGGGTCGCCGAAGCAGCCTGCAACTCACTGAAGCGCGACAGCCCGGTGAACAGGTACGCCGCCCCACCCAGTACCTTCTTCAAGTCTTCGGACGTATTGGCTGTCACCTGGCTGCCAAAGCCGCCGGTGGCCATGTTGAGGAACATCTGCTCACCCACCCGCCCCAGGTCGATGGGACGGGCCGGTACATCCAGCAAGGCCAGGGCGGCCGCTGGCTCCAACGGCACACCGGCGGCGCGGGCAAAGTCGTTGGCAGTCCCCAGCGGCAGCAAGGCCAGGCTGGCGTCGGCCTGCATTTGGGCCATGGCCTCGGCGATATCGCGAAGGGTACCGTCGCCACCGCCGGCTACCACTTGCGTGTAACCGCCCGCCAGGGCTTCTTCGACCAAACGCCGGGCATCGCCCGCCTCCCAGGTCAGACGCACATCCAGTACCTGCCCGCGCTCGCGTCGCACGCCCACGGCGCTGCGCACCTCTTCGTTCATGGCCTGCTTGCCATGCAGGATCAACATCGCCTTGTGCCCGTGCATACGAGATTCTCCTTAGAACACGCCAACCTCAATCTCGACCACAGGCAACCGGCAATTGCTGCACGGCAACGCAAAATTCAACCCAGGCCATCACTCGACAAATAATTGGCTACGCTTAAGAGAGCCCCGCCACACAGTCATATTATTGACCCTTGTGCAGCCTCACCTGACAGGAGCGGTCATGCGTATTCTCTGGACATTGCCCTACCTGCCCTGGCCCACCACCAGCGGCAGCAAGACCCGCCAGTACCACTTGCTGCGCGAACTGGCACATCACGGCCACCGCATCACGTTGCTGGTGCAATCGAAGGTGCCTCTGTCCGATCCCGCGCGCCAAGCCCTCGAACCGCTGCTCGAACGCCTGATCGTGTTGCCACGGCGCCCCGTGCAGAGCCCGCTCAACCTGCTCGCCTCGCCCATCATCGACTACCCCATGCGCGCCATCATCAATGGCTTGGCGCCCTGCCTTCGGCACCGCTTCGAGCAGTTGCTTGACGAGCACTGGGATGTCATCCAGATCGAACACAGCTACGCCTTCCAGCCCTTCGAGAAGGCCCTGCAACGGCGCGGCCTGCCCTACCTGCTCAGCGAACACACCCTCGAGTCGGTGATGGGCGCAGCCTGCCATGATCGCCTGCCCTTGTGGTTGCGTCCGCTCAACGCCTTCGATCGCTGGCGCTACCGGCGCTGGGAGCAGCGCGTGCTGCGCCAGCCCAACGAAGTCGTGGCGGTCAGCCCGCACGACGCCGAGCTGATCGGGCAGATCAGCGGGCGGACGGTGAACGTGGTGGTCAATGGCGTCGACTGCGATCACTACCAGCACGTGCAACCGGCCCTGCACAGTCAGCGTCTGCTGTTCGTCGGCAACTTCGAATACGGCGCGAACCTGGAGGCCATCGAGTGGGCACTGGAAGACATCCTGCCCCAGGTCTGGCAGAGCAATCCGGCCGTGCGCCTGGCCATCGCCGGGCACGCCCTGCCCGCACACTGGAAGCTGCACTGGAACGACCCGCGCATCGAATGGCTTGGCTACCGCCCCGACCTTCGCGAAGTGCAACGGCGCTCGGCGCTATTCTTCGCGCCGCTGCGTTATGCCGGCGGGTCGAAGGTGAAGATTCTTGAGGCGATGGCCGCCGGGATGCCGGTGATCACCACCGGCAAGGGCGCTTCGGGCCTGGCAGTGAACAATGGCGAGCACTACTTGGGCGGTGACGACGGCAGCCAACTGGCGCTGCTGCTGACCCAGTTGCTCAACCAGCCCTGGCGCATGAGCCAACTGGGAAGCCGGGCGACAGTTCGCCCGGCAGCGCCATGACTGGAGCGTTGCCGCCCAGCAACTGGAGAACGTGCACATGCGCCTGACCCAATTGGCACCGGCGCAGGCCGCGCCGCTCGGCACGATGCTAGCCAAGTAGCTCGCTGAAGGGGATGAACGTCACGCTGTCACCAGGGCTCACCGTCCTGCCCTCACGCACCTCGACCAGCCCCTCGGCCCAGGCTGCGCTGCGCAGTACACCCGAGCTCTGGTTCGAGTAGATGCGTACCTGCCCACCCTCGATCCGCGCCCGCAGGTATTCGCGACGATTGCCCGGCTTGGGCCAGTCGAAACCTGCCGGCACGTCGAAACGCAGCGGCGTGACCTGCTCGACGCCCAGGCGCCGCAGCAAGTAGGGACGTGTCAGCAAGGCGAAGGTAACCAAGGTGGACGCCGGATTCCCCGGCAGGCCGATCACCGGCACGCCACGGAAATGCCCGAAGGTCAGTGGCTTGCCCGGCTTGATCGCCAGCTTCCACAGCGCCAGCTCGCCAGCCTCGCGCAGGGCCATGCCCAGGTAGTCGGCCTCCCCTACCGACACACCGCCGGTAGAAAGAATCAGGTCGACGTCGCCCAGATTGGCCAGGCACTGGCGGGTCAGCGCCAGGTCATCGGCGAGGATGCCGGCATCGATGACCTCGCAGCCCATGCGCTGCAACCAGCTGACCAACAGACGACGGTTGCTGTTGTAGATCTGCCCCGGCCCCAGCGGCAGCCCCGGCTCGACCAGCTCGTCACCGGTCGACAACACCGCGACCCGCACCCGGCGCCGCACACGCAGGTGGCCGTGGCCCAGGGTGGCGGCAAGACCCAGTTCGATCGGGCCCAACAGCGTGCCGGCGTTCATCACCTGCTCGCCAGCGCGGGTTTCCTGGCCTTGGGGGCGCACATTCTGGTGCGGCGCCAAAGCTTCGACAAAGCGCACGCGGCCATCGTCGAGCACCTCGGCGTTTTCCTGCATTTCGACGCAGTCGGCACCTTCAGGCAGCGGCGCACCGGTGAAGATCCGCGCGCAGGTGCCAGGTTGCAGCGGTGCCGGAGCGTGACCGGCAAAGATGCGCTGGCTCACCGGCAGCGGTTCGCCCTGCCAGTCGGCAAGACGCAGGGCGTAGCCGTCCATGGCGCTGTTCGGCCAGGGCGGCAGGTCGACGCTGGCGAACAGGTCCTGCGCCAGTACACGGCCTTCGGCATCGGCCAGCTCGACCTCTTCGGTTTCACTGATCGGCGCCGCCTCGGCCAGCGCCAGCAGGCGCTCCAGCGCTTCTTCCACCGGCATCAACGGCCGGCTCGGCGCAGCCTCAGCCACGGCTGTCACAGGCCTGCGCCTGCTTCAGGTGCGCGACGAAATTGCAGGGACGATGGCGGGCGTCGAGCTGCTCGGCGAGGATGCCGTCCCAGCCCGTGCGCACCGCATTGGTCGAGCCGGGCAGGCAGCACACCAAGGTGCCGTTGGCCAGGCCCGCAAGGGCGCGGGACTGTACGGTGGACGTGCCGATGTCCGGCACCGAGATCTGCCGGAACAGCTCGCCGAAGCCATCGACCTGCTTGTCCAGCAGGCAGGCGACGGCTTCGGGGGTGCTGTCGCGACCAGTGAAGCCGGTGCCGCCGGTGATCAGCACCACCTGTACCTGGTCGTCGGCGATCCAGGTGGCGACCTGGGCGCGGATCTTGTAAAGGTCATCCTTGAGCAGCACTCGTTCTGCAAGGCGGTGGCCTGCGGCGCTGAGGCGATCGACGAACATCTGTCCGGAGGTGTCGTTGTCGAAGGTACGGGTGTCGCTGACCGTCAGCACGGCAATGTTCAACGGCACGAAGGGGGTATCTGCCTTGGCTTTCATGAGGGTCCGTCGCAGGGGGAAAGAATGCGCCAGTTATATCACAGCGCAGCCTTGTTCTTGGTCAATGCCCGCTGATTGCCGCTATGCTCGACTATGCGAGGAACTTTGCAAGGACGCCTCGCGTCATAACGTCATCAAGCACCATCGCACTGGAGAAACACGATGATTCAACGGACAATTCCCGCCTTCATGCTCGCCCTGGGCCTGGCCACCCTCGCCGGTTGCGCTTCGCCAACCGTCATCACGTTGAACGACGGCCGCGAGATTCAGGCCGTGGACAAACCTTCCTATGACGAAGACTCCGGCTTCTACGAATTCGAACAACTCGATGGCAAGCGTACACGCATCAACAAGGATCAGATTCGCACCGTGAAAGAGCTCTGATCTGCACCTCGTTTTGAGCAAACGGCCTTTTAACAACAAGGGCTTGCGTTCAAAAATACGATGCAGTAGGATTTTCGAAATCGGAGTGTAGCGCAGCCAGGTAGCGCGTCTCGTTCGGGACGAGAAGGCCGCAGGTTCGAATCCTGTCTCTCCGACCAGATCCTTCGAAAAAGCCCGCCTAGTGCGGGCTTTTTCGTGCCTGGGTGATCGCCATTCAGGCGCTGCCTGCAGCGAATTGCAGTGCCGCCAACCTGGCATAGAGTGGGTTTTCCTCGACCAGTTGGCGATGACTGCCGACAGCAACCACCCTACCCTGGTCGATCACCGCAATGCGATCGGCATGCTGCACGGTCGCCAGCCTGTGGGCGATCACCAAAGTGGTACGCCCGGCCATCAACTGCGGCAAGGCCTGCTGGATCAGGTGCTCGCTCTGCGCGTCGAGCGCGCTGGTGGCCTCATCGAGCAACAGCACCGGCGCATCCACCAGCAGCGCCCGGGCAATCGCCAGGCGCTGGCGCTGACCACCCGACAGGCCGACACCACCCTCGCCCAGCGGCGTCTGGTAGCCCTGGGGCAATTGCTGGATGAATTCGTGAGCATGGGCACTGCGCGCCGCCGCCTCGACCTGGGCGGCACTCGCCTGCGGCCTTCCGTAGCGGATATTGGCCTCGACCGTGCCACGAAACAGCGCAGGGTTCTGCGCCACCAGGGCGAACTGGCGACGCAGGTCGTCGGGGTCTAGCGCTGCAATCGGCTGTCCATCGAGCAGAATGCTACCGGACTGTGGATCGTGAAAACGCAGCAGCAGGTCGAACAGCGTCGACTTGCCCGCCCCCGATGGCCCCACCAACGCCACGGTCTGCCCAGGTGCTATGACCAGGCTCAGGCCATCGATGGCAGCCACCGACGGGCGTGACGGATAAGCGAAGTGCACATCGCGCAACTCGATCTGCCCGCTGGCCCGAGCGCCGGGCAGTGTCGAGGGCTGCGACGGCGGTACGATCGCGCTGCTTGCCGCGAGCAACTCGGCAATACGCTCGGCGGCCCCGGCAGCCCGCTGCAACTCACCGATCACTTCGCTCAAGGTGCCCACGGCGCTGCCCACGATCAGGCTGTAGAACACGAACGCGGCCAGCTCGCCCCCGGAGATGCGCCCGGCAATCACATCCATGCCGCCGACCCAGAGCATCACGGCCACGGCGCCCAGGACCAGAACGATCACCACGGTGATCAACCACGCCCGCTGGGCAATGCGCCGGCGCGCCACATCGAAAGCCGCCTCGACGGTATCGGTGAACAACTGGCGATCATGGGCCTGGTGGTTGTAGGCCTGCACGGTCTTGATCTGTCCCAACGTCTCGGCGACGTAGCTGCCGACGTCAGCGACCCTGTCCTGACTCTGGCGTGACAGGCTGCGCACCCGGCGGCCGAACAGCAGGATCGGCGACAGCACCAGCGGCAGCGCCAGCACTACGATACTGGTCAACTTGGGATTGGTGACGAACAGCAACACCACCCCGCCCAGCACCATCAGCGCATTACGCAGGAACATCGATAGCGACGAGCCGATCACCGATTGCAGCAGCGTGGTATCAGCCGTCAGCCGCGACTGGATCTCCGAGCTGCGGTTATCCTCGAAGAACCCCGGATGCAGGCTGATCAAGTGATCGAACACCGCACGGCGGATATCGGCGACGCAACGCTCGCCAATCCACGACACCAGGTAGAAGCGGCTGAAGGTTCCGACCGCCAAGGCCAGCACCAGCACCATGAACAGCGCAATCGTCTGGTTGAGCTGGTGCGCAGAACCGGTCATGAAACCCTGATCCACCAGCAGGCGAATACCCTGGCCCATGGACAGGGTGATGGCTGCCGTGACGATCAGCGCCAGCAAGGCCAGCATGGCCTGTCGGCGATAGGGACGCACGAATTGCCAGGCCAGCCCCAAGGCGCGGCGCTGGCGGGAGGAAAGCGGATCGGACATGGCGCGGACCGGTGAGCGGGAAACCTGCAGACTACCATTCATCTGCCCGAGTGGAACGCCTGCAACCGCCGCGGGGTCGCAGTTCGGTAGGGCCAGTGGCTATAGCTTATCGATCTAACCTGTCACTGGAGCTTTACTGCACTTTCTGTTGCACTGTGCCTGTCGTGATACCGAAGGAGCTGTCACAGGTCAGTCACGGCGAGTGGTTACCCTGAGCTTGCAACCTGATGAGGAGACAGGAAATGAGCTTGCAACATAGCAGCGACACCGTGAAAAACGCCCAGCCCCCGAAGCCGCAGGTGTGTGGCTCGATCATCGATGCCCAGGGTCGTGAGGTTCCGATCACCGAGCAGATGATCCAGAAGGCCTGCAAGGAGCTCGAGGAGAGCCGGGTGGAGAAAGTCCGCAAGGCTTGAAAGCCAATGAATCCCTTACAACCCGGCGCTCGCGCCGGGTTTTTCGTTTCCGCGCCCTGGGCAGGCCCGAGAATCCAAAACAATCATTTATTTTTTTGTACACGAAATATGCGCTAAAGATTTCACCGCGACGCGCCGAAACAGGATAAATAGCAGTTAGCCATCACCGCGTGCGAATGGCCCCCTGCTTTTCACTCCCACGAATGGTTCGTCCCGATGAAGATAAAAAATAAGCTGGTGCTTGCGTTCGTATTAGTGGCTTTCATCCCGGTGGCCTTGGTCGGTGTGATTTCCGTGGTGAACATCCGTGCAGAGGCGGTGGATCAGTTCCTCGACGGCAGCACCCGTGAAATTCGTCAGATCGACGGCAACATGCGGCAGTTCTTCGACGGCACGCTGCAGAACGTAGAACAAATGGCGACGGATCCTGTATACACATCAGTGAGTACACTCAAGGATTACACCTCTGCCTACGCTGCCAGCCACCCGCTGCCTGCAGCCACCCAACAGGTCATCGACGCCTTTGCCCGCTACGGCGCCACTCATCCTGCGGCCGCCATCATCTCCATCGGCCTCGAAGACGGCACCTACGCCAAATGGCCGGATGACCCGAAACTGGCCAGCTACGATCCACGCGCACGCCCCTGGTACAAGGCCGCCATGGCCACCCCAGGCAAGACCGTGCGCACCGCCGCCTACTACTACGACAAGGACGACGTCGCCCTGGTCGGCACCGCGCGTACGCTCAACGATGCCAGCGGCAAGCCCAAGGGGGTGTTCGTGGTCAGCGTGTCGCTGAAGAACCTCACCGAGCTGGTCAAGAGCATCAAGCTGGGCAAGAGCGGCTACGTGATGCTGATCGAGAACGGCACCGTACTGGTTGATCCACGTGATGCCAGCCATGGCTTCAAGCAACTGAAGGACCTTGGCGAGCCCTACGCACAACTGGCAGCCACCGAGCAAGGATCCACCGAGGTGGTGATCGATGGTGTGCGCTACATGGCCAATGTCTGGACCTCGCCTGACCTGGGCTGGCGCTTCGTCGGCCTGATCGAGTACAGCGAAGTGATGGGCGCGGCCACCCACATGACCTACCTAACCGCCGTCATCGTGCTGGTGCTGGCACTGGTCTTCGCCCTGGTTGCAGCCGCGTTCTCGCGGGTCATCGTCAAGCCTATCGGCCAGGTCAGCACGGGCTTGCAGCAGATCGCCCAGGGCGAAGGCGATTTGCGCCAGGACCTGGTGATCCAGGGCAAGGACGAAACCGCCGAGCTGGCCGGCTGGTTCAACAAGTTCCTCGCGGCGATCCGCCAACTCATCCAGCACATCGGCGCCGCCTCGGGCAACCTGCACGAGGCATCGCGGGCCAACAGCGAACTGGCCGGCAACATGAACGAAGCCGCAGGGCGCCAGCGTGAAGCCGTGGAACTGGTGTCCACCGCCTTCAACGAGATGGTCGCCACCGCCAACGAGGTCGCGCGGTCCTGCAGCAGCGCAGCCGACGCCGCAGAGAACGGCCATCACCGCGTCGCCGAGGGCAAGCAGCAGATCGAGTTGACCACCGACAACGTCAATCGCCTGGGTAGCCGCCTGAGCGAGTCGTCGCAGGCGATGATCGAGCTCGAGGAAGGCAGCCGCAACATCAACCAGATACTCGGCACCATCCGCGCCATCGCCGAGCAAACCAACCTGCTGGCACTGAACGCAGCGATCGAGGCCGCCCGTGCCGGTGACCAGGGCCGCGGTTTCGCCGTGGTCGCCGATGAAGTGCGGGCGCTGGCCAAGCGTACCGCCGACTCCACCGGCGAGATCGACCAATTGCTCAACACCCTGGGCAACAAGACCCAGGAGGTGTCGCAGAAGATGGAAAGCTGCCTGGACCTGTCGCGGGCCAGCGTGTCGTCGATCGCACGTGCGCGAGACAGCTTCGAGGGTATCCAGCTGTCGGTGAACGAGATCCGCGATCAGAACCTGCAGATCTCGGCGGCTGCCGAAGAGCAGCACAGCGTGGCCGAAGAGATCAACCGGCACATCCAGCAGATCTACGACGAGGCAAGGCTGGTGGAAGGCCTGGCCAGCTCGGCGCAATCGGACTCGGGCAGGCTGTCGCAGCTATCGGAAGAGTTGAACGGCCTGGTCGGGCGCTTCAAGTCCTGACCCTCCTTGTGGGGCGCCGATTCGGCGCCCCGACGCGTGCCGCGCGCCTGCACACTCAACAACCGACCGCACGCTCCTCGGCACACAGGGGCGTGGCCTGGGCGTAGAAGACACTGGTCAAGGCCCCGACCACGCCCATGATCAGGCAGAACCCGACGCACACCCAGGGGCTCCACGGCATCAGCGCAATCAGTGCCAAGGGCGTGGTGCTCGCCCAAAGGGCATAGGCCAGGTTGTAGGTGAAGGAAATCCCCGACACCCGGATCTGCGCCGGGAACAGCCCGACCATCACCGATGGCACCACCCCCACCACGCCACACGACAACCCGGCTAACGCATAGGCCGCCCAGGTCCAGCCCCACTGCCCTACCAGGCTGGCATACAGCACGCCGATCCCCAGCGGCAGCAACAGGCTGTAGATCGTCACCGCGCGCCAGGCGCCGATGCGGTCGACCAGCAGCCCCGCCAGTACGCAACCGATATTGAGAAAGACGATACCCACACTGCTGAGCGCGAAGGTATGCCCGGCATCGATCCCGAAGCGCTGCTGCATGACCGTCGGGGTGATCACCACCAGCACCACCACCGCAGAGGTCAACACGCACGTCAGCAACGCGGCCGGGATCAACGAAGCGCGGTGGTCGGTGAGCACCATGCGCAGCGGAAATGCCACGGGCGGCGCCTGCCGCTCACGCAGGGCAAGAAACACTGGCGTCTCGCTCAGCCAACGGCGCAGCCAGACACCGAACACGCCGAACACCCCACCGAGCAGGAAGGGATAGCGCCAGGCGAAGTCGAGGATTTCCTGTGGGGTGTAGAGCCGCGCCAGCAAGGTGGCTACCAGCGCGCCAAGCAGGTAACCGAAGGTCAGCCCCGCCTGCAGGAAGCCCAGGGCGTAGCCGCGACGCCCAGGCGGTGCGTGCTCGGCCACGAAGGTCCAGGCGCTGGGCACCTCGCCGCCGACCGCAGCACCCTGCAGGATACGCAGGGCCAGCAGCAGCAGAGGAGCGGCGTAGCCGATGTCGGCATAGGTCGGCATGACTCCGATCAGCAGGCACGGCAGGGCCATCATCAGGATGCTCAGGCTGAACACGCGCTTGCGCCCAAGGTGGTCGGCGAAGTGCGCCATGAGGATGCCGCCCAGAGGGCGTGCCAGGTAGCCGGTGACGAAGATCCCGAAACTCTGCAGCAGGCGCAGCCACTCCGGCATCTGTGGCGGGAAGAACAGCTGGCTCAGGGTCAGGGCGAAGAACACGAAGATGATGAAATCGTAGATCTCCAGCGCGCCGCCAAGGGCCGCAAGGCCCAGGGTACGGTGATCGCCGCGGCTGAAACGAGGCGCGCGGGCGGTATCGATGGCAGTCATTTCTGGGTTCCGCAGATCGGCAAAGGGCAAGAGGATAGCAAAAGCCGATGCGTCTCAGCTGGAACGGCTGAAGGCGGTGTGCGAGAAGTTCATCCGCCGCCAGGAGCAGCCTGCGCCGCCAGCCAGCGCCGACGGCAGCGCAACCTGCCCCAGCAACTGCGGGGTGTCGATGATCGCCATGAACGATTCCAGTGCCTCGCTATCGGGCACCTTGGGCAGGCTGACACTGACCGACTGGCGTTCGCTCTGCGCGACGTTCGGCACTCTCAGATGCTGGGAGTGGTACAGCAGCACATGCTGGATCTGCGGGCTGACGCGGCAGAAGCGGGCCAGATCGACGCCGGCATGGCTGCCCAGTTCGATATTGCCCACCAACAGCTGGAACGGGTGCAACGCGCTCTGCACCAGGCGCTGCAGGTCTTCGAAGTTTTCAACCGGGGCGATCCGGTAATAGCCCAGGCCATTGAGCATGCGTTCCAGCTGCAGGCGCTGAGCGGGATGCTCGTCGGCGATGAGGATACGCATGGACTTGTTCGGCATGGTCCGGACCCTGGCGGCAAGGTGGTCAGAGACACTGCCTGGCCTTGCTGCGCCTGTGCGGGCAATGACGGGTCTCTGTCTTGATAGTTGTCGGGAACCGACGATAAATCAAGGCGCTGCACAGGGATTTTTCACCCCTGTTTCACCGGCCTTTCACTGCTCCCACTGACGCATGCGCAAGCGACAGTGCTTCATGGCATTGACGATGTGCTTTTCCACCACGCTCTGCGAAACCCCGAGGCGCTCGGCGATCTGCGGATGCGACAGACCCTCGAGCTTGCGCAGCAGGAAGCTCTCGCGGCACGGCACACTCAACTCGTCCAGTGCGCGCCGAACCATCTCCAGGCGCTCATCGAGGTGCAGCAACTGGGACGGTGCCGGACTGTGCCAGCGCTCGTCGCTGTCCAGCACTTCAAGCGGCTCGGACTGACGCACCGACTGACGTCGGTGCCGGTCGATCACCAGGTTCAGCGCAGTGCGATAGAGGAAGGAACGGGGTCGCTCGATCGGCGGGTGACCGCCGCGCTCGAGCAGGCGCAGGCAGGCGTCATGGGCAACATCTTCTGCCGCGTGCCGGCTGCCCAGACGCGAGGAGAGGAAACTCACCAGTTCGCGATAGTAATGTTCCACCACGGCCCTTGCCTCTCCCGTTGGGCAACGTCAATGCGATTGAAAATACACATCAGTGATATCAGCGTGTCATCTTACAAATTACAACCATTCTCAGCAACACACCCTCTCACCTGCGGCTAAATCCGTTTCCCCAGCGTTCGTCTAACTGTGACCTCCGTGCGTGCCCTGAAAGGCGCGACACGCCCTTCATCCCTGGCTGGAAGTCTGCATGAGACGTACATCCACACTCCGTCGCCGCCTCGTTCTCGGCGGCCTGGGCCTGATCGCGCTGGGCAGCCTGCTAGCCTGGAAAGCCCTGCCGTTCGGCACTCTGCCGGTCAGCACCGTGCAGGTCACCCGCGGCGACATCGAAAGCAGCGTCACCGCCCTTGGCACCCTGCAGCCCCGTCGCTACGTGGATGTCGGCGCCCAGGCCTCCGGGCAGATCCGCAAACTGCACGTGGAAGTCGGCGATGAAGTGCGCAAGGGCCAACTGCTGGTGGAGATCGACCCCTCCACTCAACAGGCGCGCCTGGACGCCGGCCGCTACTCGATCGAGAACCTCAAGGCCCAGCTTGCCGAACAGCGTGCCCAGTACCTGCTGGCCCAACAGCAGTTTCAGCGCCAGCACGAACTGGCCAGGGCCGGCGCGACCCGTCAGGAGGATGTCCAGCAGGCCCAGGCGCAGCTCAAGGTGACCCAGGCACGCATCGACATGTACCAGGCGCAGATCCGCCAGGCCCAGGCCAGTCTGCGCAGCGACGAGGCAGAACTCGGCTATACGCGGATCTACGCACCGATGGACGGCACCGTGGTGGCGGTGGACGCGCGCGAGGGCCAGACCCTCAACGCCCAGCAGCAGACCCCGCTGATCCTGCGCATTGCCCGCCTGTCGCCGATGACCGTCTGGGCCCAGGTTTCGGAGGCCGACATTGGCCAGGTCAAGCCTGGCATGACCGCCTACTTCACGACACTGGCCGGTGGCAAACGCCGCTGGACCAGCACCGTGCGCCAGATCCTGCCGATCCCACCCAAGCCGCTCGACCAGACCAGCCAGGGCGGCGGCAGCCCGGCCAGCGCCAGCAGCGGCACCACCGGCAGCAAGGTGGTGCAGTACACGGTACTGCTCGACGTGGAAAACCCTGACGGCGCCCTGATGGCCGAGATGACCACCCAGGTGTTCTTCGTCGCAGGCCAGGCCAGCCAAGTGCTCACCGCGCCGCTGGCGGCGCTGGACGACGCGCCCACCGAGGGCATGCGCCTGGCGCAGGTCCTGAACCGTAACGGCAAGGTCGAACAGCGCCAGGTACGCACCGGCCTGAGCGATCGCCTGCGGGTACAGATCCTCGACGGCCTGAGCGAAGGCGAGCAACTGGTCATCGGCGCACCACGCGCCAGCGGAGGCTGAATGAACGCACCGCTGATCGAGCTCGATGACATCCACAAGGTCTACGGCGGCATCGACTCGCCCGAGGTCCAGGTGCTGCGTGGTATCAGCCTGAGCATCCAGCCTGGCGAGTTCGTCGCCATCGTCGGCGCCTCCGGGTCCGGCAAATCCACCCTGATGAACATCCTGGGCTGCCTCGACCGCCCCTCCCGAGGCAGCTATCGCTTCGCTGGCCGTGACGTCGCCAAACTCGACAGCGACGAACTGGCCTGGCTGCGCCGCGAGGCCTTCGGTTTCGTGTTCCAGGGCTATCACCTGATTCCCTCAGGCTCGGCCCAGGAGAACGTCGAGATGCCGGCGATCTACGCCGGTACCCCTGCAGCCGAACGCCATGCTCGCGCCGCCGCGCTGCTCGAACGCCTGGGCCTGGCCAGCCGCACCGGCAACCGCCCGCACCAGTTGTCCGGGGGCCAGCAGCAACGGGTATCGATCGCCCGGGCACTGATGAATGGCGGCCACATCATTCTCGCCGACGAACCCACCGGCGCCCTCGACAGCCACAGCGGCGCCGAGGTCATGACCCTGCTGGACGAGCTGGCCAGCCAAGGTCACGTGATCATCCTCATCACCCACGACCGTGAGGTGGCGGCGCGGGCGCGGCGGATCATCGAGATCCGCGACGGTGCGATCATCAGCGACTCGGCCGCCGATCGCTCGCCCGCTGCGCCCACACCTGGCTTGCAGGCGGATGATCTGCGCCAGCGTCTGGACCGCGGCGCCAGCCTGCGCGGCGCCTGGAAAGGCGAGTTGGTCGAATCGCTGCAGGCCGCCTGGCGGGTCATGTGGATCAACCGCTTCCGCACCGCCCTGACCCTGCTCGGCATCGTCATCGGCGTGGCCTCGGTGGTGGTGATGCTCGCCGTCGGCGAAGGCAGCAAGCGCCAGGTGATGGCGCAGATGGCCGCCTTCGGCTCCAACATCCTCTACCTGAGCGGCAAGCACGCCACCGCCCGTGAAGCGGCGGGCCTGGTCTCCCTCGACGACGTTGCCGCCATCGCCGGCTTGCCCCAGGTGCAGCGCATCATGCCGGTGATCGGCGGGGAGCTGATGGTTCGCCACGGCAACAACAACCAGTCGTTCTATGTGGGGGGCAACAACACCGAATTCCCGCACATCCTCAACTGGCCGGTGGTCGAAGGCAGCCTGTTCACCGACGCCGACGAGCGCAGCGGCGCCGCCGTGGCGGTGATCGGCCAGAAGGTCAAGGAAAAGCTCCTGCCCCCCGGCAGCAATCCGCTGGGCCAGTACCTGCTGATCGAGAACGTGCCCTTCCAGATCGTCGGCGTGCTCGCGGCCAAAGGCGCAAGCTCCGGCAACCAGGACAGCGACGAGCGCATCGTGGTGCCCTACTCGGCCGCCTCCATGCGCCTGTTCGGCAAGCACGATCCCGAATACGTGATCATCACCGCTGCCGACTCCAGCCGGGTCTCGGAGACCGAAGCGGCCATCGCCCACCTGATGCGCAAACGTCACCAGGGCAAGCAGGATTTCGACCTGACCAACGACGCGGCGCTGATCCAGGCCGAGGCGCGCACCCAGAACAGCCTGTCGCTGATGCTCGGCGCGATTGCCGCCATCTCGCTGTTGGTCGGCGGCATCGGGGTGATGAACATCATGCTCATGACCGTGCGTGAACGTACCCGCGAGATCGGTATCCGCATGGCCACCGGCGCTCGCCAGCGCGACATCCTGCGCCAGTTCCTCACCGAGGCGGTGATGCTGTCGATGGTCGGCGGCGTGACCGGCATCGCCCTGGCCTTGACCATCGGCGGTGCGCTGCTGCTGGCCGATATCGCCGTGGCCTTCGCCCTGCCCGCCATCTTCGGCGCCTTTGCCTGCGCCGTGATCACCGGTGTCGTGTTCGGCTTCATGCCGGCGCGCAAAGCCGCCCGACTCGACCCGGTCAAAGCCCTTACCAGCGTGTAGCCCATGACATTGCCAAGCCGCATCAGCCTGCTGACCCTGAGCCTCTGCCTCGCCGCCTGCAACAGCACACCGCCGCCGCAGGCCGACATCACGCCACCGCCCTCCTGGCAAGGCACCACCGACACCCATCAGGCGCTGCCGGACAGCGCCTGGTGGCAGGCGTTCGCCAGCCGCGAACTGGATCGCCTGATCGAGCGCGCCCGCAGCAACAGCCACGACCTGGCGGCCGCTGCCGCACGGGTGCGCCAGGCCCAGGCGCGCGCCGTGATCGCCGGAGCGCCGTTGTTGCCCGAACTGCAGTTCGGGGTGGACGGCAGCCGCCAACGCCTGCTGCGCGGCGACGGTAACGACCAGCTCGACGCCACCAGCAGCGAACGCACCAGTACCGCCTTCGCCACGCGCCTGAGCGCCAGTTACGAAATCGATTTCTGGGGCGGCCTGCGCGCCGCCCGCGACAGTGCATTGCGCAACCTCGACGCCAGCCGATTCGACCGCCAGACGGTCGAGCTCACCTTGTTCAGCGCTGTCGCCGACAGCTACCTGCAAGGGCTGGCATTGCAAGAGCAACGGCGTATCGCCCGGCTCAACCTGGACAACGCGCGCAATGTCCTGCGCCTGGTCGAAGCCCGTGAACGCTCCGGTTCGGCGACCCGCCTGGAACTGGCCCAGCAACGCGGCCTGGTCGCCGCCCAGGAGCGCCAGGTGCCGTTGCTGGAGCAACAGTGGCAGGACAACCGCGTCACACTCGCCACCCTGCTCGGTGATCCGGTGCAGAGCTTGGGTACCAGCCAGGAGTCGATCAGTGCACTGAACTGGCCAGGCATCGGCAGCGGCGTACCCAGCGCACTGCTCAGTCGCCGCCCGGACATCGCCGCCGCCGAGGCACGTCTGGCGGCGGCCAGCGCCGACGTGCAGGTCGCCAGGGCTGCCATGCTGCCGCGCGTGGTACTGGGCGCCGACCTGGGCAGTGGCGCCCGGACCTTCGCCAACGTGCTCGACAGCCCCTTCTATACCCTCACCACCGCCCTCACCGCGCCCATCTTCGACCGAGGCCGACGCGGCGCCGAACGCGACCAGGCCAAGGCGCGCCAGGAAGAATTGCTGGAAAATTATCGCGCCCAGATCGTGGCGGGATTTGCCGACGTGGAGAAGGCGCTCAATGCGATCGACGGCGTCGACCGGCAACGCCAGTGGCAGGATCAGGAAGTGGAACAGGCGCGCATCGCCTTCAGCCTGGCCGAACAGCGCTATGCCTCGGGGGCCGAGACCTTGCTGACGGTACTGGAAACCCAGCGCACCCTGTACCTGGCTGAAGACCAGCAGGCGCAACTGCGCCTGGCCAGGTTGCAGGGGAGCGTGGCGCTGTACAAGGCGTTGGGCGGAGGGTGGAGGCTTTGAGAAGGCGCGGGTTGTCTTCTTCGCGGGCAAGTCGCAGCGGCGAACCGCCGCTGCGACTTGCCCGCGAAAAGCACGACTCGGTGTTACTCAGGAAAGAATATTTTTCATCGACAGGTTACGCGCATACCAAGGCCGACGCGGCACCCGCCGCAGCAGGTCGGCGATGCCGTCCTCTTCGCCGAAGGTGATACGCAGCGCAAGCTTCATCACCTCGACATCCATCTCCACCGTCTTGCCCGGACGAATCCCCGGCGTGGTGCTGCACCCATGCGTGTCCGGCCCCAGCCAAGGGTCTGCGACTTCCACCCAAGGGCCCGGCGCGAACCACTTCACGCCATTGACCTTCAGACGCCGCACCTGGCCCGGGTGATAGCGCTCATGGGCGCGATACCAGTCTTCGATCCGGTCGTCGATCCAGCCGTGGAAACCCCAGAACACCGGGTGTACGTGGGAGGAAAACGGATCGCCCAGGAAGTCGTTCTCGCGGCCGAACCAGCGACCGGCGAAATCCGACGGGTCGCGCGCAAAGGGCACCGGTGCACTGTTGGACGGGTCCCGGGGGACCGAGGCCCAGCACATGTGCAGCCAGTCGTGCAGGTTCATCTCCACTTCCGAGCCGAAGGTGCCCAGGCTCAGCTTCGACAGGTACTGCGGGTCCTGGTATTGCGATTCCCAGACCTGGAAATTGCTGCAGAAGGTCTCCCCGGCCTTGATCGCCGACACCCACTGACCATACTCGTCGTCGCCCGGCGCTTGCCAGGGCGGCGGCACGCAGCAGCCGTCGTGATTGTCGTAATAGCGGGCAAAACCCTGCCGGTCGAACTCGACATTGGGCTGTGGCAGCGGAAAGCGCTGCCAGGAGGGCAGGTCCTGCAGGGCGCGTGCAGCATCGAGCATGTGCCGGTGCATGAACAGAAAGTCCACGCCCGAACCATTGCGGTGCTTGCGCGGCCCGCGGGCATCGCGTTCGCGGTCCCGCGGCCCTGGCTGCCAGCCCAGGCCGCGCAACGCATTGCGCTTGTCTTCGGGAATCTTGTGCCACTGATCGCGGGTCGCATGCCAGAGCTGGTGGAAAAGACGGTGCTCGGGGCTGATGACCCAGGCCTGCATGGCCGGGGTATAGGGCAGGCGCTCACGCGCCTCTGGGAACAGGCGCTTGACGGCAACGAAACGGCTGTCCGCCACCGGCAAGGTCAAGGGCCGATCCAGGCGCTGCAAGCGGCCGCTGAGGGTGCCGCTGCCGGCGTTGGCGAACTCGCCCCACACCTCGTCGAGGCTGGCCACGCACTCATAGCCCGGCCCGCCTTTCTCACTGAGCAGGCGCCAACGCACCTGGGCAGACGACGCGCCGACCAGATCGCCCAGCACCCGGTAGGCGGCGGGCCCATCAGCCCGCAGGCGCTCGCCGGTATCGACGAAACCGCGCAGGCCACGGCCTTTGGTGGCGACGTCGAAGAACACTTCGACCCCCTCACGCGGCAGGCCTTCAAGGCCACCATCGGCGCCTTCGAAACGGATATCCCAGACACCGCGCAAATGGTCGGCCAGCAGTTGCCCGGCAAGGTCGGCAAGCTCGACGCTGGCCTCGCCCGGGGTGACGATGTCGTCTTCAGGGTCGTGGGTCAGCTCCTTGTGCGCATAGTAGGCGGCGGTACCCGCGGCCCCCGCCACTGCCAGGCCTGCGATGAATCCTCGTCGGGAAATGGTCATTGCGCCTCTATCCGTTCCAGCCATGCTGCGGCTTCTATCCAAGCTAGAACGTACGCTGGCGGGCAAAATTTACCGGGTCTAATTCACCGCCGCTGGCGCTCGTTCCTTCAGAAGACTCCTTGCCAGCAGAGGCTGCCGATGACCTCCTTCCTGTCGCGCCTGATACGCCCGAATCGCGCCAGCGCCTACCGGATCTTCGATGTCGAACTCAAGACCATCGTGCCTTTGAGCCCTTCGCTGTGTCGCTTCGTCTTCACCGGCGAAGACATCGGGCAGATGACCACCCTGGCGCCGGACCAGCGCATCAAGCTGTTCTTCCCCTCCCCTGACGGCCAGCCGCCACGACTCCCCCAGCACGAGAAATGGCAGCAGGCACGCCGCGACCTGCCACCGGAGCAGACGCCCCCCATGCGCACCTACACGCTGCGCGCCCTGCGAAGCGCGCAGCGGGAGGTGGAGGTGGATTTCGTCCTGCATGGGATCAATGGCCCCGCCTCGGCCTGGGCGACCCATGCGCGTCCCGGTGATCGGCTGCAGATGGTTGCACCGAACCTCGCCTATGACGGCGACCCCGGCGGTTATGAGTGGAAGCCCCCACGCGAGGCACGGCAAATTCTGCTGGTAGGCGACGAGACCGCGCTGCCGGCGATCGCCGGGGCGCTCGAACAGTTGGCCGACAACCGCCCGCACCTGGCGGTCGAAGCCTTTATCGAGGTTCCCCTGGAACTCGACTGCCTTGATCTGCGCCATGGCCCGGCCACCCGGGTGCACTGGCTGCCCCGCGACGTGCTGGCCTGCGATCACGGCCAAGGCATGCTGCACGCGATACACGAACTTGCCACGCTGCCGAACGCGACAGCGCCCCGCAACGCCGAGCTCGAGGAGGTCGACATCGACCAGCGCCTCTGGGAGCTGGCCAGCGACCAGGCCGCCGCCTTTCACGCCTGGATCGCCGGCGAGTCAGCGACGGTGATGGAGATCCGCCGCTACCTGATCAAAGAGCGTGGCCTGGCACGCGACAGCCTGACGCTGATGGGCTACTGGCGGGCCGGACGCACCCTGGAATAGCGGCGACCGAATAGCGACGACCAGGATCGCACCCGCCCTATTTCCGGGCCCACCCACCAAAACCGCTGTCGCACATCTGTAAATCGATGTCATGACAGCGGATTCCGCCGTCGCTCCGCCGTTAACGACCGAATCCGGTCTCCAGCACCCGCACAAACGACACAAAAAACCCCTCTGCCTCGCGCATCCTGACCCCGACCCCAGAGTCACGGACAGACCTACGCACTTGCGCCGCCCTACAACCAATAACAACACCCAGGGACCACACCTATGCTCTCCATGCGAAAACGCTTCGGCGTCCTGCTGTTCTCGCTGTGTGCCACTGCCGTCCAGGCCAAGGAATGGACCGAAATCCGCTTCGGCGTCTTCCCCGAATACCCACCCTTCGAATCCGTCGCCGCCGATGGCAGCCTGCAAGGCTTCGACATCGAGCTGGGCAATGCCATCTGCGCCAAGCTGCAGGTCAAGTGCACCTGGGTGCACAACGAGTTCGACGGCATGATCCCGGCGCTGCGTGCGCGCAAGTTCGACGCCATCATGTCATCGATGGCGGTCACGCCCGCGCGCCTGAAGCAGATCGATTTCACCGACCGTCTGTTCCTCAGCCCCACTTCGGTGGTGGTGCGTAAGTCCGCCACCTTCGGCGACACCCCCGAGTCGCTCAAGGGCAAGCAGGTCGGCGTACTGCAAGGTTCGCTGCAGGAAGCCTACGCCCGCGCCGTGCTGACCCCGCTCGGCGCGCAGGTCAAGGCCTACCAGTCCCAGGACCAGAACTACGCCGACCTGCAGAACGGTCGTCTCGACGCTACCGTCACCGACCGCCTCGAAGCCCAGCTGAATTTCCTCTCCAAGCCTGAGGGCGCCGATTTCAAGAGCGGCCCGGCGATCAAGGACCCAAGCCTGCCGCTGGACATCGCCATGGGCCTGCGCAAGACCGATCCAGAGCTCAAGGCCCTGCTCGACAAGGGTATCGCGGCGATCCACGCCGATGGCACCTACGCCGAAATCCAGAAGAAGTACGTGGGCGACCTGGACATCTACAACGAGTGATCGTCGCTGCCAGCGCTGGCCCCGACTTGCCCGCGAAGCGGCCAGCGCAGACAGCTTCGATCCCCAAGCCATCCCGTCGCACGAGACCCCTCTCATGAACGACTTGCTTTCTCTGCAAGGCTTCGGCCCGTTGCTGGCCCAAGGCACCTGGATGACCCTGAAGCTGGCATTCCTGTCGTTGCTGCTCAGCCTGCTGCTCGGCCTGGTCGGCGCCAGCGCCAAGCTGTCGCACTCCAAGCTGCTGCGTATCCCGGCCACCCTCTACACCACACTGATCCGCAGCGTCCCGGACCTGGTGCTGATCCTGTTGCTGTTCTACAGCATGCAGATCTGGCTCAACGACCTCACCGAAGCACTGGGTTGGGACTACGTGGAGATCGACCCCTTCGGCGCCGGCGTGCTGACCCTGGGCTTCATCTACGGCGCCTACTTCACCGAGAACTTTCGCGGCGCGATCCTCAGCGTGCCAGCGGGTCAACTGGAGGCAGCCACCGCCTACGGCCTGAGCCGTGCCCAGCGCTTTCGCCTGGTGCTGTTCCCACAACTGATGCGTTTCGCCCTGCCAGGCCTTGGCAACAACTGGCTGGTGTTGCTCAAGTCCACTGCACTGGTGTCGATCATCGGCCTGGCCGACCTGGTCAAGGCCGCGCAGAACGCCGGCAAGACCACCAATGACATGCTGTTCTTCCTGTGCCTGGCCGGGTTGGTCTACCTGCTGATCACCACCCTTTCCAATCGTCTGTTCAAGCACCTTGAGCGGCGCTACAACACCGGCGTGCGGGGGCTGGCACGATGATCGAACTCCTTCAGCAATACGGCATCGCCTATCTGTACAACGATGGCAGTGGTCTGTCGGGCCTGGCCATGACGCTGTGGCTGTTCCTGGCGAGCATGGTCCTGGGGTTCGTACTTTCGCTACCCCTGGCGCTGGCGCGGGTGTCGCGCCACAGCTGGCTGCGCGTGCCGGTGCAGGTGTACACCTTCGTGTTCCGCGGCACACCGCTCTATATCCAGTTGCTGATCTGCTACACAGGCCTCTACAGCCTGGAGGTGGTGCGCGAACACGCGCTGCTCGACCAGTTCTTGCGCAACGCACTCAACTGCACCCTGCTGGCGTTCGTGCTCAACACCTGCGCCTACACCGTGGAGATTTTCGCCGGGGCGATCCGCAACCTGCCCGCTGGCGAACTGGAGGCGGCTCAGGCCTATGGCCTGCGCGGCTGGAAGCTGAACCTGTTCCTGGTACTGCCGGCGGCCCTGCGCCGCTCGCTGCCGGCCTACAGCAACGAGCTGATCCTCATGCTGCATGCCACCTCGCTGGCCTTCACCGCCACCGTCGCCGACATCCTCAAGGTGGCGCGCGACGCCAACGCCGCGACCTTCCTGACCTTCCAGGCTTTCGGCGTGGCTGCGCTGCTGTACATGTTGCTGTCCTTCGCCCTGGTCGGCTTGTTCCGACTCGCCGAGCGCCGCTGGATGCGCTTCCTTGATCCCGTACGAGGCTGACCCCATGACCGCCACCGCACTGCCTTTGAACTTCGAACACGCGCCCTCCACCCAGGCCCATGCGAGCGCGATCAAGCTCAGCGTCGACGGCCTGCACAAGCATTACGGCGAGCACCAGGTGCTCAAGGGCGTATCGCTGCAAGCCCGCAAGGGCGACGTGATCAGCCTGATCGGCGCCAGTGGCTCGGGCAAGAGCACCTTCCTGCGCTGCATCAACTTCCTCGAACAGCCCGATGCCGGCAGCATCACCCTCGACGGCCAGACCCTGCAGATCCGCCCCGGCACCCGCACGCCGCCACCTGCACAACTGCAAAACCTGCGCACACGCCTGGCGATGGTGTTCCAGCATTTCAACCTGTGGAGCCACCTGACCGTGCTGGAAAACATCTGCCTGGCGCCGCGCAAGGTACTGGGCATCAGTGCCGCCGAGGCCCAGGCGCGAGCGCGCACCTATCTGGACAAGGTCGGCCTGCCCGCGCGCGCCGCTGAGCAATACCCTGCCTTCCTCTCCGGCGGCCAACAGCAGCGGGTGGCGATCGCCCGCGCACTGGCCATGGAGCCGGAGATCATCCTGTTCGACGAACCGACCTCGGCACTCGACCCCGAGCTGGTCGGCGAAGTGCTCAAGGTGATACAGACGCTCGCCGAGGAAGGACGTACCATGCTCATGGTCACCCACGAGATGGGCTTTGCCCGCCAGGTGTCCAGCCAGGTGCTGTTCCTGCACCAGGGACTGGTGGAGGAGCACGGCAGTGCCGACATCCTGGACCACCCGCAGAGCCCACGCCTGCAACAGTTTCTCTCAAACCGTTTGAAGTGAAGTCACGCCGTATGGATAGCAAGGCCACCCGCTCCCCCGCCAATCCGCCGCTGGACCGCATCGATGAAGCGATCATCGATGTGCTGCGCCACCACGGCAGGATCACCTACGAGAAGCTCTCGACCCTCGTGCACCTGACGCCCAGGCCTTGCCTTGAGCGGGTGCGCAAGCTGGAGCGCCGAGGTGTGATCCGCGGCTACGGTGCGATCATCGACCTGCAGCAGGTGTCGCCTGGCCTGTCGCTGCTGGTCCTGGTGGCCTTGTCCAACCAGAGCGGACGTTCCGCCCAGCGCGCCTTCGAGGCCACCGTGCGGGCCTGCCCGCAGGTCTATGAATGCCAACTGATCAGCGGCCATTTCGACTACAGCCTGCGCATGCGCTGCCGCGACATGGAGCACTACCGGGTGCTGACCGAAGCCTGGATGAACGACGACGAACTGCATATCGACAAGCTGGTCGCCCACCCGGAACTGGCGTCGGTCAAGAGCCTCGCACCACAAGCTTGACCCCTTCAAAATCCCCATTCGCTGATATCGGGCCGCCCGTCGGCCCGGTATCCAGCGACGCCGCACCCGTCAAAATTTATTTTTCCCCTCCAACACCCTGCGCAGAGCGCCTGCAGTGCACTCGCCTGCAACTGGTCAGACCGGTAAGTCCAAAAGCCCTTGCCAAGCTCGGAAATTCGCGCTTACATTTACCCCGCACTGGACAAACCGGTAAGACCACAATAATTAAGTCCTGCGCTCTTTCGCCCGCCATCCCCTGGCGTGCATCGAAGCAGGGACACCGAATCAGAGATCCCTCCCATGCTCAAATGGTGCTCGCGTTCGATCTTCCTCCAAGTTGTCCTGGGCCTCGCCCTGGGCGTTATCTGCGGTCTCAGCTTTCCCGAAGTTTCCCTGCAGCTCAAACCCCTCGGTGACGGCTTCATCAAGCTGATCAAGATGCTCATCGGCATCATCGTGTTCTGCGTGGTGGTCAGCGGCATCTCCGGCGCGGGCGACCTGAAGAAGGTCGGACGCATCGGCCTGAAGTCGGTGATCTACTTCGAAATCCTCACCACCATCGCCCTGGTCATCGGCCTGGTGCTGGCCTTCTCCACCGGCATTGGTCAAGGTGCCAACATCCACCTCGACCAGCTCTCCAGCGCCGATGCCGGCGCCCTGGCCGATCGCGGTGCGCACATCCACGGCGCCACGGCGTTCTTCATGGAGCTGATCCCGACCTCGGTGATCGGTGCCTTCGCCGACAACAACATCCTCCAGGTCCTGCTGTTCGCCGTGCTGTTCGGCAGTGCACTGAACCTGGTCGGCGAATCGGCCTCGGGCATCTCGCGCCTGATCAACGAACTCAGCCATGTGATCTTCCGCATCATGGGCATGATCGTGCGCCTGGCGCCGATCGGCGTGTTCGGCGCCATCGCCTTCACCACCAGCAAGTACGGCCTGGAATCGCTGCAGCATCTGGGCGGGCTGGTGGCGCTGTTCTACATCACCTGTGCAGGCTTCGTGCTGCTGATCCTGGGCACGGTAATGCGCGTGTCGGGCCTGAAGCTGATCCCGTTCATCAAGTACCTGCGCGAGGAACTGACCATCGTCCTCGGCACCGCCTCCTCCGACGCCGTACTGCCACAGGTGATGCGCAAGCTCGAACACCTGGGGATCGGCAGTTCCACCGTGGGACTGGTGATTCCGACCGGCTACTCGTTCAACCTGGACGGTTTCTCGATCTACCTCACCCTGGCCATCGTGTTCATCGCCAACGCCACCGGCACGCCACTGGCCATGACCGACCTGCTGACCATCCTGCTGGTGTCGCTGGTCACCTCCAAGGGCGCCCACGGCATCCCGGGCTCGGCGCTGGTGATCCTGGCCGCCACCCTGACCGCCGTGCCGGCGATCCCGGTGGTCGGCCTGGTGCTGGTGCTGGCCGTGGACTGGTTCATGGGCATCGGCCGGGCACTGACCAACCTGATCGGCAACTGTGTCGCCACCGTGGCCATCGCCCGTTGGGAGAAGGACATCGACATGGAGCGCGCCAACAACGTGCTGGCCGGCAAGCCCGGCTTCGCACCGGTAGCGCGCAAACCGGGCCAGGCCCATCAGCAGGAATTCTGACCGTGCCAGGGCCGGCGTTCAGCGCCGGCCCACAGGCGCCAAGACTCAGGTTTCAATCAGGGAGCGAACCGTGATCAGCTCATCGACCGTCGTCAACTCCGTGGTGGAAAAGCTGCGCAAGGCCCTGGCCCGCGGCCAGTGGCGCAGCGGCGAAATGCTGCCAGGCCAGCGCGAGCTGGCCGAACAATTGGGCATCAGCCGCCCCAGCCTGCGTGAAGCGGTGACCGTACTGGAAACCCTCGGACTGGTGCGTTCGATGCCTGGCAAAGGTGTGCTGGTGCTGGAGGCCGACGCCACGCTGGTACAAAGCACCGATGGCGTCGGCGCTGCCAGCCTGGCCGATGTGCTGGAGCTGCGCTACACCCTCGAGCCCTTCATCGCCGGGCTGGTCGCGCAATCGGCGGGCAACCAGGACATCGGCCAGCTGCGCCTGACCCTGATGGACCTGCGCGAAGCCGTTGACGCCTGCGACAGCGAGGCAGGCGTAGCCGCCTACATCGCCTTCCACGAGGCGCTGTTCGCGCTGACCACCAACCCGATCTTCCAGAGCGTGGTGCAGCAGACCAGCAACGCGCTCAAGCAGAGCGCGGCCATGCTGCGCGACTCCCCTGAACACCTGGCCGCACGGCTCGACGAGAACGAGGCGGTGGTGCGCGCCATCCGCGCACGCAACAGCGCCCAGGCCAGCGCCCAGATGCGCCGGCACATCCTCGCCGAGGGCCAGCGCATGGGCATCGAACTGAACATCCCGGACGACCATCCGGACCCGCATCTTTGACGTCAGGAGAGCGATCATGACCGCCTTCGCCCACGCCGACCCGTGCCTGCCCCAGTTGATCAAGACCGGCGAAGGCCGCCTGGGAGCCGAACAGATCTACCCGCGCCTGTTCGACGCCATCCTCGAACAGCGCCTGCCACCTGGCAGCGCCCTGCCCGAGCAAGCGCTGGGCAATGCCTTCGGCGTCAGCCGCACAGTGATCCGCCGGGTGCTCGGGCGCCTGGCCGACCAGCAGGTAGTGGTGCAACGCCCCAGCCACACCGCACACCTGGCCGCGCCCGATCCACAGCAGGCGCGCCAGGTGCTCAGTGCACGGCGCCTGGCTGAAACCACACTGATCGGCCTGGCCACCCAGCGCGCGCGTCCGGGGCAGATCCGGCAACTGCGCCAACTGGTCGAGCGCGAGCGCCTGCACCACGAACGCGGCGAGCGCTGCACGGCCATCCGTCTGGGCGGCGAATTCCACCTCAAGCTTGCGCAGATGGCCAATAACGCCCCCTTGGCGCGCTTTCTCAATGGCCTGGTGCCGATGACCTCGCTGATCATCGCCCGCTACGAGTCGCCCTGCTGCGAGCACTGCGCCTGGCAAGAGCACGCGGCAATCATCGACGCGGTGGAAGATGGCGACAGCACCGCGGCGCTGGCGTTGATGCACCAGCACCTGGATCGCCTCGAAGCCAAGCTCGACCTCGATCAGAGCGTGCGCGCGTAACGTTTGCGGTAGTCCGCCGGGGTGACCCCAACATGCCGCACGAAGGCACGGCGCAGGGTGTCGACATTGGCGAAGCCACACAAGGCGGCCACCTGCTTGGGCGGCTCGCGTCCGCCCTCGAGGCGCTCACGGGCGGCATTGACCCGTGCCAGTTCCACCCAGGCCGCCGGGGTCATGCCCACATCGGCCTGGAACAGCCGGGCGAAGTGCCGCGGGCTGAGACCCGCCCGCTGCGCCAGGCTGGCGATGCTGTGATCCTCGGCCGGATTGGCGGCCACATAGCGCTGCAACCCCTGAAGCACCGAGCGCCCGACCGGCGACGAGGCGCCCTGGCGACTGAACTGCAATTGCCCGCCCGGACGCTTGAAGTACATCACCAACTGCCCTGCCACCTGCTTGGCGAGCTCTCGCCCCAGGTCCTCCTCCACCAGGCTCAACGCCAGGTCCAGCCCGGACGTCACCCCCGCCGCAGTGCGCACCTTGCCGTCATGGACCTGGATCGCATCGGCGTCCACCTGCACCTCGGGATAGCGCTCGGCCAAGGCCTCGGCGACCGCCCAGTGCGTGGTGATGCGTCGGCCATCGAGCAGGCCGGCAGCCGCCAGGGCGAAGGCGCCAGTACAGACTGATCCGTAGCGTCGACAACTGGCGGCGCGCCCACGCAGCCAGTCGAGGATGCCGCTGCGCAGGTGCTGGCTGGCCGCCTGCGGCGTACCGGCGATCAGCAGGGTGTCGATGGGCTCGTGGGTGTCGCCGATCCAGCCATCGGGCAGCAGGCGTGCGCCGGACGAACTGACCAGTGGGCCGGGTTCGCAGGCCAGCAGGCGCAGGCGATAGACCTCGCGACCGGCCTGGCGGTTGGCCTCGGCGAAGACATCGAGCGGGCCGCTGGCATCGAGCAACTGGACGCCGGGCATGGCAAGGATGGCGAGGGTCAGCGAGGGCATCTGGAGATCCTGTAGGCGCGCAAAAGGGTGGGTAGCGACAGCATAAAACCCCGGCCGACCCCATGCGCAGGCCATGTCTGTCGCAGACCGACAATGGCAGGATATGGCGCATAACGTCAATTGAGGACAGCCACCCGCCCCGCCACACTGACTCCACCACCACACCACCCCAGGAGTCACCCATGTCCACCTCCATCGCCGGTATCCAGGTGCCTGACAGCGCCATGGCCCGTGAAATCACCGAACTGGTCCGCGACACCGCCTCGCCGCTGCTGTTCCACCACTCCAGCCGGGTGTTCTACTTCGCCGCCCTGGCCGGCAAGCGCCTGGGTCTGAAGTTCGACAGCGAACTGCTGTACTGCGGCTGCATGTTCCACGATATGGGCCTGACCCATCAGCACAGCAGCGACTGCTGCCGCTTCGAGGTCGACGGCGCCAACGCCGCCCGCGACTTCCTCAAGGGCCATGGCATCGCCGAACGCGACATCGAGCGGGTCTGGACCGCCATCGCCCTGCACACCACACCGGGTATTCCCGAGTTCATGCACCCGCTGATCGCACTGGTGACCGCCGGTGTCGAGACCGACGTCCTCGGCCTGCACCACGAGGGGCTGAGCACTACCGAGCGCGACGCCGTGGTCCAGGCCCACCCTCGCGGCGAGCAGTTCAAGGAAGCGATCATCCAGGCCTTCTACGATGGCATCCGCCACAAGCCGCAGACCACCTTCGGCAACGTCAAGGGCGATGTCATCGCCGACAAGGAACCGGGTTTCCATCCCGGCAACTTCTGCAGCGTGATCCGCCAGTCCTGCTGGCCGAGCTGAGGCCTCGCTGGCCAAGGCTTGCCGGGCGCCTTACCATGCGCCCGGCAATTACACGCCAGGAGGTCTTATGCAACACACCATCGCGCCAGTCGGCGCAGAGCAGTTCGAGCGACTGACCGAACTGTGGGAAGCCTCGGTGCGGGCCACGCACGATTTTCTTCCCGAAGGCTACATCGAACGCCTGCGCCCGCTGGTACGCGACCAGTACCTGGGCTTCGTCCAGCTGCGCGCCGCGTATGATGAACAGGGGCAGATCCTCGGCTTCGCCGGGATACACGAGGGCAAGCTGGAGATGCTCTTCGTCGATCCGATCTACCGCGGCCAGGGCATCGGCAAGACGCTGTTGGCTGACGTCGTCGCCGAACTGGGCGTACGCGAGGTCGATGTCAACGAACAGAACCCGCAGGCCGTGGGTTTCTACCTCAGCCAGGGCTTCGTCCAGACCGGACGCAGCGAAGTCGATGGGCAGGGCGATCCGTATCCGCTGCTGCATCTGAAACGCGAGGGCTGAACATGGCTTTCGCACTGCAAAAAGGGGCCGCTCTGCGGCCCTTCCCGCTCCTATAATCAGAAGACCTCATCCAGCCTCTACCCAGGGAGGCTACCCGCGTGAACCCGCGCATTCCCCTCTTGCTGCTGTGCCTGCTGCTGGCCCTGGCTGGCTGTGCCGGCAAACGCTCCCCACCCGCCCCGCCCCCGGCCACGCTCACCCCCGCCCTCTGGCAACAGATCGACCAGGACCTGATTAGCGCCTCGGTTGCCGCCACCGGCTCGGCCAGCGACTATGCCCGTCGCTCGATGCGGGTCTGGCGCGAACAGGTGCAGCAACGCACCGAAAGCGACTTCATCCCCTGGTTCACCGGCTACTGGACCCAGCAGTGGCTGACCCTCAAGGTTGCCTGGTACAAGATGAACAGCGGCAACGGCAGTGACCCGCCAGAAAAACGCCTGGCGCTGTACCTGCAGGCGCAGTACCACGACCGGGTGATCGAACCGGTCGCCGAGCAGATCAACCCCGAAGGCATCCGCGACCGCGCCAGCGCGCTGTACCTGGAACTGTTCGCCAAGCAGTTGCCGACAATCATCCAACGCTACAACGCCCCGCCCGATCAGGTCAGCCAGCGTCTGAATCAGCTTGCGGCCATCGCCCTGGGCCCGCCCGCGGCCAGGGATGCGACGCTCTACCAACTGCTGCGCGCCCAGTCACTGGACCAGCAGCCCGCCTGGCAGGCGCTGCGCCAGCACCTGCACGACCAGGCTGCCAAGGCTCCCGGGCAAACCGAGGTGGGGCTGTCGTCGGTAGCCACCCGCGCCAGCGAAAAACTCGGCGCCACCCTGGCCCCGCGCGGCATCGCCAGCGCAGTGGCAGCCGCAGTAGGCAAGGCCGCCGGGGCGATGATCTCGGTGACGGTGGCCGGTTTCGGCATGATGACCCATGACCGCGAACAGCCGCAGATGGTCGAGCAACTGCGGGTGATCCTCAACGTGGCGCTGAACGAGGAATGGCGCGAGCTGATGGAAAACCGCCAGAGCGGTGCCCTTTCGGGGGTGTACTACCTGTCGGGGCAGATCGAGGATGGCCTGTTGTCGGGTGCTGGCCGGCCCTGACGCCTCAGGCCACTGCCATGGCCGAGGTCGGCAGGCCGAATATGCGGTCGAACGCCCAGTTGTAGGCGAAGGTGTAGCACGGCACCAGCACGATGAACGCCAGGTCCACCACGAATGCCTCGACCAGGCTCATGTCCAGCCACCAGGCAATCAGCGGAATCAGGTACAGCACCAGCGTCAGCTGGAAGCCCACCGCGTGCGCCACACGACGTGCCAGGCTGCGCCCACGCTTGGCCTGACGGCTCTCCCAGTGTTCGAACAGGCTGTTGTAGACCAGATTCCAGAACATGGCGATGGTGGTGATCATTACCGCCAGGGGGCCGGTATGCGAGGCCGGGGTATCGGAGAGATAGGCCAGCCCCAGAGTCGACATGCCCAGGCCGGTCAGTTCATAGAAGGTCACGTAGACCAGTTTGCGCTTGACGCCTTGCACCGTGATTACCTCGGAATGCAGGAAATGAAGGCGACGAGAATGAGTCAATATTCTTGACAGAAAAAGTCAGCACCTTTCAGATTGACTGAAAGGAGAATCGCATGAATTTTTCCAGCGACAACATCCAACTGTTCCTCGCCGTGCTCGACCGCGGCTCGTTCTCCGCTGCCGCACGGGTGCTGGGGCGGGTGCCGTCGGCGGTGAGCATGGCCATCGGCAATCTCGAGGCCGAACTCGGCTACGCGCTGTTCGAGCGCGGAGCACGCGAGGTCCGCGCCACAGACCGCGCCCGCGCTCTGGAGCCGCACGCACGGCTGATCGCCGAGCAACTGGGGTTACTGCAAGTGCATGCGCTTGAACTGTCGCGAGGGCTCGAAAGCAGCCTGGCGATCGCCGTGGTGCCGGACATCGACCCGCGTCCGCTGCTGGCCGCCATTGCGCGGCTGGGCGAACGCTATCCGTTGCTGGACATCGAGCTGCTCAGCGCACCGCAGGAGGACGCCCTGCACCTGCTGGACAGCGGCCGCGTCGGGCTGTGCCTGGCCTTTGCCGGGTTGCAGGTCGATCCGCAGCGCAGCTTCCAGCACCTGGGCAGCGAGTCGCTGGTGGCAGCCTTGTCGCCCAACCATCCAGCACTGCGCCAGGGGCGCATCCGCGACCTCGAAGACCTGGTCAGCCTCCGTCAGATCCTGGTACACAGCCGCGACCTGCCGCTGCGCGACACCCGCTCGCTGATCGGCACCACGCACTGGCGTACCGACAGCGTCGACCTGGCCCTGCAGATGGTCGAAGCAGGCCTCGGCTGGGGCGACCTGCCGGCAACGCGGGTCGCCCCCTTGGTGGAAGCCGGGCGGCTGGTGCGCCTGGCGTTTCGCAACACCCGCAACGAACTGCAGTTGCCGGTGCATGCGCTGTGGCTCAAGCAACAGCCCCTCGGGCAGGCCGCGCGGGCGCTGGTGGAGCTGCTGGCTGGCGGTTGACCGCACATGGCCGCTCGTCGGCCAGAACAACGTCTAACTCAACCTTTTGACCGGCAGGCCGATACCGATCCCGACAGGCGCCGCTACGCGCCAAAAGTGCATGGCGGCCTCCCCAGCATCGGCTCAAGGTCTCGAAACATGAACCTGAAGTTCCGCCACAAGATCCTCCTCAGCGCCTGCGGTGTCGTGGTACTGGCATTCGCATTGTTCACCCTCTACAACGACTACCTGCAACGCAACACCATCCGCCAGAACATCGAATCCTCGGTCCAGCAGGCCGGCGCGCTCACCGCCAGCAGCGTGCAGAACTGGATGGGCGGACGCATCCTGATCCTGGAGAACCTCGCCCAGGACATCGCCCAGCAAGGCACCGGCAATCAGGTCGCCGGGCTGGTCGACCAACCCTCTTACACCAGCAACTTCCAGTTCACCTACTTCGGCCAGAACACCGGGCTGTTCACCCAGCGCCCCGACGCACAGATGCCCGAAGGCTACGACCCGCGCAAACGCCCTTGGTACACCGCTGCGGTGAGCGCCAACCAGACCCTGCTGACACCGCCCTACCAGGCATCGGTGGGCGGCCTGGTGGTGACCATCGCCATACCGGTCAAGGCCCGCAACAATGGTGAGCTGCTCGGGGTTGTCGGTGGTGACCTGAGCCTGGACAGCCTGGTCGACATCATCAACGCGGTGGACTTCGGCGGTATCGGCCACGCCTTCCTGGTCGACCGTGAAGGCCAGGTAATCGTCAGCCCCGACAAGGACCAGCTGATGAAGAACCTCAAGGACATCTACCCCGGCAGCGGCCTGCGGGTCGAGCCGGGCATGCAGGACGTGACCCTCGGCGGCGAAGAGCGGATCGTCTCCTTCACCCAGGTCAAGGGGCTACCCTCGGCGCAGTGGTACATCGGCCTGTCCATCGACAAAGACAAGGCCTACGCCGCCCTCGGCCAGTTCCGCAGTTCGGCCATCATCGCCATGATCATTGCCGTGGCCGCCATCGCTGCCGTGCTCGGCCTGCTGATCCCCCTGCTGATGCGCCCGCTGACCACCATGGGCCGCGCCATGCACGATATCGCCGAAGGCGAAGGCGACCTCACCCGTCGCTTGCAGGTGCAGCACAAGGACGAGTTCGGCGAGCTGGCCATGGCCTTCAACCGCTTCGTCGAGCGTATCCACGCCTCGATCAGTGAAGTGGCCTCGGCCACGCGGCAGGTGCACGACCTGTCCGAACAGGTGATGAGTGCTTCCAACGCCTCGATCAACGGCTCCGAGGAACAAAGCCTGCGTACCAACAGCGTGGCGGCAGCGATCAATCAGCTCGGCGCCGCCACCCAGGAAATCGCACGCAATGCCGCCGATGCCTCGCAGCACGCCAGCGGCGCCAGCGATCAGGCCAACGACGGGCGCCAGGTGGTGGAGGATGCGATCAACGCCATGACCGCGCTGTCGCACAAGATCAGCGAGTCGTGCGAGCAGATCGAAACCCTCAACGCCAGCACCGACGAGATCGGCAAGATCCTCGACGTGATCAAGGGCATCTCCCAGCAGACCAACCTGCTGGCGCTCAACGCCGCCATCGAAGCCGCGCGCGCCGGGGAAGCGGGCCGAGGCTTCGCCGTGGTCGCCGACGAGGTGCGCAACCTGGCACACCGCACCCAGGAGTCGGCCGAAGAGATCCACCGCATGATCACCAGCCTGCAGGTTGGCTCGCGCGAGGCGGTGCACACCATGAACGCCAGCCAGGTCTCCAGCGAGCAGACCGTGCAGGTGGCCAACCAGGCGGGCGAGCGCCTGGCCAGCGTGACCCTGCGCATCGGCGAGATCGATGGCATGAACCAGTCGGTGGCCACAGCGACCGAGGAGCAGAGCGCGGTGGTCGAGAGCTTGAACCTGGATATCACCCAGATCAACGCACTCAACCAGCAAGGGGTGCAGAACCTCAACGAAACCCTGCGCCACTGCGATGCGCTGACCCAGCAGGCGGGACGCTTGAAGCAGTTGGTGGGCAGTTTCAGGATCTGAAACTGCTTCACTGCACTTGGAGGAGCAGCTGTCTTATTCAAAATCTGACAGCCAGCTCAATCCCTGTGGGAGTCACTGTCTTACTCAAAATCTAAAGGTCAGCCCAATCCCCTGTGGGAGCGGGCTTGCCCCGCGATCACCGGCGCAGCCGGTGCCATGCTCCGCGGTGTTCTTTTCGCGGGCAAGCCCGCTCCTACAGGAGACCTGTGGCGCTGCCGCGTTATAACCTAATAACGAACAATTCTATTTGGCTATAAAGAACAATCTATATCCTTCTGCCATCCGACAACGGGCTAGCGGGCAGATTGAGTAGCGTATGGATGTAGGTTCTTTCGGTTTCACCATTGCCGGGCTGGTCGTGGGTTTCATCGTTGGCATGACCGGCGTCGGCGGCGGATCGCTGATGACGCCGATCCTGCTGTGGTTCGGTATCAATCCCGCCACCGCCGTGGGCACCGACCTGCTCTACGCGGCAATCACCAAGGCCAGTGGCGTCTGGGTGCATGCACGCAACAAGAACATCGACTGGAAGATCACCGGCTGGCTGAGCCTGGGCAGCGTGCCCGCGGCAGCGCTGACCCTGTGGTTCCTCAGCACCCTGCATGCCGATACCTCGGCACTCAACGCCATCATCAAGCAGGGCCTGGCGGTGGTGCTGATCCTTACCGCCCTGGCGATCCTGTTCAAGTCGCGCCTGCAGGCCTTCGCCAGCAAGCATGCAGGCGATCACTACCATCTCAGCGACCGCAGCCTGAACCTCCTCACCGTGATCACCGGTGTAGTGCTCGGGGTCATGGTCACCCTGACCTCGATCGGTGCCGGCGCCCTGGGCACCGTGGCGCTGTTCCTGCTCTACCCGTTCCTGGTGACACGGCGCCTGGTCGGCACCGAAATCGCCCACGCCGTGCCACTGACCCTGGTCGCGGGGCTGGGCCATGCCGGCATGGGCAATATGGACTGGTCGCTGCTCGGCTACCTGCTGCTCGGCTCGCTGCCGGGCATCTACCTGGGCAGCCACCTCACAGGCCGCATCTCCGATCGTGTGCTGCGTCCCTGCCTGGCGGGCATGCTGCTGCTGATCGGCTACAAGCTGGCCTTCTGATCCCGCCCCTCAGGCCGGGCCCAGGCGCATGCGCCAGACCTCGGTTCGGCTGAGTTCGAGCCGTGAGCACGGCGGGATATCGATACGCTGGTAGGCCCCGAGCGAACTGCCGAGCACTTCGACCATCGCGGCGCGCATCACCATCGGGTGCGTGACCGCCCACCAGTCGCCCGGCGTGTCGAATGCCTCCAGCCACTGCGCCACGCGCTTGTGCAACGCGGCGAAGGACTCTCCACCATGGGGCGCCGCGTCCACGTCGACCTGCCACCACGCCAGGGCTTCGCTCTGCTCGCGCTGCAACTGCTTGAGCGCAACGCCCTGCCAATGCCCCATGCCACAGTCGGCCAGCGCCGTCTCGATACGCACCTCGGGGCCGAGCCAGGCGGCGGTTTCTCGGGCGCGCAGTTCGGGTGCGCTGAGTACTTGCACTCCGTCGGGCACAGCCTTCAACAGCGGGGCATCGCCCAGTACGGGATCGTCGGCCAGCGCAAATCGCCCGGTTTTCTGGGCGTGGGTCAGGGCATGGCAGACCAGGGTCAGACGGACGGCTTTCACCTTGGAGTTTCTCTGGCAAATGAGGATTAGGGCATCGAGGAACGCTGCGCTAGGATCGTCAGTCTAACCCAGGCAATTAGCCATCAGAGTCGATTCGATGACCATCACCTCCCGCCCCCCTCCCGGTCCTGTCCTGCTCGCTCTGCGTGAAGGTACGCAGGCCTGTCACAAGGCCCTGGAGGCGCGCCTGCCGTTTTTCAGCGAAGGTTTCGACCACGACGCTTATCGCCGCCTCATCGAGGCGTACTACGGCTTTCACGCACCGCTCGAAGCATTGCTGGCAACGCACCAGGGCAGTGAGCGCAACAAGGCTGGGGCGCTGTGCCGCGACCTGCAGGCGCTCAAGCTGAGCGCCGAGCAGATAGACGCGCTGCCGCTGTGCCGGGACTTGCCAGCCATCACCGATGAGGCCAGCGCGCTGGGTGTGATGTACGTAGTGGAGGGCTCCACCCTCGGTGGTCAGGTGCTCAGGCGTGCCATGGCGCAGCGCCTGGGTATCGACGCCGACAGCGGCGGTGGTTTTCTCGATGTGTATGGCAGCGCCACCGCCAGCCACTGGCGCGGCTTTCTCGAACGCCTGGATCGGCACCCCCTGTCACCCGAAAACCAGGCCCGCACCGTGGCTGCGGCGGTCGCGACCTTCACCTGCTTCGAGCGCTGGCTGGAGCAGCGCGCGGTGTTGTTGCACCCAATTGAGTGCTAAGCGCCACCGTTGATCGACCTGAAAAACTTCACATACCCTGTAGGAGCGGGCTCGTCCCGCGATCGGGCGCGAAGCGGCCTTAAAACCGGGCTTCGAGGTGTTTCAGGAATACCCCGGTTGCCTGATCTACGGCCGCTACGCGCCCGATCGCGAGACGAGCCCGCTCCTACAGGGGGGCGCCTGTGTTTTGATATCAGAACGAAATATTCAACGCCGCAAACAGCGCCCGGCCCGGCTGGTTGTAGGTGTTGGCACCGGCGCTGCTCGCGTTGCCGCCGCGCAGGATCTGCTTGTCGAACACGTTGTTTAGCCCCACCCGCACATCGTAGTTGGCGTTGAACTTGTACCCGGCACTCACATCCACCAGCCCATAGGCTTCGACATCCTTCTGCGCCGACTCGTCATAGCGCTCCTGGGTGCGGTAGTTCCAGGTCGGCGACTTCTGCTTGCCGAACCAGGTACCGGCCAGCTGCAGCGACAACTTGTCGGTCGCACGCCAATCCAGGGTGGTGTTGACCGTGTACTCGGGGATCACCGACAGCGGCTCGCCGGTCTCGCGGTTGTCGTTGTCGAGCATCCAGGTCAGGTTGGTGTTCCAGTCCAGGCTCGGGGTGAGCTCGACGAACAGGTTGCCCTCGAGGCCCTCTACCCGTGCCTTGCCGGCGTTTTCCCACTGGGTCACACGACTGCCGCCATTGATCGCGTAGACCACGTCGGTGCCGCCAATGATCTTGTTCTGGTAGTCGTTGCGGAAATAGGTCGCACTGGTGCGCCAGGTGCCGCGGTCATACAGCAGGCCGATCTCCTTATTGACGCTGATCTCAGGCTTGAGGTCGGCGTTGCCCTGCAGGTAGCAGCCGCCGGAGTTGGTCTGCTGCACGCTGCAGCCATTGCCGCGGCTGTAGAGCAGGTAGCTGGGGTTGGACTGGTACAGGTTTGGCGTCTTGTAGGCACGGGCGATGCCGCCCTTGAAGGTCAGTTCGTCGGTGATCTTGTGCGACAGGTTCAAGCTAGGGCTGAAGTTGTCGCCGAAGGTCTCGTGGTGATCGAAACGCAGGCCCGGCGTGACGGTGGTCGCGCCGATGATGATGTTGTCCTCGACGAACAAGGCATGGCTGCGCGCCTGCATCTTCGAATCGCTACGGTCGAAGCCTGCGATCACGTCGTTGCCAACGCCTGTCGGGTCGGAGCTTTGCGGACGGAACGAGCCCTGGTCGTTGAGGGTTTCATAGAGGTACTCGCCGCCAACGGTCAGCACGTGCTCCGTGGCGCCCACGGCGAACGGCAAGTTGACCTCGCTCGACAGGCGCGTGTTGCGCAAGCGCGAGAATGCCGCATCGTTGCCGTCGATCGCCCCTTCGGTACGCCCGGCCATGCCCTCGTTCAAGCGCCAGTTGCGCACGTACTCATAAGCCAGCACGGTCTTGCTGGTGCCCCAGGTGAAGTCGCCCAGGTGCGTCAGGTCGTAGGTGTTGCGTTGCATCACGTTGGTCTCGTGGCCATACAGGCTGGAGATCAGCTGCGCGTTGCCACCGCCGTTGCTGTTCATGGTGTCGCCAGCGTAGATATTGCCCTGGCGGCTGTAGCCTGCGCTCATCTCCAGGCGATGCTCGTCGTTGAGCTTCCAGCTCAGCAGGCCGTTGATATCCTTGTTGCGCACACCCTCGCGCCCGGCCACGGTCGAGCTGCCAGCGTGTGCGGCGTTGATGTCCAGGTCGTCGGCGTCGGTCTTGGCCAGGCCGCCATACAGACGGAACCCCAGGGTGTCGGTCAGGCCACCACCGAGGTTGAAGTTGGTCCGGTGGCTGGCGCCCTCGGCGCTGTCCTCCGGCATCAGGGTGTACAGGCTGACGCTGCCCTTGAGTGCGTCGCTGGGGCGCTTGGTGATGATGTTGACCACCCCGCCCATGGCGCCCGAGCCATAGCGCGCGGCTGCGGGGCCACGCAGGATTTCGATGCGCTCGACCGCTTCGGCCGGCACCCAGTTGGTCTCGCCGCGGGTATCGCGGTCGCCGTTCCAGCCATAGCGCACCGAGTTGCGTGCACTCGATGGCTTGCCATCGATCAGGATCAGGGTGTTTTCCGGGCCCATGCCGCGCAGGTCGATCTGCCGGTTGTTGCCACGGGCGCCGCTGGCACTGTTGCCGGTGAGGTTGACCCCGGGTTCGCGGCGGATGATGTCGGACAGGTCATTGGCCGGCGGGCGGCGCTTGATGTCCTCTTCGGTGATGACCGACGATCCCAGCGCCTGGCGCGCCTCACGCTCGGCGGTCACCAGCGTGTCTTCGATGACCAGCGCCTGCTCGGCGAATGCTGAAGTCGTTGCCACGGGCGCGGCCAGGGCAACGATGGCCAGCGCCAGGCGGTGCGGGGAAGGTCGGGTGTGCATCGGTACATCTCCTGAAATCGTGTGCGAGAAGCAAGCCGCGCCCCGGTCGGCAGGCCCCTCGCCCACCGGCCCGGCAAAAAGGCGGGTCCGTCAGGGATGGCGAATATAACGATTCTCAAATAGGTTTAAATCTTATTTACGAAATTTACAGATTGCCCGTAAACCCGCCTGGCAGACACCCGCACCCGACGCGGGCTAGACCAGCACCGCGCCCAGAGCATTGATGGCCTGCACCAGCTGTGGCGCGTCACCCTGTACCCGTACCGCCAGCCCTTCGATCTCGCGACGGACCGGATACTGCTTGCGCAGCAGGTCGAATGCCGCACGTTGCTCGGTAGGATCCTCGCTCAGGCTGCGACGAAAATCCGCATCGTCGCGACGCGGGTCGTAGACCGCACGGCACAGGGTTGCCAGCGCCCAGGCCGGGTCGGCGTTGGCATCGAAGTCCAGGCGTGCCAGCGCTGGCGACGGCAGCAAGTCGGCCAGGTGCACCTGCTCCGGCAAACCTTGCGAACGGCAGAAGGCCTGGTAGATCTGCGCGGTCCCGCGCTGCTTGCCATCGAGGCTGTAGCCGGCGATATGCGGCGTGGCCAGGGTGCACAGGTCGGCCAGCGCCAGGTCGACCTGCGGCTCGCCCTCCCAGACATCCAGCACCGCGTGGACATCCTCGCGGTCCAGCAGCAGCTCGCGCAGGGCGTCGTTGTCCACTACCGGCCCGCGGCTGGCATTGATCAGCCAGGCCCCTGGGCGCAGGCGGGCCAGTTGCCGCGCACCGAGCAGATGCCAGGTCGGATGTTCGCCGCCGCGTTGCAGCGGGGTATGCAGGCTGATGGTGTCACATTGCTCAAGCAACGTGTCCAGGCTGACGAAATCGCCCTCTTCGCTGGCCGCGCGCAGCGGATCGCACACCAGCACCCGCCAGCCCAGGCCTCGCAGTACACGGACCAGACGCCCGCCCACCTCACCGGCTCCGACCACGCCATACACCCGCTTGGGCAGCTCCACGCCATCGAGCTCGGCCAGGGTCAGCAGGCTGCCCAGCACGTAGTCCACCACGCCGCGGGCGTTGCAGCCAGGCGCGCTGCTCCAGTGGATGTCGGCCTGAGCGAAGTATTCGAGATCAAGGTGGTCGGTGCCGATGGTGCAGGTGCCGACGAAGCGCACCTTGCTGCCTTCGAGCAGTTGCCGGTCGACGCGGGTGACCGAGCGCACCAGCAGCAGATCGGCATCCCTGACACAGGCTGCATCGATGGCCCGGCCAGGGTAACGGCGGATTTCGCCGAATCCGGCGAAGAAGGCATCGAGCAGCGGGATATTTTCGTCGGCAACGATCAGCATGGGCGCTCTCCTTTCAGGGGAGCGCAGTGTAGGCGCTGTGGCCTGTGCGATCCAGCTCAGTCGGCCTTCTTGCGAATCCAGTACAGGTAGGTGCCGGCGTCTTCCTGCTGTTGCACCAGCTCATGGCCGAGGAAGGTGCAGAACTTGGGGATGTCGCGACGGGTCGAGGGGTCGGTGGCGATGACCTTGAGCAGGCCGCCGGCAGCGAGGTTGCGCACGTGTTGGTGCAGCATCATCACCGGCTCCGGACAGTTCAGGCCGGTGGCGTCGAGGGTCGCGTCTGGAGTGAAGTCGGTCATGGTGGGCTCCGCAAATTGTGGGGTATTGTCGCGCAAACCGCGTGCAGGTCAAACAGGGGCCGCAGCACGGCCCCGATCGTCTCAGCGCGGCTTGAGGTCGAGCCGGCGAAGGTGGCAAGTGACCTCTTCGCGGTCGTGGTACAGCTGTTTGCAGGCTATCGACACCTTGACCTTGCGCGCCTTGAACGAGGCCTCGATGCGATCGAGCAGCTTGCGCACCTCGGCGTGACGCTGCTTCATCGGCAGCTTGAGGTTGACCACGGCCTCGCGGCACAACCCCTCGCCCAGCCAGGTTTCGATCAGCGAGGCCGTGCGTGCGGGCTTCTCGACGATGTCGCAGACCATCCAGTCAACGGTCTGCTTGGGCTTCCAGGTAAAGCCGTCGGCCATCAAATGCTGCACCAGCCCCGTATCCATCAGGCTTTCAGCCATCGGGCCGTTGTCGATGGCGGTGACCAGCATGCCACGCTTGACCAGCTGGTAGGTCCAGCCGCCCGGTGAAGCGCCCAGGTCGACGCCGGTCATGTCGTCGTTCAGGCGTTGGTCCCATTGATCGCGCGGGATGAACTGGTGCCAGGCTTCCTCAAGCTTGAGGGTCGAGCGGCTCGGCGCCTCGCGCGGGAACTTCAGGCGCGGGATGCCCATCGGCCACAGTGCCGAATTGCCCGCTTCGGCCAGGCCGAGAAACACCCGTCGGCCACTGATGAACGTCAGCAGCAGGCGTGGCTTGCTGGCATCCTCGACCAGACGCCCGGCCTTCTCCAGCGCCTTGCGCAGCGGCACCTCGAATTTGCGGCAGAAGGTCGACAGCTCCTTGCCTTCGTTGCTGTCGAGCACCTCCAGCCACAGGCTGCCACACACCGGCAGGCCCGCCAGGTGCTCGAGCAGCACACTGATCCGGTCAGTCTCCGGCAGCTCGACGAAGTCGCCGCGCGCCCATTGGCGCGGGAAGATCAGCCGGTCGAAGCGCAGCTCACGCATCAGGCGTTCGGCACCGCCTTCGTCGAGGCAAACGAATTCGGCGCTGGCGCTCTGCGGCTTGCCCTTGGCATAGCCGGCCACGCCCAGGTGCGCGGCGTGTTCGCTGATTTCGGCGCAGACCTCGCCCTCGAAGCCGGGCCGGCAATGCATGAACAGGGTATTCATCTCTTACTCCACATCACTGGCGCAGACAGCGCCAGGGCGGCGAATGATAAAGGAAGTTCGGAACCTGCGACATGCCCCGCAGGTCCAGAACAACGTCAGGCCCGCCAAAGCGGTCTAACCTGATTGTTCAGCCTGGCCCGTGCCGTGCGGGCCGATACAGAGCGGTGATACCGGTAACCACGACTGCCGGGCACCGGAGCACAAGGAGTTGGCAATGCCCTCGCTCGATAGCCTGAAAACCCTCAAGACCCTCCAGGTGGCCGACCGCGCCTACCACTATTTCAGCCTCACCGAGGCCGCCAGCCAGTTGGGCGACCTGCAACGCCTGCCCATGTCGCTCAAGGTCCTGCTGGAAAACCTGCTGCGCTGGGAGGACGGTGAAACCGTCACCGGCGACGACTTGCGAGCCCTGGCCGGCTGGCTGCAAGAGCGACGCTCCGACCGCGAGATCCAGTATCGACCTGCGCGGGTACTGATGCAGGACTTCACCGGCGTGCCCGCCGTGGTCGACCTCGCCGCCATGCGCGCGGCCATGGCCAAGGCGGGCGGCGATCCCCAGCGGATCAACCCGCTGTCGCCGGTTGACCTGGTGATCGACCACTCGGTGATGGTCGACCGCTACGCCACCGCCGAAGCCTTCGAACAGAACGTCGACATCGAGATGCAGCGCAACGGCGAACGCTACGCCTTCCTGCGCTGGGGCCAGAGTGCCTTCGACAACTTCCGGGTGGTGCCACCGGGCACGGGGATCTGCCACCAGGTCAACCTGGAATACCTTGGCCGCACCGTGTGGACCCGCGAGGAAGACGGGCGCACCTACGCCTTCCCCGACACCCTGGTCGGCACCGACTCGCACACCACCATGATCAACGGCCTGGGCGTGCTCGGCTGGGGTGTCGGTGGCATCGAGGCGGAGGCGGCGATGCTAGGCCAGCCGGTGTCGATGCTGATCCCAGAGGTGATCGGTTTCAAGCTCACCGGCAAGCTGCGCGAAGGCATCACCGCCACCGACCTGGTGCTGACGGTCACGCAGATGCTGCGCAAGAAGGGCGTGGTCGGCAAGTTCGTCGAATTCTATGGCGACGGCCTGGCCGACCTGCCGCTGGCCGACCGCGCCACCATCGCCAACATGGCGCCGGAATATGGCGCCACCTGCGGCTTCTTCCCGGTCGATGACGTCACCCTCGACTACCTGCGCTTGTCCGGTCGCCCCGACGAGACCGTGCAACTGGTCGAGGCCTACTGCAAGGCCCAGGGCCTGTGGCGCCTGCCTGGCCAGGAACCGCTGTTCAGCGACAGCCTGGCGCTGGACATGCATGAGGTCGAAGCCAGCCTCGCCGGGCCCAAGCGCCCGCAGGACCGAGTGGCGCTGTCCAAGGTCAGCCAGGCCTTCGACGGCTTCATCGAACTGCAGCCCAAGCCCTTGGCCAAGGAGGTCGGACGCCTGGAAAGCGAAGGGGGTGGCGGTGTTGCCGTGGGTAACGCCGACCAGGCCGGCGAGATCGACTACACGCACAACGGCCAGACCCACAAGCTGCGCGACGGCGCCGTGGTGATCGCGGCCATCACCTCCTGTACCAACACCTCCAACCCCAGCGTGATGATGGCCGCCGGGCTGGTCGCCAAGAAAGCCATCGAGAAAGGCCTGGCTCGCAAACCCTGGGTCAAGAGTTCACTGGCCCCAGGTTCGAAAGTGGTCACTGACTACTTCAAGGCGGCCGGCCTTACCCCCTACCTCGATCAGTTGGGCTTCGACCTGGTCGGCTATGGCTGCACCACCTGCATCGGCAACTCGGGGCCGCTGGACGAGGCCATCGAGAAAGCGATCGGCAGTGCCGACCTGACCGTGGCGTCGGTGCTGTCGGGTAACCGCAACTTCGAAGGCCGGGTGCACCCGCTGGTCAAGACCAACTGGCTGGCCTCGCCACCGCTGGTGGTGGCCTATGCCCTGGCCGGCAGCGTGCGCGTGGATCTCACCCAGGATGCCCTGGGCACTGGCAAGGACGGCCAGCCGGTATACCTGCGCGATATCTGGCCCAGCCAACAGGAAATCGCCGACGCAGTGGCCAAGGTCGATACCGCCATGTTCCACAAGGAGTATGCCGAGGTGTTTGCCGGTGACGCCCAATGGCAGGCCATCGAAGTACCCCAGGCCGCTACCTATGTCTGGCAGGACGACTCCACCTACATCCAGCACCCGCCGTTCTTCGACGATATCGGCGGCCCGCTGCCGGAAATAGCCGACGTGCACGGGGCGCGCATTCTCGCGCTGCTCGGCGACTCGGTGACCACCGACCACATCTCTCCAGCCGGCAACATCAAGGCCGACAGCCCTGCCGGTCGCTACCTGCGCGACAAGGGCGTGGAGCCGCGCGACTTCAACTCCTATGGTTCACGTCGCGGCAACCACGAAGTGATGATGCGCGGCACCTTTGCCAATATCCGCATACGCAACGAAATGCTCGGCGGCGAGGAAGGCGGCAATACGCTGCATGTGCCCAGCGGCGAAAAACTGTCGATCTACGATGCCGCCATGCGCTATCAGGCGGAAGGCACGCCGCTGGTGGTGATCGCCGGGCAGGAATACGGCACCGGCTCCAGCCGCGACTGGGCCGCCAAGGGCACCAACCTGCTGGGGGTCAAGGCAGTGTTGGCCGAGAGCTTCGAGCGTATCCACCGCTCCAACCTGGTAGGCATGGGCGTTCTGCCCCTGCAGTTCAAGGCTGGCGACGATCGCAAGCGCCTGGGCCTGACCGGCAAGGAGCGCATCGATGTGCTGGGGCTCAGTGGCGCGCAGATCCGCCCGGGCATGAACCTGCAGTTGCGCATCCTGCGCGAGGATGGCCAGCAACAGGAGATCGAGGTGCTGTGCCGGATCGACACACTCAATGAAGTCGAGTACTTCAAGTCGGGCGGGATTCTGCACTACGTGCTGCGACAACTGATCGCCGGTTGAAGGGAAGGCATCGCGGGTTCGCCCGCGATGCCTCCGCGACGTGTCCTGGCGCCTTCGGGGTGAGTCAAAGCATCATATCGATTTGCCACCCACCGGATTTCCGATGTCGCCTGCCCACTGGATCGTCCTCGCCCTGCTTGGTCTGGGCTATGCCCTGGCCCTGTTCCACGGCCACCTGGGACTCGCCGCCCTGCCCGCCTTGCTCGCCCTGTGTTGTACCGCACTGCTGGTGCGACGACCCGCAGGTTGGCAAAGAGTGCTCGGGCATGGCTTGTTCATCGTCCTGGCCCTTGCCCTGGCGCTGCACTGGTTGCCCGGTTTCCAGGGGGCAAAGGTCATCGACAAGGTGGTGTTCAGCGAGGGCGCGCTGCCGTTCTCCATGTACCTGAACCTGGACAAGCCGCTGATCGGCCTCTGGATTCTGCTGGCTTGCCCCTGGATCCTGAGCCTGCGCGGGCACGGTCTACTGCCAAGCCTCGGGCTGGTCTTGCCGCTGACACTGCTGGCTTGCCTGGGTGGCGCCTGGTTGCTTGGAATGGTGGGTTGGGCACCGAAATGGCCGGAACAGACCTGGATCTGGGCCCTGAACAACCTGCTGCTGGTCAGCCTGACCGAAGAGCTGCTGTTCCGCGGCTATATCCAAGGTGGGCTGCAACGCCTGTTCAGGCACCAGGGGCTTGCATTGATCGTGGCCGCGCTGTTGTTCGGCCTGGCGCATCTGGGGAGCGGATGGCAGTGGTTCTACCTGGCAAGCCTTGCGGGTATCGGCTACGGCCTGGCGTATCGACTCGGCGGCTTGAGCGCTGCGGTCGTGTGCCATTTCGCTGTCAACCTGACACATTTCGCCCTGTTTACCTATCCGATGCTGGCCCCAGGCTGAACACCGAGTCATGATCGGACCATAACGTCATAAATCGTTAAAAATGCTGACATCTTGAGTGCAAATGCAACCAACGAGCCGCTTCCCTAGCTGATGGCTCATGGCCACTTATTGCTCCAGATCAAGCAAGTTAAATATTCATTCAATAAAACCATGGGCTTGCCGATACCTGTCGAAAGCCTTGCGGATTGAACAGCCAATGCGTAACAACCAGCCGATTACCCAGAGAGAACGGACTTTCCCTGCCCAGCAGCGGTTGATTTCCACCACCAACGCCAAAGGCGTGATCACCTACTGCAACGATGCTTTCATCGAAATCAGCGGTTTCTCACGCGAAGAGCTCACGGGAGCGCCACACAATCTGGTACGCCACCCTGACGTGCCCCCAGCAGTGTTCGCCCACATGTGGCAGACCCTCAAGCAGGGCCTGCCGTGGATGGGGATCGTCAAGAACCGCTGCAAGTCGGGCGACCATTACTGGGTCAATGCCTACGTCACGCCGATCTTCGACAACAACCAGGTAATCGGTTTCGAGTCGGTGCGGGTCAAGCCCACGGCCGAACAGATCCGTCGCGCCGAAGCGCTTTACCAGCGTCTGAACCAGGGCAAGCCGGCGGTGCCGCGTCGTGACAAGTGGTTGCCGGTACTGCAGGACTGGCTGCCGTTCATTCTCATCAGCCAGATCGGCTTCCTCATCGGCAACTGGCTCGGCCACTCCTGGGGCTTTGCCCTGGCTGCTGCCGTTTCCGTCCCCCTCGGCCTGCTTGGCCTCACCTGGCAGCAGCGCGGCCTCAAGCGCCTGTTGCGCCTGGCCGAACAGACCACTTCCGATCCGCTGATCGCGCAGATGTTCACCGACAGCCGTGGCGTGCAGGCACGCCTGGAAATGGCCATGCTCAGCCAGGAATCCCGCCTGAAAACCTGCCTCACCCGGCTGCAGGACAGTGCCGAGCACCTGAGCGAGCAGGCGCGCCAGTCCGATGTGCTGGCGCACAAGAGTTCTTCGGGGCTGGAGCGCCAGCGCGTGGAGACCGAGCAAGTCGCCGCTGCCGTCAACCAGATGGCTGCTACCACGCAAGAAGTGGCCAACCACGTGCAGCGCACCGCCGACGCTACCCAGGAAGCCAATCGCCTGACCAGCGAGGGCCGTCAGATCGCCGGGGAAACCCGCGAAGCCATCGAACGCCTCTCCGCAGCGGTGGGTGAAACCGGCCAGACCGTCACCCAGTTGGCCAAGGACAGCGACGAGATCGGTGGTGTGGTCGATGTGATCAAGGGCATCGCCGACCAGACCAACCTGCTGGCGCTCAATGCTGCCATCGAAGCGGCCCGCGCCGGCGAAATGGGCCGGGGCTTCGCTGTGGTTGCCGACGAAGTGCGCCAGTTGGCGCAACGTACCGCCGAATCCACCGGACAGATCCACGGCCTGATCGCCAAGCTGCAGCAGACTGCCAGCAATGCCGTGCAAACCATGGAGACCGGCCACCGTCAGGCCGAGGAAGGCGTCGAGCGAGTGATGCAAGCCGACCAGGCGCTGGTAGGGATCAGCGAAGCGGTGGCCAACATCACCGACATGGCTACCCAGATCGCTGCTGCCACCGAAGAGCAGACTGCAGTGGCGGACGAGATCAGCCGTAACATCAGCACCATAGCCGATCTGGCCGACCAGACGGCAGAGCAGGCGCAGCATTCGGCACTGCTCAGTGAAGAACTGACCAGTACGGCTGGAACGCAGTACTCGCTAGTGGAGCGGTTCAACCGCTGAGTGACAAAAAAGGGGCTGCGTGAGGCAGCCCCTTTTTTTACCAGTCCAGACTCAAACGGCTCTGGAAATACCGCTTTTCACCCGTCAGCGGATCGTCGAACTCGAGACTTTGCGCCAGCAGTTTCAATGGCCGCTCGTAGTCGTCCTCGCCCTCGAGCAATGTCGGGTAGAACGGGTCGTTGCTGATCGCGGCGCCCAGTGCCGCCATGTGCACTCTCAACTGATGGGTCTTGCCGGTCACGGGCGAGAGCCCGTAACGCCACAGGTTACCGTTCTTCTCCAGGACTTCGGCCAGGGTCTCGCTGTTCGCCACCCCTTCGACCTCACGCATGCGAAAGAACGGCTCACCATGCTCCAGCCGACTACGGTGCACCAACGGAAATTCCCGCGTCGGCAGCGGTGCAGCGATGGCCTGGTAGCGTTTGTCGATGCGTCGCTCGGGAAACAGCCGCTGATAGGCGCTGCGCGACTGCGGATTGGACGAGAACAGCACCAACCCCGCCGTATGCCGGTCGATGCGGTGCAGCGGCACCAGATGGGGATTGTCCAGACGACGGATCAGGCGTCGAAGCAGGGTGTGCTCGACATATTCGCCCGTGGGTGTGACTGGCAGGAAATGCGGCTTGTCCGCCACCACCAGGTGCTCATCGCAATGCAGGATCGTTTCCTGCGCCGCAATGGGCTTTTCATTGGGGACTTCACGAAAGTAATGCAGACGCATGCCACGTCGATAAGGCAGATCGGCCGCCACTGCCCTGCCCTCGGCATCCAGCACTCGCCCTCGACTGAAGCGATCGAGCCATTGGTCACGACCAATCGCCTTGAAGTGATCGCACAGGCAATCGAGGACCGTGCTCCAATCGCCAGGCGGCAAACAAACGGTACTGGCTTGCTGGTGAGCGGGGTCGAACGGCGTGGACATGGCAGGCTCTGTAATCAATGAGCGGGCATTATCGCCAATGCCCGCTCACTCAACCAGCCTCGCCAACTTGCTCACAACGCGACTTGAGCCAGCGCAACACCTGCACCGCCTCCCAGCGTCCGGCATCATAAAGGGCGTAGACCACCCCCTCGTAGCCAACGACATCCAGCGGGCGATGAAACCCTGCGCGCTGGAACAGTGCCTCGATCTCGGCAAAGCAGGTATTGAAATGGACCTTGCCGAACGGAGTACGGTCGTCGGTCACCAAGCCCTCCATGCGCAGCTCGAGCACCGCATCGCACACCGCTTCCGGGGGCATGCGGTTGACGCTGTACTTCAGTTGCTCGACATTGTGCATCGCCTCACCCCAAATACTGTATCTTTATACAGCATACGAATACCGTGGCCATTCCGTCAATTCGCAACAGCTCATTGCAAGCCTGGCAGGTGGCCGGTCCCCTTGCGAACAGTCATTACCTGGCGCCTGGGGTTGTCGCGTGAAATGGCCAGGTGAACCCAGGTGTCGAACTCCAGGATCAGTTGATCGAACACAATGGAACTGTCGCGAATGCATTCGGCCAGTTGCCGGGGCGTCATCGTTTTCACGCACATGTCGGCCGCCAGGCCGAGGCAATGCGCACTGTTGCGCACGCCGCCCACAAGCTGGTTGACGGTTTCATTGCGAAAACCGCTGGTGATCTGGATCGGGGAGTCGATCAAGGCTCGCACCTCTTCGAGCACCCCGCACAGCAAGCGCAGATTGGCCAAAGCCTCGGGACCGGGATCGTTGGGTATAGCGTTGTGCGCGGCGGCCAGCGAAAACGTCATCTCTTCGAGCGTGAAGTTCGGCGTAAGAAACATGATGTGTCCCCGGGTGATCGACTGTATCGGGCCAGTATCATCGACCAGGACCACACCGGACGGGATGAAGGAAACGCTCCCCCCTACCTGTCACTTGAGGAACGCCGCCACCTGCTGCGCGTCGAACGGCCAGAGCAGTTCGGTGCCGCTGTCGCAGCGACGCAAGACAGGGATGATCAAGCCGTAACGCTCGAACATGGCTTCATCATCGGCGATATCAACCAATTCGACCCACAGCCCGTGCTCGACGAACGGCATCAACACAGCCTCGGCGACTTCACACAAATGGCACCCCAAGGTGCCGAACAATTGGCATTCAGGCAGCATTATCAGTTCCCGGGCCCAGTGAAGAGACGCTCATTCTAGGCCCGCCGGGAGCCGCCTGCATCTGCTGCTCAATCCTGACTGGTAGCGCCGATACGGTGCAGGGACAGGTCCGCCCCCTGGAACTCCTGCTCATGGCTCAAGCGCAAACCATGTACCGCCCTGACTAGACCGTACACGGCAAAGCCACCAGCCAAGGCCACCAGTACGCCTGCCAGGCTGCCAAACAACTGGCTCGCCAGGCTGACACCGCCCAGCCCTCCGAGCGCCGACTGGCCGAAGATACCGCACGCCAAACCGCCCCAAACGCCGCATACACCATGTAGCGGCCATACGCCAAGTACATCGTCGACTTTCCAGCGATTCTGCGAGGCAGTGAAGCACCACACGAACAGTGCTCCCGCCACCAGCCCGGTCACCAGCGCGCCAACCGGGTGCATGAGATCGGAACCGGCACACACCGCCACCAATCCGGCCAGCGGGCCATTGTGCAGGAAGCCCGGGTCATTGCGCCCGACCAGCAAGGCCGAGAGCGTGCCGCCCACCATCGCCATCAGCGAATTGATCGCCACCAGGCCGCTGACACCCTCCAGGGTTTGTGCACTCATGACGTTGAAGCCGAACCAGCCGATGATCAGGATCCACGACCCCAGCGCGAGGAACGGAATACTGGAAGGAGCGAAAGCCACCAGCCGTCCATCACGGTACCGTCCGCGACGGGCACCGAGCAGGATGACGGCAGCCAGCGCGAGCCAGCCGCCCATGGCATGCACCACCACCGAACCGGCAAAGTCATGGAATGGTGCGCCAAACCGGGCTTGCAACCAGGCCTGGACGCCCAGGTTGCCGTTCCACACCGCCCCTTCGAAGAAGGGGTAGACGAAGGCCACGATCAGCGCGGTGGCACATAACTGCGGGGCAAAACGCGCACGCTCGGCGATGCCTCCGGAGATGATTGCCGGAATCGCCGCAGCGAAGGTCAGCAGGAAGAAGCACTTGACCAAGGCATAGCCATGATCGCTGGCCAACTGCGCAGCCGGCTGGAAGAAGCTGACGCCATAGGCGATCCAGTAGCCGATGAAGAAATACACCAGCGCCGAGACGGCGAAGTCGCTGAGAATCTTGCACAGGGCATTGACCTGGTTCTTGTGCCGCACGGTACCGACCTCGAGAAAGGCGAAACCCGCGTGCATGGCCAGGACCAGAATGGCCCCCATGAGGATGAACAGGGTGTTGGAGCCATGGACCAGTGAGTCCATCGCGCTATGCATGTTTTCCATGGAATGGGCAGACCTGCTGAAAAGTGCACCAGGACAGTTCAGAAACCTTGCTCGCGCACCTGATCGGTGCCTGCCGTGCGCCCCGTTTTGGGGGAGCGGCTACACAGGGAGTGGTTTTTTCTTGGGTTTGTCGTGGATTGGGTTAAGGTTTATCGGTGTCGGCCAGGGCCTTGCACGCAGACGGGGCAGCGCCCGGCATCGACGCCCCGCGACACGGCAGAACAAAGCAAACGCCGTACCAGCGACAAGTGGTGAACCTTCCGCCACACTCATCACTCGAAATAGCCACACACATCGACAGGGAGAGACCCCATGGCCAGCAAATCGGCAAAGACTGCACAAGAGATCTTGATGGCTGACTTCCAGGCACTGGTGCGCGACACCGAGAAATTGCTCGCCGACACCGCCAATCTGGCGGGCGACCAGGCCGACGAGCTGCGTGGCCAGATCCACGACCGCCTGCAGCAGGCCCGCGAAAGCCTGCAACTGACCCAGGACTCGGTCCGCGAGCGCGGTCAGGCAGCGCTGGGCAGTGCCGAGGAGTACGTACAGGAAAACCCATGGCAGGCCATCGGCATCGCAGCCGGTGTCGGGCTGCTGGTCGGCCTGCTCGCCAGCCGCCGCTGAGGAGGACGCATGGACAACGATGCCATCGGCGCCGGCGTTTCCGGCAGACGCCTCGGCGCGGCCATCCTGGGGCTGCTGCACAGCCACATCGAACTGTTCGGCATCGAATTGCAAGAGCAGAAAGGCCGAACCCTTCGCCTGCTGCTGTTCGCCGGCCTGGCACTGGTATTCGCCCTGCTCCTGCTGACCGCGCTGTCCGGGCTGATCCTGGTACTGCTGTGGGACAGCTACCGATTGGCCGGCATCGTCGGCCTTTGCGTGTTCTACAGCGCCGCGGCACTCTTTTGCGGCTTGCGCCTGAAGGCCGCTGTGTTCGATGAATCTTCACCGTTCAACAGCACCCTCGAAGAACTCGCCAAGGACCGGGAGCGCCTGTTGCCATGAGCCTGCCTGAACTGCCTAATACCCGTAATCCTCGCGAACTGCGCAAGGCGCTGCTACGCCTGCGTCTGGAAATGCACCGCCAGGAGATCCGCCACGAGTCCCGTCAACTGCTCGAGCCGGTCCAGCGCCTGCGCGGCATGGGCGCATCAGTCCAAAACGGCCTCGGCATCAAGCACGCTCCGCTGTGGGGCCTGGGTGTCGTGGTCGCCATGGGCTTTCTGACCGGAAAGGGCGTGCGCAGCGGCAACCTGGCGCGCCTGGTGCGCCTGGGTGGCAGCCTGGCCCCTCTGGTGCGCCTGTTCCTGCAGAACGGCCGTCATCGCTGAAACGAGGCGCCCGCCGCTTGCGCGGGCGCCCGTGACACGGGAAGCTATGGCCACCATCTGACGGGAGATCGAGCCTTGGACTGGCATACCCTGCTCAACCGCGAACGCCTCGGCAAAGCCTTGTACAGCCCCGAAGAACTGGGCCGCAGCCCATTCCACAAGGACCATGACCGCATCATCTTCTCCGGCGCCTTCCGCCGCCTGGGGCGCAAGACCCAGGTCCACCCGGTGTCCAGCAACGACCACATCCACACCCGCCTCACCCACTCCCTCGAAGTCAGTTGCGTAGGCCGCTCGCTGGGCATGAGGGTCGGCGAGACCTTGCGCGCCAACCTGCCCGACTGGTGTGCACCAAGCGACCTGGGCATGATCGTGCAATCGGCCTGCCTGGCTCACGACATCGGCAATCCACCGTTCGGCCACTCCGGTGAAGACGCCATCCGCCACTGGTTTCAGCAGGCAGCGGGCCGTGGGTGGCTCGACGACATGAGCGACGACCAACGTGCCGACTTCCTCAACTTCGAAGGAAACGCCCAGGGTTTTCGCGTGCTCACCCAGCTGGAATACCACCAGTTCGACGGCGGCACCCGCCTGACCTACGCCACCCTCGGCACCTACCTCAAGTACCCATGGAGCGCCCGTCATGCCGACGCGCTGGGGTACAAGAAACACAAGTTCGGCTGCTACCAGAGCGAACTGCCGCTGCTGCAGCAGATCGCTCACAAGCTGGGCCTGCCACAGCTCGAGGAACAACGCTGGGCTCGTCACCCGCTGGTGTACCTGATGGAGGCCGCGGACGACATCTGCTACGCGCTGATCGACCTGGAGGACGGCCTGGAGATGGAGCTGCTGCAGTACGCCGAGGTCGAGGCGCTGCTGCTGGACCTGGTCGGTGACGACCTGCCCGACACCTATCGGCAACTGGGCCCGGCGGATTCTCGTCGGCGCAAGCTGGCCATTCTGCGCGGCAAGGCCATCGAGCACTTGACCAACGCCGCCGCCGAGGCCTTCGTCGAACAGCAACAGGCACTGCTGGCCGGGCATCTGGCAGGGGACCTGGTCGAGCACATGCACGGACCGGCCAAGCACTGTGTGCTGCAGGCCAAGGATATCGCGCGCAAGAAGATCTTCCAGGACAAGCGCAAGACCCTGCACGAGATCGGCGCCTATACCACGCTGGAGATCCTCCTCAATGCCTTCTGCGGCGCAGCGCTGGAGCAACACGGCGGGCGCGCGCCGTCATTCAAGAGTCGGCGTGTGCTGGACCTGATCGGCAACCACGCCCCCGATCCACACGGCACCTTGCACAACGCCTTCCTGCGCATGATCGACTTCATCGCTGGCATGACCGACAGCTACGCCAGTGAAATGGCTGGAGAAATGACAGGACGCTCCAGCCCTCATTGACAGACAACGAGGGACGGTCAGCCGCAGCTTGCCGTCCCTCTTGAGAGAAACTTCCTACGCAACCACTGCGCCATTAAATGCTCAGAAGAATAATTTGAGATTTAGTGACTTTCTCGTCTTGACTCCTTACAAAACTCATACAAATCCAAGCTGCGTGTAGTACTTGGACGTAGGTCTTTTCCCATATATGGCGTTACGCCTAGCCTCTCATACGCGAAGGCGGTCAACTGCGATAAGGTTTTGTTTGCATCTGACAATCGCCGACTGGGAAGTTGATATGAGCTCCATATTTATTGTTGATGACCACCCCGTGATTCGCCTGGCCATTCGCATGTTGCTGGAAAATCAGAGCTACAAGGTCATTGGCGAGTCTGACAACGGCGTCGAGGCCATGCAGATGATCCGTGAGACCCAGCCTGACCTGGTCATCCTCGACATCAGCATCCCCAAGCTCGACGGTTTGGAAGTCCTGGCACGTTTTCAGACCATGGGGCTGCCACTGAAAGTGCTGGTATTGACGGCACAGTCGCCTGCGTTGTTCGCGATCCGTTGCATGCACTCAGGCGCTGCCGGATTCGTATGCAAGCAGGAAGATCTGAGTGAATTGCTCAGCGCAGTCAAGGCCGTACTTTCTGGTTACAACTACTTCCCCAGCCAGGCAATGAACCCCCACCAGGAAATATCCGCTCGTGACATGGATCTTTTCCGACAAGTTAACGACAGAGAGTTGATGGTTCTTCAACTTTTCGCACAGGGGCGCAGCAACAAGGAAATAGCCAAAGGCATGTTCCTCAGCAACAAGACGGTCAGCACCTACAAAAAACGCCTGATGCAGAAGTTAAGGGTCGATACCTTGGTCGACCTGATCGAAGTGGCCAAGCGCAACGCGCTGGTCTGAGGTGGATCATGCCGAGGTACATCGTCTGCGTGCTGCTGACCCTGCTCAGCCTGGGTTGCCAGGCTCAAACGAAGCAGGAGCCCGCCCCCAGGAAACTCAACCTGCTGGTCCGCTCCACCTCCGAAGCAACCGTGCCAGCTTTTTCGACCGCGCAGCAGCAATGGCTGCAATGCCGCACCAGCCTGACACTGGGAACCTCAACGCCCAACAATCCGCCCTTCGACGTCACCAATGGCAACGAATATCAAGGCTTGACAGCGGAGTATGCCGGCCTGATCGGCAGGGCACTGGGGCTGGAAATAAAGGTGCTGCGCTTTAATCACCGCCAGGACGCAGTGGAAGCACTCAAGGCCGGGCGCATCGATCTGCTTGGCAGTGCAAACGGCTATGAGGCCGCGGTCGAGGGGGTGGCGCTGTCCAAACCCTACGCTGTAGATCGCCCCGTTCTGGTCACCCGCGAAGACGAGACACGCCCCCTCGACCTGGGGCTCGCCGACTTGCGCCTGAGCACGCTCTATCATTACCTGCCGCTCGAGGATATACATGCGCTTTACCCGCAAGCCCAGCTGAAAACCTTCGGTTCCACCTCCGAAGCGCTGAACGCTGTCGCATTTGGCCAGGCCGACGTCTTTCTCGGCGATACCATTTCGACTCACTTCCAGCTTACCCGCGGTCATCTGCCACAACTGCGCATGAGCAATTTCGGCAAGCACGAAGCCGTGGGCTTCAGCTTTGCCGTGCGTGCCCAGGATCAGCTGTTGATGAGCCTGATCAACACCATCCTGGACAGCCAGCCGGCCAGCGTCAGGAATTCGATCTTCAAGCGCTGGAGCGCGGGCAGCGACCTGCTGCTTACCGATCGTCGGCTGCAACTGACGCCGCGCGAGCAGCAATGGCTACTTGATCATCCGAGCATGCGCGTGGTGGTAAACGATACCTCGGCTCCCCTGTCATTCTTCGACGGCAACGGCCATTTCCGCGGCATCACTGCCGACCTGCTGGAGCTGGTTCGACTGCGCACCGGCTTGCGTTTCGAGATCCAACGCGCTACCGGGATAAAGGAAATGATCCAGTCACTCGCGCAGGGCAGTGCTGACCTGATTGCCGCACTTGCCATCGCATCGCCTGCCCGAACAGACCTGCAACTCAGTCGCCCGTATCTCGAGAGCCCCTATGTACTGGTTACCCGCAGCGGCCGACCGTACACGTCGCTGGAACATCTGAATGGCCGCCGGGTCGCCGTTACACGACATACCTCCCCCTCCGTCCTGCTGGCGACGGCACACCCGAAGATCCGACTGATCGAGACCGAAAGCACTTTCTACTCCATGGCCCTGCTGGGCAGCGGCGCCGTGGACGCAGCCATCACCACGCTGCTGGATGCCAATCACGCCATCGCCGCCAACAACGATCTGGTGATCCGCAGCACCGTCGGCAACGACCCGGCCACCTTCTCCATGGCCAGCGTCAAGGACGCCAGCCCCCTGGCCTCCATCCTCGACAAAGCCTTGCTGAGCATCACGCCTGAAGAGCTGGGTGTCATCAACAGTCGCTGGCGCGGTTATGCATTGCACGATGGTGGCCAATGGCGCGAGTACCAGCGTCTGGTGCTGCAGGTCGTGCTGGGGATCGGCATCCTGCTGTTACTGGCGCTGGCCTGGAACGCCTACTTGCGACGCCAGATACGGCAGCGTCGCCGGGCAGAACGCGCCTTGAACGACCAGCTCGAGTTCATGCGCGCCCTGCTCAATGGAACCCCTCACCCGATGTACGTACGCGATCGCGAAGGACGGTTGCAAAGCTGTAACGACAGCTATCTGGAGGCCGTCGACGCGAGTGCCGACGCGGTCATGGGCAAACTGCTCCATGAAAGCCTGTTCAGCAACTGCGACTATACCCGGCAGATCCAAACCGACTATCTGCAGGTAATGGAAGCAGGCACGCCGCTGATCATCGACCGCCCCCTGCGCCTTAAAGACCGCGAACTGACCATCTACCACTGGATCCTTCCCTACCGCGACTCGCTGGGCGAAGTGCAAGGCATCATCGGCGGCTGGATCGACATCAGCGAACGCCGCAAGCTGATCCAGGACCTACGCCTCGCGAAACAGCAGGCCGACGATGCCAACCGGGCCAAGAGCACCTTCCTGGCGACCATCAGCCATGAAATCCGCACGCCGATGAACGCCGTCATCGGCATGCTCGAACTCGCGGCCAGACGCGCCGATCAGGGACAGTTGGACAAAGCGTCGATCGAGGTCGCCTATCATTCGGCCAGGGACCTGCTCGGGCTGATCGGCGATATTCTCGACATCGTCAGAATAGAGTCCGGGCATATGTCCCTGAGCCCTGAACCGATCGATCTGGCATCCCTGATCGAATCGGTGCGACGGGTATTCGAAGGTCAGGCACGAGAAAAAGGCCTGCTGCTGGAAGTGGTCATAGATCCCTCGGCACGTTGCCACGCCCTGCTCGATCCACTGCGCTTCAAGCAGGTGCTCTCCAACCTGGTGAGCAACTCGATCAAATTCACCAACGACGGCCATGTACGCATCAAAGCCTCGGTACAGAAGAGCGAGCGCGACATGCTCGAGCTGGAAGTGCGCGACAGCGGGATCGGCATTCACGATGACGACCTGCGACGGTTGTTCACCCCCTTCGTACAGGTCGACCCTCAGAGCGAAAGCGCCCGTGCCGGCACCGGGCTGGGCCTGGCGATCTGTCGCACCCTGTGCGAAATGATGGGCGGCCAACTGGCGATCAAGAGCCTGCAGGGCGTGGGTACCCAGGTGCGACTACTGATGCCGCTGCAGCGCGTGGCACCGCCCCCGGACAGCGTCGTGCAGCCCCCGCACATAGAGGCACCCGACACGCGGCTCAGGGTTCTTGTCATCGACGACCATCCCGCCAACCTGCTGTTGATGGCCCAGCAACTGACCTACCTGGGGCTCTGGCATGACAGCGCCCGCGACGGTCAGGAAGGGCTGGAAAAATGGCGGCACACAGATTTCGACGTGCTGATCCTGGACTGCAATATGCCGCGCATGAATGGCTACCAGCTGGCAGAAGTCCTGCGCAGTGAAGAACGCCAACGGGGCAAGACGCCTTGCACCATTCTCGGCTACACCGCCAACGCCCAACCGGAAGTGCGCCAGCGCTGCCTGAACGCCGGCATGAACGACTGCCTGCTCAAGCCCATCAGCCTGCAAACCCTCGGCTTGCATCTGGCCAGCGTGAGCCCCTCGCAACGGCGGCAAGCACAAGAACCTTTCGACCTCGACGCACTGGCGAAGATCGTCGGTGACCGCTGCGAAGACCGGGCAAGAATGCTGGCTACTCTGCAACTGAGTCTCGAGCAGGACTTCACTCTACTGATGGCCCTGGACCCCGAGCACGACGCACAGGCCATCGTCGACCAAGCGCACAAGATTCTTGGCGTGGCACGCATGTTGGATGCAAAGGGATTGATGGAGGCTTGTCAGGCGCTGGAAACAGAGGGTCTGTCGTCGACGCAACTGAAACTGCGTCGCCAGGCACTGGCGCGGCAGATGCGCCGCATAGAGAAGGCCTTGGCCGGTCAGCGTTGCCGACCAGCCAAGGCACAGTGACGCGGGATCAGGAAGCCGAGTTGATCGGCTTGTCCGGATACCAGGCATCCAGCAGCGGGCTGACTTCGATCTTGGTGAGCTCGCTGCGGCCCTTGAGCCACGCCTCGACAGTGGCGCGCTGCTCTTCGCTGACCGAGCCACGCTTGGCCAGGCAGACCAGGCCGAAGTCATCACCACCGACATAGTCCAGGCCGTTGGCGTCCATGGCTTCTGCCAGGAAGGCGTCGAGGAAGGCATCGATGGCTTCGTCGGACAGGTCTTCCTTGAAGTCCAGGTTCAGTTCGAAACCCAATTCCTGGAATTCATCCACGCACAGCTTCTTGCGCAGACGACGGGAACGGTTGGTAGCCATTGAAACAATCCTCTTGAGTAATTACGCGCGGCACTTTACCAGTTTCCGCGCCAGAGCGGCGCTTTTGTGTCGAACCTGCCCACAAACTGCACGCTTGGGGCATAATGCGCACTATATTTCGCCAAGGGGCCATCATCTCTTACAGCCCCATCGTCCCTTTCCCTCGCCCGCAGGGTTACAGCACTCATGATCAAGACGCTTCGCCCACTGCTTTTCGCCGGCCTACTCCTTCCCATCGCCTTGCCCAGCCAGGCTGCCGCCGTCAACACCAGCTTGCCACCGAAGGTGCAGCAGGCACTCAAGACCAACAAGCTGCAGGACAATGCCCTGTCGCTGGTGATGCTGCCACTCGATGGACCGGGCACGCCGACCGTCTTCAATGCCGATGTCTCGGTCAACCCGGCCTCGACCATGAAGCTGGTGACCACCTACGCCGCCCTCGAATTGCTCGGCCCGACCTTTCAGTGGAAGACCGAGTTCTACACCGATGGCACCCTGAACAACGGCGTGCTCAACGGTAACCTCTACCTCAAGGGTGGCGGCGATCCGAAACTGAACATGGAAAAGCTCTGGTTACTGATGCGTGACCTGCGTGCCAACGGTGTGCGCACCGTCACCGGGGACCTGGTACTGGACCGCAGCCATTTCGTTCAACCCACCCTGCCGCATTTCGACGATGATGGTGGCGACGTCAACAAGCCCTTCCTGGTCAAGCCGGACTCGCTGCTGGTCAACCTCAAGGCCCTGCGCTTCGTGGCCCGCAACGATGGCGGCAAGGTCGTGGTTTCGGTCGAGCCGCCCATCGCCAGCATCCGCATCGACAATCAGGTCAAGGCCGTGGCCTCGAAGCAATGCACCGGCGATGTACGCTACAACCCCGTGGTGCAGCCCGATGGCGTGAGCGTCACGGTCAGTGGGCAGCTCGGCGACGGCTGCAACTCGCAAACTTATCTGGCCCTGCTCGACCACCCCGCCTATGCGGCCGGTGCAGTCAGGGCGATCTGGAACGAGCTCGGCGGCAGCATCCAGGGCCGTGACCGCATCGAAAACGTGCCCAAGAGCGCACGCCTGCTGGCCCGGGCCTTCTCGCCAGACCTGGTCGAGGTGATCCGCGATATCAACAAATACAGCAACAACACCATGGCCCAGCAACTGTTCCTCAGCCTGGGCGCGCAATTTCGCACCGATGCCGACGGCGACGATGCCCGCGCGGCACAGCGTGTCGTGCGCCAGTGGCTGGCCAAGAAAGGCATCACCGCACCGCACCTCGTGATGGAGAACGGCTCTGGCCTTTCACGCGCCGAGCGTGTCAGCACACGTGAAATGGCGGCTTTGCTACAAGCCGCGTGGAAGAGCCCCTATGCGGCCGAATTCATCAGCTCGATGCCATTGGTGGGCATGGATGGCACCATGCGCAAGCGCCTGAAGCGCACCGCCATGACCGGCGAGGCGCACATCAAGACCGGCACCCTCAACACCGTACGCGCGATCGCAGGCTTCAGTCGCGACAGCAACGGTCATACCTGGGCCGTGTCGGCGATTCTCAATGATCCAAAGCCGTGGGGCGCCTCCCAGGTCCTGGATCAGGTGTTGCTGGAGCTCTACCGCCAGCCCAAGGTCGGCACCGGGACTGTCGGCGTAGTGCCCTGACAGAAACGGACAAACCGGGGCTGTCACCCAGCCCCGGCCACCTCAAGGCAACTCCGCTTCCACGCGATCGCGCCCGGCCTGCTTGGCCGCATAGACCCCCGCATCCGCTCGCAGCAACAAGGCATCAGCCCCTTCACCGACACGCCATCCCGCCACGCCGAAACTGGCCGTCACCCGGCCGACCCCCTCGACCGGCACACCGCGTACTCCCTGCCACAGCTCCAACGCAAGCTTGCGGGCCTGCTCGGCATTGCTGCCCGGGCACAGCACCATGAACTCCTCGCCTCCCAGCCGGCAGAACACATCGGTCCGCCGCAAGCGATGGCCAATGCGCTGGCAAAGGCTGCGCAACACGCGATCGCCGACAGCATGGCCAAACTGGTCGTTTATGCATTTGAAGTGGTCGATATCGAGCATGATCACTGCCAGGTCCAGATCATCACGCTGGGCCCGCTCCAGCTCGACCTTGAGTCGCTCCTGGAAGTAACGCCGATTGTGGATGCCGGTAAGGACATCAGTCACCGACAATGCACGCAACTCCTCCTCCACCCGCTTGAGATCGGAGATGTCCGTCAGATAGCCATGCCAAAGGGTACAGCCCTCCTCCCCGATCTCCGGCGTTGCCTCCCCCCGCACCCAACGCAGACCGGCGCGGGGCAGGCAGACGCGGTACTCCTCGCGCCAGGGCGTCATACGCTCGGCCGACTGGCGCACCGAACGGCGCACCCGATCAAGATCGTCCGGATGAATGCGCTCGAACACCGTCGATGCGTCTTGGCGCAGCAGCTGCAGATCCACTTCATAAATGTCCAGCAGCCCGGCGCTGGCGTAGGGAAAACACGAATGGCCGTCGGCATCCAGACGATATTGGTAGATGCCGCCCGGCACCTCGGCACTGAGCTTCTCCAGCAGCCGATCACGGGCGGCCAACGCTTCATGAACACGACGACGCTCGGTGACATCGATGCAAATGGCCAGGTAACCCACCCACAAGCCTTGCTCGTCGAGCACCGCCGTCACCAGCATGTTGGCCAGCAAATGACTGCCGTCCTTGCGCATCAGGGTCCACTCCGCGGGCTCCCCTGCACCACCCTGCACGGTTTCGGCGAACATCGCCTGGCCTGCCGTGATCTCGCGCCCATAGCGCAGACTCAAGGCATGGGCACGCTGGCGCAGTTCGTCCGGCTGGACCAGATCCTCCAGCGTCAGGTGACCGAGCGCTTCGTCGGCCGAGTACCCCAGCATGCGCTGGGCTCCGGCATTGAAGGTGCTGATCACGCCCCGCAGGCTGGTGGCAATGATCGCTACCTGGGTCGCGGCATCCAGCACGCTGCGTAGCTGGTTGTGAGTCTCACGCAGCGACTGCTCGCTCACGCGCAGTGCCGCCGTGCGCTGCTCTACCAGGGTCAAAGCACGTTGACGCTGGCTGAACAGGCTGTAGAGCAAGGCGCTGAGCAACAGGCTCAACAAGCCACCGAGCAGCGTCACGGTGAACACCGCCGAGGAACGGTTGGCCTGGAGGAAGGCTTCGCTGGGGCGAATATCGAGCTGATAGTGGTGGTCGGCCAGATGCAGCAATTGGCTGCTGGTCAAAGGCAATGGCGCGCTTAGGTTGCCCGAATCGTACAACGTCTCATGGCCCTGGCTGCCCGACAGATCGAGGATACGTACCACCAGGTTATCGTCCGACGCGGTCGGCAGCCCCTCGCCAATCAGCTGACGCATGCTCAACAAGGCCATGACATAACCGGCAGGCGGCCCGCTCGGCGCCGACGCGGTGAACACCGGTGCGACGATCAGCAGGCCACGGGTGTAGGCCGGCTCGACATCGATCATGTCCAGTGGGGAGGAAACCGCCAGGCTGCCGGGCGTGGTGGCGCGGTCCAACGCATCCTGGCGCTGAGGCTGGCTACGCAGGTCGAGCCCGTAAGGCTGGTCGTGCTGGCGGGTGGCCTGGGTGTAGAGCACCGGATAATAGAAGGCCCGTGACGGCGATGCCTGCCAAAGGCCTTGGGCATCGAAATCACGAATCTGATAGGGGCGCCCCAGCCAGGTGCTGGCGCGGCGCTCGAAGGCATCGCGCTCGTCGGCTTCGACCCGCGGCGCCCAGGAATATGCCTGGGTACGGTGCAACAAGGGGCGGGCGTAACCGTCGAACTCCTCGGGGAGAATGTCACTGGAATAGGTGAAGAAGCGCCGCAGACCGTCCAGGCGCTGTTCCTGCTCCTCGAAGCGTTCGGCGATACGGCTATAGCGCTCACTGGCCAGCAGTTCGAAGCGCTGACGCAACTGCTGCTTGTAGAAGGCGTGGGCGGCGAAGGCCAGCGCAGCAGTGAGCAACCCGCCGGCCACCAGCGCGACCAGCGCAACGGCCCAGGCCGAGAGCGCCTCGCTGATCAGGCCGAACATCTTCGCACGCACCCTCGACATAGAGCATTCTCACCACGTCAGCGTCCTGCGAATTGTTCGGCCCTGAGCTGATTTATAGCCATTAGCCATCAGCGCTGCAATGCACTTCTTCTCTTCAGCGTAGCTGCAGGCGCCAGGCCCGGTGGATGCGGTTATTGCGGGCAAAATCCGGATCCAGGGTCTGTGCGCTGATCTCTTCCACCGCATAGCGCTCGAGCAGGTGCTCGTCGAGCTGGAACTTGCGGAAGTTGTTGGAGAAGTACAACACGCCCCCCGGCGCCAGACGCGCCATCGCCAGGTCCAGCAGACGCACGTGGTCACGCTGCACGTCGAACACCCCCTCCATGCGCTTGGAGTTGGAGAAGGTCGGTGGGTCGATGAAGATCAGGTCGTAGCTGTCCTGGGCATTCTCCAGCCAGGCCATCACATCGCTCTGTTCCAGGCGGTTGCGCTCGGAGAAGCCATTGAGCGACAGGTTGCGCCGCGCCCAATCCAGGTAGGTTTTCGACAGGTCGACGCTGGTGGTACTGCGCGCCCCCCCCTTGGCCGCATGCACGGTGGCGGTAGCGGTGTAGCAGAACAGGTTGAGGAAGCGCTTGCCCGATGCTTCGCGCTGGATACGCAGACGAATCGGACGGTGATCGAGGAACAGGCCGGTGTCCAGGTAGTCGGTCAGGTTGACCAGCAGCTTGACGCCGCCTTCGCTGACTTCCTGGAAGCGCCCTTCCGTGGCCTGACGCTCATACTGGCGTGTACCGCCCTGACGCTCGCGGCGCTTGAGCACCACGCGCTGAGGATCGACACCCAGGGCCTGGGGAATCGCAGCCAAGGCATCGAGCAGGCGCGCCTGGGCCTTGTCCGGGTCGACCGAACGCGGCGCTGCGTATTCCTGAACGTGCACCCAATCATGATACAGATCGACCGCCAGGGCATATTCGGGCATGTCGGCATCGTACAGACGGTAGCAGTCGACCTGCTCGCGGCGGGCCCACTTGCCCAGCTGCTTCAGATTCTTCTGCAAGCGGTTGGCGAACATCTGCGCGCCTTCGGAAAGGCGTGCCGGTTCATGGGCCACGGCCGGTGCCGCACGCGAGTCGCCGGCCTGATCATCGGTGGGGCGACGCTCACCCGTCACGAACTGGTCGGGCTGGACCTTGAACAGCAACAGCTTGCACGGCAGCGCACCGTTCCAGAACGCATACTGCTTGTGGCTGCGGATGCCCATGCGCTTGCCCAGTTCGGGTGCGCCGGTGAACACCGCCGCTTCCCAGCCCATGCAGGCCTGGCGCAGGCGCTCGCCGAGGTTCTGGTAGAGGTACAGCAGGCTCGCCTCGTCCCCCAGACGCTCGCCATAGGGCGGGTTGCTGATGACCAGGCCTTTCTGGTTCTGGTCCGGGCGCGGCTCGAAGCTGGCGACTTCGCCCTGGTAGATCTTCACCCAGTCACCCAGGCCTGCGCGCTCGACGTTGTTGCGTCCGGGCTGAATCAACCGCGGATCGGCCTCGTAGCCGCGAATCCACAACGGCGGCTTGGCCAGGCCCGCCTGGGCACGGGCCTGGGCCTCGTCATGCACCTTGCGCCACAGCGCTGGGACATGGCCCTGCCAGGCACTGAAGCCCCAACGCTCGCGCTTGAGGTTCGGTGCAATATCGGCGGCAATCATCGCAGCTTCGACGAGGAAGGTCCCGACACCGCACATGGGGTCGGCCAACGCGCCGCCCTCGGCGGCAATACGCGGCCAACCGGCGCGGATCAACACCGCGGCAGCCAGGTTTTCCTTGAGCGGTGCAGCACCCTGCTGCAGGCGATAGCCGCGTTGGTGCAGGCTGTGGCCGGAAAGGTCGATGGACAGGATGGCTTCGCCGCGGTCCAGGCGCAGGTGGACACGCAGGTCGGGGTCGATCTTGTCCACGGATGGTCGCTGGCCTTCACGGTTGCGCAGCTTGTCGACAATCGCGTCCTTGACCTTGAGCGCACCGAAGTGGGTGTTGTCGATGCCCGATCCATGGCCACTGAACTCCACCGCCAGAGTGCCGTCGGCGGCCAGGTGGTCCTGCCAGTCGACACCGTGCACGCCATCATAGAGGTCGTCGGCGTTTTTCATGGCGAAGCGCTTGACCACCAACAGCACGCGGTTGGCCAGGCGCGACCAGAGGCACAGCCGGTAGGCAGTTTCCATGTCGGCCGCGCCGCGGATCGCCGAGGTGTGCTCGCGCACGTCGGCCAGGCCCAGGCCGCGGGCTTCTTCCGCAAGCAGCCCTTCCAGGCCTTTGGGGCAGGTGAGATAGAGTTCGAGTGAGTCCGACATGTAGATTCCAGAGCCTCTGGGCTGTGTGCTGGCAACGCGACGCATCGCTGTTGCCTGAGTTTGCCGGATACCCTTCCAGCAGGTATCCGGGTGGCGTGCCGATCATTCGGCAAACCGGGCCACCCGATCGACATCCAGCGCCAGGTGGCGCAAGGCGGTTTGATCGTCGGGCAGTGTGAAAATTTCGTCTAACGAAGGCATCGATGTGACCCTTCGTCGCATTACCAGATGTTGCGTCAGTTCGATGGCGCCAATGGCCAAATGATTTCAATCATCGGCAAACCCTCATCATAGCGGGACAAAACCTAAACAAGGTTGAGTCGCATTTATTTACTTATCCCCTCACCCCTGGAAAGGTTACGTCCTTATGACAAATTGATCATTCACACTGTGACCCGCATTGGTTAGAACTGACCTCAGGCCGCTTCGCAACGAGGCGGCACTTTCAGCTCGCCACGCCGGCAGCGAGCGCAAAACCGGCAGAAAGATTCTGCCCGGCCTCGGAGAGGCCGACGGGACATTACAGTCAACAAGTGAGGGCAACACCCTATGAGAAGACTTAAGCGTGATCCGTTGGAAAGAGCATATTCACGTGGCTACCAATACGGGGTAACCGGCAAATCCCGCGAACTTTGCCCCTTCAATCTGCCATCCGTTCGCCAGGCATGGATCAACGGTTGGCGTGAAGGTCGCGGCGACAACTGGGACGGCATGACCGGCACCGCTGGCATCCAGAGACTCAACGAAAATCACGCCGTTGGCTGAACGAGGACACTGAATTCGAGTCACCATGCACGCCCCATCCGGGCGGCGGGCTGCGGCCCAGGGGCCCCTTGAAGGGGCCCTTTTTATTGGGCCGCGTCTTTGTTAGCGGGGCAGCGCCGCAATTGCATCCACCGCTTCGCGAATCAGTGCAGGGCCCTTGTAGATGAAGCCCGAATAGATCTGCACCAGGCTCGCACCGGCTGCGATTTTCTCGGCGGCATGGCGACCTTCGGTGATCCCGCCCGCAGCGATGATCGGCAACTTGCCGCCCAGTTCAGCAGCCAGCACCTTGACGATGTGAGTGCTCTTCTCCAGCACCGGCGCGCCGGACAACCCACCCGCCTCGCCCCCGAACGGCAGCCCTTCGACCCCTTCGCGCCCCAAAGTGGTATTGGTCGCGATTACCGCATCCATGCCCGACTCGACCAGGGCTGCCGCCACCAGCGCGGTTTCCTCATCGCTCATGTCCGGTGCGATCTTGATCGCCAGCGGCACGCGTTTGCCGTGCTCGCTCGCCAGCTGCTCACGACGCTCGGCCAGCGCGTCGAGCAGTTGCTTGAGCGAATCACCGAATTGCAGGCTGCGCAGGCCGGGAGTGTTGGGCGAGCTGACGTTGACCGTGATGTAGCTGGCCTGGGTGTAGACTTTTTCGAGGCAGATCAGGTAGTCGTCCTGGGCACGCTCGACTGGCGTGTCGAAATTCTTGCCGATGTTGATGCCCAGCACGCCGTCATAACGCGCCGCGCGCACCCGTTCCAGCAGGTGATCCACACCCAGGTTGTTGAAGCCCATGCGGTTGATGATCGCAGTCGCTTCCGGCAGGCGGAACAACCGTGGCTTCGGATTGCCAGGCTGTGGCCGCGGGGTGACAGTGCCGATCTCGACGAAGCCGAAGCCCAGCTGGGCGAAGCCATCGATGGCCGCGCCGTTCTTGTCCAGGCCTGCGGCAAGGCCCACGGGGTTCGCGAAGTTCAAGCCCATGACGGTCACCGGCACCGAGGCCGGGCGCTTGCACAGCAGGCCATTGAGGCCAAGGCGGCCACCGGCGCCGATGAGGTCGAGCGACAGGTCGTGGGAGGTTTCCGGGGAGAGCTTGAACAGCAGCTGGCGGGCCAGGGTATACATGGGCAGGCAGGACTCGGGGGTGAGTGAGGGATGCGATTATAGCCAGCGCGCCGTCCGCGCGACAGGGCCTTGGCACATGGGTTGCTTCGAAGCGCTGGCAACCCGATCGGTACGGGTGAGGATATTTCGTGAACACAGCCCCTCCGACAACACCCTTGGCCTGGGTCAACGGCAGCGATGCACCCGAGAAACCCAGCCTGAACATCGGCTTCATGGCCCTGACCGACTGCGCCTCGGTGGTGGTCGCGGCCACGCAGGGCTTCGCCCAACTCCAGGGTCTGACCCTCAATCTGCAGCGTCAGGCCTCCTGGGCCGGGACCCGAGACAAACTCGCCAGCGGCGAACTGGATGCTGCCCACTGCCTGTACGGGCTGGTCTACGCCATGCACCTGGGCATGGGCGGTGCCGTGGCCAACGATATGGCGGTGCTCATGGGCCTGAACCAGAATGCCCAGGCCATCAACCTTTCCCCGGAACTGCAGCGCAAGGGCGTGACCAGCCCTGAAGCACTGGCACGGCTGGTGCACCAGCGTGGCGCACGCCTGACCTTCGCCCAGACGTTTCCCACCGGCACTCACGCCATGTGGCTGTACTACTGGCTGGCCAGCCAGGGTATCCACCCGCTGCACGATGTCGACAGCGTGGTGGTGCCACCGGCACAGATGGTCGCACACCTGCAGGCCGGGCGTATCGACGGCTTCTGTGCCGGCGAGCCCTGGTCGGCAGACGCCGTGGGGCAGAACCAGGGTTTCACCCTGGCAACCAGTCAATCGATCTGGCCGGACCATCCAGAAAAGGTCCTGGCCAGCACCCGCGCTTTCGTCGAGCACTACCCCAACAGCGCCCGCGCGCTGGTCAAGGCGATACTCGCCGCCAGCCGCTTCATCGAGCAAAGCGCGGAAAATCGCCGAGGCACGGCGCAGCTGCTCAGCGGCAGGGCCTACCTGGATACGCCAGTCAGCAACATCGAACCGCGCCTGCTGGGCGACTACCACGACGGGCTGGGCAACCGGTGGCAGGATCGTCACGCCCTGCGCGTGCATGATCAAGGTCGGGCGAACCTGCCCTATCTGTCCGACGGCATGTGGTTCATGACCCAGTTCCGACGCTGGGGCCTGCTGCGCGAGGATCCGGACTACCTGGCGGTGGCCACGCGTGTGCAACAACTGGCGCTGTACCGTGAAGCAGCCCAGGCCGTGGGCGTGCCCTGCGCAGATGAACCGATGCGCAGCAGCCTGCTGATCGACGGCATCCGCTGGGACGGCAGCGACCCCCATGCCTATGCCCGCAGTTTCCGCCTGCACGCCCTGGATGACGCCCCGCACATGCGGGTTGGTTCGTGAAGGTGGCCACCATGCTGCGTATTCTGCTGATCGATGATACCGAGAAGAAGGTCGGTCGCCTCAAGGCTGCTCTGATCGAAACTGGCTTCGATGTGATCGAGGCGCCGGGGCTGACCATCGACCTGCCCACCTGCGTCGAAACGGTGCGCCCGGATGTCGTGCTGATCGATACCGAGTCACCGGGTCGCGATGTGATGGAACAGGTGGTGCTGGTCAGTCGCGACCAGCCACGGCCCATCGTGCTGTTCACCGACGAGCATGATCCGGGGGTGATGCGCCAGGCGATCCAGGCCGGCGTCAGCGCCTACATCGTCGAAGGCATCCATGCAGCGCGCCTGCAGCCGATACTGGACGTGGCCATGGTCCGCTTCGAGAGCGACCAGGCGCTCAAGGCGCAGCTGCTGGCTCGCGACCAGCAATTGGCCGAACGCAAGCGCATCGAACAGGCCAAGGGCCTGCTGATGAAGATGAAGGACTGCAATGAAGAGCAGGCCTACACCCTGATGCGTCGCCAGGCCATGAGCCGTCAGCAGAAGCTGATTCAGGTGGCCGAGCAGATCATCGCCATGTCCGAGATGCTTGGCTGAGTCGATGTTGGCCCGGCTCTTGCTCAGCCAATAGCTCAGGCAGCCAACGGCGGTTGCCACATCATCCCGACAAAGACGTCGCTCTCCCCTCCACGCTGATGGACCGGGTAGCGACGTCTTTTTCATTTGCGCCCTGCGCAGGCAGGGCATGACAACCGTTGCAAGCCGCGCGAGGTGTTCAATGAATACGAGCTTCTGGAAATCCGGGCATGTGCCTACGCTGTTTGCCGCCTTCCTCTACTTCGACCTGAGCTTCATGGTCTGGTACCTGCTCGGTCCCTTGGCAGTGCAGATCTCCGCCGACCTGCAGCTGACTGCCCAGCAACGGGGCCTGATGGTGGCAACACCGATCCTGGCCGGTGCCATATTGCGCTTTATCATGGGCATGCTGGTCGACCGACTGTCTCCCAAGACTGCCGGGCTGATCGGCCAGGTCGTGGTGATCGTCGCCCTGGCCTGTGCCTGGTTCATGGGCATCCACAGTTACGAACAGGCGCTGCTGCTGGGCGTGTTCCTCGGCGTTGCAGGTGCCTCGTTCGCCGTGTCGCTGCCGTTGGCGTCGCAGTGGTATCCACCTCAGCACCAGGGCAAGGCCATGGGCATCGCCGGTGCGGGTAATTCCGGAACGGTGTTCGCAGCCCTGCTCGCCCCGGTGCTGGCCGCAGGTTTCGGCTGGAACAACGTGTTCGGTTTCGCCGTCATCCCGCTGGTGATCACTCTCGTGGCCTTTGCCCTGCTGGCACGCAATGCCCCACAGCGCCCCAAGCCCAAGGCGATGGCCGACTATTTCAAGGCCCTGGGCGACCGAGACAGCTGGTGGTTCATGTTCTTCTACAGCGTCACCTTCGGTGGCTTCATCGGCCTGGCCAGCGCCCTGCCGGGCTACTTCAGCGACCAGTATGGCCTGAGCCCGATCACCGCCGGCTACTACACGGCGGCCTGCGTATTCGCCGGTAGCCTCATGCGCCCGCTGGGCGGGGCCCTCGCCGACCGTTTCGGTGGCATCCGCACGTTGCTCGGGATGTACAGTGTGGCGGCGGTGTGCATCGCCGCGGTCGGCTTCAACCTGTCCAGCGCCGCGGCAGCCCTGGCCCTGTTCGTCAGCGCCATGCTTGGCCTGGGCGCTGGCAACGGTGCGGTGTTCCAATTGGTGCCGCAACGCTTCCGCCAGGAAATCGGGGTCATGACCGGCCTGATCGGCATGGCCGGTGGTATCGGCGGCTTCCTGCTGGCGGCAGGCCTGGGTGCAATCAAGCAGCACAGCGGCGACTATCAGCTTGGCCTGTGGCTGTTCGCCAGCCTGGGGTTGCTCGCCTGGTTCGGCCTGTATGGGGTCAAGCGTCGCTGGCGCACCACATGGGGTTCGGCTGCCGTAACGGCGGCGCGGGTCTGACCGCATGAGCTTGCAACTGGCGTTCGCCCAGGCCAGCGCCACCGGCCCGCGCCCGGAAAACCAGGATGCCCTGCGCCTGGTCACCCCGGCCGCAGAGCTGGCCGCCAGCAAGGGCTACCTGTTCGCCCTCGCCGACGGCGTCAGCCAGTGCGCCGATGGTGGCCTGGCCGCCAGGGCCAGCCTGCAAGCCTTGGCACTGGACTACTATTCCACTCCCGCCACTTGGGGGGTGGCCCAGGCCTTGGATCGGCTGCTGCTGGCGCAGAACCGCTGGCTGCGCGCCCAGGGCAACGGTCAACCGCTGATGACCACGCTGACCGCCCTGGTGCTGCGCGGCAAGCGGTTCACCCTCGCCCATGTCGGCGACTGCCGCGCCTACCACTGGCACAACGGTCGCCTGTCGTGCCTGAGCGATGACCATGTCTGGGACCAGCCTGGGATGCATCATGTGCTCAAGCGCGCCTTGGGTCTGGACCAACACCTGCTGGTCGATTACCGGGAGGGTGAACTGCAGCCAGGCGAGTGCTTCGTGCTGCTCAGCGATGGTGTCTGGTCAAGCCTGAGCGATCAGCAGATCCTCTCGATCCTGCGTGAGCAGCCTGACTTGCAGGTGGCCGCCGATACCCTGGTCGCCACCGCGCACCTGTGTGGCAGCCAGGACAACGCCAGCGCATTGCTGGTCAGGGTCGAACAACCGGGCTCGGCGAATCTGGGCGATACCCTTGCGCAGTTGCAGGAATGGCCGATACCAACCGCCCTGCGTACGGGCCAGCGCATCGATGGCTGGTGTGTTGAGGCGCTGCTCGCCCAGAGCCGACAATCCTTGCTCTACCAGGTCAAGGATACCCAGGGCCAGACATGGCTGCTCAAGACCCTCCCACCGGCCCGCGAAACCGATCAAGGCGCCGCCCAACGGCTGCTGCTCGAAGAATGGTTTCTGCGCCGGGTTGCTGGCCGACACTTCCCCGAGGTGAATGCCGCCAGCCAGCGCCAGCACCTGTACTACCTCATGCGCCAATATCCCGGCCAGACGCTTGCCAGCTTGTTCGCCGAGCATGGGCCCTTGCCACTACCGCAATGGCTGGAACTGACGCGCCAGTTGCTGCAGGCGGTGGGTGTGCTGCACCGGCGCAACCTGCTGCACCGCGATATCAAGCCGGAAAACCTGCACCTGGGTGGAGATGGTCAACTGCGCCTGCTGGATTTCGGCCTGGCGTATTGCCCAGGGCTATCAGAGGATCAGCCGCACGATCTGCCCGGCACGCCTTCGTTCATTGCCCCGGAAGCCTTCGATGGTGAGCCACCGACACCCCGCCAGGATCTCTATGCCGTTGGCGTGACCCTGTACTACCTGCTGACCGGGCACTATCCGTACGGCGAAGTCGAGGCGTTCCAGCGCCCACGCTTCGCAACGCCAGTCAACGCTGCGCGCTATCGTCCCGACCTGCCGGAATGGTTGCAGCGCAGCCTGGAAAAAGCCGTCTCGGTGGACCCTGCACAACGTTTCGAAACTGCCGAACAATGGCTGCTGCTGCTCGAACGCGGTGACCGCCAGGAGTTGGCCATGCGCCCTCGCCCCCTGCTGGAGCGCGAGCCGCTGAAGGTCTGGCGAACCTTGGCGCTGTTGTCGATGGTGTTGAACCTGGTGCTGCTGTACATCCTGCTTAAAAGGTAAGCCTGAGCGAACCTCTTCGCGGGCAAGCCCGCTCCCACAGATGCACGCCCGTGCGGCACACCCAAATCACAGGCAAAGAAAAACCCGGCCGAGGCCGGGTTTTTCGTGAAGCTTCAAACCAATTACTTGGCCTGGGCTTCTACCTGAGCTTCTACGCGACGGTTAACGGCGCGGCCAGCTTCGGTGGCGTTGTCAGCAACTGGACGGGTCTCACCGTAGCCAACCGAGTCAACACGGTTGGATTCGATGCCGTACTGCTGGGTCAGAACCTGCTTGACAGCATTGGCACGACGCTCGGACAGCTTCTGGTTGTAAGCGTCTGGACCTACGGAGTCAGTGTGACCTTCAACCACGGTGGTGGTTTGTGGGTACTGCTTCATGAAGTCAGCCAGGTTCTTGATGTCGCCGTAGCTGTTAGGCTTGACGACCGACTTGTCGAAGTCGAACTTCACGTCCAGCTCAACGCGGACGTTTTCAGCGGCAGCCGGGCAGCCGTCGGCGTCAACGGTAACGTTGGCCGGGGTGTCAGGGCACTTGTCGACGTTGTCGCAGACGCCGTCGTTGTCGCTGTCGGTGCAGACTTCGGCAACCGGAGCAGGAGCAGGAGCTGCGGACTGCTTCGGGCTACCGCCGAAGTTCAGGCCAACGCCGACGCTCGGTGCCCACTCGGTGTCACCTTTGTCGATGTTGTACTGGGCTTCAACGCCGGCACGGGCGTAGAACATGTCGGTGATGTACCACTTGGCACCAGCGCCCAGGTTGGCGAAGGTGGAGTGGTCACGACCGCCACGGCCGGTCTGGCCCAGCGACTGGTGGGAGAAACCAGCCGAAACGTACGGACGGATAGCGTCGTACGGGTTGTTGAAGTGGTAAACGGCATCCAGGGCGGTGTTCGAGCCCTTGATGTTCTTGCCGTCGTCGCCACGAGCGTTGTGAACTTCGTCGTAGCCCAGACGCAGTTCAACGTCGTCGGTCAGGAAGTAACCGATCGAGCCGCCGAACAGGTTGCCGTCGTTCTTGAAGTCGCGCTGGCTGTCGAAGAACTCCTTCTTGTAGAAGATCTCGGTTTCGACGGCGCCTTGGCCTTGTGCCATAGCGCCAATCGAGGTGGCGGCTACGAGCGAACCAATGGCCAAGCCCAAGGTATTTTTCAATTTCATCCGTTAAATCCCCATCTGGTGATAGTTAAGCAGCCCCACCAAAATCCGGGGGGACAACTCGACGGCAAGTCTAGCAGACCTTGCCGATTCGTTTGAGCCATTTGCATAAGACTAAGTTTCAACCGAGTCCGCAAATTTCTCACGAAGCTTGTCGAGCGCACGCTTGTAACGCATTTTCGTGGCGCTCAGGCCCATGTGCATGATGTCGGCGATCTCCTGAAACTCCAGCTCTGCGACAAAACGTAGCACCAGAATCTCCCGGTCGATCGGGTTCACATACACCAGCCATTTATCCAGCCCGCCTTTTTCTTCAGCTTTCGGAGCCTTGTCCTCGGACGCCTCTTCGACGGGGTCCAGGCTCAGGGCATCCATCAACCTTCTCTTGCGACGCTCCTTGCGGTACTGGGTGATACATTCGTTGTAGGTGATGCTGTAGAGCCAGGTCTTGAACTTCGATTTGCCCTCGAAATTCTTCAGGCCGTACAACACTTTCAGCATGACCTCCTGACAGACATCGTCAGCATCCCGATCGTTCCCCAGATAACGTGCACAGACGTTGAACAGGGTCCGTTGGTAGCGCCGCATGAGCTCCTCATAGGCGCGGGTAACATGAAACAGCTCCTCATGCGAACGCGCCACCAACTCCTCGTCGGTGAGCTCGCGGGGGTCGTAACGCATGGGCGGCGAATAGACTTTATTCAAAACGGATCTGGCCGACAGTCAGGTCAATGTCGCCGCTCAGCCCTTGGGCCGATTTTTGCGGCGGCATACATTAACAGCTTTGTGCGGTTAGCGGCTATTGACGCGCTGCTCGAGCAGCACCCGATTGGACAGCGACACCAACTCGCCATCATCGGTCAGCAGCGTCGTCTTGACCGTCCCGATCTCTTCGATATGCCCTTCGACCTCTCCAATCCGCACCTGCTGGCCAACCTGATACAACTCGCGCACGTAGATCCCGGCAAGGATCTGTCCGGCGATTTCCCGGCTGCCCAGGCCCATTGCCAAGGCCACGGCCAGACCAACGGTAATCAGTCCGATGACGATCACATGGTTGAGCAAGTCGGTCTTGACCTCAAGCTGGCTGATCGCCACCGAGATCGCGATGATGATGACCAGCCCCTGGGCAATGCGCCCGACGCCCGCTGCGTATTCCAGGCCGATGCCTTCGGCAGCGCCGCGCACCAGGCCGTTGACCAGCTGCGCCAGCAGTACACCGGCCAGCAATACCAGCGCCGCACCAAATACTTTGGGCAGGTAGAGGGCAAGCATGTCGAGGGTGGCGGAAACCCGCTCCAGGCCCAGCGATTCGGCGGCGGAAACCAGGAAAATCAGCAGGATGAACCAGTAGACGATCTTGCCGATCAAGGTCGAGATCGGCACCTGGATACCGACCCGGCCGAGCATCTTGGTCAGCCCGGTCCCGCTCATCAGGCGGTCGAGACCGAACTTGGCGAGCAGCTTGGACAGCAGTGTGTCGAGCAGCTTGGCCACCACGAAACCGAGCAGCACCACGACCAGCGCGCCGAACAGGTTGGGGATGAAGTTCGCCACCTTGGTCCAAAGGGCAGTCATGGCGGTGACCAGGCTCTGGGTCCAGAGATCGAGTTCCATATTCAATCGGCCTTATCAGCTTTCTGTCTGCCAGCGGCAGGGGTACGGCGCACCGGCGCGACATGCGCCGAGCCATTGTTGACAGCGATCAGCAGCGCCTGGCTCCAGCGGCCCAGCAGGCTGAACAGATCGCCCGCGCCAACCTGACGGTTGGCGGTTTTCAGCACGCGACCCAGGCAGGCATCGTCATCTCGGTCATGGCCGGACGGCGACGCCTTGAGCAGGTCGCGCAAGGATTCTTCAAACGGATCGTGCATGGGCACCTCGCGTGATGTCAGTCAAAGACGAGAGCTCTGGCCAACGGGTCACACAGCGATGTGGGACGAATGTTTCAAAATACATACGTGATCGTCGCTCAGACCCAGCGCAACTTGCGCAACAACCACCATTGCCCTGCGGCCAGACCCAGCACCACCAGGCAGGCGAACAGGAAGCCGTAGGGATTCTCGGCCCCCGGAATACCACCGACATTGATGCCGAGCAGGCCGGTGATGAAGCTCATCGGCAGGAAGATGCAGGTGATGATGCCGAAGCGGTACATGGTCCGGTTCATCCGCTCGCTGCGCCGCCGGTCCTCGCCTTCCAGCACCAGCGCAGCGCGCTCTCGGGCCAGTTCCAGCTCCTCGAGATAACGGATCAGGCTGTTGTTCAGCTCGTTCCAGTAATCGGCATCGGCGTCGGCGAACCAACTCCACTTGTTGCGCGAAAGCTGAGCATAGATGTCACGCTGCGGCGCCAGGAAGCGACGCAGGCCGGCGGCACGACGACGAATCTGCTGCAGGTTGCCCTGGGCCGGGCTATACCGTTCGTCGGATTCTACCTTTTCTTCCTCGAGATCGACCGCTTCGGACAGGTCGCTGACCAGTGCCTGGACCTTTTCGGTCAACAGTTCACCCATCAGCAGCAGCAGTTCGGAGGCCGATTTCGGCCCCCTGCCCTCATCCAGTTGCTGCAAGACTTCATCGCTCGCGCGCAAAGGCCGCAGCCGCAATGAAATGACGCGCTGCGCTTCGGCGAAGATGCGCACCGAAACCATGTCTTCCGGCTCTGCGCCAGGGTTGAGGTTGACCCCGCGCAGAAACAGCAGCAACTGCTCGTTGGCCAACGGCAGCAGGCGTGGGCGAGTGTTCTCCTCGAGCAGCAGGTCGCAGGCGAACTCGCTCAGGCCGCTGTCGTGCAGCAGCCAGGTGCGGGTTTGCGGATGACTGCGGTCCCAGTGCAACCACAGGCTCTCTTGCGCCTGCAATTGCAGGTTGTCCAACTCGGTACGGGCAATGGCGCGCGCGCCTCCCTTGCCGTCGAGCACCAGGGCATGGACCAGCCCCCACTGCGCGTTGTCTTCCTCGAACATCAATGCTCCATCAGCGCGCGCGGCGCATCACTCCGGCATTTTCAGGGGGCTTGGCGAGACGATCACGCCATTGTTGTCGGCGTAGATGTATTCGCCGGGGCGAAAAGTCACGCCGGCAAAGCTGACCACGACGTCGAGGTCGCCAATGCCGCGCTTGTCGGTCTTCATCGGATGGCTGGCCAGGGCCTGCACGCCGACATCGGTCTGCACCAGCACATCCACGTCACGCACACAGCCGTAGATCACCAGGCCTTCCCAGCCATTCTTCGCCGCTTTTTCCGCGAGCATGTCGCCCAGCAGCGCCCGGCGCAGCGATCCGCCGCCATCGACCACCAGGACCTTGCCCTTGCCGTCGAGCTCGACCTGCTCCTTGACCAGGGAGTTGTCCTCGAAGCACTTGATGGTGACGATCTGGCCGCCGAAGGAATCGCGGCCGCCGAAATTGCTGAACATCGGCTCCAGCACCTGGACCAGGTCCGGGTAGGCGTCGCACAGGTCGGGCGTTACGTAATGCTGCATGAGAAGCTCCTGTCAGTCACAACGAAAGCGGATATCGGGCAAGGCTACACCCTGAAGGCCGTTGCAGTCATCCGGGACCAGGCAGTCAGTTCGGCGCTACGACTTGCCCGCGAATGACCTGCTTACTCAATTGTGGCGGGCGGCGCCTGAACGTCGCTCAGCCAGCGCGCCACCAGCGGCCACACCTGCGTCTGCGCCGCCTTGCTCACCAGCATGTCGACATGCCCGAAGGCTTCGAAGCCCTCTTCACGGCCCAGGCGCAGGAACTGCTTGCGCTCATCGCCCCACTGCTCGAACAGTTTGCGACAGGCCCACACCGGATCCTGGAAATCCGCCGCACCCGCGACCGCCAGCAGCGGTACATCCATCTGCGCCAACCCCGCCCACCAGTCTCGGTCCTTGACTCCGAAACGGCCGAACAGACCATGCCAACGCAAGCTTTCCAGGGCCAGCCCGATCGGCTCGTCCTCCGGCCCACGCTTCAACCTGGGGCCGGAGAGCTGGGCAAAACGCTTGACCAGCAAGCGCGCACCCCACGCCACTGGCGGCACTTTCAACGGCCAGTAGACCCGGCTGACCTGGGTGCCGAACAACGCCACGCTGGCCACGCAGGCGCTGTCCAGGTAGCCGCCACCCAGTGCGGCCGCCAAGGTGGTGCCGCCCAGCGAATGGCCAATCCAGTGCGGCGCCTGGCCGGCCATTTCCTGGACGAAGGCGCCGATCACCGGCAGGTCGAAACGCGCGTAGTCGGCCACGGTGTTCTGTCGCCACTGGCGATTGCGCGGCGACAGGCCATGCCCGCGCATTTCCGGAATCCACACGTCGAAACCGGCACGTGCGAGGAAAGCCCCCAGGCCAATGCCCTTGGGCGAATACCAGAAACGACGATTGGAGAAACTGCCGTGCAGGAGAATCACCGGCACTCCGGGGGTGGAGTGTTGATCGGCAAGCCCGAGACGGGTCAGGGCCAGTTCGACACTGGCGTCGGGGCTGTTGCCCGCCTTGATCCGGTAAACGTCTTCACAGAGGTCGCCGCGGCGCTCGGCACTGAGCAGGGCCACGGGAAAAAGGGTGCTGCTGCTTTGCATGGATTCACAGAATGAAAAGAGGAAACAGGATGGGGAACTGCCACGCTGAACCTGGGCTGCAGCGCATTCGCGGGCAAACCCGCTGCCACAGGGCTCGGTGGCAGCGGGTTTGCCCGCGAAAAGGCAGAAACGCGGAGCGCGTCAGGACGCGCCCCGCGCGGGTTACATCAAGCGGCGCCCTGACCTTCGGCCAGGAAGAACCAGGTCTCGAGTACCGAGTCCGGGTTCAGCGAGACGCTCTCGATGCCCTGCTCCATCAGCCACTTGGCGAGGTCAGGGTGGTCCGATGGGCCCTGGCCGCAGATGCCGATGTACTTGCCGGCCTTGTTGCACGCGGCGATGGCATTGGCCAGCAGCTTCTTGACCGCAGGATTTCGCTCGTCGAACAGGTGGGCGATGATCCCCGAGTCGCGGTCCAGACCCAGGGTAAGCTGGGTCAGGTCGTTGGAGCCGATCGAGAAGCCGTCGAAATATTCCAGGAACTCTTCGGCGAGGATGGCGTTGGACGGCAGCTCGCACATCATGATCACGCGCAGGCCATTGTCGCCGCGAGCCAGGCCATTCTCGGCGAGCAGGTCGACGACCTGGCTGGCTTCGCCCAGGGTGCGCACGAACGGCACCATGATCTCGACATTGGTCAGGCCCATCTCGTTGCGCACGCGCTTGAGGGCGCGGCACTCGAGCTCGAAGCAGTCACGGAACGACTCGCTGATGTAGCGCGAGGCACCGCGGAAGCCCAGCATCGGGTTTTCTTCTTCAGGCTCGTAGAGCTTGCCGCCGATCAGGTTGGCGTACTCGTTGGACTTGAAGTCCGACAGGCGCACGATCACCTTTTTCGGGTAGAAGGCTGCGGCCAGGGTGCTGATGCCCTCGACCAGCTTCTCGACATAGAAGCCCACCGGATCGCTGTAGCCAGCGATGCGCTTGTCGACGCTCTCTTTCAGCTCAGGCGGCAGGCCCGCGTAGTTGAGCAGGGCCTTGGGATGCACGCCGATCATGCGGTTGATGATGAACTCCAGGCGCGCCAGGCCTACGCCCGCATTGGGCAGTTGGGCGAAATCGAAGGCGCGGTCGGGGTTGCCGACGTTCATCATGATCTTGAATGGCAGTTCCGGCATGGCATCCACCGAGTTCTGCTTGACGTCGAAGCCCAGCTCGCCCTCGAAGATGAAGCCGGTGTCGCCTTCGGCGCAGGATACGGTCACGCCCTGGCCATCTTTCAACACCTGGGTGGCGTTGCCGCAACCGACCACGGCCGGGATACCCAGCTCACGGGCGATGATCGCGGCGTGGCAGGTGCGGCCACCGCGGTTGGTGACGATGGCGCTGGCGCGCTTCATGACCGGTTCCCAGTCCGGGTCGGTCATGTCGGAAACCAGTACGTCGCCTGGCTGCACCTTGTCCATTTCGGACACATCGTGGATCACGCGGACCTTGCCAGCGCCGATACGCTGGCCAATGGCACGACCTTCGACCAGTACCGTGCCCTTCTCTTTAAGCAGGTAGCGCTCCATGACATTGGCGCTGGCGCGGCTCTTCACGGTCTCGGGGCGAGCCTGCACGATGTACAGCTTGCCGTCGTCACCGTCCTTGGCCCATTCGATGTCCATCGGGCGCTGGTAGTGCTGCTCGATGATCATCGCCTGCTTGGCCAGTTCGTTGACCTCGGCGTCGCTCAGGCAGAAGCGCGCACGCTCGGCACGGTCGACCTCGACAGTCTTGACCGAACGACCGGCCTTGGCTTCGTCGCCGTAGACCATCTTGATCGCCTTGCTGCCCAGGTTGCGGCGCAGGATGGCCGGGCGGCCTGCCTGCAGGGTGTTCTTGTGCACGTAGAATTCGTCAGGGTTGACCGCACCCTGCACGACGGTTTCACCCAGGCCGTAGGCGCCGGTGATGAACACCACATCGCGGAAGCCCGACTCGGTGTCGAGGGTGAACATGACGCCAGCGGTGCCGGTTTCCGAACGCACCATGCGCTGCACGCCGGCCGACAGGGCGACCAGCTTGTGGTCGAAGCCCTGGTGCACGCGGTAGGAAATGGCGCGGTCGTTGAACAGCGAGGCGAACACTTCCTTGGCCGCGCGGATCACGTTGTCTACGCCACGGATATTGAGGAAGGTTTCCTGCTGGCCGGCGAACGAAGCATCCGGCAAGTCTTCGGCAGTCGCCGAAGAGCGCACGGCCACGGCCATGTTGTCGTTGCCGGCAGCCATTTCGGCGAAGGCGGTGCGGATTTCGGCGTCCAGGCGTGCCGGGAAATCGGCCTCCATCACCCACTGGCGAATCTGTGCGCCGGTCTTGGCCAAGGCGTTGACATCGTCGACATCCAGCGCGTCGAGCGCGGCATGGATGCGGTCGTTCAGGCCACTTTGTTCGAGAAAGTCGCGATACGCCTGAGCCGTAGTGGCAAAGCCGCCCGGCACCGATACGCCGGCACCGGCAAGATTACTGATCATCTCGCCCAGGGATGCGTTCTTGCCCCCCACATGCTCTACATCATGGACGCCGAGCTTATCGAGGGAAACTACGTACTCTACCAAGGTGATCTCTCCACTAACTGTATTGGAAAAGCTCAAGGGCGCCCGCCTGTCGACTCAGCGGCTGGGCCGGGACGCTTGTGGCCTGGACCTGGAAAATAAGTGAGAATGCCGAACGACCGCGTTCGGCAAACCGAACCTATCATATCCAGAAACATTCGGCAGCTTAAGGCCTCAGGTGCAAATGAAACGATCCGCGTTCTTCATCTCCGACGGTACCGGCATCACGGCCGAAACACTGGGCCAAAGCCTGCTGGCGCAGTTCGAAAGCATTCCCTTCGCCAAATTCACCCGCCCCTACATCGATACGCTGGACAAGGCACGCGCCATGGTCCAGCAGATCAATGCCGCGGCCGAGCGCGACGGTGTGCGCCCCATTATCTTCGATACCATCGTCAACCAGGACATCCGCGAGGTCATGGCTACGTCCAATGGCTTCATGATCGACATCTTTTCGACGTTTTTATCCCCGCTCGAGCAGGAATTGACCGCCCATTCGTCGTATTCCGTGGGCAAATCCCACTCGATCGGTGGCAATTCCAACTACATGGAGCGCATCGAGGCGGTCAACTTCGCCCTGGACAACGACGATGGTGCGCGCACCCATTACTACGACAAGGCCGACCTGATCCTGGTGGGTGTGTCGCGCTGCGGCAAGACACCAACCTGCCTGTACATGGCCATGCAGTTCGGCATCCGCGCCGCCAACTACCCGCTGACCGAAGACGACATGGAGCGCCTGCAGTTGCCAGCGGTGCTGAAAAAGCACCACAACAAGCTGTTCGGCCTGACCATCGACCCCGACCGCCTGACCGCCATTCGCCACGAACGCAAACCCAACAGCCGCTATTCGAGCTTTGCCCAGTGCGAATTCGAAGTGCGCGAGGTGGAGAACCTGTTCCGCCGGGAGAACATTCCCAACATCAACTCCACGCATTTTTCGGTGGAAGAGATTTCGGCGAAGATTCTCGTGGAGAAAGGCGTGGAGCGGCGGTTCAAGTAAGGTCCGCGGAAGCCTTTTAGCGGGCAAGTCGCAGCGGCGAGCCACAGCCCACAGGGCCGCTAGAGACGAACAAAAAAGCCCCGGCATTGCTGCCGGGGCTTTTTCATTTCAGGGCCAAGGTCAGGACGGAATCACAACCGACTGCCCACTCAGCGCCAGGTCGACCAGCTCGCGGTTGGCCACCGCGTACATCGCATAGTCGGTGCCTGTGGCGTTGCGCAGGTCGTCGAGCATGGCGCGCCAGCGCTCGACCATCACCCGGTGCTGCTCGGCCCACAGGGCCACGCGGGCGTCCATGTCGTCCGGTGCATCGGCCATCTGCAACACGGAAATGGTGATCGCGCGCTGCTGCAGGTCGATGTCGTCGCGGAACGCTTCGCGGGCCAGCGCCTGCCAGTTGTTCTCCACCGGCAGGTTGCTGATTTCCTGCAGGTACCAGGTCAGGTCGAGCGCGCTGCCCACGGCGAAGAACGCCTTGGCCACCTGCGCCGGATCGTGACCGGTGACATCCGAAGCTTCGATGATCGGCAGCAGGGTGTACAGGTGAGTAGTGCCTGCCACCATACGCGCCAGCAACTCCGGCACCCCGGCTTCGACGAAGCCCTGGTAGCGCGCCTGCCAGCGTTCGCGGGTCGGCCCTTCCAGCAGTTCGTCGAGCTTGAGCCCCAGTTGCGCGATCTTCGGCCCGAAATGGGCAGCGTCACGACCGGCATCCTGCTCGTTGCGACGGCTGCGCAGGAACCAGCGGGTGGCACGACGCCCCAGGCGCATCAGCTCGTCCATCAGGGTCAGCTGGATCTCGGCGGGCACCTGGTAGTCCAGCGCCTCGATCTGGCGGAACCAGTGCGGCAGGTGGAAGATGTCGCGCACGATCACATACGCACCGGCAACGTTGGCCGGGCTCATGCCGGTGGACTCCTTCAGGCGCTGCACGAAGGTGATGCCCATGTTGTTGACCAGGTCGTTGGCGATCTGGTTGCTGACGATCTCGCGCTTGAGGCGGTGACGGCGCATGGCCTCGGCGAACTTGCTGACCAGTGACGGCGGGAACGCCGTCTCCATGTCACGGGTCAGGTAGTCGTCGTCCGGCACCAGCGACTTGAGCAGTTGCTCCTTGAGGTCGATCTTGCTGTACGAAATCAGCACCGACAGCTCGGCACGGGTCAGGCCCTGGCCAGCCGCCAGGCGTTCGGCCAGTTGCTCTTCGGTCGGCAGGAACTCGATGGCGCGGTCCAGCTTGCCCCGCGACTCGAGGTCGGCCATCAGGCGCTTGTACTCGGCGATCCGCTCGCGGGCGCGGCGGGCCGCAAGCGACAGGGCCTGGGTCTGCTTGTAGTTGTTGCCGAGCACCAGCGAGGAGACTTCCTCGGTCATGCTGCCCAGCAGCTGGTTGCGCTGCTTCTCGGTCATGTCGCCAGCCTGCACCACTTCGTTGAGCAGGATCTTGATGTTGACCTCGTGGTCGGAGCAGTCCACGCCACCGGCGTTGTCGATGAAGTCGGTGTTAGTGGCGCCGCCATGCAGGCCGAACTCGACGCGACCGAGCTGGGTCATGCCCAGGTTGCCGCCCTCGCCCACCACCTTGCAGCGCAGCTCGTTGCCGTTGACGCGCAGGGCGTCGTTGGCCTTGTCGCCGACATCGGCGTGGCTCTCGCTGCTGGCCTTGACGTAGGTGCCGATACCGCCATTCCACAGCAGGTCGACCGGCGCCTGCAGCAGTGCGTGCAGCAGTTCGGTCGGGGTCAGGCGATCGGCTTCGATGGCGAAGCGTTCCTTCATCTGCGGGCTGATGGCGATGCTCTTGGCGCTACGCGGGAAAATCCCGCCGCCTTCGGACATGATCGCGCTGTTGTAGTCGGTCCAGGCCGAACGCGGCAGCTCGAACAGGCGCTTGCGCTCGGCGAAGCTGGTGGCCGGGTCCGGATTCGGGTCGACGAAGATGTGCAGGTGGTTGAATGCGGCTACCAGTTGCAGCTTGTCGGACATCAGCAGGCCGTTGCCGAACACGTCGCCGGCCATGTCGCCGATGCCGACCACAGTGATCGGGTCTTCCTGCACGTTGATGCCGCGCTCACGGAAGTGGCGCTGCACGCCCACCCAGGCGCCACGGGCAGTGATGCCCATGCCTTTGTGGTCGTAGCCAGCCGAGCCACCGGAGGCGAAGGCATCGCCGAGCCAGAAGCCGTAGTCGTTGGCGATGCCGTTGGCGATGTCGGAGAAGGTCGCGGTGCCTTTGTCTGCAGCTACTACCAGGTAGGGGTCGTCGTCGTCATGACGCACCACGTTGGCCGGCGGCACCACGCCACCGTCCTTGAGGTTGTCGGTGATGTCGAGCAGGCCACTGATGAAGATGCGGTAGCAGGCGATACCCTCGGCGGCGATCTCGTCGCGGCCGCCACCCAGCGGCAGGCGACGCGGCAGGAAGCCACCCTTGGCGCCGACCGGTACGATCACCGAGTTCTTCACCTGCTGCGCCTTGACCAGGCCCAGCACTTCGGTGCGGTAGTCTTCCTCGCGGTCCGACCAGCGCAGGCCGCCGCGGGCGACGTTGCCAAAGCGCAGGTGCACGCCCTCGACCCGTGGCGAATAGACGAAGATCTCGAATTTCGGCACCGGCTTGGGCAGCTCGGGGATCAGGCGCGGGTTGAACTTGAAGCTGAAGTACGACTTGCTCTGGCCAGCGGCGTCGGGCTGGTAGAAGTTGGTGCGCAGGGTGGCCTTGATCAGGTCCAGGTAGCGACGCAGGATGCGGTCCTCGTTGAGCACCTGGACGTCGTCCAGGGCGGTGAGGATCGCCTGCTCCAGGCGCTGCTGCTTGTCGTCCAGGTCATCCTGGCCGAGCTTGCGCGCGAGGTAGAAGCGGGTCTTGAACAACCGGGTCAGTTCGCGGGCGATGTCGGTGTGGTTGTTCAGGGTGCTGGCGATGTAGCCCAGATCGAAGCCCAGGCGGATCTGCTTCATGTAGCGGGCGTAGGCGCGCAGCAGTGCCACATCGCGCCATGGCAGGCCAGCGGTGAGCACCAGGCGGTTGAAGGCGTCGTTCTCGGCGTCGCCCTTGACGATGTGGATGAAGGCATCCTGCAGGGTGTCGTTGAGCTGCTGCAGGTCCAGGTTCAGGCCTTCGCTGTAGGTGAAGGCGAAGTCATGGATCCAGAACTCGCGACCGTTGGCGTGGCGCAGGCGGTACGGGAATTCACCCAGCACGCGCAGGCCGAGGTTCTCCAGGATCGGCAGCACGTCGGACAGCGCCAGCGGCGTGTCGGCGTGGTACAGCTTGCAGTGCAGCTGGCGCTCGCCCAGTTGGGTGAGTGGCTGGTAGAAGCTCATGGCCAGCGGCTTGGCTTCGGACAACGCCAGCACATGCTGCATGTCCACCACCGCCGAATGCGCGGCGAAGCGCTCGCGGTAACCCGCCGGGAAGCCCTTGGGGAAGTCGGCGAGGATGTTGGTGCCCTGGGCTTCGCCGAAGTTCTCCACCACCAGCGCGGAGAAGTCGTCCTGCCACGAGCGGCAGGCCTGGATCACTTCGTTTTCCAGCTGCTGCGGGTCGATGTCGATGCGGTTCTTCGGGTCGACCCGCAGGATCAACTGCACACGCGCCAGCACCGACTCGGAGAAGAAGGTCCAGAACTCGCAGTCGGTAGCCTTCAGGCGCTCCATCAGCACCTGCTGGATCTTCTGGCGCACTTCGGTGGAGTAGATTTCACGCGGCACGTAGGCCAGGCAGTAGCAGAAGCGGCCGTACGGGTCCTTGCGCAGGAACACGCGGATCTTGTTGCGTTCCTGGATCTGCACGATCGACATGACGGTGTTGAACAGCTCGTCGATCGGGGTCTGGAACAGGTCGTCGCGCGGCAGCACTTCGAGCACCTGCGTGAGTTCCTTGCCCAGGTGCGCCTTGGGGTCGAAGTGCGAGCGGCGCTCGATCTCGGCGACTTTCCCGCGGATGTACGGGATGGTGTACACGCTTTCACCGTACACCGTCGAGGTGTACAGGCCCATGAAGCGGCACTCCTTGATGACCTTGCCATCGGCATCGATCTGGCGGATCGACACGTAGTCCGGGTAGGCCGGACGGTGCACGCGGCTTGGTTGCGAAGCCTTGGCGAACGACAGCAGGCGCGGCTCGCGCAGGTAGCTGACGGCGTAGTCCTCGATGCGCAGGTCTTCATTGCTCAGGCCGCTGCGCAGCACGCGCGGCAGGCCGAGGAAGGACGATTCGTCGTAGACCAGGCTGCCGCCGGCAGCGTCGGACTCGACCACGAACTCTTCATAGCCGAGGAAGGTGAAGTGGTTGTCTAGCAGCCAGGTGAGGAAGCTCTGCACCTCGGCCTTGTCGTTCTGCGCCGGGCCGAAGGCGTTTTCGCCCACCAGCGCCAGCAGGTCGCGGACCTTGGCCTTCATCGGGTCGAAGTCGGCAACGACGACGCGCACATCGGCCAGCACCAGCTCCAGCTCGCGGGTCAGGCTGGTCAGCTCGGCGGCATTGGCGCAGCGGTCGATCTCCAGGTACATCAGCGACTCGTGGCTGACGCCTTCACCCTGGGTGCCTTTGGGCAGCAGTTCGAGCAGCTCGCCCTTCGGCCCGCGGCGGGCGCTGAGCACGGTAGTCTGCAGGGTGTGGATGCTGTAGCCGCGGCGGTTGAGTTCGGTGCGTACCGAGTCGACCAGGAACGGCAGGTCATGGTGCAGGACTTCGACCACGGTGTGCGTGGACTGCCAGCCGTGGCGTTCGTAGTCAGGGTTGTAGACCCGCACTTGCGCAGTGTTCGGGTCGAAGCGCTCGATGGTGCGCCAGGCAGAGAGGGTGCAGCCGGCCAGGTCGGACAGCCGACGCTGGGTGAGTTCGTCCAGAGAGATGATGCCGAAGAACTGTTCGGCGAACAGCGCCACTTGTGGCAGGGACTGCTCGCTGATGTGCTGCGCCAGGGCCGCCTGCAGTTGATGCTGGAAGTCGGCTTTGCTGGCTGCGGTGAAAAACGCCATCTGTGGTACTCCGCTTGGGCTTTGTTATAGGTGAAGCGTCGTGTACGTGCGCCATGTACGGATCAACGATAGCCAACCCGTAGCAGGAAGACGGTAAAACCAAGGCGTAGGACGCTTCCTTCGCGTCCATGTTCCAGGGATGGGCAGCTGCAAAGACGACTGCCGGTGGCTGTGTCTTTACGGTTGTCCATCAACTGGGCAGCTTAACGACTGAGCGGTCATCCCGGCTTGCAGCGCTGCGACATATTCGGTCAAAGGGCGGTAACATTGCGTTTATGCGCAAGGCCCAGACTGGCACAATCGCATTTCATTTCCTTGAACCGAGCTGCCCATGCAACTGAAAACCGCCCTGCTCTTCGCCACCCCCTGCGATGACGAGGAAGACAACATGGCGACCCTGTGCTGCCACAGCGACAAGGGCCAGATGTTCCTGCTCACCCGCTATCCGGACGAAGACACCGTCGATCTCACGCTGGACGACGAACCGTCGACGCTGGACGGGCTGAAAGTGACCTTGAGTGCCGAGCGCCTGCTGATCGAGGTTTCACCAGGGGATCGGGATGCACTCAGGGGTGATGAATCGCTGGAGATCCTGCTTACGTCGGCCGGAAGCGATCTGGAGGAAGTGGCGCTGACGCTGCGCAATATTCTCGAGGGAACGGGGACGTTCGTTTCCGAGATCTGAGACGGCGCTCCCGTTGCGGGTCAGCCCGCACAGGGGTAAGCAAGCACCGACAGCGCACACAACAAAGGCGACCCAAGGGTCGCCTTTGTGTACTTGCGGATCAGCGCATGGATCGAAAGCGCTTACTTGCTTTCCTTCGCGAGGGTGCCCAGCGACGCATCCTTGACCAGGTAGCGGCCTTCAAGGTCGCTCAGCACCTTGAGACTGTTGCGCCCCATGACCACGCCGACTTCGACTTCCTGCTTGAGGTAGATGACCTCACCGGCCTTCGCGTTCACGGTCATCTCGGCCCAGTTCTCGGCCTTGGAGCTGATCCCGAATTACACAAATCGCTGTAATAAGCTGGTTTGACTGCTCCTCCAGAGGAACCCCCACCCCATAACTTCAAGAACTTGGCTTGCCCGCTATTTTTTATCGAAGGGTCCAGTCATGTATTGATATAAAATGAATAAATTGCTCTGGAGCGTCTTCCAAAGAAGACCTATGGTCCGTCACAAAACTAATCCCCGTCAATATGCTTCCATTTTTCCCCAAAAGAAAGTCATCATCCGCATCATTGAACAAAACATCAAATTCCTTTTCCAATCGCCGAAGGTCATCCCCCACACTGACATTATTAAATTTCCCACAATACCCCTCACCTACCGCAATCCTATAAAGCTTTCCGCTACTCTCAAAGTACAGCGACACCATCTCATTCATAAATCTATATGAAAGTAACCGCTCATTACCAAAACCAATCTTCCTCTCAACTCCCACCCATGAGTTATTCTTAAGGAGAATATCACGAACAGCCACTTCCGGACCGTACCACTCAACCGCACCAACTTTATTGCCAACGTCGGAAAACGTTTCACCTAGAGAAAATCCAGCGGCTGACGTACCCGGGACAAGATCAGAGTACAAATCAGGGAACAAATTGCTCATAGATCACTCCCACCCTTTCCATTCACCGCCTTCATATTTCAGACGATTTCCATGGGTATCATAGTATTGTTGATAACGCGTAATGGTGCCAGGACTAAAATCAGGCGAAGGATCAATTACCCGTATCTCTATATTTTTATTGCCAATCTTTGCAGTACTAATAATTTTATAATACGGACTATCACCGTGAGTTCCCCCACCTGGATGGAACTCTACCTCTTTTATTGCAGGGTGTCCTTCAACGCTAAAGACCTTTGCTTTACCTGAAGTTCCAGCCAATGGTGCTTTCGGCGTAACGCTCGCACCATCAAGCGTTAGTGACTGCTTGATATCATCAATCGATTTACCCCACATGCTAGACGGCGATTCAGCAATATTTCGAGGAATACCTGCCTGGGCGGCCAGATCGTCTCGCAGACCAACACGCGCGATTGCAGACGTAGCCGGTACTTCTGCTGCACCAGTCGCTTTCGCCCCACCTGCCAATTTCGAGTCAGCAACGACTACAGGCCCCGCTCCACCCTTGATGGCAGGAATCCCCAGTGTAGCCATCCCCAGCAGGCCGGCCACCATATTACCAGCGGCATTCCATCCATCACCATCAACCGCTTGCTTGGCACCCTGGGTAAACTGCAGCGCCCCGTTGGTCGCCGCTACAGCCCTGATCGTGCTGCCGATAGAGCCGGTCAGGAAGTAGATCGCAGGATCACCCAGGTTGGCCAAACCTTGCTGCTGCTCGCCAATGCGCAGGCTGGACTTGGCATCAAGGTAGGTCTGCTCGTCGACGCTGCGGTCCCGAGTCCAGGCCAGGTTTTCAACCAGTCCCATTTGGCTGCGCTGAGCATCTGCCCACGCGAGCTTGTCCTGGCTGCTACCTGCATAGGGATAGCCATAGCCCAAGGTCTGCTCACCACTGAGCAAACTGGCGACACTTGCCTGGACGGTTGCCAAGCTATGGCTGATACCCAAGCCATTTTGGGCATCCAGTTTCCTGACGGCATCCAGTCTCTCGAAGGCATAAACCTGAAGGTATGCCGCGAGCTCGACCTTGTCATCCTGGCTAAGCAATGAGGGATCGCGCTTGTAGACTTGCAACAGCTTGTCGCTACGCTGATCCGCGCCTTCGAGGTTGACCAGATCACGCGCGGCGTCCATTCCGCCGTCTTTGCGATAATTGTCCCTTGCCTCGTCTCGCTGCTTGGCCGAATGGTCCCCAAGGATGTTGTATTGGGTGCCGTTCTTGGCGACCCATGCCGCTTTGTTCAACGAGCTGGCATCAGCATCCTCCTGGCTTGCCGCCGCCAGCACCCCGACGATCTGCGAGCTCATGGTCAGCAGGTTTTCATTTCCTCCAACCAGCTTGTTGAGCTGTACCACCAGCGCTTCATTCGCGCCGGCCGCCAAGGCACCCGTTTTGAAGTCACCGCCAGTGGCCTTCGACAGCAAGCCACCCACCATCGCATGGATGGCAATCTTGGGAAGGCTGCCGTTCTCGATGCCGAACTGCTTGGTGTAATCCCCCACCGCATTGAAACTGGCTGCCGCCAGCGTATTGAACAGCGCGCTTTTCAACGCATCGCTGGCACTGCCGCCCTGCCCAAGGGCTTTGCTCAGCAGCAGGGAGGTGCCATTCTGCAACGTCTGGTTGGCTGCGAACTGACCTACGCCTTTGATCGTGTACAGTTTCGGCCCCAGGACTTTGCCCGTGACTGGGTCAGTTTTCGTTCCCGTCCAGCCATCGAAATAGGCCGCTGTCAGACCTGCAGCCACACCCGAAATGACATAGCCTTTCATCGCATCGGAGGAGGTCACATCCTTGACCACAGCCCCCAGATTGCCTCGATTATTGACGACGCTTACCGAAGCATTGGTCGCAGCGCCCGTGGCAACGGCCCCGACGGCGGCTCCAGCGACACCGCCGTTGGCCCAAGCCGCTGCGGCAGGGCCGACGACGGCCGCCATGACGATCGCAATCGCGAGCTGAGCAGCCGGCCCCAACCCCGAATTGCTGTACTTGAACGAGTCGTGGATTTCCTTGACCTGACGCCAGTCCACGCCACCTTGTGCTTCGACCTGCTTGAGCCAGGCCAGCTTGGGATCGGCCTTGACCATGGCATCGATGGACTCGCTCACCGTCTGCTGGTTGACCTGGCGCACATCCACATGAATCTTGCCAACGGCATTGATCACCAAGTCGCCTTTGGCGACCAGCTCGCTCTGGCGAACCGTTTCATCCGTACGGCCCTCGCCCTTCATGCTGAACCAGCCAACGTTGGACTTGCTCTTCTCGTGACTCTCCTGATGCAGGTCCTTGACCGCCTCGAACGTCACCGCGCCGCCACTATCGATGGTCAGGTCATTACCCGAGGCGAGCTTCGCCCCCTGGTACAGCTGATCACCACCGCTCTTGAGCGTCAGATCACCACCGCTGCTGACTTCGCTGCCCACCGCCTTGACGTCGGTGACTTCGTCGCGCTGGGTCTGCTTGCTGCCCCAGCCGCCTTTCTTGCTCATGTCGTACAGCGAGTACTGGCTGTCGTTGGCCGCCAGCAGTTCCAGCTTGTCGCCCGCCACCAGGTAGGCTTCCTCGCCGGCGCTGACTTTGCTCGCCACCAGGCGCAGGTCACGCCCGGCGTCGATGGCCAGGTCGCCGCCGGCCTTTACCACGGCAGACTGCTGCTCGACGTCATCCTCCTGCCGCTCGTACTTGGTCTTGCCCTTCTTGCCCTTGGCGTAGCTGTGCTCCTCGTTCGCCGCAGCAGCCAGGGTCACGTCGCGGCCGGCCTGCAGGGCCAGGTCGCGGCGTGCCTCGACTTCGCTGGCGACGATGCTCAGGTCCTGGCCTGCCGTGGCGGTGAGGTTGCCGCCTGCGCTGATCTCGCTGCCGTACTGGGTGATGCTGGTGTCGTGGCCGCTGACACGGCGGCGTTGATACTCGTGGCTGTCGACGCCTTCCTGGCTGACGATGGACAGGTCGCGACCGGCATCCAGCCTGATATCGCCACCCGCCTTGAGCACCCCGCCCACGTTGCCGATATCGCGCCCGGCGGTGATGGTCAGGTCGTTCGCCGCCTCGATGCGCGCAGCAGTGTCGACCAGGTCCTTGGTCACATGCTCACCACCGGCCCGGCCTTCCAGGCGGGTGACGCTGCGTTCGTTGATCACGTCGCCGGTCAGCGCGGTCAGGCTCACTTCACGACCGGCGATGATCCCGCCCTGGGCGTTGCGGATCGAGTCGGTGGCGAGCATGTCCAGGCGTCCGCCTGCTTCGATCAGCCCGCTGTTGCTGATGTTGGTGGCGCTGGCGGCGAGGTTGTTGGTGGCACGCAGGGTGCCGACGTTGACCAGGTCGCCGCCGCTGATCAGGTTGACGTCACGGCCCTGGATCAGCGCGCCGTTGGGGGCGACGCGACCGTTGGCGTGGGCCAGGTACAGCACTGGGGCCAGCACCTTCTCACCGTTGACCTCGACCTGCTCCATCCAGACGATGTCGTGGGTCAGGGCGGCGACCTGCTCGGCGCTGAGCGACACGCCCACGCTCAGCGACAGCTTGTCCTTGCTGGCGATGGCGTTGTCCATCAGGTAGCGGAACAGCGTCTCGTCGCTGGTCATGCCATCGATGTAGCGCTGGCCGGTCCGGGCCACCACGGCTTCGCGGATCAGGCGTTGTTCGTAGAGGCCGTCGCCCAGGCGCTTGATGGCCTGGTCTGGATTGACGTTGAGCTGGCCAAGCAGGTAGTCGGAGCTCAGGAACTGCTTGAGGTCGGTCAGGGCCGGGTTGGTCTCCACCAGGTATTTGTGCGAGGTACTCGGCACGCTGCGCTCAGGTACGCCCTGGACCAGTCGAACACCCGCTGCCAGGCCATCCAGCGCCACACCGGCGCCGCTGACGGCGCCTTGGGCCGCAGCCGAGCCTGCGGCGGCCAGCGTCTGCGCTGCACGGTTGTCGGCATTGGTGGTGCTGGCCAGCGGTGAGATGAAGGTGCCACTGCCTGCTTGGGTATGGTCGGCGGTGGCGCCCAGGGCATCGCCGCTGATCGCGGCCTGACCGGTCTGGGTGCTGATGCGGAACAGGCCGTTGCTGCCTTGCGGCAGGCTGAAGCTGGGCAGCGTGACCGGGTTGACCTGGCGCTGGGCGAGGTCGGGCGGCAACTGCGGGTTGAGCGCGCGCACCTGGGTCTGGGCCTGGCGCGGAGCAGCCGTGGCATCGCCACGGGCGCCGATGGTACCGGCGCCGGCCTGGTTGACGCGCACCACGCTGTTGTCGATGCGCTGGGTGGCGTTGATGGTCACCGCGCCAGCCGACTGCACGACCGCCGGGGCAACCACGGCGCCAGCGATCGGCGTCCTGTTGTCGATGACGTCATAGATGCTGTACTGCGGATACCCCGCAGCGGCCATGACCTGGTCGAGGGTCAGCGAGCCGGGGTTCTGGTTGAACTGGTTCTTGGCCTGGATGAACGCGTTGTACTGGCCGCGATCACGGGTATACATGCTCGCGGTGAGGTTGCGCTGCTCGCCTCCACCGGCGCCCTTGTTCTCGAACACCGCCGTGTTGATGGCGATATCACCCGCCGCCGAAACACTGCTGTAGTGGTTGCGGAATGCGTCACCGGCGAAGGTCAGCTTGCTGCCGGTGGTGATGAAGGCGGTGGGGGTATCGCGGTCGATGACGTCTTCCCAGCTTTCCGTTGCCGAGAAGTACAGCTCGCAGCCCTTGCCCTTGCAGCGGTCGTCGGAATAGACGTTGACGTTGCCGGCGACCAGTTTCTTGGTCGAGCTCAGGAATTCCTTGCGGTTGAGCAGCGTGTCCACTGCCAGGGTCATGTTGCCGGCGCTTTCCACGCTGCCGGAGATGTTGTCCAGCAACACCGCGCGGGCACTGGCGTTGCCGGCAAAATCAAGGGCACCAAGGCTGTAGATATCGCCGTAGTAGTTGCTCAGGCTGCCGACGCGCAAGGTCATGTCATTGCCGCTGAACACCAGGCCGCGCTGGTTGCTCAGGCTGTTGGCGGCCAGCTTCACCGCCGCAGCGCCACCCAGGGTGCCGCGGTTTTCGAGGCTGGCGGCCGTCACCGTCAGGCCGCCCAGGGCGGTCAGGCGACCGTCGTTGCTCAGCAGGTTGCGCGCGGTCACCGCGGTGTCGGCGCCACCGGCCAGGCTGGCGGTACTGGACAGGCGGATATCGTTGGCGCCCAGCGTCAGTGCGCCAAGGCTGCTCAGGCGGCCACTGCCGTCATAGTTGCCGGTCAGATCCAGTTGCAGGCTGCCATCGCTGGCCAGCAGGCCATGGTTGGTCCAGTCGCCGCCCCGGCCCTTGAGGCTCTCGACGGCCAGCAACTTGCCGCTGGCGGTCTGGACGAAGCGACCGATGTCCAGCTCCAGGCGCCGGGCTTGCAGCACGCTGCTGTTGGTCCAGCTGGCAGCGGCGATGCTCAGCAGGCCATCGGTGTGCAGCACGCCGCCGGCCTGAGTGACCTTGTCGGAAGCCAGGCCGAAGCTACCCTGGCCGGTGTGCAGCAGTTGCCCGCCGCTGTTGCTCAGGCCACCGATCTGCAGGTCGAGGTCCTGGTTGGCGGTGGCCAGCACGCCGTTGTCGTTGAGCAGGTTGCCCGCGACGATCAATCGACTGGTGCCGGTCTTGCCAAGGGCGCGCAGGTTGCCGCTGCGGTTGTCGAGTTCGTTGGCACGCAGTTGCAGCTCGCTCTCGCTTTCCAACTGGCCGAGGCTGTTGTACAGCGCGCCGCTCAGGCCAAAGTCGATGCGCCCGGCGCCGATCTTGCCGCTCTGGTTGAACAGTTGCTGGCCCTGCACCTTCAGCAATCCGGCCGCGTACAGGCCACCGCCGCGGTTGTCGAGATCGGCGGTGACGATCTTGCCGTCACCGCCCAGCGCCGAAAGGTAGCCGCCCTGGTTGTTCACCTTGGCATCGGCTGCGATGTCCACGGACTGCGCCTGGGTGGTACCGCCAGCGTTGTCGAACAGGTCGCTGAAGACGCCCTTGAACAGGCCTTTGGCCGCGCTGAGCATGCCGCTGCCACTGTTATCGAGGCTCGCCGCGTGCAGTTCGAGGTTGCCTGCCTGGCTCTCCAGGCGACCGCCGCGGTTGTCCAGGCGCTTGTCCAGGCGCACATCGATATCGCCTTGGCTCTTGAGCGTGCCGGCCTGGTTGTCCAGGGCAACGGCATGGATGTCGAGCTTGCCGTGCTCACTGAACAACAGGCCATCGTTGCCGTTGAGCAGATCGCCGCTCAGGCGCAGCACCAGGTTCTGCTGGCTGGCCAGATTGCCACCGTGGCTGTTGTCCAGCGTGCCCGAATCGACATGCAGCAACCCATGGCTGATCAGCTTGCCGCCTTGGTTGTCGACACGCGCGGCCTTGAGCAGCAGGTCGGCGCCACTGACCAGGCGCGCGCCGTCGGTATTGAGCAGTGCATCGGCCAAGGTCAGGTCGAGCGCCGCGCGGCTGATGAGCTGGCCCTTGCCGTTTTCCAGACGCTTGCCGGCGACGCTGATCGCCTGGCCGTTGATCTGCCCGCCCTGGTTGTCGATGACGGTGCTGTCCTGGTCGAGCGTCAGGTCACCTGTGGCGGAAATGAGGCCGCCGCTGTTGTCCAAACGATCGCCGACACTGAGGGTGATCGCCTGCTCCGAGGAGACGATGCCCTTGCGGTTGTCCAGGCTGGCCGCCGTAACCTGCTGGCGGCCCTTGCTGACCAGAGCGCCCTGGTCACGGTTGTCGAGGGCGCCTGTCAGGGTCACGGTAAGATCGCCGTCCTTGCTCGACAGTGTGCCCTCGGCGCTGTTGTTCAGGTCGCTGCCGGTGACCTGCAAGCCTTGAACGCCGGACATCAGGCCCTTGGTGCTGTTGTCCAGCTGTGCCGCCTCTAAGGTCAGCCCGCCGTCGCTGAGGATGCGGCCCTGCTGGTTGTCGATGCGCTTGGCGAGCAGGCTGAAGGACTGCTGGCTGGTGACTTCGCCAGCGCTGTTGTCGAGCTTGCCCAAGCGCTGGATGATCAGCGGGCCATTGGCACTGATCAGGCCGCCCTGGTTGGTCAGGTCGCCGCCGTTGAGGTCGAGGTCGAGTTTCTGTTCACCGATCAGACGCCCCTGGCGCTGGATCAACGCACTCACCCGCAGCAGCAGATCGCCCTTGGCGGAGATCTCGCCGCCCTCGCTGGAATCGACCTGCCCGGCCACCAGCGTCAATTCGGCATCGCTGTGGATGCGACCGCCGCGCTGAAGGGCATCGGCGCCGTTGCGCACGTCGCCCGTGGTCAGGGTCATGGCCTGCTTGCTGCTCAAGGCGCCGCCACGGTTGTCGAGGCCGTCGCTGGTGACGGTCATCGCCGCCTGGCTGATGAGCTGGCCGCCCTGGTGGTTATCCAGTTGTCCGGTCGTGACGGTCAGGCCGGTGTTGCCCGACAGCAGGCCGCGCTCGCTGTTGAGCACACCTGCACTGGTGACGGTCAGCGCTGCGGCGGCAGAAAGGATGCCCTGGTCGTGGTTGTCGAGTTGGCCGTCGATCACGGCCTTGAGGGCCTTGCCGCTGGCCAGGGTGCCGCCGCTGAAGTTATCGAGGCTGGCAGCCTCGACGTCGAGATCGTGGCTAGCCGACAACACGCCCTTGAGGCTGTTGTCCAGAACACCGGCAATGCGCAGGGTCAGGTCCTGGGCGCTGATCAGGCGTCCGCCACGGTTGTCGAGGCGGTCGGCGACCAGGCTGAAGCCGTGGTCGCTGGAAATCTCTGCGCCGTTGCGGTTGTCCACCGCGCCGATCTGGCGCAACAGCAGGCTGCCTGGCGAGCGCAGCAAGCCCCCGTCGCGGTTCACCAGCTGGCCGTGCTGCAGGTCGAGGTCGATGCCGGTCCCGCTGACCAGTTGCCCGTGGTCATGCTGGTCGAGGCCGGTCAGCGTCGCATCGATCTGGCCGGAGGCACTGATGCGACCACGGGCGCTGTTGTCGAGCTGGGTGGCGACCAGCAGCAGGCTGCCGGCACCGATGTTGCCCTTGGCGCTGTTGTCGATGGCGCCGCTGCGCAACTGGGCATGGCCAACTGCACTGATGGCGCCGCCCTGGCTGTTGTCCAGGCGGGCGGCGTCAAGCACCAGCCCGGCATCGGTCACCAGAATGCCGCCCTGGTTATCCAGCAACCCTTGGCTGGTCAGGCCCATGGCAGCGATGGCCGAGACCTTGCCGCCCTGGCGGTTACGCAACGTGCCGGCGTTCAGCGTGAGGGTGCCGTCACTGACGATGAGGCCAGCGTCGCTGTTGTCCAACTGGCCGTCCAGGGCCAGCTCGATATGCGTGTGGCTGCTCAACCGGCCGCCGTTGTTGAGCAGTTCGGTGCCTTTCAGGCTCAGGCTGTCGTAGCCGCTGAGCAGGCCCTTGTTCTGGTTCAGCAGGCGCTGGACGGTCAGGGTCAGGCCACGGTCGCCAATGACCTTGCCAGCCTGGTTGTCCAGCAGTGCGCTGGCGTCGAGCACGACCTTGCCTGCGCTGGAGATCTCACCCTGCTGGTTGAGCACGCGCGCCGCGCGGATGTCGACCAGGTGGGTCGCGCCAATCCCGCCGCCGTTCTGGTTGTCGATCGTGTTGGCGGTGAGCAGCAGGCTGCCCAGGCTGGTCAGCCTGCCGCCCTGCTGGTTCAAGGTGCCCAGGTGAGCTTCGAGGTCACCCTTGGCAGTGATGTTACCCAGGCGTTGATTGTCGACCTTGTCGGCGATCAGCTCGAGGCGGCCATCGCTCTGCAGGTGGCCGGCATCGCTGTTGGCCAGGCTGGCAACTTCGATGTGGGCCTTGCCCTTGGTGGTGGCTACGCCCTTGTCGCGGTTGTCGAAGTCCCCACCGGTGACGGTCAGCGAGCGGTCGGCAAGCACCAGGCCGCCACGGTTGTCGAGGCGTTCGCCATGCAGTGAGAGATCGCCGACGCTCGACAGCATGCCGTTGTCGCGATTGTTCAGGGTGGCCACTTTGACGGCCAGTGTGCCGTCGCTGAGCAGGTTGCCCTTGCCGCTGTTGTCCAGGCCCACGGCTTTGAGATCGAGCAGACGCTTGGCCGAGATCAGGCCGAGGCGGTTGTCGATGTCGGCGCTGGCGACTATCAGCACGTCGCCGCCCAGCATCTGCCCGCCGCTGTTGAGCAGCCCGGCGGTGGTGATGTCGAGGCGATCGGCCTTGAGCTTGCCGCCGTTCTGGTTGTCCAGCAGCGCGCGGGTGGTCAGCCTGGCCTGCTTGTCGCTGCCGATCAGACCGTTGCCGCGGTTGTCCACCTGGGCGGCGGTGACCTGCAGATCCCCCTGGCCGACCACGCGGCCGCCACGGTTGTCGAGGTTGCCGGTGATGTCCACCACGGCCTGGCCCTTGCCTTGCAGCAGGCCTTGCTCACGGTTGTCGATCGCACCGCCCGTGGCTTTCAGGGTGTCGTCGGCCAGCACCTGGCCTTTGCGGTTATCCAGCAGGCCTGCGGTCAGCGTGGTGGTGCGGCCCTTGAGGCTGCCACCTTGGTTGTCGAGCGTGGCGCTGCTGTCGATCTCGAGGTTGCGGTTGGCGACCACGCTACCGCGGTTGTGCAGGGTCTGGCCCTTGAGGCTCACGTCGCCCTGGGCGTTGCGGCTGTTGTCTGGCTCCACGCCGGCTTCGATGATGCCCTGGTTGTCGATCCGCGCGCCCTGCACGCTGATGCTGCCCTTGGCGGCGAGGCTCTGGCCGACAGTCACATCGTCACGCACACGCACGGTGGCGCTGCCGGCGGTGTAGGTCTTGCCGGTCAGCTCGGCGCTTTGCGCGGCAATCTTCAGGTCGCCGGCGCTGGAGGTCTGAGCAAGCGTCACCTTGCCGTTGGCGTCTACCTGGATATCGCCGGTGGTAGCGGCCATGTTGCCAGCCAGCTTGACGCCCACGCCCTGCTCGGTGCCGACCAGGCGGATGGTGTTGGCATACATGCCGCCCAGCGCCGAGCTGTCGATGGCCAGCAGGGGCTTTTCGCTGCCGTCATCGGCACGCGGGGTGGCTTGCAGGGTATCGGCCTGGACGTCGTTGCGCCCGGTGACGATGTTCAACTGCTTGGCATGCAGCTCGGTATTGAGCTTGGCACTGCGGGTGATCAGGTCGAACTGGTCGAGGTTGGTGGCGTTGAGCGCATCGCCCTCGATGGCGATGTCGCCGCCATCGACCTGGAAGCGGTCCAGGCGCTCGCCGTCCATGATCGGCTTGCCGGTGGTGAGGGTCGCCCGTGGCGTGTTGATGAAGCCGCAGCCGTTGCAGGTGATGCCGTGGGGGTTGGCGACGATGACCCGGGCCGCCTGGCCCGCCACCTCGGTGTAGCCTTGCAGGGTACTGCGGTTGCCGCCGGTGACCTGGTTGAGGATGACCTGGGCCGCCTGCCCCCTGAGATTGGGGTTGCCGACGATGATGCCGCCCAGTTGAGTCGACTGGGTCTTGCCGGTGGCGTTGTTGAGGATCAGCCCGTTGCTGCCGACGTTGTAGTCACGGAAGGTGTTGCTCGACAGGCCGCTGCCGTTGGGGGTGGCGATATTGACGATCGGCACCCCGTTGCCGGCCTGGTTGATGCTGGTGTTGGCATTGGCCGCCGCATCGACGGTCAGCTGTGCAGCCGTGCTGACGATGGGGTTGAGAAACATCACGCCAGCAACGATCAGGGCGATGCACTGGTTCAGTGGGGTGCGGATATCCATGTCGAACAAACTCCAGTCGCAGCTCAGGCCAGTTGCCGGCCTGCCCCGCAAGGGGCAGCGATGTCACGGGTAATGGGTAGGGCCGGCGCTCAGAAGAAGGCGTCGACGCGGAAATAGATCGGGTGCTCGCGGCGGGTTACCGCATCGGGGCGCTCCAGCGAACGGGCAAAGGTTGCGCTGGCAGCGAAGTACTGGCCGCGCACATTGAACTCCAGGGCATTGCCGCTCAGGCGCCCATGGTCCTTGCCGTTGCCATGCTGGCCCTTGATCACACCGGCGTCGTAGGCGAACGCCATGCCGTATTCGCGCAACCAGGGCTGCAGCGCAGCCCAGGTGACCGGCCGACGCCAGCGCAACTGGTTGCGCCAGTAGCCGCCGCTGTCGCCGGTGAGGGTCTGATCCTTGAAGCCACGCACCGAGGTCAGCCCGCCGACACTGATGCGCTGGGCACTGTAGAGCGCGTCCTCGCTGCGCTGGCCGGTGGCCAGGCTGTCGAAGCTGAACTGCTCGCCCCACAGCTGGAACGGCTGCAGGTAGCTCAGGGTCAGGGTGTACTTGTTGTAGCGCGACACCGGTTCGTTGCCGTGGGGGTCGCCTGCGCCCTGGGCGTCGAGCGCGCCGATGCCCTGCTGCCAGCCGGCATCGAGGTTGACGAAGGCATTGCCGATGCGTCGGCCGTGGTTGACGCCAAGCTGACGCTCGGTGATGCGGGTGCTGGAGACATCGATCAGGGTGTCGTCAAGGTAGTTGCGCGCACGCAAGTGGCTCACCCCGATATTCACCGCCGTCTTGCTCAGGCTGTCGCGGTGGATCACCCGTTCGGCCTGGAACTGGTGCACGCTGTTGTCGCCGTCGAGCTTGAAGGGAAAGCCGCTGGAGGTGTCGCGGGTGCGGTAGTAGTTGTGGTTGTAGCTGTAGTTGAAGGTCCACCAGCCCCACGGCAGGCTGTAGTTCAGGCCATGGCTGTCGGAATGGCGCCAGTGGTCGCTGACCACATCACGCCCGCCCCTGAGGCTCAGCTGATCGGCCAGGCCCAACGGGCTGTCCCACTCCAGGCCCAGGTTCATCTGCTGCTCGCCGCTGCTGGCATCACCATTGTTGTGGCGGCTGGCCGAGACTCGCCAGGGTTTGTCACGCTGGCCCTTGAGCTGCACGCGGCTACCGCCGACTTCCTGGCCTGGCACCAGCTCGACTTCGACCTGACGCGACGGCAAGCGACCAAGCTGGTCGACCATCTGCTCCATGTCGCGCAGGTTGAGCACTTCGGAGACCTGGCCGGGGAAGGTCATGGCCATTTCCCGTGGGCTGGCAAGCGCTGAGCTGTCCAGGCCTTCCAGGCGTCCTTCGACGATGATGATCTGCAGGATGCCCGAACCCAGGTCCTGCTGCGGCAGGTAGGCACGGGTGGTCAGGTAGCCACGGTCGATGTAGTGATCGGTGATGCGCTTGAGCAGGCCGTTGAGCTCGCCCACCTGCAGGCACTTGCCTTCATAGCCCTCGACCAGTGCCTGGCGTTGCCGCTCGCTGAGCAGGGTCGCACCTTGCAGCTCGACGCTGCGGATCTGGAAGCACCGCCCTTGCTCCGCGGGCGCCACGGGGGCCTGAGGGGCCTGCTTGCCGGGCAATTGCTGCAGTTCCTCAAGGCGCTTGCGCTGCTCTTGCAGAAGGTTTTCCTGACGGTCACGAATCAGGTCGCGGTCGCCGGGAGACTGGAAGGGGGCGGCACTGGCAAGCAGCGGCAGGAGCGCAAAGCCGGTCGCCAGCGCACGGAGGAAGAGGGACATGCAAGTAATCCGTCACTTGAGAACTGATCGCATCACTGCGAAAGGGTGCGCAGGATACAAGAGCAGAACCACGCCATCAACGCGCCACTCAGTGCTTTGCGACGAACGCTGATACGTTTCCATGCCTGGAATAGCGGAGGGATGCGGGACTGGGGGATCGGGCGGGGTTTCGGACAATTGCTACAGAATGAAAAAAGCCCGCCAGTGTGATAGCGGGCAAGGACCTACGAAGATTCTTCTAGCGACCAACTAGCTCCCACGATAGGTCGAATAGCTGTACGGCGAGATCAGCAACGGCACGTGATAGTGCTCCTGCCCTTCATCGATGCCGAAGCGCAGCACCACGACATCGAGAAACGCCTGGTCAGGCAGTGCAACACCTTTGGCCCGGTAGTAGTCCCCGGCGGCGAACTGCAACTGGTAGACACCAGTACGGTAGTCATCGCCCTGCAACAAAGGCGCATCGACACGGCCATCGCTGTTGGTCAGTGCGCTGTTCACCAGCTCCAGTTGCTGGCCTTCGACACGGTACAGCTCGACCTTGATCGAGCTGCCCGGGCAGCCGTGAGCGGCATCCAGTACGTGTGTGGTCAAACGTCCCATTTGCTTGTCGCCTCTTGTCGTTTGCATGGGCAGAAAATACACGGCATGCACCAACACGAGGCTGACGAAATGCCGGAATGGGCTCATTAAGACACTTTCGATTCAGATTGTACACAATTTTTTGAACCCCGCTGCGCACCGCTCACACCAGGCCTTCCGAGCATGAGCATCCGTCGCAAATACAGGGCCTGTGCAGCAGGCCGAGGCATTATCTGACCGATCAGGCAGGTTTCTTGCAGTGCTTTTCCAGCCTGAGTTTGAGGCGACAAGTGGGAAGAAATGCGGAAAAACGGGCTTACAAATGGTCAAATAAGTTGTATACAATCATCCCATCCGGTGCGTGCGACAACCCGCCGCGGTCCACCCACCACCCGCACCTACGAACATAAGGAAGACTGCAGTGAGCGCTGACTACCCTCGCGACCTGATCGGTTACGGCAACAACCCACCTCACCCGCAATGGCCGGGCAACGCCCGCATTGCCCTGTCTTTCGTGCTCAACTACGAAGAAGGTGGCGAGCGCAACATCCTGCACGGTGACAAGGAATCCGAAGCCTTCCTCTCTGAAATGGTGGCTGCCCAGCCGCTGCAGGGCGTGCGCAACATGAGCATGGAGTCGCTCTACGAATACGGCAGCCGCGCCGGGGTGTGGCGCCTGCTCAAGCTGTTCAAGGACACCGGCGTACCGCTGACCGTGTTCGCCGTGGCCATGGCCGCCCAGCGCCACCCGGACGTGATCCGCGCCATGGTCGAGGCCGGCCATGAGATCTGCAGCCACGGCTACCGCTGGATCGACTACCAGTACATGGACGAGGCGCAGGAACGCGAGCACATGCTCGAGGCCATCCGCATCCTCACCGAACTGACCGGCGAGCGCCCGCTGGGCTGGTACACCGGGCGAACTGGCCCGAACACCCGGCGCCTGGTGATGGAGGAAGGCGGCTTCCTCTACGACAGCGACACCTACGACGACGACCTGCCCTACTGGGAGCCGAACAACCCCACCGACAAGCCGCACCTGGTGATCCCCTACACCCTGGACACCAACGACATGCGCTTCACCCAGGTGCAGGGCTTCAACTGCGGCGAGCAGTTCTTCCAGTACCTCAAGGACGCCTTCGACGTGCTCTACGAAGAAGGCGAGCACGCGCCGAAGATGCTCTCCATCGGCCTGCACTGCCGCCTGGTCGGCCGCCCCGCGCGCCTGGCAGCGCTCAAGCGCTTCGTCGAGTACGCCAAGAGCCACGAGCAGGTCTGGTTCGCCCGTCGCGTGGACATCGCCCGCCATTGGCACGCCACCCATCCGTACAAGAAAGAGAACGCCTGATGACCGCTTTCAACACCCTCAAGCCCTCGACCCTCGGCCGTGACGCCTTCGTCGCGGCCTTCGCCGACATCTACGAGCACTCGCCGTGGGTCGCCGAAAAAGCCTACGCGCTGGGCAACCTGAGCGAGCTGGACGAGATCGAGGTGCTGCACCAGCGCATGAGCGACATCCTGCTCAGCGCCAGCCACGCCGAGCAACTGGCGCTGATCAACGCTCACCCGGACCTGGCCGGCAAGGCAGCGGTGCAGGGCGAACTGACCGAATCGAGCACCAACGAACAGGCCGGCGCCGGCATTCACCAGTGCACTGCCGAAGAGTTCGCACGTTTCACCGAACTCAATGACGCCTACAAGGCAAAATTCCAGTTTCCGTTCATCATGGCGGTCAAGGGCAGCAACCGGCACCAGATCCTCGCCTCCTTCGAAAAGCGCATCCACAACGACACCGATGCCGAATTCAAGGAAGCACTGGCGCAGATCAACCTGATCGCCCTGTTCCGCCTGCTGCAGCTTTGAGGACCAAACCCGGACTGGCCCGAGTGCGTGACGCGACCGCACCCAGGGCCTGCCCGAACGAGGTCCGCCCTACATACCGATAACGAATACAGAAGAGATAACCGCATGCGTACCCTGATGATCGAGCCCCTGACCAAAGAAGCCTTCGCCCAGTTCGGTGACGTGATCGAAACCGATGGCAGCGACCACTTCATGATCAACAACGGCTCGACCATGCGCTTCCACAAGCTCGCCACGGTCGAGACCGCCGAGCCGGAAGACAAGGCGATCATCAGCATCTTCCGCGCCGACGCGCTGGAGATGCCACTGACCGTACGCATGCTGGAGCGCCATCCGCTGGGCAGCCAGGCTTTCATTCCGCTGCTCGGCAACCCCTTTCTGATCGTGGTCGCGCCAGTTGGCGATGCACCTGTATCAGGCTTGGTCCGAGCCTTCCGCAGCAACGGCAGGCAGGGCGTTAATTACCATCGCGGCGTCTGGCACCACCCGGTGCTGACGATCGAAAAGCGGGATGACTTCCTGGTGGTTGATCGCAGTGGTTCCGGCAACAACTGCGACGAGCATTACTTCACCGAGGAACAGATGTTGATCCTCAATCCCCACCAATAAGAAAAGGTCGGTCATCCCGGGTCTCGGCCTGTCGGTGATCGGCAGAGGTACATACTGTGGAAGCACACCTTCACGAATGGCTGAACCTGAGCATTCGCTGGGTTCACATGATCACCGGCGTAGCCTGGATCGGTGCATCGTTCTACTTCGTCTGGCTGGAGAACCACCTGAATCGAAGCAACCCGCGCGATGGGTTGTCAGGTGACCTCTGGGCCATCCATGGCGGTGGTATCTACCACCTGGAGAAATACAAGCTCGCACCACCGAAAATGCCCGAGAACCTGCACTGGTTCAAATGGGAAGCCTACTTCACCTGGATGTCCGGGATCGCCTTGCTGTGCGTGGTGTTCTACTGGAACCCAACCCTGTACCTGCTGGCACCTGGCAGCACCCTGAGCGGCGCCGAAGGCGTGGCCATCGGCATCGGCTCACTGGTCGTCGGCTGGTTCGTCTACGACTTCCTCTGCGACTCACCACTGGGCAAGCGCCCCGCCCTGCTCGGCGCCGTGCTGTTCGTGCTGATCATCGCGGCGTGCTGGGGCTTCAGCCTGGTGTTCAGCGGTCGTGGCGCGTACCTGCACACTGGCGCGATCATCGGCACCATCATGGTGGGCAACGTGTTCCGCATCATCATGCCGGCCCAGCGCCAGCTGGTGGCGGCGATCGAGAACAACCAGACCCCTGATCCGGTACTGCCGGCCAAGGGCCTGCTGCGCTCGCGACACAACAACTACTTCACCCTGCCGGTGCTGTTCATCATGATCAGCAACCACTTCCCGAGCACCTACGGCAGCCAGTACAACTGGCTGATCCTGGCCGGGATCGCAGTGGCTGCGGTACTGATCCGTCACTATTTCAACACCCGCCACGACAGCAACAAGTACGCCTGGACTCTCCCTGTAGGTGCCCTGGCGATGATCTGCCTGGCCTATGTGACCGGTCCCAAGCCGCTGCCGACCTCGCCCGAGCAGGCTGCTGCGAAGATCGAGTACCAGCCATTGCCCGCCACTGCAGTCGGCGGCAAGACCGCTGCCGAGCTGCGCGCCGAGGAAGCTGCCAAGGCTGCCCAGGCACCTGCCGAAGCGCCGGCCCAGGCCACCGCCCAGGCTGCGCCCGGCAACTTCGAGAAGATCCACAACGTCATCCAGGAACGCTGCACCGTGTGCCATTCGTCGAAACCGACCAGCCCACTGTTCAGCACCGCCCCGGGCGGCGTGATGTTCGACACCCCGCAGCAGATCCAGGCCCAGGCCGCGCGCATCCAGGCGCAGGCCGTCGCCAGCCAGATCATGCCGCTGGGCAACATCACCCAGATGACCGTCGAGGAACGCAAGCTGGTCGGCGACTGGATCGCCAAGGGTGCCCCGGTCAACTGACACCCCACATCCTGTTTGTGGGAGCGGGCTTGCCCGCGTAGAGGCCGGTGTTGCCGGCCTCGCTTCCAATGAAACACCGTAACAAGCAAGCATCGAGCGTACGGCTCCATCCGGAAACCCCAGGTCCTTCAACCGAAGCGCCTGCCGCCTGGAGCCGCCCGCTTGGATCCGAGAATAAAAACAAAACTCGAGGTGCTGCATGTCCGAGTCACCCAAGGCGTACATCCCCGTTGCGCCGCCACGACAGCCCCTGCCCCTGTTCCAGCTGATCCTGGTGGGCCTGCAACATGTCCTGCTGATGTACGGCGGCGCCATCGCCGTGCCGCTGATCATCGGCCAGGCCGCCGGGCTGTCCCGTGAAGAAGTCGCCTTCCTGATCAACGCCGACCTGCTCGTGGCCGGTGTCGCTACCATCATCCAGTCGTTCGGCATCGGCCCGGTGGGCATCCGCATGCCGGTGATGATGGGCGCAAGCTTCGCCGCCGTCGGCAGCATGGTGGCCATGGCCGGCATGCCCGGTGTGGGTTTGCAGGGGATCTTTGGCGCGACCATCGCCGCCGGGTTCTTCGGCATGCTGATCGCGCCGTTCATGTCCAAGGTGGTGCGCTTCTTCCCGCCGCTGGTCACAGGTACCGTGATCACCTCCATCGGCCTGTCGCTGTTCCCGGTCGCGGTCAACTGGGCCGGCGGCGGGCAACAGGCGGAAACCTTCGGCTCGCCGATCTACCTGATGGTCGCAGGCCTGGTGCTGGCCGTGATCCTGCTGATCAATCGCTTCATGCGTGGCTTCTGGGTCAACGTGTCGGTGCTGGTGGGCATGGGCCTGGGTTATGTGCTGGCCGGTTCCATCGGTATGGTCAACCTGTCGGGCCTGAACGAAGCGCCTTGGCTGCAGGTGGTCACGCCACTGCACTTCGGCATGCCGACCTTCAGCCTCGCGCCGATCCTGTCGATGTGCCTGGTGGTGGTGATCATCTTCGTCGAGTCCACCGGCATGTTCCTGGCCCTGGGCAAGGTGACCGACCGCGAGGTGACACCCGGCATGCTGCGTCGCGGCCTGCTGTGCGATGCCGGCGCCTCGTTCGTGGCCGGTTTCTTCAACACCTTCACCCATTCCTCCTTCGCCCAGAACATCGGCCTGGTGCAGATGACCGGGGTGCGCTGCCGCTATGTCACGGTGGTCGCGGGCGCGCTGCTGATCCTGCTCAGCCTGCTGCCCAAGGCGGCCTTCCTGATCGCCTCGATCCCGCCTGCGGTACTGGGCGGCGCGTCCATTGCCATGTTCGGGATGGTCACCGCCACCGGCATCAAGATCCTCCAGGAGGCCGACATCAGTGATCGGCGCAACCAGTTGCTGGTCGCAGTCAGCGTCGGCTTCGGGCTGATCCCGGTGGTGCGTCCGGAGTTCTTCGCGCAGATGCCCCAGTGGATGGAGCCCATCACCCACAGCGGCATCGCCATGGCCACGCTCAGCGCCCTGATACTGAACGTGCTGTTCAACATCCTCGGGGGCGCCGAACGCGCGACCCACAACGAGGCCTGTCACCCGCACTGAGTCAGCGGGCGGCGCCCTGGCCGCCCGTCTCGTCCAAGCAGTGAAACGCAGTACCGGCGGCCCACGGGAGCGGGTCGTCCGGGGCGCCTGCGCGCCGAAGAAACCTCGAACAACAACAAGAACACGGGAATTCGCACATGAAGCGCACCACCTCGTCCCTGCTGCTGGGCAGCAGCCTGCTGGCCACCCTCCCCGCGTTCGCGGGCGACTGGCTGCAATGGCACGGCGAAAGCCTGACCTACCTCTACGGCAAGGATTTCAAGGTCAACCCGGACATCCAGCAGACCATCACCTTCGAGCACGCCAACAAGTGGAAGTACGGTGACACCTTCCTGTTCATCGACAAGATCTTCTACAACGGCAAGACCGACGCCAGCAAAGGCGTGAACACCTACTACGGCGAGTTCAGCCCGCGCCTGTCGTTCGGCAAGATCCTCGACCGCAAGCTGGCCTTCGGCCCGGTCAAGGACGTGCTGCTGGCCATGACCTACGAGCGTGGCGAAGGGTTGAACGCCGCCTACCTGATCGGCCCCGGGTTCGACCTGGACATCCCTGGCTTCAACTATTTCTACCTCAACATCTACCTGCGCAACACCGAGGGCAGTCGCCCCGGCGACAACGTCTGGCAGTTCACTCCCGGCTGGTCGTACACCATTCCCCTGGGCCGCTCCGACCTTCTGATCGACGGCTACATGGACTGGGTGACCGACAACGACCAGACCCGCCGCGGCACCTACCACGCCAACCTGCACTTCAACCCGCAGGTCAAGTACGACCTGGGCAAGGCCCTCAACCTGGGCGCCAAGCAGTTGTATGTCGGGTTCGAGTACAGCTACTGGAAGGACAAGTACGGCATCGACAGCCGCGGCAATCTGCAGAGCAACCAGAGCGTGGCCAGTGCGCTGGTCAAGGTGCACTTCTAATAACCTGACCGAACGCCCAACTTTGTATCACCGCGCTCCAGGACGGAGCACTTGAGGACCGGCGCGCAAGCCAGTAATCTGCGCGCCCCCTCGCTCAGGGCAGGCCGGATCCTGCCCGCGTTTACTGACCGCTCAGTCAATGAATTCGGGCGGTTGGTCGATGTTTTGCCAGCCAGAAACACCCTTTTCATCCGTTCAGAACGACGTCGAGCAGGATGGTTGTGACCAACCCGGAAAGTTGGCGCAGCACTTGCCAGAGAGCTGTGGCCAATCCGAAAAAACTGACCCGAAAGACAAGAAAGGCGCCGACACGAGCGCTGACAGCAACATCCAATCAAGGGAGCGACACACGCAATGCGCATCATCAACAGCCTGATCCTCGCCGGCGGCCTGCTCGCCTGCGGCACCAGCTTCGCCGACGACCTGCTGCAGTGGCAGACCAACAGCCTGACCTACCTCTGGGGCAAGAACTTCAAGGTCAACCCCGAGACCCAGCAGACCGTCACCTTCGAGCACGCCGATGCCTGGAAGTACGGCGACAACTTCATCTTCGTCGACAAGATCTTCTACCAGGGCAAGAAAGACGCGAACAACGGCCCGAACACCTACTACGGCGAGATCAGCCCGCGCCTGTCGTTCGGCAAGATCTTCGACCAGAAGCTGGAGTTCGGCCCGGTCAAGGATGTGCTGCTGGCCATGACCTACGAGTTCGGCGAGGGTGATACCGAGTCCTACCTGATCGGCCCTGGCTTCGACCTGGCGATTCCTGGCTTCGACTATTTCCAGCTGAACTTCTACCACCGCACCACCGATGGCAGCCGCCCGGGTGATCATGTCTGGCAGATCACTCCAGTGTGGTCCTACACCATTCCCGTGGGCTCATCGGATGTGCTGATCGACGGCTTCATGGACTGGGTGGTGGACAACGACGAGAACAGCCGTGGCAGCTACCACGCCAACCTGCACTTCAACCCGCAGGTCAAATATGACCTGGGCAAGGCATTGCACCTGGGTGAGAAGCAGTTGTACGTCGGTATCGAGTACGACTACTGGAGCGACAAGTACGGGATCAAGGACAGCGATGCCTTCACCACTGACCAGAACACCATGAGTTTCCTGGTCAAGGTGCACTTCTGATCTGAGCGGTGGGTCTGCTTCGCGGGTAAAACCGCGAAGCAGACCCACCGATGATCACGCTGCTGGCCGCAGCATCCGCCACAACTTGCCAGCCACACTTACCACCGCCAGCACCACCGCCCCGGCTACCACTCCCAGCACGCCGTTGATCAACGCCCCGGTCAGCGCTCCGCCACGTCCGTCGGCAAAAGCCTCGATGGCATGGTACAGCGGCGCGATGCCATGCACGAGAATGCCGCCACCGACCAGGAACATGGCCGCGGTGCCGATCACCGACAGACTCTTCATCATGTAGGGGGCCGCACGCAGGATGCCATTACCGACCGCTTGTGCCAGGCTCGAGCCCTTGCGGGTCAGCCACAGCCCCAGGTCATCGAGCTTGACGATTCCGGCCACCAGCCCGTACACACCCAATGTCATGACCACGGCAATGCCTGACAGCACGATGATCTGCTGGCTCAGCGGCGCATCGGCCACCGTACCGAGGGTGATGGCGATGATTTCGGCGGAGAGGATGAAGTCCGTGCGCACTGCGCCCTTGATCTTGTTCTTCTCGAAGGCGACCAAGTCGACATTCGCATCGGCCACGGCCTCCTTGCGTGCCGTGTGCTGCGCCTGATCCTCCTCCTTGCTGTGCAGGAACTTGTGCGCCAGCTTCTCGAAGCCCTCGAAGCACAGGTAGGCGCCCCCAAGCATCAGCAACGGCGTGACCGCCCAGGGGATGAATGCACTGATTAACAGGGCAGCCGGCACCAGGATCGCCTTGTTCAGCAGCGAGCCCTTGGCCACCGCCCAGACCACCGGGATCTCCCGCTCGGCCCGTACCCCGGTCACCTGCTGGGCGTTGAGCGCCAGGTCATCGCCCAGCACGCCTGCGGTCTTCTTCGCCGCGACCTTGGTCATCAGCGAAACATCGTCCAGCACCGTGGCGATGTCGTCGATCAACACCAGTAAGCTGCTTCCTGCCATGTCGTTGTGTTTCCAATGATTGCAAAGGTCCGATTCTAGCCCAATGCCGTCGCCTTGAGCCGCTCTCCGGGCCGGTGCTACCATGCCCGACGCTCTCAGGGTCTGTATGAAAAGCCTTGAGACGAAGGTCAGGCAAGGCGAAAACAGCCGAGGAAGCGGAGTTTACGGATTGTAAATGAGCATTCCGAGGCTGTTTTCAACGCAGCATCACCGAGTATCAAGGCTTTTCGTACAGAGCCTAGAGGCGGCCAGTCACAGGAAGATTCATAGACCATGAGCACGATTCGCGAGCGCAACAAGGAACTGATCCTGCGCGCGGCCAGCGAGGAATTCGCCGACAAAGGCTTCGCCGCCACCAAGACCAGCGATATCGCTGCCAAGGCCGGGCTCCCCAAGCCGAACGTCTACTACTACTTCAAGTCGAAAGAGAACCTCTACCGCGAGGTGCTCGAGAGCATCATCGCGCCGATCATGCAGGCGTCCACGCCGTTCAACGCCGATGGCGATCCCAAAGAAGTGCTCAGCGGCTACATCCGCTCGAAGATCCGCATCTCCCGCGACCTGCCGCATGCCTCCAAGGTGTTCGCCAGCGAGATCATGCACGGCGCCCCGCACCTCTCGCCTGGGCAGGTCGAGCAGCTCAACGAGCAGGCGCGTCACAACATCGAGTGCATCCAGCGCTGGATCGAACGCGGCCAGATCGCCCCGGTCGATCCACATCACCTGATGTTCAGCATCTGGGCGGCGACGCAAACCTACGCCGACTTCGATTGGCAGATTGCCGTGGTGACCGGCAAGGCCAAGCTCGCCGACAGCGATTACGACGCCGCCGCCGAAACCATCATCCGCCTGGTTCTCAAAGGGTGTGAGCCCGAGGCGGCCTGACGGTCGGCGTACACCGCTCCCATCCTTGGCCGACGGGCCCTGGCGGGAGCGCAGGCCAACGCGGTATCAGACAGCTACCCCAGCATCAGCCGTAAGCCCGAGCGCCTCGATGGCAGTGATTGCGCACTGCTCGTCGATGTCCGACGTGTCCCCGCTGATCCCCACCGCACCCAGCACTTTCCCCGCCTGATCACGGATCAGCACCCCACCTGGCGCGGGGACCACCGACCGCTCGCCCAAGCCGTTCAACGCCGCGAAAAACGCCGGTCGCTGCTGTGCATCCAGCGCCAGCAGGCGTGACCCCTTGCCCAGGGCCACAGCCCCCCAGGCTTTGCCCATGGCCACCTGCGGACGTAACAGACTGGCACCGTCCTCGCGTTGCAAGGCCAGCAGATGGCCGCCGGCATCCAGCACCGCCACCGTCAGCGGTGCGGCGTCGATCTTGCGCCCGGCGGCAAGGGCAGCAGCGACCAAGGTGTTGGCGACGTTGAGCGTCATTGCGTTCATGGAAAGGTCCTCTTCTTGTTGTGAGAAGCCCTGAGGGGCAGTTGAAAACCGATAAGCAAATAGAACACAACAGAAAGATTTTTTGTATACAATATTTTTGAACGATCGTACTCCATCAGATAGAACGCCTTTTCTGTGGGGTTTCCAGCGAAAGCCAATCGACCCGATGAAAATGCATTGACCTGAAGCTCAGAGCGTGAATACACTTTGGCGCAAAGCAAGTTGTATACAATTACAAAATCGATGAGGCACAAATCATGAGCAAAATGAGAGCAATCGATGCAGCCGTTCTGGTCATGCGCCGTGAAGGCGTAGAGACGGCATTCGGCATTCCCGGGGCTGCCATCAACCCGCTGTACTCGGCCCTGAAGAAAGTCGGCGGCATCGATCACGTCCTCGCTCGCCACGTCGAAGGTGCCTCGCACATGGCCGAGGGCTACACCCGCGCCAACCCAGGCAACATCGGTGTGTGCATCGGCACCTCCGGCCCAGCCGGCACCGACATGGTCACCGGCCTGTACAGCGCCTCGGCCGACTCCATCCCGATCCTGTGCATCACCGGCCAGGCCCCCCGCGCCCGCCTGCACAAGGAAGACTTCCAGGCCGTCGACATCACCAGCATCGTCAAGCCGGTGACCAAGTGGGCCACCACTGTGCTGGAGCCGGGCCAGGTGCCCTACGCCTTCCAGAAAGCCTTCTACGAGATGCGTACCGGCCGACCAGGCCCGGTGCTGATCGACCTGCCGTTCGACGTGCAGATGGCCGAAATCGAATTCGACATCGACGCCTACGCGCCGCTGCCGGTACACAAGCCTTCGGCCACGCGAATCCAGGCCGAGAAAGCCCTGGCCCTGCTCAATGACGCCGAACGTCCGCTGCTGGTCGCAGGTGGCGGCATCATCAATGCCGACGCCAGCGACAAGCTGGTCGAGTTCGCCGAACTGACCGGCGTGCCAGTGATCCCGACCCTGATGGGCTGGGGCACCATCCCTGACGACCACGAACTGATGGTCGGCATGGTCGGCCTGCAGACCTCGCACCGCTATGGCAACGCTACGCTGCTCAAGTCCGACCTGGTGTTCGGCATCGGCAACCGCTGGGCCAACCGCCACACCGGCTCCGTCGATGTCTACACCGAAGGCCGCAAGTTCGTGCATGTCGACATCGAACCGACCCAGATCGGCCGTGTGTTCACCCCTGACCTGGGCATCGTCTCCGACGCCGGCGCTGCGCTGGACGCCTTCCTGGAAGTGGCCCGCGAATGGAAAGCGGCCGGCAAGCTCAAGTGCCGCAAGGCCTGGCTGGAAGATTGCCAGCAGCGCAAGTCGAGCCTGCAGCGCAAGACTCACTTCGACAACGTGCCGGTCAAGCCGCAGCGCGTATACGAAGAAATGAACCAGGTATTCGGCAAGGACACCTGCTACGTCAGCACCATCGGCCTGTCGCAGATTGCCGGCGCGCAGTTCCTCCACGTGTACAAGCCGCGCCACTGGATCAACTGCGGCCAGGCCGGCCCGCTGGGCTGGACCATCCCCGCGGCCCTCGGCGTGGTCAAGGCCGACCCGAAACGCAAGGTGGTGGCGCTGTCGGGTGACTACGACTTCCAGTTCATGATCGAGGAGTTGGCGGTCGGTGCGCAGTTCAACCTGCCCTACGTCCATGTGCTGGTGAACAACGCCTACCTCGGCCTGATCCGCCAGGCCCAGCGTGGCTTCGACATGGATTACTGTGTACAACTGGCGTTCGAGAACATCAACTCCAGCGAAGCCGGCAGCTACGGCGTGGATCACGTCGCCGTGGTCGAGGGCCTGGGCTGCAAGGCGCTGCGCGTGTTCGAGCCGGGCGAAATCGCCCCTGCCCTGCTCAAGGCGCAGAAAATGGCCGAAGAGTTCCGCGTGCCGGTGGTGGTCGAGGTGATTCTCGAGCGCGTCACCAACATTTCCATGGGTACCGAGATCAACGCGGTCAACGAGTTCGAAGACCTCGCGCTGGTCGGCAACGACGCGCCGACTGCCATCTCGCTGCTCGACTGATTGCCGACGCCCCCGCGCAGGCTGCCGGGGGCTTTCATCTGCAAGGAGACAACCATGCCTCGCTTCGCTGCCAACCTGTCCATGCTGTTCACCGAACAGGACTTCCTCGCCCGCTTCAAAGCCGCTGCCGACGCGGGCTTCAGCGGTGTCGAATACCTCTTCCCGTACGACTTCAGCGCCAGCGAGATCAAGCAGCAGCTCGATGCCCACGGCCTGACCCAGGTGCTGTTCAATCTGCCTGCAGGCGACTGGGCCAAAGGTGAACGCGGCATCACCTGCCACCCTGATCGCATCGAAGAGTTCCGCGCCGGCGTCGACAAGGCCATCGAATACGCCAAGGTGCTGGGCAACAAGCAGGTCAACGCCCTGGCCGGCATCCGCCCACAAGGCCTGCAGTGCGCCGAGGTGCGCAAGACCTTCGTCGACAACCTCAAGTACGCCGCCGACAAGCTCGAAGCCGCCGGGATCCGCCTGGTCATGGAGATGATCAACACCCGCGACATCCCAGGCTTCTACCTGAACACCACCGCCCAGGCCCTGGAGATCCAGGCCGAGGTGGGCAGCGCCAACCTGTTCCTGCAGTACGACATCTACCACATGCAGATCATGGAGGGTGACCTGGCGCGGACCCTGGAAACCCACCTCAAGCAGATCAACCACATCCAGCTCGCCGACAACCCCGGCCGTCACGAGCCGGGCACTGGCGAGATCAACTACCGCTTCCTGTTCGAGCACCTGGACCGCATCGGTTACCAGGGCTGGGTGGGTGCGGAGTACAAGCCCAAGACCACTACCGAGGCCGGGCTCGCCTGGCTGAAAACCCATAACGCGATCTAACGAACACAGTCGCTCCCTGTAGGAGCGGGCTTGTCCCGCGAGGGCGCCCGCAAGGACACCTCCGTCGCCTGACCTGCCGCATTCGCGGGCAAGCCCGCTCCCACAAGGCGCTCAGTTCGCTTGAGATATCACAAATACAAAGAGGCACATTCTCATGGCTAAAATCGGTTTCATCGGCACCGGCATCATGGGCAAGCCCATGGCCCAGAACCTGCAGAAAGCAGGTCACAGCCTGTTCGTCTCCACCCACCACGACGCCGCTCCTGCCGACCTGGTCGCCGCAGGTGCCGTGGCCCTGGCCAACCCTAAAGAGGTGGCGCAGGAAGCCGAATTCATCATCGTGATGGTGCCCGACACCCCGCAGGTCGAGAGCGTGCTGTTCGGTGAAAATGGCGTCGGTGAAGGCGTCGGCCCGAACAAGGTGGTGATCGACATGAGCTCGATCTCCCCCACCGCGACCAAGGCCTTCGCCGAGAAAATCAAGGCAACTGGCGCCACCTACCTGGACGCCCCGGTATCCGGCGGTGAAGTCGGCGCCAAGGCCGCAACCCTGAGCATCATGGTCGGCGGCTGCCCGAAAGCCTTCGAGCGCGCCCTGCCGCTGTTCGAAGCCATGGGCAAGAACATCACGCGCGTCGGTGGCAATGGCGATGGCCAGACCGCGAAGGTGGCCAACCAGATCATCGTCGCCCTGAACATCCAGGCCGTCAGCGAAGCGCTGCTGTTCGCCGCCAAGAACGGCGCCGACCCGGCCAAGGTGCGCGAAGCGCTGATGGGCGGTTTCGCCTCCTCGAAGATCCTCGAAGTCCATGCCGAGCGCATGATCAAGGGCACCTTCGACCCGGGCTTCCGTATCAGCCTGCACCAGAAAGACCTCAACCTGGCCCTGCAGGGTGCCAAGGAGCTGGGCATTAACCTGCCCAACACCTCCAATGCCCAGCAGGTGTTCAACACCTGCGCGGCCCTGGGTGGCAGCAACTGGGACCACTCGGCACTGATCAAGGGGCTGGAGCACATGGCCAACTTCTCGATTCGTGACGACCAGTAATTTGTAAGCCTTACCGGCCGCTTCGCGGGCAAGCCCACTCCTACGAGGGATCCACAGTCCCCGAGGACTGCGTTGACCCTGTAGGAGCGGGCTTGCCCGCGAAGAAGCCAACACCGCTGAACCTGCGACCACAGGCTCAGGGGTGACACCGAGCAACACCCGCCCCTGGTTCGGCCTGCACGGAGGCAGTTCCAGGGGCGTTTTCGATTCTGCAGAACAACAAGAACTTTGGGAGCCTGCCATGTCGGTCGATCCACAGAAACTCCTGCGCGAGCTGTTCGACACAGCCATCGCCGCCGCCCATCCCCGTCAGGTCCTCGAACCTCACCTGCCCGCCGATCGCAGCGGCCGGGTCATCGTCATCGGCGCTGGCAAGGCCGCCGCCGCCATGGCCGAAGTGGTCGAGAAGAGCTGGCAGGGCGAAGTCTCGGGCCTGGTCGTGACCCGCTACGGCCATGGCGCCAATTGCCAGAAGATCGAGGTGGTCGAAGCCGCCCACCCGGTCCCCGACGCCGCCGGCCTTGCGGTTGCCAAGCGCGTGCTGCAACTGGTCAGCAACCTCGATGAAGACGACCGCGTCATCTTCCTGCTCTCCGGCGGCGGCTCGGCCCTGCTGGCACTGCCCGCCGAGGGCCTCACGCTGGCCGACAAGCAGCAGATCAACAAGGCGCTGCTCAAGTCCGGCGCCACCATCGGCGAGATGAACTGCGTGCGCAAGCACCTCTCGGCGATCAAGGGCGGACGCCTGGCCAAGGCCTGCTGGCCCGCCACCGTCTATACCTACGCCATTTCCGATGTGCCGGGCGATCTGGCTACCGTCATCGCCTCCGGCCCCACCGTGGCCGACCCGAGCACCTCGGCCGATGCCCTGGCGATCCTCAAGCGCTACGACATCGAGGCGCCCAAGGCGGTCATCGACTGGCTGAACAACCCGGCATCGGAAACCGTCAAGGCCGATGACCCGGCCCTGGCGCGCAGCCACTTCACACTGATCGCCAAACCCCAGCAATCGCTCGAGGCTGCCGCGGTGAAAGCCCGCCAGGCCGGTTTCAGCCCACTGATCCTGGGGGATCTGGAAGGTGAATCGCGCGAAGTGGCCAAGGTGCACGCCGGCATCACCCGGCAGATCGTCCTGCATGGCCAGCCGCTGAAGGCCCCTTGCGTGATCCTGTCCGGCGGCGAGACCACCGTCACCGTGCGCGGCAATGGCCGTGGCGGGCGCAACGCCGAGTTCCTGCTCAGCCTCACCGAAAGCCTCAAGGGCCTGCCTGGCGTGTACGCACTGGCCGGCGACACCGACGGCATCGACGGCTCCGAAGAAAACGCCGGTGCCCTGATGACCCCGGACAGCTTCAGCCGCGCACAGGCCCTGGGCCTGTCGGCCAGTGACGAGCTGGACAACAACAACGGCTATGGCTACTTCGCCGCGCTCGATGCCTTGATCGTCACCGAGCCAACCCGCACCAACGTCAACGACTTCCGCGCCATCCTGATCCTCGAGACCTCGCAATCATGACGCCCGATAAAAAAGTGAAAATCCTCGCCACCCTGGGGCCGGCGATCAACGGCATCGATGACATCCGCCAACTGGTCGAAGCCGGAGTGAATATCTTCCGCCTCAACTTCAGCCACGGCGAACACGCCGATCACGCCCTGCGCTACCAGTGGATCCGCGAGGTCGAGCAGCAACTGAACTACCCGCTGGGCATCCTCATGGACCTGCAGGGGCCGAAACTGCGTGTCGGCCGTTTCGCCGAAGGCAAGGTGCAGTTGCAGCGTGGCCAGGCCCTGCGCCTGGACCTGGACAAGGCCCCCGGCGACAGCCGCCGGGTCAACCTGCCGCACCCGGAAATCATCGCCGCGCTGGAGCCCGGCATGGACCTGCTGCTCGACGATGGCAAGCTGCGCCTGCGGGTCACCGCCAAGCATGCCGACGCCATCGACACCGAAGTGCTGGCCGGCGGCGAGCTGTCCGACCGCAAGGGCGTCAACGTCCCTCAAGCTGTGCTGGACCTCTCCCCGCTCACCGAGAAAGACCGCCGCGACCTGGCCTTCGGCCTGGAACTGGGCGTGGACTGGGTGGCGCTGTCGTTCGTCCAGCGCCCAGAAGACATCGTCGAGGCGCGCCAGTTGATCGGCGAACGTGCCTACCTGATGGCCAAGATCGAGAAGCCCTCGGCGGTCGAGCAACTGCAGGCCATCGCCGAGCTGTCCGATGCGATCATGGTCGCCCGTGGCGACCTGGGCGTGGAAGTGCCGGCTGAAAGCGTGCCGCAGATCCAGAAGCGCATCATCAGTACCTGCCGCCAACTGGGCAAGCCGGTGGTGGTGGCGACGCAGATGCTTGAGTCGATGCGCTTCTCGCCTGCTCCGACCCGCGCCGAGGTCACCGACGTGGCCAATGCCGTGGCCGAAGGCGCCGACGCGGTGATGCTGTCGGCCGAGACCGCCTCCGGCGACTACCCACTGGAGGCGGTGCAGATGATGAGCAAGATCATCCGCCAGGTGGAAAACGGCCCGGACTACCAGGCCCAGCTCGACGTCGGCCGTCCCAAGGCCGAGGCCACGGTTTCGGACGCCATCAGCTGCGCGATTCGGCGCATCAGCGGCATCCTGCCGGTGGCGGTGCTGGTCAACTACAGCGAGTCAGGGGCCTCGACCTTGCGCGCCGCCCGCGAGCGGCCACGGGCCCCCATCCTCAACCTGACGCCGAACCTCAAGACCGCGCGCCGACTCAGCGTCACCTGGGGTGTGCATTCGGTGGTCAACGACCGCCTGCGTCAGGTCGATGAGATCTGCTCGACTGCGCTGGAGATCGCCCAGGCACAAGGCATGGCCAGCCGTGGCGACACCCTGCTGATCACCGCGGGGGTGCCGTTCGGCCAGCCGGGGAGCACCAATACCTTGCGGATCGAGACCTTGATCTGAAGACCGGCCCTGCAATTTTGTAGAAGCAACTGTCTTGTTCGAAATCTAAAGGCCAGCCCAATCCCTGTGGGAGCGGGCTTGTCCCGCGAACACGGGCGTAGCCCGTGCCAGGCAGCGCGGTGTCTTTTTCGCGGGCAAGCCCGCTCCTACAGAGCGCGCAGAGCCAATCCAATGGCGCACAACCGAGGCCCGAAGAGGCCCAGCGCCTTTCACTCACCTTGCCGACTGCCCATGTACACCAAGAATTTCATCAACCCGTGCCCCGACTGGGCCACGGCGCTGCTCAACGGCTTCAGCCAGGTGCTGCTGCTGCGCGATCCCCTGTGCGGCCTGTGCTGCCTGCTGGCCATCCTCCTCACCGCCCCGGACCTGGTCGGCGGCGCGCTGCTCGGCGCCCTCGCCGGCCTGCTCACGGCGCAGCGCCGCGGCTATGCCCGCGCTGATCGCCAGGCCGGCCTTTACAGCTACAACGGTGTGCTGATCGGCCTGCTGATCAGTGCGCTGGTGCCTTGGTCGGCGATCGTGCCTGCGCTGATCCTTGCTGCCGGCGGCCTGTCGAGCATCATCACCCACCAGTGGCGCAAGCGCGGCGGCCCTCTGCTGTTGGCCTACACTGCGCCTTTCGTGCTGCTGGGCTGGATCATGCTGCTGATCATCGAGCCCGGCGTCAGCGGCCAGGCCGAAGCCAGCCACGTGCACGGGGTACTGCGTGGGGTCGGCCAGGTGTTTCTGCTCGATGCACCGTTGGCGGGCCTGCTGATCGTCGCCGGCATGTTCTTCGCCCATCCTCGTGCTGCGTGCTGGGCCCTGATCGGCTCAGCCATCGGTGGCGGTGCGGCCTTGCTCGCTGACCAGGCAGCTGCGGCCTGGATGGGCTTGTATGGTTTCAACACCGCACTGGCCGCACTGGCCTTCAGCCGCCAGGGCGAACGCCCCTGGGTCCCGCTGCTGGCCATCGCCCTGGCCCTGCTGCTGCAGGCGCTGTCCAGTCTGTGGCCGCTGCCGGCGCTCACCGCGCCCTTCGTCCTCGCTTGCTGGTTGATGCATCTGGGCGGCCACCTCGTCCAGCAAGCCCGACAGCGCAGCGCGCAGCGCTTGCACGGCTGAGAGCCAGCCCCTAGGCTCTCACCGGCAACGTATAACGGAACGAGCCCATGGACACCCCTTCGAGCCTGCGCGAGCGGCTCTATGTGATCGTCTTCCAGACCGACACCGTCGCTGGAAGACGCTTTGACAAGATCCTTCTGCTGATCATCCTGGCCAGCCTGGTCACCGTCATCCTCGACAGCATCGACGATGTGCACCGCAATTATTCCGGCCTGCTGGCCGGCATCGAGTGGGCCTTCACGGCGATCTTCCTCGCCGAGTACCTCACCCGCCTGTACTGCTCGCCAAAGCCGCTGCGCTACGCGTTCAGCTTCTACGGCCTGGTCGACCTGCTGGCCATCGTGCCGGGGATCATCGCCCTGTACTACAGCGACGCCCAGTACCTGCTGATCATTCGGGTGATCCGCATGCTGCGGATCTTCCGCGTGCTCAAGCTCAGCCCCTACCTCAAGCAGGCGCACTATCTGCTCGAGGCGTTGCGCGGCAGCAAACAGAAGATCATCGTGTTCCTGGTCAGCGTTTCGACCCTGGTCACCGTGTTCGGTACGCTGATGTACGTGATCGAAGGGCCCGAGCACGGCTTTACCAGCATTCCCAAGGGCATCTACTGGGCCATCGTTACCCTGACCACGGTCGGCTTCGGCGACATCGTGCCCAAGACGCCGTTGGGCCAGGTACTGTCATCGCTGGTGATGATCATCGGCTACTCGATCATCGCCGTGCCCACCGGGATCTTCACTGCCGAGCTGGCCAACGCCATGCGTGGCGAACAGTTGCGCCACGATTGCCCGACCTGCGCCAAGAAAACCCATGAGCCGACGGCAGCATTCTGTTCGCGCTGTGGCAATGCGCTGTTTCCCAAGGCAGCGACCAAGCAGGCATAAGCAAAGTCTGTTTTGATCTTTAATGGCTCAAGAACCAGAGGTTATAGTTACTGGCACATTGCCAAACTTTCACTCACAACAAGGAATGCCCCTGTGAAAAAACTCTTCAGCGCCTCGCTGCTCGCCGCAGGCCTGGCCCTCGGCAACCTGGCCCAGGCCGCGCCGACCCTGCTGAACGTCTCGTACGATGTGATGCGCGACTTCTACAAGGACTACAACCCGGCGTTCCAGAAGCATTGGGAAGAAGAGCACAAGGAAAAGGTCGTTGTGCAGATGTCCTTCGGCGGCTCGAGCAAGCAGGCGCGTGCCGTGATCGATGGCCTGCCGGCCGATGTCATCACCATGAACATGGCCACCGACATCAATGCCCTGGTCGACAACGGCAAGCTGGTGCCGGACAACTGGGTTACCCGCCTGCCGAACAACAGCGCGCCGTTCACCTCGGCCACCGTGTTCATCGTGCGCAAGGGCAACCCGAAGGCGCTGAAAGACTGGCCGGATCTGCTCAAGGATGGCGTGCAGGTGATCGTGCCCAACCCCAAGACCTCGGGTAACGGCCGCTACACCTACCTCTCGGCCTGGGGCTACGTACTCAAGCAAGGCGGCGACGAAGCCAAGGCCCGTGATTTCGTCGGCAAGCTGTTCAAGCAGGCACCGGTGCTCGACACTGGCGGTCGCGCTGCCACCACGACCTTCATGACCAACCAGATCGGCGACGTACTGGTCACCTTCGAGAACGAAGCCGAGATGATCGCCCGCGAGTTCGGTCGTGATCAGTTCGAGGTGGTCTATCCGAGCGTGTCGGCAGAAGCCGAGCCACCAGTGAGCGTGGTCGACAAGGTGGTCGACAAGAAACAGACCCGCGCCGTGGCCGAGGAATACCTCAAGTACCTGTGGTCGCCGGCGGCCCAGGAAATCGCCGCGCAAAACTACCTGCGCCCGCGTGATGCCACCGTCCTGGCCAAGTACACCGACCGCTTCCCGAAAGTCGATTTCCTCTCGGTGGAGAAGACCTTCGGTGACTGGCGCACCGTGCAGAAGACCCACTTCAACGACGGCGGCGTGTTCGACCAGATCTACACCAACAAGTAACTGGCTTGGGGCGCGCTGCGCCCCAACACTTACAGCGAGATAGGACGGCGCCCGGCAAAGGCATGCGCAAGCGTGCCACCGTCCACCAGCTCCAACTCCCCACCCAGCGGTACGCCATGGGCGATACGCGAGGCAGTCAGGCCCTTCTCGGCCAGCAACTGGGCGATGTAATGCGCCGTCGCCTCACCTTCCACCGTGGGGTTGGTCGCCAGGATCACCTCGCTGAAGGTGCCCTGCTCCTCGATCCGCGCCATCAGTTGTGGAATACCGATCGCTTCGGGGCCCAGGCCGTCGAGCGGCGACAGGTGCCCCTTGAGCACGAAGTAACGGCCACGGTAGCCGGTCTGCTCTACCGCATACACATCCATCGGCCCTTCCACCACGCACAGTTGCGTGTCGTCGCGGCGTGGATCGGCACACTGCGGGCACAGCTCCTGCTCGGTCAGGGTGCGGCACTGGCGGCAATGGCCAACACCTTCCATGGCCTGGCTCAGGGCCTGTGCCAGGCGCGCGCCTCCGCTGCGGTCGCGCTCGAGCAACTGCAGGGCCATGCGCTGGGCGGTTTTCTGGCCGACACCCGGGAGCACACGCAGGGCATCGATCAGTTGGCGGATCAGGGGACTGAAGCTCATGTAGGCAGGCCTGTCAGTGTTACAGAATGAAGAAGGGAGCAGCGATCAGTCGATCGTGCTCCCCATGTACTGCAAACCGTCGATCAGAACGGCATCTTGAAACCAGGCGGCAGCTGCATGCCGGCAGTCATGCTGCCCATCTTGTCCTGGCTGTTCTGCTCGACCTTGCGCACGGCGTCGTTGAGTGCCGCGGCGATCAAGTCCTCGAGCACTTCCTTGTCGTCCGGATCGGTCGACATCAGGCTGGCGTCGATGTTGACGCGCTTGACGTCATGACGACCGGTCATCACCACGCTGACCAGACCTGCACCGGACTGGCCGGTGACTTCTGCATTGGCCAGCTCTTCCTGCATCTTGGCCATTTTTTCCTGCATCTGCTGAGCCTGCTTCATCAGGCCGGCCATGCCACCTTTCATCATGGGAGAATCCTCGATTGGGTCATGTATGCGGCCGGCACGAGGCCGGGCGCAAGGGGTTCGCTTCACTGCCCCGGGGTTGCCAGGGCCGCGTCTACAGGTTCGATTGTATCGTGCCGCACCCTGGCGCCGAACTGCTTGATCATCTGCTGGATGAGCGGGTCCTGCTCGATCGACAGCTCCGCGTCGTGCTGGCGCTCGGCGCGCTTGCGCGCGGCGGCCTGCGCGGGGGTTTCCTGCTCGGGGCGGATCAGCTCGATCTGCAGGCGTAGCGTACGCCCCAGATGCTGGTTGAGCGCCTCGTTGAGTCGGCGTTGCTGGGTGCTGTTGAACAACGCACCCTGGCCTGGGTCCAGGTGCAGCAGCCAGTCATCGCCATCGGCGCTGATCAGCGTACAGTTCGCGGCGATGTTGCCTGTCATACCGGAGACAGGCAACTGTGGGAATAATTCCAGCCATTGCAGGGCCAGGCCCGTGGCCGGCTGCGCCGCAGGCAGAGGCTCGGGCGCCGCCGCAGGCGCGTCCTCCTGGATATGCTCGGCGAGCTCGTCCAGGTAGCTGAAACCTGTCGGATCGGCTTGCGGCACGTAGTAATCGTCATCCGCACCGTCGTCGTCGCGCTCCATGCCGACCGACGCATACGCCGACGGATCGAAGGGCGGTTCGTCGTAGTCCGGCTGATCGTCAGGCGGCTGCGCGACGACGGCCGGGATGACCGGCGCCGAGGGCGCGACTGTTGGGGAGGGCTCTTCCCACGGCAGATCGACGACTGTCTCTGGCCCCGCAACGGCGTGCACGGGCTCGGGCTCGATCGCAGGCACCGCTTCCGGAGCCACGGCGGACGCAGCAGCAGCTACCGGCTCGGCGGCGGGTGCTTGATCGACCACAGGTGCGGGCGGCGCAACAGGCTCAGGCGCAGCGGCAACCACGGAGGGCTCGGCAACCACGGTCGCAGTTGCCACCGGTCTGGCTGGATCAGCTGTGGCCTGGCTGATCCCCACCGGCTTTAGCACAGGTTTCGGCGCGTCATCGGTGTCGGCCGGACGGAAGGCGAGCATGCGCAGCAGGACCATCTCGAAGCCGCCCCGCGGATCCGGCGCCAGCGGCAGGTCGCGCCGACCGATCAGGCCCATCTGGTAGTAGAACTGTACATCCTCGGCCGGCAACGCAGCCGCCAGCGCGAGCACCTTGTCGCGATCGCCCTGGCCGTTGTCCACCGCCTCCGGCAAGGCCTGGGCGATGGCGACCCGGTGCAGCACATTGAGCATCTCGGACAATACGCCATTCCAGTCAGGCCCCTGCTCGGCCAGGGCGCGCACCGCCTCGAGCAGCGCCCGGGCGTCACCTTCGAGCAAGGCCTGCAGCACACCGTACACCTGGCCATGATCGAGCGTGCCGAGCATCGCCCGCACATCGGCGGCCAGTACCTTGCCCTCGCCGAAGGCGATGGCCTGGTCGGTCAGGCTCATGGCATCGCGCATCGAGCCGTCGGCGGCGCGGCCCAGCAGCCACAGGGCATCTTCCTCGAATGGCACGTTTTCGGCGCCGAGCACGTGGGTAAGGTGCTCGACCACCCGCTCCGGGCTCATGTTCTTCAGCGAGAACTGCAGGCAGCGCGAAAGAATGGTTGCCGGCAACTTCTGCGGATCGGTGGTGGCGAGGATGAATTTGACGTAGGGTGGCGGCTCTTCCAGCGTCTTGAGCAAGGCGTTGAAGGAGTGGGTGGACAGCATGTGCACTTCGTCGATCAGGTAGACCTTGAAGCGTCCGCGGCTGGGCGCGTACTGCACGTTGTCGAGCAGTTCGCGGGTGTCTTCGACCTTGGTGCGGCTGGCGGCGTCGATCTCGATCAGGTCGACGAAGCGGCCTTCATCGATTTCCCGGCATACCGAACAGGTGCCGCAAGGTGTGGAGGTGATACCGGTTTCGCAGTTCAGGCACTTGGCGATGATCCGCGCGATGGTGGTCTTGCCGACCCCTCGGGTGCCGGTGAACAGGTAGGCGTGATGCAGCCGCTGGTTGTCCAGGGCGTTGATCAATGCCTTGAGCACATGGGTCTGGCCTACCATCTCGCGGAACGAGCGCGGGCGCCATTTACGTGCAAGAACCTGATAACTCATCAAAAAACCATCGCAGCCTGATCGAGCGGAAGATCGCTAATGCTAGCGGAGCGGGGGCAAAATTGCACCCTGCCCGGCTCGTCTAGACTATGGGCGCTGCCGGTGAACATGGAAAGTCCAAGGAGGATAGACGTGCGGCGACTTCTCGCCATCCTGTTGCTATGGAGCTCAAGCGGCCTTGCCGAGCAGCCGGTGCTGCGCTTTTCCGTCGCGGAGAGCTGGAGCATGCCGTTGATGCGCACCGAGGGCGACGTGCCGGTCGACGGCATTCTCTTCGACCTGATCCAGGCCCTGGCCCGCGAAGCTGGGGTACGCCCGCAATACCACGTGATGGCGCGCCTGCGCCTGGAGCAGGCCATGGCCGCTGGCGACATCGACGTGCGCTGCTACGTGGCCAGCAACTGGCTCAACGAACGGCCCGGTGAGTTCATCTGGAGCGTGCCGCTGATCCACCAACGCGACCTGCTGGTCGGGCGTGCTGGCGATGGGCTGCCCGGCGGCCTGGCGCAACTGCCCGCACAACCCATCGGTACAGTACTGGGCTACACCTACCCGACCCTGGACCCGATGTTCGCGCAGCGTCTGCTGACGCGGGAAGACAGCCGCAACCAGGACCTGGCCCTGCAGAAACTGCAAGCCAGCCGTTATCGTTATGCGGTGAGCAACCAATTGTCGCTGCAATGGTTCAACCGCCAGCAACCCCGGGAGCAGCGCCTGCGCCCGCTGGCCCTGCTGGAAGAGCAGGACCTGGGCTGCATGGTGCGCAACGACCCGGCCATTCCCGCTCAGCAGGTGCTGCGGGCCTTGGTGCGCCTGAAGCAGTCCGGTGAGATCGATCGGATCATCGAGCGCTACACCCAGGTGCAAGGGGCGCTGTCGGCCGATCAGTAGCCGTGTGACTCGCGGAATTTCTGGCCCTTGTGGTACGCCACCCACTCGTCCACATCGTAGGGCAGATACAGATGGCGCCGGGCACGTGACAGCGCGATATAGACCGCGCAGACCCGGTTGTCGAAGGCGTAGGCATCCTTGAACGGATTCAGCGCCATCAGCTCCTGGGTCAACAGCACGTGATCGAACTCCTGCCCCCCGGCCTCCTGCGCCGGCATCAGCAACAGGCTGTCCGGCTCATTGGAGAAGCGTGCCGACAAGGCGTTGAGCTCGGCAATCCGAAAACCATCCTGCAGCCGCGCCTCGACCCACAGGAATGACTCGTCGAAGCGATTGTCCTCATGCACTTGTCGCCAGTTCAGCGCATGGGCGAAATAGGCATGCGTGTCCTGGCCATCGCTGCCCGCGCCATAGAGGTCGGCACGGAACAACTGCACGGCGCTGGACATGAAACGCTGCATCCCGACGTTATCGGAGAAGCCCACCCGGCACTGGTTGTCGGCCAGTTGCATGGCCCACTTCATCGAATCCCAGGGCGACGCGGTGAGCACCACACAACCTTGCGGTGGCACGAAATCGAGGGGGTAGTGCTCGATGCCGACATCCACGCTGCCGGCGCCTTCGAAGGCGAGCTTGGATTTTTGCGAATGCACCCCGATCAGCGGGTTGATCAGCCGCTCCACTTTCGGCCCGCAGCGCACCGAGAAGGCGATGTCGCGCTGGCGCACCTGACGAGCGCGGCGCAGCCCAGGCCCGTCGGCACGCTGGTATTCGTCACCCAGCGTGATCAGCACCTGGCGGCCACGCTCGATGATCTGCATCAACGGGCCAGGCATGTCCTGGCTCTCGTCGACGATCACATGGCTGTAGCGGCTCGGCACACTGTGGCCAGCGAGGCTGGCGCGCTTGAGCAGCAGCAACGTGGGGAAGCCGGTCTGGCGATCCCAGGCAGGATTGTCCTGCAGATAGGTCCACAGGCGGCTGGCGTATTCGAGCAGCACCTGGCTATCCAGCCGCGACAGCGCCTGGGCGAAGTGCGGAAGGTGGCGCACAGTGAGGCTGTGATCGCGAGACTCACAGTAGTTTTTCAGCAGCTCCAGGCAGATATCCAGAGTCTTTTCGCCGTCGTATTGGCGAAAGCCCAGGATGTTCAGGGTTTCGGCCACCGCGCGCTTGCCCGGCAGGCGTGCCGATGCGCGTGCGGCAGGCCGCCCAGGCACGCTCAGCAGGGCCTGGGCAAACTCGGCGAACGTCTTGCCAGCCTTGGAGCCTTTTCCGATACGCCGCCGCAGGGCGTCGAGCTTGCCGGGCGTACGCGCCAGTGCCAACACCCGCCCCCTGGGCAGGCAATCGATCAGCGCTCCCAGCAGGTAGCTCTTGCCGATGCCCGCATAGCCCTGCACATGCAGGTCTTCGTCAGGATTGGCGCGCAGCACCCGCAGCAACTTGTCTTGCTCGCGGGTCAGCCAGCGCTCTTTATTGAAGCCGGTGATGGCCTGCTGGCTGAACGGATTGTGGCGCGGGTGGCGAAGCGACCTGAAGCGCATGTCCCAGGTCCCGTCAGCCAACAAGTACTCGCGCTGCGCCACCTCCTCGGCCCCCAGCAGTTGCAAGCGCGAGCCCTTGATGACTTCCAGGCCGAAATACAGCTTGCGCGCATCGAACAGCCGCCGCGCCTCGGAGCCCAGCCCTACGCCCGGCGCATGCGGCCCCCGCACCGACCACTGCAGCAACCTGGCCAGCACCTTTTCCGCCGCCGCAGGGTCGAGCACCTGCTCGCGCGCCTGGGACAGGTTCTGGATCACCAGCACCGCCGCCAGCTCCGGATCGCTCAACCCTTCGAGCCCGGAGGCATCCTCGAGCAGGCCTTGGCAGACTTCCAGGGTGACGGGAAGAAACACGGTGTCGGCGAAATCGTAATGTTCAGGTTGCATGCGCGCAGGTCATTCGCTGGTGTCGGGATTGGCTTCAAGTTCATAGGCGTAGGCGCCCAACGAGCCGGACATGCCGCCCGGGTAGACGCGCCGCGCGTCATCCTCGCAGCGGGCTTCGGCAGCCAGTGCGCTATCGAGCTCGTGCAGCGCCATCTCCAGCAGCTTGCGCAGGTCCTGGGCATTGCGCGCCGAGACGCTCAGGCGAAAATCCAGCCCCGGTGCCTGATCGACCGCTGCTGGGGTGTCGGCTGCGGGCGTGGCTTCGCCAAGGATGCGTTCGTGTTCCTCTTCCATCTGGTCGAGTACTTTCGAAAGCTCAAGGGTGCGCTCGGGGTGCGAGGCCATCTGGTCCTTGATCTCCAGGCGGCGCGCTTGCCAGTCGCGGATGCGCTGGCGGGTCAGATCGTCAACCTGATCCATGCTGATGGCCTCTCTCAGAAATGGGTGGGCTGCGAGAGGCGCATCATAAGCCTGTTTGCCGATAAATGCAGGTGCGGCGGGCTCGGCTCGTCACCCGAGCTCAGCTTCAGCCCTTGGGCGCAACGAGTCGGCGGTACTGATCCTGGCTGATCCAACCCGTGAACGAGCGGTCGTCCTGGTTGATGAACTCGACCTTGGCCCAGCCGTCCTTGAACGCCAGCACGCCCACTACATCGCCTTTGACGATATAGGGTCGTTTGCTCGCGCTGCTGCCCGCCTGCTTGCGCAGATAGGCCTTGTCGGCAGTGACCGTCAGCAGCGCGATCCAGGGCTTTTCCGCATAGCGACTGAGCTCCAGCCCCGTGGCGATCTCCGGCATCAGCACACTGACGCAGCCGGGGTGCTCGCGGCCTCGTGCAACGGTGAGGGTAACGCCATCGCCCGTGGCCGCCAGGCTGCCGGGGAAGGTCTGGTCTTCCCAGGTGGCCAGCGCAACCGCCCCATCGCCGCTGATCTGCCCCTTGAGGTAGAAGGTGCAATGCCGGGTCACACCTTCGCCAAGGGTCTCGGAATAATAGCCCTCCACCTGGCGATCCGGCGTGACCGCCAGCATCAGCGCATCGTATTGCCCAGGCTTCAGTACGGCGGCGTCTGCATGAACAGCCCCGGACAATCCCAGCAGTGCGGTGGCCAGAACAGTCAGTCGCCGCGAGAAACTCTTTGCCATGTCACTTCTTCCCTTCAAGTGCTTCGTAGGCCTTCTTGATACGCACGTCATAGTCACCATAATCCTTGCCGTTGTAACTGGCGGCCATGCCGGCGTAGTCCTTGTTCTTCGCAGCCTTGATAAACGACGGGTTCTTGCTGCAGAAACCGAGGAAGGCCTTGAGTTGCTGCCCGGCATTGAGTTTCATGGCCGCGACGAATTCAAACACATTGGCATGCCCGCAATCGGCGAAGTTGAAGCCCATGATCTGGAACATGCCCCAGGAAGCAGATTTCAATGCCGCCTCCTGATCCAGCCCGAATGCCGTGGCCATGGTTTCCCAGGCCTTGGCCTGGTCCTTGTTGTTGGCTTGCCACTGCGGGCCGGCTTTCTTCTTGTACTTGTACGAGAGCAGCGGATGAGTCTGGTCGTACTTGTGCTTGGTATAGCGCTGGAAGTGATGCCCCTCGAAGGCAATCACCGGCAGCTTGGCCGGCCCGAAACCCGAACGGCCACCCGACTCCACCGTGGCAAATGCCTTGATCAGGTTGGCTGAAATGCCGTTGCCCAACTGAGTGGCGGCGTTCTGGAAGTCGCTGTCGCTGAGCGTCATGCCGCCATCGCAGGTGACCTGCAGCACCATCTGCCGATTGCGCCGCTCGGCTTCGATCACCGCGCGCATCCGGTCCAGATAATGATTGACCGTGGCCTGCACCTGGGCGTCGACATTATTGGCGAAGACATTGATGAAGGTGGGCAGGCGCAGTGCTGGAATCAACTTGACCGGCACTCGAACAGCCTCCTCGACCAGGCTGTTGAAGGTGCGCCCATTCGGATCGACGACCCCATCGGGATGCGCGTACTTCAGGTGACGGAACTGGTACTGACTGATGCGCTGCACCAGCTGCCCGTCGCAACGGCCATTCTCGGGCAATGGAAAACCGAGCCGCGGGATGAGTAGGTTGAACAGGTACTGGATGCACTGAACATCGGCGGGCAAGTTTCGGGCTTTACCGGGCGTGCCTACCGAAGCGCTGATAAGACTGGGCAAACCTTGCAGGCTTTTCATTCAATGCGTCCTTGCTCGTCATAAATTGATATCAAATCAATATCACTTAAGTGCCACTGTCATATTTTGAAATATATGGCGGACGCAAACTAACAAGGGTGTTTTCAGTTGTCCAGAACCGGATTTCAAGGCTGTGAAGCAGTCTTCACCCGCAGCGAGAATCGCTAGGCTTCGAACTGACTCATGAAGAGCAAGGCTGAATCGCCCCTGGTTTCCTAGACACTCTCCAAGCTCAGGAAATAGCGTTTCTCATACTCTACTGGAGACAGCTGCATAGCACTGCTGTGTCGACGCTTGGGGTTATAGAACATCTCGATGTAATCGAAAAGATCACTTCGGGCTTCGTCACGCGTTGCGTAGATCTTCCGTCGGATTCGCTCCCGTTTCAAAAGCTGGAAAAAGCTCTCGGCTACGGCATTGTCGTAGCAGTTTCCCCGTCGGCTCATGCTGCTGATCACATTGTTGGCCTTCAGGAAGCTTTGCCAATCTGAGCTACTGAACTGACTGCCTTGGTCTGAGTGAATCATCACTTGCTGCTGTGGCTTGCGTCGCCACACGGCCATCAGCATGGCGTCGATGGCCAGGTCGCTGCTCATCCTGGGCTTCATTGACCAACCAATGACTTGGCGAGAGAACAGATCCAGCACTACCGCCAGGTACAGCCACCCTTCATAGGTGCGGATGTAGGTGATATCGGTCACCCAGACCTTATTCGGCTCACAGACCTTGAACTGCCGGGCCAGATGGTTGGGCGATGCCACTGTTGGTTTTCCGCCATAAAACCCAGGACGACGGCGATAGCCCGTTTGCGAACGCAGCCCCTCTGCCTGCATCAAGCGACCGACTCGATTTCGCCCACAAATCTCTCCTAGCTCTCGCAGGTCATCGTGAATCTTGCGGTAGCCATACACGCCGCCGCTTTCTAACCAGGCCTGCTTGATCAAGCCAAGCAGGCGCTGATCTTCTTTGGCTCGGGCAGATTGAGGCTCGGCCAACCAAGCGTAGTAGCCGCTGGGATGCACCTTGAGGGTTTGGCAAAGGCGACGCACTGGGTAATCCGTCGAGTGCTTGTTGATGAAGGCGTACTTCAGCCGCACTCCTTGGCAAAGTACGCGGCGGCCTTCTTTAAGATGTCTCGCTCTTCTGTCACCCGCTTGAGTTCAGCGCGTAGCTTGCGCAGTTCAGCCTGCTGATCATTGTCTTGCTGACGCTGCTCTTGGGGCTTGCTGTAGACCTTGATCCAAGCGTAAGGGCTGTGCACGGACATGCCCAGGCGCTGGGCGACCTCGGCGACAGGTTTGCCTTTTTCGGTCACTTGCTTGACCGCTTCGATCTCGAATTCTTCGGGGTAACGCTGACGACTCATGGCACCTCCTATTTGGGCCTCATTATGAGGCTTGGAGGTGTCTACGAAACCAGGGGCGATTCAGTTTGATCCAGGCCCAACACGCTCATCCTTCCGCATGGTAGTTGCTACCTTATAACTGTTCTCGGTAGAGCCGAAGTCGATAATCTGCGGTTCAGTCATGTACGAATTCTTCAGAGCGCCAGCCATCAAGCCTGTCTTACGCTCAACCGTGAACTACTTGCCGATGAAGATATGGCTTATCGAGCTTTCGGAAGCAGAGACTGCCCGCTCTACGGTACAGCGGTAGTCAGGTAGCGCCCAAGCATTCCCCATCCCAATCAATGTGACGAATGCAGCTATCCCTGCTGATTTCAGCTCGACGCCCCCTGTGTAATCACGTGATGATACAGAGTGGCCACACCTAACCGAAGGTATTCGGTCTATAGCAAAGGAAATCTGATGACCGCAAAATCTACATGGACGCCGATGATAGCCGACGCCTACGCCAAGAGGTATGGCGAGGTGGCGCAAGACTTTCTGTCACTGGTGGTTGAGCCATCGTTAGCTGCCCTGGAGCTGAGAAGGGCTGAGATCGCTGCACAACCAGATCAGATAGTTGCCGCCTTCCATTTGTACGACCACTACCATCTGATGACCAAGACGAGTATGGCGCTGTGTTTAGGCATCCAATCGCTGTGGGAGCAACAGTTACGCGAATACCTTGGCAATTGCGGTTCACGAGTTCATCTGAATAGTTCAACGCGGAGCAACATTAAAGGGGCAAACTGGGGTGTCTCCGGTAGATTCCCTTCTTTGAACCAACTGTTTGTCGAGATCCGCGGTTTAGAGCTTGAGAACTTCACGTCCTACAAGCGCCTTGAGAAGCTTCAGCTACTAGGGAACGTATGTCGGCATGGTGAGGGCGGATCAGCGGTAAAGCTCCGGGCGAATTACCCTGAGCTATGGCCGAGCTGTGAAGCCGATAGCTTAAGGTCGGTAGACGGTATGCTGATCTCCACTTTCCTACTGCGGGACTTGGTGAATGCCGTGGTGTTGTTCTGGCTGGACATGGATATTGCGTGTACTGAAGCCCTGATTCCAAATAACCCAGCTATGATCGAGGAAGTGGCAAGATTGCGAGCCTTAAGGCCTGCCCTCCTATGACTCAGGCAACACCCTACTGAAACTATCATTTCCCAAACAGGCGTGAAGCTACACGAATTTAGCAGCAAGCCAATCGATGCTAGACACACTCGCACATTCGAGGTATCACCACATGGACGACAAGGCCGCAATAGCCGCAGACACCCTCGAACTACGATGATGAATCAGACAGCCATCCGGGCCGCCCTGGAAGAGTTGTCGTTATGGGTAAGCCAGCGGGGCTCGACTCACATTCATGAGAACGTGCTAGGAGCCTTGGAAACGCTGGACGGGAACACAGCAGCAATTCTCTTAGGAATAGGTAGGTTACGATCGTAGATTCACAGAGTACGAGCCAAGTGCCTCCAACAGCCGCCAGCGGGCGGCGGGCGGCTTTTAGTACCTGTAATGTTTTAGTCAGCAGCAGTGAGCAACATGGCCCGGTGGTTTGCCATTGACATAGCCCGAAAGGAATTGTCGCGTGAATTCATGAGCCAGTAGCGTTGGCTTCAAATTGAGTAGCATTATCCAAAGTCGCTTCTCCCAACACTGGCTCGGGCACTTCAAGAGACTCATTATCCGGCTCATTCTCGACAAAGTTCATCATGTCACTTACAAGCGTGCGGTAGCGAGCTCGGGCCTGCCTGCCCAAGTCTTCAATAAGTGGCGCTAAGGCAGCGTGATTATCCTTAGAGTCGTACTGAATCACGACTAGCTTTCTAAGCCGCTTATGAACCTCAACTATATTTTCCTCTATACCTTGCGGAGTGAAGATGTAATGTGGGCGCGACGTCGGATAACGAAGAGTATACATCTCCATCAGAGACGTAATAGCCGGATCATCCATCGAAAACCCCACATATATGAAAGTGAAGTTTAAGAGCAAAGCCTCAAGGAAGTTGGAGTAGTTTTCATTACCAAATGCAAGCCTAATATATTCAGAACGCGAAAATATAAGACTCCTAGCATCATCAAAGGTCCCATGAATCTTTAGAAGGTATTTGCCCTCATGATCCTTGAGAACACGAAAAACTTGTTGATCAACCCCAGATATAACTTTAGGGAGATGTGTTCCCCCATCCGTAAAATTCGCCCAAGCGGTTTCGATTAGCTTATCAAAGTTCGTGGTAATAATGATCCGCTGACGAAGCCCAAGCAACGCCGCATGAAGTGGCGAAGGAGTTGCCTGCTGACCAAACTCGGCTGTAACGATATCCCCCCAGTCATCACCAAAATGATGCTGAAGCAATTCACAAGCCAGCAAGTAATCCTTTCCATCTAACAACCTCACGAGCTGAGCCCTTAATGGATCATCAGTCCTCTGTGCACAGTCACGCAGAAACTTCGGCCACCCTGCAATACGTTGCCCACTTGCAGTAATAGCACTTGCAGAAACCCCTGCACCGAGGAAAAGAACTACTCTTTGGCGAGCCAAATCACCCAAAAGGTCTCGGTTAAATACCCTAGACAATTTAGAGACCCTTCGAAGTAATCAAATTCTGGAGATACCGACGAGCAATATCTCGATAAATTTCCCGTGCCTGTTTCCTCATCTTCGTGTAGCTACCAGTCCCGAGAACTGAAATCATTGGAACATGCTGGCTTTGAGAACGGGGAGCGAGACTACCCAAATGACGAATATCCCCCAAGTGAGGATTCGTTACTTCATGATCATAGAAATCCCCCAAATTCCTCGCCACTTCAGCCGGGAAACTGGATCCGATATCTTCGTAAGCCTGAACGCGGCGGCGAGTTTTAATCTCATCGCCACCATCTTCGCTTGCTTCCTTGTCATAACCAGCACGCTCTTTATGCTGCTGGGTAACATACCCGAGGAAACCCAGACTCCACCCTGACTTTAGCCCAGCAAGCTCTGATGGTTCCTCAGCAAGCTTGAGGCCAATGGCGAGCTCCTTCTGCCAGACACCAACCGTACTCCCGATATTCTTAATCGCCCAAACAGAGAAGATATCAATAGACATCGGGACTACGAAGTAGTCCATCGCCAACAAAACGGCTCGGTTAATCGCACCCAGCGATGGCCCCATATCAAAGAACACGAAGTCGTAAGACAGCTCTTTCGCTTGGCGAACTAATTCAGCAAAAACGAATGTGGTGCGAATACCGCGCATCCCACCACCCCGCGCGTCTCTCCAATCGCCGGCCAGCAGGTCTTCCTGCAAGGCAAGACGCGGGTCACCAATAATGATATCGAATCCGAAACTTTCACTCTTCCTGATTGGCAGAGTATCGCTATATCCACGCCCCAAGGAGATAGGGCGAATAACACTATAAACACTCGAGGGATCACTCTCCGAGTAAATATCTAATGATTCATCCTCACTCAGAACATATTGAGTAAAGTTACACTGTGGATCAGCATCAACGACAAGAACTTTTGCGCCAAAATTCAACGCAAGCTCTGCGGCCAAGTTTGCAACCAAGGTGGTCTTACCGACACCCCCCTTGTTGTTGAAGAAACAAATCGCTTTGGTGCCAGAGGCTTTCACGTCTTGGAAAAGCTTCAGGTCTTCCTCGGAAAGCGGCAGATTAGGTGTTCTTTTCCTGGCCATCTGGATCTCGATCTTCCATTAAATTCCAGAGATTCTAGGTCCACTGAAGACCACGATGCAACCATAATATGGAGCCCCGTGCCCTTAGTTACCTATAGACGCAAGCAATATCGACGCAAGAGCGATTCGCTACTCGACCATTCGAATAGGGCTGCCTTGTAGACTTTGACAGCGAGGATCTTCAGCAGGACTTATATGAGGCTCAATCCGACACTGGAATTGATTGACATCCGCCTCTGCATCGAGGACGAGCATAAAAGTCTGCTTGGGGATGACCCGCTACAGCCGCTATGATGCCACTCATGGCGCACCACTTAGGTGTACCTTAACACTGTCACACTTCGAGATTTTTGAGAGAGAAATCCTTGAGAAATCAAGGACTTGCGTAATGGAGGCGGCCCCACCAGCCACACCCCGGCACTCGATGTTCCCGCTGTGGCTGCTCCCTTCCGGGCCTGACCAGGTTAACGGGTAATCAATGCGGGGGGACCGGTGGGGCCACCATAACGCAGCTCATCAGGTGACGAGCCGCGCCATTGTACCGTTACGGAGGGAAGTTACAACCTTTGATGGCAAAAAAACCATCATTTCTCAAGGACTTGTCCTTTTCGCCCGGAAGATTCTGGGTGTTTGCGCTGGCGCTTTCGCGGGCAAGCCCGCTCCTACAGGTACCATGACAGCTGCAGATTTACCTGTGGGAGCGGGCTTGCCCGCGAATAGGCCGGCACTGAACCTCAAACCGTAATGCCCTGCTCCTCAAGGAACGCCACGAAGGCCTCTTCGTCCAGCACCTTGACCCCCAGCTCACTGGCCTTGGCCAGCTTCGATCCCGCCCCCGGACCTGCCACCACGCAGTGGGTCTTGCCGGACACCGAACCCGCCACCTTGGCGCCGAGGCTTTCCAGCTTGTCCTTGGCGATGTCGCGACTCATGCGTTCCAGGGTGCCGGTCAGCACCCAGGTCTGACCGGCCAGGGGCAGGCCCTCGGTGGTTTTCTTCTCGCTGTGCCAGTGCATGCCGAACGCTTGGAGCTGGGCTTCGATGGCGCGGGCGAGTTGCTGGTTGGCCTCGACCTTGAAGAACTCGCGCACGGCATCGGCCTGCTTGGTATTCAGGGCCTGGCGCAGGTCGATACCGTCGGCGGCGATGATCTTGTCGAGGGTGCCGAGCTTGTCCACCAGCTTCTCGGCGCCGGTCGGGCCGACCGAGGGGATGTCGAGTTTGGCGATCATGCCGGCGAGGGTGGTGCTGGCGGCGAACTCCGCCGCCAGCTCGCCCTGGTCCTGTAACTGCATGCCGCTGTCGAGCAACTGCTGGATGACTTCGCGGTTGTGCGCATCCTCGAAGAAGTTATGGATCTCGTAGGCGACTTCAAGGCCGATGTCCGGCAGGTAGGTCAGCACCTGTGGCAGTGCCACCTGCACCCGTTCCAGGCTGCCCAGGGAGCGGGCCAGGACCTTGGCGGTCTCCTCGCCCACATCGGGGATGCCCAGGGCGAAGATGAAGCGCGCGAGCGGCGGGCGCTTGCTCGCCTCGATGGCTTCTAGCAGCTTGCGGCTGGAGACTTCGGCGAAGCCCTCCAGGTCGACGATCTGCTCGAACTGCAGCTTGTACAGGTCTGCCGGGGAACCGATCAGGCCTTCGTCGACCAATTGCTCGACGCTCTTCTCGCCAAGGCCGTCGATATCCATCGCCCGGCGCGACACATAGTGAATGATCGCCTGCTTGAGCTGGGCGCCACAGGCCAGGCGGCCGACGCAGCGATACACCGCCCCTTCGCTGGTGGTCTCCTTGCCCTTGCTGCGCTTGACCAACTGCGTGCGCTCGACCTGCGAGCCGCACACCGGGCAGGCGCTCGGCACCTCGACCGGGCGAGTGTCATCAGGGCGACGATCGAGCACCACCTGCATCACCTGCGGAATCACGTCACCGGCACGGCGGATGATCACCGTGTCACCGATGCGCAGGCCCAGGCGGGCGATCTCGTCCATGTTGTGCAGGGTGGCGTTGGACACGGTCACCCCGGCCACCTTGACCGGTTTGAGGCGAGCGACCGGCGTCACCGCGCCGGTACGGCCGACCTGGAACTCGACGTCCAGCACCTCGGTGAGCTCTTCCATGGCCGGGAACTTGTGGGCGATGGCCCAGCGCGGCTCACGCGCACGGAACCCAAGCTCGCGCTGGGCCGCCAGGCTGTTGACCTTGAACACCACGCCGTCGATCTCATAGGGCAGCGCGTTGCGGCGGGCGCCGATGTCCTGGTAATAGGCCAGGCATTGTTCGATACCGGCGGCGTGCTTGAGCTCAGGGCTGATCGGCATGCCCCAGACCTTGAGCTGCTCGAGGATGCCGATATGGCTGTCGCCGACGCTCGCTGAAGTCTGGCCGATGCCATAGCTGCAGAATTCCAGCGGGCGGCTGGCGGTGATCTTCGAGTCCAGTTGACGCAGGCTGCCAGCGGCAGCGTTGCGGGGGTTGGCGAAGGTCTTGCCGCCGATTTCGGCCTGAGCGGCATTGAGCCGCTCGAAGCCCGCCTTGCTCATGTACACCTCGCCACGCACTTCGAGCACTTCGGGCCAGCCGCTGCCATGCAGCTTCAACGGAACGTTGCGGATGGTGCGCACGTTGGTGCTGATGTCTTCGCCGGTCGTGCCGTCGCCACGGGTGGCGCCCTGCACCAGCTGGCCGTCGCGGTACAACAGGCTCACCGCCAGGCCATCGAGCTTGGGCTCGCAGCTGTAGTCCACCGCCTCGGCCTGGTCGAGCCCTTCGACCACGCGCCGCCCGAACTCACGCAGGTCAGCCTCTTCGAAGGCGTTGCCCAGGCTGAGCATGGGGATCTCGTGGCGCACCTGGGTGAAGGCCGCCAAGGCTGCACCGCCGACGCGCTGGGTGGGCGAGTCGGGGGTGACCAGGTGTGGGTTCTCGGCTTCCAGGGCCTTGAGTTCGTTGAACAGCCGGTCGTATTCGGCGTCGGGCACACTGGGCTCGTCCAGCACGTAGTAGCGATAGTTGTGCTGGTCGAGTTCGGCGCGCAGTTCGTGGATTCGGTTTTCGGCGTTCATCTTTCAGGTCTCTTGCAAAGCAAAAGAGCAGCCTGGGTGATGCCGGCACGGATCGGGATGCTGTTCAGCATGTACTGACCTCATCACCGGACAAGCCGGACGCCGCACCGCCGCTCCCACAGACAATCGTGTATCTGTGGGAGCGGCGGTGCGGCGTCCGGCTTGTCCGGCAATGGGGCCGGCACAGGCAACGACATCTGCCGAACCGACCAGCAATCCCCATGGGCTGCTCTTGAGTCTGGATCTATCAGCGCTTCTGGGTCAGCGCACGGCGCTCGAACTCGACGATACGCTGGCGGTAGTGCTCGATGGTCTGCGCGGTCAGTACGCTGCGCTGGTCATCCTTGAGCTCACCGTCGAGCTCGTGGGCCAGCTTGCGCGCGGCGGCAACCATCACGTCGAAGGCCTGCTTCGGATGACGCGGGCCGGGCAGGCCGAGGAAGAAGCTGACCGCACGGGTGCTGAAATGGTCGATGTCATCCAGGTCGAATATGCCTGGCTTGACCGCGTTGGCCATGGAGAACAGCACCTCGCCGTGACCGGCCATGCTTTCGTGGCGATGGAAGATGTCCATCTCGCCGAAACGCAGGCCGCTTTCCAGGATGTTCTGCAGCAACGCTGGGCCCTTGAAGCCACCTTCGTCACGGGAGATGACGCTGATCACCAGCACCTCTTCGACCGGAGGCAACTCTTTGGCGGCGTTGTTGCTCGTGGCGAAACCGCTGTTGCGGTTGTTGTCGGCACTGAAGTCGTCATCGCTGTCGGCGAACAGGTCCGGCTCGCGCGGTTCAGCGACCAGATTCAGGTCGCCCTGCTGCGACTCGGCAGCAGCACGCTTGCCACGCTTGGGCGCCTTGGCCGGCTTTGGCTCGCGCTCGCGTTCACGGGCCGGTGCGCTCATCGACGGCAGGTCGGTTTCGTCCAGCTCCGGCTCTTTATGCGTGTCCAGGACGCGCGCAGGGCCGAGCACCTCGGCACTGCCCTCGTCGTCCGGGAGGTTGGAATAGCTACGATCCAGACGGAACTTCAACTTGCCCTTGCCGCCGCGCATGCGGCGCCAGCCGTCGAAAAGAATACCGGCGATGACAATGATGCCGATGACGATCAGCCACTCGCGCAGACCGATTTCCATGTAATCCCGTGCCTCTATAAAAATATGCTTGAAAACAAAGGCTTCAAAGCCCTTTAACACGTGGCGCCAACTCTATGTTCTGACAGGCGTTTTACCCACGCAAAAAACGAGTGACATTAAGCTAGCACGACCAAAGACAACTTTACACCGTCTGTCGCACATGCAAGGCGCATTTGCCTACAGATATCGCCCAATCTTCACGCGTCAGGCGTCAACCATGGCCATGGCCTCCTCCACATCAACTGCAACAAGACGTGAACAACCGGGCTCATGCATGGTGACCCCCATCAATTGATCGGCCATTTCCATGGCAATCTTGTTATGCGTAATGTAGATGAACTGCACGGTCTCGCTCATTTCCTTCACCAACCGGGCGTAACGCCCGACGTTGGCATCGTCCAGCGGCGCATCGACTTCATCGAGCATGCAGAACGGTGCCGGATTCAGCTTGAAGATGGCGAACACCAACGCCAATGCGGTCAGTGCCTTCTCGCCGCCGGACAGCAAATGGATGGTGCTGTTCTTCTTGCCCGGCGGGCGCGCCATGATCGTCACCCCTGTATCGAGTAGATCTTCGCCCGTCAGTTCCAGATAAGCGCTGCCGCCACCGAAAACTTTTGGGAAAAGTGCCTGTAATCCGGCATTTATCTGATCAAAGGTATCCTTGAAACGGTTTCGGGTTTCCTTGTCGATCTTGCGGATGACGTTCTCGAGCGTCTCCAGCGCCTCGACCAGGTCAGCGTTCTGGGCATCGAGATAGCGCTTGCGCTCGGACTGCTGCTCGTACTCCTCGATTGCCGCCAGGTTGATCGCACCCAGGCGCTGGATCCGCGCTTCGGTCTGCTCCAACTCCTGCTCGGTACCCTGCTCGCTGGACTCGGGCTCGAGCGTGGCGAGCACACCCTGCAGGTCGTAACCGTCGGCGAGCAGTTGCTCTTGCAAGGTCTTGCGCCGCACATCCAGGCCCTGGGACTCAAGGCGTGATTGCTCCAGTTGCCCGCGCAACAACTGGGCCTGCTGTTCAGCCTGGGCACGGCGCTTTTCGACGTCGCGCAGTTCGCGATCGGCCTCGTCCATGTGCAGGCGCGCCTGGCGCATTTCCTCATCGACACTCATGCGCCGTTCGAGCAGCTCTTCGAGCTTCAGGCGCAACTCTTCCAGCGGCGCCTCGCCCTCTTCAAGATTGAGGCTCAACTGCTCCTGGCGCTCGCTCAGGCGTGCAGCCTGCTGCTCAAGACGTTCCAGGGCCTGGCGCGTGGAGTCGTGCTGGGCACGCAGGGAACCCAGGCGCACCGCCAACTGGTGGGCATGGTCCTTGTGCTGACGGGCCTCCTGGCGGACGCGATCGAGGGTTTCGCGCAGGGTGTCGCGACGGGCCATCAGTTGTTCACGCTGCTCGGTGTCCTGGGCCATGAGATCCAGGGCTTCCTGTAGCACCAGGCGTGCTTCGCCCAGTTGTTCATGCTCCAGGGCGCGTTGCTCCTGGAGTTCGGCCAGTTCTTCCTGCAAGCGGCGGCGGCGCAGCTCCAACTGTTCGGCACGAGCACGCCCGGCAGACAGGCTCGCCTTCAGCTCGCCAAGCTGCCGGTTTTCGTCCTGGCTGCGGCGGCGCAGTTGCTCGCGCTGTTCTTCCTGGTCGAGCTGTTGCTCGCGAAGGTCTTGCAGCTGCTGCGTGAGCTGTTCGAGCAACGCCTCGTGCTCCAGTTGCTCATGGCCGAGGCGCTCGATCTCCTGCCCTCGCGCCAACACGCCACCCTGGGACTCGCCACCGCGGCTGACCCGCAAGAAATGCCGGCCCACCCAGTAGCCATCGCGGCTGACCAGGCTGTGGCCCTCTTCAAGCGTGGCGCGCAGGGCCAAGGCCTGTTCCAGGGACTCGACCGGCTTGACCTGGCCGAGCCAGGGTGCCAGATCGATGCGTCCGTCGACCTTGTCCAGCAGGCTGCCGGGCAGGCGCGCACCCTCGCCGCTCGCCTGCAGCAGGCGCAGGTCGCCCTGCTCCAGGGCGGCAAAATCAAGTGCAGCAAAATCGTCCACCAGCACCGCCTGCAGGTCGGCACCCAGTACGGTCTCCACCGCCAGCTCCCAGCCGGGCTCCACACGCAGCCCTTCAGCCAGGCGCGGGCGGCTGCCCAAGCCCTGCCCCTGCAGCCATTCAGCCGCGCCACTGCCGGGTTCGAGGGCCGCTTGCTGCAGGGCCTCCAGTGACGCCAGACGCCCGCCCAGGCGCTGCAATTCACCCTGCTGTTGCTGCTGGGCCTGGGTCGCCTGCTGCAGTTGCTCGCGCACAGCCTCAAGCCGCTCGACCACCTGCTGCTCCTGCAATTGCAACGCTTCGAGCTGCAACTCGCTGCCAGCCACCTGCTCCGACAGTTCGAGCATGGCGGCGTCCTGGGGATCGGCGCCCAGTTGCTGGTTCTCTTCGCTCAGCTTGCGCTGGCGCTCGGCCAGACGTTCCAGGCTGCTCTCCAACTGCTGCAGGCGTGCCTGCTGGACCTCGGCCTGACGCCGTGGCTCGGCGGAGCGGGTATTGAAATCGTCCCACTGAGCCTGCCAGCCGTGCATGCCCAGCTCGGCCTCCTCGAGCGTCGCAGCGGACTCTTCGGCGGCGGCGAGGGTCATTTCCTGCTCGGGCTCGAGCATCGCGAGATCTTCGGCCAGGGTCGCCAGCAGGGTGCGGTCGTGGCCCAGGTGCGACTCGGTTTCCAGGCGCGTGCGCTCGGCTTCCTTGAGATCATCCTGCAACTGGCGCAGGCGCTGCTGGCCGTGCTGGATGCTCTGCTCGACCCGCGCGATATCGCCCGCAACGGAATAGAAGCGCCCCTGCACCTGGTTGAACCGCTCGGACAGCTCATGGTGCCCGTCGCGCAGGCGTTCGATGCTGGCATCGGCATTGCGCTGCTCGGCCACCAGTGCCTCGAAGGCCACTTCCTGGTCACCGATGATGCTTTCGCGCTGGCGCACGCGCTCATCCAGTGCACGCCAGCGCAGTGCCGACAAGCGCGCCTTGAGTTGGCGCTCCTGGGCCTTGTATTCGCGGTATTTCTCGGCGGCCTGGGCCTGGCGATGCAGGCGTTCGAGCTGGCGCTCCAGCTCTTCGCGCAGGTCGGTCAGGCGCGCCAGGTTCTCCTGGGTGCGGCGGATGCGGTTCTCGGTCTCGCGGCGACGCTCCTTGTACTTGGAGATGCCCGCCGCTTCCTCGATGAAGTTGCGCAGCTCCTCGGGCTTGGCCTCGATCAGCTTGGAGATCATGCCCTGCTCGATGATCGAGTAGCTGCGCGGGCCCAGGCCGGTGCCAAGGAAGATGTCAGTGATGTCGCGGCGGCGGCACTTGGTGCCGTTGAGGTAGTAGGTGTTCTGCGCGTCGCGGGTCACCTTGCGACGGATGGAGATCTCGGCATAGGCGGCGTATTCACCGACCAGGGTGCTGTCGCTGTTGTCGAACACCAGCTCGATGCTCGCCTGGCTCACCGGCTTGCGCCCGGAGGAGCCGTTGAAGATGACATCGGTCATCGACTCGCCACGCAGGTTCTTCGCCGAGCTTTCGCCCATCACCCAGCGTACGGCGTCGATGATGTTGGATTTGCCACAGCCGTTGGGCCCGACCACCGCCGCCATGTTGCTGGGGAAATTGACCGTGGTGGGGTCGACGAACGACTTGAACCCGGCCAGGCGAATGCACTTGAGGCGCATCGGTCAGGCCTGCGCCAGCGCAGCCAACACCAGCTCGCAGCTGCGTTGGCAATAGGCGATCAGCACCTCGCGGATACGCGGCAGGTCGCGCAGCAATACTGCCTCCAGCAGGCGGGCGAACAGGTCGACGTAGTCGTCCATGCTGGCCTGGCGTTGATCCAGCGCCAGGTAGTAGGCGCGGCTCATGGCCGGCTGCAGGTTCTCCACGGTCTCCTGCAGGTAAGGGTTGCGTGCGAAGGGGAAGGCGGCGCGCATGACGGCGAAACTTTCGGCGACGAACGCCTTGATGTCCAGGTTGTTGCGAGCTTGGTGCAGGCGCTGCTGGATCTCCAGGAACGGCAGCAGGTCGGTCTCGCTGCGCCACTGCTGGGCGACGGCGTTGCCCAGCAGGATGTACAGCTCGCCCATGAGGCTGCACAGGCTGCGCACACTGTGCTCGTCGAGCTCGGTGACGTGGGCTCCGCGACGCGGCAGGATCGCTACCAGATGACGACGTTCAAGAATCAGCAGCGCTTCGCGTACCGAGCCGCGGCTGACATTCAGGGCCTGGGTGACCTTCTGCTCCTGGATGCGCTCGCCGGGTGCAAGCTCGCCGCGAATGATCCGCTCGGCCAGGTAGTGGGCAATTTGCTCGGAGAGGCTGTCCGGCGCCTTGAACGTCATGATTTTCCTTCGGAATCGAAAACGGGGCACGAAAGGCGCGATTGTAGCGCACTCGCCGGGCTTGCGCGCAGCGGCGCGCGAGGCTTTGTGCGACCTGTCGGTCAGTTGCCATGTCCGGCGCGATCTATGCTTGTAAAGAGACAGGGTTGGGCGGCCAGAACCCGGCACGGGTAAAATCTTGACCTTTGGGTCAGAAAAATATTGACCTCAAGGTCAGCCCTTGCTTAGAGTCCGCCCAACAACAATAAAACCATTACGAGGCCTTCCCCGTGATCCAGTTTCTCGTCAACCAGGAGCTGCGCAACGAGCACGCCCTGGACCCGAACATGACGGTGCTGCAGTACCTGCGCGAGCACCTGGGCAAACCCGGCACCAAGGAAGGCTGCGCCAGCGGCGACTGCGGCGCCTGCACCGTGGTCGTGGGCGAACTGACCCCGGATGACCTGGGCCAGCCGACGCTGCGTTATCGCAGCCTCAACTCCTGCCTGACGTTCGTTTCCTCCTTGCACGGCAAGCAACTGATCAGTGTCGAGGGCCTCAAGCACCAGGGCGAGCTGCACAGCGTGCAGAAGGCCATGGCCGACTGCCACGGCTCGCAGTGCGGCTTCTGCACTCCAGGCTTCGTCATGTCGCTGTTCGCCCTGCAGAAGAACAGCAGCGGCCACGACCTGCACCAGGCCCAGGAAGCCCTGGCCGGCAACCTGTGCCGCTGCACCGGCTACCGGCCGATACTCGACGCCGCCGAGCAGAGTTGCGCCCGCCCCTGCCAGGACCAGTTCGACGCCCAGCAGGCGCAGACCATCGCCCGTCTCCAGGCCATCGCCCCGCAGCAGACCGGCGAGCTCAACAGTGGTGACAAGCGCTGCCTGGTCCCGCTGACCGTCGCCGACCTGGCCGACCTGTACAGCTCGCACCCCGAGGCACGCCTGCTCGCAGGCGGCACCGACCTGGCACTGGAAGTCACCCAGTTCCACAAGACCCTGCCGGTGATGATCTATGTCGGCCATGTCGCCGAGCTCAAGCGCATCGACAAGACCAGCAGCCACCTGGAAATCGGCGCCGCCACCCCGCTCACCGACTGCTATGGCGCGCTGAACGAGGAATACCCCGACTTCGGCGCCCTGCTGCACCGCTTCGCTTCGCTGCAGATCCGCAACCAGGGCACTTTGGGCGGCAACATCGGCAACGCCTCGCCGATCGGCGACTCGCCACCCCTGCTGATCGCCCTCAACGCACACATCGTCCTGCGCCAGGGCGATCGCCAGCGCACGATGGCGCTGGAAGACTATTTCATCGACTACCGCATCACGGCCCGCCAGGACAGCGAGTTCATCGAGAAGATCCTGGTGCCACGTGCCAGCAGCGAGTGGACGTTCCGCGCCTACAAGGTGTCCAAGCGTCTGGACGATGACATATCTGCGGTATGCGCAGCGTTCAACCTGAACATCGAGAACGGCGTGGTCGGCGGCGTGCGCATCGCCTTCGGTGGCATGGCAGCGATTCCCAAGCGTGCCCGTGCCTGCGAGGCGGCGCTGCTTGGCAAGCCCTGGAACCAGGCGAGCATCGAGCGCGCCTGCCAGGCACTGGCCGAAGACTTCAGCCCGCTGACGGATTTTCGCGCCAGCAAGGAATACCGCCTGCTGACCGCGCAGAACCTGCTGCGCAAATACTTCATCGAACAGCAATCGCCGTACATCGAGACCCGGGTGACCGCTTATGTCTAACCATCACGCCGTCAAGAGCCAGGCCGAGATGGCCGAACTGTTCAGCCAGGACCTGACCAGCGGGGTCGGTCGCAGCGTCAAGCACGACAGCGCCGACAAGCACGTGTCAGGTGAAGCGGTGTACATCGACGACCGCCTGGAATTCCCCAACCAGTTGCACGTCTATGCGCGCACCGCCGACCGTGCTCACGCGCGCATCCTGCGCATCGACACGACCCCCTGCTATCAGTTCGAAGGCGTGCGCATCGCCATCACTCACGAGGACATTCCTGGGCTCAAGGATATCGGCCCGGTGGTCGCGGGCGATCCGCTGCTGGCCATCGACAAGGTCGAGTTCTTCGGCCAGCCGGTGCTCGCCGTCGCCGCCCGCGACCTGGACACCGCTCGCCGCGCCGCCTTGGCGGCCATCGTCGAGTACGAGGACCTGGAACCGGTGCTCGATGTGGTCGAGGCCTTGCGCAAGAAACATTTCGTGCTCGACAGCCACACCCACCAGCGCGGCGACTCGGCCAAGGCCCTGGCCAGTGCCCCGCATCGCCTGCAAGGCACCCTGCACATCGGCGGCCAGGAGCACTTCTACCTCGAAACCCAGATTTCTTCGGTAATGCCTACCGAAGACGGTGGCATGATCGTCTACTGCTCGACGCAGAACCCCACCGAGGTGCAGAAGCTGGTCGCCGAAGTGCTCGACGTGCCGATGAACAAGGTGGTGCTGGACATGCGCCGCATGGGCGGCGGTTTTGGTGGCAAGGAAACCCAGGCCGCCAGCCCCGCTTGCCTGTGCGCGGTGATCGCGCGCCTCACCGGGCAGCCGACCAAGATGCGCCTGCCGCGGGTCGAGGACATGACCATGACCGGCAAGCGTCACCCGTTCTACGTCGAATATGACGTCGGCTTCGATGATGAAGGCCGCCTGCACGGCATCGAATTCGACCTGGCCGGCAACTGCGGTTATTCGCCGGACCTGTCCGGCTCGATCGTCGACCGCGCCATGTTCCACTCCGACAACGCCTACTACCTGGGCGATGCCACGGTGAACGGCCACCGCTGCAAGACCAATACCGCGTCGAACACCGCCTACCGCGGCTTCGGCGGGCCGCAGGGGATGGTCGCCATCGAACAGGTGATGGACCACATCGCGCGCCATCTGGCGCTCGACCCGCTGGCGGTGCGCAAGGCCAACTACTACGGCAAGACCGAGCGCAACGTCACCCACTACTACCAGACCGTCGAGCACAACCTGCTCGAGGAAATGACCGCCGACCTGGAAGCCAGCAGCGACTATGCCGAGCGGCGCAAGTCGATCCGCCAGTTCAACGAACACAGCCCGGTGCTGAAGAAGGGCCTGGCTCTGACGCCGGTGAAGTTCGGCATCTCGTTCACGGCCACCTTCCTCAACCAGGCGGGCGCCTTGATCCACATCTATACCGACGGCAGCATCCACCTCAACCACGGCGGCACCGAGATGGGCCAGGGCTTGAATACCAAGGTCGCCCAGGTGGTGGCGCAGGTGTTCCAGGTCGATTTCAACCGCATCCAGATCACTGCCACCAACACCGACAAGGTGCCCAACACCTCGCCAACGGCGGCGTCCAGCGGCGCCGACCTGAACGGCAAGGCGGCGCAGAACGCGGCCGAGATCCTCAAGAAACGTCTGACCGAGTTCGCCGCCCGGCACTACCAGGTCACCGAGGAAGATGTCGAGTTCCGCAACGGCCATGTCCGCGTGCGCGACCAGTTGCTGAGCTTCGAGCAACTGGTGCAACAGGCCTACTTCGCCCAGGTGTCGCTGTCGAGCACGGGCTTCTACCGCACGCCGAAGATCTTCTACGACCGCAGCCAGGCGCGCGGCCGGCCATTCTACTACTTCGCCTTTGGCGCCGCCTGCGTCGAAGTGATCGTCGACACCCTGACCGGCGAGTACAAGATGCTGCGCGCCGACATCCTGCACGACGTCGGCGACTCGCTGAACCCGGCGATCGACATCGGTCAGGTCGAGGGTGGCTTCATCCAGGGCATGGGCTGGCTGACCACAGAGGAGCTGGTGTGGAATGCCAAGGGCAAGCTGATGACCAACGGCCCGGCGAGCTACAAGATCCCGGCGGTGGCCGACATGCCCCTGGACCTGCGCGTGAAGCTGGTGGAAAACCGCAAGAACCCCGAGGACACGGTGTTCCATTCCAAGGCCGTGGGCGAGCCGCCGTTCATGCTCGGTATCGCGGCTTGGTGCGCGATCAAGGATGCGGTGGCGAGCCTCGCCGACTATCGCGTGCAGCCGCACATCGACGCCCCGGCGACACCCGAGCGGGTGCTGTGGGGGTGCGAGCAGATGCGCAAGGCAGTGGCGCAACAGCAGCCGACCGAACAAGAACTGGAAACCGTCACCCACTGACAGCGAGGGATTCCCTGGGAGCGGGCTTGCCCGCGAATGTGAAGATGGCCTTACCGTCCTCCTCGCGGGCAAGCCCGCTCCTACAGGGCCCTCAGCATGGTTTAGAGAGGCTACATCATGCACCAATGGATCAATGCCCTCGCCGACCACCAGTCCCGCGGCGAACCCTGCATCCTGGTGACCATCATCGAGGAGCGCGGCTCGACGCCACGCAACGCCGGCTCGAAGATGGTGGTCAGTGCCAGCAACCTGTTCGACACCATCGGTGGCGGGCACCTGGAGTTCAAGGCCCTGCACATCGCCCGGCAGATGCTCGCCGAGCAGCGCAGCACACCGCATCTGGAGCGCTTCAGCCTGGGCGCGAGCCTGGGCCAGTGCTGTGGCGGCGTCACGGTGCTGTTGTTCGAACCCATGGCGCCGGTGCAGGCGCAGATCGCGGTGTTCGGCGCGGGCCATGTCGGCCGGGCTCTGGTACCCTTGCTCGCCGCATTGCCCTGCCGGGTGCGCTGGATTGATTCGCGCGAGCAGGAGTTCCCGCCGCTTATTCCCCACGGGGTGACCAAGGTGGTCAGCGAGGAGCCGGTCGACGAAGTGGCCGAACTGCCGCCGGGCAGCTACTGCATCGTCATGACCCACAATCACCAGCTCGACCTGGAACTGACCGCCGCCATCCTCAAGCGCAACGACTTCACCTGGTTCGGCCTGATCGGCTCGAAGACCAAACGGGTCAAGTTCGAACACCGCCTGCGCGAGCGCGGCTACGACGATGCCGTGCTGGCACGCATGCGCTGCCCCATGGGCCTGCCGGAGGTCAAGGGCAAGCTGCCCATCGAGATCGCAGTGTCCATCGCCGGCGAAATCATCGCCACCTACAACGCCTGCTTCGGCCAGCATGACGCTGGCGCCAATGCAGGCCCCATTGCCCAGTTGCTGCCGCCCTCCCGGCGCAGCCAAGCCATTTGACGAGCGCTTTATGACTGCAACCCGCAAAGCCTACCGAGCCGCCATCCTGCACAGCATCGCCGACCCTGCCGAGGTCGGCCTGGAGGCCTCCCACGAATACTACGAAGACGGCCTGCTGGTGGTCGACGAAGGCCGCATCAGCGCCCTGGGGCACGCCACCGACCTGCTGCCGACCCTCGACGCCGATATTGAAGTGGTGCACTACCAGGACGCCCTGATCACCCCGGGCTTCATCGACACCCATATCCATTTCCCGCAGACCGGCATGATCGGCTCCTACGGCGAGCAACTGCTGGACTGGCTGAACACCTACACCTTCCCTTGCGAAAAGCAGTTCGCCGACAAGGCCCATGCCGACAAGGTGGCGAAGATCTTCCTGCAGGAACTGCTGCGCAACGGCACCACCACCGCGCTGGTCTTCGGCAGCGTGCACCCGGAGTCGGTCAACGCCCTGTTCGAGGAGGCCGAGCGCCTGGACCTGCGCCTGATCGCCGGCAAGGTGATGATGGACCGCAATGCCCCCGACTACCTGACCGACACCGCCGAGTCGAGCTACAGCGAGAGCAAGGCGCTGATCCAGCGCTGGCATGGCAAGGGTCGCCTGCACTATGCGGTGACGCCGCGCTTCGCACCCACCAGCACGCCTGAACAACTGGCCATGGCCGGACAACTGCTCAAGGAGCATCCGGGCGTGTACCTGCACACCCACCTGTCGGAGAACCTCAAGGAGATCGACTGGGTCAAGGAACTGTTCCCCGAGCGCAAGGGCTACCTGGACGTCTACGACCACTTCGAACTGCTGGGCGAGCGCTCGGTGTTCGCCCACGGCGTGCACCTGTGCGACGAGGAATGCCAGCGCCTGGCCGAGACCGGCTCGGCCGTGGCCTTCTGCCCGACTTCCAACCTGTTCCTGGGCAGTGGCCTGTTCAACCTGCCCCAGGCCGAGCGTTTCAAGGTCAATGTCGGGCTGGGCACCGACGTGGGCGCCGGAACCAGCTTCTCGCTGCTCAACACGCTGAACGAGGCGTACAAGGTGATGCAACTGCAGGGTGCGCGCCTGCACCCGTACAAGTCGCTGTACCTGGCGACCCTCGGCGGCGCCCGCGCCCTGCGCCTTGACGACCGCATCGGCAGCCTGCGCGCCGGCAACGATGCCGATTTCGTCGTGCTCGACTACAAGGCCACGCCGCTGCTGGACTACCGCATCCAGCAATCCAACAGCATCGAGGAGACCTTGTTCGTGCTGACCACCCTGGGCGATGACCGTACCGTGCGCGAGACCTTCGCCGCGGGGCGCTCGGTGCATCGGCGCTGATGCACAAAGGGCCGCTGCGCGGCCCATCGCGGGACGAGCCCGCTCCTACAGAGAAAGCACCGGGCCCGAGGGGTGTGCTGTACCTGAACTGCCGCAAAGGTTGGATTCATGTCCAACTTGGCAGCAGTCCAATCTGTGGGAGCGGGCTGGTCCTGCGATGGGCTGCACAGCAGCCCTCGGTCATTCATTCAGGCAAACGATCAACCCTTGGCGGCAGCCTTGGGTTTTTTCAGCAGGTGCGAGAACACCGCATGCAGGTCGTCGGACGCGCTGTCTTCGTCAAGGTTGAGCTTGCTGTCGATATGATCCATGTGATGCATCATCAGGCTCACCGCCTGCTCGGCATCGCGCGCCTCGATGGCATCGATCAGCTGCATGTGTTCATCGTACGAGCAATGCGAGCGGTTGCCGCTTTCGTACTGGGCGATGATCAACGACGTTTGCGACACCAGGCTGCGCTGGAAGCTGACCAGCGGTGCATTGCCGGCCGCCTCGGCCAGCTTGAGGTGGAACTCGCCGGAAAGACGGATGCCGGCACCGCGATCGCCACGCGAGAAGCTGTCGCGCTCCTCGCGGACCATCTGGCGCAGTTCGTTGAGTTGCTCGCCGGTGGCGTGCTGCACCGCAAGCTCAGTGATGGCGCGCTCGACCATGCGCCGGGAGAAGAACACCTGGCGCGCCTCCTCCACCGTGGGGCTGGCCACGACCGCACCACGGTTGGGTCGCAACAACACCACGCTTTCATGGGCCAGACGCGACAAGGCGCGGCGAATGATGGTGCGGCTGACGCCGAAGATTTCGCCCAGCGCTTCCTCGCTCAACTTGGTGCCCGGCGCCAGGCGCTGTTCGAGAATGGCCTCGAAAATGTGCGCATAGACGATGTCGTCCTGGGTACCGCTGCGGCCGGCCTTGGCTGTGCGCGCAGGTTTCTTCAGAGGTTGCAGCTGTTCGTTCATGGGCACTCGAGCACAAGGGATCGGCCAGTGGAACCTCGACTGTAATACCTGTCAGAGGGTGGCTGGCAAGTCCTGGGGTGAAAAAAGGGATCAAGGTATCTGCGCATTGTACACAGGCTGAGCCGTTTCTGCAGGGGGCCAATTCCCATATAGCTGCGCTGACGCAGATTGTGCGCACAAAAGATAAAACATTATTTGCATTCTTTGTACACAAAAGCATAATCCACCGAGCAACTTCCTGACCCAAAAGTCAACAAAGCCGTCAGGCGTCTGCCACCCCCTCGCGGAGCCGCCAAGTGCATGCGCAGGACCAAGGCTCCAGAACAACAAGAAAGACTTGAGGAGTACTCGCTGTGGAAAGCCGCAAATCCGAAGCCCCAACGCTGGATCTCGCTGCATCGCCCCGACCGGGGTGGCTGGAGCGGATCTTCAAACTCCGGCACCACGGCACGACCGTCAGGACCGAAATGATCGCCGGGATGACCACCTTCATCACCATGGCCTACATCATCTTCGTCAACCCCAACATCATGGCCGACGCAGGTATCGATCACGGTGCGGCTTTTGTCGCCACCTGCATCGCCGCCGCCCTGGGCTGCCTGCTGATGGGCCTGTACGCCAACTGGCCGGTGGGCCTGGCACCGGGCATGGGGCTCAACGCCTTCTTCACCTACACCGTGGTCGGCACCATGGGCTACACCTGGGAGGCCGCGCTGGGCGCCGTGTTCGTCTCGGGCGTGCTGTTCATGCTGCTGACCCTGTCGCGGGTGCGCGAGTGGCTGCTCAACAGCATTCCGGTGAGCCTGCGCCATGCCATGGGTGCCGGGGTCGGGCTGTTCCTCGGGCTGATCGGCCTGAAGACCGCCGGCATCATCGTCGACAGTCCGGCGACGCTGATCAAGCTCGGTTCGCTGCATGAACCCGGACCGCTGCTGGCGGCCGTGTGTTTCCTGATGATCGCGGTGCTGAGCTACCACCGGGTGTTCGGCGCCATTCTCATCAGCATCATCGCCGTGACCCTGGCCGGCTGGGGCCTGGGCCTGGTGCAGTATGGCGGGGTGTTCTCGCTGCCACCGAGCCTGGCACCGACCTGGATGGCCATGGACGTGGCCGGGGTATTCAACGTCAGCATGATCAGCGTGGTGCTGGCCTTCCTGTTCGTGCACATGTTCGACACCGCCGGCACCTTGATGGGCGTGGCGCAGCGGGCGAACCTGGTGGCCCCGGACGGTCGGATCGAGAACCTGTCGCGTGCCCTTAAAGCCGACAGTGCCTCCAGCGTGTTCGGCGCCGCAGTAGGTGTACCGCCGGTGACCAGCTACGTGGAAAGTGCCGCCGGGGTCGCCGCGGGCGGGCGCACCGGCCTGACGGCGGTGGTGGTCGGCCTGCTGTTCGTCGCGGCGATGTTCTTCGCCCCGCTGGCCGGGATGATCCCCGCCTATGCCACGGCCGGCGCGCTGATCTACGTGGCGATGCTGATGATGGGCAGCATGGCGCACATCAACTGGGACGAGGCGACCGACAGCATCCCGGCGATCGTCACCGCGATCATGATGCCGTTGACCTTTTCGGTGGCCGACGGCATCGCCCTGGGCTTCATCAGCTACGTCGTGCTCAAGGCCGGGACCGGCAAGTACAAGGAAATTTCCGCAAGCCTGTGGGTGCTGTGCGTGATCTTCATCGCCAAGTTCGTGTTCCTCTGAAACGTCGCCGGGCCCGCAACGGGCCCGGCCCACTCCAGCCGTCAGGAATTTTTCGGAAACCCAATTGGTCGCCGCACCCCTGGATGGATTAAAGTATCACCCCCTGCCCGGCAACCGCCCTCCCCCAAGCGCCCGGCCCATTTCCAGGAACCGCCGACGATGGAACACCGTGAAGCGCTGATCGCGCTGCGCACCTTTCTCTCCTCCCAGATCCTTGGCCAGGAGAAGCTGGTCGAGCGCCTGCTGATCGTCCTGCTCGCCGACGGGCATATGCTGGTCGAGGGTGCACCGGGCCTGGCCAAGACCAAGGCCATCAAAGAGTTGGCCGAGGGTATCGAGGCGCAGTTCCACCGTATCCAGTTCACCCCCGACCTGCTGCCGGCCGATATTACCGGCACCGAGATCTATCGTCCGGAAACCGGCAGCTTCGTGTTCCAGCAAGGGCCGATCTTCCACAACCTGGTCCTGGCAGACGAGATCAACCGCGCCCCGGCCAAGGTGCAATCGGCACTGCTCGAGGCCATGGCCGAGCGCCAGGTCAGCGTGGGCCGCAGCACCTACGAGCTGTCGCCGCTGTTCCTGGTCATGGCCACGCAGAACCCGATCGAGCAGGAAGGCACCTACCCGCTGCCCGAAGCGCAACTCGACCGTTTCCTCATGCACGTGAAAATCGGCTTCCCCGACGCTGCCGTCGAACGTCGTATCCTCCAGCAGGCCCGTGGCGAGGCGCTGGGCGGCGAGGTCAAGCCGGAGCGCCAGGTCAGCCAGCAGGCGATCTTCGCCGCACGCAAGGAAATCCTCGGCCTGTACATGGCCGATGCCGTTGAGGAATACCTGGTGCAACTGGTCATGGCCACGCGCACCCCGGCCAAGTTCGACAGCGAGCTTGCCGACTGGATCGCCTACGGCGCCAGCCCCCGTGGCTCGATCGCCCTGGACCGCTGCGCACGTGCCCATGCCTGGCTGGCCGGGCGCGACTTCGTCAGCCCGGAAGACATCCAGGCCGTGCTGTTCGACGTGCTGCGCCACCGCGTCATCCTGTCGTTCGAAGCCGAAGCTGCGGGCATCGACCAGGACCGTGTGGTACAGCGTATCCTCGACGTCGTCGCCGTCGCCTGACCCCATGCCCGCCACGCACCTCGCCGAACCCGGCATCCGCATCGGCCTGGCCGAGCTGATCGACATGCGCCACCGCGTACGCGAGATCCAGCTGTTCTCCCGGCCCGGCCAGCGCAGCCCGCTGGTGGGCCTGCACCATTCCAAGCTGCGCGGACGCGGGGTCGACTTCGACCAGGTGCGCGTGTACCAGGCCGGCGACGACGTGCGCAACATCGACTGGCGTGTCACCGCTCGCACGCAGGAACCCCACACCAAGCTATTCCATGAAGAGCGTGAGCGGCCGATCTTCATCATGGTCGAGCAGAGCCAGCGCCTGTTCTTCGGCTCGGGCCTGATGTTCAAGTCGGTGCTCGCGGCCCAGGCGGCGGCGTTGTTCGGTTGGGCCGCGCTGGGCCATAACGACCGCATCGGCGGCCTGGTGTTCGGCGACAACGAACACCTCGAGATCAAGCCCCGGCGCAGCAAACAGAGCCTGCTGCAACTGCTCAACCGCCTGGCCAAGGTCAACCAGTCGCTGCACACCGAAGCGCTGTCCCAATCCGACAGCCTGGGCCTGGCCTTGCGCCGCGCGCGCGAAGTGCTCCGCCCCGGCAGCCTGGCCATCGTCATCTGCGATGAACGCGCACTCACCCCAGCCGTCGAACAGCACCTGGCGATGCTCTCACGCCACTGCGACGTGCTGCTGATGCCGGTCTCCGACCCTCTCGACCACGCCCTGCCCGCCGCTGGCCTGCTACGCTTCGCTCAACGCGGCGCGCACCTGGAGCTCGACACCCTGGACGCCAACCTGCGCCAGCTCTATCGCCACCAGGCCGAAGCACGTATCGAACGCTGGGAACTGCTGGCGCAGAAAATGCGCGTGGTGCTGATGCCGTTGAGCACCCAGAGCGAAATGATCGAGCAGTTGCGCGAGTACCTCAACCAGCGTCCGGGAAGCGGCCAATGAACCCGCTCGACCAGCTGCAACCCCTGATCGCCCCGCCGGCCATCGGCCTGTGGCCACCGGCGCCGGGCTGGTGGCTGTTGCTGGCCCTGCTGCCGCTGCTCGGCTGGGGGCTGTGGCGCCTGCGCCGCTGGCGGCCAGGCCGACGCCAGGCGCCGCCCGCCGAACAGCCGCTGGACCCGATCCGCGTCGAAGCCCTGGCCGAACTCGCCCGCTTGCCGCGCCCCTACGACGGTGCACCGGCGGGTGCCTGGCTGCAGCAGATCAATGCCCTGCTCAAACGCCTGTGCCGCAATCACTACCCTGGCGCCAACAGCCACACGCTCAACGGTCGCCAGTGGCTGGCGTTTCTCGACAACCGCTGTCCAGCCGCGGGCCTGACCCGCTGGATGGTGCTGGTCGAAGGCGCCTACAAGCCCGAGTGCAAGCTCGACGACAAGGCCATCGCCGGGCTCGCCCAGGCGGTCGAGACCTGGATTCGCAAACATGTTTGACCTGGCCTGGCCGTGGATCTTCGCCCTGCTGCCGCTGCCCTGGCTGATGCGCCTGCTGCTGCCTGCCGCCGACAGCGGCGAGCCGGTGCTCAAGGTGGGCTTTCTCGATGAACTTGAAGGCCTTGCCGGGCGCCGCGCCCGCCTCAACCTGCCAACCTGGCGCCAGCAGGCGCCGTTCGTGGTGATCTGGCTGCTTCTGCTGCTGGCGGCCGCCCGGCCACAGTGGCTGGGCGACCCGGTACCGATCGCGGCCAGCGGCCGCGACCTGCTGGTAGCGGTGGACGTGTCGGGCTCGATGGACTTCCCCGACATGCAATGGAAAGGCGACGAAATCAGTCGCCTCGACCTGGTCAAGGCGCTGCTCGGTGACTTTCTCCAGGACCGTGAAGGCGACCGGGTTGGGCTGATCCTGTTCGGCAGCGAGGCCTACCTGCAAGCCCCGCTGACCTTCGACCGACGCACCGTGCGTACCTTCCTCGACGAAGCGCAGATCGGCATCGCCGGCAAGAACACCGCCATCGGTGATGCCATCGGCCTTGCGGTCAAGCGCCTGCGTCAGCGCCCGGCACAGAGCCGGGTGCTGGTGCTGGTGACCGATGGCGCCAACAACGGCGGGCTGATACATCCCCTGACGGCCGCGCGCCTGGCGGCCCAGGAAGACGTACGCATCTACACCATCGGCATCGGCGCCAACCCCGACGCCAGTGGTACTCCAGGCCTGCTCGGCCTGAATCCGAGCCTGGACCTGGACGAAGCCTCGCTCAAGGAAATCGCCGAGCTCACCCATGGCGCCTATTTCCGCGCCCATGACGGCGCCGAGCTGAACAGCATCGGTGACACCCTCGATCAGCTCGAACCAGTGGCCCAACAACCCACCCAGGCGCGCACCGCCAGGGAGCTGTATGCCTGGCCGCTGGCCCTGGCGCTGCTGCTCAGCGTCCTGTTGGTGATCGCCGTGCAGTGGCCTGACAATCTGCTGCAACGCGCGCTGCGTCGACCACGCTTTCTGCAGCCCCACCCCGAATGGCGCCAGCGCCTCAAGCGCCTGCGCCTGAGGAGGCGGCGATGATCGAACTCTGGCCACAATGGCTGCGCCCACTCTGGCTGCTGGTGGTGCCCCTGCTCGGCTGGCTGCTGTTCAAGCTCTGGCATCGACGCAAGCGTGCCGGACGCTGGCAGATGATCCTGCCGCCGCAGTTCCATGCAGTGTTGCTCGGGGGCGGCAATGGCAGCACCAGCAAGCTGCCGTGGATCGCCCTGGGCCTGGCCTGGCTGCTGGTGCTCCTGGCCCTGCTCGGACCCAGCTGGCAGCGCCTGGAAGAAACCCGCCAACGCCCGGCCGACCCGCTGGTGATCCTGCTCGAACTGACCCCGCAGATGCTCGCCGAGGACAGCCCGCCCAACCGTCTGGAACAGGCCCGACGCAAGGTGCTCGACCTGCTCGAACACCGTCGCGACAGCCAGACCGCGTTGATCGTCTATGCCGGCAGCGCACACACCCTGGTGCCACTGTCCGATGACCTGGGCACCACACGCAACCTGCTCGAGGCCGTCGACCCCTCGATCATGCCGCAGCCCGGCCACCGCGCCGACCTGGCAGTGCAAAAGGGCCTGGCGCTGCTCGCTCAGAGCGGCCTGGGGCAAGGCCGCGTGCTGCTGATCGGGAGCTCGCTCAGCCAGCAGGAGCGCCAGGGTATCGTCCAGGCCCTGGGTCGCCAGGGCCCCTCTTTGTTGATGCTCGGCGTCGGCACCGCCGAGGGCGCGCCCGTGCGCCAGGCCAGTGGCGAGTACCTCAAGGATGACCAGGGCGCCATCCTCGTCCCACGCCTGGACAGCGCCGAGCTCAAGCGCTTCATCGTCGGCACGGGCGGACGCTACCGGCATGCCCGTATCGACGATCTCGACCTGCGCGGTCTGGGCCTGTTCGACTCCCCCCGCGCCCTGCGCAACGACGGCCAGACCCTGCAACTGGACAGCTGGGCCGACCAGGGCTACTGGCTATTGCTGCCCCTGTTGCTGCTGGCCGCCTGCGCCGGACGTCGCGGCTGGCTGTTCTGCCTGCCACTGCTGCTGGCCCTGCCCCAACCGAGCCAGGCGTTCGAATTCCAGGACCTCTGGCGTCGCCCCGACCAACAGGGCCAGCACCTGCTGCAACACCAGCGCCCCGCCGAAGCCGCCCAGCGCTTCGAGGATCCGCAGTGGCGCGGCATGGCGCTGTACCAGGCGGGCGACTACACTGGCGCCGCCCAGGCCTTCGCCCAGGGCAACAGCGCCGCGGCCCACTACAATCGAGGCAACGCCCTGGCCCGCGCCGGCGAACTGGATGCCGCTCTGGATGCCTACGAACAGGCACTGGAGCGCCAGCCCGACCTGCAACCGGCGCTGGACAACCAGGCACTGGTGCAACAACTGCTGCAACAACGCGAGGCCCGCGCCGAGCAAAAACCGGACACCAGCGACGCGCAACCGACGCCGAACCGCGACACCGACGGCAACAGCAGCTCGGCCTCCAGCAGTGCCCAGGGCACGCCCGGCAACGACGAACAGAGCCCCGCGCAGGACGGTGGCGACAGCACCAGCAACAGCAACAACCAGGCGTCGTCCGGCAACCAGGGCGGCGATGATGACAGCCTCACCCAGCCGCCGCAGCGGCCCACCTCTACCAGCCTCGACGCCGAACAGCGCCAGGCCCTGGAGCAGTGGTTGCGGGAAATCCCCGACAACCCGGCGCAGTTGCTGCGACGCAAATTCTGGTACGAACAGCAATTGCATCAGGAACCCCAACGATGAGTCGCCTCGGCGTCTTCTTGCTCAGCCTGCTCTGGCTCACCCTGGCCCAGGCCCAACCGGCGCTGCAGGCGAGTGTCGATCGCACCCGCGTGGAGGCCGGCGAAACCCTGGAGCTCACGCTGGAAAGCCAGGATGTCACCCAGTTCGGCAAACCTGACCTGCGCGCCCTGGAGGGCGACTTCGAAGTGCGCGGCACCCGCCAGCTCAACAGCCTGCACACCCTCGATGGCGAAACCCGTGCCAGCACCCGCTGGATCGTCACCCTGCTGCCACGGCGCAGCGGCAGCCTGCAGATCCCGGAGCTGCAACTGGGGCAGTCGCGCAGCCAGGCCATCGAACTGCAAGTGGTACAACCCGACTCCAATCGCCCGGACAGCGCCTCGCAGGTGTTCATCGAGGCGACCCTCGACAGCTCCGAGGTCTACGTCCAGGCCCAGGCGGTACTGACCCTGCGCATCTACCATTCGGTGTCGCTGTACGACGACAGCAACCTCAGCCCGCTGCGCCTTGAGAACGCCAAGGTCGAGCCGCTGGGCGAGTCGCGCACCTACGAGAAAGAAATCAACGGCGTGCGCCATGGCGTGATCGAAACCCGCTACGCGCTTTATCCGCAACAGAGCGGCGCACTGCAAGTGCCTCCCCTGACCTTCACCGCCACCGCTGCCGACAGCGCTGAACCGCCTGCCGGCGGAGCACGCAGCGGGCGCCAGGTGCAGGTCAGCTCGTTGCCGCTTGACCTGCAGGTCAAGGCCATCCCTGCGACCTGGCCTGCCGGTGTGACCTGGCTCCCGGCCCGCAGCCTCAGCCTGGAAGAACGTTGGAACCCCGACCCGAACCAGCAGCCGACGCAGATTGGTGATTCCCTGACGCGCAGCATCACCCTGCGCGCCGAGGGGCTGTCCAGCACGCAGTTGCCACCGCTGCCGGCTACCGAGGTCACTGGCCTGCGCCGTTACCCGGACCAACCCCTGCTGCGCAACGAGATCAATGAACGCGGCATGACCGCCAATCGTGAGGAGCGCGAAGCGCTGGTGCCGATCCACAGTGGCAACCTGATGCTGCCTGCGCTGGAGGTCACCTGGTGGAACACCCTCGAAGACCATCTGGAGCACAGCAGCCTGCCGGCGCGAAGCATCAAGGTCGACGATAACCCGGCGTTGAGCGCCGACACGCCGGTGGGGGATGTCAGCAGCGGATCTGCGCTGCTCTGGCCGTGGCAACTGGCAACGATGATATTGGCGCTGACCACACTGCTGGGCTTTGCCCTCTGGTGGCGGGCGCGTTCGCAACCGGCGGTATTGCGCGCATCGCAGAGTGGGCCGAGCCCGCGTACGCTGCTCGACGATCTCAAGCGCGCGACCCTCGCCAACGATCCGCAGGCGACGCGCCAGGCGCTGGACGCCTGGGCGCGGCAGCAACCCGAGACCCTGGCGGAGATGGCGGCGCGCTTCGTGCCCTTGTCCAATGCCCTGGATGGGCTCAATGGCGCGCTCTACAGCGAGGCGGGGCAGCATTGGCAGGGGGATGAGTTGTGGCGGGCGATCGGAGATATTCCTTCGGCTCAGCAGGGGTTGCCTGTGGGTGGGGATGGTGGGGGTTTGCCGCCGCTTTATCCCAAGTGATTTTTCACAGTGCTCGCATTTGATTGCGTGAGGGCTGACAGGTGCTCGCCGATAGATTTTTAGCGCCTGTGAGATCGAGCGCCGCCCGCGCGGCGCTCGATCTCACAGGCACCAAAAATCTTTCGGCGAACACCTATCAGCCTCTACGCAAACACTCGCCTGGCGACCTCGCAGCAACAGCAAAAGCGAACCTGCGCAGCCACTTGGGTTACCATACCCACCCTCCGAGACCCCATCCCAAGCGCAGCCCCGGCCGCTCGCTTGATTCGACACCAACAGGTCCTCCATGCGTCTGTTTCACACCTCCGACTGGCACCTGGGCCAGAGCCTCCACGGCCAGGAACGCGACTTCGAACACGCCTGCTTCCTCGACTGGCTGCTCGGCCAGCTGCGCCTGCGCCAACCCGACGCGCTGTTGATCGCCGGGGATATCTTCGACACGGTCAACCCACCGGTCAAAGCCCAGGAGCGCCTCTACGACTTCATCGTCCAGGCCCACGAACAGCAGCCCAAGCTGGACATCGTGATGATCGCCGGCAACCACGACTCCGGCTCGCGCATCGAATTGCCCGCCGCCCTGATGCGCCGCCTGCGCACTCACGCCCTGGGCCGAGTGCACTGGCTCGACGAAGGCCAGCTCGACGCCGAACGCCTGCTGATCCCGCTGACCAACGCCCGCGGCAAGGTCTGTGCCTGGTGCCTGGCCCTGCCCTTCCTGCGCCCGGCAGAAGTCACCGGCCCGCAACTGGGCGATGACTACCTGCAAGGCATCACCCAGGTGCATCAGCAACTGATCGCCGCCGCGCTCGGCAAGCGCAAGAAGGACCAGGCGCTGATCGCCATCAGCCACGCCCACATGGCCGGCGGCTCGATTTCCGAAGACTCCGAGCGCAGCCTGATCATCGGCAACGCCGAAGCCCTGCCGGCGCGGTTGTTCGACAAGGCCATCAGTTATGTCGCCCTGGGCCACCTGCACAAGCCACAGAAGGTCAACCGGGAGAACCGCATCCGCTACAGCGGCGCGCCTATCCCGCTGTCGTTCGCCGAGATCAACTACCCGCACCAGGTACTGGAGATCGAGCTGGACGGCACCGAGCTGCTCAGCGTCGAACCGCGCCTGGTACCGCGGGCCGTGGCCTTGCAGCGCATGGGCCCGGCACCGCTCGGCGAACTGCTCGAGCAGCTTGCCGAGCTGCCGGTGATCGACCTCCTCGAAGACCCCAACCGCCAGCCGTGGCTGGAAGTGCGAGTACGCCTGGACGAACCGCAGCCCGACCTGCGGCAACAGATCGAAAGCGCACTGCTGGGCAAGGCAGTGCGCCTGGTGCGCATCAGCGCCGAATATGCTGGGCGCAACGTTCAGGACGAGGACGCACAGGCCTTCGTCGAGCTGTCGCAGATGACCCCGCAGGACCTGTTCGGCCGCGCCTGGGAGCAGGCCTACGGCAGCCCCGTCGATGAACAGACCCTGAGCGACTTCGCCCTGCTGCTGCAGGACGTGCAACTGGAGGAGCAGCCATGAAGATCCTGGCCATCCGCCTGAAGAACCTTGCCTCCCTGGCCGGCCCCATCGACATCGACTTCACTGCCGAGCCCTTGGCCAGCGCCGGGTTGTTCGCCATCACCGGCCCGACCGGCGCAGGCAAGAGCACCCTGCTGGACGCCCTGTGCCTGGCGCTGTTCGGTACGGTGCCACGTCTGAACGAGATCGGCCGCGAAGCCAAAGTGCCGGACGCCGACGGCGAAATCCCTACCTCCGATCCGCGCAACCTGTTGCGCCGCGGCACCGGCAGCGGCTTTGCCGAGGTCGATTTCGTCGGCATCGATGGCAAGCGCTACCGCGCCCGCTGGGAAGCCAACCGAGCGCGTGACAAGGCCAACGGCAAATTGCAGCACAGCCGCCAGAGCTTCTACGACCTGGACGGCGAACAACTGCTGGCCAGCGGCAAGAACGAATACAAGCAACTGGCCGAAGCACGCCTGGGGCTGAATTTCGAGCAGTTCACCCGTGCGGTGATGCTGGCCCAGAGTGAGTTCGGAGCCTTCCTCAAGGCCGACGATCGCGAACGTAGCGAACTGCTGGAAAAGCTCACCAACACGGCCATCTATACCCGCCTGGGGCAGCGCGCCTTCACCCGCTCGCGCGAGGCCGCCGAAGCGCTCAAGGATCTTGAGGAGCGCGCCAGCCACCTGATGCCGCTGGCTGCCGAGGCCCGCGCCGAACTTGACCAGCGCCTGGAGCAGGCGCAACAGCACTTCAAGGGCGAACAGGCGCGCGAGCGGCAGCTTGAACAACAGTGCGCCTGGCTCAGCGAACAACAGCGCCTGCTGGCCCAACACGCCGAAGCCAGTGAAGCGCTCAAGGCCGCCGAGCACGCCAGCGCACAGCTCAGCGAGCAGCGCATCGATTTGCAACGCCTGGAGCGGCTGGCCCCGCAGCGCCATCAGTTCCACCGTCAGCTGGCCCTGGCCGCCCAGCTCACGCCGCTGGCCGCCGAAATCGCCGAGCAGGTACGCCAGCAGACCGAACTGCACACCCGTACTGGCGAACTGGAGCAGGCGCAGCTCGCGGCACGCGACGCGCTCACGCAATGCCAGGCGCAGCACAGCGAGAACGCTCCCCGCCTGCGCCAGGCCTTTGCCGCCCAGGACGGCCTCACCCGCCTCGACCAGGACCTGGCAAAACAGCACTCGGCCTGCCAGCAGGCTGAGCAGGACCTTGCCGAAAGCCAGCAGCACCTGCAGCAGCTGGAACAGAACCAGCAGCGCAGCCTGGAACAACTGGCCCTGATCGACACCGCGCTGGCCGACAGCCAACACCTGGCGGGCCTGGCCAATGCCTGGCAGGCCTACCTGCCGCAGCTCAAGCAGGTGATGCTGATCGGCGGCCGTCTGGCCAAGGGTCGCGAAGAACTGCCAGGCTTGCAGGCGCAGGCCAGCCAGGCCAATACCCAGCTGCAAACCCAGCGCGACAGTTTCGAACTGCTGTTCCGCGAAGCCAAGGCCGAACCCCAGGCCCTGGCCGAACAGATCGACTTGCTCGGCGGCATGCTGCAGGACAACCGCAAGCAGCAGCGTGCTGTCGAGGAACTGTCGCGCCTGCACGGTTGCGAGATGGAACTGCGCCAGCAGCTCGACGCCCTGCGTGAGCGGCAGCAACAGGCCATGCAGCAGCGCCAGCAACTGATCAGCGACGGCACATCGGCCAAGGCCCGGCTGGAAACGGCAGAACAGGCGCTCGCCCTCACTCGCCAGTTGCTCGATCGCCAACGCCTGGCGCGCAACACCAGCGTCGAAGAATTGCGCGGCCAACTGCGCGACGGCGAACCCTGCCCGGTTTGCGGCAGCGCCGAGCATCCGTTCCACCAGCCCGAAGCGCTGTTGCAGAGCCTCGGCCGCCATGACCAGGCCGAAGAAGAGGCCGCGCAGCAACAGGTCGAGGCCCTCAACGGTCAGCTGGTGGAGCTGCGCACCCAGTTGGGCGTGGTCAACGCCCAGCTCAAGGATTTCCAACAGCAGCAACAGCAACTCGGCGAACAGCTGCAGCCCTTGGTCGCACAGGTGCAGGCCCACAGTCTGTGGCCAGCCCTGGCACCGCAGGACGACAAGGCTCGCAGCGCCTGGCTCGACAGCCAGCTGCGGCGCCTGGACGAGGAAATCGGCAAGGACGAGAAGCGCCAGAGCGCCCTGCTCGCCCTGCAAAAGGACGCCGCCCGCCTCACCCAGCAGTTGCAGGCGGCGCAAGAGGCCCAGCAGCAGGCCCAGCGCCATCTGGAACAACAGCACCAGGCCTTGGCCAACGACGAGCAGCAACTGGAACAAGGGCTGAAGGACCTCGCCAGCGTACTGCCGGACGACGTGCTCAAGACCCTGAGCGACGACCCGACCCACGCTTTCGTCGCCCTCGACCAGCAGATCACCCAGCGCCTGCAGCAGCTCGAACAGCGCAAGGACGAACAGGAAGAACAGCAGGCACGCCAACTCCAGCTGGACAAGCTGCGCGACCAGCATCAAGCACGGCTGGATACCCAGGAACAACTGCGCCAGCAACTCGCCGCCCTTGAGGCCCAGCGACAGCAGGCCCAGGCCGCGCTGGCCGAGTTGCTCGGCGAACATCCCAGCGCCGAAGCCTGGCAACAGCATATGGACGCGCAACTGGAGCAGGCACGGGCGCTCGACGCCGATACCGCACAACACCTGCAGACGCTGCGCACCCAAGGCGTGCAGTTGGCCAGTGAGCTCAAGGCCAACGGCAATCGCCAGCAGGCACTGGAACAGGAACACCAGCAACTGCACAGCGACATCGCCCAATGGCGCGCCGAGCACCCTGAGTTGGACGACGTTGGTCTGGAGCGCCTGCTGGCCATCGACGACACCGCCGTCAGCGCGCTGCGCCAGCACTTGCAGGACGCCGACAAGGCCGTCGAGCAGGCGCGGGTGCTGCTGCACGAGCGCGAACAGCGCCTGCAACAGCACAGCGCCGATTCGACCGTCCAGGCGTCGGCCGAAGACCTGCAGCAGAGCCTTGGCGAACTGCGCGAGCAATTGGCCATCCACGAACAGCACTGCGCCGAACTGCGCGCCCAACAGGCCGACGACCAGCGTCGCCAGCAGGCGCACCAGGCACTCGCCGACGACATCGACAAGGCCCGTGGCGAGCGCCAGCGCTGGGGCCGGCTCAATGACCTGATCGGCTCGGCCTCAGGCGATGTGTTCCGCAAGATCGCCCAGGGCTACAACCTCGACCTGCTGCTGCACCACGCCAACAATCAGTTGCGCCAGTTAGCCCGGCGCTATCGTCTCAAGCGCGGTGGCAGCGCCCTCGGCCTGTTGGTGCTGGACACCGAGATGGGCGACGAACTGCGCTCGGTGCACTCGCTGTCGGGCGGTGAGACCTTCCTGGTCTCGCTGGCACTGGCACTGGGGCTGGCGTCGATGGCCTCGAGCACCCTGCGCATCGAGTCGCTGTTCATCGACGAAGGCTTCGGCAGCCTGGACCCCGAGTCGTTGCAGTTGGCCATGGATGCGCTCGACGGCCTGCAGGCCCAGGGGCGCAAGGTCGCGGTGATTTCCCACGTGCAGGAGATGCATGAGCGCATTCCGGTACAGATCCAGGTACGCCGCCAGGGCAATGGCCTGAGCGATGTCGAGGTCTGCGGGTGATCCTCTATTCATTCCGCCGTTGCCCCTGGGCCATGCGTGCGCGCCTGGCCCTGCGTTATGCAGGCTGTGACGTGGAAGTTCGCGAGGTGGCGCTCAAGGACAAGCCGGCCGAACTGCTGGCCCTGTCGCCCAAGGGCACGGTGCCGGTGCTCGATACCGGGGAACGGGTGCTGGAGGAGAGTCTGGACATCATGCGCTGGGCGCTGGCGCATGACGACCCGCAAGACTGGCGGCTGCTGGCCGATCCACTGGCGGCTGAACGGGGGGAAGCGCTGATCGCGCGCAATGACCGGGACTTCAAGGCGCAGGTCAACCTGTACAAATACGCCGAGCGCTACCCGGAGCATTCACGCGAGCATTACCGCCAGCAGGCCGAAGCCTGGCTGGCGGAGCTCGAAGGCCTGCTCGAGAGCAGGCCTTTCCTGCTGGCGGACCACCCAAGCCTGGCCGATGCCGCGTTGCTGCCATTGCTGCGCCAGTTCGCCGGGGTCGAACCTCAGTGGTTCGCCGAGGCGGCTTATCCGCGGGTGCGGAGCTGGTTGCAGGGATGGCTGGCATCGGACCTGTTCAAGGCGATCATGGCCCGCTGAAAAACCCATTGACCAGGTTTCTGTGGGAGTAGGCTTGCTCGCAAACACCGGCGGAGTCGGTGCCATGGCACCGTGGTGACTGCTTCGCAAGCAAGCCCGCTCCCACAAAAACCTGTCAGGGGTCGATCAGCTGCTGTGCTTGGCACTCAGGGCTGCGTGGAAATGGGCACTCTGGCGCAGGTACTGCTCGGTGTAGCTGTGGGTTTCGACAGTTTTGCCGCGGCTTTCCGACTGGGCATGGACCGGCAGTACGACGGAAGCGGAAATGGCAGAAGCGGCAATGACCGGGAAGAGATTGAAGTTCATCGGTGTGTCCTCGTCTTCGCTGTTTGACAGTGGCCCTCTTGGGCCTTGGGTCAAACTTACGCCGACGAGGCGCTTGGCTGAAATTCATTGCAGCAGTAGCGATTATCAAGCCGATTGATAGTCAATCGAGAAACTTCAGGTCCGAAGGCGCGTCCTGGGGCAGTGTCTGCACCGTTTCGCCAAGCTTGCCGCTACGCGGATCACGGCGCATGACCACGATCTGGTTGCTCTTCTGGTTGGCCACCAGCAGGAAGTTGCCGCTTGGATCCAGGGTGAATTCCCGGGGATGATCGCCTTCCACCGAGCGACGCTGCAGCAAGGTCAACTGGCCGTCGTCCTTACCCACGGCGTAGACCACGATCTGGTTGGCGCTGCCGCGGTTGCTGACGTACAGGAAACGTCCATCGGCGGACAAGTGCAGGCCGCCAGCCGCCTTGGCGGCAGGTTCGGTGTTGTCGGTCAACGGCAGGCGCTGACGCTCGAGCAACGCACCATCCAGAACATCGAAGGCCACCACCTCGGCACTCATTTCCAGCGTGAGGTAGGCATGCCGTCCCTTGGCATCGAACAGCAGATGCCGTGGCCCGCTGCCTGGCGGCAAGGTGACGAATGCGGGTATCGCCGGGCTCAGCGGCCGGTCGGCACTGGCACCGTCGTAGCGGTAGATGAACACCTTGTCGGCGCCCAGGTCACTGGCATACAGGTGGCGCCCATCGGGCGACTGGACCACCGAGTGCACATGGGCACCGGTCTGGCGCTCGGGATTTACCTTGCTCGGGGCATGGCGCAACTGCTGAAGCACCGCCTTGAGCTTGCCGTCGCGCGCCACCGGGATCACCACCAGGCTACCGCCAGGATCGGGCGCCACGGCGTAGTTGGCGACGAACAGGTAGCGCTGATCGTGACTGAGGCTGGCGTGGGTCGGTTCATCGCCCAGGCTGGCGACCTGGTTCAGCGGCGTTATCTCGCCTTTGCCACTCACGCCAAAGCTGCTGATGTGGCCCGCGGGCGTCTCGTTCACTGCGAACAGTTGACGCTGGTCGGCAGACAGCACCAGCCAGGACGGGCTGACAGCCTTGACCACTTGCTGGGCTGGCGTGGCGATCTGGCCGCTGCGCGGGTCGAATTGATAACGGTAGATGCCTTGGCTGGCACCTTCGGTGTAACTGCCGACCAGCAAGGTGGCAGCCTGGGTGTGGATCGACAGGCTCATCAGACTAGCGGTCAGCAGGCTCTTGGAGGTCAGCTTCATCTTCGTCATCTTCCGGGGCGCGAAACGCACTCATCAAGACTAGACGGTGTTCTGCTTGGGCATCGTCGAGCAGCCAATCGTTCCCCTCTGCCCGCGCAGCGGCGATCTGTTCGGGGGTGAAGCTCCAGCGGCGCAACTGGCGCCCGTCCATGCATTCGATGGTGAGGCCAGAGCTGTCGCAGGTGAATTCGAAGGCGTGCAGGCCGTCGATCAGGAGCATGTCGCAGGTTTGCAGGGCGGTTGCGAGAGGGGGCATGGGTGCACCTTGGGGTAGGAAGGTGGCCATTATATCTTCGGATCACTGCAAGAGGCCTTGAAACTGTGCAGGAGCGGCCTTGCGCCGCTCCTGCACGAATGGCGTCAGTTTCCTCAATGGGCGAAGATCGAGCCCCCCTCCTTGCCCACCATCTTCTCGGGCTTGATCAGGAACCGTGCCAGCGCCGGCAGCAGCCACAACGCGCCGAACATGTTCCACAGCAGCATGAAGGTCAGCATCAGGCCCATGTCGGCCTGGAACTTGATCGCCGAGAAGATCCAGGTGCACACGCCGATCGCCAGGCACAGGCCGGTGAACAGCACCGCCTTGCCGGTGGAGCGCAGGGTCTCGTAATAGGCTTCCTGCAGCGGCAGGCCCGCACGCAGGAAGCTTTCCAGACGGCTGTAGATGTAGATGCCGTAGTCCACACCGATGCCCACGCCGAGGGCGACCACCGGTAGCGTCGCGACCTTCACGCCAATGCCCATGAACGCCATCAGCGCGTTGCCCAGTACCGAGGTCAGGACCAGCGGCAGAACGATGCACAGGGTGGCGGCGAAGGAGCGGAAGGTGATCATGCACATCACCGCCACGCAGATGTACACCAGGATCAGGATGGTCAGCTCGGCCGACTTGATCACCTCGTTGGTGGCCGCCTCGATGCCGGCGTTACCGGCCGCCATGAGGAACTGCAGGCCTTCCTTGTTGTGCGCATCGGCAAAGGCCTTGGCCGCCGTGGTGACGCGCTCGAGGGTCTCGGCCTTGTGGTCGTTGAGGAACACCAGCACCGGTGCCAACGAGCAGTCGGCGTTGTACAGGCCGTCTGCGCGGGCGATGGAGTTGTTGAGGATGTCCGGGTTGCGCGAGAGGGTCTCCCACTTCAGGCTGCCCTCGTTCATGCCCTTGATGACCTGCTTGGACACGGTCACCAGGGAGATGGTCGACTGCACGCCCGGCGTGTTGTCCATGGTCCACATCAGCTCGTCGATCGGCGCCATGGTCGAGTGGATCGAGCAGCTCTCTGCCGGGGTCTTGACCATGATCACCAGCACATCCGAACTGGTCGAGTAGTTGTTGATGATGAAGCTGTTGTCCTGGTTGTAGCGCGAATCCGGACGCAGCTCCGGCGCGCCCTGGTCGAGGTCGCCGATCTTCAGGTTCTGGCTGTACCAGAGACCGCCGGCAAAGGCGACCAGCGCGAGTGCGATCGACACCGGCGCCACCTTGGGGCTGGCGAAGTTCGACAGCAGGCGCCAGAACGGGTGCTCGCAGACCGCGTCCTTCTTGCTGCGGGCGATGGCCTTCTGGCTGATGCCGACGTAGCTGATCGCGACCGGCAGCAGGATCAGGTTAGTGAAGACGATGACTGCCACACCGATCGAGGCCCCGATGGCCAGTTCGCGGATCACGCCAATGTCGATGATCAGCAAGGTGATGAAGCCCACGGCGTCAGCGAGGATGGCGATCATCCCCGGCAGGAACAACTGGCGGAAGGTGCGCCGCGCTGCGGTCAGGGCGTTGTCGGCATCGCTGGACTGCAAGGCGATGCCGTTGATCTTCTGCACCCCGTGGGAGATACCGATGGCGAAGATCAGGAACGGCACCAGCATCGAGTAAGGATCGAGGCCGAAGCCGACCGCATGCATCAGCCCTAGCTGCCATACCACCGCCACCAGCGTGGTGATGAGCACGGCGATGGTGCTGCGAATGCACCAGGTGAACCAGTACAGCAACGCCCAGGTGATGACCAGCGCAACCCCGAAGAACATCGCCACCATCACCAGGCCGTCGATCAGGTCACCGACCTTCTTGGCGAAGCCGACGATGTGGATCTTCACGTTCGGGTTCTGCGCCTGGAACTTGTCGCGGATCTTCTCTTCCAGTTGGTGGGAGAATTTCTGGTAGTCCAGCTTGGTCAGCTTGCCCGGGTCTTGTGGGTCGGGGAAGTTTTCCAGCAGCGGAATGTCGACGATGCTCGACTTGAAGTTGTTGGCCACCAGGCGCCCGACCTGGCCAGACTTGAGCACGTTGTCACGCAAGGTGTCGAGGCTGTCCTGCGAGCCGTTGTAGGTGTTGGGGATCACCTCGCCGCCAGAGAAACCTTCCTCGGTCACCTCGCTCCAGCGCACGCTCGGGCTCCACAACGACTTCAGCCCGGCACGGTCGACGCCGGGGATGTAGAACACCTCGTCGTGGATCTGGCGCAGGGTCTCCATGTAGTCCTTGTCGAAGATGTCGCCGTTGACCGCCTCGACCGAGATACGCACGGTGTTGCCGAGGTTGGCCAGGTCATTGCGGTGCTCCATCATCTGTTCGATGAACGGGTGCTGCAGCGGGATCATCTTCTCGAAGCTGGTGGAGGGGCGAATCTGCGTGGCCTGCCAGAACAGGAAGATGCTCACCAGCACGCACAGGGCGATGACCACGGGGCGGTTGTTGAAGATCAGCCGCTCGAGCAGGGTGGCCTTGTCCTTGTGGTGGGGCATGTTGAAATTCTCCGGACGGGTCATGGCCGAGCCTCCTCGGCGCCTTCGGCGGTGGCCAGGTGCACGCCACCCTGCCCCACCAGCAGCAGGCCGCCATCGGCCAGACCGCTGACACCGGACAGCGCGATGCGATCGGCGCGGTTGTAGACCGTGAACGTCTGTCCGTCGTCGCGGCTGCGCAGCACGCTGCCACCGTTACCGACCACGACGAGGCTGCCATCATCGAGAAGCGTAGCGTTTGCCAGGCCGAATTCGAGCGCCCCCCGTCCCGCCTCCAGCGGGATGGCTTGCCAGGTGTCGCCAAAGTCGGTGGAGCGGAACAGGTTGCCGCGCAGTCCGTAAGCCAGCAGCGTGTGCGCTTGCCCAGTGCCGGTCACGCCGAACAGCGAACCCTCGTAGGGGCTTTCGACGTGCGACCAGGTCTGGCCGTCGTCGCTGGAGCGGAACATGCTGCCCTGCTCGCCCACGATGAACAGGCCGGCATCCTTCACCTGGGTGATGCCATTGAGGTGCAACTGGTCGGGGTTGTCGAGACGCTCGGCGACGTCCTGCCAGTTCTGCCCACCGTCGGTGGTTTCCAGCAGCGCACCATAGGCGCCGACGGCGAAGCCGTGCTGGGCATCGACGAAACGCACGTCGAGCAGCGGGGCTTCACGGGAGAGGTCTTCGAACTGCTTGCTCCAGGTCGCACCGCCGTCGTTGCTGGCGAGAATCTGCGCGTCATGGCCGACTGCCCAACCACGCTTGTCGTCGAGGAAGAACACGGCGGTGAGCAGTTGACGGGTTGGCACCCGAGCCTGAGTCCAGGTCTTGCCCTGGTCGTCGGAGAACAGGATATGGCCGCGATCGCCGACCACCACCAGGCGCTTGCCGGCGTGCACGGCGTCGATCAGCAGGCTCTGGCTGGCCTTGGCCGATTCCACCGAATATTCGGCCACGGCCGCGGCCTGTGCGGTACCTGCCCATGTGCCCAGCGCCAGTAACGCGCTGGCCGTCAACGCCAAGGCTCCGCGCCTGGCATCCGCCTTCAGCCATTCCCTCATGACCGCCCCCTGTTGTGTTCTTGTAGTGGGTCAATGCCTTGCAGGTACTGCGAAAACCCTTGATCCAGAGCCCTGCAATAGCTTTGGGCCATCCTATCGGGGAAAATCGCGCGAACACAACGGGCGGGACGTTATGTTTTGTTAACCGCCAAAAAGCATCGCGGGCAAGCCCGCTCCCTGATCCTTGTGGGAGCGGGCTTGCCCGCGAATAGGCCAGCCCGGTTTAAAAGTGAATCAAGCCAGGCTCTTGCTCACCACCTCATACACATCACTGGACAATGCCCCGGAAGCGAGAATCCGCTCCAGCTCGCCCTTCATCAGCGCCTGACGCGCGGCATCGTACTTGCGCCAGCGGGTCAGCGGCGCCAGTTGGCGCGAGGCGATCTGCGGATTGAGCGCGTTGAGTTCGATCACCAGGTCCGCCAGGAAGCGATAACCCGAACCGTCGCCGGCGTGGAAGTTGACCAGGTTCTGCCCGGCAAAGGCGCCAACCAGCGCGCGCACCTTGTTCGGGTTCTTCAGGTTGAAGGCCGGGTGCTGCATCAACGCCTTGACCCGCGCCAGCCCGCCCGGAAGGCTGCTTGCCGCCTGCACGCTGAACCACTGGTCCATGACCAGGGGGTTGTCCTTGAAGTGCTCGGCGAAGGCCTCGAGCGCCTTGGCGCGCTCGGCTTCGAACGGCGAGTTGACCAGCACTGCCAGCGCGGTCAGGCGCTCGGTCATGTTGTCGGCGTGCTCGAACTGCTCGAGGGTCGCTTCCAGCACCTGCGACTTGCCGGTGAGCATCAGGTACGACAGCGCGATGTTCTGCAGGCTGCGGCGGGCGAAGTGCTCGGCTGCGGCTACATAAGCAGTGCTGCGCGACACCTGGCGGTTGGCCTGGTAGCGCGCCCACAGCGCATCGAACAACTGCTCGGCGATCTGCTTGCGGGCGAACTCGCGGGCCGCATGAATCGCGTCGACGTCAGCCACCTGGCTGATTTCGGTGAGGTAGGCCTCGCCGGGCAGCGATAGCATCTCGGCGACCATGGCCGGGTCCAGCGACTCGTTGCCCAGCACCGTACCCAAGGCGGTGATCAGCCGTGGGTCGAGTTTCAGCGCTTCGCCGCGCTGATGCTGGCCGATCAACTCCTGCAGCACCTGCACGGCCAGTTGCTGGCCCGCTTCCCAGCGGTTGAAGCCGTCGCTGTCGTGCTGCATGAGGAACATCAGCTGGTCGCGGTCGTAAGGGAAGCTCAGCTTGACCGGCGCACTGAAGCCACGCAGCAACGACGGAAGCGGCTTGGCGACGATGCCCTGGAAGGTGAAGGTCTGCTCGGCCTCGGTCACCGACAGCACGCGCTGGGTAGCGACATCGGCAGCTGTTTCACCGGCCAATTGCAGCGGCAGGTCATTGCCCTGAGCATCGAGCAGCCCCAACGCCACCGGAATCACGAATGGCAGCTTGTCGAGCTTGTCCGGCGTCTGCGGGCAGCTCTGACGGAAGGTCAGGCTGTAGGTCTGCGCCGCGGCATCGTAGGTTTCGCTGACCTCAAGACGCGGCGTGCCAGCTTGGTTGTACCAGCGCTTGAACTGGGTCAGGTCGACGCCGTTGGCGTCTTCCATGGCCTTGATGAAGTCGTCGGTGGTCACCGCCTGGCCATCATGACGTTCGAAGTACAGGTCGCTGCCCTTGCGGAAGCCCTCGGCGCCCAGCAGGGTACGGACCATGCCTACCACTTCGGCGCCCTTCTCGTACACGGTCAGGGTGTAGAAGTTGGAAATCTCGATGAAGCTGTCCGGGCGCACCGGATGGGCCATGGGGCCGGCATCTTCGGCGAACTGGTGGGTGCGCAGGTAGGCGACGTCCTCGATGCGCTTGACCGTGCGCGAGTTCATGTCGGCGCTGAACTCGGCATCGCGGAACACCGTGAAGCCTTCCTTGAGCGACAGTTGGAACCAGTCGCGGCAGGTCACGCGGTTGCCCGACCAGTTGTGGAAATACTCGTGGGCGACCACCCCTTCGACGCGCTGGTGGGCGGCATCGGTGGCGGTTTCGGCGCGGGCCAGCACGCAACTGGAGTTGAAGATGTTCAGGCCCTTGTTTTCCATGGCGCCCATGTTGAAGTCGTTGACCGCGACGATCATGAAGATGTCCAGGTCGTATTCACGGCCGTAGACTTCTTCGTCCCAGCGCATGGACTTCTTCAGGCTGACCATCGCATGGTCGCACTTGTCGATGTTCTCGGGTTCGACGTAGATGCGCAGGGTCACGTCGCGACCCGACTGGCGGGTGAAGCTGTCCTCGACGCACCAGAGATCGCCCGCCACCAGCGCGAACAGATAGGCCGGCTTCTTGAATGGGTCTTCCCAGGTTGCCCAGTGGCGACCGTCTTCTGCCGGACCGCTGCCGACCGGGTTGCCGTTGGACAGCAACACCGGGTAGCGGTGCTGTTCAGCGATCACCGTGGTGGTGAAGGTGCTCATCACATCCGGGCGGTCGAGGTAGTAGGTGATCTTGCGGAAACCTTCGGCTTCGCACTGGGTGCAGAACATCTTGCCGGACTTGTACAGGCCTTCCAGCGCGGTGTTGCTTTCCGGATGGATCTTCACGCTGGTGTCGAGGGTGAAGCGCTCAGATTTGGGGTGGACGGTCAGGCTACTGTCATCGAGCGCATAGTCACCGGCCTGCAGCTCCTGGTCGTCCAGCGCGGCGCGCTGCAGCTCCAGCTGCTGGCCATCGAGCACCAGCGGCGGCAGGCCGGCGCCGCGCTCGGGGTTGCGGCGCATGACCAGTTGCGCATGGACCAGCGTGTGGTCCTCGAACAGTTCGAAGGTCAGGTGCGTCTCGTCGATCAGGTACTCGGGCGCCTGATAGTCCTTGAGGTAGATCACTTGCGGTTGTTCGGTACGCATGGTGACGATCCTTTTACTGGAGCACGGCCAGCTGGTAGGCCGTGTACTTGCGAATATTGATCACGCCGGTGTCGAAGATCAGGTACTGGCCCTTGATGCCCAGCAGCGTGCCTTCCACCACCGGGTCCTTGTCCAGGTTGAAGCTGACGATCTTCTTCGGGTAGGCCTGGACCGGGTAGCGCATCTCGACCACTTCGGCGTCGGGCAAGGGTTGGATCGCCTGCAGGCCGAAGCGGCCTTGCAGCTCGCGCAGGCCTTCGGCGCAGGCATCGAAGATCTGTTCGCGCACCGCGACCAGGTCCAGTACCTCGGCATCGCCCTTGAGCAGGGTGCGCCAGTTGGTGCGGTCCGGCACCTGGCTGCGCAGCAGGTCTTCGACCAGACCAGACTGCTGGCGAGTGGCCACGCGCATGATCGGCAGTGCCTGGCTGGCGCCCTGGTCGAGCCAGCGTGTGGGCAGTTGCGTGGCACGGGTGATGCCCACCTTGATGCCCGACGAGTTGGCCAGGTACACCACATGGTCGGTCATGCAGAACTGCTCGCCCCACGACGGCTCGCGGCAGGTGCCGGCGTCGTAGTGGCAGCGTTCAGGGGCCATGATGCACACATCGCACTGGGCCAGCTTGGTCATGCAGGGGTAGCAGTAGCCCTGGCTGAAACTGGTCTTGGTGCGCTTGCCGCAATGGGTGCAGTGGATCGCACCGAGGTATTCCAGACGCAGCGACTGGCCGATCAACGGGTTGACCGGCACCTGCTCCTCACCGAGGCGAAAGCTGTACTGCACGACCGGTGCTTCGAGACGCACCGCCATCTTGCTCAAGGAGCCACGAGCGAGTTCGATCAATGTACCGAGTCCGACTTGAACAGGATGTTGGGGATCGGCGCGGACTTGGAGGCGCATTCCTGCGGCCCCATGTAGCCGGTGCGCTCTTCCTCGGGCAGGTTCTGGATTTCCCAGGCAATCACCGCTTGCAGCGACAGCTCCTTCTGCTCGGCGGTGAGCTTGCGGCCATCGGACCATTTGCCGAGTTCCACCGCCGTCTTCAGGCTCTGGTAGATCTCGGGGGTGATGTTTTCGATCATTTGCGCGAAAGTGGACATGAGCGTCTCCTAAATCAAGCCGACAGTTTACGCCGGGCCAGCAGTCCACCCAAGAGGCCTGTCAGGCATCCGATGAGCAACCCGCCGACATGGGCGGCATTGGCGATCTGGCCGAAGCCGAGCTGGCCGACCACGCCACTGAGGCAGATCACCAGCCAGATGAGCATCATCACCAGCACGCCGCGGGGCAGGCTGAACAATGGGGTGGGCGCCAGCCACTGGTAGAGCCAGAGGTAACCGAGCAAGCCATAGAGCACTCCGGACAAGCCACCGAACAGGTTCGGGCCGCCGATGAAATGCTGGGCCAGGTTCGACACCAGGCTGAACACCAGGGTCAGCGCCAGCAACGCCCAGGGCCCCTGGCGCAATTCGATGCGCCGCCCCAGCTCCCAGTACCACAGCCCGTTCATGGCCAGGTGCAGAACGCCGAAGTGCAGCAGCATGGGCGACACCAGGCGCCACCACTGGCCCTCGCCCAAGCTCTGGGCCAGCGGCACGAAATAGAGGTAGTCGCCCTGTACCTGGTAGTCCTGGAAGGTGAACCAGCTCAGGGTCGAGAGGTTTTCGCCCAGGCCGGTCAAGCCAACGACGGCCATGCACAGCAGCAGCATCCCCGCGGTAACCTTGCAGGCGCGCAACTGTTCCTTCAGCGGGGGCCGGGCCGGCTCGCTCGCCGGCAAGCCTGCGTCCATGACCGGCTCCACGTCGGCATTGCCGTCAGGGTAGCGCCGGTAGAGCTCGAGCACCTGCGCGGCCATGGCGGGCGGTACCCAGAGCACCTGCTCACTGCCCTCCTCGACCACCCGGTGCGGCACCTCGAGGCGCCGCAACAAGGCAACGAAACCACTGAGGTCGACACCCAGCGGCAGACGCATCACTTCGATCACGTTCATTGGCTGGCCTGCGGTCGGTCGACATCGACCCAGACGAACTTGTGCGGGTCGATGCGGGTTTCGTCGTCCAGCCGGTAGGCGGCCAGCTTGCCGTAGAGCACCGCGCTGTAGTCCAGGCAGGCCAGGTTGGCGCGAATCGGCGCGGGGTGGCCGCTGCGCCAGTAATGGCCGACGAACAGCAGTGGCTCATCCTCCGAATAACGCAGCAGCGCGTTCTTCTGGCTGTGGCTGAGTGGCGCGCGGGCCACTTCCTCCGGCAGCGCATCAGGTTGGAACACGATGTCGCCATAGGTTTGCGGGTCTTCTTCCCAGAACTTGGTGCGGAAGAAGGCGCGGGTCAGACCGTCGCCGCCGGTCAGCGTGAGGCCGTCCGGCAGGCGCATGTCGGTGCCGCGCAGCAGGCGGTTGCACACGGTCGAGGCGAAGCTTCCCGATACCGCCGAGGCCTGCACGAAGTGTTCGTCGATACGGCCGTCCGGGTACTGGGCGCGCAGCTGTGCGATCAGTTGATGATCCCAGCAGGCATGCACCAGACGGAAACGCCCGGCGTCGACGAACAGCGGCAGGGTGTAGAACCACTGGATGAAATCGTGCCAGTCGCCGGGATGCTGGGCGAACTGGGTGAGGGTCTCGTCGATCAGGCGGGCATGACGCGGCGTGTGCTCACGCACGAAGGCCTTGCCGCTGCCGGGGAGCGCCGGCGTGACCCAGCCCAGGGCGTTGTACTCGTGATTGCCCATGATGCAGTGGGCCTGGCCGGCTTCGACCATGTCGTGGACGATATGCAGCGCCTCGCGGATGCGCGGGCCACGGTCGACGATGTCGCCGAGGAACAGCGCCTGGCGCCGCGGATGGCGCCAGATACCGCCCGTCCGCGTGTAGCCAAGGGTGTCGAGCAGGCGTTCGAGGGTCAACGCACAACCGTGAACGTCGCCGATGATGTCGAAACTGCGTGCCGGATCGAGCATCAGTCGTCCCTGCCCCCCAGGCGACTGCCCCAGCCAAGCTTGGTGCGGCAGACTTCGTAGTAGTTATGATCCAGCGGATGGATCAGGCGCAGCTTCTGCGGCTTCTTGCTCACCGTGATGGTGTCGCCTGGAGCGCAGGTGAAGTGGTTCTGCCCGTCACAGGAGACCTGCGGGTAGATCTGCAGGTCCTTGGCGACCACGATCTTCAGCTCGCTGTTGCCATCGACCACGATCGGCCGGCCAGACAAGGTGTGCGGGTACATCGGCACGATGACGATGGCATCGAGCTTGGGGTGCATGATCGGGCCACCGGCAGACAGCGCGTAGGCGGTGGACCCCGTGGGCGTGGCGACGATCAGGCCGTCGGCCTTCTGGCTGCAGACGAACTGGCCGTCGATGTAGATCTCGAACTCGATCATCCGCGTCGACTTGCCCGGGTGCAGCACCACATCGTTGAGCGCGTCGCCCTGGCCAATGGCCTCGTTGTGGCGGCGAACCTCGGCCTGCAGCAGGAAGCGGTTCTCGACCAGGTAGTGGCCGTCGAGCACCTCGGCGACCTTGGTTTCCAGCTCGTCGGGGCGAATGTCGGTGAGAAAGCCGAGGTTGCCGCGGTTGATGCCCAGCACCGGGATGTTATGCCGGGCCAGCGCTCGAGCGGCGCCCAACAAACTGCCGTCGCCACCGACGACGATGACCAGGTCACAGACCTCGCCCAGCAGCTTGCGCGTGGAGGTCTGCAGGCCGTGGCCCGGCAGCACTTCGGCGATAGTGTCCTCGAGGATCACGTGCAGGTGGCGCTCGAGCAGGAACTTCTTCAGTCGGCGAATGGTGTCGAGCACCTGCGAGCTGCCGAGGCGTCCGATGATACCGATATTGCGAAATTGCTCCATGGGGCTCCTGCAAGGCTCTGCGGCGGGTGACAATGCCTGGATTATGGGCGAAACGACCGGCCAGCGGCAAACCGGCTATGCTCGCAGGATGACACCCTTCACCGACCTCCACGCCCTGCCCCGCCAGCTCCGCCACCCTGCCGTGCGTGATCTGGCGTGGACGCTGCTGTCGCCGCCGCTGCTGAGCGAACCGCCCTGCCCGCAACGCCATCCGCTGGCGGCCAGCGGCTGGGCGGACGATCCGGGGCGGTTACACGACTGGCTGCTGGCTCTGGACCATGATGCGCAGCCCTTGCAGACGTGGCTGGCGCGCCTCACCAGCCGGCGGTTGGGGCTGTACTACGAAAGCCTCTGGCAGTTCGCCCTGCAACAGGCACCCGGTGTCGAGCTGCTGGCCGCCAACCTGGCGATCCGCCAAGGCGGGCAAACCTTGGGTGAGCTGGATGTCCTGCTGCGCGATCGCACGGGTGACCACCACCTGGAACTGGCGATCAAGCTTTACCTCGGGCCGGATCAGGCTGATGCCCACGACCCGGCGCAGTGGCTGGGGCCAGGCTGTCACGACCGCCTGGGCAGCAAGCTGGCGCACCTGGTCGCACATCAGTTGCCGATCTCGGCTCGGGCCGAAAGCCGGGAAGTCCTGAATCAACTGCAGGTGGGCGATGTGCAGTCGCACCTGTGGCTGGGTGGCTATCTTTTCCATCCATGGCCAGGGCAACTCGCCTCACCCTTCGGGGCAAACCCTGCGCACCTGCGCGGGCGCTGGCTGCATCGACGCGAGTGGGCGCAATATGCCAGCGCTCACCCAACGGCACTCTGGCAACCGCTGCAACGCCATGCCTGGCTGGCACCTGCACGGGTCGAGGCTGGGGATCGCTGGGGGGCGGCGGGTTTTGCAGCCTGGCTGTGGCGCCTGGAGGAAGGAGCCGCGGCACAATTGCTGGTGAGGTTGGAGGAGGATGGTGAAGGCGCCTGGCAAGAGGCGGAGCGAGTGTTTCTGGTGAGTGACAGCTGGCCACACTTACCGGGATGACCTAGGACCAGTGCTGGAGAAAATGCCGTTCCGAGCCCAAAAATCAACGAAACAACCGACCTGAAACAACGAAAAATTACCAATCGACGCGCTAAAGTCCACATCAGGCGCCAGCAAGAGCGCCCATCCAACCTGATGACGAGGACCGACCATGGTTTCATCCACTCCCGCGCCACACTATGCGCGCCTGTCCATCACCTTGCACTGGCTGATGCTGGTGCTGCTCGCCGCCGTCTATGCCTGCATCGAGCTGCGCGGCTTGTTCCCCAAGGACAGCGCCGAGCGCGACCTCATGAAGAGCCTGCACTTCATGCTCGGGCTCACCGTGTTCGTGCTGGTATGGCTGCGCCTGGCCATGCGCCTGGCACGCCCGACACCGCCTATCGTGCCCAAGCCACCCGCCTGGCAGACCGGCCTCTCCCATCTGGTCCACGTGCTGTTGTACCTGCTGATGATCGGCATGCCACTGGCCGGCTGGCTGATCCTCAGCGCTGCGGGCAAGCCGATACCATTCTTTGGGCTGGAGCTGCCTGCACTGATCGGCCAGGATCCGGACCAGGCAAAGTTCATCAAGGGCTGGCATGAACGCATCGGCACCTGGGGCTACTGGCTGATCGGGCTGCATGCCGTTGCCGGGCTGTACCACCACTACGTACGCCGGGACAACACACTGCTGCGCATGCTGCCTTACAAGTAGCCGCGCCGCCCCTGCAGGCCACCGGTATGAACGAAGATCAGGCGGGTGCCGGGTGAAAATCGCCCGGCCTCGACCTGCTCACGCAGCGCCCACAGCGCCTTCCCTGTGTAGAGCGCTTCGAGTGGCAGACCGCTGTACCGCTCGCTGTCTGCGATGAATGCCAGCAACGCGTCATCGCGCCGGGCGAATCCGCCGCGGCAGGCGTCGTGCAGGCAATAGCCCGCTGTACCCACCAGTTGCGCAATGCCCTGCTCCACACCATGATCGCGCGGCACCGCCAAGGCGCCATGCACCGGATGCGCGCCCTGCTCGGCCAGTACCAGGCCTGCCAGCGTGGTGCCGGTGCCCACCGCCAGCCACCAGGCGTGGTAATCATCCCAACCGATCGACGCCAATTGCGCTTGTGCCTGCTCGACGATCTGCCCACATCCCAAGGCACCTTCCACACTGCCCCCACCTTCGGGGATGCAATGCCAGCCGGGATAACGCGCCTGCCAGGGTTGCCAGAAGCCTGGCGCGTGGCGCGCCCGATAACCACCGTAGCCCAACCAGTGCAAGGTCATGCCCAGCGCTTCCAGATCACGGACGGTCGGGGTGTCTTGCCGCTGGCCTCGCAACAACCCGACGGTGGCGAAGCCGAAGCGCCTGCCCGCAGCGGCCAAGGCGTGCAAATGATTGGAATGGTTGCCGCCCAGACTGATCAGGCCAGGTGCGTTGGCCTTCCGGGCAGCACGCAGGTGATGCTGCAGCTTGAACCACTTGTTGCCACTGACCAGTGGGTCGATCAGGTCCAGACGCAACACCGCGCACGCCACACCGGCGTGCGCCAACCAGGGCAGGTGCAGACTTTGCAGGGGCGCGGCGGTGGAGCCGGAAAGTCCATCGAACATCTATAGCCCCCCGAAAAGCCCGCACGTTAGCAGGTCAACGGCGCCCCGTCTTCCAGCTGTGGGCGTTACCGACATTGATGTAGTCTTCCAGTGGCGTCAGCAGCGCGGAAACGCGCTTCACCCATTCAAATACCGCGCGCTCGGGACGTACGCCGTTGTCCTGCGAGTGGAAGATATACAGCTTCGCCTCGGTCAAGGCCTTCTCGATCGCGCTGGCGCTGTGCCGCATCGTATTGAGCAGACCAGGGCCAGTCACCTGGGATACCTCACGCATGTACTCGGTGAAACCAGGATCGGAAAACTTCGGACGATGCCCAAGCTTGCGGCTAGCGCTGAAACGCTGGGACATTTCCCGCAACACCGCATCGAGCAATGGGTTGCCCTTGAGCGAGGCGAAATGACTGTTGTTGGGGCCGTTGAGCATCAGGGTCGCGTTGCTCACCACCCCGCCCACCGCCAGTTGCCCAGGGCGCAATGTCAACTGAGGCAGCGGGCGGAGCAGCACATCGTCCATGTCCATGTACACCCCGCCCAACTCATCTATCAACTTGTAGCGCAAGGCGTCGCAGGCCGCCGCATAGTTGCGGGTTTCCGGCCGCAGGAAGAACTTGAACACCTCACCCTGCGGACCCTCCTCGAAATCCTTGAAGAACGCGTCTCCCTTCAAGGACGTGCAGGTTGCTCCTGGGTAGCGCGAGCGTAGCTTGCGCAGCTGCAACGCATTGTTCACCCCCCATCCACTGCGGCCTAGAAAATGCAGATGCAACTGATAACCGCCAGCCCGTGCCATCTCGATGTTGCCCTTGAGCGTGGAGTCGTGAGACGCAATCAGACTGTCTGCGCTGCCGATCCAGATCTGGTGGATAACCTTCGGGAGCAGCTCCAGCCCACTGCTCGGCGGCAGCTCTGGTAACACCGGCCGCTGGAGACACTCCAGTTCCAGGCGCGCTTGCTGGCGCTCCAATCGAGAAGCCGTAGCGCCAGGGTCAACGGCGCCCAGATAGGTATTCGTCTGCTCATCCCGCCGGTAATAACGACCTTTGGAAGATGAGTACCAGCAGCAATAATCCAGATCGAACATCACCTCCACCTCCTGGGCGCCGTCCATGATGCGGAAAGTCCTGCCACTGCTATTGGCGCTTTCTCGGACCCCGCGCATCACCTTCACCGGCATTGGCCGGACCGGCAGCGGTTGATCCATTCCGCCCAGCAGCCCCGGGCGGCGCACGATCAGCCAGTCGCCTGTACGTGGATCACGTTCGATTCTTGGATCGGGATTGGAAAACAACGAGCGGCTTTGAACCCCGTCGCCTGACCCGATATAAAAAGTCGAAGTGCGTTGCAGCGGGTCACGCACTTCGTAGACGGGGTAGTAACGGCCCTGCAAAGACACGTTCAACCGGCCATCGAAGACCAGTAACCCCTTGCGCAGGCCGTGAGAAATGACAAAGAGCGCGCCCTGAGGCTTGGGCACTTCGTCGATCGCGACGACCGACCGTAAACCGCTGCCGCCCACCAGTCGCAGCGGCACTCCCGAAGCAGCGGGAGCCCTGAACCGGTAGAACTTTGCGTTAGCCAGGCCGCTCAGGCTGGTCAAGGCCTCGAGGGCATAGGTTCCGGCCTGCTCGCGCTGCCCGCTGGCCAGCGCCGCATAGCTGTTGAACATGTAATAACCAAGCTCTGCCAGGTCGAGCACGGTCATGACCCGCGCGGGAATCAGCGCGCTCAGCACGCGGAACACGGTGACGGCGATATCCAGGCCTCGCTCCAGCCGCAACTCGGCATCGGAAACCGCCAGGCTGTTACCTTCGGCCACCAGATAAGCGATGCGATAATTGAAAATTGCCTTGCCTATCGGTTGGGTGAGGGTTTGCGTCGCCAGCTCTGCACCGGCCTTGCCATCAGCGATGCGGAGCAACAGAGGCAAGGCGGTCCCGAGCTGATGACGGCCGAACCGCGACACCCAGTATTCAGTGCTTGCAGGCCACGGCGACGTCCGTTGCAGACCCTCGAGCTCTTGGGCCAGCACGCTGCGCAGAGCCCTGCGAGAGCTGTGGCGCCTGAACGGCTTGCCAGATGGATGGCCGGGTGTATAGCAGATCAGTGACGACTCACCGACTTCATGGAAGATCAGCACGTCACGCAGGGAGTTGCCACCCAGCGTGAGCAGCTGCAACTCGGCACGCTGCCCTTCGCGTATTGGCCGCTGGTCCGGCGATGGATGATCCAGAATGTCCTGGACAGCCTGATACCCGGAATCGTCAAGGTCACCGGTAGCATGCGCCAGGAACGCATCGAGCCGCAGACGTTTCTCGAACAGGCTTGTCGCAGCATCGTGGCGCCGCTGGTGCAGGCCCTTGGTTTCGCCATCGGAAGGTGTCTTCAACGCGTCGCTGATTGCTTGTAGATAGTGCGCCTGCAGGTCCAGCCGCTGGATCAGGCTGCCCAGCCGAGTACTGGAAAGATAGCGTGACTGAGCCTGAGTAACGCCACTGAATTCGACCGTCCAACTGGCGTCGGCCCTGGCATCCATGCGCATGGCGATGTATTCGAGCAACGAGCACTCGCTCTGCACGCTTTGCGCCTGTCCAGGATCAGGAGTGACGCCCGGCGCAAGTTCCGACTCTGGCAATTCGGGGCTGTATTCGACGACGTCGATCTCGACGGTGACAGCACGGGGGTCCAAATCCTGCCCGTCCTTGCGCAATTCGGTGCGAATCCGATCACGGGCGAAATCCTCGAACGCGGGTAACTGCTGCCAATAGTCCTCGGCGAGGCTCTGCTGCTGGGCAATGTCCAGCAACAGGCCATCCAGTATGTCTTGCTGCGCTTGGCCAAGGTTGCGCAGACCATCCGGTAGTTGCGCCCGCAACGACTGGCGTTCGGCCTCGAACGCCAACAACACCTGCGTTGAACGTGCACGCGATACATCCAGGCCGATACGATCATCCCATACACCGGGCTGCTCGCAGGTCGCGCTCGCGCGCCACGCCTCGCACTGCTGTCTGGCCAGGTGCTCGAACGGATTGCCCTCGATCACCCCCGCTCTCACTTCGAAGCTTGCGTCTTCGCGCTCCCATTCTTCCAGCAACGCCTGCTGCGCCTCCGGTGCCAGGCGCATCAACAAGGCCAAGCCCCAGGCGCGATCCTCCAACAATGCCTTGCGCACCCCATCCAGGGTGGCCTGGAGGTTGTCGTGACGACGGATGAAACCGAAGTGCCCGCTGCAATACAGCACAGCTTCGCCGGTCAGATCCTGCCGCTCGGTAACGTAGGACAGTGCCGGGTCGTAGCCGGCCGGGATTTCGCTGAGGACCAGCATGCCTGGCAAAGAGAAGGACTTCGAGCTTCCACCGGTGCGCACCGTCAGGTCATAGACACCTCTTGGCACGCTGCGGTCGGAGAAACGGGGGTGGGCGACGATGTCTTCGATCAGCGCCCTGGCTTGGGCAGTGAGCGTTCCGACGCTCTCCAGCAGTTGCACATCATCCGCCAGGCTCGCGCGCACCTGCTGCTCCATGGCCAGTTGCCGAGGGGCCAACGACAGCTGCGCGGGAACCTCCCAGTAGGTTTGCGCATCGACCTCGAAGCGGCTGAGCACCGTCTTGGCGTCTATAAGCTTCAAGGCGTCGTGCACCTGATCCAGGGTCACGTCCGCAATCAGGTCGGCTTCGGCCAGCGAACTGGCGCTCGACGACAGCACCGCCTGTGCCGGGTCGAAGAGATCAGCCGTGGTCTGCCCCAGGCGTGCGGACTCGACCAGGCTCTTCAGGGTGTGGCCATGGGTGACCGTACGCTCCTCGGAGCCCTCGTCGTCGATGAATTGCAACAGGTAGGGGGCACGCGCCAGCAGGCCTGGCAACTGTGCCTCGAACAGCGCAAGGGCCGACGCGCCGAGCGTGGGCAGGGCATCGGTTTGCGGGAATTGATCCGGCAGTTCGGCGGCAAGCGGCTGGGGTTGCGGGGGATGGGTCATGGCGGCAATCTCTTTTGAAAATCGAGAGGTTGCCGCCACCAGACGGACAGTCGGTGCTAAGTATGTCTTCCTGGAGCTCGGTCTTCCTAGAGCTCCGCTGCCAGGCGCGATCCCTGGTTGATCGCGCGCTTGGCATCGAGCTCGGCAGCGACATCCGCACCACCGATCAGGTGCACCGATTGCCCCTTGGCCAGCAGCCCTTCATACAGCTCGCGCTGCGGCTCCTGCCCGGCGCAGATCACCACGTTGTCCACCGCCAGCACCTGCGGTTCGCCCTCGCCAATGCGCACATGCAGGCCCGCATCATCGATCTTCAGGTAATCGACGCTGTTGAGCATCTGTACCTGTTTGTTCTTGAGACCCGTACGGTGAATCCAGCCAGTGGTCTTGCCCAGGCCGTCGCCGACCTTGGTCTTCTTGCGCTGCAACAGATAGACCTGGCGTGCCGGGGCATGGGGTTCAGGCTTGACCCCCGCGATACCGCCGCGGGCCTCAAGGCTGGCATCGATACCCCACTCCTTCCAGAACGCAGCGCGATCCTGGCTGGTGGCGATGCCCTTGTGCACCAGGTACTCGCTGACGTCGAAGCCGATACCACCGGCGCCGATCACGGCAACCCGCTCACCTACTGGCTTGCGCTCGAGCAGCACATCAAGGTAGCTCAGAACCTTGGCATGCTCGACCCCGGGGATGGTTGGCGTACGTGGGGTGATCCCGGTAGCCAGGATAATCTCGTCGAAGCCGCCCGCCGCCAGTTCGTCGACACCAACACGGGTGTTCAGGCGCAGTGTCACGCCGCTGTTCTTCACTTTATTGGCGAAGTAGCGCAGGGTCTCGAAGAACTCTTCCTTGCCCGGCACACGCTTGGCGACATTGAACTGCCCACCCATCTCGGCGCTGGCATCGAACAGGGTCACCTCGTGCCCACGCTCGGCGGCGACCGTCGCCGCAGCGAGGCCAGCAGGCCCTGCGCCGACCACGGCGATGCGTTTCACCGCACGTACGGGCAGGTAGTTGAGCTCGGTCTCGTGGCAGGCACGCGGGTTCACCAGGCAACTGGTCAGCTTGCCGCCGAAGGTGTGGTCCAGACAGGCCTGGTTGCAGCCGATGCAGGTGTTGATCTCGTCCGCGCGGCCCTCGGCCGCCTTGTTGACGAAGTCAGGGTCGGCGAGGAAGGGCCGGGCCATCGATACCATGTCGGCATCGCCTTCGGCCAACACGGCTTCGGCCACTTCCGGCGTGTTGATGCGGTTGGTGGTGATCAGCGGAATCTGCACTGCGCCGCGCAGCTTGGCGGTTACCTTGCTGAACGCTGCGCGCGGCACCTTGGTCGCGATGGTCGGGATGCGCGCTTCGTGCCAGCCGATGCCAGTGTTGATCAAGGTGGCGCCCGCCTGCTCGATGGCCTTGGCCAACTGCACGATCTCGTCCCAGTTGCTGCCACCCTCGACCAGATCGAGCATCGACAGGCGGAAGATGATGATGAACTCACGGCCCACCGCTTCACGTACGCGTCCGACGATCTCTACCGCAAGACGCATGCGGTTCTCGTAGCTGCCACCCCAGCGGTCGGTGCGGTGGTTGGTGTGCGCGGCGAGGAACTGGTTGATGAAGTAGCCTTCCGAACCCATGATCTCGACGCCGTCGTAGCCGGCACGCTGGGCCAGTACCGAACAGTTCACAAAGTCATCGATCTGCTTCTGGATGCCCGCCTCATCCAGCGCCTTGGGCTTGAACGGGTTGATCGGTGCCTGGATGGCACTGGGCGCCACTTGCCGCGGGCTGTAGGCGTAGCGTCCGGCATGCAGGATCTGCAGACAGATCTTGCCCCCTGCCGCGTGCACCGCCTCGGTGACGATCCGATGCTTATCGGCTTCTTCGTCGGTGCTGAGCTTGGCCGCACCGGAGTACACGCCACCCTCGTCGTTCGGCGCAATACCGCCGGTCACCATCAGGCCCACCCCGCCACGGGCACGTTCGGCAAAGTAGGCGGCCATCCGCTCGAAGCCACCCGGGCGCTCTTCGAGACCGGTGTGCATGGAGCCCATCAGGGTGCGGTTACGCAGGGTGGTGAAGCCCAGATCGAGCGGGGCCAACAGGTGTGGGTAACGTTCGGCAGCCATGGAGGGACTCCTGATGAGGCGTGATCACGGAATGCGGGTGCCTCACACGGGCCCCGTCGTTTGTCTGCCGTCGACATTAAACAGGCGTTTGAACCGGCTCAATGATCGAAACTGACAACTTATTGATCCTGCTGCACAGCGGGACTACCCTAGAGCACCCTTGGCCTCAAGATGCCGTACCGCTTCATGCGCAAACTCCTGGCAAGCGCCCTGGCGCTGGTGATGATCGCCGCCCTGTTCAGCTATGGCTTCTGGACCCAACAGCGCCCGGAAGGTCATTACCTGTCCGATTTGCGCATCGAACTGGCGCTCAACCAGGGGGTACCCGGCGAGCACGGCAACCTGCTGGGCATCGAGCCGCTGCTCTACCCCAGCGACTACCAGAACCTCGGGCGCCTGCACCGCAAGCTCTCGGCCTATCTGGAACAGGCCCGCGCCCAAGGCTTGGTCAACCCGCGAACGGTGGTGGTGCTACCCGAGCACATCGGCACCTGGCTCTGGGCCCGCGGCGAGAAAAAGGAGCTGTACCAGGTCACCCAGTTCCGCGAGGCCTGGCAGTGGCTGGAGCTGAGCAACCCCGTGCGCTACGGCCTGGCCATGCTGGCGGCCACTGGTGATGATCGCCGCTCCGACGCGCACCTGCGCATGAAGGCGCGGCAGATGGCCGCTGACTACCAGCAACTGTTTGGCGGCCTGGCCCGCGAGTTCGGCGTCACCCTGGTGGCCGGCTCCATCGTGCTGCCGTCACCCTATGTCGAGGAGGGCCAGTTGCACGTCGGGAAAGGCCCGCTGTTCAACAGCAGCCTGGTGTTCGCCAGCGATGGCACACCGCTTGGCCAGCCGCAGTTGCAGCAATACGCCGATAGCGAGGTCCGTCGTTTCATTCAAGATGGCCAGGCCCAGCCGCTGCAGGTCGTGCAGACCCCGGCGGGGCGCCTGGGTGTACTGGTGGGCAGCGACAGCTGGTATCCGCGCAACCATGAACTGTTGGCTCACCAGTCGGTGCAACTGATCGCCAATCCGGTGTTTCTCAGTGGCAAGGGAAGTTGGCAGGAACCCTGGCGTGGCAACCGCCACCAACAGGCTGCCAACCAGTTGCCGCTGAGCAAGGGCGAAGTCAGTGAAGAGGCGGCTTGGCGTCAACTGATCCTGGCCGCCAACCCCAAGCTGCCAAGCATCAGTGTCTTCCTGCGCGGCCAGTTCTGGGAGCTGGGCAGCGACGGCCAGGGCTTTGCCAACCAGGCGGGCGCGCAACTGGCTGGCAATCCCAGCCAGGGTGCCCGCCTGCTGAACCTGTGGCTGTAAGGGCATGCGCCAGCCACGCGTGCGCCTGGGTGACCTCTCGGTAGGTTTCGTCCAGCCCCTGACCGAAGCCCTGCAGGAGCTGGAACATGACCCGGCACCGCTGCTGCAACGTTATGGGCTGGATGCCATGCGCATGAACGAAGCCGGTGCCCGCCTGTCGATTCCCCGCTACATGCACCTGGGGCATGCAGCCATCGAGCTCAGTGCCGAGCCCGCTCTAGGGCTGCGCATGGGACGCCTGAGCCGCCTGGCCCAGGCCGGCCTGGCAGGCGTGACGGCAGCGCAAGCCCCGAACGTGCGCGAGGCCGCGCGTACCCTGCTGCGCTATGAGCCGCTGTACGCTGCCAACTATCGTGGCAGCTCGGCCTTCATCGAAGACGCCCAAGGGGCCTGGCTGCGCTTTTATTCGATCAGCCCGTACAACACCTACAACCGCTTCGTGGTCGATTCGTTGCTGGCCGGCTGGCTGGCACAGCTGTCAGGACTGGCTGGCACGCCGCTGCTGGCCGAACGCATGGAAATCGAGTTCGAGGCGCCCGCCTACAGTACCCTGTACCAACCATTGTGCAGCACGCCCGTGCAGTTCGGTGCCGCCAGCAACCAGCTGCGCCTCGGCCAGGCCGCCCTCGCGCTGGGCAACCCACACCACTGCCCCAGTACCTGGCAGCACCTGCTGCAACTGTGCGAGACGGAGCTGACTCAGCGCACGCGTGTGCGCAGCCTGGGCGAGCGCATCACACATCTGCTCGGCCCATTGCTCAACGGCGGACGGGAGCCTGACCTGGAGGAGGTGTCACGCCACCTGCAATTGCCCACCTGGACCTTGCGTCGCAAGCTGGCCGAGGAAGGCTCGAGCTTTCGCGGCCTGCTCAATGACACCCGACGCGACCTCGCCGAAACCTATATCCGCGACACGGAGCTGGCCTTCGGTGAAATCGCCTATCTGCTGGGGTTTGCATCGGCCGAAGCCTTCCAGCGCGCATTCAAGCGCTGGACGAGGCTGACACCGGGGGAGTTTCGCCGCCATCAGCGGCAAGTAGGCTAGAGCTCCGTGGCGTCTTCCGCCGGCTCCGGGGTATCCAGTTCATATGCCTGGAATTCGAGAAGTTCTTCCTGATAGTCGTCCATTGGCCTGCGTCCTCTTGCATTCATTTTTTCATGGGTCTGGCCATCAAGCTAAGCGGGCCGGATGAAGGAATCATGACATCCCCATGAGGAATAAACGTAGCAGGCGTTCAGGTCGTTAACCGCAGTACGTGTGTAACAGCAGATGAAGCATTTCCCTAGAGTGACGAAGGTACCGGCTCGCCGGTGGGTGCCGCTTGCTGCACCTGGATCGGCGCAGCTTCGACCGGCGGCGCAATAGGCTGGGAGCCCTGGCTATCGTCGACCACTGGCGCCGCGGGCGCCTCGCTGGCGGCTGGTGTTGCAGCGGTCGGCGATGGCGCGTGCTCCGAAGGAGTCACCGGCGCTGCCGGCTCGACCTGCGGCGCGCTGCCAGACACCGGCACCGCCGCTGGCTGTGCGGCCGGGGCCAATGCCGCAGGCTCGGGCAAGCCCAACTCCTGCGCCGGTTTTTCAGGCTTGGGCGCCTCCACCTGAGGGGCGGCCTTTTTCTGCTTCTTCGGTTTTGGCAGGTAGCTTTCGACCAGCGCGAAATAACGCTCGTAGAACTGCGGCGAAGTCACGGTTTCGCTGGCCACCTTGACCATGGAGTCGTCGGTGGAGCCGATCGGCATCGACACCGAGCCGAGGATGCCGACACCGAGGCTGGCCGAGGTGTTGGATTTTTTCAGGGTGTAGCGATCCTGCAGGGCGTTGGCAAAGATCGTCGAACGCTGATCGTCGCTGCTGTCGGGGGCGCAGGTGATGTTGAAGCTGATCTGCAGGTGGTTCTCGGCGTTCTGCTGGAAGCTTTTATTGCCCGCCACCTGGCTCGCGTCACTGCTGGTGATGATATAGCCCTGGCTCAGCAATGCCCGGCGCGCGGCTTCGCACGACCCGGCATCGCTGACCTGGAAGCTGCGCGAGAACGTCCCCGAGTCGTCGAAGTTCTCGTGTTCGTAGATCGCTGCCTTTTTCGAGGAACAGCCGGAAACACCCGCCAGCACCAGGGCCAGCCCGAGCGCTACAGAGACGGTAGATCTGGACATTGTCAATTCCGGGAAGAACGAATGGTGCCTATTGTGCAACACATCGCAGGGTCGCTGAAACCGCTGGTCGGTGAAGAGTCTGTCAGCATCGGGAAATGTTCGGAGTGACTCCGTAAGCTCCACGCCGATGTCTAACAGCACTGGCGATTGATACCAAGGCCGGCACTAGCCATTCACCAGGCCACAGAAACAAAAAAAGCGACCCTAAGGTCGCTTTCTTTGTGCTTCGAGGGGTTCAGTGACCTCGAAGCGAATATGGCGCAGCGGACGGGACTCGAACCCGCGACCCCCGGCGTGACAGGCCGGTATTCTAACCGACTGAACTACCGCTGCGTGTCGCACAGACCGAAGCCTGCTTGAAACTGGGATCTGCGTGCCAGCGCATGGCGCTGGTGTTGCAGGCACAAAAAAGGCGATTGGTTTATCGCCTTCAATGTCGCTTGGAGGAGTTCTAGGGCCTCGAAGCAGAAGATGGCGCAGCGGACGGGACTCGAACCCGCGACCCCCGGCGTGACAGGCCGGTATTCTAACCGACTGAACTACCGCTGCGTATCTTGCAGGCCGTAACCTGCTTGAAACTGGGATCTGGCAGGAAAGTCTTGCCTTCATGCCACAGACCGGTGAAGCTCACCCATCTGTTGAAGTAAGTGGCGCAGCGGACGGGACTCGAACCCGCGACCCCCGGCGTGACAGGCCGGTATTCTAACCGACTGAACTACCGCTGCGCATATGGACTTGCGTCCTGTTCCTCTCTGGTAGGAAGCCTCTTTCGAAGCGTCCCGGGTCAGGAACAATCTCAGGAAGTGGTGGGTGATGACGGGATCGAACCGCCGACCCTCTGCTTGTAAGGCAGATGCTCTCCCGGCTGAGCTAATCACCCTCGCGATGTTGCTTGTTGCGTTTGCTTCGCTGAGGCCGCGAAATTTACGCAGGTACCGATGCTAAGTCAATAGCCCCGTTGAATTTTTTTTCAAAAACCTGAAAAAGCGTCAGAACGAAAAAGGAGCCTCGTCGGCTCCTTTTGCTTTGCACAGCGGCAAGTGGCGCGTCAGCTGTAGATCATCTTGCGGCTCATGCCGCCATCGACCACAAATTCCTGGCCGGTGACGAATCCGGCCTGACGCGACAACAGCCAGGCCACCAGTGCCGCAACATCCTCCACCGTCCCTACCCTGCCCGTTGGATGCTGGGCATGGTCGGCTTCGGTGAGGGGTTCGGCGCGGCGCTGGGACGGATCGCGGGCGTCGATCCAACCAGGGCTGACGGCGTTGACCCGGATCTCCGGCCCCAGGCTCATGGCCAGGGCGTGGGTCAGTGCCAGCAGCCCGCCCTTGCTTGCGGCATAGGCCTCGGTGTCCGGCTCCGACTGACGTGCACGTGTGGAGGCCAGGTTGACGATCGCCCCGCCATGCGCGCGCAGGTAAGGCGCACAGTGCTTGGCCAACAGCATCGGGCCACTGAGGTTGACCGCCAATACACGATTCCATTGCGCAAGGCTCAAGCTCTCGAGCGTATGGTTGTGCGGGTTGGCGATGGCCGCGTTGCACACCAGCGCATCCAGACGTCCGAACTGGCCCAGCACCTGCGCCACACCAGCGCTGACCTGGGCCTCGTCGGAGACGTCCATGGCGATGAACCAGGCGTTGCTGCCCAGGGTCTTGGCAACCTTGGCACCGCGCTGGCGGTCCAGGTCACTCAACACCACCTGCCAACCTTCGCAGATCAGCCAGGCGGCGATGCCCAGGCCGATGCCGCGGGCGGCACCGGTTACCAAGGCCACCCGACCGTTATGGTCTGGCTCGCCACCTGTCCAGTCGATCACAGCGCTGCCAACCCACGCGCCAGGTCGGCCTGCAGATCGGCGACGTCCTCAAGCCCCACCGCAACACGAATCAGGCTGTCACGGATACCGGCCGCCTCACGCTCCTGGGGGCTCAGACGACCGTGGGAGGTGGTCGCCGGATGGGCGATGGTGGTCTTGCTGTCACCCAGGTTCGTGGTGATCGAAATCACCCGAGTGGCGTCGATAAAGCGCCAAGCGCCCTCTTTGCCGCCCTTGACCTCAAAGCTGACCACCGCGCCGAAGCCACTCATCTGGCGCTTGGCCAGTTCGTGTTGTGGGTGGCTTGGCAAGCCGGCGTAATGCACCTTTTCCACACCCTCCTGCTGTTCCAGCCATTCAGCCAAGGCCTGCGCGCTCTCGCAGTGCGCACGCATGCGCAGCTTGAGGGTCTCCAGGCCCTTGGTGAAAATCCAGGCGTTGAACGGGCTGAGGGTCGGCCCCGCGGTACGCAAGAAGCCCACCACTTCCTTCATCTGCTCGGCACGACCGGCAACCACGCCGCCCATGCTGCGGCCCTGACCGTCGATGAACTTGGTCGCGGAGTGGAAGACGATATCGGCCCCCTGCTTGAGCGGTTGCTGCAGCGCCGGCGTGCTGAAGCAGTTGTCCACTACCAGCATCGCGCCACCGGCGTGGGCGATTTCGGCCAGTGCGCCGATATCCACCAACTCCGCCAGCGGGTTGGACGGCGACTCGACGATCAGCAGCTTGGTATTGGCCTTGATGGCGTTCTTCCAACCACCAAGATCGACCAGCGGCACATAGTCCACCTGCACACCGAAGCGCTTGAAATACTTCTCGAACAGGCTGATGGTCGAGCCGAACACGCTCTGCGACACCAGCACGTGGTCGCCGGCGCTGCACAGCGACATGACCACGGCGAGAATCGCCGCCATGCCGGTGGACGTCGCCACGGCCTGCTCTGCACCTTCCATGGCCGCCAGGCGCTCCTCGAAGGCACGCACGGTCGGGTTGGTGTAGCGTGAGTAAACGTTGCCCGGCGTTTCACCGGCAAAACGCGCAGCCGCATCGGCGGCCGTGCGGAAGACATAGCTGGAGGTCAGGAACAGCGCTTCGCTGTGCTCGCCCTCGGGCGTACGGTGCTGACCGGCACGCACTGCCAGGGTGTCGAAACCGACACCCTCCAGGTCGCTGTCCAGCCGTCCGGCATCCCATTGATCCGTCATGCCGTTACTCCTAAAAAGCCCAAAGTCAGTTGTTGTACAGGTCGATGATCGCGCTGACAGCCTGGGTCTTGACCTTGGCCGCATCGTTGCGAGCCTGTTCGATACGGTCCAGGTAGGCATCGTCGATGTCGCCGGTAACGTATTCACCGTTGAACACCGCGCAATCGAAGTGCTCGATCTTGATCTTGCCGCCACCGACCGATTCGATCAGGTCCGGCAGGTCCTGATAGATCAGCCAGTCGGCGCCGATCAACTCGGCCACCTGTTCGGTGGTACGGTTGTGGGCGATCAGTTCGTGAGCGCTCGGCATGTCGATGCCGTAGACGTTGGGGTAACGCACAGCCGGCGCCGCGGAGCAGAAGTAGACGTTCTTCGCGCCTGCCTCACGGGCCATCTGGATGATCTGCTTGCAGGTGGTGCCGCGTACGATCGAGTCATCCACCAGCATCACGTTCTTGCCGCGGAATTCCAGCTCGATGGCATTGAGCTTCTGGCGTACCGATTTCTTGCGCGCGGCCTGGCCGGGCATGATGAAGGTACGGCCGATGTAGCGGTTCTTGACGAAGCCTTCGCGGAACTTCACACCCAGGTGGTTGGCCAGCTCCAGGGCCGCGGTGCGGCTGGTGTCCGGGATCGGGATGACCACGTCGATGTCGTGCTCCGGGCGCTCGCGGCGAATCTTCTCGGCCAGCTTCTCGCCCATGCGCAGACGCGCCTTGTACACCGAGACACCGTCCATGATCGAGTCAGGACGAGCCAGGTAGACATGCTCGAAGATGCAGGGCTGCAGTTTCGGGTTGTTGGCACACTGCTTGGTGTACATCTGCCCTTCTTCGGTGATGTACACGGCCTCGCCTGGCGCCAGGTCACGGATCAGGGTGAAGCCGAGGACGTCCAGGGCAACGCTTTCGGAGGCGATCATGTACTCGACGCCTTCGTCGGTGTGGCGCTGGCCGAACACCACCGGGCGAATGCCGTTGGGGTCACGGAAGCCGACGATGCCGTAGCCGGTGATCATCGCCACCACCGCATAGCCACCGACACAGCGGCTGTGCACATGGGAGACCGCCGCGAACACGTCCTCCTCGGTCGGCTGCAGCTTGCCGCGTACGGCCAGTTCATGGGCGAACACGTTGAGCAGCACTTCCGAGTCGGAATTGGTGTTGACGTGACGCAGGTCGGACTCGTAGATCTCCTTGGCCAACTGTTCGACGTTGGTCAGGTTGCCGTTGTGCGCCAGGGTGATGCCATACGGCGAGTTGACGTAGAACGGCTGAGCCTCGGCCGAGGTGGAGCTGCCCGCGGTCGGGTAGCGCACGTGGCCGATGCCCATGTGGCCGACCAGGCGCTGCATGTGGCGCTGCTGGAAGACGTCGCGCACCAGGCCATTATCCTTGCGCAGGAACAACCGGCCGTCATGGCTGGTCACGATACCGGCAGCGTCCTGGCCGCGGTGCTGGAGGACCGTTAGCGCGTCATACAGCGCCTGATTGACGTTCGACTTACCGACGATACCGACGATGCCACACATGCGACGCAACCCCTACTTTGACGAAACTTGAGTGAAAAGCGCTCAGGGCCGGGATGGACCGAGCAGCTGTTCCTTGAACGGAAGATCAACTGGAGAGCTGATCCCACTGGACATCCACTGACCGGCGAAACCGAGAATCAGATTCTTCGACCAGTCAGCGACCAATAGAAATTGTGGTATCAGGCGTGATTCCTGCCACCACGGATCCTGTTGCACCGGGCCCAGGCTGAGCAAGCCGACGGCCACCACCACCAGCAAGGCTCCGCGCGCGGCGCCGAACACCATGCCGAGGAAACGATCGGTGCCGGACAGCCCGGTCACGCGGATCAGCTCGCCGACGAGGAAGTTGATCATCGCCCCCACCAGCAGGGTGGCGACGAAAAGAATGGTACACCCGGCGATGATCCGTGCCGAGGGTGTCTGGATATAGCTCTCCAGGTACTGCGACAGCGACCCGCCGAACATCCAGGCGACCGCGCCGGCAATGATCCAGATGAGCAAGGACAAGGCTTCCTTGACGAAGCCGCGCTTGAGACTGATCAGTGAGGAAACGGCGACGACCGCAATGATCGCCCAATCAACCCAGGTAAATGCCACGGTGCTGCCTGCAGACGTTTGAGGCGGCGCATTTTAACAGAGCGGAGGGCTTGGGGTAAGCGGAATGTCAGGTCGTTGAAGGCCTGCAGCTTGACCTCCAGGACAACTTTGTAGCTCTCGCGAAGGCTGGAATCGAACGAAAAACGGCCCCGCCCGACCGGCGTCAATACGCTGGTCTGGCAGGGCCGCCAGGATTCAGCCTCGTTCCGGCTGGAAACGAACCACGATACCCTTGAGATTCTGCTGGCGGTTGATCACATCACGCAGGCGCTCGGCTTCGGCACGCTCGATCAGTGGGCCGACGAATACCCGGTTCATGCCGTCAGCCGACCGGATGTAGGCGTTGTAGCCCTGGCTGCGCAGCGTCTTCTGCAGGTTATCGGCCCCAGCGCGATTGGACAGGCTGGCCAGCTGGATCGACCAGCTCACCGGCAGGCCGTTGGCGTCGATCTTCGACGCTGTCGCCGGCTTGCTTGCACTGGCAGTGGCAGCAGGTGCGGGAGTGGCAGGCGGCACCGGGCGCGCTTCAGCTTTAGCGGCAGGTGCCGGGGGTGGCGACTTGGCCACCGGCACCTGGGCGACCTGCGCAGGTGACGGCGTGATCGGCTGGGTTGGCGCGCTGACCGGTGCAGTGGACTCGTCGACCACCACTGGCGGTTGCTCCGAGGGATCAGGCAGCGCCTGAGGCTCCGGCACCTGCACAGGCTCCACCTTGACGTCGGGAAGGCTTGGCATGGCCGGCGCCTGGGGCGCCTCGACGCGCACCTGGCGCATCTCGTCCTCGCGGGTGAACAGCATCGGCAGGAAGATCACCGCCAGCGCCACCAGCACCAGCGCACCGACCATGCGCTGCTTCATCCCTTTATCCAGCACTGCCATCTACTCCATCCTCCGGGACCTGCCGCTCGAGCCATTCCAGGGCTTGGCCGACGCAGAAAAACGAACCGAACAGCAAGATCTGGTCATCCGCCGTTGCCTGTGCACACTGCCCTTCTAGGGCAGCGGCGACACTGGCATAAGACTTCACCGTAGCACCTTGGTTCGTCAAGGCAGTGGCCAGTTCGGCAGCCGCACGACTGCGCGGGGTGTCCAGGGGGGCTACCGCCCAGTCGTCGACCAGGCCCTGCAGTGGCGCGATCACGCCTTCCAGGTCCTTGTCGGCGAGCAGGCCGAACACCGCCAACCGACGCCCCTTCAACGGACGCGCGGACAGGCGGCGGGCCAGGTACTCGGCGGCATGCGGGTTGTGCCCGACATCCAGCAGCAGCTCCACCGTCTTGCCCTGCCAGGTCAACTGGCGACGGTCCAGGCGACCGGTAATGCGGGTATCGAGCAACGCCCGGCGAACCTGCTCGGCCTGCCACGGCAAGCCCATCAGCAGGTAGGCCTGCAGTGCCAGGGCAGCGTTTTCCATGGGCAGGTCGAGCAGCGGCAGGTCATGCAGCGCCACCGGCTGACCGTCGGTCGTGGTGCCACGCCAGCTCCAGCGGCCTTCGGCGCTGTCCAGGTCGAACTCACGGCCACGCAGGAAAAGCGGCGCAGTGAGTTCTATTGCCTTGTCCAGCAGTGGCTGCGGTGGGTCCAGGTCGCCACATAGCGCCGGCTTGCCCGCACGGAAGATGCCAGCCTTCTCGAAGGCCACCCGTTCACGGGTATCACCCAGGTAATCGACATGGTCGACACCGATGCTGGTCACCAGCGCCATGTCGGCGTCCACCACGTTCACGGTGTCCAGACGGCCACCAAGGCCCACTTCGAGCACCACGGCATCGAGCTGCGAATGTTGGAACAGCCAGAAGGCCGCCAATGTACCCATCTCGAAGTAGGTAAGGGAAATCTCGCCCCGCGCCGCCTCGACGGCGGCGAAGGCTTCGCACAGACGCTCATCGCTGGCTTCGACGCCATCGATCAGCACCCGCTCGTTGTAACGCAACAGGTGCGGCGAGCTGTACACGCCGACCTTCAAGCCCTGGGCACGCAGCAACGAGGCGATGAACGCACAGGTCGAACCCTTGCCGTTGGTGCCGGTGACCGTCACCACCCTCGGCGCCAGCCGACCGAGCGCGAGGCGCGCCAGCACCTGCTGTGAACGCTCCAGGCCCATGTCGATGGCCGAAGGGTGCAACTGCTCGAGGTATGCGAGCCACTCGCCCAGGGTACGCTGGCTCATCACGCGACGACGGCCGCTTCTTTTGCCTGCTCGGGAGTCGGTTGGCCGGTCATCTGTGCCAGCAGGCGGGCCAGGCGTGGACGCAGCTCATGACGGGAGATGATCAGGTCGATGGCACCATGCTCCAGCAGGAACTCGCTGCGCTGGAAGCCTTCCGGCAGTTTTTCGCGCACGGTCTGCTCGATCACACGCGGGCCGGCGAAGCCGATCAGCGCCTTCGGTTCACCGACGATGACATCACCCAGCATCGCAAGACTGGCGGACACACCACCATAGACCGGGTCGGTCAGTACCGAGATGAACGGGATGCCTTCTTCACGCAGGCGCGCCAGCACCGCCGAGGTCTTGGCCATCTGCATCAGCGAGATCAGCGCTTCCTGCATGCGCGCACCGCCGGAGGCGGAGAAACAGATCATCGGGCAACGGTTTTCCAGGGCGTAGTTGGCTGCGCGCACGAAGCGCTCGCCGACGATGGCACCCATCGAACCACCCATGAAGGAGAACTCGAAGGCGCTGACCACGATCGGCATGCCCATGAGTGTGCCGCTGACCGAGACCAGCGCGTCCTTCTCGCCGGTCTGCTTCTGCGCGGCGGTCAGGCGATCCTTGTACTTCTTGCCATCACGGAACTTCAGGCGATCGACCGGTTCCAGGTCAGCGCCCAGCTCGGCGCGGCCTTCGACATCGAGGAAGATGTCGATACGCTCACGGGCGCCGATACGCATGTGATGGTTGCACTTGGGGCAGACGTCGAGTGTTTTTTCCAGCTCCGGACGATACAGCACGGCTTCGCACGCCGGGCACTTGTGCCACAGGCCTTCCGGCACCGAGCTCTTCTTCACCTCGGAACGCATGATCGAAGGGATCAGTTTGTCTACCAACCAGTTGCTCATGCTCTATTCTCCCGTTTTGGCCGGTGGCGGGCTTGCTGTCGCCTGCCCTGCCCCGACCCTTGAGCTCAAATTCGTGTTCTAAACGACGATGGACCGGTCACAGGGACCACCCGCGCACCACTCCACCTTCAACCTGTACGCCGACGCCCCTGGCGTCGCGTGTTCTGATGACCAGCCCCACGGGGCCAGCCGGGCAGCACCGGGCTGCGATAGCTATGGACGATGGCACGCCGCCAACCGTCACATCCACCGTCACGCCGCGCGGACCGCGCGCATGAAGGCTTCGATCTTGCTGGCATCCTTGATGCCCTTGGCCTGCTCGACGCCGCCACTGACGTCCACCGCATAGGGGTTGACCTGGGCGATGGCCTGACCGACGTTGTCCGCCGACAACCCACCCGCGAGGATGATCGGCTTGCTCAAGCGCGCCGGCACCAGCGACCAATCGAAGGCTTCGCCAGTCCCCCCCGGCACACCAGCCACGTAGGTATCCAGGAGAATGCCACGGGCGCCGGAGTACTGCTGGCAGGCAGCCTCGAGATCATCCCCGGGGCGCACTCGCAGGGCCTTGATCCATGGGCGGTGATAGCCTTCGCAATCGGCGGGGGTTTCGTCGCCGTGGAACTGTAGCAGGTCCAGTGGAACCACCTCGAGGATCTCGTTCAGCTCACAGCGTGACGCGTTGACGAACAGCCCCACCGTGGTCACGAAGGGCGGCAACTGCTCGATGATCGCCCGCGCCTGGCGTACATCCACCGCGCGCGGGCTCTTGGCATAGAAGACGAAGCCAATGGCATCGGCACCGGCCTCGACGGCGGCCAGCGCGTCTTCGATGCGGGTAATCCCGCAGATCTTGGTGCGGACGTTGCTCATGGACGACGAACCTTGAGTGATCGGTGAAAGGCCGGATGTTAGCAAATGACGTTTCACCCGTCAGTCTGCCAACGCCTCGTAGCCGGTAAGAAAGTGTGGGCCGATGTAACGCTGCGGCAGGGCGAACTCTTCCGGATACTCCACCTGCACCAGGTACAGGCCGTAGGGATGCGCCGTCACGCCCCCCTCCCGACGGTTGCGCCCCTCCAGTACCTCGCGGGCCCATTGCACAGGGCGCTCGCCGGCACCGATGGTCATCAGCACACCGGCGATATTGCGCACCATGTGATGCAGGAACGCCGTGGCGCGCACATCGAGGACGATCATCCGACCATGGCGGGTAACGCGCAGGTGGTGGATATGCTTGATCGGCGACTTGGCCTGGCATTGGCTGGCCCGGAATGCGCTGAAGTCGTGGGTGCCGAGCAGGTATTCGGCGGCCTCGGCCATCGCCGCGACGTCCAGCGGGCGGTGATTCCAGGTTACCTCTTCGGCCAGGTGCGCCGGACGGATCGGATCGTTGTAGATGACGTAGCGGTAACGCCGGGCAATGGCCTTGAACCGCGCATGGAAGTGCGCCGGCATCGTCCGTGCCCAGGCCACGCTGATGTCATGGGGCAGGTTGAAGTTGGTGCCCAGGGTCCAGGCACGTTCGTCACGCACGGCGCGGGTATCGAAGTGCACCACCTGGCCACAGCCGTGAACGCCAGCGTCGGTGCGCCCGGCGCACATCACACTGATCGGTGAGTCGGCGACCTTCGACAATGCCTGCTCCAGCGCCTGCTGGACACTGGGCACACCGCTGGCCTGGCGTTGCCAGCCGCGGTAGCGCGAACCTTTGTATTCCACGCCCAGGGCGATGCGCGAGTACCCTTCGGCCGCCGATTCGGCCGCGTCGATGTCGTTGATGTCCAAGAAAGCCAAACCTGTGGATGAAACGAAAAGGCGGCCATTATAACGACAACGGCAGCCCACAGGGCTGCCGTTGTCCGATCAGGGCAAGCTACGCGTCAGACCAGACGCGACAGCATGTCCTGCGCCTCCTGGCGCTGGCCGTCGTCGCCATCCTTGACCACCTCGTCGAGGATATCGCGAGCGCCCTGGTGATCGCCCATGTCGATGTAGGCTCGAGCCAGGTCGAGTTTGGTCGCCACTTCGTCGGTGCCGGAGAAGAAGTCGAAATCCAGGTCATCCAGGGCTCCGGGCTCGAGCGCCGCATCCTCGGCGGTGAAGTGTGGCTCGAGCGACGGCGATGCCAGGCTCTGCGACAACTTGTCGAGCTCGGCGTTGACGTCACTGAGTTCCGAGGCGAAGTGCTTGTCGGCTGGCGATTCGTCGTCCAGCGACAACGACAGGTCGAAGTCGTCCGGCAGCTCGAGTTCGGAAATCGGGTCGAATTCCGGAATCTCGTCGAATGCCGCCAGCTCGGCGGTGACATCCACGGGCGCCTCCGGCTCGGCAGCAGGCGGCGCGGCTACGGCCGGCTCACCGACATCCAGATCGAAGTCCGCCAGATCATCCAGACTTTGTGGCTCGGATTGTGCCTGAGCCTGGGCCAGCAATGCCTCGAAATCGTCGTCGGCATCGCTCTCGACGACCGGCTCGGCCTGCACCGCCGGCTCAACCACGACCTCGGGCGTTTGCGTCGTATCAGGTGCATCCAGCACCGGGGCATCGAGCGAGTCGTCAAGCGCGAGGTCATCGTCCAGACTCAGGTCGAACGCACTGTCCAGATCGTCCGTGGCGGTGACGGGCACCTCATCGAGATCTGGCACGCTGTCCAGCACAGGCTCTGACTGGGGCGCCGCGGCCACCGCTTCGTCGACAACCGGCTCGGGCTCTGCGACAGGTGCCGCCTCGTGTTCCTGGAGCAGCTCCTGCACATACTGCTCGTCCATCTCCGCAGCCAGCGCAGCCGCGCCGAGCCCTGCCGCCGCAACCCCGAGCATGGCCGGATAACGTTGCTTGAGCTCCTCGACTTCGCCCTGGTTTTCAGGTGTACCAGGCAACTGGCGCTCCTGGCCGACGAACGCGTCCTGATCGCCTTGGCGAGCGTAGACTTCCATCAATTTCAGGCGCAGGTCGCTGCGCTGCGGCTCGGCAGCCATCACCGGCTCCAGCAGAGTAGCTGCGTGATTCAAGCGCCCCTTGGCGACGCTCTCGTCGACCTCGGCCAATAGCGCCGCGTGCGGATCGGCATCAGCCGGCGCACTGGCAACGACTGGCTTTTCCGCCGCCGCCGCTGCTGCAGCGGAGGCCGCCACCACGGCAGGCGACAAGGTCACGCTCGGCGCCGAGACGTCCAATCCATCGAAGCTGCTGGGCGGCAGGTCCAGATCCGGACCGCGCTCACCTTCCTCGGCCAAGGCTCGGGCCATGCGCAGGTGCTTCTCAGCCTCCTGCTGGGCCTTGCGCTTGCGCGCAAGAAGCAGCAACAGCAGCAGCAACACGAGGAAGGCCGAGCCCGCCAACAGCGCCAGCAACAGCGGATTGCCCAGCAGTTCGTCGAGTGGACTCGGTGGCTGCTCCGGCGCCGCCGCTGCTTGCGGCGCAGTATCCGCTGCGGCTGGCGGCGGCGTGACCGCAGGTTCGGCAGGGGCCAACTGGGCGTTGACCACCGGCTCGACCGGCGGCGTCGCGGCTACAGGTGCTGCAGGCTCGGCGGCCCCTTGCGCCTCGAGACGCGCCAACTGGTCGTTCTTCAATTCGATCAGACGCTGCAGCTTGTCCAGCTGGCTCTGCAGGTCGGTCATCCGGCTCTTGAGTTCTTCGTTGTCGCGGCGGCTGGTATCCAGGCTTTCCTGGGCCACGGCCAGCTTGTCGTTCAGCGCCTTGGCGCTGTCGGCCCCCGTCTGCGTGCCGGGCGCAACCAGCCGCAGGTTATCGCCCTGGGCGATACGTGCAGGCGCGGCTTCGGCAGCACCCCGACGGGTGGCGTCCAACTGTCGCGCACGCGGCCCCAGACGCCGACCTTCGCGCCAGGCGGCGTACTGCTCGGAAACCTCGCGGATCGCCTCCCCCTGGGCAATGCTGCGGATCTGCTGCTCGTCTGGAAGCCGCAGGACCTGACCGGTCTTGAGCTGGTTGATGTTATTGCCGATGAAGGCATCGGGGTTCAGGGCCTGGATCGCCAGCATGGTCTGCTGGATCGAACCGCCGTGGGTGTTGCGTGCAGCGATCTGCCAGAGCGTGTCGCGCTGGCGCGTCGTGTAGCTGGCGGCGCTCACTGCCGGGCTGATGGCGCCCTGGGCAGGCTTGGCGCTGGCCTGCTGCGGCTGGTCGAGCGCCACGTTGTAGTCACGCAACAGCCGCCCTTGGGGCCACATCACCTGAACCAGGAACTTGACCACCGGCTCCGGCAGCGGCTTGCTGGATGTCACGCGCAACACGCTGCGACCGTTGGGGTTGATCACCGGCGTGAACGTCAGGTCTTCCAGATAAGCAGGCAGCGTCACCCCTGCCTTGGCGAACTCCTCGGGAGGGGCCAGGCTTGGCGCCACTTCAGCGGCGGTGAGGTCGCGCACATCGAGCAACTCGATCTCGGCATCCAGCGGCTGGTTCTGCGCCGACTTGAGGGTCAGCTCCCCCAGGCCAAGGGCATTGGCCATGCCGGACGACAGCGCCGAGGCGGCCGCGATGGCCAGAACCAGTTTGCGAATTCGAAGCATGACCTCTTCCCTTGTATGAATCGTCCTAAAAACCTGCCAGTGGTGTAGGACAAAATTGCTGGCCAGTATCTTTTACGCCATTTTTTTTATCAACAATTGCGCCAATTGTACGGCGTTGAGCGCCGCACCCTTGCGCACGTTGTCGGTGGTCAGCCACAAGTTGAGCTGCTGATCCTCGTCGACGCCATGGCGTACACGACCAACATAGACCACGTCTTGCCCCACTGCGTCACCGACGGGTGTCGGATAATCGTCATTTTCCACTCGCTCGACGCTGGCAGCGGCGTCCAGCGCCTGGTTGACCGATTGCAGATCGACCGACTGGCGACTCTGCACCGTCACACTGAAGCTATCGCCGAAAAACACCGGGACTTGAACGCAGCTCACGGAAATCTTCAGCTCAGGCAACCCCAGCAGCACGCGCAGCTCGCTGACCAGGCGACGCTCCAGGGCTGCATGCCCCTGCTCATCGGTGGTCCCCACCTGCGCCAACAGGTTGAACGCCACCTGGCGGTCAAAGAAACGCGGCTCCAACGGGCGGGCGTTGAGTAACTCGGCCGTCTGCCGCGCCAACTCGTTCACCGCTTCGCGCCCCTGGGACGAAACAGCCAGGCAGGCCATTACCTGGACCCGCTCGATATCCAGCAACCCCTTGAGCGGCGCCAGCGCAACGGCCAGCGCGACAGCGGCGCTGCTTGGGCTGGCCAGCAAGGCTGGCAATGCAAGGCTGTCGACGACCTCGCCATTGGCCTCCGGCACCAGCGCCAGCGCGTCATCCAGCCCGCCCGACAGATCGATCACCGAGCAGCCGGCCTCGCGCGCCTTCTGCGCAAAGCTGCGGCTGACTGCAGCACCGGCGGCGAAGAACGCCAGCTTGGCCTGGGCGAAGTCGAAGCTGTCCACCTCACGCACTCGCACCTTCTTGCCAGCAAACATCACACTGCTGCCGGCAGATTCCATACTGGCCAGCAGGTGCAGGGTCGCGACCGGGAACTCCAGCTCCTCGAGAATCTGCACGAGGGTCTCACCGACACTTCCGGTGGCGCCGACGACGGCGATATCTAGGGGTTGGCTCATGGTTTGGCTCCTTCTGCGGGTACGGCGGGAGCGGCACTTTACTTGATTGCCGCACAAACAAAAAACCCGCGCTGTCTCCAGCGCGGGTTTTCGATCAACTTGAGGCGATCAACGCTCCAGCAGAATCCGCAACATGCGGCGCAGCGGCTCGGCAGCGCCCCACAGCAACTGGTCGCCGACCGTGAAGGCGCCCAGGTATTGGGACCCCATGTTCAGCTTGCGCAGACGACCGACCGGAATGTTCAGGGTACCGGTCACGTTGGTAGGACTCAGTTCCTGCATGCTGATCTCACGCTGATTCGGCACCAGCTTCACCCATGGGTTGTGCTGGCTGATCATGCCTTCGATATCGGCGATCGGCACATCCTTGTTCAGCTTGATGGTAAGCGCCTGGCTGTGGCAGCGCATGGCGCCGATACGTACGCAGATGCCATCGACCGGGATCGGGCTCTTGAAGCGGCCGAGGATCTTGTTGGTCTCGGCCTGAGCCTTCCACTCTTCGCGGCTCTGCCCGTTCGGCAGTTCCTTGTCGATCCACGGGATCAGGCTGCCAGCCAGCGGCACGCCGAAGTTTTCAGTCGGGTAGGCTTCGCTGCGCATGGCTTCGGCAACCTTGCGGTCGATGTCGAGGATCGCGCTGGCCGGGTTGGCCAGATCGTCGGCCACCGCAGCATGGGTTGCCCCCATCTGCTTGATCAGCTCGCGCATGTTCTGCGCACCGGCACCGGAGGCCGCCTGGTAAGTCATCGCGCTCATCCACTCGACCAGGCCGGCTTCGAACAGCCCACCCAGGCCCATCAGCATAAGGCTGACGGTGCAGTTGCCGCCGATGTAGTTCTTGGTGCCGGCGTCCAACTGCTGGTCGATGACCTTGCGGTTGACCGGGTCGAGGATGATGACTGCATCATCCTGCATACGCAGGGAAGAGGCAGCGTCGATCCAGTAACCCTGCCAGCCGGCTTCACGCAGCTTGGGGAAGACCTCGTTGGTGTAGTCGCCGCCCTGGCAGGTCAGGATCACGTCGAGGGTCTTGAGCTCTTCGATCGAATAAGCGTCCTTGAGCGGAGCAATATCCTTGCCCACGTTCGGGCCTTGGCCACCCACGTTGGAGGTGGTGAAGAACACCGGCTCGATAAGGTCGAAGTCCTGCTCCTCCAGCATCCGCTGCATGAGCACGGAACCGACCATACCGCGCCAACCGATCAGACCTACACGTTTCATCGCAACTACACCTTTGCTAAAAAGTGGGCCGCCATCGAAGGGAAACGATGGCGGGCCAGAGAGATTACAGATTCCGCAGCGCTGCGACTACTGCGTCGCCCATTTCCTGCGTACCGACCTTGGTGCAACCAGCCGACCAAATGTCACCGGTGCGCAGACCCTGATCCAGCACCAGGCTCACAGCCTGCTCGATCGCCTCGGCAGCGGCCTGCTGGTTGAAGCTGTAACGCAGCATCATCGATACGGAGAGGATGGTCGCCAGCGGGTTGGCGATACCTTGGCCTGCGATGTCGGGCGCCGAACCGTGGCAAGGCTCGTACATGCCCTTGTTGTCGGCATCCAGCGAAGCAGAAGGCAGCATGCCGATGGAACCGGTCAGCATGGAAGCCTCATCCGACAGAATGTCACCGAACATGTTGTCGGTCACCACCACGTCGAACTGCTTGGGTGCGCGCACCAGTTGCATCGCGGCGTTGTCGACGTACATGTGGCTCAGCTCGACGTCCGGGTAGTCCTTGGCGACGTCTTCGACCACTTCGCGCCACAGCTGGCTGGAAGCCAGGACGTTGGCCTTGTCCACCGAGCACAGTTTCTTGCCGCGCACGCGAGCCATGTCGAAGCCCACGCGGGCGATACGGCGCACTTCACTCTCGCTGTAGGGCAGCGTGTCATAGGCTTGGCGCTCGCCACCTTCGAGCTCGCGCTGGCCACGCGGAGCACCAAAGTAGATGCCGCCGGTCAGCTCGCGGACGATGAGGATGTCCAGCCCGGAGACGATCTCGGGCTTGAGCGACGAAGCGTCAGCCAGTTGCGGATAGAGGATCGCCGGACGCAGGTTGGCAAACAGGCCCAGTTGCGCACGAATCTTCAGCAGACCGCGCTCAGGACGGATATCACGCTCGATCTTGTCCCACTTCGGCCCGCCGACGGCGCCGAGCAGGACGGCATCGGCCTTGCGCGCGCGCTCCAGGGTTTCGTCAGCCAGCGGTACGCCGTGCTTGTCGATGGCCGCACCACCAATCACGTCGTGCTCCAGGGCGAAGTCCAGGCCGAACTTGTCATTGGCCAGCTCCAGCACCTTGACCGCCTCGGCCATGATTTCCGGACCGATGCCATCACCTGGGAGAATCAGAATCTGCTTGCTCATGCTTTCCTCTATTCATTCAAACAGCGCGGCTCGGTCAGCCACGCCGGAAACTCTATCGCTCGGCCCACAGCACCAGGACATCCGTGCTGAAGGAGCCATCAGCCTCGATCTGGTAATACTGCCGCACTTCCTCGCCCATCGCCTGCTGCAGCTGGCGAATGGCCATACGCATCGGTTCGGGAGTACGCATGCGCTCCACCCAGGATGCGAACTCCAGGCGCAGGCGCTGGCGGCTATGGCTGCGCGTGAACAGCCCTGCCTCGCTGACCTGACGCTGCCACTGGGCAGCAGAATAATCGCGTACATGGCTGGTGTCGCGCAGCACTTCGACACTTTGCAAGTAGGTGTCGAGCAACGGGCTGCCCGGCGACATGACATCGACGAACGCCGCCACGCCACCCGGCTTGAGCACCCGACGCACTTCACGCAGTGCCAGGCCCAGGTCGCTCCAGTGGTGTGCCGAGTAACGGCTGAAGACGAATTCGAACGACGCGTCGGCGAACGGCAGACGCTCGGCGGCACCGCGCTCGGTGACGATATTGGCCAGCCCACGCTCGCTGGCGGCCTTGGCAACCACGTCAAGCATCGACTGGGAAAGATCGTATGCCACGACTTGGGCCACCAGTGGCGCCACGTGAAAACTGACATGACCGGCGCCACAGCCCAGGTCCAGCACGCGAGCAGCGCCCTGCCCTTGCAGCTCGGCCTGCAGCAGGGCGAACTCGCTGCCCTGGGCATGCACGGTGCTGCTGAGGTAGGCGCTGGCCTGCTCGCCGAACTGGCGCTGGACTACTTCGGTGTGGCTGGTACCCGTCATGATTCAATCCTTTTGGTTTTATTGCCTGTACCGGCCTCTTCGCGGGCAAGCCCGCTCCCACTGGTACAGCGTTGCCTCAGGCCTTGCGATATCTGTAGGAGCGGGCTCGCCCGCGAAGAGGCCGGTACTGTCACCTACCTGCTTCAGGCATCCCGGAACAGCCAGGGCTGCGTGGCGCGGTGCTTGCCTTCGAAGGCCTTGATCGCGTCACTGTCCTGCAAGGTCAGACCGATGTCGTCCAGGCCGTTGAGCAGGCAATGCTTGCGGAACGCATCGATCTCGAAGTGCAGCACCTTGCCGTCTGGACGGGTGACAGCCTGCGCCTGCAAGTCGATGGTCAGCTGGTAGCCCGGGTTGGCTTCGACCTGCTTGAACAATTCATTCACTTCCTCATCGCTGAGGATGATCGGCAGCAGGCCGTTCTTGAAGCTGTTATTGAAGAAGATGTCGGCAAAGCTCGGCGCAATGATGCTGCGGAAACCGTACTCGTCCAACGCCCAAGGGGCATGCTCGCGGCTGGAGCCACAACCGAAGTTTTCCCGCGCCAGCAACACGCTGGCACCCTGGTAGCGTTCGTGGTTGAGCACGAACTCCTGGTTCACCGGGCGCTTGCTGTTGTCCTGGTAGGGCTGGCCCACGTCCAGGTAGCGCCACTCGTCGAACAGGTTGGGGCCGAAGCCGGTACGCTTGATCGACTTGAGAAACTGCTTGGGGATGATCTGGTCGGTGTCGACGTTGGCACGATCCAACGGCGCGACGAGGCCGGTGTGCTGGGTAAAGGCTTTCATGCTGCGCTCCCTTGGATCAACTCGCGGACATCGATGAAGTGGCCGGTTACCGCAGCGGCGGCGGCCATGGCCGGGCTGACCAGGTGGGTACGACCACCGGCGCCCTGACGGCCTTCGAAGTTGCGGTTGGACGTCGAGGCGCAATGCTCGCCGCTTTCCAGGCGGTCCGGGTTCATCGCCAGGCACATGGAGCAACCTGGCTCACGCCATTCGAAGCCCGCCGCGAGGAAGATCTTGTCCAGGCCTTCACGCTCGGCCTGGGCCTTGACCAAGCCCGAACCCGGCACGACGATGGCTTGCTTGACGGTAGCGGCAACCTTGCGGCCCTTGGCGATGTCCGCCGCAGCGCGCAGGTCTTCGATCCGCGAGTTGGTGCAGGAGCCGATGAACACGCGGTCCAGCTGGATATCAGTGATCGCCTGATTGGCGGTGAGCCCCATGTACTTGAGTGCGCGCTCGATCGAACCACGCTTGATCAGATCGGCCTCGGCGGCCGGATCCGGCACGCGCTGGTCGACGGCGAGCACCATTTCCGGGGAAGTGCCCCAGCTGACCTGCGGCTTGATCTGTGCGGCGTCGAGTTCGACCACGGTGTCGAACACGGCATCGTCGTCGGAAACCAGGTCTTTCCAGGCTTCGACGGCACGCGTCCAGTCCTCGCCCTTCGGCGCATACGGACGGCCTTCGACATAGGCAACGGTGGTCGCATCGGTAGCCACCAGCCCGACACGGGCACCGGCTTCGATGGACATGTTGCAGATGGTCATGCGGCCTTCCATCGACAGCTCGCGAATAGCGCTGCCGGCGAACTCCATGGCGTGGCCGTTGCCACCGGCAGTGCCGATCTTGCCGATCACGGCAAGCACGATATCCTTCGCGGTGACGCCGACAGGCAACTGGCCTTCGACGCGGACCAGCATGTTCTTCATCTTCTTGGCGACCAGGCACTGGGTGGCGAGCACGTGCTCGACCTCGGAGGTGCCGATGCCATGGGCCAAGGCCCCGAAGGCGCCGTGGGTCGAGGTGTGCGAGTCACCGCAGACCACGGTCATGCCCGGCAAGGTGGCGCCCTGCTCCGGGCTGATGACGTGGACGATGCCCTGGCGCTCGTCGTTCATCTTGAATTCGACGATGCCGTATTCGTCACAGTTCTCGTCCAGGGTCTGCACCTGCAGGCGCGACACCTGGTCGACGATGGCCTCGATACCCCCCTTGCGCTCTGGCGTGGTCGGCACGTTGTGGTCGGGCGTGGCGATGTTGGCGTCGATGCGCCAGGGCTTGCGATTGGCCAGGCGCAGGCCTTCGAAAGCTTGCGGCGAAGTCACTTCATGGATGATGTGACGATCGATATAGATCAAGGACGAGCCATCGTCGCGCCGTTTGACTTCGTGCGCATCCCAGAGTTTGTCGTAGAGCGTTTTGCCAGCCATCAGACTGTTCCTCATCAGCGTCTTTCTATGCCAATAACCCCTTGGCTTGTACGGACGATGCTATGGGGTTAGATTGAATAACTCAAATTCATAATTTTTATGCTTTGGATAACCAATAGGAATTCGAGCGCATGGACCTCGCCAACCTCAGCGCTTTTATCGCCATCGCCGAAACCGGAAGTTTTTCCGGCGCCGGTGAACGCCTGCACCTGACCCAACCCGCCGTCAGCAAACGCATCGCCGGCCTGGAGCAGCAACTGGATGTACGCCTGTTCGATCGCCTGGGCCGTGAGGTCACCTTGACCGAAGCCGGCCGAGCCCTGCTGCCTCGCGCCTATCAGATCCTCAATGTACTGGATGATACGCGCCGCGCCCTGACCAATTTGACAGGAGAAGTTACCGGGCGCCTGACCCTGGCCACCAGCCATCATATCGGCCTGCACCGCCTGCCCCCGCTGCTAAGGGCTTTCACCCGACAGCACCCTTCCGTGGCACTGGATATTCAGTTTCTAGATTCAGAAACGGCCTACGACGAAGTTCTCCATGGCCGCGCGGAAATCGCAGTGATCACCCTGGCCCCCGAGCCCCATCACCTGGTCCGGGCCGTTCCAGTGTGGGATGACGCCCTGGATTTCGTAGCGGCCCCGGAGCACGCCCTGGCCCTTGATAGCGATGTCAGCCTGGCCGATATCGCCCGCCACCCCGCCGTGTTCCCCGGCGGCAACACCTTTACCCACCACATCGTGCAGCGCTTGTTCGAGAGTCAGGGCCTGACGCCGAACATCGCCATGAGTACCAACTACCTGGAGACCATCAAGATGATGGTTTCAATCGGCCTCGCGTGGAGCGTGCTGCCACGTACTATGCTCGATGAACAGGTTGCACCCATCGCCTTGCCCGGCATACAGCTGTCGCGCCAGCTAGGCTACATTTTGCATACGGAACGAACGCTGTCGAATGCGGCAAAGGCGTTCATGGCATTGCTCGACAGCCACTCGGGGTCCGCCTGACCGTCCATCAGCCAGGCATTTCACTTACAAGGACGCTTCATCCGCCAAAGGTCTGGTACCGATGCCCAAATCAGCAAACCGCTTTCCGCGCCTGCCGCGCATCCCTGCGGTCGATCCCCAGGAGTCCGAGCAGGCCTGGCAGAATGCTCCGCAATTGCTCGCCGCGCTCAACGGCGCACGCCTGGGCGCCTGGCTGTGGGATATCGAAACCGGCCGGGTGAGCTGGTCACGAGGCACGCAGGCGCTGTTCGGCTTCGATCCCCTGCGCCCGTTGCCCGCGGATATCGACTACCTGGACCTGCTGCCGGAGGAGGATCGCGCCCGCACCCGCCAGCTGTTCCACGCCGTGGTCAACGGCGAGCCCGTGGAGCAGGCCATGCGCCATCGCATCCGCTGGCCGGACGGCAGCCTGCACTGGCTGGAAATCAATGGCAGCCTGACCCACGATCGCCATGGCCGCCCCCAGATGATCGGCGTGATCCGCGAGATCACCCGTCAGCGCGATCGCGAAACCGCACTGATCAACTCGGAAAAGCGTTTTGCCACCCTCTTCCACCTCAGCCCCAATGCCATCCTCCTGACCCGCCGCCACGATGGCATGATCTTCGAGGTCAACCAGCACTTCGAGGACATGTTCGGCTGGCCCGGCGCCCAGGTCGTCGGCAAGACCAGCGTGGAACTCGGCCTCTGGGTCCACCCCGAACAGCGCCAGCAAGTACTGGAAGCCACTCGCAACAATGGCAGCCCGGTGATCATGGAAGTCCAGTTCCGTGCCACCAGCGGCAACATCCACGATGGCATCCTCTGCACCCAGGGTATCGAGCTCGAAGGCATCACCTACCTGATCAGCACCTTTGTCGACACCACCGAACGCAAGCGGGCCGAGCAGGCACTCAAGGACAGCCAGGAGCGCCTGGACCTGGCCCTGGACTCGGCGCAGTTGGGCACCTGGGACTGGCACATTCCCAGCGGCATGCTCTATGGCTCGGCGCGCGCCGCGCAACTGCACGGCCTTGACCCGGTGCCCTTCCATGAGTCCTTCGAAGCCTTCTTCGAAGGCGTGCCCGAGGAAGAACGCAGCGTCATGCGTCAAGCCTACCGCAGCCTGCGCGAAGGGCCGGCCGGCAACTACCAGATCACCTATCGCGTCCAGCTGGAGAACGGCGCATCGCGCTATATCGAAAGCCGTGCGCGGCTTTATCGCGACGAGCATGGCAACCCACTGCGCATGGCCGGCACCTTGCTGGACATCACCGACCAAGTCGAGCGCGAGCAACGCCTGAGCGCCTCGGAAGAGAAGTTCGCCAGCCTGTTCCAGGTCAGCCCCGACCCGATCTGCGTCACTCACCAGGATACGGGCCAGTTCATCGAGATCAATCCAGCCTTCACCCAGACCTTCGGGTGGGACGCCGAACAGGTCATCGGGCGCACCGCCGAGCAGATCGGCCTCTGGGCCGAGTCGTCCGCGCGCGCACAACGCATCGAACGGGTAATCCGCGATCAGGCCTTGAGCAATGTCGCGGTCGTGGTCAACCACCGCAATGGCTCACCACTGACCTGCGTGATTTCCAGCCGCCTGATCACCGTGGACAGCCAGCCCTGCAGCGTCACCACGCTGCGTGACATCACCCAGCAACAGCGCGCCGAGGCGGCACTCAAGGCCAGCGAGGAGAAGTTCGCCAAAGCCTTCCACTCGAGCCCCGACGCCATCACCATCACCGAACGACTCAGTGGACGCTATGTCGAGGTCAACGACGGCTTCTGCCGCCTGACCGGCTACAGCAGCATCGAGGTGGTGGGGCGTACCGTTTTCGAACTGGGCATCTGGGCCGACGACAAGCAACGGGCAGCCTTGCTTGCCGAACTCAAGGAGCGCGGCCGGGTACACCACCGGGAGATGCTCGGGCGCAACAAACGCGGAGACATCCTGACCGTCGAGGTGTCCGTCGAGCCGATCAGCCTCAATGAAACCGACTGCCTGCTGTTGACCGCCCGCGACGTCAGCCAGTTGAAGAACGCACAAGCGCAGATCCGCCACCTGGCCTACCATGACCCGCTGACCAACCTGCCCAACCGCGCCCTGCTGATGGACCGGCTCAGCCAGCAGATCGCCCTGCTCAAGCGCCACAACCTGCGCGGCGCCCTGCTGTTCCTCGACCTGGACCACTTCAAGCACATCAACGACTCTCTGGGCCACCCCGTCGGCGACACGGTATTGAAGATCATCACTGCCCGCCTCGAAGCCAGCGTGCGCCTGGAAGACACCGTGGCACGCCTGGGGGGCGACGAGTTCGTAGTCCTGCTCAGCGGTCTGGAGGGGAGTCGCGAGCACGTCGAGGGCAAGGTTCGCGAGTTGGCCGACACCCTGCGCGAACTGCTGGCCGAACCCATGTCGCTGGACGGCCAGCGCCTGCAGGTGACGCCGAGCATCGGCGTGGCACTGATTCCCGACCATGGCATCACCCCGGCCGATCTGCTCAAGCGAGCAGACATCGCCCTTTACCGCGCCAAGGATTCCGGACGCAATACCACCCAGCTGTTCCACACCACCATGCAAAAGGCGGCCAGCGAGCGCCTGCGCATGGAAAACGACCTGCGTCTGGCGCTGGCGCGCGGCGAACTGGCCCTGCACTTCCAGCCCCAGGTGGACGCCCGCGACAACCGCATCGTCGGTGCCGAAGTGCTCTTGCGCTGGCACCATCCGCAACTTGGCCAGCAAGCACCCTCCCAGTTCATCCAGGTGCTCGAGGAAAGCGGCCTGATACTCGAGGTGGGTAGCTGGATCCTTGACGAAGCCTGCGACGCCTGCGCGCGCATGCTCGAGGACGGGCTGATCAGTGCCGACGATTTCAGTCTCTGCGTGAATATCAGCCCCCGGCAATTCCGCCAGAATGATTTCGTCGAACGAGTGCTGCGCAGCCTGGACGACTATCGCTTGCCCAGGCGCATGCTCAAACTGGAGATCACCGAGGGCATTGTCATCCAGAACCTGGAAGACACCATCAACAAGATGCGTGAGCTCAAACGCTACGGGGTGAGCTTCGCCATGGATGATTTCGGCACGGGCTATTCGTCGCTGACCTACCTGAAGCGCCTGCCGGTGGATGCCCTGAAGATCGACCAGACCTTCGTGCGTGACGCGCCCAACGACCCCAATGATGCCGAGATCGTTCGAGCCATCGTGGCCATGGCGCGAAGCCTGGAGCTGGCGGTGATAGCAGAAGGTGTCGAACTGACGGAGCAACTGGAATTTCTCGAGCGACAGGGCTGTTACCTGTACCAGGGCTACCTGCACAGCCGACCGCTGCCCTTGCCGGAGTTTCGCCAGATCTTGCAGGAAACCCCGGCAGACTATTAATAGCGCCCTGCCTCTACGGGAGGGGGTGTGCCCCATGAATGCGAAAGGGCACCCTAGGGTGCCCTTCCATTCACTTCACTGCATTCAATTCAGTGCAGCCTTTTCACCATTGATCGGAATACGCTTGGCCTTGGCTTCTTCCGGCACGATGCGCAGCAGGTCGATGCTGAGCAGGCCGTTAGCCAGACCGGCAGCTTTTACTTCAATGTGATCCGCCAGGCGGAACGACAGCTTGAAAGCACGCTGGGCGATACCCTGATGCAGATAGGTGACTTCGGCAGCGCCATTTTCGCGCTTGCCACCGGTAACGGTCAGGACGCCTTTTTCGACCTGAAGGTCGAGATCCTGCTCCTGGAAGCCGGCTGCAGCAACCACGATGCGATAGTGGTCATCGCCATGCTTTTCGACGTTGTAGGGCGGGTAGCTGCTACCGGCCTCATTACGTGCCGCGGATTCGAACAGGTCATTGAAACGATCGAAACCTACGGAATGGCGGAACAGTGGTGCGAGGGAGAAAGCAGTAGTCATGGTCATAAACTCCTGAGATTCAGCAAGTAAGTCACTACGCGACCCGACTTCGGCATCGCGTACTCAAGAGATAGGGTCAGGCAACGGACTTTCAAGGGCTCTCATGAAAAAATCTTCCCACCCCGCACGACGCAGTTGCACATCAGGCGACGCACTCGGTGAAAGAGGCCGGTTTCACTGGCTCGACACCCAGCAGCCGGCTGATGCGGGCGCAATCATCCTCGCGCCGCAACTCGGCGAACAACAGCACCGCCTCCGGGTAGCTGCGGGTCAACATCGCCAACCACTGCTTCATCCGCCCGGGCGCATAGCGCGGCGACAGTTTGGCCTGCGCCTGGCGCCAGAACTCGCGCAGCAGCGGTAGCAGGTCGCCCCACACCATCGGCTGGTAGTCCCGCCCCTCGCGCGCCGCGGCGATCTGCAAGCCCAGATCCGGCCTCGACACCAGCCCGCGCCCGAGCATGATGTTTTCGGCGCCGCTGACTTCGCGGCAGCGTCGCCAATCATCGACGGTCCAGATCTCGCCATTGGCAAAGACCGGCACCTTGACCACATCCTGCACCCGCGCCACCCACTCCCAGTGAGCCGGCGGCTTGTAACCCTCTACCTTGGTTCGCGCATGCACCACCAAGTGCTGCGCCCCACCTTCGGCCAGCGCGATGCCACACTCCAGCGCACCATCCGGGCTGTCGAAGCCCAGACGCATCTTCGCCGTCACCGGGATCTGCGCCGGTACCGCCCGTCGAACTTCACGAACGATGGCATGCAGCAGCTCGGGCTCCTTGAGCAGCACAGCGCCCCCGCGAGACTTGTTCACGGTCTTGGCCGGGCAGCCGAAGTTGAGGTCGATTACCGGTGCCCCGAGTTCACAGGCCAGGGCGGCGTTGTCCGCCAGGCACAGCGGATCGGAGCCCAGCAACTGCACACGCATCGGCGTGCCGGCAGCCGTGCGCGCACCGTTGCGCAACTCGGGTGCCAACTTGTCGAACGACGAAGGTGGCAGCAGGCGATCACAGACACGGATGAACTCGGTGACACACCAGTCGATACCCCCGACGCGGGTCAGCACGTCGCGCAGGATGTTGTCGACCAGCCCCTCCATGGGGGCCAGGGCAATTTGCATTTCAGGGTCCCGACGAGAAAAGGCGGCAGTCTAGCAAAAAATGCCCGTGGATCAGGCGCCGATCAGCGCCGGACCATAGCCCTCGATGAACTCGGCCGGCATCCGCCTGGGCTTGCCGCTGGACAGTTCGATACAGGCAAAGGTGGTTTGCGCGCGCAACAGGGTGACGCCGTCACGTGGGCGCTTGAGTTGAAAACGACGGGTCATGCGCAGGCGCTGATCCCAGTCGATGATCCAGGTGGCCAATTGCAGCTCGTCGTCTTCGTACGCCGCTGCCAGGTAGTCGATCTCATGGCGCACCACGGCCATTGCCCGGTCCAGACGACGGTACTCGGCCAGGTCCAGTCCCAGGCGCTGAGAGTGGCGCCAGGCGCAGCGCTCCAGCCAGGTGACGTAGACAGCGTTGTTGGCATGACCGAGGCCGTCGATATCCTCGGTGCCAACGCGAAGGTCGATGATGAATGGCGCTGCCAGATCCCAGCTCATGCCCGCTCCTGTAGTCAGTGAACGGGCAGAGTGTAACGGATGCTCAGGCGCTTTGCCGTGCCGGTTGCGACGTACGCGCCAGCAGCTCGAGCACAGCCTGGGCCAGACGCGGGTCAGCCAGCACCCGTTGATGCCCACCTTCCTCCAGCAGCAACAGGCGACTGTCGAACCAGGCCTTGTGGATGAGCTGCGCCTCACTGGCCGCGACCAGCGCATCGTCGGCTGCATGAACCACCAACCCAGGCAACTCGAGCTGGTAGCCACTGACATCCAGCCGATCGATCTGCACGCCCACATCACGCTCGACCTGGCGGATGAAGGCTGCACGCGCCCGCCTGGGCATCCCCAGGCGCCGGGCAAAACCGCGCAACACCCCGAGCAATTGAGCAGGTGCCGCAATGCTCACCGCCGACTCGGCACGCAAGCCCCACTGCAAGGCCAACATGACACTGGCGCCCCCCATCGAATGACCGATCACGGCCCGCAACGGCGGCAGCTCCGCCGCGGCTTCAAGCAGTGCCCGGGCGAACAGCACCACATGCGCCTGCTGCCCCGGCGAACGGCCATGGGCTGGCCCCTCCAGGGACACGACCGTGTGCCCTGCCTGCACCAAGGCTTCGATCAGCGCGGCAAACTGGGTGGGCCGCCCTTCCCAGCCGTGCATCAGGAGCACCGTCGGCCCCTTGCCCCAGCGCAAGGCCGAAAGACCGAAGCGCAGGGTGATACGCTCGGCCGAAGCCAATAGCGGCAACTCCCACTGCCGCGCAGGCAGGTTACGCGGCGTCATGAAGGCGCGCCGCATGCGCCCGGCGACATGCTCGGGGGCCAGATGGCCGAGGGTGCCGTTGACGCTGCGAATCCAGCTCAGGGTCGTCATCGCCTTGCTCCAGAGTTGAGGTTGCTCAGATAACCGCCGACTTGGCGGCGCGCAGAATACGGTCGGAAAGTTCGGTAGCGCCCAGGGCTCGGGCCAGGGCCAGGCCACCGACCATCAGGGCGAGGTCGGCGAACGCCTTGTCGATATCCTCGGGACGATCAACCATCTGCGCCGTCATAAGCTCGAGGTGTTCGGCCAACATCTCGCGAAAGGCTGCCGGTAACCGCTGCATATCACCCAAAGCATTAGGCAAGGGACAGGCGTGCTCATGGGCATCACGGTGCTTGCGCGACAGATAGAAAGCCGCTGCCAGCGCACGACGCTCAGCACCAGACAGGCTGGGGTCGACCTGCGAAAGCAAGGCCCGTCGTTCACCGAGCAACTGGTCGAATGCCGCCAGCATCAATTCATCCTTGCTATCGAAATGGGCGTAGAAGCCTCCGACGGTGAGGCCTGCTGCAGCCATTACCTGACCTACGCTGGGGTCGGCTGGCCCCTGCTGGATCAGTGCGCTACAGGCGGCGTCGAGAATACGCTCGCGAGTCCTGGTCTTTTTATCGTTCATGGGCACCCCCAAATATGATGACCGAAATATTACGCATGTAATATTTTCTGGCAAGCGAAATCGCGTACCGCTGATCGGGCACCTGGAAGATTAAGGAGGTAGAAAAACAAAAGGCCCATTCAATAATCGAATGAGCCTTTGAAGTCCCGTAAAACACGGGTAAAAGTGGCGTCCCCTAGGGGACTCGAACCCCTGTTACCGCCGTGAAAGGGCGGTGTCCTAGGCCACTAGACGAAGGGGACGTAACCTTCGTGCCGATCCGTTTTCACGAACCGTGGCAGATTGGTGGAGCTAAGCGGGATCGAACCGCTGACCTCCTGCATGCCATGCAGGCGCTCTCCCAGCTGAGCTATAGCCCCGAAACAAAACAAAAAGCTCACTCAACAGTCGAATGAGCCTTTCAACCCCGCAAAACGCGGGAAGAAATGGCGTCCCCTAGGGGACTCGAACCCCTGTTACCGCCGTGAAAGGGCGGTGTCCTAGGCCACTAGACGAAGGGGACGTAACCTTCGTGCCGATCCGTTTTCACGAACCGCGGCAAAATTGGTGGAGCTAAGCGGGATCGAACCGCTGACCTCCTGCATGCCATGCAGGCGCTCTCCCAGCTGAGCTATAGCCCCGGATTTCTAGCCTCTCGGCCCAGCGACATCATGAAATATCGCTTGTGCAATACTGGCGTCCCCTAGGGGACTCGAACCCCTGTTACCGCCGTGAAAGGGCGGTGTCCTAGGCCACTAGACGAAGGGGACGAACCTTCTTACCTTCAAGACCTGGTTGCTGGACCAGTCTTGCTTCACGACCTTGATCACGAAGCGGAATTTGGTGGAGCTAAGCGGGATCGAACCGCTGACCTCCTGCATGCCATGCAGGCGCTCTCCCAGCTGAGCTATAGCCCCACAATGTCGCTTTGAACTGAATCACCGGCTGGGTGCCTGGTGCTTCATTTTCGTTCATCGCTGTGGACGGGGCGCATATTAAGATCGGATTGCAGCACTGTCAAACGAATTCGTGAAAATATCAAAAATTTTTTTCACAGATAACAATCACTTACCGCCCTGCCCTGCTCCCGGCGATTGCCAGGTCCTGTGGCAGCGGGCAAGCCCACTGCCACAGGAGCGTGAGATAAGCCAATCAGGCGATGTTCGCCAGCAGCTTTTCCCACTCCTTGTTCTCTTTCTTCGACACGCCGCCCAGCAGTTCCAGCGCCTGGCGCAGACGGTAGCGGGTCAGGTCGGGGCCGAGAATCTCCATGGCATCGAGCACCGACACCGAGCTGGCCTGCCCCGAAATTGCGGCGAACATCAGCGGCATGGCGTCACGCAGCTTCAGCTCCAAGGCCTCGACCACCGCCTGGATGCAGCCGGTAATACGCTCCTTTTCCCACTGCCGCAGGCTTTCGAGCTTCCACAAGATCAACTGCATGACCTGACGCACCTGATCGGGCGACAGTTTCTTGTGCTCGAACAGCTTGGCATCGAGCTTGAGGGCGCCCTCGAAGAAGAACCCGCCCAGTGGCGCGATCTGGCTGAAGGTTTCGACACGACCCTGTACATGCGGTGCGATCTTCATCATGTAGTCGCTGTTGAACGCCCACTTCTGCACGCGCGCAGCGAACTCCTCGACCGGCAGGTCGCGCAGCCACTGGCCATTGAGCCAGGACAGCTTCTCGATGTCGAAGATCGGCCCGCCAAGGGAAATACGCGACAGGTCAAAATGCTCGACCATTTCTGCCAGGGAGAACTTCTCGCGCTCATCCGGCATCGACCAGCCCATGCGCCCCAGGTAGTTGAGCATGGCTTCAGGCATGAAGCCCATACGCTCGTAGAACGTGACCGAGGTCGGGTTCTTGCGCTTGGACAGCTTGGATTTGTCCGGGTTACGCAGCAGCGGCATATAGCACAGCTTGGGCTGCTCCCAGCCAAAGTACTCGTAGAGCTTGATCAGCTTCGGCGCCGACGGCAGCCACTCCTCGCCTCGCAAGACGTGGGTGATGCCCATCAGGTGGTCATCGACCACGTTGGCGAGGAAGTACGTCGGCAGGCCATCGTTCTTCATCAGAACCTGCATGTCCATGCGGTCCCATGGAATCTCGACATCGCCACGCAGCATGTCCGGCACCACACAGATACCTTCGCTCGGCACTTTCATGCGAATCACGTGGGGCTCGCCAGCGGCCAGTCGACGCTGCACTTCCTCGGCGCTCATTTTCAATGCGCGGCCGTCATAGCGCGGTGTTTCGCCACGGGCCATCTGTTCGGCACGCATCTGATCCAGCTCTTCGGCGGTGCAGAAGCAATAGAACGCATGGCCGGCATCGACCAGTTGCTTGGCGTACTTGGCGTAGATCTCGCCGCGCTCGCTCTGGCGGTACGGGCCGTGCGGGCCGCCAACGTCCGGACCTTCATTCCATTCGATACCGAGCCAGCGCAGGGCATCGAAAATCTGCTGTTCCGACTCGCGGGTCGAACGCAACTGATCGGTGTCTTCGATGCGCAGGATGAACTCGCCGCCGTGCTGCTTGGCAAAGCAGTAGTTGAACAGGGCGATGTAGGCAGTGCCGACGTGGGGGTCGCCAGTGGGCGATGGCGCGATACGCGTGCGAACGGTGGTCATGGACAGTCTCGGACGAAAGATGAAACAAAGGCGGGATGTTAGCAGGGTGCGGGCATCGGGCTCCAGCAATGGCGCTATCGTCACTTGTGACGGTGCATTGCCGAGCTGTTAAATTTGCTTACATTTCTGGAACGATAGTCCCTATGCCTGCTCAACTCAAACGCCGCCTGCTGATCTTTCTCACCTTGGTGGTGCTGATCGCCCTCGCCTTTCTCGCCCACTGGTATTTCAAGGGGCGTTTCTACGAGAGCACCGACAATGCCTATGTGCAGGGTGAGATCACTCGCATTTCCAGCCAGCTGGGTGCGCGGGTCGACGAGGTGCTGGTAGAGGACAATCAACACGTCACGCAAGGCGATCTGCTGGTCCGCCTGGAGGTCGCCGACTTCCAGCTGGCGGTCGAGCGTGCCCGCGCGGCACTGGCTACGCGTGAAGCCGAACGCGTCCAGGCGCAAAGCCGACTGACCCAGCAAGACAGCTTGATCGCCGCCGGCCGAGCCCAGGTGGCCGCCAACCAGGCCACCCTTGATCGCTCGCGCCTGGACCTCAATCGTGCCGAAGCCCTGCGCAAACCTGGGTTCGTCTCGGAGGAGCGAGTCACCACCCTGTCTGCGGAAAACCACGTCGCCCGCTCCCAAGTCGACAAAGCCCAGGCCGACCTGCAGAGCCAGCGCCAGCAGATCGATGCATTGACGGCCGAGCTCAAGCGCCTCGATGCGCAAATTGCCAACGCCCGGGCAGATCTGGCACAGGCAGAACTCAACCTTACCCGCTGTGAAATCCACGCCCCCATCAGTGGCACCATCGGCCAGCGCAGCGCCCGCAATGGCCAGGTGGTGCAAGCCGGCGCCTATCTGCTATCGATCGTCCCGGACGAAGACATCTGGGTGCAGGCCAACTTCAAGGAAACCCAGATCGGCAACATGCATCGGGGTCTGCGTGCCGAACTGATCTTCGACAGCTATCCCGACACCCCGATCGAAGGCCGTGTCGACAGCCTGTTCGCCGCATCCGGGGCGCAATTCAGCCTGCTGCCTCCAGACAATGCCACCGGCAACTTTACCAAGGTGGTGCAACGCATTCCGGTCAAGCTGACCTTTGCAGCCAATAACCCCTTGCACGGTCGCATTCGCCCAGGCATGTCGGTAACCGCCACCGTCGACCTGCGCAACAGCGCCGATCAGGCAGAGCGCGGCGAAACTCACGATGGCCGGTGACCAACTGCTGCGACCGACTGCGGAGCCTAGCCGGCGCGACTGGATTGCGGTGATGAGCGTGATGCTCGGTGCATTCATGGCCGTGCTGGACATTCAGATCACCAACTCCTCGCTCAAGGATATCCAGGGGGCGCTGTCTGCCACCTTGGAAGAGGGCTCGTGGATCTCGACCTCCTATCTCGTGGCGGAAATCATCATGATTCCGCTGACTGCCTGGCTTGTGCAGTTACTATCCGCACGGCGCCTGGCGGTGTGGGTCTCGCTTGGTTTTCTGGCGGCCTCGCTGTTGTGCTCGATGGCCTGGAACCTGGAAAGCATGATCGTGTTTCGCGCTCTCCAGGGGTTTACCGGCGGCGCACTGATTCCGCTGGCCTTCACCCTGACCCTGATCAAGCTGCCCGAACACCATCGAGCCAAGGGCATGGCGATGTTCGCCATGACCGCGACCTTCGCCCCCTCCATCGGTCCGACCCTGGGCGGTTGGCTCACCGAAAACTGGGGGTGGGAATACATCTTCTACATCAACATCCCGCCGGGGCTGGTGATGATCGCAGGGCTGCTCTACGGGCTGGAGAAGAAAGAGGCGCACTGGGAGCTGCTCAAAAGCACCGACTACGCCGGCATCGTCACCCTGGGGGTCGGCCTGGGCTGCCTGCAAGTCTTTCTGGAAGAAGGCCATCGCAAGGACTGGCTGGAGTCGAGCCTTATTGTCGGCCTGGGTACCGTGGCCCTGCTCTGCCTGATCACCTTCGTCATCCTCCAGCTTTCGCGGGCCAACCCCCTGATCAACCTGCGCATCCTCGGCAACCGCAACTTCGGCCTGTCGAGCATCGCCAGCCTGGGGATGGGTGTTGGGCTTTATGGTTCGATCTATCTGCTGCCGCTGTACCTTGCGCAGATCCAGGGCTACAACGCCCTGCAGATCGGCGAGGTGATCATGTGGATGGGAATTCCACAGCTGTTCCTGATTCCGCTGGTGCCGCAACTGATGAAGGTGATTGCGCCCAAGTTGCTCTGCGCACTGGGCTTTTGCCTGTTCGGGGCTGCCAGCTTCGGCTCGGGAGTGCTCAACCCGGACTTCGCAGGGCCACAGTTCAACCATATCCAGATCATTCGCGCACTCGGGCAGCCCATGATCATGGTCACCATCTCGCTGATCGCCACAGCTTACATTCAGCCCCAGGATGCGGGCTCGGCTTCGAGCCTGTTCAACATCCTGCGCAACCTGGGCGGCGCCATTGGTATCGCCTTGCTGGCCACCTTGCTGGATGCAAGGACCAAGGTGTATTTCGACTACCTGCGCGAATCAGTGGTGCCAAGCAACCCGCAAGTGGCGGAGCGGCTGGCCCAGTTGGCCGAACGACTGGGCAGTGACAGCGCGGCACTGGGGCGCTTGAGCGAAATCACCCACCAGCAGGCATTGATCATGGCCTACAACGATGCCTTCCATCTGGTAGGGATCGGTTTGGCGGTCAGCATGGTGGCGGTCTTGCTGACACGCAAACTGCCGCAGGGGCTGAAGGCCGGCGAGGCACACTGACCCTGTAACCCGGCCATTTCTGCGCCGACGAGTGCACTCAGCTGGCGATCAGGCGCTCACGCAGTTGCCCGATCTCGTCGCGCAACTGGGCGGCGGCCTCGAACTCCAGGTCGCGCGCCAGCTGGAACATCTTCTCTTCCAGCACCTTGATGCGCTTGGTGATCTCGCCAGGAGTGGCGAGCTCTGCCTCGTAGCGCGCAGCCTCCTCCGCCGCCTTGGCCATGCCCTTGCGCTTCTTGCTGCGCGCACCGGGCACCGTGGCGCCTTCCAGGATATCGGTGATGTCCTTGACCACCCCCTTGGGCACGATGCCATTCGCCTCGTTGAACGCCACCTGCTTGGCCCGACGCCGCTCGGTCTCGTCGATCGCCCGCTGCATGGAGCCTGTCACCTGGTCGGCATAGAGAATCGCTTTGCCGTTTAGGTTGCGCGCAGCGCGGCCAATGGTCTGGATCAGCGAACGCTCCGAACGCAGGAAGCCTTCCTTGTCGGCATCGAGAATGGCCACCAGCGACACCTCCGGCATGTCCAACCCCTCACGCAACAGGTTGATGCCCACCAGTACATCAAAGGTACCCAGACGCAGGTCTCGGATGATCTCCACCCGCTCCACGGTGTCAATGTCCGAGTGCAGGTAGCGCACACGCACATCGTGGTCTGCGAGGTAGTCGGTAAGGTCCTCGGCCATGCGCTTGGTCAGGGTCGTCGCCAGCACCCGTTCCCCCACCGCCACGCGCTTGCCGATTTCCGACAGCAGGTCATCCACCTGAGTGAGGGCTGGACGCACCTCTACCTGAGGATCGACCAGACCGGTTGGCCGCACCACCTGCTCGACCACACGCCCGGCATGCTCTGCCTCGTAAGGGCCAGGCGTCGCCGAGACGAAGATGGTCTGCGGGCTGACTGACTCCCACTCGTCGAAGCGCATAGGCCGGTTATCCAGCGCCGATGGCAGGCGGAAGCCATACTCCACCAGTGTCTCTTTGCGAGAACGGTCGCCCTTGTACATGGCGCCGACCTGAGGAACGCTGACGTGTGACTCATCGATCACCAGCAACGCGTCGGCAGGAAGATAATCGTAGAGCGTCGGCGGCGGGGCGCCAGCCGGGCGACCGGACAGATAGCGCGAGTAGTTTTCGATACCGTTGCAATAACCCAGCTCGAGAATCATCTCCAGGTCGAAGCGCGTACGCTGCTCCAGACGCTGGGCCTCTACCAGCTTGTTGGCCTTGTTGAGGTACTCCAGCCGCTCGCCGAGCTCCTCCTTGATGCCGTCCACCGCCTCGAGCAGAGTCTCGCGCGGGGTCACATAGTGGCTCTTGGGGTAGAAAGTGAAACGCGGCAGCTTGCGGATCACTTCGCCGGTCAAGGGGTCGAAGGCGGCAATGTTCTCCACCTCGTCGTCGAACAGCTCGATACGGATGGCCTCAAGGTCCGATTCGGCCGGAAAGATGTCGATCACATCACCACGCACCCGGAAGGTGGCACGGGCGAAGTCCATCTCGTTGCGGGTGTACTGCAGGTCGGCCAGCCGACGCAGCAGTGCGCGCTGGTCGAGCTTGTCGCCGCGATCGACGTGCAGAACCATCTTCAGGTAGGTTTCCGGGCTGCCCAGGCCATAGATACACGACACCGTGGTGACGATGATCGCGTCGCGCCGCTCCAGCAATGCCTTGGTCGCCGACAGGCGCATCTGCTCGATGTGGTCGTTGATCGAGGCATCCTTCTCGATGAAGGTGTCCGACGACGGGACGTAGGCTTCCGGCTGGTAGTAGTCGTAGTAGGAGACGAAGTACTCCACCGCGTTGTGCGGGAAGAAAGCCTTGAACTCGCCATACAGCTGGGCAGCCAGCGTCTTGTTCGGCGCCAGCACCATGGTCGGGCGCTGGACCTGTTGAATGACATTGGCGATGCTGAAGGTCTTGCCGGAGCCGGTCACCCCGAGCAGGGTCTGGTGCGACAGGCCCGCTTCGATACCCTCGACCATCAGGCGAATGGCTTCGGGCTGGTCGCCGGCCGGCTGGAATCGGGTAACGAGCTGGAACTCGGACATGACGGACCTCTTGGATGTCGCGGCAACTGTAAATTTAGCCAGTAGTCTATACGCAAAAAGACGCGTCGGGGTGGCCTTTGCCGCCGCAGATGTGAACGCTCATTGCGGTGGACAAGGCAATTCGACCAATGGTCGAAAAATATTTGCGCAAAGCGCCTGAAAACCTGTGCCAGAGTGTCGCAGTGACCGATCGGTATCACTATACTGACTCCCCGTTTGCACCGCTTCAGTGCACTGGGCTGGAGGGTGCATTTCCTATCACTCTCCTATTCAGAGCCAAGGTAACAATGAGCCTGTTTTCCGCTGTCGAGCTGGCACCCCGCGACCCCATCCTGGGCCTCAACGAAGCATTCAACGCTGACCCACGTACCGACAAGGTCAATCTGGGCGTTGGCGTCTATTGCAATGAGGAAGGCCGCATCCCGCTGCTGCGCGCGGTGATCGAAGCCGAAACCCAGCGTGTCGCCCAACATGCCTCCCGCGGCTACCTGCCGATCGACGGTATCGCTGCCTACGACCAGGCCGTACAAAAACTGCTGTTCGGCGCTGAATCCGCACTGCTGGCTGAAGGCCGCGTAGTGACCGTGCAGGCTGTCGGCGGTACCGGCGCCCTCAAGATCGGTGCCGACTTCCTCAAGCGCCTTTCGCCGAACGCGGTAGTCGCCATCAGCGATCCGAGCTGGGAAAACCATCGCGCCCTGTTCGAGACTGCAGGCTTCCCAGTACAGAACTACCGCTATTACGACGCACCGAGCAACGACGTCAACCGTGCCGGCATGCTCGAAGACCTGAACACGCTGCCCTCGGGCTCGATCGTCGTCCTGCACGCCTGCTGCCATAACCCGACCGGTGTCGATCTGTCGCTCGACGACTGGAAGAACGTACTGGAAGTGGTCAAGGCAAAAGGCCACGTGCCATTCCTCGACATGGCCTATCAGGGCTTCGGCGAAGGCATCGGCGAAGATGCCTTCGCCGTACGCCTGTTCGCCGAGTCGGGCCTGGAGTTCTTTGTCTCCAGCTCGTTCTCCAAATCGTTCTCGCTGTATGGCGAGCGCGTCGGCGCGCTGTCGATCGTCACCGCTTCGAAAGACGAGAGCACGCGCGTGCTGTCGCAGGTCAAGCGCGTGATTCGCACCACCTACTCCAACCCGCCGACTCACGGTGCAACCATCGTCGCCACCGTGCTCAACAGCCCGGAACTGCGTCAGATGTGGGAAGCCGAACTGGGCGAAATGCGTGAACGTATCCACGGCATGCGCAAACAGATGGTCTCGCTCCTGGCCGAGTACGGTGCCAACCGCGACTTCAGCTTCGTCGGTCGCCAAGTCGGCATGTTCTCCTACTCGGGCCTGACTGTGGAACAGGTCGCGCGCCTGAAGAACGACTTCGGCATCTACGCGCTGGACACCGGTCGCATCGCTGTGGCGGCACTGAACCAAAGCAACATCCACGTGGTCACCAAGGCCATCGTCGAAGTGCTGTAACTGCTTGATTTGCCAGGGGGCAGCTTGACTTCCCCTTGGCATTCAGTAAGATACGCGCAGATTCCGCGATAGCTCAGTCGGTAGAGCAAATGACTGTTAATCATTGGGTCCCTGGTTCGAGTCCAGGTCGCGGAGCCAGACACTGAAAAACCTCCAGATGCGCAAGCACTGGAGGTTTTTTGTTTTCCGGGATCAGAAAGATCGTCGCAAGATGCGCTCAGTGGTCGCGCCCGATAGGGTAGAACACCCCGCCACTCCAAACCCCCAACCATTCCTCGCCATCGATCACGCGCGGTACCGCAAGCTCCACCATCTGGTAGAACACATTGCGGTGGATGAGCGCTTCGAGGTTGCTGCGCATCAGCAGGTAAGGCGATGGCTCATGCGTTGTCGGATCGGTCTCTACCCGAATGGGGTGATCAGGACCGGCTTCGACCTGATCCTCGACATTGCTGGTGAATCGCAGGACCTGCTGCTCACCACTGCCCTCCACTTCCAGGCTGACCGCCACGAACGGCGCATCATCGACACGAATGCCCACCTTCTCCACAGGCGTTACCAGGAAATAGTCATCACCGTCGCGACGAATGATGGTAGAGAACAAGCGCACCATCGGCTTGCGCCCGATCGGCGTCCCCAGGTAGTACCAGGTGCCGTCGCGGGCGATGCGCATGTCGATGTCGCCGCAGAAATCGGGATTCCACAGATGCACGGGAGGCAGCCCCTTCTCCTTGGGTATCTGCGCCAGAAGATCGTTGGCCTTGCCCGTACCTGTCATCGCCCGTTCCTTACCGACTCATTCCCAGGAGGCTACGAGCGTACTCGCGCATGGGTGCCGCGAGCAAATCCTGCGGCGTATTGTCGTGGAACGTCAACAAACCGCCACGGCTCTTGATTCGCGCGGTATCGATCAAATAGCGCGTGCTGGTTTCGATCAGCATCATCTGCACCACACCGGTATCCCAACCGAGGCGATCCACTGCCTGCTCGTCGTACCATTCGTCGCCATTACCAATGCGGTCATCGGTGCGAGCGAAACGGGTATAGAGCACGTAATGGGCTCCGACCGAACGCGCCTCGGCTATCGCGTCCTCCAACCCCAACGGCGCCCTGGCGCGACGCACCAGCGGGAAGTACTCGACGAAGCTCTTGAATGCTTCTTCTGCAACGGCATTCTGCTGCGGCACCGGCCCTTTTCCAGGCGGCACGAAAGCGCCCTGGCCAATGAAGATGAACGAATCAGGCTGCAGCCGAACCGACAGGGTTCGAGCGGTATCGCTGTGATCGAGCAGACCGGCGTCGCTCATCTGATAGCGAACACCTTCGCCCATGTCGCTGACTTTCATGCAGCCGCTCAACGCCATCAGCGCCAGCAGCAAGACCAGGCTACGCATCTTTCCTCCAGTGACCGGTGACGAAAAACCGGCGAATAGCCGCCAGATGCAGCTTTTGCGCCAGCTCAGCCGCCGATCACCTTCATCACTGTCACACCCCCCGAGAACGCCAGCTCCTGCTTGTCCGCCAGAGCCTTGACCAGCAGCCGCTGAATCACTGGAAGTGCCTGGTGACGCGGCTTGTCGAGCAGATCGCCGATAAAGTGGCGATTGCCCGAAGACAGGCAGCCATGCAGCCATCCAGTAGAGGACAGACGCAAGCGCGAGCAGGTCCGGCAAAACGGCACGCTCTCGTTGGCAATCACACCAAAGTAACCTTGGCCCGGAATCTGGTAGCGCAGGGCCGTTGAATCCAAAGCCGCTGGCGCCTGCTGGAAGTGATGATGATCGCCGATCAATGCCAGCAATTGCTCGAGACTGACGAACTGACGCAGGAATGCATTCGAATCAAGCGCCAGGTGACCCATGCGCATCAACTCGATGAAACGCAGTTCATAGCCTCTTGCCAGGCAGTAGTCGAGCAGCGGCACCACCTGATCGAGATTGCGCCCGCGCATCGGCACCATGTTGACCTTGATGCGCATACCCGCCGCACTCGCCTCCTCCATGCCCCTCAGCACGCTGGCCAGGTCGCCGCCCCGAGCGATGCTGCGAAATGCGGTTGGGTCGAGGGTATCGAGCGAGACATTGAGCCGGTCGATACCCGCTGCACGCAACATCGCAAGCTTGCGACTGAGCAACTGACCGTTGGTGGTCAAGGCGATATCCTTGAGCCCCAAGCCACCGATAACCTTCAGGAACGGCTCCAGGCGGGGGCTGATCAATGGTTCGCCACCGGTGATGCGCAGACGCTCGATACCTGCGGCATCGACCAGAAGAGCCACACCGCGCGCCAGTGCATCGGCGGACAGCTCATCCTGCGCCGCCACCAGGCGCTTGCCATCGGGCACACAGTAACTGCACGCATAGTTGCAGGCAGCTGTCAGGCTGACGCGCAGGTTGCGAAAACGCCTGCCTTGACGATCGACGATCATGGGTGACTCCGGCATGAGAAAAGCGAGCCGGCAAAACTTGACTCAAAGATCAGGTTTTTGCAAGCCCTGTCGCCGAAGCAGAAGTGACTGGCGGAGCCTGTCCGTCATGGACAACGCTCCGCAGGGGTCTTCAGGTGGCCGGTTCCGGGTCGCGCTTGCGCTTGTTGCCCATGCGCACGCCGATGTCCATCAGGAACTGGAAGAAACCTTCCTGATCCTCGAGAACGTTGCTCCAGAACGGCGAGTGATACAGCGCTACGGCGCCATGCACCAACGCCCAGGCAGCGCAGTAGTGGAAGTATGGCGGCACATCCTCGAGCTTGCCTTCACTGATACGGCCCTTGATCAGCTGGGTTAGTCGCTCGAAATTGGAGGCGCGAATACGGTGCAGTTCCTCGACCATCTCCGGCACCTGGTTACCCTTGACCACCTTCTCCTCGAGACGGTCGAACAAGCGGTAGCGCTGGGGATCGCGCATGCGGAACTCGAAATAGGCTCGCGACAGGGCTTCCTTGTCGCGATCGACGTCGTCCGAATGCAACAGCGCGTTCAAATCACGCTCGTAGTCGAGCATCAGGCGCAGGTAGATCTCCGCCTTGGACTTGAAGTGCTTGTAGATCGTGCCTTTGCCGATACCGACCGCGTCGGCGATCATCTCGACGGTGACACTGTCTTCACCCTGTTCGAGAAACAACTTGAGCGCCGTGTCGAGGATTTCTTGCTCGCGGCGACGAAACTCACGGACCTTACGAGGTTCTTTCTGCATAAGAAGGACTGGATGACAATCGAAGCGGATTATTATGCCTAACTTGCAGCAAATTGCACGGATCATCCAACCATATCTGTGTTTCATGATGAGTTCGAGTGCAGACCGGGTCTGCTTGGTCTGAATCCCAGGGGTGCGTGAGATACTCCGCGCCCGACTGACACTCGTCTACAACCGACGCGGCAGGGCTCGCCAGACACGCCAGGCTCATCAAACGCTGTACGCGGCCGGGAAGCCGCGCACAATCTACGCACCCTTTAAACTTTTCACCGTACATCAATACAGATAGCTACGTAATAGCGGCAAACTCATCCGATTTCTGCCGGCTGCCATACCCTGATGGCCCATTGGTTGTCAGGTGTATTCCAAATCTGTTTAAAAAACGACCAACTGACGCTGGCAGTGCGAGGATACTCGCCAATACTTGAAGTGTTGGCGCGGCGCATCCCCCCAAGTGGCGCGCCGATAAAGGTGCCCAGGGACCGCGTACCTTTGTTTTACTCCTAATGGTCTTAACCCGGATTCCTCCCCCAGAATCCGGGTTTTTTTTGCCCGCCTTGCTTTAGCTTCAGGCGACGCGTGCCAAGGGGAACAGGCGCTTGAAGTTGGCGGTCGTCTGCTCGGCCAACTGCGCGTAGCTCACCCCTCGCAATGAGGCGACGTACTCGGCGACTTCACGCACGTACTGCGGCAGGTTCGGCTTGCCGCGATACGGGATGGGCGCCAGGTATGGCGAGTCGGTCTCTACCAGCAGCCGGTCTACAGGCACCTGGCGTGCGACCTCGCGCAGGGCTTCGGCATTGCGGAAGGTGACGATTCCGGAGAGCGAGATGTAGTACCCCAGATCGAGTGCAGCCTTGGCCATGTCCCAGTCTTCTGTAAAGCAGTGCAACACGCCCGCCTGCGGCAGACTGGCCTCGCGCAGCAGCGCCAGGGTGTCGGCCCGCGCCGCACGGGTGTGAACGATCACCGGCTTGCCTGTCTGCCGAGACGCCTCCAGGTGCAGGCGGAAAGACGCCTGCTGCAACTCGGCGGCCTCAGGCTCGTAGTGATAGTCCAATCCGGTTTCGCCAATGGCCACCACGTGCGGGTGAGCCAGCTCGCGCAACAACCATTCCAGCGCCGGCGTCTCCCCCGGGGCCAGGTCGAGCGGGTGCACGCCTACCGAACAGTCGACGTCGGCGTACTGCTCGCTCAGGGCCTTGACCGCCCCGGCGTTCTCGGCGCTTACGCCGATGCACAGAAAATGCCCGACCCCACGCTCGCGGGCCGCCTGCAGGGCGGCGTCGAGCGAGCCCGCATGGGCGCTCAGGTCAAGTCGGTCGAGGTGGCAATGGGAATCTACGAGCATGGAATGAAAGCACACATGAAAATGAACGATGGGGAATCAGCGCGTGGCCAGCATCTGCAGCCAATGGGCCAACAGGGCTTCGAGCAGCAGCACGCGATTGAGGTTGGCCTTGCCCTGCACTTTCTGGCGCTGCTCGAGAATCCAGGCCTGGACCTCGAGCACCCTGCCCTGCCTGCTCTTCTGCGCAAGGTATTGTATGACCTTGCGCATGTCGGCCAAGCCTAGCCCGTCTTCGTCCTGGGTCAACTGGTAGCGCAGGATCAGGTGCGACCAGTCGCAGAACCAGTCGAACAGCAACAGCAGTGGCACGTTGTTCCAGGCCTCGGCCAACTGGCTGGGCGATTGCTGCTGCTTGATCAGCTTCTTCACCCCCTCGGTGACCAGTGCCCGTTGCTCGCGCACACCCTGGGACTGCAACTTTACAGCCATCAGAGGCGACTCTGCCGCCAGGGTCAGCAGTTCGTCACGCTCGACCTGATCGAGCTCCGGGAGCGCCGTCGCCAGCCAGGCCTGACTCTGCGCAAGCGTCGGCTGCGCACAGGCGACTTGCTGGCAACGGCTCTTGATCGTTGGCAACAAACGGCTGGGCTGATGGCTCACCAGCAGCAGCACAGTATCGCCCGAAGGCTCTTCGAGACTCTTGAGCAAAGCGTTGGAGGCGTTGACGTTCATCGCTTCGACCGGCTCGATCAGTACCACCTTGCGCCCGCCCAGCTGCGCAGTCTGCACCACGAACGAAACCAGATCCCGCACCTGGTCGACCTTGATGGGCTTGTCGGCCTCTTCGGGTTCCAGCACGAAGTTATCGGGATGGCTGCCAGCCTTGAGCAACAGGCACGACTTGCATTGCCCGCAGGCATCCACCCCTTGCGGCTGCTGGCACAGCAGGCGAGCCATCAGGCGCTCGGCCATGGCGCGCTTGCCGATACCCTGCCGCCCGTGCAACAGGTAGGCATGGGCATGCTGGCTGCGCCCGGCCAACTGCTGCCAGAGCGCTTGCTGCCAGGGGTAGGCCTCAGCCACGGCAACGCTCCAGGATACCTGGCAGCAATGCGTCGATGGCGCGCTGCACCGCCTCAAGCGGCTGCCCGGCATCCAGCAGGCTGTAGCGCTGCGGCGCTTGGCCTGCGCGCTGCAGATAAGCCTGACGCACCGCCTCGAAGAATGCCTGGCCCTCCTGCTCGAAGCGGTCCAGGCGACCGCGGGCGGCAGCACGGGCAAGACCGACTTCTACTGGCAGGTCGAAGACCAGGGTCAGGTCTGGGCGCAGCGTGCCCTGAACGAAGTCTTCCAGCACCGCGATGCGCTCCACAGGCAGGCCACGTCCCCCGCCCTGATAAGCGTAGGTGGCGTCGGTGAAACGGTCGCAAAGCACCACGGCGCCCCGCGCCAGTGCTGGGCGAATGACCTCGGCCAAGTGCTGGGCGCGCGCAGCGAACATCAACAGGAGCTCGGTGTCGACCGCCATGGTTTCGTCGCTGGGAGCGAGGAGCAACTCGCGGATACGCTCGGCCAACGGCGTACCACCAGGCTCACGGGTCATGACCACATCCACGCCCTGCTCACGCAGGCGCGCGGCCAGGTACTCGCGATTGGTGCTCTTGCCCGCGCCTTCGGGGCCTTCCAGAGTGATGAACAAACCGCTCACGGGCATTCCTTACTGTTTTTCGGTGGGCGCCGGCGCTTGTGCGGGCGCGGGCTCTTCGGCGGACTGGGCTGGTGCGCCTTCAAGGGGTTCGCCGGACCGAGGCGCGGCGTCAGTCGGCGGCTCGGCGTTCGGTGCCTGATCGGCCGTACCCTGCGGGGCTTGTGGCGCCGGGCTGGAACGGTAGTCGGCGCGGCGCTTGAGCTGATATTCGCGCACAGCCGTGTTGTGGTCGTCCAGGTCATCGGAGAAGACGTGGCTGCCATCGCCACGCGCGACGAAATACAGGCTGGTACCGTCTGACGGATTCAGCGCGGCGTGAATCGCTTCGCGCCCGACCATGGCGATCGGTGTCGGCGGCAGGCCGGTCATGGTGTATGTGTTGTAGGGTGTCGGTGCACGCAGGTCGGCACGCGTGATCTTGCCGTTATAGCGCTCCCCCATGCCGTAGATAACCGTAGGATCGGTCTGCAGCATCATGCCCAAGCGAAGGCGGCGCACAAATACGCCTGCGATCTGCCCTCGCTCCTGAGGAATACCGGTTTCCTTCTCCACCAGCGAGGCCATGATCAGCGCCTGGTAGGGATCACGGTATGGCAAATCGGTCACCCGATCCGCCCACTCCTTGGCCAGCACCTCCTCAAGGCGCATGTAGGCTTGCTGCAACAGTTCGACATCGGTCATGCCGCGCACGAAGCGATAGGTGTCCGGGAAGAAACGCCCCTCAGGGAAAACACCGGTATGCCCAAGCTTGTCCATCACTTCAGTGTCGGAGAGCCCGTCGAGGGTGTGCTTGATCTTTTCATGCCTGGCCACGGCCGTGCGCACCTGGCGGAAGGTCCACCCCTCGACCAGGGTGAGGTTGTACTGCACCACATCGCCACGGCGCCAGGCGTCGAACAGGGCTTCGACGGTCATTCCGGGCGTCAGGCGGTACTCACCCGTATGCAGTGCGGTGCCAGCCATATTGAAACGCCAGTAAAGACGCAACCAGAAGGCATCGTCGAGCAGCCCCTCGCTCTGCATGCGGTAGAACATGCGGTTGGGGTTGGTGCCATTGGGCACATCGAGCAGGCGCTCTTCGGTGACATGCAGCGGCTGCTCCAGGACCGAGTTAACCTTCCAGGCCGACCAGCCTACGGCCAGGCCGGCAAGGATCAGGCCCATTTCCAGCAGCAGCAGGATTTTGCGTCTCACGAATCAGGTATCCAGTAACGTACGGGCAACGGCCTGCAGTTTACGGGTGAGCGGCCCGGCCGGCCAGTCGAGGTTGAGCGCAGCGACAGTACGCACGGGCCAAATTCCATACACGCTGTTGCAGACGAACACCTCGTCGGCCGCCTCCAGATCGGCTTGCACAAGGTCGCCGGTCCGGACTTCGATACCCAGCGCCGGGGCTTCGTCCAGCAGCGCAGCGCGCATGACGCCTGCCACGCCGCAGCGGCTCAGGTCGGCAGTCAGCAGCACGCCGTCGCGGACCAGGAACAGATTACTGTAGACCCCTTCGATCAGGTGCCCCTGCACGTCACGCATCAGACCCTCGGCACAGGCAGAGTCCTGCCATTCGGCGCGAGCCATTACCTGCTCCAGGCGATTGAGGTGTTTGAGCCCGGCCAGCAGCGGCTGCTGCGCAAGACGGGTCTGGCAGTCGAACAGCCCGATGCCTTGCTCCGCGTTGCCCGCAGGATAAGCTGGCATTGGACCGCCCTGGAGAATGCGTCGGGTCAAGGCTTCGGAGGCGGGCGCATAGCCGCGCTGGCTATCACCACGAGTGACGATCAGTTTGGCTACGCCTTCACCGAGCTGGCTGGCGTAGCGCAGCAACTCGTCGCGAACAAGCGCAAGATCGATATCGATCGCCAGCCGCTGGCAACCCAGCGCGAGACGTTCGAGATGTCGCGACAGCAGGCTGGGCCTGCCGCCGCGCACGGCGATAGTCTCGAACAGACCATCGCCATAGGCCAGGCCGCGGTTCTGCAGGTTGACTGCAGTCGCCGGCTGACCGTCGATCCAGCTGTGCATCAATCGGCGAACCGGCGGAATACCAGCGAACCGTTGGTACCGCCAAAGCCGAAGGAGTTGGAGAGCACGACATCGATCGGCATGCTGCGCGCCTGGTGCGGCACGAAGTCCAGATCGCAACCTTCGTCGGGCTCGTCCAGGTTGATGGTCGGCGGCGCCATCTGGCTGTTGATCGCCAACACGCTGAAGATCGCTTCTACCGCACCGGCAGCCCCCAGCAGATGGCCGGTCATCGACTTGGTCGAGCTGACGGCCAGCTTGTAGGCGTGCTCGCCGAAGACACGCTTGATGGCCGCCACTTCGGCGATATCGCCAGCAGGAGTCGAGGTGCCGTGGGCGTTGATGTAGCTGACCTCTTCAGGCTTCACACCCGCATCACGCAGGGCGTTGACCATGCAGCGTGCAGCGCCGTCGCCGGTATCCGGTGGCGACGTCATGTGGAACGCGTCGCCGCTCATGCCGAAACCGACCAGCTCGGCATAGATGGTCGCGCCACGAGCCTTGGCGTGTTCGAGTTCCTCCAGCACCAGGGCACCGGCGCCATCGGACAACACAAAGCCATCGCGCCCCTTGTCCCACGGACGGCTGGCACGGGACGGCTCGTCATTGCGAGTCGAAAGCGCCCGCGATGCGCCGAAACCGCCCATGCCCAAACCGCACGCCGCCATTTCCGCACCGCCGGCGATCATCACGTCGGCCTCGCCATAGGCGATATTGCGCGCAGCCATGCCGATACAGTGGGTACCGGTGGTGCACGCAGTGGAGATAGCGTAGTTGGGGCCCTGCAGCCCAAGGTGGATCGACAGGAAGCCGGAGATCATGTTGATGATCGAGCCGGGGACGAAGAATGGCGAAATCCGGCGCGGCCCTTGCTCGTGCAGGGTTCGGCTGGTGTCTTCGATATTGGTCAAGCCACCGATGCCCGACCCCATGGCCACGCCGATACGCTCGCGGTTGGCGTCGGTCACTTCCAGGCCGGCATTGCGCACCGCCTGGAAACCGGCCGCCAGACCGTACTGGATGAACAGGTCAAGCTTGCGAGCTTCCTTGGCCGACAGGTACTGCTCGACCTCAAAGCCCTTCACCGAGCCGCCAAAACGGGTGGAGTAGGCACTCAGGTCCGTGTGTTCGATCGGACCGATGCCACTGCGGCCAGCCAGAATGCCCTGCCAGGTGCTTGGTACATCAGTACCCAGTGGCGACAGCATACCCATACCGGTGACCACGACGCGTCTACGCGACACAGCACTCTCCTTTTCTAATAACAGAGTCTCTTGCGATTGCATTCAGCATGGCCGAATGAAATGGCAACAGGCTCTCGATTGCCCGGTGAATGACGCCAATGGCTCGCAAAGAAAAAACCGCACGCCGGCAAAGGCAGTGCGGTTTTTCCCGACAAGAAGCGTCGACTGAAACGTCTTAGGCCTTGTGGCTGTTGACGTAGTCGATTGCAGCTTGAACGGTAGTGATCTTCTCGGCTTCTTCGTCAGGGATTTCGGTCTCGAATTCCTCTTCCAGAGCCATCACCAGCTCAACGGTGTCAAGCGAATCGGCACCCAGGTCATCAACGAAGGAAGATTCGTTCTTGACTTCCTCTTCCTTGACGCCCAGTTGCTCGGCGACGATTTTCTTGACGCGTTCTTCGATGGTGCTCATACCTAGTTTTCACTCCTAATGGACATATGTCATGCAGCTGGCCGGTGACCAAGTTTATAGGAAGACGCCTGCTTTTCAAGCGTAACGCGCCTTCACGAGAGACACCCGGCCTGCCACCTGGAATCTGGTTGCAGCTTTATAACGGATTTTAGGCTTGCAGTATGACTGTTTTTTTAAGCAATCCGTCACATTGAGTTGCTGATGTTACATGTACATCCCGCCGTTCACCGGCACGGTAGCGCCTGTGACATAGGCTGCGCCGTCGGATGCCAGGAAGGAAACCACTTTCGCGATCTCCTCGGCCTGACCCAGGCGGCCCAGCGGAATCTGGGTCTGCAGCGCTTCACGCTGCGCTTCGGGCAGCTCGCGGGTCATGTCGGTATCGATGAAGCCCGGGGTGACCGAGTTTACAGTGATACCGCGCGAGCCCACTTCACGCGCCAGGGCTCGGCTGAAACCTTCGAGGCCCGCCTTGGCAGCGGCGTAGTTGGCCTGGCCGGCGTTACCCATGGCCCCGACAACCGAACCGATGCTGATGATACGACCCCAGCGCGCCTTGGTCATGCCGCGCAGCACGCCCTTGGACAGACGGTAGAGGCTGTTGAGGTTGGTGTCGATGACATCGAACCATTCTTCATCTTTCATGCGCAGCATCAGGTTGTCGCGGGTGATGCCGGCATTGTTGACCAGGATCGCCGGAGCACCGAACTGCTCGGTGATCGCTGCCAGCACGGCACTCACGGACTCTTCGCTGGTGACATTGAGCTCAAGACCGGTACCGGTGATACCGTGTTCCTTGAGGGTCTCGGCGATACGCTGGGCACCCGAAGCGGAAGTGGCGGTACCGATTACGGTAGCGCCCTGGCGGCCCAGTTCCAGGGCGATGGCCTGGCCGATACCACGGCTGGCGCCGGTGACCAGTGCAACTTTACCTTGCAGGCTCATGCAAGTTTCTCCAGATATCAGGCCAGCGCCGCGCGGGTGGCGGCGACGGCGTCAGGGGTATTGAGGTTGTAGGTGGTAACGCCATCGGCGCAACGCTTGTTCAGGCCAGCCAGGACCTTGCCCGGGCCGCACTCGACCAGATTGACCGCACCGCTGGCCGCCAGGGTCTGCACACACTCCACCCAACGTACCGGCTGGTACAACTGCGCCAACAGGTCGCGCTTGAGTGCGTCGAGATCGGCGGCGATGGCGGCGGTGACGTTCTGCACTACCGGAATCTGCGGCGCCTTCCACTCGATGGCGTTGACCGCTTCAGCGAAACGCTCGGCAGCCGGCTTCATCAGCGCACAATGCGACGGCACGCTGACCGCCAGTGGCAGCGCACGCTTGGCGCCCTTGGCCTTGCACAGCTCGATCGCACGATCGACCGCCGCCTTGTTACCGGCGATGACGACCTGGCCCGGGGAGTTGAAGTTGACCGCACTGACCACTTCATCCTCGGCAGCCTCGGCGCAGATGGCTACCACATCAGCATCATCCAGGCCGAGAATCGCAGCCATGGCACCGTGACCTGCAGGCACGGCCTCCTGCATCAGCTGGCCACGGCGCTCGACCAGGCGAACGGCGTCCTTGAGCGACAGGCTACCGGCAGCGACCAGGGCACTGTACTCACCCAGGCTGTGACCGGAGACCAGGGCGGGTTGCGCACCACCCTCCTCCAGCCACAGACGCCAAAGGGCGATCGAGGCCGTCAGGATCGCCGGCTGGGTCTTGTCGGTTTGATTGAGTTGTTCTTCCGGACCTTCCTGGACCAGCTTCCACAGGTCGTAGCCCAGAGCCTCGGAAGCCTCCTTGAAGGTCTCGACGATTACCGGCTTTTCAGAGCCGAGTTCGGCGAGCATGCCCAGCGACTGGGAGCCTTGACCAGGAAAGACGAATGCGAGGGATGCAGACATTGAACAAGCCCTTATGATCTTGTCGTCGGATAGGGTGCGCCCCACCAATGGCGAGGCGCGGAATCTGAAAACTTGGATGGAAACGCAGACCAAGCGGTCACATTTAACCACTTCATCGCCAATATGCCTAAAGCAACAGGTCTTCGAGACGACCGTGCAGCCGCTGCGGCAGGTTTTCCTGGATCTCGATCAGCGCGCGCTGGATGGCGCTCTGCAGGCCCTGTACGCCTGCCGAACCATGACTCTTGATGACGATCCCCTGCAAACCGAGAAAACTTGCGCCATTGTGTCGCGCCGGCGCCAGGTCAGCCTGCAGGCGCCTGAGCAACGGCATCGCCACCACCCCGGCCGCACGAGAAAACAGCCCACCCTTGAACAGCGCCTCTATACGCGCACCGATCATGCTCGCCAGCCCTTCGCTGGACTTGAGCAGGATATTGCCGACGAAGCCGTCGCACACCACCACATCCGCCTCGCCGCGATACAGGCCATCGCCTTCGACAAAACCGATGTAGTTCAGCCCACGGGCATTGTGCAACAGACTGGCGGCCAGTTTGACCTGCTGGTTGCCCTTGATATCCTCGGTACCGACGTTGAGCAACGCCACGCGCGGTCGCTGGATCCCCAGGGCCTGAGCCGCCACCGACCCCATCACGGCGAACTGGTAGAGGTTCTCGGCACTGCAATCGACATTGGCCCCCAGGTCAAGCAACTGACAATAGCCAGCCTGGGTCGGAATCGCCGCCACCATGGCGGGGCGATCGATGCCCGGCAGCGTCTTGAGGACAAAGCGCGACAGCGCCATCAGCGCCCCGGTGTTCCCGGCGCTCACACAGGCCTGAGCCTTGCCGTCACGCACCAGCTCAAGGGCGACGCGCATCGACGAATCAGGCTTGCCGCGCAACGCCTGCGAAGGCCGCTCGTCCATGCCCACCACCTCGCTCGCCGCGACAATTTGCAGGCGCGCACGATCGGCAGCTGCAAGGCCACTGACAAGTTCTTCAAGGAGAGAGGGTTGACCGACGAGGGTCAGGTGCAGCGAGGGGGTAGCCGAAAGGCAGGCAATGCTAGCCTGGACAATGCTGCGGGGACCGAAGTCCCCGCCCATTGCGTCGATCGCGATGATCTGAGCGGACAAGGATTACTCGTCAGCGCCCTTATCGATCACTTTACGACCACGGTATACGCCTTCTGGCGAAACATGGTGGCGCAGGTGAATTTCACCGGTGGTTTTCTCTACCGACAGCGCGTTTTCCGACAGGGCGTCGTGCGAACGGCGCATGTCACGGGCAGAGCGGGATTTTTTGTTCTGCTGAACAGCCATAATTGATTAACTCCTAAACGTTTGGGTCACGCTTTAACTGCGCCAAGACACTGAACGGGTTGGACCGCGATACCTCGTCCTTGCTCGATTCGGGCTCGTCTGCGCCCGCCGGCTGCTGGCATTCTTCCGGATGATGAGCAGGCACGATGGGGAGGGCGAGCAAAAGCTCCTCCTCGATCAGCGCCTGCAGATCCAAAGGATCTTCGCCCAGTTCCAGCACGTCATAGCCTTTCGGCAACGACTGGGTATTCGCACCCTCCTTCACCACGGCATAAGTACATTCGCTGTGGATCGGCAGGGTGACCAGCTCAAGACAACGCTGGCAAACCATTTTGACTTCGACATTCAGATCGCTGTGGATAACCACAACGTGCTGCTCGTCTCGCTCAAAATCGAACTTCGCCTGCACCGTACCGACATTATCGGAAAGCGGGTCGCAGAGTCTTTCCAAATCAGCGAGTTGCAGCGAACCTTGGAGGGTTACGCCACGATCGGCTAATTTGCGCGGGTCAACGTGAGGTGGAATCGGGTCATTCAACATAGGCGCAGCATTCTAGGGATGCCCCCCGCCCCTGTCAAAGGAAATTAGGCGGCATCACGCATGTTAGAATCGGTTCAATTGCGAAGGAGTCTACCATGCTTCCCCTGCTGCTTGCTTCAAGCTCCCCCTACCGGCGCGAATTGCTCCAGCGCCTGCGCCTGCCTTTCACCTGGGCAAGCCCCGATATAGACGAAGGGCGCAATGCCGAGGAGCCGGCCACCGAACTGGTTCGCCGCCTGGCCCGACAAAAAGCCGAAGCCCTGGCGAACAGCCATTCGCAACACCTGATCATCGGCTCGGACCAGGTCGCCGTGCTGGGCGAGCAGATCCTTGGCAAGCCACACACCTTCGAACGCGCGTGCGAGCAATTGCTGGCTGCCAGCGGCCAGCAAGTCACTTTCCTGACCGGCCTCGCCCTGCTCAACAGCAGCACAGGGCAATGCCAGGTCGACTGCATACCATTCACCGTAACCCTGCGCGAACTGGACCGCGAACGGGTCGAGCGCTACGTGCACGCAGAGCAACCACTGGACTGCGCAGGGAGCTTCAAGGCGGAGGGATTGGGGGTGACACTGTTCCAGAGCACCCACGGCTGCGATGCGACGAGCCTGATCGGGCTCCCGCTGATTCGCCTGGTGGACATGCTGCACGCAGAAGGTGTGCAGCTACCCTGAAAGACGGGGCTGCCAGGCAGCCCCACTCATGATTCAACGCAGGGATGGCCCCTGGAAGCCCATGTACATGGCCAGACGCTCGGCGACGCTGGCACCGATACGCTTGGAGAAGCGATCGAACGGCGATTCCTGCACCGTGAAGTCCACCAACTCCTTCTCGCCGACAATGTCACGCGCCACATAGCTGGCACTGCCCAGGCCATCGATCAAGCCTAGCGCCTTGGCCTGCTCGCCCGACCAGATCAAACCACTGAACAGCTCGGGATGCTCCTTGTCCTTCAGACGCTCACCTCGCCCCTGCTTCACCATGGCGATGAACTGATTGTGCGTGGTATCCAGCACACCCTGCCAGAACGCTGTCTCTTCAGGCTTTTGCGGCGAGAACGGGTCGAGGAAGGCCTTGTGCTCACCAGAGGTATAGGCACGACGCTCGACACCAAGCTTCTCCATGGCGCCGACGAAGCCGTAGCCCGCGGCAGTCACACCAATGGATCCGACCAGGCTGGCCTTGTCGGCGTAGATCTCGTCCGCCGCACTGGCGATGTAGTAGGCGCCCGAAGCACCAAGGTCAGTGATCACCGCATACAGCTTGATTGCCGGATATTCAGCACGCAGCCGACGAATCTCGTCATATACGTAACCCGCCTGCACCGGGCTGCCGCCCGGACTGTTGATGCGCATCACCACAGCCTTGGTCTTGGCGTCCTTGAACGCCTCGCGCAGGCTCTTGATGATGTTGTCGGCGCTGGCAGCTTCCTGATCGGCGATCACCCCGCGCACTTCCACCAAGGCGGTATGATTGGCACTGCGCGAAGCCGTGCTCTCCATATCCATCAGCGGAGAGAACAGGAACAGGAGACCGAACAGGTAGAGAAAGGTCAGCAGCTTGAAGAAGATCCCCCAGCGCCGCGCACGACGCTGCTCCTGAACACCCGCCAGGAGCGTCTTTTCGAGCAGCTTCCAGCTCTTGCGCTCTTCCTTGTCCTGCGCCGCACCCTCGGACTCAGGGGCTTTCCACTCGTCAGCCATGCTCACCTACCTTGGAGTTGAAGCTGCGCGGGACCAGCCAGCCACTCACGCAACTGTGAAAAATGCTCGACGCACACCTGCGGCCCGAATTCGCTCAGCGCCTGCAGCGACATCGCACCATACCCCACCGCAACCGAGTGCATGCCTGCATTACTGGCCATCTGCAGATCGAATGCCGAATCTCCGACCATCAGCGCCCTGCCAGGTTCGACCCGGCAATGGGCGAGAATTTCCTCAAGCATCAACGGATGGGGTTTACCGCGGGTTTCATCAGCGGCCCGAGTGATATCGAAATACCCTTCCCAGCCATTGGCCTTGAGCACCCGGTCGAGCCCACGACGCGCCTTGCCGGTGGCCACCGCCAGACGATAGCCCTCGCTACGGAAGGCTTCCAGCGACTCCACCACCCCTTCGAACAGCGGTGAGGGCTGCTGATCCAGCGCCGTGTAGATATCTGCATAGTGCTGGCGAAAAATCTCGAGCTGCCGGGCATCCAGATGCGGATAGAGCACCGAGATCGCCTCGCTCAGGGCCAGGCCAATGATGCCCTTGACCGCAGCGTCGGCACTGGGAGCCTCGCCGGCACGCTCGGCAGCGGCATTCATCGCTTCGACGATGCGTCCGATGGAGTCGGCAAGTGTGCCATCCCAATCGAAGATCAGCAGCTCGTAGGGTTTGCTCATGACAGGTCAGGTCGCACTCAGGCGCTCCACGGTCTTGGCCCACATCTCGTCCACCGGCGCCTCGAGCTTCAATTCGCCACCGTCCGGCAGGGGCACGGTCAACGCATAAGCGTGGAGGAACAGGCGCTTGCCGCCCAGATCACGAATTTCGCGGGTGAAGTCTTCATCGCCGTACTTGCTGTCACCGGCGATCATGTGCCCGGCATGGAGCGTGTGCACACGGATCTGGTGGGTGCGACCGGTAATCGGACGCGCCTCGACCATCGTGGCGAACTCACCGAAGCGACGCAGCACGCGGAACAGCGTCAACGCTTCCTTGCCCTCTTCGTCTACTTCGACCATGCGCTCGCCAGAGCGCAGGTTGCTTTTCTGCAAGGGCGCATTGACCTGTTTCTTCGACGTTGGCCAGTGCCCACGCACCAACGCCATGTAACGCTTGTCGACGCCATCGCCACGCAGCGCTGCGTGGAGGTGACGAAGCATGCTGCGTTTCTTGGCGATCATCAGCAGGCCCGAGGTGTCGCGGTCCAGCCGGTGCACCAATTCGAGCTCCTTGGCATCCGGACGCAACTGGCGCAGCGCCTCGATCACCCCGAAGCTCAGGCCACTGCCACCATGCACGGCAATACCGGCGGGCTTGTTCATCACGATCAGCGCCTTGTCTTCGTAGACGATCGCCGCCTCCAGCCGCTGTAGCAACCCCTGCGCCACAGGAGCCGGCTCGTCGCGCTCGGGCAATCGGACAGGCGGCACGCGCACGATGTCACCCGCCTGCAGCTTGTATTCGGGTTTGATGCGCCCCTTGTTCACCCGCACCTCACCCTTGCGCAGGATGCGATAGACCAGGGTCTTGGGCACGCCCTTGAGGGCCGTGATGAGGAAGTTGTCGATGCGTTGGCCGGCAAGTTCCGGCGCGACTTCGATCAGCTGAACGCCGGAAGTCGGGGGATTATTGGTCGTCATTGCTGGATCATAACAATTTTTTATGGAATTGAAGCACTTAATGATTACTGCTATAGTCGCGAACGCCGCCAAAAGCGGTAGGTCAGTACCGCACGGTTTCGAACCGGCCCTGACCAACGCAATTCTCGAGGACGCGAGGCCGTCCGACGGGGTTTTCGCCAGTTTACCGAAATGCCTGGAATCGCCACCAGCGCCGAGCAGAGAAGAACGAAAAAAAACGACAAGTGCGGTGTTTCACCTCCCTCCTGTTCTTTTTCGCATGCCCCTGCCCCGCCTCGTCGCTTCCGTGCAGCGCCTGGCGAATGCTTCGGAAATACCTGCCTTGGACATGAATGGCGCCAGCCCAGAATCTGCGCTGGCGAAAAATGCAACCCGTTGCGGATTCAGCGCGCGGCAGCACCCGAATTATCAGGGATACGTGCAGGGTGGAGATGTACAGCCCGGACCGTACAGCACGGCCGGCCACCGGCCCACTGTAATGGCCCGGCGAGCGGAACCGGTGTTTGCAGATGCCCCAGAGGCGTCCACGGCCCTCGGCTGATTCCTCCTCCTGACTGAGTGCGATAGGCACCGCAGCAAACAGGACGCGTCGTCGCGACAACGGCAGGCTGGGCAACCGGCTGGTGCCGAACGTCGTTGGACACGGGGGTGGCACGCCACCCTTTGCGCACCTTGGCACCGACCATGAGAAGTCGTGTGTGCCGAACGCCGTTTCCGGCAGCCCGGAAACCGACGGTACAACATGAAAAGAATGCTGATTAACGCAACTCAACCCGAAGAGTTGCGTGTAGCCCTGGTGGATGGCCAACGCCTCTACGACCTGGATATCGAGTCCGGCGCGCGTGAGCAGAAAAAGGCCAACATCTACAAAGGCAAGATCACCCGCATCGAACCCAGCCTCGAAGCCGCCTTCGTCGACTTCGGTTCCGAACGTCACGGCTTCCTGCCGCTGAAGGAAATCTCCCGCGAGTATTTCAAGAAGTCGCCTGAAGGTCGGGTGAACATCAAGGAAGTGCTGAGCGAAGGCCAGGAAGTCATCGTCCAGGTCGAGAAAGAAGAACGTGGCAACAAGGGCGCTGCCCTGACCACCTTCATCAGCCTCGCCGGCCGCTACCTGGTCCTGATGCCGAACAACCCACGCGCAGGCGGCATTTCCCGCCGCATCGAAGGCGAAGAGCGCAACGAGCTGCGCGAAGCCCTCAACGGCCTGACCGTTCCCGGCGACATGGGCCTGATCGTGCGCACTGCCGGCCTGGGCCGCAGCAGCGAAGAGATGCAGTGGGACCTCGACTACCTGCTGCAACTCTGGACCGCCATCAAGGAAGCCTCCCAGGATCGCGTCGCGCCCTTCCTGATCTACCAGGAAAGCAACGTCATCATCCGCGCCATTCGCGACTACCTGCGCCAGGACATCGGTGAAGTGCTGATCGACAGCATCGATGCCCAGGAAGAAGCCCTGACCTTCATCCGCCAGGTGATGCCGCAGTACGCCAGCAAGGTCAAGCTGTACGAAGACAGCGTCCCGCTGTTCAACCGCTTCCAGATCGAAAGCCAGATCGAGACCGCCTTCCAGCGCGTGGTCGACCTGCCGTCCGGCGGTTCGATCGTCATCGATCCGACCGAAGCCCTGGTCTCCATCGACATCAACTCGGCGCGCGCCACCAAAGGCAGCGACATCGAGGAAACCGCCCTGCAGACCAACCTGGAAGCGGCTGAGGAAATCGCCCGCCAGCTGCGCCTGCGTGACATCGGTGGCCTGATCGTCATCGACTTCATCGACATGACCCCGGCCAAGAACCAGCGCGCCGTCGAGGAACGCGTTCGCGAATGCCTCGAAGCCGACCGCGCCCGCGTCCAGGTCGGCCGCATCTCACGCTTCGGCCTGCTGGAGATGTCTCGCCAGCGCCTGCGTCCGTCGCTGGGCGAAAGCAGCGGCATCGTCTGCCCGCGCTGCTCGGGCACCGGCATCATCCGTGACGTCGAGTCCCTGTCGCTGGCGATCCTGCGCCTGATCGAGGAAGAAGCACTGAAGGACCGTACCGCCGAGGTACGCGCACAGGTGCCGATCCCGGTAGCCGCCTTCCTGCTCAACGAGAAGCGCAACTCGATCACCAAGATCGAACTGCGCACCCGTGCACGCATCATCATCCTGCCGAACGACCACCTGGAAACCCCGCACTTCGAAGTCCAGCGCCTGCGCGACGACAATCCGGACGTGCTGAACAACCAGTCGAGCTACGAGATCGCCACCAGCGAAGCCGAGGAAGCGCCGCAACCAACCGCTACCCGCACCCTGGTTCGCCAGGAAGCTGCAGTGAAGACCGCTCCGGCTCGTACCAACGCTCCCGAGCCTAGCCCGAGCGAAGAAAAACCTGCTGCAACCGCTCCAGCGCCTGTCGCCGCGCCAGAGCCAAGCCTGTTCAAGGGCCTGGTCAAGTCGCTGGTCAGCCTGTTCGCCGGCAAGGAAGAACCCGTCGTCGCTCCCGCCGCCACCCCCGAGAAGCCAACCACCGAGCGCAGCCAGCGCAACGAGGAACGCCGCAACGGCCGTCAGCAGAGCCGCAACCGCAATGGCCGTCGCGATGAAGACCGCAAACCGCGTGAAGAGCGCAGTGAGCGCACCCCACGCGAAGAGCGCCAGCCACGTGAAGAGCGTGCTCCACGCGAAGAGCGCGCACCTCGTGAGGAACGTGCACCACGCGAAGAACGTGCACCTCGTCAACCACGCGAAGACCGCCGTGGTAATCGTGAAGAACGCGTCCGCGAATTGCGCGAGCCACTGGATACCGCCCCGGCGGCCCGTGAGGAGCGTGCTCCACGCGAAGAGCGCGCACCTCGCGAGGAACGCGTAGCCCGCGAAGAGCGCGCGCCACGTGAGGAACGCGCACCACGCGAAGAACGTGCCCCACGCGAAGAGCGCGCACCTCGTGAAGAGCGCCCGGCCCGTGAGGAACGCGCACCACGCGAGGAGCGTGAAGAGCGCGCACCACGCGAAGAACGGCAACCACGCCAGCCGCGCGAAGAGCGCCAGCCACGTGCCGCCGAACAGGCTGCCGAGGCGAGCGAGGAGCAACTGCCTAACGAAGAACTGCTGCAGGATGAGCAGGAGGGTGCCGATGGCGAACGCCCTCGCCGCCGCTCCCGTGGCCAGCGTCGCCGCAGCAACCGTCGTGAGCGCCAGCGCAATGCCAATGGTGAACTGATCGACGGCGATGATGAAACCGGCGAAGAGCAGCAGCCACAGCAGCACAAGGCCACTGAGCTGGGTGCCGAACTGGCCGCAGGCCTGGCAGTCACCGCTGCCGTTGCCAGCAGCAATATCAGTGCCGACGCCGAGGCCCAGGCCAACGAGCAGGCCGAGCGCGCCACCGCCACTGTCGTGGAGGCTGACGACCGTGAAGTGGTTCAGCCCGCCGAGCCGGCCGAGGTTGTCGCCAAAGCTGAGGAAGTCGCGATCGCGCCTGTCGTCGAGCAGCCGGTCAATGCGCCTGTGACCGTGGTCGAACCAGGCATCGAGCCTGTCGTCGAAGCGCCTGCACAACCACAGGCCGAAGTGGCCACCAGCGAGCCTGCGCCTGCAGTCGAAGCGCCAGCCACCGAAGCACCGGCCGTGGAAGCGAGCGAAGCGGAGAAGGCACCGGTTGCTGAAACTGCCGTAGAGCAAGCACCCGCTGTCGAAGCCGAAGTGATCGAGCCTGTCGTGGTCGAGCCAGTGGCTGTCGAGGCAGCACCGGTCGTCGCTGAAGCAGCCCCTGCCGAAGAGCCTGCCCCTGCCGTAGCTGAAACTGCTCCGGCCCAAGAGCCGGCTGTCGAAGAAGCGGCCACCATCATGCTGCCGAACGGCCGTGCGCCGAACGACCCGCGTGAAGTGCGTCGCCGCAAGCGTGAGGCTGAAGCCGCTGCCGCTGCTGCTGCCGCAGCCCAGGCTGCCGCCGAAGCTGCCCCGGCACTGGAAACCACCGAGGATGAGCACAAACCTCACCACGGTTGATTCCAGCAGCTGAATGAAAAACCCCCGCCAGTGCGAACTGGCGGGGGTTTTTCTTTATCGCTCAAAACCCAGGAAAGCCGGGCCAGCCTGGTGGTGGCGATCAGTACAGATTTGGCTCCATCTCCAACTCGACGCCAAACCGTTCAAGGATATCCGCCTGGATTCGCTGCGCCAGGGCGTGCAACTGTGCGCCACTCGCCTGGCCGTAATTGACCAGCACCAGCGACTGCAAGCGATGCACACCAGCATCACCCTCACGGTAGCCCTTCCAGCCCGCCTGCTCGATCAGCCAGCCTGCCGCCAGCTTGACCTGCCCCTCAGACTGGGGATAGGCGACCAGACTCGGATAACGTGCGCGAATACTCTCAGCCAACTGCACCGAGACCACCGGGTTCTTGAAGAAGCTGCCAGCATTGCCCAGCTCTGCCGGATCCGGAAGCTTTTCGCGACGAATACTGCAGATGGCATCGCTGATGGCCTGTGCAGTCACTTCCTGCACGCCCTGCTCTTGCAAGCGCTGTCGAACCGGCCCGTAGTCCAGGTGCGCACGCAATGTACGGCTCAGCACAAAACGCACACGCAGGATCAACCAACGGCCCGGGTTGCGCTTGAACACACTGTCGCGATAGGCGAACGCACACTCGTTCAACGTGAAGTCGCGCAGCTGGCCGGTCTCACGGTCCAGAGCGGTCAAGCCTGCGAACACATCCTTGATCTCGACCCCGTACGCACCGACGTTCTGCATCGGTGCCGCCCCGACCGTGCCGGGAATCAGGCTGAGGTTCTCCAGCCCGCACAGGCCCTGCGCCAGGCTCCATTGCACGAACGGGTGCCAGGGCTCGCCTGCCTCGGCCTCGATCACGACACGCTCGCCATCGTCACTGAGGATGCGTCGGCCACGACTGGCCATGTGCAGTACCAAGGCATCGACGTCGCGGGTCAGCAGCAGGTTGCTGCCGCCGCCGACCACCAGCACCGGCAACTGCCGTTGCGCAGCCACTGCCAGAGCCTGGCGGATTTCATCGTCGTCATGGGCCAAAGCGAGGTAGCGCGCCTTGACGTCGATACCGAAGGTGTTGAACGGCTTGAGCGATACACGCTCCTGCCACTGCGCTGTCATAACCGCCCCTTGATTTCCACGACCAGCTCGCGACAGGCCGCTTCGATCAGGTCCAGCACCTGCTCGAAACCTTCGGCACCGCCATAGTAAGGGTCCGGCACCTCATCCAGCATCGCGCCATACCTGCGCAGGAACAGGTCGAGCTCGCCGCGAGCATCCTGCGGGCGTAGCGCCTGCAGGTTACCCAGATTGCTCTTGTCCATGGCCAGGATCAGGTCGTACTCACCGAAGTGAGCGGCCTTGACCTGCTGTGCGCGCTGGCGCGACAAGTCATAACCCCGTACCAGTGCAGCCTTGCAGGTACGGCTGTCGGGCGCCTTGCCCACGTGCCAGTCTCCGGTGCCTGCTGAGGCCACGTGCACGCGCTCTGCAAGCCCTGCAGCCTGCAATTGGTGGCGCAGAACACCCTCGGCGGTGGGTGAACGGCAGATGTTGCCCAGGCAGACGAACAATACGCGCATCAGGCCTCCAGCAAGCGCCGTACGCGCTCCAGGTCTTCAGGGGTATCGACACCCACTGCCGGCGCTTCGATGGCATCCTCGACATGGATACGCACCCCATGCCAAAGCGCCCGCAACTGCTCCAGCGCCTCGGTCTGCTCGAGCCAGCACGGGCCCCAACCGACGAAATCCTGCAGGAAGCCGACACGGTAGGCATACATGCCGATATGACGACGATACGGCACCCCTTCCGGCAACAGGTCGCGGCCTTTGGCGAAGGCATCGCGCGCCCATGGCAGCGGCGCACGACTGAAGGTCAGGGCAAGGCCATTCTTGTCGCTGACCACCTTGACCGCGTTGGGGTTGAACACGCTTTGCGGCTCGTGGATCGGTTCGGCCAGGGTTGCGATACCCGCCTCGGGGTGAGCCGCCAGATTGGCGGCCACTTGGTCGATGATCACCGGCGGAATCAACGGCTCGTCGCCCTGCACGTTGACTACGATGGCGTCTGGCGGCAGACCCAGATGCGCGACCACCTCGGCCAAACGGTCGGTACCCGACTCATGGTCGGCACGCGTCATCAGCACTTCGGCGCCAAAGGCCTGGCATGCTTCGAGAATGCTGGCATCGTCGGTAGCAATGACTACACGTGCGGCACCGCTCTTGAGGGCCTGTTCCCAGACATGTTGGATCATTGGCTTGCCGGCGATCGGTAGCAACGGCTTGCCTGGCAGGCGCGTGGAGCGCAGCCTGGCAGGAATCACCACAGTGAAATTCAGGCTCATTTGTCCAGGCGCTCGTCGTCGCTCAGGGTGCGCGCCTCGCTCTCCAGCATGACCGGGATGCCGTCGCGGATCGGATAGGCCAGGCCGGCGCCCTTGCTGATCAGCTCGGTCTTGTCGGCGCTGAGCTTGAGTGGGCTTTTGGTGATCGGGCAGGCCAGGATATCGAGCAGTTTGGTGTCCATGGAGGTGTCCTTGAGGCCGGAGGCCGGAAAGTGGAAGTGATTCAAGGCAGCAGACGAGCGAGCTGCGCATCGAACCAGGCGACGAAGGATGGAGACGGTTCGGCATCAACGGCCAGGTACCACCAGTCGTCACCTGCAAAGTCACGGCATTTCACCGCGTCCTTTTCAGTCATGACCAATGGCAGCGGTGGCTCGAATGCCAGGCTCTGGGCATCGAACTGCGCATGGTCGGCGAAAGGGTGCGGCACGGGCTGCCAGTTTAGCCCTTGCAGGGTGTTGAAGAAACGTTGTGGGTTGCCAATGCCAGCCACGGCATGCAGGGCCTGACCGGCAGGAAAATGCTCGAGCGGACGACGCTCGCCGGTCCGTAGGTTGACCAATGCACTCGGGCGCAGACCGAACGCGAATCCACGCGGCGGATCGACGGTCGCACCGTTGTGCAGCACTGCACCGACGTCATCCAGGCGCTCGACCGGCTCACGCAACGGGCCGGCCGGCAGGCATCGGCCGTTGCCGAGACCACGGGCCGCGTCGATCAGCACCAGCTCCAGGTCGCGCGCCAGCCGGTAATGCTGCATGCCGTCATCACAGAGAATCAGGTCCAAGGGCTCGCTGGCCAACAGCGCTCGCACGGCACGGGATCGGTCAGGGTCGATCATCAGCGGCACGTCGGTACGCTGCACGATCAGCAACGGTTCGTCTCCGGCCTGCGCAGCGCTCTGACTGGCGCGGACCCGCCAGGGGAAATGAGGCGGCTTGGCGCCATATCCACGACTGACCACGCCGACCTTCAGCCCCAGGCTTCGGCAATGCTCGATCAGCCAGAGGATCATGGGCGTCTTGCCGGTCCCCCCGACGGTGATATTACCCACCACGATGACCGGCACCGGAGCCCGATAGCTGGCGCTTTCGCCACTCAGGAAACGCGCACGCTTGCGCGTCACCACCCGCCGGTAAAGGGCCTCGAGCGGGCGCAACAGTCCCAGAGCGGGATGGCCTTGGTACCAGGCCGCGAGCAGACGATCGGTGAAAGCCATCAGGGCGTCCCCGGAGCCGCCTCGACGGTGGTCATGCGCAGGTGGCTGAAGCCGAGCTTGCCGGCAGCATCCATCGCCGTGATCACCGCCTGGTGCGGGGTCTTGCCATCGGCACTGATCGCCAGAGGCAATGTGTTGTCCCCCCCGGACTCTCGCTCAAGGGCCTCGGTCAGGGTGGCCAGGTCGCTCTTGGGCAGCAGGTGGTTGTTCACCGAATACACGCCATCGGCGCTGATCGTCACCTCCACCAGCTTGCCATCCTGCGGCGCGGCCGGTGCGCCGCTGGCGGCCTCGGGCAACTCGACACGCAGTTGGGTCTCGCGGGTGAACGTGGTGGTGACCACGAAGAACAGCAAGAGCACGAACACCACATCGATCAGCGATGCAAGGTTGATGTCGACGTTCTCGCGTTGTCGATTGCGCCGGAACTTCACGCCTTGCCTCCGGCCACCTCGACCTCGCGATCGCCCTGCAGCACCTCGACCAGCTTGATCGCCTCCTGCTCCATGCCAACCACCAGCTCATCGATGCGGCGCAGCAGGAAACGGTGGAAGAATACGGCGGGGATACCAACCATCAGGCCCGCTGCGGTGGTCACCAGCGCCTTGGAAATACCCCCGGCGAGCACCGCGGCGTTGGCAGTCATCTGCGAGCCCATGAACGCACTGAAGATGTCGATCATGCCAAGTACGGTGCCAAGCAGACCGAGCAACGGCGCCATTGCAGCGATGGTGCCCAGCGTGCTGATGTAGCGCTCGAGCTCGTGGATGACCCGGGAGGCGGCCTCCTCGATGCATTCCTTCATGATCTCGCGGCCATGGCGAGAGTTTGCCAGGCCCGCGGCGAGAATCTCGCCCAAGGGGGAGTCGGCGCGCAAAGCCTTGAGCTTGTCACTGGTCAGTTGCTTGTCCTTGATCCACATCCATACCTGGCCCAGCAGGTGCGGCGGGGTGACGCGACTGGCACGCAGGGTCCACAGGCGCTCGACGACAATTGCCATGGCTGCGACGGAGCTCAGAATGATCGGCAGCATCATCCAGCCGCCGGACTTGACCAATTCCCACACAGTAAGCATCCCCCTGAAAAAGGCCGCCACTCTACCATAGGCAGACATGGGGCTCATCTGCCGAAGGTCAGGGGCTGGCGGGTGACCAGCATATTTCAGGTGTGCACGGCCTAGGAAGGCGGCTCACGCCAGAAGCGCCGCTGCGCACGCAATCCCTCGACCTCTCCGTGCCTGCCCAGTCGCAGGCGCAGCGCCCCTTGCAGTGCCGTGTCATGCACTGCCAGCCCATGCCGCCGATAGCGCTCGATCACCTGCGGGTGCGGGTGACCGAAACCATTGTGTCGCCCACGGGAAATCATCACGCCACGCGGCGCGATGGCGCGGATGAAAGGCTCGGTGGAGGAACTACGGCTACCATGATGCGGGGACTGCAGCCAGTCGATACGCGCCGCATCGGCGGACTCCAGCCAGGCACGCTCGGCACCGGCCTCCATGTCGCCAGCCAGCAGCAAGCGCTCACCCTGGGCCTCGACCAGCAGCACACAGGAGCGGTCGTTGCTGTTCTTGCCACTGGGCCAGTGCCACAGCGAGAACATCACGCCATCCCACTCCCAGCGCTCACCACTGCTGCACACCTGCGCGTCCAAGACTGCGGGCAACTCCCGTGCTTCGCCAGCCAGCACCCGCACCACCGGCAGGCCGCGCTGCACGGCGAGAGCGCCGCCGGCGTGGTCGGCATGTGCATGGCTGATCAGCATCAGATCGAGCTGGTTGACACCCAGCCTGCGCAAGGTCGGCAGCACCACGCTCTGCCCAAGGTCACTGGTGCCCATCGCCGGCCCGGCATCGTAGAGCAGGCTGTGATGCCGCGTGCGCAACAGCACCGCCAGGCCTTGACCCACGTCCAGTTGCCAGACTTCCACCTCTGCGTGCGGCACCTGCTCGCGAGGCGCCCACAGCGCCAGCAGCATCACCGCCCCCAGTCCTCGCAGCGGCACGCCGCGTGGCAGCAAGAGCAGCAACGCGCCCGCACACACCAGCGTCCACGCCCACAGCGAAAGCGGCGGGGGCGTCCAGGGTGGACGCCATTCGGCCAGCAGGCCGAGCGCGCGAAACATCAGGTCGATCAACCCACCTGCCAGCCACAGCAACGATTCCCCCACCCCTGCCAACGGCAGCGTCGCCGTTCCGAGCAGGGCCAATGGCAACACCGCCAGGCTGATCCAGGGTACTGCCAGGAGATTGACCAACGGCGCGCTGAGGCTGACAGGCAGACCCAGCGCCAGCATCGCGGGCAGCAAACCGATGGCGATCACCCATTGAGCACGACTCCAGGCCTGCCAGGGCCGCCAGCCACCCAGACGCGCGCTGAAGCAGTAGATCAGCACTGCCACCGCCGCGAAAGACAGCCAGAAGCCCGGCATCAGGCTGGCCAGGGGCTCGAACAGCAATACACCGACCAAAGCCAGCAACAAGGGGAAGAACGCCCCCAGATGACGAAAGCGCAGACGCCAGACCAAGACAGTGGCCAGCATCAGGCATGCACGCTGCACAGGCACCTGAAAGCCAGCCAGGGCGCCATAGGCCAAGGCTGCCGCCATCGCCAGGCCGCACGCCCAGGGCAACCACGGTAGCCTCCCTGGCCAGGCACCCAGACGGGCCAGTCCGGCAACCAGCCCATAGATCAGCCCCGCCAGCAAGCCAATGTGCTGCCCCGAAATCACCATCAGGTGCACGGTGCCGGTCGCCTGCAAGGCCTGCCAGTCCTCCCGCGCCAGCCCAGAACCGTCACCGAGCACCAACGCCGCCAGCACCACCTCCCGCCCTTGGGCGTCCACCGCCAGCAAGCGCTGGCGCAGCCTGTCGCGCCAGCCCCCGCTCGCCGGGGCCAGCATCTCCCCGGCCCTGACCGTTCCTGTGGCACCAATGCGCCGTGCCAGCAGCATCGCTTCGCGGTCGGGACCATGGGGATTGAGCAGCCCCTGAGGGCGTCTGAGGTTGACCGCGAGCCGCCAGCGCTCGCCAGTCCGGACCATGGGACCGTCGAACCAGCTCAGTTGCATCCGGCGGGGTAACTTCGCACGCCGGGACTGTGCCTCGTCCAGCTCGAAACGCACGCTGCGCCCGGACTGCGTCGCCAGCCCCGTCACCCTGCCCTCCAGCCACAGCGTGCGCCCATCGAGCTCGGCGATCAGGCGATCATCAAGGGCCTGCTGCGCCGACCAGCAGGCCCAGTTCAGCCCCAGCAGGAACCACCCTATCGGCCAGACGCGAGTGAACAGGCACATCAGTGCCGACAAGAACAGAAGGAACAGCCATCCGACCGACGGCAAGGCAGGCAAGAGACCCAGGCTCAACAACCCGAGCGCCAGCGCAGACATCCCTGTGCGCATGAAGTAAAGCTCCGCAAGCGTAATCGCCCCGTCAGGCTAGGCCTGTTTGGCCGCCGAGCTCACTCAACAATTGTCACAAACTCTGAACGAGGCTGACGTGGAATCAAGGCATACTCGCCCTATTCGAGCACCGGGAGCCTACATGCCGCGCCGCCTCTTCAAACGCTACATGCCGGATCCGACCAGCATTCGGGAACACAAGTCCTTACGCTTTTTCGGCCGATTGCTGCACGACCCCAACCTCTGGCACCTGAATCGCCATTCGGTCGCTCGGGCCATGGGCGTAGGGTTGTTCGCAGCGCTCATCCCCATCCCCATGCAGATGCTGCTGGCCGCCAGTCTGGCGATACCGGTACGCGGCAACCTGCCCATCGCGGTCAGCCTGGTCTGGCTGACCAACCCGCTGACCATGCCACCGGTGTTCTTCGTCACCTACATGACCGGCGCGTGGCTGATGCAGATTCCTCCGCGAACGCTCCCGGAAGAACTGACCTTCGAATGGATCACCGACCAACTGTCCACCGTCTGGCAGCCTTTCCTGCTCGGCTCGGTGGTGTGCGGCGTGATACTGGGCGTTGCCGCCTACTTCACCACCTTGCTCTACTGGCGCTGGTGGGTCGGCCGGCAGTGGCGCCGGCGCAAGTGCAGGGTGTCATGCACGCATGCCGCGACCACTGACCAGCAGGCGGACGCACAGGGTATAGAGCACCGCGGTAGCCACCAGCATGAAGGTGATCGCCGTACCAATGCTGATATCCGACACCCCTAGAATGCCGTAGCGGAACGAGTTGACCATGTGCAGCACCGGGTTCGCCAGCGACACGGTCTGCCAGAACGGCGGCAGCAGGTTGATGGAGTAGAACACGCCACCCAGGTAGGTCAGCGGTGTCAGAACAAAGGTCGGAATGATCGAGATATCGTCGAAATTACGTGCGAAAACGGCATTGACGAACCCCAGCAGCGAGAAGATCGTCGCCGTCAGCAGCACCACGACGACGGTCACACCCAAGTGATGCACCTGCAGGTGAGTGAAGAACATCGACAGGATGGTCACGATCACGCCTACCGCCAGGCCGCGTAACACACCACCGAGGGCGTAGCCGACGAGAATGGTGTGCGGCGAGACCGGCGAGACCATCAACTCTTCGATCGAACGCTGGAACTTGCTGCCGAAGAAGCTCGACACCACGTTGCCGTAGGAGTTGGTGATCACCGACATCATGATCAGCCCCGGCACGATGTACTCCATGTAGGTGAAGCCACCCATGTCGCCGATCTGACGGCCGATCAGGTTACCGAAGATGACGAAGTACAGCACCATGGTGATCGCCGGCGGCAGCAGGGTCTGCGGCCAGATACGCAGAAAGCGTCGAACCTCGCGATAGACGATCGTATTCAGGGCGACCCAGTTGGTGCGCAGTTCCACACTCATACCGCCACCTTCGACAGGTTCTTTTCCACCAGGGCCACGAACAACTCCTCAAGTCGGTTGGTCTTGTTACGCAGGCTCTGCACCTCGATGTTCTGCAACGCCAATTGGCCGAACAACGCAGTGATGCCGATATCCTTTTCCACCTGCACTTCCAGCGTGTGCGGCGTGATCAGCCGGCACGGGTAACCTTGCAGCTTCGGCGCCGCGGGCAGGTCCTGCTTGAGGTCGAGGACGAAGGTCTCGACGTGCAGCTTGCCCAGCAACTGGCGCATGCTGGTGTTCTCGACAATGGTGCCGTGGTCGATGATGCCGATGTTGCGGCACAGCTGCTCGGCTTCCTCGAGATAGTGGGTGGTGAGGATGATGGTGATGCCTTTCTGGTTCAGCTCGGTGAGGAAACTCCACATCGAGCGACGCAGTTCGATGTCCACGCCAGCCGTCGGCTCGTCGAGGATCAGCAAGCGCGGCTCATGGATCAGCGCACGGGCGATCATCAGGCGACGCTTCATGCCGCCGGACAGCGACCGCGACTGCACGTCGCGCTTGTCCCACAGCCCCAGTTGGGTGAGGTACTGCTCGGCACGCTCCTTGGCCAGCTTCGGCGGGATGCCGTAGTAGCCGGCCTGGGTGACGACGATGTCGAAGGTCTTCTCGAACTGGTTGAAGTTGAACTCCTGGGGCACCACGCCGATGCTGCGCTTGAGCGCGGCTGGCTGGCGATCCAGGTCGTGGCCGAAGACATTCACCGTGCCGCTGGTCTTGTTCACCAGGGTCGAAAGAATGCCGATAGTGGTGGATTTACCGGCGCCATTGGGGCCCAGCAAGGCAAAGAAGTCACCTTCGGCGACCTCCAGGTCGATGCCCTTGAGGGCCTGAAAGCCGTTGCCGTAGGTCTTGGTCAGCTGTCTTATGGACAGGGCAGAACTCATAGCGGGTCACGTACCGAAGAAAAAGGTTCAGGACACGCCAGGTCAAGTCACTGGCGCAGTGAGTAGTGCGGCCATGGTGCAAGGCCTGACCGCACAAGTACAGTCATGTATATCGATAGTGACTATCGAAACGGGCGGGGTATCCGCTCAGGTCAGCGCCGTCATTACTGCGGCCTTATAGGCCGGACGCGCCTTCAGGCGCTCGTACCAGGCCTGCAGGTTGGGGAGATCGGGACGCTCGATGGGCATCTCGAACCAGGCGTAGGCAAAGCAGCCCAGCGGAATGTCGCCCATGCCGATCTGCTCACCGGAAAGGTAGGGTTGGGTGGCCAGCGTCTTGTCGACGATCGCCAGCAACTCGCCGCACTTTTCCCGCGCAGCGTTGATCGCCGTCCAGTCACGCTCATTCTCTGGGGTACGCAGCATGCCCCAGAACAGCGGGCGGAACGGCGCGGCAAAGGAAGAGGTGGTCCAGTCCATCCACTTGTCCGCCAGGGCACGCTGGCGCGGATCGTCCAGGTACCAGCCCTGCTCGGCACCATATTCGGCGCTCAGGTAGCGCACGATGGTGTTGGACTCCCAGAGGACGAAGTCGCCATCCTCGAGCATCGGCACCAGGCCATTGGGGTTGCGCTCACGGTACTCAGGCTCGTTGACCACACCGAACGCCCCACCGGCGTCGATCGACTCGAACTCCAGCCCCAACTCGTGGGCAATCCACAACGCCTTGCGCACATTGCTCGAGTTCTTGCGACCCCAGATCTTCAGCATGACAACGTCCTTAGTGAGTGCAGAGGGTGGACAGTCTACTCCACAGTGACGCCACCTGTACCAGGGGACAATGCTCTGAAACTCCTGTGGCCACACCCTGTCACTGTTCTTAGCGAGCCATCCGGCGCATCGCGTCTAAGCTATCCAGGATGGCTCGAGCCCAAGCTTCCAAGGAGGAAGAACTATGCTGCTGTTGTGGTTGGTGGTGCTGGTGATCGGCGCCGCATATCTCACCCATCGACGTCTGGCACCGCTGCAGATCCTCGGGGTGATCGCCGCCTATGTGCTGTTGATGGGCATCTTCGCCGACGCACCTGGCTGGCTGCTGACCGTGATCTGGCTGGTGCTGGCCGCCAAGGCCGCCCTGCTGATATTGCCGCAGTGGCGGCGCCAGGTGTTCACCGGCCCCGTGTTCAAATGGTTCCAGCGCACCCTGCCCCCCATGTCGCAGACCGAGCGCGAAGCGATCGACGCGGGCACTGTATGGTGGGACGGCCAGCTGTTCAGCGGCCAGCCCGACTGGAACACCCTGCTCGACTACCCTGCCCCCACGCTCACCGCAGAAGAACAGGCGTTCATCGATGGCCCCACCGAGGAACTCTGCGCCCTGGTCAGCGACTGGCAGATCGGCCAGGACCTCGACCTGCCACCCGCAGCCTGGGAACACATCAAGCAGCACGGCTTCTTCGCCCTGATCATCCCCAAGGAATACGGCGGCAAGGGCTTCTCCGCCTACGCTCACTCCCAGGTGGCGATGAAACTCGCCACTCGCAGCGGCGACCTGGCTTCGACCGTGATGGTGCCCAACTCGCTCGGCCCGGCCGAACTGCTGCTGCACTATGGCACCGATGAACAGCGTAACCACTACCTGCCGCGCCTGGCCCGTGGCGACGAAATCCCCTGCTTCGCCCTCACAGGCCCACTGGCCGGCTCCGACGCTGGCGCCATGCCTGACACCGGCATCGTCTGCAAGGGGGAATGGAACGGCGAGGAAGTCATCGGCCTTCGCCTGAACTGGGAGAAGCGCTACATCACCCTCGGCCCGGTGGCCACCCTGCTGGGCCTGGCCTTCAAGGCCTACGACCCCGATCACCTGCTGGGCGAACAGGAATGCCTGGGCATCAGCCTGGCACTCATCCCCACCGACACCCCGGGTGTGGAGATCGGCAAGCGCCACCTGCCCCTGGGTGCAGCCTTCATGAATGGCCCGAACAGCGGCAAGGACGTGTTCGTGCCCCTGGACTTCCTCATCGGCGGCAAGGACATGCTCGGCAAGGGATGGATGATGCTGATGAACTGCCTGTCGGTTGGGCGCTCCATCTCGCTGCCTGCGGTTGGCACAGGCGCTGCCAAGTACACCAGCCTGGTCACCGGCCAGTACGCCCGCGTCCGCGAGCAGTTCAACGTGCCGCTGTCCGCCTTCGAGGGCATCCAGGAATCGCTGGCACGAATCGGTGGCAACGCCTGGCTGATGGACAGCGCCCGCCTGCTCACCGCCAAGGCAGTGGACCTGGGCGAGAAGCCCTCGGTACTTTCGGCAATCCTCAAGTACCACCTGACCGAACGCGGCCGTGAATGCATCCAGCACGCCATGGACGTACACGGCGGCAAGGGCATCATCATGGGCCCGAACAACTACCTGGGTCGCAATTGGCAGGGCGCGCCGATCTTCATCACCGTCGAGGGCGCCAACATCCTGTCACGCAACCTGATGATCTTCGGACAGGGCGCGATCCGCTGCCACCCCTTCGTCCTCAAGGAAATGGCTCTCGCTGGGCGCGAGGATCGCGAGCAGGCACTCAACGAGTTCGACGATCTGCTGATGAAGCACATCATGTTCGCCGCCAGCAATGCGGCCAGCACTTTCGTGCTCGGCATCGGACTGGGGCACTTCGAGAAGATGCCGGGCGACGCCCTCAGCCAGGGCTACTTCCGTGCGCTGAACCGTCAGGCGGCCGCATTCGCCTTGCTTGCCGACCTGTCGATGATGCTGCTCGGCGGCGCGCTGAAGCGGCGCGAACGCCTGAGCGCGCGTCTGGGGGATGTCCTCAGCTACCTGTACCTGTCATCCGCAGCGCTCAAGCGCTATCACGACCTCGGCTCACCCGAGCACATGCAACCTCTGCTGCGCTGGGCGCTGGAAGAAAGTCTGGGGCAGGCCGAAAAAGCCCTCGACCGGCTGCTCGATAACTTCCCCAATCGCTTCCTCGGCTGTGCGTTGCGGGTTCTGGTCTTCCCGTTCGGTCGCCGCCACACCGGACCAAGCGATGAACTGGATAAAGAAGTTGCTGAACTGATCGGCCGACGCAAGGGTGATCCGGCACTGGAGGAACTGCTGGCGGGCTGCTTCCGCCCTGACGGCGAAGGTGATCCGGTAGCCGCCCTGCAGACAGCTTGCGACCTGCTGGACGAGGTGGCGCCACTGCACAAGGCGCTGCACCAAGGACTCAAGGAGGGCAAGGTGCATCCCTCGCCGGGCCAGTCGGACATCGAAGCCGCCGTGCAGGCCGGCGTGCTGCAGGCTGATGAAGGCGAGAGACTCCAGGCAGCCGAAGCCGCGCGCCGGACAGTGATCGATGTAGATGCTTTCGACAAGGCGCAACTGCTGCCCGCGGAGGGCAAGGTGCGCTGAGCACCTTCAGTCAGACAGATCCCCGGCCCCTGGCGGGCCGGCGGTCAGCGCAGTGCGAGCGGCTGCGCCTGCCCCTGCGGGGCAAAACCTGCGTATACTCCGGCCCCCGTTTCAACACCAGAGGATCGCCCCATGGCCAACCCCCACCTGGAGTACCACCTGCAACTGCTCCAACACCTGCGCACCATCCTGGTGGCCCTGGGCGACGCCGAGCAAGTGCCGGAAGAAAGCCACGCCCTGTTCCTCGAACGCTTCGACGAACTGCTGACCCTGCTGCCGCAGAACCCACTGGAAAGTCAGTATCTGGGCCAGGACCTGATCTGCCAGGTGATCACGCGCTACCCGCAAATCGCTCATCTGGTTCCGCGTGACCTGCTGTGGTTCTTCGGCGGCGACTGTCTGCACTACATGCCCGATGAAGAACTCGAGCTGTACCAGACGCTGGAAGAGCGTCGCTACGAGGCCGAGCAGAATGAAGAGCCCTTCGACTGGAACCTGGAGAAGCAGTTGCTGAGCGCACCCGACCAGGGCGAGCGCCACTGAGCAAAAATGGCCACGGGCATTACAAATGTCCGTGGCCCCATGGCTGCGATGTTTTTGAAGGCAAAAAAAACGCCACTTCGATGAAGTGGCGTTTTCAAATGGAGCGGGAAACGAGACTCGAACTCGCGACCCCGACCTTGGCAAGGTCGTGCTCTACCAACTGAGCTATTCCCGCAATGTGAAGCAAAACCGCATTTGGCGTGAATGGCCTGAACCTTTCACTGCCGCTGCACCGTCAATGGACGCCACAGTTCTAAAACTGGAGCGGGAAACGAGACTCGAACTCGCGACCCCGACCTTGGCAAGGTCGTGCTCTACCAACTGAGCTATTCCCGCATTGGCGTCCCCTAGGGGACTCGAACCCCTGTTACCGCCGTGAAAGGGCGGTGTCCTAGGCCACTAGACGAAGGGGACACACTACAACTTCACTGCCTGCTGCGTTTGGCTGTGTGCTTTACGCTGCAAGTGGCGCGCATTCTATGGATGCCTCGACAAGCCGTCAACCCCTTTGTGGAAATTTATTTAAATCAACGACTTCCGCCCCTGTACATAGGTCGCGCATGATGCGCCCGGGGATTGGCGTTGCTTTTCTGACGCCAGCCCGGCAAGCTCGCATCAAAGTGCCAGCACTGTAGATTTTTGCCCTTGAGCCGACACCCATGGGTAGAGCCTGTCCGCCAGGCTGCACTGTTCGCCCCCTGGCGAACTCACTACACTCAATGATGCAAAACTTCTTCATGAGGCGTTAACGGTGACACCACTTCTGATCACCCTGCTCATCGTGGCGGGTATCGCGTTGCTGATCGTGATCGGCTACCTCAACAATGTCGTGGAAAACGCCAAGCTCGAGCGCGCGCGCCTTAAAGTCGAGCTGACCGAACGCCTGCGCCGCTGCGGCGAGATCACCGAAACCTTCCCCGGCCAACTGATGACTCCGGCGCTCAAGCTGCTGCTGACCCGCCTGGAGCTGAATCTCAATCAGCGCCTGCTGGCGCTGGACAAGCACAACGGCGATTTCAAGGCGCGCATCGTCGAACTCGAAGGGTTGATTGCCAAGGGCGACAAGTTGCCGGTCAACAACCCGCCGAGCCCGATTCAGACCGAGGTCAAGGCCAAGGACGTGCGCTTCCTGCTCGAGTCGCTGCATAACCAGATCGTGCGCGCTACTCAGGAAAACTTCCTGCAGTCCAACGAAGGCAAGTACTGGGTCAGGGAAATTCGCCACATCCTGGTGCTACTGCACATCGAATTCTTCAATAACCTGGGCCAGCAGGCGTTGCAGCAGAATCAACCAGGCCATGCGCGCCTGGCGTTCGAACGCGGCGTGCAGTACCTGCGCAAACAACCAGAACCGAAACAATATGAAGAGCAGCTGACCTACCTGGAAAAACTGCTCGCTCGCGCCAACGCGCAAGTACTGGACCAGATGGAACCGGCCGAAAATGACCAGAACGCGCTGACCCAGGGTCTGAAAACCGATGAAGACGAGACGTGGAAAAAGCGGGTGATCTACGACTGATCCACAACCGTTGAAAACAAGAAGGGCCGCAAAAGCGGCCCTTCTTGTTTTTCAGCAGTCGCTCAACGCCAGGAAGATCGACGCCAGGCGTTCCAGCCCTCGCTGATCGGCCTCACTGAAACGCGCAAGGCTCGGGCTGTCCAGGTCGAGCACGCCAATCAGCCTGCCCTCCTTTACCAGCGGAATCACCAGCTCGCTGTTGGATGCGCTGTCACAGGCGATGTGTCCAGGGAAGGCATGCACATCCTCCACTCTCTGGGTCTGCAGGGTGGCTGCTGCCGTGCCACACACACCCTTGCCGAATGCGATGCGCACGCACGCCACCTGCCCCTGGAACGGCCCGAGCACCAGTTCTTCGTTGCGGTTGAGGTAGAAACCCGCCCAATTCAGGTCTTCCACCTGGTGGTAGAGAAATGCCGAGAACTGCGCGGCGTTGGCGATGAAATCACGCTCGTCGGCGAACAGCGCCTGCACTTGCGCAGCCAGCAGGTCGTAGCCATCGAGGCCTTTGCCACTGGCGTTGAGGTCGATCATTGGTTCTGCTCCAGCAATTGCAGTCCAACCCAGTAGCGGGCGAACTGGTAGGCACAACGGCCATTACGGTTGCCGCGGCCGGTGGCCCAGCGCGCAGCGAGGATGTCGAGTTCTTCAGTACGCTGCCAGACCAGCCCGGCCGGGCGCGCCAGTTGGCCGATCCAGTGCTCGACCACGTTGAGGAAATGCTCCTGGGTGAACGGGTAGAACGACAACCACAAGCCAAAACGGTCGGACAGGGCGATCTTGTCTTCCACCGCTTCGTTGGGGTGCAGTTCGCCGTCGATCATCTTCCAGTTTTCATTGTCGCTCTGCTTCTCGGGCACCAGGTGACGGCGATTCGAGGTGGCATAGAGCAGGACGTTGTCCGGCGCCTGTTCGAGCGAACCATCGAGCACACTCTTGAGCACCCGGTAATCGCCCTCTCCCGCCTCGAACGAAAGGTCGTCGCAGAACAGGATGAAGCGTTGCTCGAGCTTTTGCAGTTGCTCGACCACCCGCGGCAAGTCGGCCAGATGATCGCGCTCGATCTCGATCAGGCGCAGGCCCTGCCCGGCATGTTCGGCCAGCAGCGCGCGTACCAGCGACGACTTGCCGGTGCCCCGCGAGCCCCACAGCAGGGCGTGGTTGGCGGGCATGCCATTGATGAACTGATGGGTGTTGCGGCCCAGTTGCTCACGCTGCTGATCGACCCCGATCAGGTCCGAGAGCCGGATGTCGAGGCTGACTTCCAACGGCATGAGGTAGCCGCTGCGGCCATCACGCTGCCAGCGCGCAGCGAGGGTCGACGACCAGTCGATCTGCGGGCGGGGCGCCGGCAGCAGTGGTTCGAGGCGCGTCAGTATGGATTCAGCGTGTTCCAGGAATGCAATGAGGCGGGTGTCCATGAAGGTTTCCTTAATCAAGACCGGTTCAGGAGCCGAGGCGCAGCCATTGCGCGACGACACTGCCCCTACAGAGCCAACAGGGGTTGTGGGAGCGAGCTCGTCTCGCGATGGCCGCGCACCGGCCCATTGATTGGATCGCTCGAAACAACAGACAGACCCGCCAGCAGCCGGGGCTGATCGGCTATGCTTGCGCAGCGCAAGGGGCGTTGAACCGGCTCGGGAACCATGGATATCAAGTTCACCAATCGCCTGTCATACAAGCAAGCCCGGTTGACAGTCCTGGTCGGCTTCATCCTGGGAACATTGCTCAGTCTCATCCAGATCGGCATCGATTATGCCAGCGAAGACGCGTCCATCAACCGCGAAGTGCAGGCATTGCTGCAAATAAGCCATGACCCGGCCTCGCGCATCGCCTACAACATCGACGCGGAGCTGGCGCAGGAGCTCACCGGCGGGCTGCTGCAATCGCCAGCGATCATCCGCGCACGCCTGATCGACAACAACGATACGGTGCTGGCCGACGTCCATCGCCCGCGCCAGGAAGACAGCTACCGGCCGCTCAGCGACTTCCTGTTCGGCGAGCAGCGCCAGTTCAAGGATCGCCTGTTCCTCGCCCACATGCCCGACGATTACCTCGGCACCCTGTACCTGGATGTCGACACCTATGCCTTCGGCAGCCGCTTTCTCGACCGAGCCGGCATCACCCTGCTCAACGGCTTCGCCCGCAGCCTGGTGCTGACCGGCATTCTCCTGGGGTTGTTCTACATCATGCTGACCAAACCCCTGGTCACCGTCATCGGCGCCCTGAGCGGCAGCGACCCACGCCAGCCCGGCCAGACCCGTCTGGACTACCCCAACGGTCATGAGCACGACGAGATCGGGGTACTGGTGAAGGTCGCCAACCAGCAATTCGTCAGCATGGCCACCGAGATCCAGCAGCGGCGCAACGCCGAAAACCGCCTCACCCAGTACCTCAACGAACTGGAAGACATCGTCTCGGCCCGCACCGAAGAACTCAAGGCCAGCAACAGCCGGCTGAGCCAGTCCAACGAGGAACTGGAGGAAGCCCGCCGCCGCGCCCTGGACATGGCCCAGGCGCGCGCCGCCTTCCTGGCCAACATGAGCCACGAGATCCGCACACCGCTCAACGGCATGCTCGGCATGATCGCCCTGGCCCTGGACAGCGGGCTGAACGCCGAGCAACGCCAGCAGCTGTCGATCGCCCACGACTCAGGCAAGGTGCTGGTCGAGCTGCTCAACGATATCCTCGACCTGTCCAAGTTCGATGCCGGGCAACTGGAGCTCGAACGCATCCCTTTCGACATGGGGGCGATGGTCGAGGACACCGCCAACCTGCTGTCGCAGAACGCCGCGCCCAGTGTGGAACTGACCTGCCTGATCGCTCCGGACTTTCCCAGCACCGTGCTCGGCGACCCCACCCGGGTGCGCCAGATCGTCAGCAACCTGCTGTCCAATGCGCTCAAGTTCACTCGCTTCGGGCGTGTCGACCTTCGTCTTTCGAGCATCGTCGGCGGCGTACGCCTGGAAGTGTGCGACACCGGTATCGGAATCCCGGAGGAAGCCCAGGTGCGCATCTTCCAGCCCTTCACCCAGGCTGGCGCAGGCATCACCCGCCAGTATGGCGGCACCGGCCTGGGCTTGGCCCTGACCCGTAACCTGTGCAAGGCCATGCAGGGGCATCTGCATATCAACTCGCAAACCGGCTTCGGCAGCCGCTTCAGCGCCGATCTTCCGCTGCCCACACACACCGAAGCAGTCCCGCCTGCGCCGCTGAAGGGTCAGGTGGTGGCACTGAGCAACGCCTCCAGCGGTCTGGCTGAACTGTTGCATGGCCTGCTGCCAAGCTGGGGGCTGGATTATCAGCGACGCGACGATGCCAGTGGGCTCGACGGCATGGCCATCGACCTGCTCATCACCGACGACACCGAGCACCTGTTCGAACTGCGCCCCGGTATCAACGCACCGATCCTGCTGGTCACGGCCTATGGCAACTTCCTGCCCGCAGAGCAGACCGCGCAATTGGCCCCTTTGCACCAGCAGGCTCGCCCGCTGGCGCGCAATGCCCTGTACCAGATGCTGCGCCGCACCCTGCAAGGCGAAAACGCTACACCCGCACCCTCCGAGGTCGGCCGCCTGCTGGAGCGACGCGCACAGATCCTTCTGGTGGAAGACAACCCCGTGAACCAGTTGGTAGCCAAGGGCATGCTCGCCAAGCTCGGCTGCCAGGTACAGGTGGCCGCCCATGGTGCCGAAGCGCTGGAGATCCTCGAGCGCGAAGGCTTCGACATGGTGCTGATGGACTGCAACATGCCGGTGATGGATGGCTACGAGGCCAGCCGACGCATCCGCCAGAGCGGGCGCTGGCCCGACCTGCCGATCGTCGCCCTGACCGCCAACGCCATGCCCGAAGAGCGCGAACGCTGTCGCGCCGCGGGCATGAACGACTACTTGGCCAAGCCGTTCCGGCGCGAAGAATTACTCGCCCTGATCGACCATTGGGTGCCGGTCAGCGGCTGAGCAGACGCTCGATATCGGCTTCCAGCGCCTGCGGCTTGGTGGTCGGTGCGTAGCGCGTGACCTTGCCACTGGACGGGTCGACCAGGAACTTGGTGAAGTTCCACTTGATCTTCTGCGTCCCCAGCAGGCCGGGCGCTCGCTTCTTCAGCTCGGCGAACAGCGGGTGGGCGCCCGGGCCGTTCACCTCGATCTTGCGAAACAGCGGGAAGCTCACGCCAAAGTTGAGTTCACAGAACTGCGAAATTTCCAACGCATCGCCCGGTTCCTGCTTGCCGAACTGATTACACGGAAAGCCCAGTACCACAAGGCCCTGCGCGGCATGGTCCTGCCACAGTTTCTCAAGCCCCTTGTACTGCGGTGTGAAACCGCACTGACTGGCGGTATTGACCACCAGCAGCGCCTTGCCGGCGAAGTCGCCGAGTTTTTTCTGCTCCCCCTTGAGGGTGACGCAGGGAATGTCCAGCAACGCATCGGCCATGTCGATCTCCCTTCACGCTTGCGGTTTGAAATCCAGGCATACCGAGTTGATGCAGTAGCGCAGCCCAGTCGGTGGCGGGCCGTCCGGGAACACGTGGCCCAGGTGCGCATCGCACTGGGCGCAGGTGACTTCGGTGCGGATCATGCCGTGGGAGGTGTCGCGGATCTCGATCATCGCACTGTCCTCGATCGGCGCGTAGAAGCTCGGCCAGCCGCAACCGGAGTCGAACTTGGTCTGCGCATCGAACAACGGCAGGCCACAGCAGATGCAGTTATAGATGCCGGCGCGCTTTTCGCTGTTGTATTTGCCTGTGAACGGTCGTTCGGTCCCCTTCAGGCGGCATACCTGGTATTGAGCGGGGTCGAGCATCTCGCGCCATTCTTCAAGTGTTTTGTCGATCTTTTGCATGGATGGACCTCGGCAGGCTGAATTTCACCCTGCGCCGTCTTTTCCCTGGCGCGGGTGGCACGTATATTAGTTGGCTTGTGTGCAGACGATCAGTCTGGCACCCGCGCCCCGTCCTTTTCAAACCTTTTGACGACCGCGCCCCGCGACTTATCCATTCGGGATCACATCATGCAGTTCAGCAAATCGAACAAGCTCGCCAATGTCTGCTACGACATTCGCGGTCCGGTGCTCAAGCACGCCAAGCGTCTGGAAGAGGAAGGCCAGCGCATCCTCAAGCTGAACATCGGCAACCCGGCGCCCTTTGGTTTCGAGGCGCCGGACGAAATCCTCCAGGACGTGATCCGCAACCTGCCGACCGCCCAGGGCTACAGCGACTCCAAAGGCCTGTTCAGCGCGCGCAAGGCGGTGATGCAATACTGCCAGCAGAAGCAGATCGAAGGCGTCGGTATCGAGGACATCTACCTGGGCAACGGCGTGTCCGAGCTGATCGTGATGTCGATGCAGGCGCTGCTCAACAACAATGACGAGGTGCTGATCCCGGCCCCCGACTACCCACTGTGGACCGCAGCGGTGAGCCTGGCCGGCGGCAAACCCGTGCACTACCTGTGCGACGAGCAGGCCGACTGGTTCCCCGACCTTGACGATATCAAGGCCAAGATCACCCCGAACACCAAGGCCCTGGTGATCATCAACCCGAACAACCCGACCGGCGCGGTGTACTCCAGGGAGCTGCTGCTCGGCATGCTGGAACTGGCCCGCCAGCACAACCTGGTGGTGTTCTCCGACGAGATCTACGACAAGATCCTCTACGACGAAGCCGTGCACATCAGCACCGCCTCGCTCGCCCCGGACGTGCTGTGCCTGACCTTCAACGGCCTGTCGAAGTCCTATCGGGTCGCAGGCTTCCGCTCCGGCTGGCTGATCATCTCCGGGCCCAAGCACCACGCGCAGAGCTATATCGAAGGCATCGACATGCTGGCCAACATGCGCCTGTGTGCCAACGTGCCGGCGCAGCACGCCATCCAGACCGCCCTGGGTGGCTACCAGAGCATCAACGACCTGGTATTGCCGCCGGGCCGCCTGCTCGAACAGCGCAACCGCACCTACGAGTTGCTCAACGCCATCCCCGGCGTCAGCTGTGTCAAGCCAATGGGCGCCTTGTACGCCTTCCCGAAAATCGATCCGAAGGTCTGCCCGATCCACAACGACGAGAAGTTCGTCCTCGACCTGCTGCTGTCGGAGAAACTGCTGATCGTCCAGGGCACCGCCTTCAACTGGCCGTGGCCGGACCACTTCCGCGTCGTCACCCTGCCGCGAGTGGATGACCTGGAGCAAGCCATCGGCCGCATCGGCAACTTCCTGCGCACCTACTCGCAGTAAAGCGATCAAGGCCTTGTCGTGCCAACCGGCCGTGTTGGCACGACGTCCTCCGCACCACGGATGAATTCTTACATCCTGCAACGGTCTATCTCCCGGCGACTCGCCGCGGCTCTGTCATACTTCGCGGTACACAGTTTGAAATAGTCGGCCAGTTGAATCGCCTTGGCCGCCACCTTATATACCCCGCAGTAGAGCGACATTTTCATCCGTCAGGAGAACGTAACAACCATGATGCGCATTCTGTTGTTTGTAGCCACCAACCTTGCGGTGGTGCTGGTTGCAAGCATTACCCTCAGCCTGTTCGGTTTCAACGGGTTCATGGCCGCCAACGGCGTCGACCTGGACCTGAGCCGCCTGCTGGTCTTCTGCGCCGTGTTCGGGTTTGCTGGCTCGCTGGTTTCGCTGTTCATCTCCAAGTGGATGGCGAAGATGACCACCGGTACCCAGATCATCACCCAGCCGCGCACCCACCACGAACAGTGGCTGCTGCAGACGGTCGAGGAGCTGTCCCGCGAGGCGGGCATCAAGATGCCGGAAGTGGGCGTGTTCCCCGCCTACGAGGCGAACGCCTTCGCCACAGGCTGGAACCGCAACGACGCACTGGTCGCCGTTTCGCAGGGCCTGCTCGAGCGCTTCTCGCGGGACGAAGTACGTGCGGTACTGGCCCATGAGATCGGCCACGTCGCCAACGGCGACATGGTCACCCTGGCACTGGTCCAGGGCGTGGTGAACACCTTCGTGATGTTCTTCGCACGTATCATCGGCAACTTCGTCGACAAGGTGATCTTCAAGAACGAAGAAGGCCAGGGCATCGCCTATTACGTCGCGACCATCGTCGCCGAGCTGATCCTGGGCATTTTGGCCAGCATCATCGTCATGTGGTTCTCGCGTCGCCGCGAGTACCGCGCCGACGAAGCCGGGGCGCGCCTGGCAGGCACTGGCGCGATGATCGCTGCCCTGCAGCGCCTGCGCTCGGAACAAGGTATGCCGGTGCACATGCCCGATACGATGAAGGCCTTCGGCATCAACGGCGGCCTCAAGCAGGGCCTCGCCGGCCTGCTGATGAGCCACCCGCCGCTGGAAGACCGTATCGATGCACTGCGTCGTCGCGGTTGATTCAACGCGGCAATTGGAAAGGGCGACTCAGGTCGCCCTTTTCTTTGCTCGTATTCTGGCCAGAAGAAGGCCGATCATCGCTGCAACCGATAGACCCGCTCCATCAGGCTGCCGACTCCCGCCTTCTGGAATTTGGGGCTGTCCTCGATGATATCCGGCGCCTCCAACTCGGCCACTTCTTGCCATCCAGCAAATCCGCGCCGGACTTCGTCATCCGGCACCGAGAACGGCGGCCCATCCAGACGCGACTGATCGTAATCCAAGGTAACCATCAGCCCCTGGCAAGCAGCCGGCAGGCAGGCAGAAAGCAACTCAAAGTAACGGGTACGCAGCGCCTGCGGTAGTGCAATCACCGCAGCGCGGTCATAGAGCCCCGTGCACTGTGCCAGATCTTCCGCCTGCAACGCGAAGAAGTCACCACACCACATCTCCACCAGGCCGCTGCGCCAAGTCTCGAAGGCGCCATGGCGGGACACCTCGGCCTCAAGGCTGTGCTCCCGGAAGAAATCCGCCACCGCACGTTGCGACATTTCCACCCCTAGCACGCGATACCCCTGCCCCGCCAACCAGGCGACGTCCAGGCTCTTGCCGCACAAGGGCACCAGCACCTGGCTGCCGGGGGCCAGCATTGGCCAGTGTGCCTGCAGGTACGGGTTCACCTGCGACTGGTGAAAGCCGATCTGGTTGTCCGCCCACCGCTTGTGCCAGAACGCTGGCTCCATGACTCCTCCGATTTTTTCGATAGATAACTTGCAAAACTTATATTGGATGTCGATCGGTAACTGATCGAAGATGGCGGCATCTTAACCGCTCAGGACCCCGCCATGCTGCCTAGCCTGTTCATTTCCCATGGTTCGCCCATGCTTGCCCTGCAACCCGGCGCCAGTGGACCTGCACTGGCCCGCCTGGCGGCAGGCCTGCCGCGGCCGAAGGCGATAGTGGTGGTTTCCGCGCACTGGGAGAGCCAGGGACTGTCGGTGATGAGTGGCGCCCAGCCCCAGACCTGGCACGACTTTGGCGGCTTCCCTGCTGCGCTGTACGCCGTGCAGTATCCGGCCCCTGGCGCTCCCGAGCTGGCACGCCGGGTAGCAGGCTTGCTCGGTGACGCCGGGCTGCCCGCCCAGCTCGATGCACAACGCCCCTTCGACCACGGCACCTGGGTGCCACTGTCGCTCATGTACCCGGATGCTGGCATCCCGGTAATCCAGGTTTCGCTGCCCAGCCGCCAGGGCCCGGCCCTGCAGTTGCAGGTTGGCAAGGCCCTGGCCGGCTTGCGCGCCCAGGGCATACTGCTGGTCGGTTCCGGCAGCATTACCCACAACCTGGGCGAACTGGACTGGCATGCCGGGCCAGACGCCATCGAGCCCTGGGCACGCGCGTTCCGCGACTGGGTGGTCGAGCAATTGAAGGCAGAGGATACGGCCACGCTGGAAGACTATCGGCAGCAGGCACCTTTCGCGGTGCGCAACCACCCGAGCGATGAGCACCTGCTGCCCTTGTTCTTTGCCATGGGCGCAGGCGACAGGTTCGGGATCGTGCACCAGGGCTTCACGATGGGAGCACTGGGAATGGATATCTACAGATTCGACTGATTTCATACACCCCAATCGGCAGGCAAAAAAAATCCCCGGCAAGCCGGGGATTTTTCATTGCTGCAGGACTCAGTCCTCGCGATAGCGGCGCAGCTTCAGTTGCTTGCCGGCCACGCGGGTGTCCTTGAGCTTGGACAGCAGACGCTCCAGGCCCTCTTCCGGCAGCTCGACCAGGCTGAAGCTGTCGCGCACCTGGATGCGACCGATAGCGTCACGGGCCAGGCCGCCTTCATTGAGGATCGCACCCAACAGGTTCTTGGCGGCGATACCATCACGGGCACCCAGGGCGGTACGGCAACGCACGCGGCCTTCGGCCAGCGGCATCGGCGCGCGACGCTCGCGGTCACCGCGCTCGCTGCGCTCACCACGATCACTGCGCTCGCCGGTGCGCTCACGCGGCGTGTAGGTCGGCACCAGCGGTTGCTCGCGCTCGACGGCAGCCAGGTCCAGCGGCTGGCCATTGGTGGCCTTGCGCAGCAACGCAGCAGACAGCGCGCGAGCCGAGCAGCCCAGGTCGGCGGTCAGGCGGTCGAACAGCTCACCATGGGTGGCCTCAGCTTCAGCCACCAGCGGTGCGAGGCTTGCGGTCAGCTTCTTGATACGCGCATCCAGCACGGCCTGTGGGCCAGGCAGACGAGCCTCGGCAACCTTCTGCCCGGTAACACGCTCGATCACCTGCAGCATGCGACGCTCACGCGGCGTCACCAGCAGCAGTGCGCGGCCATCGCGACCAGCACGACCGGTACGGCCGATACGGTGTACGTAGGATTCCGGATCGTATGGCATGTCCACGTTGAACACGTGGGTGATGCGCGGTACGTCCAGGCCACGGGCAGCGACGTCGGTAGCGACGACGATGTCCAGGCGACCGTCCTTGAGCGAGTCGATGACGCGCTCACGCTGGTTCTGGGCGATATCGCCGTTCAGCGCGGCAGCCTTGTAGCCCTTGGCTTCCAGCGCGGCGGCCAGGTCCAGGGTGGCTTGCTTGGTACGCACGAAGGCGATCAGCGCGTCGAATTCCTCGACTTCCAGCAGACGCAGCACAGCCGGGATCTTCTGGTCGGCGTGGACCATCAGGTGGGCCTGCTCGATCGCGGTGACGGTCTGGGTCTTGCTCTGGATCTTGACGTGCTTGGGCTCGCGCAGGTGACGCTCGGCGATCGAACGGATCGACGACGGCAGGGTCGCGGAGAACAGCACGGTCTGGCGGGTGGCAGGGATGGCGTCGAAGATCACTTCGAGGTCGTCCATGAAGCCCAGCTTGAGCATTTCGTCGGCTTCGTCGAGTACCAGGTACTGAACGGTGGACAGCACCTTCTCGTCACGACGCAGGTGGTCGCACAGACGGCCAGGCGTGGCGACGACGATCTGCGCACCGTTACGGATGGCACGCAGTTGTGGGCCCATCGGGGCACCACCGTACACAGCCACCACGTTAACGCCCGGCATCTGCTTGGCGTAGGTTTCGAAAGCGGTGGCTACTTGCAGCGCCAACTCACGGGTTGGCGCCAGGATCAGGGCTTGCGGTTCGCGCTTGCTCACGTCGATCTTGTTGAGGATCGGCAGGGCGAAGGCAGCGGTCTTGCCGGTGCCAGTCTGCGCCTGGCCGATCATGTCATGACCGGCGAGGATGATCGGGATCGACTGTTGCTGGATGGCCGACGGCTCTTCATAGCCGGTGGCCAGAACGGCGGCAACGATGTTCGGATGAAGATCGAGAGCGGCGAATCCGCCGGTTTCCTGGGTCATGGGTCTGCCTCTATGTGCATCCGCAAAGACCCATGCTCCAAAGCTGCACATGCCTTGAAAGACCCGGAGGTCACCCAGGCAGCTTTGGCGGCGGGGATTTGCGAAAACGATTGAAAAAGAATTACGTGGGAAAGGTCCGCCTAGCGGACGTGCAGCCGAAGCTGGACTCGGAGGGTTTGCACCACCTGATTTTGAGGTCCGCTAAAAGACCGGCGCGTACTATATACGAATTCGCGTTGATCTGTGAGAACTTTTTCACAGGCAGCGGCCATTATAAGGCCATCATTTAATCGAAAACTGAAACGTTTTTTCACGAGCGGCGGCGACTGCTTCGCGGGTAAACCCGCTCCCACAGGGGCAGCGCTGTCCCTGTGGGAGCGGGTTTACCCGCGAAAGGTACACCGCAGCTTTACGATCAGCTCGCCGGCCGAACTTCGCGAATCAGGTAGTCCAGCGAATAGCCCAGCCGCGCTGCCAACGCCTCGGCCCGCGCCCGCAACCCCTCCAGATCCAGTGCCTGCTCCAGATCCGCCGGCACCAGCAGGATCACGTTGCCCTCCTTCACCGGCAGCTCCCAGTAATGCCGGTGATACAACCCACGCAACAATGCCGCACCCAAAGGCCGACCATCGTCGCCGGCCCACTGGTTGATCACCAGCCAGCCTCCCGGATTGAGCTGCTGCTGGCACTGCTCCAGAAAGCCCCAGGCCAGATGGCCTACGCCCGGGCCATGATCGGTATAGAGATCGACGAAGATCAGGTCGGCCTTTTCAGCCGTGGGCAGCAGTTCCAGGGCATCGCCAACGCGCACGTACAAGCGCGGATCATCGTCGAGCCCCATGTATTCCATGGCCAGACGCGGCACGTCCGGGCGCAGCTCGATGGCCTCGACATCCTCCAGCGGCAGGAACTTCAAGCAGGCCTGGGTCAGGGTACCGGCCCCCAGCCCCAGGAACAGCGCGCTCTCCGGCTGCGGATGGCAGAGTGCACCGACCAGCATTGCACGCGTGTAGTCGTACTCCAGCCAACTGGGGTCGGCGGTGAAGGTACAGCTCTGCTCGATGGCGTCACCGAATTCGAGGAAGCGATAGTCCTCGACCTCGTACACACTGATGACCCCGAAGGCATCTTCCACCCGGGCCAGCAGCCGTTCTTCCCGCTCCGTCGCCATCGCCTGCCACCTGCACACACAAAAACCGGCATTGTCCGCCAATGCCTGCGGTGCAACAAGCGCGCTGCCAACTGTTACCATGGCAGGTACGCCTGAACCGACCACATCGAGCCCGTGATGAACCGACCCTGGACCCCCGACAGCTGGCGCGCCCTGCCGATCCAGCAACAACCGACCTACCCCGACGCCGCTCACCTGCTCAAGGTCGAGCAGACCCTGGCCAGCTACCCGCCGCTGGTGTTCGCCGGCGAAGCCCGCGAGTTGCGCCGCCAGTTCGCCGAGGTCACCCAGGGCCGCGCCTTCCTGCTGCAAGGTGGCGACTGCGCCGAGAGTTTCGCCGAGTTCTCCGCCGCGAAGATCCGCGACACCTTCAAGGTGCTGCTGCAGATGGCCATCGTCATGACCTTCGCCGCTGGCTGCCCGGTGGTGAAGGTCGGGCGCATGGCCGGGCAGTTCGCCAAACCGCGCTCGGCCAACGACGAAACCATCGGCCAGGTCACCCTGCCCGCCTACCGCGGCGACATCGTCAATGGTATCGGCTTCGACGCCGCCAGCCGCGTCCCCGACCCTGAGCGCCTGCTGCAGGCCTACCACCAGGCCACCGCCAGCCTCAACCTGCTGCGCGCCTTCGCCCAGGGCGGCTTCGCCGACCTGCACCAGGTGCACAAGTGGAACCTGGATTTCATCGCCAACTCGGCGCTGGCCGACAAATACCATCAGCTTGCTGATCGCATCGACGAGACCCTGGCCTTCATGCGTGCCTGTGGCCTGGACAGCGCACCGCAACTGCGCGAGACCAGCTTCTTCACCGCCCACGAGGCGCTGCTGCTCAACTACGAGGAAGCCTTCGTACGCCGCGACAGCCTGACGGGGGACTACTACGACTGCTCGGCGCACATGCTGTGGATCGGCGACCGCACCCGCCAGCTCGACGGTGCCCACGTGGAGTTCCTGCGGGGCGTGCACAACCCGATCGGGGTCAAGGTCGGCCCAAGCATGAACACCGAGGATCTGATCCGCCTGATCGACGTGCTCAACCCGGACAACGACCCCGGCCGCCTTAACCTGATCGTGCGCATGGGGGCGAACAAGGTCGGCGATCACCTGCCCGGGCTGATCCGCGCCGTCGAGCGCGAGGGGCGCCAGGTGCTGTGGAGCTCCGACCCGATGCACGGCAACACCATCAAGGCCAGCAGTGGCTACAAGACCCGCGATTTCGCGCAGATCCTCGACGAAGTGCGGCAGTTCTTCCAGGTGCACCAGGCCGAAGGCAGCCACGCCGGGGGTATCCACATCGAGATGACCGGGCAGAATGTCACCGAATGCATCGGCGGCGCCCGACCGATCACCGAAGATGGCCTGTCGGACCGCTACCACACCCATTGCGACCCCCGGATGAACGCCGATCAATCACTGGAACTGGCCTTCCTGATCGCCGAAACCCTCAAGCAGGTGCGTCGCTGAGGGCCTGACGCAACGGCCCTGCCGACTCGCGCGCGCAATCCAGGCGCACCCGCTCCAGGCCCAGCCACCCCGCCAGCCGTTCCAGACTGCGGGCCAGGGCCTGGAAGCCCTCTTCATCCAGTCCCTGGACCTCCTCATGCACGGCATGCACCGCCAGCTCACCGCGTGCTCGCTCTGCACGCAGGTCCAGGCGCGCGGCGATACGGCCGTCGTGCAGGAACGGCAACACGTAGTAGCCATAAACCCGCTTGTGCGCCGGGGTGTAGATCTCCAAACGGTAGCGAAAGTCGAACAGCCGCTCGGTACGGGCCCGCTCCCAGACCAACGAATCGAACGGCGAAAGCAAGGCACTGGCCTCCACTCGCCGGGGAATGCGCGGCGTGCCGGCGCAGTACGCCGGCTGCTTCCAGCCCTGCACCGTGCAGTGTTGCAAGCGACCCTCGGCGAGCAGTTGCGCCAGGGCAGCCCGCGCCTGCGCAGGCGTGAGCCTGAAATAGTCGCGCAGGTCTTGCTCGGTCGCCACGCCCAAGGCCGTGGCGGCTTGCAGCAACAGTCCTTGCTGGGCTTCGCTGTCGGATAGCTCGGGCTGATCGAGGATCGCCGCCGGCAGCACGCGCTCCGGCAGGTCGTACAGGCGCTCGAACCCGCGGCGCCCGGCGACGGTGACCCGCCCGGCAGCGAACAGCCACTCCAGGGCATGCTTCTCCTCGCTCCAGTCCCACCATGGGCCGGCGCGCTCTTGCCGGGTCGACAGGCTTCCGGCGCCCAAGGCGCCCTGGTCACGCACCGCAGCCAGCACGCGGGAAATGACATCCTGACGCTCGCGGCCGAACTGCGCCAACTGCCGGTAGATACCCTCGCCCTGTTGCGCCCGCGCCATGCGCCAACGCATCAGCGGATAGAGCGACAGCGGCAGCAAGGCTGAAGGTCACGGCAAGAGCTCCACGGCAAGTCGGGTCACAGTGTAGCGCCATGACCGTCTTTACCCAGCCTTTACCCTGCCCTGACCGCCCTTGACCTTGATCTCCCTAGACTGGGCTCATCCGGTAACCACCGGCCTCAGAAAGGAGAAACACCATGCGCAAGACCCTTATCGCCCTGATGTTCGCCGCAGCCCTGCCGACCGTAGCCATGGCCATGCCAGACGGCGGCCCACGCGGTGACGGCCCGCATCACCGCGGTGACGCGCCTTTCGCGCAGCTTGACCTGACCCGTGACCAGCGCCAGCAGATCGGCAAGTTGATGGGCGAGCAGATGAAGCAGCGCCGCGACGTCACCGAACGCTACCTGGCCAAGCTGCCGGCAGCGGACCAGAAAGCCATGCAGGACGAGATCAAGGCCGGTCACGACAAGACCCAGAGCCAGATCCGTGCCCTGCTCAAGCCAGAGCAACAGAAGCAGTTCGACGAACTGCAGAGCAAACGCGCGGCAGACAAGGCTGAATGGCAGCAGTTCCAGGCCTGGAAAGCTGAAAAAGCCGCCAAGGCCCAGTAAGCTGTCCGACCGGTGCCCGGCTCGCGGTAATGCGGGCCGGGCCTTTCTCGTGTGTGGGAGGTACTCGTCTTGCGTTCATTGTTCTGGCGCATCCTGGCCAGTTTCTGGCTGGCCATCGCCCTGGTTGCGGGCCTGTCGATCCTGCTTGGCCACATGCTCAACCAGGACGCCTGGATTCTCAGCCGCCACCCGGGCCTGAACACCCTGGCCAGCCGCTGGGTACAGCACTATGAACAGGAAGGCCTGGAGGCATCGCAGCGCTTTCTGGAACGACGCAAGCAGCGCTACAAGATCGACGTCCAGGTGCTCGACGACAGCGGCGATGCCGTGGTACCCGGAACCTTCCCGCGTCGCGCCGAAGATTTCGAGCGACGCCAGCACAACGACGAGCGGCGCCTGCCCTGGCGCCGCCTCACCGAGGAGTACACCAGCCCTGCCACAGGCGAAACCTACCTGCTGATCTACCGCATCCCCCACCCGGAGCTGATGGCCTGGCACCGTGAAAGCCTGATCTGGCCGCTCAGCGCCCTGGGAATCGCCCTGGTGGTGCTGACCTTGTTCAGCTTGCTGGTGACCCTCTCGATCACCCGCCCTCTCAGCCGCCTGCGCGGTGCGGTGCACGACCTGGGCCAGACCAGCTACCAGCAGAACAGCCTGGCGCGACTGGCGGTACGCCGCGACGAGTTCGGCGTCCTGGCCAACGACTTCAACAAGATGGGCGCCCGCCTGCAAAGCCTGATCGGCAGCCAGCGCCAATTGCTCCGTGACGTATCCCACGAACTGCGCTCGCCGCTGGCGCGCCTGCGCATCGCCCTGGCCCTGGCCGAACGCGCCGAGCCCGAACAGCGCCAGGCCCTCTGGCCGCGCCTGACCCGCGAGTGCGACCGACTGGAAGACCTGATCAGCGAAATCCTGGTGCTCGCCAGGGTCGATGCCGAGCAGGCGCATGCCGAGCCCGTCGATCTCAACGCACTGCTCGGCAGCGTGCGCAAGGATGCCCAGCTCAGCGTGCCGGAACAGGAAGTACGCCTGGAGGCCGAGCCAGGGCTGACCCTGCAGGGCTGGCCGACCTTGCTGGAGCGGGCGGTGGACAACCTGGTGCGCAATGCGCTGCGCTTCAGCCCGGCAGGACAGCCCATCGAGATTCGCGCCAGCCGCGAGCAGGAACACCTGCTGCTGAGCGTGCGCGACCACGGCCCCGGTGTGGCGCCAGAACACCTTGCGCAGCTGGGTGAGCCGTTCTTCCGCGCGCCGGGGCAGGACGCGCCGGGCCACGGGCTTGGCCTGGCGATCGCCCGGCGCGCGGCCGAGCGACATGGCGGGACGCTGGTGCTGGAGAATCATCCGCAGGGGGGCTTTGTCGCGCGGCTGGAGCTGCCGGTGGCCCAGGCAACGGCTTGAACGTGCAAGAGCCGACTGGGCCCGCGCTTGGGCTGCGCAGCAGCCCAACACCCCCTCCGATCACTCGCCCCAGGCGCTGACGAACTCGGCCGTCTCCAGCACTGGCGGGGTACGCGGCTCATTGATCGGCGTGCCCAGGTACAGGTAACCGATCAGTTCTTCGTTCTCGGCCAGGCCCAGGCCTTTGTTCACATGGGCATCGAACGCCATGTCGCCGGTGCGCCACACCGCGCCGATCCCCTGGGCATGTGCCGCAATCAGAATGCCGTGGGCAGCGCAGCCTGCCGCCAGGCGCTGCTCCGACTTCGGCACCTTGAAGTGATCCTGTAGACGGGCAATGACCACAATCAGCAAGGGCGCGCGCAGCGGCATGGCCCGGGCCTTGTCCAGTGCCGCCTGGCTGGCATCGCCTTTGGCCTGCACGGCTTCGGCGAACAGCTCGCCGAGCTTCTCGCGCCCCTGCCCTTCGATGGTCAGAAAACGCCACGGCCGCAGCTGGCCGTGGTCCGGCGCACGCAGCGCCGCCTGGAACAACCCCTCGCGTTGGGCGGCATTGGGCGCGGGTTCAGTCAGGCGTGGCACGGAAACACGGTTGAGCAATGCGTCGAGAGCCTCCATCGGCTACCCTCCTGGCAGAAGAAATGTGACGTCATTCTAAAGGACCTCGCGCACATGTGGAGTCGACTTGCCCGCGATCGCGATCAAAAGACCGCACCCCCACCGCCGGGCACACGTTTACATCCGGCGACCCACAGGTAGAATGGCGCCCTTTCCGTTTCGAGTCAGAGCAGATCACATGGCGTTGCCGACCTTAAGGATCATTGGTTTCATCATCGGCATCTTCCTGATCACCCTGGCGGTGAGCATGGTCGTGCCCATGGCGACCCTGCTGATCTTCGAGCGCACCGGCGACCTGCCGTCGTTCCTCTGGTCGAGCCTGATCACCTTCATCGCAGGCCTGGCGATGGTCCTGCCGGGCCGCCCGGAACACGTGCACCTGCGCCCCCGCGACATGTACCTGCTGACCGTCAGCAGTTGGCTGGTGGTCTGCGTGTTCGCCGCCCTGCCCTTCCTGCTGACCCAGCACATCAGCTACACCGACGCCTTCTTCGAAAGCATGTCCGGCATCACCGCCACCGGCTCCACGGTGCTCAGCGGCCTGGACAACATGTCGCCGGGCATCCTCATGTGGCGCTCGATGCTGCACTGGCTCGGCGGTATCGGCTTCATCGGCATGGCGGTCGCGATCCTGCCGTTGCTGCGCATCGGTGGCATGCGCCTGTTCCAGACCGAGTCCTCGGACCGTTCGGAAAAGGTCATGCCGCGCTCGCATATGGTCGCCAAGTTCATCGTCGCGGTGTACGTCGGCATCACCGTACTCGGCAGCCTGGCGTTCTGGTGGGCGGGGATGAGCCCCTTCGACGCGATCAACCACGCCATGTCGGCGATTTCCACCGGCGGTTTCTCCACCTCCGACCTGTCGCTGGCCAAGTGGGACATTCCTGCGGTGCACTGGGTCGCGGTGGTGGTGATGATCCTTGGCAGCGTGCCCTTCACCCTTTACGTGGCCACCCTGCGCGGCAATCGCCGGGCGCTGATCCGCGACCAGCAGGTACAGGGGCTGCTCGGGTTGCTGGTCGCCACCTGGGTCGTGCTCGGCACCTGGTATTGGGCCACCACCGACCTGCACTGGCTCGACGCCTTCCGCCACGTGGCACTGAACGTCACCTCGGTGGTCACCACCACCGGATTCGCCCTGGGCGACTACAGCCTGTGGGGCAACTTCTCGCTGATGCTGTTCTTCTATCTCGGCTTCATCGGCGGCTGCTCCGGCTCGACCGCCGGTGGCATCAAGATTTTCCGCTTCCAGGTCGCGTACATCCTGCTCAAGGCCAGCCTCAACCAGCTGATCCACCCGCGCGCAGTGATCAAGCAGAAATACAATGGTCACCGCCTCGACGAAGAAATCGTGCGCTCGATCCTGACCTTCTCGTTCTTCTTCGCCGTGACCATCTGCGTCATCGCCCTGTTGCTGTCGCTGCTGGGTGTGGACTGGATGACCGCCCTGACCGGCGCGGCCAGTACCGTTTCCGGCGTGGGGCCGGGCCTGGGCGAGGTGATCGGCCCGGCCGGCAACTTCGCCAGCCTGCCGGATGCCGCCAAGTGGATTCTCGCCGGCGGCATGCTGCTCGGCCGCCTGGAGATCATCACGGTGCTGGTGTTGTGCATGCCTGCGTTCTGGCGTCACTGACCACTGACGCCTCCAGGCGCGCGCGGTACTCGCTGGGCGTGACGTCGAACCAGCGGCGGAAGGCCCGGTAGAAATTGCTCGGATCGGCAAAGCCCAGCAGATAAGCGGTTTCCAGCAGGGTCATGCCTGGCTGCGCCAGGTATTGCTCGGCCAGCTCGCGCCGGGTGTCGTCCAGCAGGGTCTGGAAACTGGTGCCTTCCTCCTGCAAGCGCCGCTGCAGCGTGCGCTGGGACAGGTGCAAGGCCTGGGCAACGGTTTCGCGCTTGGGTTCGCCCTGGGGCAGGATACGGCACAGGGTCTGGCGCACCCGATGGGTGACGCGACTTTCCGAGAAGCGCGCCAGGTATTCGCCCGCAAAACGGTCATGGAGAATTGCCATCGCTTCGTTGGCGGTGGGCAGCGGCGCTTCCATGTCGGCTCGCTCGAGCACCAGCGCATCGTGGGGAGCCCCAAACACCAGTGGCGCGCGGAACGCGACCCGATAAGGCTCGACATTCCTGGGTTGCGGCCCCTGGATCAGCACCCGGCGCGGCTGTACCGGACGACCACTGAGCCAGCTGCACAGCGACAGCGCGCAGGCCAGCGAGGCTTCCGAGCTGTGCCGGGTCGGCGGCAGGTGATCACCGTGGACGGTAAGAATCAGCGAATAGCCCTCAGGCCCGAGACGAAAGCTCAGGTCGGAGCTTTCGGCGATGATCCGCTGATAACGCACCAGCCGCTCGAAACCTTCGGCCAGCGTACGGCTGGACATCAGCGCATAGCCGACCACGTGGAAGGACGCCGGCCGCACCACTCGCGCCATGTTCAGGCCAATGGCCTCGTTTCCCGACAGCTCCACCGCCAACTGCCAGAGGCGGGTCATGGCGTCCTGGGGGAAGCGTGCATCCGGATCGTCCAGGGCGGCGAAATCCAGCCCGAGCTGCTTGAACATGGCACGGCAGTCGAGCCCTTCCAGCTCGAGCGCCTTGACGATCCCTGATGCCCAGCTGGCTGACGTGGTTCTTTCACTCATGACAGATTTCTTGTGCTGACCGCTCCAGCGGTGAATCAAAAGGATAGTCAATTGGCGCCAATTGTCACTGGTAGCCACTCCCGGTGACTCTAGACTCGAAACAGGCTCCACGCCGTGTATCCTGAACAAAAACGCACCTGCGGGAACACAGCCCATGAACAGCACAGCGCAGTTTCGCAGTTTTGCCGAGTTCTACCCCTACTACCTTGGCGAACACGCCAACCCTACTTGCCGACGCCTGCACTTCGTCGGCACCAGCCTGGTCATCGCCCTGCTGGCCTACACCATTGGCAGCGGCAACTGGCTGCTATTGCTGGCCATACCGTTCGCCGGGTACGGCTTCGCCTGGGTCGGACACTTCTTTTTCGAGAAGAACCGACCGGCCACCTTCACGTATCCGCTGTATAGCCTGATTGGTGATTTCGCGATGTTCCGCGATATCTTGCGAGGCAAGATCAGTCTTTGAGAGGCCTGCGGCCGCGCCGTACTATGCCGGCGCGCGCAATGCAGCGAGACGCTCGGTCTCCCGCGCCTGGGCATCGGCCAGACGGTACAGTTCGATGTGGCCGTCCCAGTGCTCGATCAACGCCGTGCACGATTCCACCCAGTCTCCGCAGTTGAGGTACTCGACCTCGCCCACCTTGCGGATCTCGGCGTGGTGAATATGCCCACACACCACGCCCTGGAACCCCCGGCGTGTGCACTCATGGGCAATCGCATCCTCGAAGTCGCTGATGAAATTCACCGCACCCTTGACCTTGTGCTTGAGGTACGCCGACAACGACCAGTAGCCATACCCGTAGCGGGCACGCCAATGGTTGAGCCAACGATTGAGCACCAGGGTGAATTCATAGGCACGGTCGCCCAGAAACGCCAACCAGCGGTGATAGCGGGTGATCACATCGAACTGGTCACCGTGCACCACCAGCAGGCGCCGACCATCGGCGGTAAGGTGCTCGGCCTCGTCGACCAGTTGGATATTGCCCAGGATCAGCTTCGAATAACGGCGCAGGAACTCGTCGTGGTTACCGGTGACGTAGATCACCTCGGTACCGCGCTTGCTCATGGTCAACAGGCGACGAATCACATTGGTATGGGCTTGCGGCCAATAGATACCGCTACGCAGCTTCCAGCCGTCGATGATGTCGCCGACCAGGTAGACGCGGTCGGCCTGGTAGCCCTTGAGAAACTGCGACAAGTGCTCGGCCTGGCAATCCCGGGTGCCCAAGTGCACATCGGAGATCCACAGGGTGCGCACCCGCTGCTTGCGTGACGGACGGACAAGTTCGGCATGTGTCATGGGGCGGCCTCCGGCGCTGTTTGCAGGAGACTGGCAGGTGCGCATGACAGATCGGTGGCAGTCGTGTGACGAGTGGTCGGGCGCGGATTGCGCATTTTTTACCTTTCGCGGCTAAAACCGCTCCCCCTGCGCGGCACTGCGATACACTGCTCCCCTGCCCCAAGGATGCTCCCATGGTCGGTCCGATCCTGTCCCTGCGCCATTACCGCGACGAGTTGCTCGCCCATAGTCACGAACACCCGCAACTGGTGTTCGGCCTGCGTGGGCACCTCGATTTCGAAGTACAGGGCCGAGGCACGCGCATCGACCGCCAGGGGCTCATCGTGGTCCCCGCCGGTTTTCACCACACCTGCGCCAGCGACGCGGGCAGCCACTGCCTGGTGCTGGATATTCCAGGCGAGCATTGGCTGCGCGAGCAGATGGGCGGCCACGCCGAGGCCAGCCACCGCCTGCTCGAACGCCCAGCGGCGCTGCTGCTCGACGGCCGCCAGCAGCAACTGGTGGATTGGCTCGCAGCGAGCGCGGTGGACGATCCGCTGATCAGCCGCCAAGGCGCACTCCTGCTGCTGGCCAGCCTGAACACCGCCGCCGCCCCCACCACGCCCAGCAAACGCCTGCCCTACGCAGCCTTCGATGCACATATCGAGCGTCATGCCGCACACCCTCTGCAAGTCGCCGACCTGGCAAGGCTGGCCGGTTTGTCAGGTGCTCGCCTGCACGCACGCTTCGTCGAGGAATGCGGCATGACACCGATGGACTACATCCGCCAGCGGCGTTTGCTCAAGGCGCGGCAACTGATCGTCCTTACCTCGCTGCCGATGGGCGAAATCGCCGCACAGGTGGGTTACAGCTCGCAGAGTGCGTTTTCGGCGGCGATATTGCGGGCGTTCGGCCTTACGCCGCTGGCGCTGCGACGAGAGTCTGGCGACAACTGACGCCAGGATGACGACAGAATCTGTTTTCCCCCGGCTCTACACTGTGCCTGTGCCAGCCTGTGGGTATGGTCTACCCGCGCAAGTGCCAGCAAAGATCTCGAGCAAGGACTCACCATGAACCACCGTACTGCCCTCGGCGCCCTGCACATCGGCGCGCTGTTCTTCGGCCTCACCGGCGTCTTCGGCAAACTGGCCGCCAGTGCCACGCCCTCGATCATCGTCTTTGGCCGCGCACTCTTCGCGGTGCTGGCCCTGGCCCTGTTCGCCGGCCTCGCCCGCAAGGGCTGGCAGCGACTCAGGGCCCAGGACCTGGGGCGCCTGCTGCTTGGCGGCATATTGCTGGCCGGGCACTGGGTGAGCTTCTTCATCGCCGTGCGTGTCGGCGGCGTTGCCATCGCTACCCTCGGCTTTGCCAGCTTTCCAGCGTTCACCGTGATCCTCGAAGGCGTGCTGTTCCGCGAGCGCATCCGTCGCAACGAAGCCCTGCTGGTACTGCTGGTAAGCATCGGCCTGGTGCTGGTCACCCCGGCGTTCAACCTGGCCAGCGAGGCCACGGGCGGCCTGCTCTGGGCCTTGCTTTCGGGCCTGCTGTTCTCGCTGCTGTCGCTGACCAATCGAGCCGGCTCCGGCCGCGTGCCTGCGGTACAGGCTGCGCTGTGCCAGAACCTGGTGGTCGGTGTGTGCCTCCTGCCCTTCGCCTTGCCGGGGCTCGGCGCGGTGAAGCCCATGGACTGGCTCTGGATCGCCCTGCTCGGCATCTTCTGCACCGGGGTGGCGCACAGCCTGTTCGTCGCCAGCCTGGCAGTGATCAAGGCCCGCACCGCCTCGGTGGTGTTCGGCATGGAACCGGTCTACGGTATCGCCGTGGCCTGGATGGTGTTCGCCGAGACGCCCACCCTGCGCATGCTCGCTGGCGGGGCGCTGATCATCTTTGCCATCGTGCTGTCCAGCCGCCTGTCTGCCGAGCCACCGCCAAGGAGGGAACGCCTGGCCGAAGGTGCATGATCAACGGTCGTTGTGGCCCAGGTCTCGCTGCGGGTCGATCTGGTCACGCACCCGCTGCTTGAGCACCTTGGCCTCGGGGAAGCCACCATCGAGCTTGCGCTCCCAGATCTGCGCGCCGTCGCAGGTGATGCGAAACACCCCACCGGTACCCGGTTCCAGGGACACTCGGGCAAGATCGTCGCTAAAGGTGCTGAGCAGCTCCTGAGCCAGCCAGGCAGCACGCAGCAGCCATTGGCACTGCGTGCAATACGTGATGACAACTTCTGGCTTGGTATCGGCCATGTGGAGACAGTTCCTGGTGAGTGAGCCGCTTATACTAGCGGTCTTTGCCCATCGCGTTGAGACTCACAATGCATCATCTGCTGTTATGCCTGTTGCTGGCGCTCACCTCGTTCACCGCCCTGGCCGTGGAGCCGCCTCGGCCCAAGGTCGGCCTGGTGCTGTCGGGGGGTGCTGCCCGCGGCCTTGCGCATATCGGCGTGCTCAAGGCCCTGGAGGAACAAGGCGTGCACATCGACGCCATCGCCGGGACCAGCATGGGCGCGGTGGTTGGCGGCCTGTATGCCTCCGGCTACAGCATCGAGGAGCTCGAACACCTGGCCCGTACCCTCGACTGGCAGCAGGCACTTTCCGACGCACCGCCGCGCAAGGATGTGCCGTTTCGCCGCAAGCAGGACGACCGCGATTTCCTGGTCAAGCAGAAGCTGAGCTTTCGCGATGACGGCAGCCTTGGCTTGCCGCTGGGGGTGATACAGGGCCAGAACCTGTCATTGCTGCTGGAAAGCAAGCTGGCCCACACCGCTGACATTCGTGACTTCGACAAACTGCCGATCCCGTTCCGCGCCGTTGCCACCGACATCGCCAGCGGTGAGAAGGTGGTGTTCCGCCGTGGTCACCTGCCTCAGGTGGTGCGCGCCAGCATGTCGATTCCGGCAGTGTTCGCCCCGGTCGAGCTCGATGGGCGCCTGCTGGTGGACGGTGGCATGGTCGACAACATCCCGCTGGATGTGGTGCGCGAAATGGGCGTGGACATGGCTATCGTCGTCGATATCGGCACCCCGCTGCGCAGCCGCAAGCAACTGGCCACGGTCGTGGACGTGCTCAACCAGTCGATCACCCTGATGACCCGGCGCAACTCCGAGGAGCAACTGGCCAGCCTGCACCGCGACGACATCCTGGTACAGCCAGCACTGGCAGCCTTTGGCGTGACCGACTTCGGCCGTGCCCAGGACATGATCGACGCCGGCTACCGCGCCACCCGCGCCCTCGACGCACGCCTGGCGGTGCTGCGCCAGGCTGGCGGCGACAGCCAGTTGGCCGTGGCCCGCTCTGCGCAACAGCGCACGCCCATCATCACGGCGATCAAGGTGGAGAACGATTCAAAGGTCAGCGATGACGTGATCCGCTACTACATCCGCCAGCCCCTGGGCGAGCCGCTGGAGCTGGAGCGCTTGCAAACCGATATGGGTACCCTCTACGGCCTGGACTACTTCGACCGGGTGCAGTACCGCGTGGTGCACAAGGGCGAGGAAAACACGCTGGTGATCAACGCCCGGGGTAAACGCGGCGGTACCGACTACCTGCGCCTGGGCCTGAACCTGTCCGATGACATGCGCGGCGACAGTGCCTTCAATCTGGGTGCCAGCTATCGGATGAACGGCATCAATCGCCTGGGCGCTGAATGGCTGACCCGGGCACAGATCGGCGATCAGCAGGAGCTCTACAGCGAGTTCTACCAGCCGCTGGACGTCGGCTCGCGCTACTTCGTCGCCCCGTACCTGTCGCTCGGCTCGCAGAACATCGAAGCGACCCTGGACAACGACCCGGTGGCCGAGTACCGCCTGGAACGCTACGGCTTTGGTCTGAACCTGGGTCGACAGATCGGCACCTACGGTGAAGTACGCCTGGGCGTAGGCAAGGCCTGGGGTGAGGCTGAAGTGCGCATCGGCGACCAGGACCTGCCAAAGGTCAGCTTCAATGAAGGCTTCTACGAACTGAAATACTCCTTCGACACCCTCGACAACGTGTACTTCCCCCACAGCGGCGAAGACATCGGCCTGACCTTGCGCAAGTACGACCGCTCGCTGGACTCGGACAGCGACTACCGACAGTGGCAGTTCAACATCGACAAGGCGTTGAGCTACGGGCCGAACACCTGGGTATTCGGCGGCCGCTATGGCCGCACCCTGGACGATACCGAGGTGGTGACCTCCAGCTTCGTGCTTGGCGGCGCTCGGCAGCTATCGGGCTTTCGCCAGGACTCGGTGTCGGGGCAGAACATCAGCCTGATGCGCGTGGTCTACTACCGTCGCCTGACTCCCCGCGCCTACCTGCCGCTGGACTTCCCGCTGTACCTGGGCGGGTCGCTGGAGCGTGGCCGCGCCTGGAACAACGACAACGAGTTCGACAGTGGCTATATCAACGCCGCGAGCATCTTCCTCGGGCTGGACACGCCGCTTGGGCCGCTGAACATCAGTTATGGCGCCAACACCGAGCACCAGAAGGCGGTGTACCTGAATCTGGGACACACCTTCTAGAGCGTACGAAGGCGCGACATAAAAAAACGGATAGGGCGTGAGCCACTATCCGTTTTCTTGTACCGCCAAGCGTGGTGCGGGGGTCAGGACTTCTCGAGATTGCCCAGAATCTTCGCGTGCACACGCATGCACACCTCCAGATCCGCCTCATCAACGCCCGTGAAGAGTTCGGCGCGAAGGGCATTGGCAATGGTTTCGATCTGATCGATGAGCGGTTTTGCAGGCGGGCACAACAGGATCTTCTTCGCCCGCCGATCCTCCATGACCGCTTGGCGCCGTACCAGCCCCTGACTTTCCAGGCTGTCGAGCAGACGCGCCAGGGTCGGGCCTTCGACGCCGACACTCTGCGCCAGCTCGCGCTGGGTCGGCGATTCGTCGAAACGGGCCAGGTGCAGCAGCACCAGCCAGCGGGCCTGGGACAGGTTCAGCCCAGCCAGGCGGCGGTCCAGTTCGGCGCGCCAGCCCCGGGACATCTGGGCCAGCTGCATGCCGAAGCGGTGTTGGTTGTCGGTCAGGGGCATAAGCAACTCGATCGATAGAACTAATTATTAGTCAGCTAATCATGCCCCGGGGTATCAGGCAAGGCTCGACGAGTGGGAAAGGTCCGATAATCGACAAAAAGAATGACAAAGGTCAGCAATGGCCGGGATACCCGGCGTTGTCAGCGGCACCCTACGCTTGCGGCAACAGGCACTGCTGCCTCAAAGCTCGAACTCCGCCGCCAGCGCCGCCCGCACGCAATACAGCACCCCTTCCGGCACGCGTTGGCCAAACTGCGGAGCGATGGCCGAAACCGGCGGCAGTTCACCCTCCCCGTCGAGGAATGCGTCCTGCACCTCCATCATCAATTCTTCTGGCAAGTCCAGCGCCTGCTCCAGGCTCAGCTCCTGGCGCCCGATGGCCTCGGCCAAGAGGTTGTAGACGTTCTTCTCGCTGCAGTTCAACTGCCCGGCGATCTGCGCCGGAGTCATCCCAGCGCGGGCCAGGCTGACCAGTTCATGCCGCAGGTCGAGCACCACCTTCGGCGCCTCCTCGGTGCCGCCGGCGCCGTTGAGTACTTCCAGGAACGCCTGGCCATAGCGCTCCAGCTTGCGCGCGCCCACGCCGCTGACCTGGGCCATGTCGCTGAGACTGGTGGGCTGGCTGCGCAGCATCTCGAGCAACGTCGAATCGGGGAAGATGACATAGGGCGGCACGCTGTGCTCCTCCGCCAGCTTGCGGCGCAGTGTGCGCAGCGCTTCCCACAGCTCGCGCTCTTCGGCACGCACCAACTGGCTGGCTGGGCTGCCGCCGCCACTGCCCGAGGACTTGGCCACGGTCTGCGGCTTGAGATCGCGGCGCAATTGCAGGTTCACTTCGCCGCGCAGCAGTGGCCGGCAGGTGTCGGACAGACGCAGGCCGCCATAACCCTCGAGGTCGATGTCCACCAGGCCGCGGGCAACCAGCTGACGGAACAGCGACCGCCATTCGTGCTCGCCCAACGCCTTCCCGACCCCGAACACCGACAGTTTCTCGTGACCGAAATTGCGTACCTTCTCGGTATCCTTGCCCAGCAGGACATCGACCAGATGGCCGACCCCATAGCGCTGGCCAGTGCGAAACACGGCTGACAGTGCCTGACGCGCGGGCTCGGTGGCATCCCAGGTCTGCACATTGTCGACGCAGTTGTCGCAATGGCCGCAGGGCTGCTCGAGCACCTCATCGAAGTAGGCCAGCAGCGACTGGCGCCGGCAGCGCGTCTCTTCGCACAGCGCCAGCATCGCGTCGAGCTTATGTTGTTCGATACGCTTGTGACGCTCATCGCCTTCGGAGTTCTGCAGCATCTGCTTGAGCATCACCATGTCCTGCAGGCCATAGGCCATCCAGGCATCGGAAGGCAGGCCATCACGCCCGGCCCGACCGGTTTCCTGGTAGTAGGCCTCTAGCGACTTGGGCAGGTCCAGGTGAGCGACGAAACGCACGTTGGGCTTGTCGATGCCCATGCCGAACGCGATGGTGGCCACCATGATCAGCCCTTCCTCGTTGAGGAAGCGGTGCTGGTTGGCCGAGCGGGTCTCTGCTGCCAGGCCGGCGTGATAGGGCAGCGCCGGGAATCCCTGCTCGCAGAGGAAGGCGGCGGTTTCATCGACTTTCTTGCGCGACAGGCAGTAGACGATGCCGGCGTTGCCGCGCCGCTCGCCGAGAAACGCCATCAGTTGCTTGCGTGGCGACTCCTTGGGCACGATGCGATAGAAGATGTTGGGCCGGTCGAAGCTCGATAAGAAACGCTCCGCGCCCTGCAGGTGCAGGCGCTGGACGATTTCCTCACGGGTGCGCATGTCGGCGGTGGCGGTCAGGGCAATACGCGGCACGTGCGGGAACAGTTCGGCAAGCTGGCCCAGTTGCAGGTACTCGGGGCGGAAATCATGCCCCCATTGCGACACGCAATGCGCTTCGTCGATGGCGAACAGCGAGATGTCCAGGTCGCGCAGGAACTCCAGCATGCGTGGCTGCACCAGGCGTTCAGGCGCCAGGTACAGCATCTTCACCTCACCGCGGCGCAGGCGCCCAGCCAGGTCGCGCTGCTGCTCGGGGCTGAGCGTCGAGTTCAGCGCGGCCGCGGCCACCCCCAGCTCGTCGAGCGTGGCGACCTGGTCGTCCATCAACGCGATCAGCGGCGACACCACCACGGTCAGGCCCGGACGCAGCAGGCCTGGCACCTGGAAACACAGCGACTTGCCACCACCGGTGGGCATCAGGACCAGTGCATCGCCCCCGTTGGCCACGCATTCGATGATCGCCGCCTGGCGACCTCGGAAGCTGTCGTAGCCGAAGATATCCTTGAGGACGCGCTGAGCCTGTTCGAGCATTTGCCACTCCAAATCGCCGTACCATCCTGGACACAGGCTGGACGATAAATCCGCCGCGCGCACACCGAATGCGTAAGCGGTTTTTGCCGGGCTGCGCAGAAACGCCAGCTGGCTTGAAAAACCGCGGAGTATACCCGACTGCCCTGCTCTGCGGCAGGCTACGGTGACAGACGTTCCCTTTGCCCCGCCAAGGCTGCAAGGTGCTAGAATTCACTATCGTTTATTCCCCAAGGTAGCCCTGTAATGTCCTTCGCCGAGCAACTGACCCGCCTGCAAGCCTTCCTCGACGCCGACGAGCTGCACGAGGAAGCACTGGACTACGTCGCCGCACACGGCTACCTGACCGCGTTGTCGATCTGTGCCGAGGACGTCCCCGAGCGCGAATGGATCGACGCGCTTTTCGCCGAAGAACCTCACTACGCCAGCGAAGCCCAGCGCACCGAGATCGAAGCGACGCTGGTGGCCCTCAAGGGCCACATCGCTCGCCAGCTGGCCAGCGACGAAGAGTTCGACCTGCCTTGCGAGCTGGACCTGACCGACGAGCCGGACGATTCCGACCTGCGCGGCTGGTGCATCGGCTTCATGGAAGGCGTGTTCCTGCGTGAAGAGGCCTGGTTCGAGAACGCCGAAGAGGAAGTCAGCGAAATGCTGCTGCCGATCATGGTTGGCTCGGGCCTGTTCGACGAGCAACCTGAGTTCGCCGACATCGCCAGCAACGCCAACCTGCAGGACGACATGGTCGTGCAGATTCCCGAGGCACTCAGCGCGCTGTTCCTGCTGCTGCACGCGCCGGACGAAAAACCAGCCCTGCTCAAGCCGCGCCACCACTGATTCGCAGTGGTGCGCTACCTGCTGCTGGCCGTCGGCTGGCTCAGTGTCGCGCTGGGGGTGCTGGGGATCTTCCTGCCGGTGTTGCCCACCACCCCTTTCCTGCTGCTGGCGGCGGCCTGTTTCGCCCGCAGCTCACCACGATTCCACGACTGGTTGGTGAACCACCCCAGGCTCGGACCGTGGATTCGCGACTACCTCAACGGCGACGGTATCCCGCTCAAGGGCAAGGTCTACGCCATCGGCCTGATGTGGGCGAGCATCGGGCTGTCGTGCTATCTGGTGCCGCTGTTCTGGGCCAGGGCCTTCATGCTCACCAGTGCCGTACTGGTCACCCTCTACATCCTCAAGCAGAAGACCCTGCGCCTGCCCTGAACACGCGCCTACAGAAGGCAAGCCCGGTCGTCACACGGTATCCACCTTCAACGAATGATCGTTGAGCATGCCGTTGATGACGGTCGCGGTATCGTGCCCCGCCGCGATCATGCCTCCAGCTCCAGCCGTCACCCCGTAATGCTGGGCCAGGTCGACACCGGCAAGATCGATGGTCTGGGTCGCCGCAGCGCCCGCCACGCTGCTGACCTCAAGGGTCGAGACCACATTGACCCCACTGCCACTGACCTTGAAGTGCAGGTAGTCATCCAGTGACGCCGCCGTGGCGTTCTCGCCCTGCAGCAATTGCGACAGGTCGAGCCGGTCGCTGCCCGGCGTGAAGTCGGTCACCCGGTCGTGCCCGGTGTCGCCTTTCTGCCAGACGAAGGTATCGTTGCCGCTGCCGCCGGTGAGTGTGTCGTTGCCTGGCCCGCCAATTAGGATGTCGTTACCGCCACCGCCGATGAGAATGTCGTCCCCCAGGCCACCGCTGAGCACATTGTCCCCATCGTTGCCGATCAGCGTGTCGTTGTCGTCCGAGCCGATCAGGTTCTCGATGCTGACCAAGGTGTCGAGCCCCGCACCGCCGGTGTTCTGCGCACCGACATGGCCGAGATCGACCGTCACCCCGGCAGTGGCCGACGCGTAGCTGGCGGTGTCATTGCCTGGCCCACCGTCCAGCAGGTCGTTGCCGGGGCCACCGATCAGCAGATCATCTCCCTCCCCGCCGTACAGGGCGTCGTTCCCCACCCCTCCCACCAGCACATCGTGACCGGCACCACCGTTCAAAGTGTCATCGCCATTGCCCGCCAGCAGTACATCGTCGCCCGCCGTGCCCTGCAAGGTGTGACCTGCCTGATAGGTGATGTCCACCGCCCCGGAGGCGCTGCCACCATGGTTGTCGCTGAGCGTGTAGCTGCCCTGGTAGACCTCGTTTTCGGCATGGCTGTAGTCGATCACCAGGCTCAGCTTGTAGTTCTCCGCCGCCTTGCTGTTGCCCAGGGCGTTCTCGCTGTTGATCACATGAATGCTGTACACACCGTCGTGGCTGGCCGTGAAGCTGCCACCGTCGGCGATGGGCTGGTAGTTGCCATTGGCATCCTTCCATTCCAGCATCAGGTTGCCTGCCGGGCGGTCATGGTCGAGGCTGAGGCTTTCGCCCTTGCGCAGGGTTACGGTCAATGTGTCCTCATCGTTGGCATTGCCGGTGCTGATCGAACCCAGGTAGCCAGCAATCACCAAGGCCGCTGTCATGGAACCCGAGACCGCAGTGAAGTCACTGCGCGCCAGGTCCTTGAGCTGGTTCTCGGGCTTGTTGGCGGTGCCGTCGAACTTGAGCGTCTGCACCTGGCTGCCCACCGTGAAGCCCGCGCCTTTGTCGGCAAAGCCCGTGTTGAAGGTGATGGGCGCAGCGCTCAGGTGGTCGTGATCCGCATCGCTGTCATTGGCCAGCAGCGCCTCGGCCGGTACGGTGACGCTGGCACCGGCGATGTTGGTGATGATGTGGTCGGCCCCCGCCACCGGGGCGCTGTTGCTGTTGATCTTCACCACCAGGCTGGCACTGCTGGTGTCGCCATCGTTGTCGCTGACAGTGAAGCCGAATTTCTCGACCTGGCTGCTGCCGGCGTCCTTTGGCGGCGTGTAGGTAAATTCGCCGGTGTCCATGTCCACCAGCAGCGTGCCACCGAGCGCTGTCTTGATCGACAGGGTATTGCCGGTGGTGTCGAAACTGGCCTTGTCCGGGCCACCGGCTACCGTATAGCCGCCCTGGCCGGCGTTGGCTTTCGGGTCGAAGGTGTAGGTGGTGCCATCGACCAGCAGCGCCTTGATGAAGCCGCCATCGGCACCGAAGTGGCCACCGCTCATAAGGCTGCCGGTAATCGGCGCACCTTGTACCGTGCCGGACAGCACCGCGCTGAGCTGGCTCAGATCGGTGACCACCACCGAGTCGGTGTCGACATGGCTGCTGCCATCGTAGGCCAGCGGGTCGAGGTTGGCCTGGTTCACCCCGGTGCCGAGGCCAATGGCGTAGGACTTGATCCCGTTGTTGTCGAGGAAGCTTTCCCAGGCTGTTTCGCGTACGGCGGTCATCGAATGGCCGTTTGTGGGCACGCCGTCGGAGAAGAAGTAGCTGATGTTCTGCGCCCCCGCGATCTTGCCGCTGGTGACAAAGGCTTCCTGCGCCTTGGTCGCGGCGGAGTCGTAGTAGGTCGAGCCGTCTGCGCTCAGACCGGCGACGATACTCTTGGCCTCGGCGATCGACACCCAGACCGGCGTCTTGACCCAGGCCCCGGTGGCGAAGGTGACGATCTGCACCTTGATATCGCCCATGTCGTCGTACTTGTCGAGCAAGGCGTTGATCGCCTGCTTGGCCAAGGCCAGACGGCTCAGCCCCTGCACACCAGAGTCAACGTTCATGCTTCCGGAGACATCGATCACCAGCAGGATATTGGAGTCCACCTGGCCGGGCGTGATGCTGCGCTCGGCGCACACGGCCTTGGGCACATCATCGACGATGGAAATGGCGATGCTGCTGGTGACACTGTTGCCCAGTGAATCGGTGGCCTTGTAGGTGAAGTACTCGACGACTCGATTGGCGCCATCGTCCGCCCCACCCGGCGTTTTCGGTGCCGAGGTCAGGGTGTAGGTGTAGGAGCCGTCGGCGTTGATCTGGATTTGCCCGAACTGGCCGACAGCATTGCCCACCAGGCTATAGGTCAATGCACCAACACCCCCGCCGACCGATCCCACCAGGCTGCCGGAGGCGGTTTCCGCCGTTGAGTGCGGGTCGCTGCCCGTGACCGTACCCGCCGCCAGGTCGTTACCGTCCTTGACCAGGTCCAGCGCCTTCTCGTACACGGTGACGTCACGGTCCTCACAGGCCACCAGCTTGCTGTCCTGCACATTGATGGTGATGGTCGTGGTGCTCTCGTCACCATCGGCATCGCGAATGGTGTAGACGAACACGTCGCTAGCGCCGGCCTTGGACACACTGTCAGGGTTGGCGTGATAAGTCGCATTGCCCTGGGCATCGAGGGTCAGGTAGCCGTACTGGCCCATGACCTGGCTGCCAAGCTGGCCAATTGCCGAAGTCGAAGTATCGGAGCCTGCGCGCACGCCGACCACATACTGACCATCTGCCCGTGCATCGGCACCGACAATGTCGTTGTCCAGCACATTGCCGCTGACCACACAACCTTCAGTCACGCTGGCCACATCGCAATGGGCCTTGGGTACGTCGTCGACGATGGTGATGACGATGGTGCTGGTGGTCGAGTTACCTACGGAGTCCGTCACTTTATAGGTGAAGGACTCGGTCAGGCTGTTCGCGCCATCATTGGCGTTGCCCGGCGTTTTCGGTGCAGAGGTCAGGGTGTAGGTGTAGGAGCCATCGGCATTGAGCTGGATCTGCCCATATTGCCCCGTGGCGTTGCCCACCAGGCTGAAGGTCAGTGCGCCCACACCCCCGCCCACCGAGCCCGCGAGGCTGCCGGATGCAGTTTCCGCTGTCGAGTGCGGGTCGCTGCCGGTGACATTGCCTGCCGCCAGGTCGTTGCCATCCTTGTTCAGGTCCAGTGCTTTTTCATACACCTTCACTTCGCTGTCTTCGCAGGCCACCAGCTTGCTGTCGTGCACGTTGATGGTGATGGTCGTCGTGCTCTCGTCGCCGTCGGCATCGCGGAGGGTGTAGACGAACACGTCGGTAGCGCCGGCCTGGGACACGCTGTTGGGGTTGGCGTGATAGGTCGCATTGCCCTGTGCATCGACGGTCAGGTAGCCGTACTGGCCCATGACCTGGCTGCCGACCTGGCCAATCGCCGAAGTCGAGGTGTCGGAGCCGGCACGCACGCCGACCACGTACTGGCCGTCCCCCCGCACATCGGCGCCGACAATGTCGTTGTCCAGTACGTTGCCGCTGACCACACCGCCTTCAGTCACGCTGGCCACATCGCAGTGCGCCTTGGGCACATCGTCGACGATGCTGATGACAATGGTGCCAGTAGTCGAATTACCCAGCGAATCCTTCACCTGGTAGGTGAAGGACTCCGTCAGCGTGTTCGCGCCGTCGTTGACGTTGCCCGGCGATTTCGGCGCCGAGGTCAACGTGTAGGTGTAGGAACCATCGGCATTGAGCTGAATCTGCCCGTACTGCCCGGTGGCGTTACCCACCAGGGTGAAGGTCATCGCCCCGATACCGCCACTCACCGACCCGGCCAGCGAGCCCGACGCCGTCTCGCCTGGGGAATGCGGATCGCTGCCGGTGACGCTGCCCGGCGCCAGATCATTGCCATCCTTCACCGGGTCCAGCGCCTTCTCGTACACCGTCACGCCGCCATCAGGCGTCGCGACCAACGAGCAGTCGTGGATATCAATGGTGATGGTGGTGGTGCTCTCGTCACCGTCGGCATCGCGGATGGTGTAGACGAACACATCCGTGGCACCGGGCGGCGCGACGCTGTCGGGGTTGGCATGATAGGTCGCGTTGCCCTGGGCATCGAGGGTCAGGTAGCCATACTGACCGACCACCTGGACGCCCAGTTGGCCGATGGCCGACGTGGAAGTATCCCCGCCTGCGCGAACCCCGACCACGTATTTGCCATCGGCCACCACATCGGCACCGAACACATCATTGACCAGAACGTTGCCACTGACCGTGCCGCCCTCGAAGACATTGGCGAAATCGCTGTGTGCCTTGGGCACGTCGTCGACGATGGTAATGACGATGGTGCTGGTGGTCGAGTTGCCCAGCGAATCCTTCACCTCGTAGGTGAAACTCTCGGTCAGACTGTTCGGCCCATCATTGAGGTTATCCGGCGATTTCGGTGCCGAGGTCAGCGTGTAGGTGTAGGAGCCGTCGGCATTGAGCTGGATCTGGCCATACTGGCCCACCGCGCTGCCCACCAGCGTATAGGTCAGGGCACCGACGCCACCGCTCACGGAACCCGCCAGGCTACCCGAGGCGGTTTCGCCGGTGGAGCTCGGCGCGCTGCCGGTGACGGTACCCGGCGCCAGGTCATTGCCATCCTTCACCAGGTCCAGCGCCTTCTCGTACACCGTCACGCCATCGTCAGGCCCCGCGATCAGCGAGCAGTCCTTGACGTTGATGGTGATGGTGGTGGTGCTTTCGTCTCCGTCGGTGTCGCGAATGGTATAGACGAACACATCGGTGGCACCGGCCGGCGCCACGGCATTCGGGTTGGCATGGTAGGTGGCGTTGCCGGCGGCATCGATGGTCAGGGTGCCGTACAGGCCACCGATCGCGGTATTGAGATTGCCGATGGCCGAGGTCGAGGTATCGGACCCCGCCCGCGCGCCCACCACCACATTGCTGGTGCCAGCCTGGTCGGCGCCCAACTGATCGTTGAGCAGCACATTGCCGCTGACCGTGCCACCTTCTACCACGCTGGCCGAATCGGGCTGCGCCTGGGGCACGTCGTCGACGATGTTCACATCCAGGGTGGCCGTGGCGCTGCTGCCATCGGTGTCCTGGGCGATCACGCTGAAATGCTCGCTCAGGCTGTTGGTGCCCTCGCCCACGGGATGGCCTTCGTTACCGAGCAAGGTGTAGCTGTAGCTGACCACGCCGGTGGTCGGGTTGTAGCCGGTGATGGTCAGGGTGTTGCCCAGCGCGGTCGTGATCGACTGCGGGAAGCCCGCCACCAGGCCGCCGCTGACCACGCTGATACCGCCGACCGTCAGGGTCTGCAGGCCGTCCGGTGCACTGACGGTAAAGCTGCCGCTCTGGGTGAGGGCGGTGTTGTCCGGCGCACTGCCGTTGCTCAAGTGCTTCTCGTAGACCGTCAGTTCACCGCCCTCCACATCCAGGCCGCCGAGCGTTACCGGATCGTCGAGGTTGGTGATGTTCAGGGTCAGGGTCGCACTGCTGGTGTCACCGTCCGCATCCTTCAGAGTGTAGGTGAAGGTCTCGACGCCATGTCCGCCACCGTTGAGGTTCTTGAAGTCCGCATCCTCGGGGTTGAGCGTGTAGGTGTAGGAGCCGTCCGCAGCGAGCACCAGGGTGCCGTAGGTTCCGACGTAGGTACGGGCCACCACGGGGCCGCCGACCACCCGATCAGCGCCCTGGAAGTCGTTGTCCAGCACGTTGCCGGTAAGTTGGGTGTGCTGCTCGGTGGCAGTGACCGCATTGGTGTCGTTGACCGCCGTGGGCACATCGTCGCGAATGATCACGTCCAGCGAACCACTGGCCACATCGCCATCCGTGTCGCTGACCAGCACCGGGAAATGCTCGCCGAGTTCATTGCTGCCCGCTCCGTCCGCATGCTGCTCGGCGCCGGTGAGGGTGTAGCTGTAGCTGACCACGCCCGTGGACGGGTTGTAACCGGTGATGGTGAGGATGTTGCCAAGGCCCGTGGTGATCGACTGGCCCAAGCCGGTCACCACCCCGGCAGTCACCACGTTGATACCACCGACGCTGAGGTTGAACACACCATCCGGCGCGACCACGGTGAAGCTGCCGGACTGGGTCAGGGCCGCCGGGTTGCTGGCCGACCCCAACGGCAGGTTCGCTTCGTTGAGGGTCAGTTCGGCGGGGCTCAGGTCGAGCCCGCGCAGGGTGACAGGATTGTCCGGCGGTGTGACAGGCGGATTTACAGGGGGATTGATCGGTGGATTGATCGGTGGAATGGCCGGAGGCCCGAACGGCCCTGCGTTGTTGTCGACATCCAGGGAACCGATGTAGCGGTTGGCCAGTTCCGGGATACCGTTGAAGCCTGCGGTAGGGAAGCCGATGGTCGGATCGACCCGCCCGGCCACTTCGGTCAGCAACACGAAGCTGTGCCCGCCACCCAAGGCCCCGGGCGCGCCATTGGCGCCAGGCCCGGCGGCGGGTGCCTCGCCCTCCTGCGTCGGGTCGGCGCCTGCGGCAATGGCTTGTTGCAGGCGCTCGACATCGCTGAGCTGTGCCTGGCTGGGCAGCGTATCAGGGGCATGTACGTGGGGAGCTCGATTGGCCAGCAGGTCCGGGGTCATCTCCAGGCTGCTGCCTCGTCCCAACGTCAGCTCGGCGCCGTTGTGCAAACGTACGGCCACAGCACCCGCGGCTCCGGTTTCCAGCTGCTCGCCCGCGAACAGCCGATCGCCCTCCACCAGCAGGCGCTTGGCACCGTCGCTGCCCACCGCGAATACCTGACCTATGACCTTGCTGACCACGCCAATTGATTTAGCCATGAACGCACGCCTCCCCTGCCGATTGGCTTTCTGCAGTGGCGGACAGGCCAGGTAATGCGGGAAGCGATCCTTTGCGGGTCTCGCGTCTGTCACAAGGGTGAGAAATCGCCTTCACCAAGACAGCTCAACACGTGCGGTAGTGGTAATTGGCCATTATTCTAATGCCAATTTTTTGTCGCCAAAATCCGCCGTTGTTGTCCTCTCCAGGGTCCTTAGCTGCAAAAAATCTGGAACTTTCTCAGAAGCCCGGAAATCAGGTACTGCAGCCGATTTACCCGAGCGCTTGAATAGAACAATGTCTCGGTTTGCTTAGACCGCATAAGTTTTTTTTCGCATAGACCTTATGAAAAAATCTTCTTAGCTCGCCCGTTAAATGTTCTTAGCTCTGTTGTTACAAACCTGAAACGGTTTCAACTCAATTTTTCGTCATTTTTTTGGCGAATAGCAGGATCTTTTTAAAGACCAGGGAGAAGTACCCCATGCGCGTGTTAACCCCCATCACCAGTGCGATTCTGTTGGCCATGGCCTGTGCCAACGCTCAGGCGATGTCGATCACCGAGGCTGTCCAGAGCGCCGTGGACTACCACCCTCAGATCAGCTCCAATCGCAACAGCAAGCTGTCGGCCGATGAGGATGTGAAGTTCGCGCGCGGAGGCTACTTCCCCACCGTCGACCTGGTGGCCGGCTATGGCCGTCAGCGCTCGGACAACCTCAATACGCGCGGCATCAACCCCGACGGCACGCGCAATCACAACAAGGAAACCCTCAACTACACACAGTCCGAATTGCGCCTGCGGCAAATGATCTTCGACGGCTTCAACACCTCCAACGAAGTCGGGCGTACCGAATCGGTGGCCACCTCGCGCGCGTACTACACCCAGGCCATCGCCCAGGATGTCGCCCTGCGCGCCATCGAGGTGTACCTGGAAGTACTCAAGCGCCGTGAGCTGGTGACCCTGGCCAAGAACAACCTGCAGGCACACCTGCGCGTCAACGACCAGATCGGCCTGCGCAGCGAACGCGGTGTCGGCAGCACCGCCGACCTCGACCAGTCCCGCGCCCGTCGCGCCCTGGCGGAAAACAACCTGGACACCGCCGAGGTCGACCTGGCCGACGCCGAGGCCAACTTCTACAGCGTCATCGGACGTCAGCCCGACGAACTGGAAACGCCGACTTCGATCAAGATCCAGATGCCCGGCACCCTCGACGAAGCCCGCCAGGGCATGCGCGAGAACAACCCGTACCTCAAGTCCGCCCAGGCCGATGTCAACGCGGCGGAGAAACAGTACGAAGTGGCCAAGTCGCCGTTCTACCCACGCCTGGACGCAGTGCTGGCCACCGGCGCCAACAATAACCTGGGCGGCGAGCGCGGCCACAGCAACAACGACTGGCAGGCCGGCGTCGAGCTCAGCTACAACCTGTTCCGTGGCGGCAGCGACAAGGCGCGCTTGCAGTCCGATGCGCACAAGATCAACCAGGCCATGGACATCCGCAACAACGCCCTGCGCGAGCTCACCGAGAACCTGAGCCTGGCCTGGAACGCCATGAACAACGCGCGCAAGCAGACCCCTAGCGCCCGCGAATACGCCGAGACCACTCAACGCGTACGCGGTGCCTACCAGGACCAGTTCGGTCTGGGCCAGCGCACCCTGCTTGACGTGCTCGACAGCGAGAACGAGCTGTACAACGCCAACCGCCGCTACACCGAGGTGCGCTACACCGAAGAGTTCTCCATGTACCGGGTGCTGGCGACCATGGGCGAGTTGCTGAGCAAGCAGCGCATCTCGCTGCCACCGGAAGCCATCGCCAAGACCGACGTACGCAATGAGGCGCAGTTGCCCGACATGCGCTAGGCCCTGCATCAGGCGGCTGTAGACCTCTGCAGCCGCCTCCCGTCCACCGCGGCAGGAGTAGGCCATCGTGACCAGTATGCAAAGCACGCAGCCCACCCTGGCTGCGGATGATCCGTTGCTCGATGGCCTGCTGATCCTGTGCAAGGTTCATGGGTGCCCGGCCAGCCGTGCCAGCCTGTGCGCCGGCCTGCCGCTGGCCGACCAGCGCCTGAGCCTCGAACTGCTGCCCCGCGCCGCCGCCCGCGCCGGCCTGCAGGCACGCGTACTGCGCCGCGAACTGAGCGCCATCAATACACTGAACCTGCCGGTACTGTTGCTGCTCGGCGATGGACGCAGCGCCGTGCTGCAACGCTGGAACGAAGATGGACGGGCGCTGATCCTGCCGTGCGAGGCCGACGGTGGCGAGCAATGGGTCGAGCGCCAGGCGCTGGAGCAGGCCTACAGCGGGCAAGCCCTGTTCGCCCGCCCGCGACATACCCTCGAAGACCTGCGTACGCCACTGCTGCCACGGGTCGAAGCCTGGTTTCGCGACACCCTCAGGCATTCGCGCTGGCTGTACAGCGATGCCCTGCTGGCCAGCCTTCTGATCAACCTGCTCGGGCTGATGGTGCCGCTGTTCGTGATGCAGACCTACGACCGCGTGGTGCCCAACCAGGCCCTCTCGACCCTGTGGGTGCTGGTCATCGGCCTGTTCATCGGTACCGCCTTCGAATTGGTGCTGCGCATGGTCCGGGCACACCTGCTGGACCAGGCCGGAAAGAAGACCGACCTGATCCTGTCGGCCACGCTGTTCGAACGCATCACCGGCATGGCCATGAAAGCACGTCCGGCCAGCATCGGCGGCTTCGCCCAGAGCATCCACGACTTCCAGGGCCTGCGCGAATTCCTCACCGCCGTGACCCTGACCAGCATCATCGACCTGCCCTTCGTGGTGCTGATGTTGCTGGTAATCGGCCTGCTCGGCGGCTGGCTGGTGCTGATCCCGCTGGTCGCCTTCCCCCTGGCGGTGGGCGTGGCGTTGTTCATCCAGATACGCCTGCGCGATACGGTGCAGAAAAGCCTGAGCCTCGGCGCCGTGCGCCAGGCCTTGCTGATCGAAACCCTTGGCGGCCTGGAAACCCTCAAGGCCTGCGGCGCCGAAAGCGAGCGCCAATACCAGTGGGAACACACCAACGGCGCCATCGCCCGTCTCGATGCCCATGCCCGCAACCTGTCGGCCCTGGCCAGCAACGGCACGCTGTTCATCCAGCAGTTCTGCGGCATGGCCACCATCGTCGCGGGGGTTTACTCGATCATCGCCGGCAGCCTCAGCGTGGGCGCGCTGGTCGCCTGCTACATGCTCGGCAGCCGGGTGCTGGCGCCGCTGGGCCAGATCGCCGGGCTGATCACCCGCTACCAACAAGCACAACTGACCATGCGCAGCACCGACGCACTGATGAGCTTGCCACAGGAGCGCCAACCCGGTCAGCAGGCGCTGGAGCATACGGTGCTGCAAGGCGGCCTGGGCATCAGCCACGTGACGTTCCGCTACCCCGGCCAGGTCGCCGCCGCACTGAACGATATCAACCTGTCGATCAAGCCCGGCGAGCGCATCGGCATCATCGGCCGCAGCGGTTCGGGCAAGAGCACGCTCGGGCGATTGTTGATGGGGTTTCATCACCCTGACGAAGGCCAGGTACTGCTGGACAACCTTGACCTGCGCCAGCTGGATATCGCCGACCTGCGCAATCAGCTTGGCTATGTCGCCCACGACATGCCCCTGCTGGCAGGCAGCCTGCGCGACAACCTGACCCTGGGCGCACGCCACGTCAGCGATGCGCGCATGCTCGAAGTCGCTGAGCTGACCGGAGTCAGCGAACTGGCCCGCCAACACCCGCAGGGCTTCGACCGCCCGCTGGGCGAGCGCGGCCAACTGCTCTCCGGCGGCCAGCGCCAGGCCGTCCTGCTGGCCCGTGCACTGTTGCTGGAGCCGCCGATCCTGATCCTCGACGAACCCACCAGCCACATGGACAACAGCAGCGAAGACCAACTGCGCCAACGCCTGCTGGCCTGGGTGCCCGGCAAGACCCTGCTGCTGGTCACCCACCGCAGCTCGATGCTCAGCCTGGTGGATCGGCTGGTGGTACTCGACAACGGCAAGGTGGTGGCCGACGGGCCGAAGGACGCGGTGATCGACGCCCTGCGCAAAGGCCGTATTGGCGCAGCCCTGTAAACGACGTGAAGGACGGCGCTGCCACAGGCACCGTGGTTTTCATCGGAGGTAGACATGCCCCTCAGCCATAGTGTGCGCAGCCAGCTCTCCGGCGCCGACAAGCATGCCGAGCGCGACTACATGCCGGAGCTGGCAGGTGCCACCCTGCAGGACTCGCCGCGCCTGTCGCGCATCACGGTGTGGCTGGCAGCAGCGCTGTTGCTGGTGGCCCTGGTCTGGGCAAAGTTCGCCGTGCTCGACGAGGTCACGGTCGGCGAAGGCAAGGCCATCCCCTCGAGCAAGGTGCAGGTGATCCAGAACCTCGAAGGCGGCATCGTTACCGAGATCTTCGTGCGCGAAGGGCAGATGGTCGACAAGGGCGCCACCCTGCTGCGACTGGACGACACCCGTTTCAAGTCGAACAAGGGCGAGAGCGAAGCCGACCGTTATGCCCTGACTGCACAGGTCGAGCGCCTGTCGGCCGAGGCCGAAGGGCGCCCCTTCGCGCTATCGGAAGAAATCCGCGCCAAGGCACCGCAGGTGGCCGAAGACGAAATCGCCCTCTATCAATCACGCCAGCGCCGGCTCGCCAGCGAGAAGCAGACACTCAACGAACAACTGCGGCAGAAGACCCAGGAACTCGCCGAATTCCGCTCCAAGGTCGAACAGTACCGCTCGGCCGTTGGCCTGCTGCAACAGGAGCTGGACATGTCGTCGCCCTTGGTGAGCAAGGGCGCCATTTCGCCGGTGGAGATCCTGCGCCTCAAGCAGCGCAGCGTCGAAGCCCGCGGCCAACTGAACGCGACCAATCTGGCCATCCCTCGCGCCGAAGCGGCCATCGCCGAGATTCGCAGCAAGATCCAGGAGTCCGACGCGAGTTTTCGCTCGGACGCCGCCAAGGAGCTCAACGACAAGCGCACGGAACTGTCGAAGATCACCGCCACCAGCATCGCCATCGACGACCGGGTCAACCGCACCACCGTGGTGTCGCCGGTACGGGGCATCGTCAAGCTGCTCAAGGTCAACACCATCGGCGGCGTGGTCCAGCCCGGCAGCGACCTGGTGGAGATCGTACCGATCGAGGACAACCTGCTGATCGAAGCCAAGGTGCGCCCGCAGGACGTGGCGTTTCTGCATCCGGGGCAGGTGGCGATGGTCAAGTTCAGTGCCTACGACTACACCATCTATGGCGGGCTCAAGGCCACGCTCGAGCTGATCAGCGCCGACACCGTCACCGACGACAAGGGCAATGCGTTCTACCTGATCCAGGTGCGCACCGAGAAAAACCATTTGGGCGGGGACAACAAGCCGCTGCTGATCATCCCGGGGATGACCGCGACGGTGGACATCATCACCGGGCAGAAGAGCGTGCTGGATTACCTGCTCAAGCCGGTGATGAAGGCCCGGACCGAGGCGATGCGTGAGCGGTGAAAGTCTTGGGATTGGTGGTGGCCTTTTCGCGGGCAAGCCCGCTCCCACAGGGGCCCCACAGCATTCAGAATGTTATGGGGCAGTCCAATTTGTGGGAGCGGGCTTGCCCGCGAAAAGGCCAACACCAACCTGTCATCCTTCCCCATGATTCCGAGCAAAGGTCTCAGCCCCCATGGCGCTGATCTGCCCCTCGATCAATGCCTCGAACGGCCTGAGCAATTCATCGAAATTCGCGGGCTGCTCCAACACATTCAGCGCCTGCACCACCGCCTCGATGGTCGACACCGCACCTGCCTCCGGCGCCTTGCGCAGTCGGTAGCGCGATGGTTGGACCTGGCCGAGCGTCACCCGCGGAAGTTCCTCGAGCAGCGGGTTGAGGTACAGCAACTTGCGTGCCTTGCGCCAGGTCCCGTCTGGGACGATCAGCAACAACGGCAACGCATCGCCTTCGCCATAGGCCGACACCACCTCGGCCTGCTCGCCCGGGAACAGCAGCACCGGACGATAGCCAGGAGTGGCCAGCAGTGCGGGCAGATCCTCGAAGACTTCGCCAATCGACAGCTCGGCATTGCGCAGCCCCAACGCCGCCAGGCGGGCGGTGTTCAGGGCGTGGCTGGTTTCACTGGGGTGCTGCAGCAGGACCACGCGGGTGCGGCTGTCTATTGATGGGATCAGTGGGCAGAGGCAATGGGCGAGCGGGCGCTGGCAGCGCTCGCAGCGGGGTCTGGGCATGGGGGTCTCCGTTGGCGGAGGGATTTTGCCATATGCCGGGGCTATATGCCGGAAATCGGGGCCCGCCTTGCGGGCCATTCGCGGGACAAGTCAGGACGCCGAACCGCCGCTCCCACAGGACAGCACCACGCGCCTCGAATGCGGCGCTGTCCTGTGGGAGCGGGCTCGTCCCGCGATGGGCCGAGCAGCGGCCCCAGGATCTGTGCAGCTACACAGGATGCAGGGGCTGCTACAGCAGATCGCAGTACCTGGCAGGAGCAGGTTTGTCGGCGTCGCCATCCCCTCTAACGATTGAACCGCTCCGCCAGGCTATGCAGGTACTCCGCCATCCGCTCCAGGTCCTGGCTGATCTCGGCGCCCTGCTTCGCCTGCCCAGCGCTTTCGTCGCACAGGTGGGCAATGCGCACGATCTGCTGGTTGATATCCTCCGCCACATGGCTCTGCTGCTCGGACGCAGTCGCCATCTGCTGGCTCATACCGGTAATGCGGCTCACCGCCTGGACGATGCCTGTCAGCGCCGACTGTACCGCCTCGACGCTGTGCACGCTGTCGCGGGAAATCTGCTCGCCGCGGCTGGCGCTGCTCACCGCACGCTCGGCACCGGCCCGCAGCGAGGCGATGATCTGGTGGATTTCCTCGGTGGAAGTGCGGGTGCGCTGGGCCAGCGAACGCACCTCGTCGGCCACCACCGCAAAGCCCCTGCCCTGCTCCCCGGCACGCGCCGCTTCGATAGCGGCATTGAGCGCCAGCAGATTGGTCTGCTCGGCGATCGAGGTGATCACATCCACCACACTGCCGATGGACTGGGTCTGCTCGGCCAGGGCATTGACCGACTGGCCGATGTCGTTCACCGCCTCGCTCATGCTGCCCATGGCCCGCAGGCTCTGCTGGGCCAGGTCACTGCCCTGCTGCGCGAGCTGGTCGGCATCGCCGGCCGCATGGGCGGTGCTCTGCACGTTATGGGTCACCTGCTGGATGGTCGCCGCCATCTGCGCGATGGCGGTGGCCGACTGGTCGGTTTCGCTGCGCTGTCGGTCGAGCATCTGCGCCTGGGCATCAGACAGTTCCGCTGACTGTGCGGCCCGTGACTTGACCCCAACGCCAGCGTCCACCAGCCGCGTGAGCGCAGTCTGCAGACGTGCCTCTTCGCTGATGATCGCCAGGTCGAGCTGGCCGCGCAGACCGGGGTTGTCACTGTAGGTCAGGGCAACCAGCGGGCTGGTGAAGGCCTTGGGATGCTCGGCCAGGGTACGGCGGATGGCCTGGTTCTGCCGGTGCTCGATCAGGTACCAGGCACTGAACAGGCTGACCATCAGCAGGCCCAGCGCCGCATAGGGCGGTAGCCACAGGTAGCCTGCCGCCGCAATCAGCCCGGCACCCACCAGTGGCCAGCCAGTCCCCAGGCCATGCGCCAGCCGCGCCGCCCAGGGCACTGGCGAGCGATCGGCCCGCAGGCGTGCGTACAACGCTTCGGCACGACGAATCTGTTCGCGGGTCGGCACCGAACGCACCGATTCGTAGCCACTGATGCGGCCGTTCTCGTAGACCGCCGTGACATAGGCGCTGACCCAGTAGAAGTCGCCGTTCTTGGCGCGGTTCTTCACCACCCCCATCCACGGCTTGCCCTGCTTGATGGTTTCCCACATATGGCCGAACACCGACGGCGGCATGTCGGGATGGCGCACCAGGTTGTGCGGCTGCCCTACCAACTCGTCGTAGGTGAATCCGCTGATCGCCACGAATGCATCGTTGCAGTAGGTGATCCGGCTGTTCAGGTCGGTGGTGGAAATCAACCGCTGCTCGCTGGAGAACGTTCTTTCATGCTCGGTTACGGGCAGATTCGTGCGCATCTCGGGCGGTCCTTGCTTGTGTAGATGAGGGGGTAATTTCATCAAAGCAAGTAAAGGTTTAGCAGAGCTTTTTCACGTGCGTGATCAGCATCTGTAAGAAAAGTTTCCGACCTGATGGAATGTATTTTCGCCAACGCCAATCAGCCCACATTCAACTGCGACTTGAGCAGGTCGCGGAAGGTCTGGATCAACGGTTCGCGGCTGCGCCCACGCCGGATGATCAACGAAAATGGCGCCTGGTAGCCGAAGGTAGACGGCGATAACACTCGCAGATCACCTTTGTCGGCCCAGGCCTGGGCATAGTGCTCAGGCAGGTAACCGATGTAGGCACCGGACAGGATCAGGATCAACTGCGCCTCCATGCTTTCCACGGTCGCGGCGCTGTGCTTGAAGCCGTGACGAGCCAGCTCCGCCTGGCTCCAGTAACCGCGCCCGACCATGCGCTGCTGGGTGATGACCTGCGCCGGAATACGCCGCTCGCTGAACAGCGGGTGGCGGCTGCTGCAGTACAGCCAGTGCTGCTCGCGGTACAACGGCTGGTACACCAGGCCGCTCATGCGCGAAGAGAAGGCGCCGATGGCCAGGTCCAGGCGGTTGTCCTGCACACCCAGCTGCAGCTCGTAAGGGCTGGAAACCGACAGGTGCAAATGCACGGCCGGGTGCTCCTGGCTGTAGGCGCCGATCGCCTCGGCCAGGGGCAGCGCGCGATCGCCGACGGTGGAGTCGATCACCCCCAGGTTGAGGGTGCCGCGCAGCTCACCCTTGAGCGCCGCAGCGTATTGCTCGAAACCGTCGAGCTCGCCCAGCAGGCGCAAAGTCTCCTGGTGGAACAGCTCACCCTTGCTGGTCAGGCTGAAACCACCACGGCCGCGGTGGCACAGCACCAGGCCCAGGGCACTTTCCAGCTGGCTCATGTAGGTGCTGATGGCCGACGTGGAAAGGTTGAGGTCACGCTGGGCGTTGGCGAAACCTTGGTGACGCACCACGCTGACGAAGATGCGCAGCAGTTTCAGGTCGGGCAGCGATGAGGCCATGGCGCACAGGTTCCGCAGACTGGAAATCCGTCAGAGTCTACCGCGCCTTCGTCGCGATAGTTCAGAAATTCCTGAAGTAAGTATTTGTCGGTAGCGATTCTTCCGGCGCACTACCTTGCGCAGACTTGGCCGAAATGTCCCTGGTCGCCGGCGCCTTCGCGCTTGCCGAGCGTGCCGCGACACAGGTTCGAACAAACAGAACAATCGACCGACTGATGAGGCCCACCGTGGACAAGATTCTCCACCAACCACTGGGCGGCAACGAAATGCCGCGTTTCGGCGGCATCGCCACCATGCTCCGCCTCCCCCACCTGCAAAGCGCCGAAGGCCTGGACGCCGCCTTCATCGGCGTGCCGCTGGACATCGGCACCTCGCTGCGCTCCGGTACCCGCTTCGGCCCGCGGCAGATCCGCGCCGAATCGGTGATGATCCGCCCGTACAACATGGCCACCGGCGCCGCCCCGTTCGACTCGCTGTCGGTCGCCGACATCGGTGACGTGGCGATCAACACCTTCAACCTGCTCGACGCCGTACGCATCATCGAAGAAGCCTACGACGAGATCCTCGAACACAACGTCATCCCCATGACCCTGGGTGGCGACCACACCATCACCCTGCCGATCCTGCGCGCCCTGCATAAGAAGCACGGCAAGATCGGCCTGGTGCACATCGACGCCCACGCCGACGTCAACGATCATATGTTCGGCGAGAAGATCGCCCACGGCACCACCTTCCGCCGCGCTGTCGAGGAAGGCCTGCTGGACTGCGACCGCGTGGTGCAGATCGGCCTGCGCGCCCAGGGCTATACCGCCGACGACTTCAACTGGAGCCGCCGCCAGGGCTTCCGCGTTGTGCAAGCCGAAGAGTGCTGGCACAAATCGCTGGAGCCGCTGATGGCCGAAGTGCGCGAGAAGGTCGGCGGTGGCCCGGTGTACCTGTCGTTCGACATCGACGGCATCGACCCGGCCTGGGCGCCAGGCACCGGCACCCCGGAAATCGGCGGCCTGACCACCATCCAGGCGATGGAAATCATCCGTGGTTGCCACGGCCTGGACCTGATCGGCTGCGACCTGGTCGAGGTCTCGCCACCGTACGACACCACCGGCAACACCTCGCTGCTGGGCGCCAACCTGTTGTTCGAAATGCTCTGCGTGCTTCCCGGCGTAGTGCGTCGCTGATCACCTGAAACACCTGCAATACCCAGGCAGGAGCCGTGGGACAGGGCCATAGAGGCCCGCCAACACTCGATGAGGAGCGCCGGACGCGGTGAGAGCGTCCGAGCGATCGATCTCGCATAATAAAGATAATCGGAGACACCCATGGCCTTGGACATCATTGTTGTACTGATCTACGCCGCTGGCATGCTCGGGCTTGGCTGGTACGGCATGCGGCGTGCGAAGACCCACGAAGACTACCTGGTCGCCGGACGCAATCTCGGCCCGACCCTCTACATGGGCACCATGGCCACCACCGTGCTCGGCGGTGCATCCACCGTCGGCACCGTGCGCCTGGGCTATGTCCACGGCATTTCCGGTTTCTGGCTGTGCGCGGCCCTGGGCCTGGGCATCATCGCCCTGAACCTGTTCCTCGCCAAACCGCTGCTGCGCCTGCGCATCTTCACCGTGACCCAGGTCCTGGAACGCCGCTACAACCCGATGGCGCGCCAGGCCAGTGCAGTGATCATGCTGGCCTACGCGCTGATGATCGGCGTGGTCTCCACGCTGGCCATGGGCACCGTGCTGCAAGTGCTGCTCGATGTGCCGTTCTGGATGGCCTTGCTGTTCGGCGGTGGCGTGGTGGTGGTCTACTCGACCATCGGCGGCATGTGGTCGCTGACCCTCACCGACATCGTGCAGTTCGTCATCAAGACCGTGGGCCTGATGTTCATCCTCCTGCCGGTCTGCCTGTACAAGGCCGGTGGCTGGGATGCACTGGTGGCCAAGCTGCCGGCGGCGAGCTTCCAGCTCACCACCATCGGCTGGGACACCATCATCACCTACTTCCTGATCTACTTCTTCGGCATCCTGATCGGCCAGGACATCTGGCAGCGTGTGTTCACCGCACGTGACGAGAAAGTCTGCCAGCGCGCCGGCACCGCCGCAGGCGTGTACTGCGTGATCTACGGCCTGGCCTGCGCGCTGATCGGCATGGCCGCCCACGTGCTGATGCCAGACCTGGCCAACCCGAACAACGCCTTCGCCGAGATGATCAAGACCACCCTGCCCGACGGCATCCGTGGCCTGCTGATGGCGGCGGCACTGGCGGCGATGATGTCGACCGCAAGCGCCGGCCTGCTGGCGGCGTCCACCACCCTGACCGAAGACCTGCTGCCCAAGCTGCGTGGTGGCAAGCGCTCGAGCCTGGGCGTGAACCGCCTGTTCACCCTGCTCACTGGCGTGGCCGTGCTGGTGATCGCCCTGGCGGTGAACGATGTGATCAGTGCCCTGACCCTGGCCTACAACCTGCTGGTTGGTGGCATGCTGATCCCGCTGATCGGGGCGATCTTCTGGAAACGCGCGACCACCCCGGGTGCAATCGCCAGCATGTCGCTGGGCTTTGCCACCGCGCTGTTCTTCATGTTCACGGACGGCCTGGATGCCAACTCGCCGATCTACTACAGCCTGGCGGTAGGCCTGGTGAGCTTTGTCGTGGTCAGCCTGATGTCGCGTAAACCGACGGCTGCGGTGAACCTGGCCTGATCTCCAGGGCAGAAAGTCTCCGGACCAGCCCGCCCCTACACTGTGGAAGCAGCTGTCTTGTTCAAAATCTAAAGGTCAGCCCAACCCCTGTGGGAGCGGGCTGGTCCCGCGATCACCGGCGAAGCCGGTGCCATGCACTGCGAAAGCCACACCACAGATCCCCCTTGCAAAAACGCAAAAGGCCGCCGCATCCCCCAAGGATGCAGCGGCCTTTTTCCTGCGCTAATCAGCGCCGACGCGGCTGGCGCTTGCGCTGTTCTTCGTCGGTGGGGATCGGTACCGGTTGCAATGGCGGCGGTACCAGGCCAAGGGCGACGGCAAGGTCGTGGAGCCAGTTGTACATGCGCTTGTTCATAGTGCCCCCTTCACGGGTCAGCCTTGCGGCAAATCAGTCCTGCGATGCTTCATACAGATCATAGTCCCATGTTCTGTATATCGCCTGCGTCTAATCTTACAGATATGGGCGATTTTGCCGCAGATCAAGCGGAAACGCCGTACTCCGACAGCCGGTTTACTGTTTCACCTTGTTGCAGGTCGATCCACGCCTGCAAATTCGCCCCGCACATGCCCTGGCGCCACATCAGCCAGGTCTCGGCATGATCGAACGGCGCCTGCAGCGGATGCGCGCTGACCCGCTCGCGGCCCGGCAGGCTGTCGAGCATCGACTGCGACATCATCGCCACTCCCGCCCCCGCGATCACGCACGCCAGCATGCCCTGGTACGACTCGATCTCCATCACTCGCCCCATTGGCGTGTGGTCGTGCGCATACCAGGCCTCCAGACGCATGCGGTAGGCACACCCCTGGCGGAACGTGAACACCGAACGCCCGGCCACATCACGCGCACTGTGCACCGGTGGATGCTCAGGGCTGGTGATCAGCACCAGCCGTTCCTCGCACAACGGCACGCCATCGAGCCCGGCCAGCCCCGGCGGGCCATCCACCAACGCGGCGTCCAGGCGGCGCTCGAGCAAGCCCTGCAACAACTCGCCACTGGGCGCGGCCTGCACCTGCAGGTTCACAGCCGGATAGGCCTGATGGTAGCGCGCAAGCAACGCCGGAAGCTGGATGGCCGCGGTGCTGTACATGGTCCCGATGATGAAGTCCCCAGCTGGCTGACCGCCCTGCACCGCCGCCATGGCTTCATCGCGCAGTACCGAAAGCCTGTGCGCATAGTCCAGCAACACCTTGCCGGCCGGCGACAGTTGCAAGCGCTGACGCTCGCGCAGGAACAACTCCACGCCCAGCTGCTCCTCGAGCTGACGCAGGCGCGTCGACAGGTTCGACGGCACCCGGTGCAGGCGCTCGGCGGCGCGAGTCACTGAACCCTCCTCGGCGACGGCCTGGAAGATTCGCAATTGACTGAAGTCCACGACATTCTCCAAAACAGAACAACTTGATCATCATTATTCAATTTTATTGAAAGTCAAGAACTCCTAACCTGCCATCCATCGCTTACCACTGCGCAGGAGTCTTACCATGTCGCCCCTACTGCAACTCATGGCCAGTGCCGTCGCACTGATGATGGCCATGGGCATCGGCCGCTTCGCCCTGACCCCGCAGATGCCCCGCCTGATTGCCGAGGGCCAGTTCGACCTGACCGCAGGCGGCCTGGTGGCCGCTGCCAACTATCTCGGCTATGTTCTGGGCGCCGTGGACGGCATGTTCGCCCGCCACCCGCACCAGGTGCGCCTGCGCCTGCATGCCGGGCTGTGGCTGTGCGTGCTGCTGACCCTGGCCTCCTGGGCTGCCAACGGATTCTGGAGCCACCTGCTGCTGCGCTTCGGCACCGGTGTGGCAAGCGCCTGGGCATTGGTGATGCTGACCAGCCTCAGCCAGCACGTGGCCAGCAGCCATGGTCGCGCGCGACTCGGCGCCTTGGTGTTCGCAGGCCCAGGCGTGGGGATCGCCGTCACCGGTTTCCTCGCGCTCGGTGCGCACCTGCTCAGCCTCGATTCGGCGGCGCTGTGGTTAGTGTACTCGGTGGCCGCGCTGGTGATGCTGCTGGCTGTGCTGCCGTGGCTGCCGCGCGCCCATCTGCTGACGCCCGCGCCCAGCACCGCAGCAGCGCAGGCTCATCCACGCCAGCGCGGCATCGCCCGTCTGGCGGTGGTCTATGCGTTGTACGGCATCGGCTACATCCTCCCCGCCACCTTCCTCTCGCAGATGGCCAGCCAGCAATTCCAGGGGCAGTGGCTTGCCGACCTGTTCTGGCCCGGCTTCGGCCTTGCCGCAGCGCTTGGCGTGGTGATCGTCAGCCTGCGCGGCCCGGGTCGCACCAGCGTCTGGCTGACCGCCACACTCTGGCTGCAAGCCTTGGGCGTGCTGGCCTGCCTGCTGGGCGGCGGTATCGGACTGGGGCTCGGGGTACTGCTGTGCGGTGCGCCGTTCCTGGCCTGCATGCAGTTGGTGATGCAGCGTTCGCGAGAGCTCGCGCCCCACGCCACCCAGCGCAACGCCGGCCTGCTGACCGCCTGCTTCGCCCTCGGCCAACTCAGCGGCCCCTTGCTGGCCGCGCTGAGCAACCACTTCAGCGGCGGGCTGCAACCCGCACTGTTGCTGGCGGCTGCAGGGCTGGGGGTCGCCGGGTTGCTGGTGGCGACAAGCAGGTCGGATCAACGCGCCGCCGAGCAACTGGCAACCCCTGTGTAGGAGCAGCTGTCTTGCTCAAAACCTAAAGACCAGCCCAATCCCTGTGGGAGCAACTGTCTTGCTCAAAATCTAAAGACCAGCCCAATCCCCTGTGGGAGCGGGCTTGTCCCGCGAACACGGGCGTAGCCCGTGCCAGGCAGCGCGGTGTC